>JAABUU010000437.1_pt1 | contig 94545 bp, 85 predicted proteins | sample 5559301 | NCBI WGS metagenome assembly JAABUU01 (sample SAMN10711884, study PRJNA513360) | rock metagenome | isolation source: Antarctica rocks | place: Antarctica: Victoria Land, Richard Nunatak white | reverse complement strand
AGAGGATAATAGCCACCGCATATCTAGGATCTTCCGTTGTTCCCAGGTGCTTGTGGTAAATAAATCCTAGAGAGCTTGCGGGAGACGTGTTCGGTTGCTATAGTTTTACGTAAGCGAAACGCAGGGAGTTTGACTTCGACGCGACACTTTCTTCTTATCGCTTCAAACCTTTGATGTTGCACTTGGCAGCGTTGGCCGAGAGGTGTTCCTGAACTCAGGTCTCTGTGCTGATCATCGCTCGAATCTCTGTATGGTGGGTCCTAGCTAGGATGTTACTGAGTCATTCCCCAATTGCTATTGATGGTCCTATTTATGTGTTTTGTGATTCCTCTTTTCTAGTCAAAGACCAGTTCAGTTACAATATGAGGCTTTCCCTATATATTAGATGTTTGCGTTTAAGACAAAAGATCTGGTTCTATCTAAGACCGATTCAATAAGGATCGTATGAGGACGCTGTTACATTTCAATTAATTCCGTGCTCAATGTCTCTATTTTGATACCTTCTTTTCCGTCTAATGCTTTTCTGATGGAACAATGTCTATGAGATTTCTTTCTATATGAAAAACATCTCTAGGTTTTCCAACTTTTGCCACCGCGGTCGCCGCTCCTCGCCAGTAGCATTCTCACCGCTACGGACCCCGCAGTTCCAGCACGCAGTGTCGCCGCCTAGTACGCCTGTGCGCCTTTGAACTTGCCCTCGGGAATATTTAAGATCGCCCCCGCGATCGGATTCCCAATCAGCAGCCCCAGCCCAGCAAATGTAAAACACATGCCCATCCGCGTTCCTACCAGGCTCATGTCCGGCGATAGTCGCGCAACGATACTGTAGAGAGCGCAGAAGACCCAAAGACCTGGCGCATTGGAAGTGCCCAGCCAAGCGAAGGCGAGTACTACGCAGCTTGTTCCGCAAGGGGATGATGGTGCTGAGGGAGCCTGCTTTGTCAGCGATGAGACCTGGGATTATGCGGCCGAAGACGGGGCCTGCGTTTGGCACGGGGACGAGGTAGAATAATTCCGAGGGGCTAAGGTTGACGATGCGGGAGCCGTAAATTGGGGTACAGAAGAAAGGGAAGTAGAGGCCTACGAGGGCAAGGAAAAGGCCTAGACTGACCGCGACACGTTGTGTGCAGATTTCTAATAGTATGATATCCCTAAGCTGGTCAACATCGTGCCAAAGACGACGAGGGAGGTGCCAGTGAAGATGAGTTGGCGGAAGTAACCCCCTGTCGAAGACGGGCCCGGTGAGGATGCCGATAAGGAAGAGCAGGAGGCCTTGATTGGTGCTAACCCAGGAGATGGCGACGAGCTATAGGACGAAAGGAAGACCGACTCGTAATTTTCTTGGTAGACACCGAAGATGTTGATGATGCCCCTGTTTAGGGGAGTGAAAGTTAGTTTCTGCGGCGTTCGGGCAGCTGTATTTCGGATTAGAAGAGATGTTGTTGGGGCGGGAGGTCGAACAACTCACCATGAATGGAAGAAGAGAAAATGTGAACCTAAAACTTTCAAGTATCCGTCTAGACCGCCATCCGAGGGTGGTGAAGGCGGCGGCTATACGAGTACTTTCTGTTCCGTCATGTTGTTTCTTGCATTCACTGTCGACGCAAACGATGATGTCTGCCTGTTTGGCTGCATCAAAGAAGATGGCGGTGCGGAGGCTGTAAAGGGCTTCTCTGGCCGCTGGCTCCCGAGCGGCCACATCGAATGTCTGGGGAGAAAGGATAACCGGATCAAACGCAACGGCTATCGTGTGGGACTGGGTGAAGTACAGCAAGCTTTGCTCAACGCCCCGTGTGTCAAAGATGCAGTTGTGGTCGTTAGCGACTCAAGCATTAATTCTCAGCTCGTCGGCTTCGTTGTTTTAACGACACCTGAAGTGGATTGCCAATTGCCGCTGCAGGTTTGCCCCAAAGAGAAGCTCACTGAAAAACCTTACACACTACATGGCGCGGAAGTACATCATCCCACTCCACGAAATGCCTAAACTGCCATCAGGGAAGTCCAATCGCAAAGAGCTAAGGGCAATAGCTAGCTCTATGATAGCTCTTGAGCTCTCGAAATATGCTTTGGACTCCACCAACACCTCGGGCCTTCGCATCACTCCCCAGTTTAGTGGTGGAGAAGATGCTGCACGCAACCTAGGCTCAAATATTGGGTACCGAGTACGATCAATTCTGCCAATTCTGCCTACAAGTAGACTTCTCAATCTCGGTCTTTTTCTGGGAGTGGCACTGAAATTTACAAACCTCAAGGAAATGACAAAAACACCCAACCACCACCCCCCACAAAATCCACACCCATTAAGCTCAAACCTACTAAGCTCCAGAAAACTCACCTACCTACAACGCTATGCCTACATGGAAAACGCTGCTACCGTCCGCACTGTGGGGGTACCATGGTCCACCCCCCCCCCAAAATCCCCACAGGTTCCGCCCCTCCCTCTTCTGGCTTCATCCGCGCTACTAGCACGCACTAGCTCCCTTGTATAAAACTCTCAACTATCCATCGCTTGTACGTATCCACTTTGATACTTTTCGGGGTGAAAGGGGATGGGGGGTTAACATGTGAGAAGAAAAAAAGGAGCTGCATATATAGGGAAGGATGGATAGGGGTGCGTAGATATAAGAAAGTGGGTGTGTTGAAAATGTTGCCGGGATTTTTATCTTGGATTGAGGAAGGTAAGGTAGTTAGGTTATGTTGGATGTTGGGTGTGGGCTTGACGGAATTTGGGGGGTGTGGGGTATCCATAAACACCATCGTTGGAACGGTATGGAGGAGATCAATACTAGATGGCTGGCTGGCTGTGGAATGTACATTGTGACTTAATGCAGTTTCCGATTTTCATCTGCTGCTGGAAGGATGATGTATTCAAAGTCGCCATCGATACTTTAGTAGAATTGCACGACGATAAAGCTTGAAGCTAAGGAGATGAGATTGGGGTTGTGAGCGAAGAATCAGTCTCATCTTCTTCACAGTATTGACTGAGTCAGATGGTCGGATTTGGGAGCAGCGTAAGCGAAGAGAATTATTGCATTATGATTATCAGCTAAACCGAGAACGCTCTCACGAGCCTATTACCCCCATGCCCCTCGGGCTACAGTAGATATTATCGCTATGGTTCAAGTCCAGCTCTTTCGAAACGTGTCTTCTGGCAACGCAACCCGCTCGGGCAGTTCCATCTCTTTTAGTATAGTAGCAGGAGTAAGACATTACGCTCGTTGTAAGACTTTGGGTTTTAACCAATCCTTGGGTTCTCAAGCTCTTTCTACCTTGGCTGTCCAAAAACAGCCGGCTAGGGTATATCCATGCTACCTACGCCGTTTTGATGCTATGCTCGAAGTATCTGTGAGAGAAAAAAGAACTCTAAGAAGCGTGCATAATAAAACATGTGAACAAGTGCGGGTGTAGAAATAAAAACGTTGGTTGTTGGTCGCCATGGCTGTGATATGCTTGAGTCATAATGATCAAATATTCGTTGTGTCGAGCTCCAACTATAGGAGATGGTGGGCCTCCTAAAATTCAAGACACCTGGCGGGAGGAGGTGCACGTCTCTACAAGCCCGTGAAGGACATACCTCTGACTGTCGTCATGTCCCTAAGGGCAAAATCTTAGAGCCATCTCCCAGGAATCTTGCGCGGTAGGCTGAGATCTCAGCAGCCACCTGATTGAAGTCTTTGACTCTTCTACCGCGAATTTCCTGGATGATCTGTCTTAAGCCTTTGACATAAGCCTCGCCTTCTTGCAGTGAGAAGCCGGCGGGGGTAGCTCCCATTTGAACAAGAACCTTGTCATCTGCGAAGGTTAGAAATCCTATGTCAGCTCGCGGACTTGAGCAAGTAATTCGACGGAAAGGAAGCACGAAGCTAAGACGAAGGAATCAGGGGAAACGAGTATTAGACGAAAGAAATGTGCAGCGCAGATCATCTCAGTTTTCCAACGCACCACTCAAAACCAGGCCCCTAAAATGCTGACTATCGCAAGAATCATCATTGCATCTGCCTCCTGCTGCTTCATAACGACAGATAGGCTTATCTGGTTCGATTGCATGACTATAGGTCAAAGATCGAAATCCCTCTGAAACTTCAGAAACGTAGTTTGAGTGGTACCGGTATGACTTGAATTGCTTTAGAGGACTCTCATACGGAGTGAACCGACTAGTCTTGCTGCTTGAGACTCGGTTATTAACCTAATGACAACTTAGCTCAACACTGAAAAAAAGAGTGAGAACGTACTGTAGGATGGTAGGTGTCCACTATTTCTGTGTTGATGCTATCCACGCGATCTTGAAGAGCTGACGTTATACTATTGGGTAGTAACGGGATAGCTGAGAGAGCGTTAGGATCTCGCGGGGAGAAGGATTTATCTGCAGAATCAATATCACGGCTCAATAGCGGTGTTGGGGCTTCTACAAGGGTTGCTGGCTCTGGGGGTTCATAATCATCTGGGTCACTATCATCATTTAGGGGTTGGCTACGAGATTCGGCCAGTATTTCGCCTGACTCATTAGTGTCTTGGGAGGAGTCACTGCTGGCTCTTGAATCACGGGACAGTTCAACGTCTTCCTGGGTCCCGTTGGGCGTAACGTGAGATGGATCCGACTCAGCGACAGGTGAAACAATTTCACATTGTTGGGAGGTCGATGGATGCAATGGTACAGGATCGATCGTAAGTGGCGGCTCGTAGGTGTCTTCGCTTTCCGGTAAAGGGGTTTGATCTACTAAATCCGGAGACTTCGGGCCGTAGTCAGTGATTTCTCCCTCGTCGATGTCGCTTCGAGAAATATCCATGACATCTTCTGCCAGTTCACCGTTGCCGATTTGGTCCATATCATGTATAGAAGGACACAAAGCAGTCAGAGTCATTGGGGCAGGGACTTCTACTTCGTTAGTCGTCGTTGTTGTCTCGCTAAGAACTGGTAGTAATAGTTGGTGGACATCGTCGATAGCGGGTTGCGAGTCTGCAAATACACGCCAAAATGTGAGATTCATAATCTATTCCATGAGTGGTTTCTTCTGCGCGTTGAATGTCCCTAGACGGGTAGACGAAGCTATTGTCGGATGGAGTTACTTACCTTGTGTCTCTTTCTCGCTCGTAATCTCTGGCTTGCCGGCAGGTGCTAAACTTTGCTCTTCATGCGACGATGCTTTGGGAGTTGGTGAGGGAGCAGGCGAAAGGCTAGCCAACTCGTCCATAAGAATACGCCGACCATCGATCCCTTTTTGAACTTCATCTTCAAGTTCCTCCATCTGCTTTCGCAGTGATTGTAATCTTTGTCTTGTCCTCTCTACCTCTGCGTCGAGGATCGGCAAGCCAGACTCAATGTCCGTTCGTCGTCGCCGACGTTGATCTTCTTCTCCGGTCGCGCTCTCTGCAATCCGGTCGCGCTCTACCTCAGCATTGGCGAGTGCTAGAGCTTTGACATGCTGGTCTGCAATCAGACGTTGTTGCTCCTCTGCCCTAGCTGCTGCTGCTTCAGCAGCCCGCAGTCGATCGGTCTCGGCTTGAGCGTCTGCTATCTCCTTTATCGGCTCTTCGACAAGCTGAAGTTGTACCTTGTTGTCCACCAACGTGGCTTGAGCAGACTTCGATCGATCAAGATCCACTCCAATTGGTCGAAGCTCTTCCGAGTCATAATCCGCGGATTGGCCTTGCTGCTGTCCCTCTGAGGTAACATTTTTGCCAAGCTGCAGTGTTTCCGAAACGGCCACGGCTAGATCTTTCTCTATCTCTTGGTGCTCCATAGCCTCACCCAACCCAATGATCTTCTGCGTATTTTTTGTAGCTGAGGGTGTGGCTGCCTTTGCATGAGCCTGGGCATGCTCTTGGACCGATCCAACTGGCACTTCTACTCCTGCACTAGATCTTGGTCGTTCGTTCCCCTCTACTAATGTTTCGACTGGTCTAGGTGACGATTTCACATGTCCAGGAGTCCCCGGGGTTTGCGCACGGCTGGATGTTTGTTTGGCCTTGTTTCGCTGTTCTAATTCAGCGATGCGCCGTTTCATTTGCTCTATCTCCTTCAACTTTGGTTTCAGATCGTCTGGTTCTTTGAGCTTTCCAGGTGTCTGCACTGCGGGTGGTGTCATGAAAGCTAAATTGTCAGGAATCTTCTTCCTCGCCGGAAAATCAGTCAAAGGCGGTAGGTCTCGGATGGCCCTCTGTTTGCCAGTTTCCAACTCATCGTGCTCCAGCTGTGTCGAAATGGGATTGATGTTGACATCCTGTTCGATGTCCATCGCATCTGCGTCGTCTTCTGAATCATCATTGGCCTCCTCTTCACTGACATCAATGATGACGCTGGCATCTTCCTTCTGTCCTAGTGTCCTCTTAACTTTTCTTGGCGGAGAGTCAATGAAGTCAGATGCCCTTTGACGTTTTCGGGGCTCATTAACTTTCGAGGCACTGTTGGCGTATTTGTCAAGTGTTTCGGTTGTGAATAGCAAGCCAGGCTTTTCACTTGAAAGAGAGATTGACGTAGTGGGAATTGAAAGCGTTTGGGGATGCACTGTACTATCAGGGGATAGGATGCTTGTGGTGGCTTGATGAGTTTCCTCAGCCGCTGCTGAGCGAGTAGCCATAGGCTGTTCGATATTCTTGAATGATATTGGGCGCGCAGATTTCATAAAGAGCCCAGGAATGCTGAATGGCTGCCGCTCGTTGATTGGTGAAAAATACGAGCCATGTGGTGTCGTTGGCGAATGGTTACTCACTTGAGCTACTGGTGCCAAATTTTCGTGGAAGGCGCCTGAGGGAGGAATTTCAGGTAGCGACTGAGGTCGAACAGCTGGAGGTACAATATTGCCGGAACCTGAGGTCTCTTGCTGCGAAAGAGTGCGGTTCTTCAGAGCTTCCATCTTCTGACGAGCAAGATCCGTCTGAGCCTTTCTCTTTGCCTCTACGCTCCCATTTTGCTCAGCCAAAGCATCCTGAGAGCCTTCGTGTGAGATCGGAGGTATGGATTGCGCGGCGGGTTCTACAGCCTTCGAAGCCTCCTCTGGCTTGTGAGCGAATTGACAGGATATTTTACGACCATGCAGGATATTACCCGATAGCTCAGAAATGGCACGCTGAGCTTCATGAGCCGTAGAAAGCTGCACAAAGCCGTATCCTACTATTTCTGCAGTCCTTGGATTGAATGGGATCGATATCTCCTCACTAGGCAGAACTGTTAGTCGAATTCAGGTTGACAAATAGGGAACGCTGAGGGATTGCCTACATAGAATAGCTGCCGAACATGGCCCTTATGTCATCTTCTTTTGTCGAACGAGCCAGGTTGCCAAGGTATAGACGACGCTGCTCGGGAGTCCTGGCATTTTGGAGGTCAATAGATGGCGGTGGTTGCGGTGTAGTCTTAGCCCTAAGGGTGACAGAAGTGGTGGGAGGAGAGGGTGCCTTCGACGTTGGCATGAGCTTGCCTGCCTTGGCTGCCAACATTCGAGCGATGTAATCCTTACGTTCCAGGGTTTTGTCGGCAGATTTAGCTACTGCGGGGTTTTTTGGCAAGGACGAGAGTGGAGGCTTAGCTGAAATCGATGTCATTGTCGCGTCGACTTTTGTATCCGTCGTGACAACGGCAACCGGAACACTGTTGGTGTTGGTTACTGGCGTCTCATCTAAAAGGCTGACTTTCTTTGGTACTGTAGGTCCTCGGTCTTCCGCAACCTGCGGCTTCGGATAGCTCGGGCGAACATCTGATGACTGTGAGCTCTGCAGAGCTTGATCCCTTGCATTGCATTCACTGCTCTGTTCATTCTTCTTCTGCTTTATTGTAAGATCATGGAGCACTGGCACGACGGGGTTCTGAGCAGTTTTAGTACGATTTGCAGACGGCGCCATTGTAGTGGCGACAGGGCGGGTTTGAGGAAGCTGCGGCCTGTCAGACCTGGTAAGGCCATCACCATTGACACTAGTCTTTGGCGCAATGTCATTCAGTTTAGTTAGTACAGGCGAAGCAAGTTGGATACCCATTTCATTGTAAAGCTCCAAGAGAAGACTTGAATCCAGCCCCTCTTGTACAAGTTTGGTGTACCCAATTTCATGTGGATAAAGTTCTTGCAATGCGGTTTTTGCACGATCACGAATCTCCGTCGCTATCTTTGTATCTGATAGCGGATTGCCATTGATTAAGAGACTGTGATCGCTATTGGATGTTGTTGCCTTACTTCGGACACGACTTGTAGGCTGTAGTACCGAAGCGGGCGGATGCGAGGGTTTCAAATCTTGTGTTGTTGGTTGTTGCTGAATGTCACTAGAGATTTTTGGAGAGTACCCAGCGCCTGAAGATGGTCCGTTACTGTGCATTATATCTCGGCCAGTCCAACGGTTTGGTGTATCTTGACCATTTTCTCTCCTCTCAACAGCAGAATTGGTAGGTCCGGGCGAGTCAGCCGACGGAGACTGAGCCGGACTCTGGCCAAAGTGTTTCGGCCGTGGATGATTCCTCGGCGAATGTTGAGGAATGTTCCCATTTGGCGAACGACATCCACCGTTAACATTTTTACTTTGAACTCGTCTAAATTGCTGACGATCCTCATTCACCTTGTTCGCCGGCGGATGAGGAGAGCTTGTGTAACCTGTTTTGAGCTCTTTGCTACACTTAGTGGACTCTCCATCACTAAGCTCCCCATCTTCCAAGTCGGAAGTAGCAGCGATGGCATTCGTTGGGGTCTCGGATCCCTTATCAGGTAGCTCTACAGGTCCTGAAGGTGGCGGTGGCTTCTGCGGCAGATTGTTTTGGAGTTGCGCCAAGCCCATGTTTGTCACCGGGTGATGCATTAGTGGAGCTGGGTGCGGGAATGTCCCATATGGCGGAATCGGTACAGGAGGGAAGGGCGGTGTTGGGAACGAACTATTTGGCGCCGAGCCGTATCCTGTAAACGAAGTGTTGGGCAGTCCATTGCTCGGTATACGCGGCTTTGAAGTTTGAGCATTCGAGTGAAAAGAATATGCATTTGCAAAGTGCGTTGGAGATATGCCCATTTGACCATGCCGTTGCACATTAGGATCTTGCACATGCTGATACTGAAAAGGAGGCATAACAGCATTGTTACCACCAGACGAGGGAGGATATTGGGACTGTGCATTGAAGGGACCCCCAAAGGAAGGAGGTGGATGATAGGCCGACATGATGAAACTGATTAGGAGTTCCGTAGATTCCTCCAGAAGGCCCGAGCCTCATAAATCATAAGGTGATGGGCGAAAGACAGAATGCTTGAGCATCATTGCTCGTATGGGCTGTACACGGTATTGTAATGGAGCAAGGTCATAGGACAAAAGGAGATGTATTCGATAGAGTGTCTCGAAGGCGGAAGGCGACTCGGGTTGCTGTAATGAAGCGTCTCTGAGCACGGACTCGCTCCGGTAACAAAAAGCGTAGTGAAACGAAGCAGGTGAAGGTCGATTCACTAAGTCGTGACGCGCAAAGATGAATGTGTTTGAACTGTGCCGTCGCAGTAAGGGAATGTTAAGTACTTTAGGGATTCGTATGGTCGCACTCAGAAAATCTCAGCATTAGTCCGAGTACCGGCACTAGTCTGTATTCAGCACAGCAAGCGCGATGCACGATGCACGCTTAGCGCATGTAAACAAAGATTACTGTTGACATCCTCGTTACTCTATTCTCTGCGGTTTGTGAGTTAACTGTGCGGAGTGTAGGGCACATATCCCGTCCTCCTGCTTCGTTTACTGTTTTCCTTTCATTTATATGATGCTTCTCCTAATACTCCCTTGAGATCAAAACATTTCCCTAGGATTGCACCCGATGCGCCTCAATAAGTGACTCTGTACAATAATCCAGCATGTCAATTTCAGCAGCTGGCGGCGCAAAATGGCGCAACAATCCCTTCAATCGAGGTTCACCTTCACTATCTCCGGTTCCTACCGCCTCTGGCGACCGTCCTAAATCTGCTGTCATTACTTCCCCCACGGGAGGCTTCAGCTCTGGGGGTCACAGTCGTAACCAGTCATTCTCCCCTCTGAGTGGGTCGAATATTGCACCACCAAGGACTACGATACAGAGATCGATCTCGAATAGGAGTAATAATCAGTCATCAAATACCTTTGCCCCACAATTCATCAAGACTGGAGAGTTGGAAAGGACGGGAGAACGAGTTGGAGGCATTGAGGGCGAAAATGACTTTTCCGGTAAACGATACGTTTGGCTACGCGATTCACAGTTGGCATTTACAAAAGGATGGGTTATCGAAGAGCGTGCTGGGACCCGGTTGCTGGTGCAATGCGAGGACGGCAGTGTAAGCCTTTCACTGGCTCCGGTCCCTGTTCCAAAACATAGCTGATCTACCATTTCAGCAAAGAGAGGTGGATTCGGAGAGCGTAGACAAAGTCAATCCTGCGAAATTCGACAAGGCCGACGACATGGCAGAGCTCACGCATCTGAATGAAGCCTCTGTAGTCCACAATTTGCACACGAGGTATCAAGCAGATTTAATATACGTATGTTTATTCCTTTCTTATACAGCTCGTCAAGTGTTAACAAATCACAGACATACTCCGGCTTGTTTCTGGTCACGGTCAATCCATATTGTCCCCTGCCTATATACACCAATGAATACATGAAGATGTACAGGGGACGCAATCGAGAGGACACAAAGCCCCATATCTACGCCATGGCAGATGGTGCTTTCCGAAGCTTGGTAGAAGAGGGAGAAAATCAAAGCATCTTGGTTACGTAAGTTAGAGTCGATTCCAAGGGCGCAACCCTGCTGATTGGGGTCTTAGCGGAGAGTCAGGGGCTGGAAAGACAGAGAATACGAAGAAGGTTATCCAATATCTTGCAGCTGTGGCAACTTCCGATTCGCCGGCCGCGAGATCTGGGACGCGCCAATTCTCTAACCTCTCGCAGCAAATTCTAAGAGCTAACCCTATCCTTGAAGCCTTTGGTAATGCTCAGACTGTGCGCAACAACAACTCGTCGCGATTTGGAAAATTCATACGTATCGAGTTCACTAGGTCGGGGCAAATCGCTGGTGCGTTCATCGACTGGTATCTTCTGGAGAAATCAAGGGTAGTCAAACTGAACGCGAACGAAAGAAATTACCACATCTTTTACCAGCTGCTTCGAGGGGCAGATGACCGAATGAAAGAAGAGTTCCTGCTTGCTGGCCTCGGCGTCGAGGACTTCGCTTACACGAGAGAAGGAAATGACATGATTGTTGGTGTCTTAGACAGCGAGGAGTGGAACTCTTTGATTGAGGCTTTTCATGTCATGGGGTTCTCCGGTAAAGAGCAGGCTTCCGTACTCCGTACTGTTGCTGCAGTGTTACTTCTTGGAAACGTCACTGTGGCTAAGGAAAGCATCAGAGTTGATCAAGCCAGCCTTACCGAGGAAGCCTATCCTCAAGCGGAAAAAGCTTGTCATTTACTTGGGATACCTGTAGATGCGTTCATCCAGGGGTTACTGCATCCAAGGGTAAAGGCTGGGAGGGAATGGGTAGAGAAGGTCCAGACTCCAGATCAAGTTCGATCATCGCTTGACGCGTTGTCTAAGGGTATCTATGAACGAGGTTTTGGAGACCTCGTTACCCGAATCAATCGCCAGCTTGATAGAACAGGAATGGGCCTTGATGACTCTCATTTCATTGGTGTGCTGGATATCGCTGGATTCGAAATTTTTGAAGAGAACAGCTTCGAGCAGCTATGTATCAACTATACCAACGAAAAACTCCAACAATTCTTCAATCATCACATGTTCGTCCTTGAACAGGAAGAGTATGCAAGAGAACAAATCGAGTGGAAGTTCATCGACTTTGGGAAGGATCTCCAACCTACAATCGACCTAATTGAATTGCCAAATCCTATAGGAATATTTTCTTGTTTGGACGAAGACTCTGTGATGCCCAAGGCTACGGATAAGTCTTTCACGGAGAAGATGCACTCTTTGTGGGAACGGAAAACCCCCAAGTACCGACCATCGCGGTTGAGCCAGGGGTTCGTATTGACGCATTATGCTGCCGAGGTAGAATATTCCACAAGTGGATGGCTTGAGAAAAACAAGGATCCCCTCAATGATAACATCACAAGACTACTTGCTTCATCGAGAGACAAGCATGTGGCGAGTCTGTTTGTCGATTGTGTTGATCCCAATGAAGACAACGGTGCCATAAGAAGCCGAGTAAAGAAAGGCCTCTTTCGGACCGTGGCCCAGCGTCATAAGGAGCAGTTGTCAAGCTTGATGAACCAACTTCACTCCACTCATCCCCATTTCGTGCGTTGTATCCTACCAAACCACAAGAAAAGACCCAAGCAGTTCAGTGCCCCACTGGTGCTTGACCAGCTTCGCTGCAACGGTGTGCTAGAGGGCATACGCATTGCCCGAACAGGCTTTCCGAACCGACTACCTTTCTCTGAGTTTCGCCAACGGTACGAAGTCCTTTGTAGAAACATGCCAAAAGGCTATCTGGAAGGCCAAACAGCTGCCCAGATCATGTTGGAGAAGCTTGACCTAGATAATGCTCTCTACAGAGTTGGTCTAACGAAGGTTTTTTTCAGAGCCGGTGTGCTAGCAGAGCTCGAAGAACAGCGCGATGCTCTTATTCGTAACATCATGTCCAGGTTCCAATCTGTCGCACGCGGATTTACTCAACGAAGAATTGCCAATAAGCGACTCTACCGGGCTGAAGCCACAAGGATAATACAGCGGAATTTCGGAGTCTACATGGACCTCTGCAACAACCCCTGGTGGCGGCTGTTCGTACGCATGAAACCCTTGCTAGGCGCTACGAGGACCGCCGGCGAGGTCAAAAAGCGGGATGAAAAGATTCAAAAGCTCGAGATCAAGATACAACAAGAAAACAACGACCGACAAAAGCTTGAAGAAGAGCGTAGGCGAGCAGAAACGGAAGTGCAGCGGATACAGCAAACTCTGGAAAGTGAACGATCCCTTGCACTTGATAAAGAGGAGATTTTCAAACGCCTACAGCAACGAGAAATAGAGTTAAGCGAGAAACTTGCTGGTGCAATCGAAGACCAGGAACATCTAGAGGATCAGCTCGATGAGCTTATCGATGCGAAGAAGACGGCAGAGGAAGAAGCCGACAAAAGGCGTGGTCAACTAGAGCAAGCCGGTCAAATCATCCAGAGATTAGAAGCCGACAAGAATGACCTCCTAGAACAGGTCGCAGAGCTAGACGAACGCGTTCTAGACGTCGAAAAGGCAAAATCCGAGAAGAACGATATTCATGAAGCTTTGGTCCACGACAATGGTCTGTTACAGAGTCAGCTACACCTTCAGGAACGGAAGGTCTCAGACCTAGAGGCCAAACTTCTCAAGACCGATCAGGACCTAGATATCAAACTTGCAAATACCACAAAAGACCTGAATAGTTCTCGAAAGCAGATCAAGGAACTTATCGACGACAATCGCCAGATTCGGCAGCAGTTGAGTGAGCTTTCGTCAACTTCAACCGACTATGAGGACATGGTGAGACGTAAGGAAAGCGAAATTGCTGTTCTCAAGGCGGACAACATGAGACACGAGGCCGAACGTAAGATGCTAGAAACAGAGAGGACTACACTTACGGCTAGGCATGACGGCATACAAAACCGGCTCCGCGAAATCCAATCTGAAGTTGATGCTGCACGTTCCCAGAAAGCACAGCTAGAACGTGAGGCTGTAGACACGAAGAAGCTGCTAGATGCAAAATTGAACGAAGATTTGCATGCCGGCAATAGCCGCAAGATATTGGAAGAGCAGATTAAAGACCTCAAGTCGCAGTTGTTCCATGTCCAGGCGGACCTCAGCCGAGAGCGGCAATCACGAGATGACGTTCAGATGTTAGCAGATCACAAAATGACGACCTTGAAGGAAGAGTATGAAAATTTGAATGAATCCAAGATTATCATTGAAAAAGAACTTTATGTACAGCAAGATACCCTCCGCCGTGCCGTGGAAGCACGGACAAGTGCCGAAAAAAGCCGTAAAGAACTCCAAACCGAACTTAAAAAGTTGCGCGAGCGCTTTCTGGAGGTGGAAGCTTCTAGGTTGGAGGTCGAGACAGCAATGGAACGAAGCATTTCTCGCCAATCGAATGAGCGACAGGCGGTTCTGAGGAAAGATCTTGACGGTAAAATTGAACAGCTGGATGACATGAAAGTCGAAAGGGACCGACTTGCCGCTGAGGTCCAGAAGTTGACGAAGATGATATCGGATTCGGAGAACTTCCGCCTACATCATGATCAGCACAAAGAACGATTAGAAAGAGAATTGGTAACGATCAAAGGCCGATTGACGGCTTCAGAAAACGATAATCGCGCATTACTGAACAAGGTCCAGCAGAAGAACCTTGACATTGCGAGAACAAATTCCAGAGCTGGTGACTCACAGAGATCACGGATGGCTCAGCTCCAAGCCGAAAAGACCAGACTGGAAGAGGAAAACAAGAAGTTAGTCCGTCAATGTAACGACGCTCAAGTATCGATTAGGTCTCTTGAAAAACAAAAGGAGAAGCTTGCTCTTGGCCTTGAGGACCTAAACCATGAGGTGGCCCGAGAGCACAAGACCAGTCGCAACGCTGAGAAATCAACATCGACCTTAAGTAGCCAGCTAGCTGAGGCGAACCGGAGTCTGGAAACTGAAAAGCAGCTTAAAACTCAAGCCCAGGCAAATACTAGGAAAGTGCAGAGTTCTCTCGACAACGCGAATACGGAAATTGAGGATTCACGTCGGCAGCTTGTAACGTTACACAAGGTGTTCGTCCCAGAATCGAAAGAGCTACAACCCTCTTGGGAGTCGGTAGCACCTCGTCTTCCTGAATATCTCAATCTAGCTAGCCAACTGGAAGCCTCTCAGCAAGCATTGAGGGTGACTGGGGAGAAGTGGACACGAGCAGAAAACCAGCTTGGTGAGCTCCGACGCCGTTACGAAGACGATGTCACCGAGATTGATAATCGTCATTCCGCTTCCAAGCGTCAGCTGCTCGAAGAGCTCAATCAAAACACGATTCCCACACAAAGGTCACCAAAACATTTGCGCAAAGGATCGGACCTTAAGCCATATTCCAATACCTCTACACCTGACCGCCGTTATATAAGCAATGGAACCAATGATTCTGCACGATCTGATCGGACAGTTGATACTATTGCATACAACAAACGCATGGATTTTGCTGCCGAGTTGGAGATGGTTCAAAATCAGTTGCAGATGTCTGAGATGCAAAATCGCCATCTCCAGAGCCAGCTCGGACGTGCTACACCTCTCAAGGACTCATGGCAGGATGAAAGTCCCTCGGTGAGACGAGTGCAGAAACTTGAGAAAGAGAACAATCGCCTACATGATAAACTCGATGACTCTGCGAAGAAAGTCTCGGCGCTAGAACGGACACTGCACTCCGGAGAATTATCATTGCGAGATGTCCAAGCACAATCCCACGAGGAACTATATAGTCTCATTAATTCGCAAGAGAGTTCCCGGAAGTCGTTGCTACAAGTGTACAACCGCACAGTGGAGGATTTGGCCGAAGCAAAGTCCCACTTCGATAACATCAAACATGCCAGGGCAACTTTGGAAGTAGAACTCCGAGACGCACGATCAGAGCTTCGAGAGGTCACTGCTACCAACGAACATGAAGCTGCAAGTAGGCAACGGCTGTTACAAGAATTCTCCAATGTACAGATCAGATTGGACGCCGAAACATCGAAAGCTGCCGATCTGTCATCAAGCCTCAGTCTCTACAGGCGCCGAGCAGACGAGTATTTTAGTAAGCTAGAGCAGGCGGAGATCGCAGTCCTTAAAGCTTCTCGCGCCGAGCAATCTGCAAAGACACAGGCGCGAGAAAGTGAGGATACTTGCGCGACTATTATGGCCGAGCGAAAGCAGATGGATTTCATGATCGAAGATCTGCAAAGACAAAACCAGCATTACGAAGAGAAAATCGAGGATCTAGCAGCTGACCTCGATGGCGCTCTTCAGGCCAAGAAGAGGCTTCAGCACGAGCTTGAGGATTATCGGAGCCAGCGCGCCATGGACATTGAAGACAAGGAGACTTCCATGGAGCAAACCAGGAAAAAGTATCAGAATGAATTCTCTACCCTGACCAATGAGCTGGAGATCGAACGTGAGAATGTCATCCATGCTCGATCCGAGACTACTCGCCTGCGTGATGAGCTGGAGGAACTCCGGTCAAAGTGGGATGACGAGGTACTCAACAGCTCCACCTGGGCGAAAGAGAAGTCTAGGCTCGAAATGACATTGCAGGATCTGTCAACATCACGAGAAGAGGCCGTCAGTGCTCATAACGAAGCTCAAGGGAAAATCGTCTCTCTCCTGTCACAAGTCCGTAACCTGCGTACATCCATGGACGATGTCGCGGCCGAACGTGATATGCTTCAAAAGGAGAAACGTGGCCTCGAAGCCCGCCTGACCGAAGCAGGAGAACGTCTCGAGGATCTTGCTCGCGGCGAAAGTCCGTCGATGCGCAACGCGGCTGGTATGGACCGCGAACTACTGGGCCTCAAGTCTCAGCTGGCTCAAAAGGAAGATGTGGCAGAGGCCGCGGTTGGGAAAATGCGGAGAGCAGAGGCACTGACTACCGAAATGCAAAAGGACGTGATCGCGGAACGTGAGACGAACGTTACGTTGCACAGGGAAAAGGCGGCATTGGAGAAGACGGTCAAGGACTTACAAGGCCGCGTCGTCGATCTTGAAACAAAGTCATACTCAAGCGCAAGCCAAGACGTACGCTTCCTCAATGGCAGAATCCAAGAGGTAAGGAATCTGCACCCCCTTGCATTCAATACCAGACTAATCCTGGACCTCCAAACAGCTCGAGCACGAACTCGAAACCCAAGCCTCCCAACATACCACCTCTCTCCGCTCCGTCCGCAACGTCGACCGCACCGTGCGGGATCTCACATCCCAGATCCAACGGCGCGAGAAACAGGCCGCCCAGCTAGAGGACGATGTCACAAAGGGCAGAGAGAAGATCGAGAGGCTGTTGGCTACGGTTGACGAGCTACAAGCTGAAGAGACGAGAACATCGTTGGCGGCCAAGAGAGCGGAGAGGGATCTGAGGGAGGAGAGGGAGAAAGGTTTGAGGCTCGAAAGGGAGTTGGAAGGGTGGAAGGGCTTGAGGATGGAGAGGGGTGCGAGCAAAGGGTTTGATGGGAGCGGGAGTGTCAGGAGTGGGAGAGAAGGGCATGAGAGAATAGCGAGTGGCAGTGTGAAGGGGGCGGATGTGAGGAGGATGTTGAGTGAGAGTAAGGGGTTTTTGTGAATAACGCGGCGTGAGTGAACGAGATATGGGTTTTGGGGGTTCAATGATGCATTGCTGGGAGTTTGGGATGTCGGGCCAACAGGACGGTGGTAGAGGCCAAGGGTTTTGGTAAAGGTCTTTTGGGTCCTCCCTCTCGTTCATGGTTTGGAGAAAAGGGTCTGTATATGGTGGGATACCTTTGTAGCGTTTGGAATGTGTAGAGTGTATTATTATCAATGTTGTCACAATCGGTGGGATTATAAACTCTACCAACTTTGAGGAGGAGGTGATGAGTGTTGTGTGAGGTTCTACACAACAACGCGGTTTGTTCTCGTTGAACTTAGGAGGTAGGAAGAGCGGTATGTCGTCCAACCTAAGGGAGAAAGTGGTTCGATGTTGTACTGTAGGACAAGGACCCGCTAGCCGAAGGACTGGTAGGAAATTCCTTACCCAGCTAAGCGATGGACTACTGAACACGCTGTCGACGATGACGGGGCTCTACGGATATGAACTCCCATTCCATACCCGTGTTTATAGCCAAGGTATGGATTTTAGTACAGCGAATGTTTCGAGATAACAGAAAACATGTATTCAACAAGAATACTGCGAAAATCCAAGCGCAGAAAACTCTGTCCATAAGGTATCAATCATCGCTTATGTAGCTGGGTACCTAGGAAGTCCTATGTAGAATACCAGCTAAAGCCATAGACTACTGACCACGGCTGTTGCCGAAAAACAACCCTACCGTGCCTACGAACTCTGCGGATATACATCAAGGTCGCTCAACGAATTGTCCCCACCAAGCGAGGGCCTCAGTATCGAAGAATCTTTCAGGAGTGAAGAAACGCGGCTATGAAACGGTCAGTGAGTGGAAGAGCGCAGGGAAGGTTGAGTGGAATCCAAAGTGATGCATCGATGGGTGAGAGGAAGGAGAAAATCGATCAGGTAGGAAGAGCAACGATTACTCTCGAGTCGGTAGGAAGAGCGAATTATAAGCGATGCAAGATGGATGTCAAGTCACCATACGCGTTCGAAGCACGACACGTGAGCACGTGATATCGCCGTTCGTACAAAAAATGTTGAGGACTCTGGCTGGAACGCCGTAGTTACCTCAGGATGTCTCATGGATTGTCAAGTCGATGCGAGTGCGAGATTCAGGTGCGACTACCCATAGCAGATTCTGTTCCTCTGGTCTCATATCACTAGAGACGATGAACGCCAAACCTAGGCGGCACTGCAGCCACATACATTGACACATTGACACTGTCCACTTTCCATTTTTACAACGTGACAAGCGTGTGCAAATCCGACACCTTTTTCCTCACCGATTATTATCACTTATTTTTCACCCAACTTTCCATACTCTCCCTGCCACCTCATCAATCTTCTCGTCAGCACCTCCATCATTTCCACACCACTCAGCTTCCCGAAACCGTCCAGCCCGTCTTCTAGCTCTTTCATTAACATGTTCCCGAACTCCTTGTTCCCACCGCCATGATCCGGCGGACTTGTCGTCATCGTCCTTGACGCCGTTTCCGTCCCGGCCATCTCTACTTGTGTGCGACTGATGAATTCTAGTATACCAGCCACGCGGCGCTTCATATCGTTCATGCTGGTCCTGTTGGGGTTCATGTACCTAGGCTTAGATGCCTTACTGCTTTCGTTGTTGGTATTTGAGTGATGGTGGTTGCCGTTCGTATGCGGTGTCTCCTCTCCATCTCTGGATCGAGAGCGAGCGGGGGACGTGTTGTTGTCTGCGTTCGCAGAGCTATCGGGACGAGAATCGCGGTCTTTGGTGTATTGGTTTCGGCCTACGCGGCCGCGACGGGCGGGGGGCCGACCTGTTTTCTTGTGTGAGGGTTTGGGGAGAGGTGGGTCTTGTGGAGGGGGTAGGGAGGAGATAGTGGGGAAAGACGAGGGTTCCGCGCCTTTCGAGGACGTGGTGCGGGAGAGGGGTTCTTCTGAAGGGTCGGAGTCTGAAGACATATTAGCTGGAGTCATGGGTAGGGCAGGAAGGAGCGTTACCGTCACCGCGCCTCCGCTCTGCACGGCCCTTTCGTCGGCCAGCTGCATCTGCTCGCTCTCTTTCACGTTGCTCTTCGCGCTCACGAAGTTCTTTGTTTCGATGATTCCTTGCTGCAGCACCACGTATTTTCTTATACCCACCTTCACCTAGTTTCTCGCCTGCGTCGCCTTCGTCTTCGGACTCTGCCTCTTGTGGGAGAGTCTTACCGTTCGAAGGAGAGGATGAGGAACCGGAGCCGGTACGCTGCCGTTTAGTGTCTTCGAGGCGCCTAGAAGATCAAACAATGGTCAGCTAGAGGATACACCGACCACCGAATGCAAGGCAGGGACTTACTGTTCGCTCTCGCTCCGACTTCGTTTCCCCTTTCGTGCGCTGGCGTCAGTGCTGGGAGCTCCCGCCTCCTTCTTGCTTTCTTCAATGGCCCTGCGGAGCTGCTCTGCTTCATCGTAAGCAGAATCGCGGCTATTCATTGTCGAGCGTCGTTTTCCCGCCGCAATCTCAGCGCTCAAACGCGAGGCCCGGCTTTCTTTGGGCTTTTTGGAGGAAGAATCTTGAGCCGCATGGGGAGAAGAAAATGGAGGAGAGGTCTCTTCCTGGACAGGAAGATAACGAGAGAACTTTTGCCTGTAAGATAGACCATTAGCGTGCGCGATTTTCTGATTGCGCTGTACCAACCCATTGGCAGTTGAGGTGATCTTATGCAGATCGCTTCGGCACTCCTCGCAGAAGTATTCCTCAGGACTCATGGCTTCGTCCATGATCCCGACGCAGCCGCCGTGCTGCCAGACCTTGCAGACGTCACATTGTATGAAGAGACCGCCAGCATCTTCTTGTAAGGTTACTGAAGAGAGTGCGTCGCCATTGGCCTTGGAAACGGCCTTGGTGGGGTCCCTGGCCTCGACAGGCATACCTGGGTATTCTGCCTGGCCACAAATGCATCGCGTTATTTCCTCCTCGCCATCCTCGTCTTCCTCATCATTGATAGCAATATTAGTCGCCTCATTCTTAACATTGTCCTGGCTACCTCGGGTTCTACGCGGTTGAGGCTTTGTGGAGCCGTCGATCTCATCGGACGACTGCGATCGATGAGCGACTGAGCTTCGTGGAGATGGGAGCTTGTGATGGGCACGAGCGTTGCGATCTATGCGGCCTGAAGAGACCGAGGATGTTGAAGAGTTGTTCTGGTGCGGCGCAGAAGGAGTGGGTTGCGTGGTATGGGCGCGAGAGGACCGCCGGGGCGTCATGACGAGTGTCTAGCTTTCTGAGGCTGTAAGATCATAACCATATGCTCTTTGGAAGCTTTGTGATTGACACCGTCTGGAAATCCAACGCCCGATTTTTACGTGGCTGGCAAATGACCAAGGTTTAAGCCGAAGCAGGGTGAGAGTGGTGCTGGGGTTTCTGTGCTCTTTGTACAGATTCTCGAGTTAAATTGGTGTAATAAAGAGGTTTACAGTGCGAAGACAATATGCCTTGATGTCGTTCTTCGAGTCTCAGGGCGATAGTAAGTGGGATATGGAGTGATTGGGTGCAATTCCATTTGTGGTGCGAAGGAAAGCACCTCGCTGCATAGCGGAATTAACCAAAATGCGGAACCCGTCATAAGGCGATTAACTAACTAGATATGTACTAATCCGATTAAGCGATGACTTAGGGTTAGCATTGAGAAGTGAGGATTCGGAGCTTTGTACGGAGTACTCCGTAGTCGCTCTATAGACGACGAAACTTACCACTCAGTGATTCGTACATCCATCATGCTGCAGCATGCTCACTGCAGCCATTCCTATGAAAGCGGATACTTCTCCAAGAACGCGGTGAAAATAGAACTTCTCTTTGAAAGTGTTCAGGCTCCAGTTAGGGAACAGCTCCAAATGTGTAATTGAGTCGGTGTCGTGCGGCCGGAAGTTATATTCACCATTGGTTCATACGACGTACCTTCAAGACTTTGGGCCAAGAGGCCCAGAATGAGCATGTAGCAAGTGCCTCGACTCGTTTACTCGAATCTACAAGACGGTGTACCAACTTCGATCGACGAGAGCGCCAGCTTATGTACTTGGGATATGCTGGCTATCTTTTGCCCATCATTAACTTTGAGGCGATCAAACCTCCTCAATAGCCTACAGGACAAGTCGTCTGGCATCTTGCCCAAGCTGGGGAGAAGTAGCATTCCTTCTACGTAACGTTGATGAATGTACCACTAGCGAAAGCTCAGAAGCCACGCTACCAGATGTGTGGATAGGTAGGGATGTTTCCTACACCTCGACGTTTGCTTGGACTGGAAGTGCATACCCAAAGGAACAACATACATCTGTAGATGGAGAGAAACAAAGGGGGTTCGGAAAGTACATTATACATTATCAGGGGTAGGGGTACCTTACAAAGCTCGGCAGCCGGAAGTCCACCCGAAGCCGTTAGTGTATACCATACCGTAATGCATGTATAGCTGCAGAGTAACTTGAAGACTTTATCAATACCATCGCACACGCTGGCTGCATCCTCTACTGACTTGAGGCCAGTACTCCGGTTTTGCCTAACATCGTTAGAAGAACTCCTTTCGTGCTGCAGCGTTTCCTTGGACCGAGGGGTGTTGCCATTTGTGCAACGGGGGTTGGATCCGTACAAGTGTTGGTAAGGAAGCCTTCGTCATTCAGAAACAGTGATATAGGGTCTTTCATATTGTATATACGGTGTCTGATATCATTGACGCCAGAGCCACATTGTATTAGCCTTGATTGTTTGTTGTGTCCAACGCCCTTTCCTGAATAGTGCTGACAACTGGCTTGATTAAGGAGTCTCCATACTTCGCAAAGTACCTTGCACAACGAAGCTGTGAAAGCTTGAAGCTGCTGATTGTAGCAATAACATTTGCATGTGGGGGAAACTTTTGGTCTGGCAAACTTGTTGATGTGATGGCGGCTACTATGGGTATAGTCCACTCGTTCATTCTCCACCTTGAAAACAACACAACATCTGTACTATGGAAAACCCTGCACACAAAACTTATCAAATACCATCAGGATGTTCCCTTTCAGGTTAATTCTAGTCACTATGTTTCTTGAATGGCTTCGACTCAAACTGACATGGTGCATATGGTGGTGTTGTGCAGACCAGGTATATTCTCCACCCTTTGCCGCAGGGCAATTCTCGGAGACTACTTCTCCAATATATCCCGAAAGACCCATTCGACCTTTACCGAAAAGACGCTTGCGTTCCAGACTATCTCCTGAATTCGCAGATTCAATCCTTTCTCAGTCTGCACCACCTGCGTCCAAGCCTCTGTTCTGTCTACCTTCAGGGAATACAGCAGCTTATCCAGACACATCTGTATCGAGCGGTGGAACAATAGAGGCGGACATAAAGCTAGATGGAACACAACAGGTCTACAATGGGGGCGTGAAAACTGGATATCAGTTTAAGGGCACCGATCTTGACAGTGACGGCGACGATGGCTCAGGAGTTCTACGTCATTATCAGGTGCAGCGCCAGACACCGCCAATGACACTACGGGGTGTTGCAAATGGAGAAGGACGAACGGAAGTCGGAAAATACACAAAGCTACCACATATACAATCCACACCGTCTTCTGCGGAGTCCATCGATGGCTATGATTCTTTTGAGAACACAAACAATAAGAAAAAACGTAAGATTCCCACTTCAGGGACTCTTGGTAATCATCACTCGACATTGTCAGCCGAGATGGCTCATATGGGCATTTCATCAGCACGGGACATGGAAGCTCTGCAAACAGAACCGGATGGCGGTGTAGGACAGTATTACGGTACAGGGAATTCAGCAATATCAGCTATATCATCTGGGACAGGTATTTCTGGGGCCGGAAGAGGCAGGTACGGGCGCGCTGGAACACGTACTACTGGAGGAAGGAGCCCTCTTGGCGTGTCTATCAATGGATCCAATGCGCTACAAGCAGGCCGGCAAAGCCTACAAAGGCGAGACTACGCTTCTACAGGAGGTTTTGGCAGCAAAGGTACAGTGCACTTACAAGATTCTTGATTGAAGACTAACGCAAGGTCAGAATCTGCTTTTATCAACAAAGCAGATCAGGGTATCATATCAGCTGCTATAGCAAATGCAGCTGCGTTATCAATCCCACCGTCGAATGGCCAAGAAAATGTCAGCCTATTAGACCAACAGTCCAACAAGAAGTCTACTGCGACAAAGACTCAGTTCACTTTCACCTGTGAATCTGATTCAGCTAAAGGCATGCTGTGGCCTGGAAAGCACAATTCGTCGCCTGGGCTATCTCACCATACAACACCTCAGCCAAACGTCGTCAGTACTCAAACTGGGCACGGTAACAAAGGTTTTGCTACGCAAGGGACACAAACAAGTCCAAGTATGGCAGGTCAGACTCAGCAGAGTGATCCACCGCAGACGGGTGCCAATCAACAAGCTCCGCAGCAGCCCAAAAAGCCTCGCCGTCCACTAGCCAAGCAATACGCTATGGCGGCACGTCAGCGGCGCTTGCAGCAGGATTACAACAACTACCATCATCCACTACGGGCCGAAGACATATGGATTTGCGAATTCTGTGAATACGAAAGCATATTCGGCTCACCTCCTGAAGCTCTAGTGAGGCAGTATGAGATCAAAGATAGACGAGAACGTAAACGTCTTGCAGAGAAACGACGACTACTTGAGAAGGCCAAGATGAAGGGTAGGAAAGGGAAAAGAGGGAACAAGAACGCGGCGAAGAACGTTAATGCTGCTACGCAACCACAACCGCCCGCTCAGAAGCAGCGCTATGACCAGCAACCCGTGGATGAGGCGACAATGCAGCACCAGGGGACACAGAGTGAAGATTATCTGGCGGACGATTATGATGATGATCCTATCCCTACGCCAGCTGCTGTACCCCAAACCCCGTCGAAGATACCACAGCCAATAGTCCAGAACCATAACCAAAGCTTACGAGCTGCGATCAGCAGTAGAGGAGCCCACAATGGAATCGCTACAGTAGGACGAGCAGCCTGAAGTTGAGACATGGAATTCCACAAATTGACCTAGGTCTGCATTCACAGTTGTCCTGCTGGGTTGATCTGGTTTGGCTATAATGGTCTCCAACGGCACGCCGAGCTATGCATTACTCAGTCGGCTTTGGAATTGATGTAGACTTTGCTTGGAGGATCAGGTTCGAAGCTGCATGGTCGCATTTCCTTCAGATTCCGGCACGGGCCAGTTGTACAGTTTGCATTGCTGCCATTTGCATAGCCGGCAGTTATTTTCTCTTCATTCTCCAATATAGGCCTTTTTCTTTCCTTCTATTCCGCACTAAACATTCCACACTCCCTACCAGCATAGAGCGCAGCCTTCACTTCATCCTACTGCCACAAACGGGTAATAGAGGTGGAAAAGTCGATATTCTAGTAGATAGACTCAGGGATAGGTTACGATAGCACATAAACACTCTCCACAGTGCCAATCTGCCTCCTGATTCCTGAAAGTGTCAAGTTGATATGCATTGGACATCATCGTAACTGGCAGGCTTTGGAGAGATTATCAGAAGGGGACTAGCGGCGCCGCCTGAGAGTTGTGAAACAATAATCCCTTGCGAAGCCTTGCGAAGCCCAACCCAACAAGACACCCCCAGCCCGTATTCACCCAAGCAAAAATTCCGTCTACGCAACACGCACACTGCTCCATTCGAATACTTCGTAGCTTGAACAGCGGTTTATTGCCCCTTGGTCGTTTAATCGATCGCCATGGACCGACCGCTGGACGATGTGATATCTGATCGACAGGTATGAGCGGTCTTTGCTGCCTCAATTAGTATATACACGCCCGGTAGAGCTGACCTATCTACTAGAGAAGAAGTTATCGTGGAGGCAGGAATCGCCGTCCGAATGATTGGGCTCGTGACGACTCAAGAAAGGTACACGCTATAAAGCCCTAACCTTGATCCCTATATAGCTGCCTTGTCGATTTGGGCACGAGGCTGATCAGGAAATGCAATTACAGGTTCTTCCACCTCATCCCTCCACCTGCTGCGCCCTCAGACCCCCATCCTCGACCGTACGGAGCAGTCCCCTAGCTGCCGACGGATCGACTCGCGATATAACGATGCTATTCTACCTATAAAATGCATGTAAAAGCTGACCTAGACCTCTTCCCTGTTATGGCGACATAGATGAATGGTGGATACGATTCTACAAATATCGATACGTTCGTATTCCAGAACCCCATCCAACAACTGCCAAGCACAGACTGATTGTCCAATCTTCTACAGTGACTGGATTCACGACAAATACGAAGATGATCCTCAGGGTGCGTCCGAACTCCTATGCACTCCAAATTCAGCAACTGACAATCTCGAAGCCCGTCGACCGACTCGCGGTCCCCGTACTGCTACGGCTCGAACCGACCGATACTCTCCAGAAGCAGATCTGTATGCCACCTTCGATCCATCAAATCTCAAGGCATAACTGACAAGCACCCACAGAGTCTCTCCAAGCGGCAAAATCCGCGTCGACAACCTCCATTACGACCTTACAGAAGACGATCTTGATGTACATTCCCCCCCTTCCTATTCACCTTGGCATCTCCCAATTGACGCCACACCAGGACCTCTTCACCCGCATCGGCCCTATAACAACCCTTTCCCTCCGATTCGACCGCGCCGGCCGCTCCTCCGGCACTGCCTTCGTAACCTACACCTCCCTCTCCGATGCCCGCCGCGCCATCCGCGATTTTGACGGCGCCAATGCAAATGGACAACCAATCCGCCTTACCCTTCTCCCTACCGCTCCTGCGGCAGACATTGGCATACGCGGCCGCGGAGCAGGAGCTGCCCCACGGAACCCTTTTGACACGGCTGTCAAACCTGGGAGGAGCCTTTTTGAGCGCATTGAGGACCCAGAGAGGAATGGTGCCAGTAGGGATAGGAGTCGGAGCCCGGGCGCACCAAGGAGAACGGATACGAGAAAACCGCCGCCGGAGGGAGTAGATAGGTACGTCCCTAGCGATAGGAGGAGCAGGAGTAGGAGTCCGGTACGAAGACGAAGGACGAGGACACCCGTAGGCAGGAGGATGAGCCCGGTCAGAGGTGGTGGAAGAGGGAGGGGCAGGAGAGATGGTGGGGCGAGGGAGACGACGAATGGCCGGCCGAGGAAGACGCAAGACGAGTTGGACAAGGAGATGGAGGATTATTGGACTGAGCAGCGGAAGGTGCAGGCGGAGAGTAGCGGGGTTAGAAACGGGGTTGTGGAGAATGGCGTTGCGGCGGCGCCGGCGGTGACTGATGAGGATATTGATATGGCTTTGTGAGTGAGGGTATCGGTGCTTTTAGAGAAAATACGTTGCTGGGATGAAGATGCTATGTGTGTGCGGGGTGTCTGTGCGTTTGGGGCTGGGATGTCTAAATAGATCTAAAGCCTTTCGGTCCTGCTGTTGGAGGTTGCATAGCTGTGCATGGCTCTTCTCCGATTGGACAAACTCCTCTCTACCTTTTCTCATGCATCCAAGATTTCATATTACTACAGCCATTGTGGGCTCTACAAGCTACAGCTTTACGGGAACCAGCTGACTTGTATGTACTCGTGGGTGTTGCATGTGGATTGATAATTTTATGTACATATCTGTCGGATCTTTTAAGCCCTAGTTGCCCCAATCTTTCTGAAATGCACCTATCGCGCGATACATATGGGGTATCATCAAAGAACAGTCACGAAAAATCCCCTGTAGACCCAATCAATAAACCCCCCAGCAAATGTGCAACCTCCTCGCCGCTGGCTTCCTTTGATTACCTCCACAATCCATATGGTTCTGAGCAGAATTTCCACAATTTTACCGTCCCGTCCTCACTCCCCGTAGCATAGAGCTTCCCGTCGGGCGCGAAACTCACACTCCAAATCGGTCCGTGGTGCCCTTTGTGCACTTCCATTTCTCCCTCCCCGTCGAAATCGTAAACCCTCACCCATGTATCTCCGGCCCCGCCCGTGACAAACTTCCTCTGCTCCGCATGCATCGCCACGCTCGCAATTTCTGTTTCAAATTTGACAGACTTGAGCAGTTGCCCTGGGGTAGTGCCGGAAAAGAAGTATGCGTTCTTGCCTGCGGCGATGGATAAAGAGGGGGTGCTGCTGAAGGAGTCGAGCTCGCAGCTGCCGACAGGGGCGGCGAGGGAGTATGAGCTTACGGGGGTACGGGAGCGGAGATCCCACCAGCGGACAGTGCGGTCGTCGGAAGCGGTGATGATGATGTTGAGGTCCGGGCCCCAGACGATGGATTTGATAGGGCCTTGGTGGACGCCCGGGCCGATCTCGTGGCTTGGTGGTGGTGGAGGAGTTGTGGTGGAGCCGTTTTGGATGGGGGAGGTGGGAGAGGAGGAGGCGCTGTTTTCGCCGCTGCCGTTAGAGGTGGAGCGGGAGAGGTCGAAGATGCGGAGCTTCTTTTCAAAGCCGCCGGTTGCCAGGATTTGAGGGCGAGGTTGTGAAGGGAAGGCGATAGCGCGGACGATGTGGGAATGCTGGAGGGTGTGAAGGCACTCGCCGGAGTGGGTATCCCAGACTTTGCTATTGGGCCGATTTAGCTTATATTTTGGTGGTTTTTGTGGAAAGATCATCTGTACGCTGAGAAGTCTGCGGACCCCGTTGCGGCTAGGGTTGCGTCAGACGAGAGACGAGCTTGCCAGACTGCACCTTTGTGGCCAATGAATGTACCAATCCTTTGCTTCGTGAGCAGTTGTAATTCAAGGCTGGATTGGATCTACCTACCAGTCGCCGGTGATGCCATCCCGGAGCATGGGATTGTTGTCTACCGAGCCTTAGCAGGTTCTCTTCTGATTATGATATCTACCATACCTTTGCAAGCAGAAATTAAATAGTACTGGTCGTCATCCACGACAGAGGAGAAGCTCAAGTGGGTGACAGGGCGGGAATGTCCATGGCAGGTCAAAGGAACGGCTTTTGGGGTGCGTTCTTATAAAGTCAGCGTTGAAGTATAGAAGTCTGCTGAGCTTGAGACTCGATGATCGTCCTTTTGAGATATCTACAGAAGGAAGGCGGTGGGGTCAGAGCTCACCTGAAGCCATAGTTGAGGTCGTATGTGATATTGTAAAGCAAAGAGACCAGATATATAATCAAGGTATCGCCTCTATTGTCTGACAGAGCTTTGAGAGAGAATCAATTGCACAAAGTAATAGATGGAGATTGTAGTGTCGGGACGTATCTTCAGTGTAGGTGTTAGGCCGTAAGTGATCGTTAAATCGTGAGGTCGTATCTTGAGGATGAGTATCCAAAGAGCTGAACGAAGGTCTGAAAGCCTTTCACACACCCCCAGACTCAACAACGGCAAGACTCTCTTGCGTGCAGTGTTTACTCGAAGAAATGAAGAATGGAAGTTTAGGCGATGAAGGACAAGGATGAGGGAAATTGCCGCGGTACCCTATCAATCTGCATCTTCGTTACCACAATAAGATCTTTCTTTGTGTTAAATACTATATAATACATATATATTCGAAGATGTTCAAGACATCATCTGGTTCTGATGTGGAAATACTGATGGGATTGGTCGTGCAGAGCGCAAGGCTCAGAACCATATCAATTCTGCCTATAGCTCGTATGTTTTGTGATCTTGCTACGTGCGGAGGTCTCGTGAGTTCGAATGGTACTTCTGATTGCTTGTGACAAGTTGTGCGTGCTGTTGGTGAGATCTATGCTATCCTACGCAGAATCTGCCTGATCTGTTTTCATATTGACACAATGCATGCTGTATATTTCTCATGCCAGCTCAGCAACACATTTGTGTGTCCTGTGTCCGTAGCTGCACGATCCATTGAGTCGTGCACCGGCGACGGCAGCATGACTTAAAGTCATTCTACTCTTGTAGGAGTAGCCAGGATCATCAATTTACTCACTATTCAATTTTTCATTTTTCATTTCGTATATCACAGTAACAACTTTGTTCAGGTAAGCTGCAATGGTTAAGAAATTTAGTCCTATCGCCCAACGCCAATTGTATTCTCAATACGAAACATCTGATCGTCTCAATACTTTCTACTTGTCCTTTAGTTCAGCCGAAATACCACAGCAGTGAGATCGCCGAATCCCTCAACATCATCACCCAATCTTGTCTGCTGACACGATTGGCGCACCATTTTCATCGACACGAACTAATTCCTTCTCCTATTCGATCGAGCTAGTAAGGCTCAGCTATCCCTGCTGTTTGTCTTTGGGTGTTTGTCCCTGGTTTGCAGTTAGGCTGTGGGGAACAAAGACCTTTTCAGTAGAGCTCGTTGGTAATATCAAAGCACCTCACACCCCATCAACATAAGAAAACCGATCAAAGGGATGCTTTCTCGGGTCACCATATACAAAAGAATTGTGATGGACACAGCTTTCGTCCTACGGAGGTTGCCAAGAATAGAATGAAATATTTTGTCATCCGCAAGACGCAACCATGCAGCTGGTAAGACATCTGAAGTTGGAAAAGCATCAAACAATTATCTTAACTGCTATTCTATTTGTGCTTAGTCGCTCCACCTCGGTTTCAACGCAGAAATACCAAGCTTGAAAAAATCCTCGAAGGACGAGGCATGGGTCGGAGAAGGGAGCGGCTCCCTCGAGTGCTACAGCTTTTCCGTGTTCCGCCTCGCAACCTTCAGTACCGTGAGTACTTCAGTCTACGCGAGTCGCAGAGTGAGGAGGCATTAGAGATCCCTCTATCGTATGAAGTGTTCTTAAAGCCATTGGAGAACGAAATACACCCTCTTTTTCTGAGGGGGCATTGGAGCTACGAAGTGAATTCCAATAACAGTGTCTGGAATACTCTCGATCCTGTTCTTAGAATAGCATCCAGATTCGTTTCCGAAGATGCCTTGATGCAATTCTTCTACAACCTAATCTTTGCACGGAAAACTTTACCGGAATCCTTGGCAGGTTGCAATTGCCCTCTAGGTCATTTACTGTGGGTTCTCCTTTGACGGCTGAACAGCTGCAACTGACACAATTCTGGCTTCAAGACTTAGGCTTCGGAAACCACAATATTGCCTTTGAGTTTTTCAGAGGGACAAGGACTTCTAATAAACGTTATGGCTATTGTGACGCAGAAGTCTGGGAGAAAACGAAGGGTCTTGGAGGGGATAGCAATGTGCAGAATTTGCCTTAATCAGGACTTCTCGATAATCTCCATAATCATGACAACGGGCTTCTGTCACTTACTCCATGTAGCATCCTCAAAGTGCGATTAAAACTAGCCATTACTGTCATCCACGAGCTCGTCCACTCCATCTACAGCCTCATCAGTCCCAACCTTTACGAACCATACTTCATGGATCAGCAGACCTCTGGACTAGGAAGAACTTGGGAGTGCTGGATGTTTGGACGCCGGGTTTTCTTGCAAGGGGGATACTTCGACGGCCGAGCCGGCCTTTATTGGAAGATTGGCCTGGAATCAACTTGGGCGTCACACCGGATAACTGGGACAAAGAGGTGGTGGCTGCTCAGCATCTAGATTCTGCGAATTCACTTCCGTCTGTTCCTTGGATAGACCAGGCAGCGCCTTGGAGGGGACCGTTGGTGGATAGCATGACGACTTGGGCGGTACCCATGGATTATATGATCAAGGTTCAGAAGGAAGAATTTTAGAAAAGGGAGCTCGGGTTGAGCGGAGTGAACGTTCTGCGTATACCGAAAGTCTATGGCACCAAAACGCAGGTACAGGGGCACTAAGGTATAGCATGATATCGTATGGGTCTCCAAAGTCCGTTTACAATGTCAAGGAAGTTATTCGAGGGGCCAATCGACGAAGCACTGTTTTCAGTCCCTGAAAACGAACGTTTTTCTGCCCTTCATAATTCAATCATAATGTCATCAACACACACACAACGTGAACGCATTATAATCACCTTAACATTCTCATACCCTACATGATTGATCCTCCAGTGCTGGTTGGTTGGCAGGCATTAGGTTGTCTAAAAACCATACAGAGTATGACTAAGCGTGATCTGCTCAGTGTATTGCAGTTGCCTCAGGCAATATTGATATTGAGCGCATCAACATTTTATGGCTATCTGTATAACAAACCACTACTAGTACCATCCATTTTATACTGCTATGTAATAACCAAGGGCTACGAAGTTTGATACGTAGACGATAATAGGCATCAAGTCTCTCTTGTTCCCTTCTGTCCTTCGTCACACATCCATAACTGCGGCCAAAATGGGCGATTACAAGCTTTCCGCTTCGCTTGAGGAACACGAAGACGACGTAAGCTTAGAACCAGAAACCGAACCTGCTTCACAGTTAATCAAAGTAGACTCTGACCTCGAGCTAGGTGCGTGGCGTGGTATACCCTAATCCCAGCTTCGTCCTCTCCGCATCCAGAGACGCAACAGTCCGGTTATGGAAGCTTCTTTCCACCAGCCCCCCAAAATATGACTGTTCCGTATCTTCTCATGGCTCAGCGTTTATCAATGCAATTACATATCTCCAGCCAACACCGACGTTCCCAGAAGGCCTCGTGATATCCGGTGGGAAGGACACAATAATAGAAGTTAGGCAACCGGGGAAACCACCTGACGATAACGCTGAAGCATTGCTTCTTGGACATAGCCATAATGTGTGTGCATTGGATGCTAGTGCCGAGGGCGGCTTTGTAGTCAGCGGCAGTTGGGATGGGTCAGCAAGAGTGTGGAGAATAGGGAAGTGGGAGTGCGAGGCGGTGCTCGAGGGACATGAGGGGAGCGTGTGGACAGTACTGGCATATAACCAAGAGACTATTATCACAGGTGTGGCTATTGAAGGAACATAGAATGTTGCACATGCTAACCAGAAGCTTAGGATGCGCCGACAAGCACATCAGAATATTCAGTCCTTCGGGGAAGCTGCTGCACACAGTTAAAGCAAGCACAGACGTTGTGAGAGCGCTTTGTCGAGTACCTGCAGACCATCCCTCGAAAGCAGACTTTGCCTCTGCCGGCAATGACGGAGTTATTCGACTTTGGCGTCTAGATGGACGTCAGGTTGGCGAACTTCACGGTCACGAGAATTTCATCTACTCCCTAGTAAGCCTACCCAGCGGTGAGCTCGCTAGCTCGGGCGAAGATCGCACAGTTCGTATATGGAGAGGAAGCGAGTGCGTACAGACCATTACACACCCTGCCATATCAGTATGGGGGGTGGCGGCGTGTTCAGAAAACGGGGATATTGTCAGTGGCGCTAGTGATCGCAAGGTCCGAATCTTTAGCAGAAGAAAAGAACGACAAGCAGAACCTGAAGTTATTCAAGCGTTCGAGGATTCTGTTAAGTCATCTTCAATCCCTCAACAACAAATGGGCGACGTGCAGAAGGACAAGCTACCAGGCCCCGAATTCTTAACGCAAAAGTCGGGGACCAAGGAAGGTCAAGTAGTGATGGTCCGAGAAGCGAACGGCTCTGTGGGGGCGTACCAATGGTCGCAAGGAGCGCACGAGTGGTTAAGCGTGGGCACTGTCGTGGATGCCGTTGGCAGCAGTGGGCGAAAGGTTGACTACGCTGGCAAGTCCTACGACTACGTCTTTGACGTTGACATCGAAGACGGTAAACCACCTCTCAAGCTCCCCTTTGATCTCTCCCAAAACCCCTACGAAGCAGCTACCAAATTCATTCAAGACAACGAGCTCCCAGCTACCTACCTAGACCAAGTCGCCAACTTCATAATCACCAACACCCAAGGCGCCACTCTTGGTCAAACCTCCCAACCCCAGCCGGCTGGCTCGGACCCTTACGGCATGGAAAATCGTTACAGACCAGGCGATGCCGCCTCTACATCCTCTCCAGCCCCAACCCCTGCAACGACGTCCCGCCCGAAAGTTCTCCCTCAAACCACCTATCTCAGTATTAAAACTGCAAACCTTCGTACCATCCTCAAGAAAACCCAAGAACTAAACCAACAACTCATAAATGAGGGCTCCAAAGACCTTTCCTTAAATGATTCCCAGCTCTCCACCTTATCCAACTTAATATCTTCGCTCGAAACCCTCCTCTCCGGCACACCTCCCCAAGCCCAAATTCCACCGGACAGCATTCCACTGGCCCTTCACATCGCCACCGCATGGCCACCCGCCTTTCGCCTCCCTGGCCTCGATCTCCTTCGCCTCCTAACCGCTTCTTCGCCCCTACCAGCATCCTATACCACATCCACAAACCAGGACCTCATCGCTCTATTGGCAGAAAGCGGCGTGTTTGCCGATAAAGACCGACCGAACAACATCATGCTTGCCACCCGCACCCTCTCCAACCTTTTCGAAACTCCTAGGGGAAGAGAGCTCGCAGACCTTAAGTTCGATCAGACACATCAGATGGTGAAAGAGGCGAGCAAAGGTAGCACAAATCGGAATCTAAAGATCGCGGCCGCAACGCTGTGGGTCAACTATGCCGTGCTACTAACAAGCGCAACCCACTCAGAGCTCCCTTCAAGTCTCGATCGTGCCATCACACTCCTAGATGATCTATCGATCTTGCTTAGAACAGCAACAGACTCCGAAGCCGTATATCGGGCGCTCGTGGCAGTGGGGACATTGCTGACACTCGGCGAGGATGCTACAATGGCGGCGAAGGATGTTTATGATTACGCGGGTGTGCTGAAGAAGGCGGAATCCACGGTCAGAGAGCCGAGGGTTAAAGGGGTGGTGGCGGAGATTAGGGAGGCTTTGAAGTAGAGTGGGGGACGACGGTGATTAGTTGACTGAGTGGGGCCATGGGGATTTACGTGCGGCTGTGGCAATAGATAGCTCTAAGGAGGGAAGAAATACCAGACATTCTCACAAAGATGAATGAGCCTTGTATACTTCCGCTAGAAGAAAAAACCAGTCTCAGGTAAGAATATTCAAACGGCTCCATTCTATACGCTATTGCTACATGCAATCATCGCGCCTATCTGACCTAGAACGGACGCATACCATAAAGAGAAGTGCAGAAGAAACCATCCCTGTCGGTCCCTATCGGTCTTTGCAAGCATCCAGGGGGCTGAGAGGCTTACCAATCCATAATCTTCCGGCTGAAGGCACAGGCAGAATGAAGACATGAGCGTCGAGACACTCTCGAAAATCTGCTCCGTGCTCTAGTGACAGCGTTTGCCCAGATCACTATCGCCGTTGTCACGAACCTCTGTTATTTTCCACTTACTCCCTAAAATCCATCATTTCGCAGAGACACCCCCCCCTTACACTCACGATATCAAAAGCGCCTCCTCCGATCCAGTCTTCACTCTCTTCACCCTATTAACCTCCTCAATCGCCTCTTTGTCCCCTTCGGTAAGCGCGTTCCTCCTCTGCCTACCCCAGAGCTCGGCCCCGTCTTCACCCGCGATCAGCTCCTGTATCTCTCCTTCTTCCAAGCCACTGGGCTCTTCAATCTTGGCCCCAGCCTTCTCATCTTCTTCGTCTTCAAAGGGTCGTTTCCTAGGGCTAATTCTCACAGCCTCCAACTGTTCATGCAATCCTTCGTCATCTTTGTCCGCGCTCCAAAAGTCATCCGGACCGGCGATATCTTTGTTTTCCTTGTCATCATCGGATTGGATTTCGGGGTCTGAGTCATCGTGTTCGTCATCGGCGTCACTGGATCGGGTGGTCTTGCGGTAAAATTTGTTGCCCGGCTGGGTGCTCAAGGCAGCAAGAGTTTCTGCAGTTTCGCGGTCCTGAGGGAACAACGAGGCTGTTGGGTGCGGGGTTGGTGGTCGGAGTTTCGTAGACACTGTGCTACTACTCATGAGGGGTTGATGGTCTTTGGCTAATCGAGGGCTGGCGGGAATATTCTCTTTCATGGGTTTTACGATGTTATTGACAGGATTGTGCGGCCCTTTGGGTGGGAAAATATTGGTAGTCATGTATGCTTTCGTTAAAACGGGTGGATAGTAGGCAAATTCAGTGCTTGATGTCGAGGACGGCGTGACCGAACGACCACCACCTTTCTCGTCCTCGTTGGGAGAGGATGTGTTTGAGTGGCCTTCTATGATGTCTTCCTGCCCGGAAAAGCGAGTGTGTTTGTTGCCATGCGGGACGCTAATCCTATGGCCAGCTTTTGGAGGAGCCAGAGGAAGTGGAACCAAAGCTTGGGCTTGACTAACAAGCTGGGGGTTTTTCTCTCTCAGCGCAACAGCTTTTGTATCACGATATCCTTCGTTGCATGTAAATTCTGGTTCAGAGTCTTTGAAGGTTTTGTCCCGTACGTTCTCTTCATAGGCTTTGCCTTTATGCTCTGTTGGATTGGTATCACCCTGATTTCCACGAGCTATACTGAGAGGTGTTGTGTCGGTCAACCCTGTATTTAATACTCCCAATTTCCTAGGTTTTGTCTTTTTCTTTCGAGGAAAGTCGATGAAATTGAATTTCTCTAGTCTCTCTATTGAATAGTGTCAGAGCAAATATTCAGTACAGTATCTTGGATCGACCCACCTTGGCTTCTGTAAAAGAATTGGAATGTAGCATAGGTGCCCTCTCCACGCTTATAAGGATAATAGTCTACCACGCAGATTGGCTGCCGTGGTAGGGTCCCTACATGAGCAAGTCTATAACAGTCAGTGATCATATGACCAGGGAGGCCAAATGCTAAAGTACCCAGTAGTATGTGTAATCTCTCGCTCAATGCCATCCATGTCGAAATCATCTTTCTCGCCTTCTCTATGCTTTGCCTGATAGTCCGACTCCCTTGTTTTTCTCCCAAGCCTGACCCGCTGAAGCGTAACAACTATTTGTCCGACTTTGCCGGTCTGCTCTCTCCTAGGGCCAGTCTCTGCACCCAGATCGGCCGAGTTCAGACGCCTCACAAGAGCGTCTTCCTGTGGTTCGTCGAAGTCATCGACTGCAAGCCCTTTTTGCGAAATAAGCAGTTTTCCAAACGAAGCCTCTATTCCGACGTCTCTGAAGACCCAGGCATGCTCCTTCATACTACCGTCATGACCCTGTACCCAGCGTGATTTGAATCTAACTTTGCCGTCTGGAGGTGCGAAATCGGGATCACTCGGATCGAGGTAGATGATGGTCCTACGCTCCGGCATCTGGCGACCATCCACGTAGAGGGATGCAAGGAAATCATATGCTGGTGGGCAAGGAGAGTCATAGCGTTTGCGTGGTCGAGGTGAGGATGAGTAGGAAGAGCTTCTGGGTCTGTAGGCCGATTGTGACTGGCCGCGTCTGTCAAAACAATCATCGCTAGTGTTGGACCACGCACGTCTTGAAGAGGAAGCATTTGGAGAATGAACGTCAGTGCCAACATATGGGATCTTTGGCTGAATGGAGACCCGGAAAGGCATGTCTGTAGTTGACCGAATATATGCGGATACTTTGTCCTGACTTCGCAGTCGTTGCATGCCCCATTCCTTGAGAGCATTTCCTCGATCATCTGTGACGTTAACAGTAACGTCCCGTAGTTCAGGCATTTTGGTTGGGTCCTGGTTAGCTAAATAATGAAGCGCCTGCGAATTCGAGCGAGGGTTGTGGCAGCCGATGATTGTGAGGAATATCCAAAGAGTCAAGAAGCCTCTGCAATGTTCGATTCTGTGGCACCATGTTCATCAGTCTTGCTCTCAGCCACGAAACAGTGTCACAACATGAACGCCTACCTTCACGACATATCAAGGTGAGCAATGCTATCGCAACGAATGATCTCGAATTGAGGAATCGTTTTGAAAGCACAACCAATCCGACCTTCGCGGTTTGCTGATATTCGCGTGATTGATGAAGATTTCGAGGTTAACAAAGGTAGATCCGATTTTTGTCGAAGGCTCACCGGACACCCCTATACAAGCTTCAGCTACAACACAGTAATTGTACCGAGGTCGTCTTGTCAGGCGAAGCCGAATAGTTGTTCCCAACAATAGGCAAGATTTGGATAGAGCCAAATACGTGAATGGGTCCTTGACTGGCATATGGTGTCATGCGTAAAGATGGTCTTCTCAAAGAAGAAGTCGCGATACTACAATATTAAGACATACATGCCTTACTCTACCTCACAATCTGATTCGCGAGATAATACAAAACAACAACAATGTTACAATGAATGCAATTCTATAATTGGCGCACTAGCAAATGGTCAAGAGAGAATGCTATGCGAATCGGACACAATCGTGTAGCATCAACGATATTGACTTAAGAATTCACCTCCATACTCCCTTCGTTATGCCAAACCAACTCGTGGGATATCATGCGCATTAGGTCTCATAAACCAAGGCATCCATATCCAGCAATATGTCCCTTCCCAGCACCTCCTTTTCCAAATCGTACATGTTACAGTCCAGATTCCCATTACTTTCCAACACCAATCTCATAACCCAACAGGACCTCCGTAGAGTTCCCTTCCCATCCTCTATTACCAGCCGTGGAAATCATATACCTACAACTTGGATCAATATATAACTGAGAGACAACGCCAGTTCGATGGCCAGGCACGATGAGGAACGGAACTGTAGAATGCTTGAATGTTTGCTGTTGCTCTAGATCGTAAAGTCGTAGAATGTCATAAGATGCGCTTTCATACGTCAACACTGATCATCCTGATAAAGCCTGGACGACTTACCATATCAGGTGTCGTCCATTAGGCATAGCTCGAACTGCACTAACTGGGCCACTGCCATTAGGTAACTTCAAGCTTCGTTCTACGCCCCGAAGTCCTTTGTGGAGGCTGTATTCCTCGACCGTGCCGTTTCGGCGACCCGCATAGATGTAGTTTCCATCGGGTGACCAGCAGGCATTCATGGACCAGGGCGGCACATTTCGGGGTGGGATTTTAGCTACGGGCCTTGACTGACGCTTGTCCCATACGCGTAGACTACCATCGAATGAAGCGTCAAGAAACGTCGATTCTACAGTCGACAAAGCATCCGCAGATGCTGCCGCAGAACTGTCTTGGGCGTCAAGTTTTGGGGGCACTTCTTCAGCGTGAGGTGTTGCAGATTCGACGCAAGGCAGTCCATTAACTGCACTTTCAGATGATGGGTTCTTGGTAGCTATTCGGCTGCTTGAAGGCTCTTGCTCCGACGCTGACCCGTCTTTGACGTTTCCATTTTTAAATGGCAGGGTGGTGGTATCGGGTGCATCGACCATGTTGACATCATGTTCTGCATTTTCATGTACTTGTTCTTGAACACCATTAGCAACCGCTTTCGAAAATTCGTCGTCATCATCATCAACGAAGTTGCCCCCTGAAGGTGCCCCAGCCTCACCATCTTCGTTATCACCAAAGAGTGAGTCGGCATCATTACCGCCGAATAGCGAATCTGTGGGAGATCCTGCCTCGTTTGCATTATCATCTCCTGTAGACTGAGGATCAGGATCCACGCCGTGATCAATGCCATTGGTTAAGACACCGTTGACGCGGGGCTTATCAGAGTTATTCGAGGAGAGAGTACTACTGGCCACGGCCACGTCGCCCAAGGCCTCAGGTACTGGCAGACTCGACAAAGGCCGGATCTCAAGCGCTGAGATCTGACCCCCACTGCCTTCGAAGGTGCGCTTTATTTGCCCCGTATTTAGATCCCAGTCGATTACGCTTTTGTCCCAGCTTCCTGACAAGAGCGATCTCTCATCTTGAGCAAGATTCAAGACAGATACAGCCGATGTATGCTTACGAAGGCAGGTAATTAATTTACCTTCATCATGACGAACCGACTGTAGATTAATGCCGCCCGATTCAAGTCCGGACAAAAGCCACAGACCTTCATGCTGCACAGCGAGTGAATACACAGGTGAAAGAATAGGACCATCTTCAGTGTTAGTTGGTTTCACTATCGCTCAATCATGGTCAGCTCGCAACCACTAAGAATGGAGATTTATTTACCATTCGTGTCTTCGTTTTCCCAATAGCTCATCAATACTCCAGCCTTTGTGACACTGTCGACGAAAGGATGCCGTTGCGCTACAGTCAGCATAGCTTTGCCATTAGCCGTTTCAACCCAATTGAATTTCCTGATATAGCCATCAGCGCCCCCACTGAACACCCAGCGCAGATCTGGCGTTGCCGTTATGGAATTTATTGAAGTGGAGTGCGGCGCTGCAATGGTGGGAACTATATCATAGACAGAAGCCGTCAATACCTCTGGCCGTATCTTTGGAGTCTCAATGGCGGGGACGCTCAAATTCGATGAGCTCTCTTTCGGCGAAGGGGCAGTGAGAAGGACGGTCGGATTTGGATGTGACGTAGGTGCAGATAGAACAGGTCCCCCAAAGCCATTCGAGTCACGGATTGATTCAGATCTGCTGCTCAGTAAAGAATTATGAGAGATTGCTGCAGGCTTGGTCAGGCCCCGACTAGATGGATCGCCAAACGAATCCTGAGATTCCTCTTGGTCTTGCTCATCGTCATCGTCGTCATGTTCTTCGTTGTCCTCGTCAATCTCGATGTCGCCATCCCCATCCACATCTAAATCATCCATTTGCCCGTCTTGCTCGTTGTCTGAGCTGCCATCTGCTGAACCTGCACTAAGTTAAGTTTGATATAGAACCGGAGCATCGAGAGTATCAAACCTGCGCTATCTCTGTCATCTTCGTCCCCGCCAAACGATTGCATATCAGACATTAAATAGCCTATTGGCTTCCAGTCTGCGTAGAGCCTGCCTTTACTCTACTAGATATGTAACAAGTTTTTGGCAGTGATTGGAGTCTGTGTATGGCCTGCGTTTACTCTATTTGATATGACGAGTCTTCGGCAGTGGTTGACGAAGATCATAAGCTGACTTCGAAAACCCATCGCCGTGGCCGACCCTAGGTAATCCACCATTTAAATCCTTAAAATTATGTCCACTGGTCGTGATACGTCCAAGGTCGTTCGGTTTTGGAATGCCCCAGGTTTCGTGTAGCCCTACCGGAACTTTCTTATTGGTCATCCGTGATCACATGACCCAAACGCTCAACTAGCCGCTCCCTGCCGCACAAACATCCTAGAACAATTGGAACCTTTTGCCTATTGAAAAGCACTTAAATCACGGCTTTCATCTTATATCCCTTATACCAAGCAGGTACTGTATTAGCTGGTTGCCGGGAACCAGAAGTACACAGCCTTGTCTTGACTGTGCTCCTTGGGAGCAGAGAAATTTGCTGTCACAAACATCTCCATTAAGGCCTCAGTTTTTCCTTTCTATGGGTGTCGAACTGCCTTGGTGATTTGTTTGTCATCCGGTGTTTACTTGAATCGTGCATCCAGAGCGATCCACATTATCTGACCAGTATCTTCATATCTTCTGGACAAAGTCATGGACTGGCATGTGGCTGGCGTCCATCCTCAGAGCAAAGGACCCCCAAATGAAGGGCTTCCGAAAAAAGGACCCCGGGATCGATTCATGTCGAATACCACAGGTAGGTAAAGGATACGCTTGTGTTCTAGCAACCTTTCTGGACTCTCTCGGATCCTTGCATAGATCTATAAGTTTCTATGTACTTATGTAATTTCCTAAATGGCGCTGTTTTCTAATTTCCATTTCTGAGCTGACCGTTAATCCCATATCTCATGGAGCTGGTAAATAAGTGGACTTTGTAACACCTCGCCTTGGGTAGACTAGTCTAGTCTATCCTTGGCGTATTCTCCTCTGATTATCAATTTTCAAATCTCTTCTTTGATACATTCACCACAGAGTTGACTACTTCCATGTCAACAATTCAATCATTGCAATTCTTCTACCACCCACAGAATGGGCTCTGGACAGCAACCGCTGGACTCGTTAGGCACTGCGGATCAAGCCTGGACGACGGTCACCTCCAGGAGGCAACCTAAAGCTTCTGGACGATCCACCCAACCCCCAAGTAAGAGACGTACTGAGTACTGATGTCTCGTCATTCAGGATCAATGCTGACCAAAGGCCATCAACAGTACAACAGCCATCGCCTGCCTCTACACTACCTGTACATGATCTTCACATTCAAGCATTGCACAACGCAATGGATGGTGAAAGTACGCGGCTAATTCTGATGTTGTGGTCTTTTTATTGTTCTGTCTCGTAACCTCAGTCCTTACCAGTCACATCTTGTATATCAATGACCAAACGTTCACTGGACATGTAATATACACGCCATATTCATTTTCCACTTTGAAGTCCTCCGCGACCTGAGTCTCATGCAAGATACGATCCATCTTAGTTTTATGCTGATTCTATGATTCTCAACAGATCAAGCAGACATGAACCAGCACCTCCAGGAGCGCTTCGGTCGCGGAAACGCTATCCAGCAACCTCGTGACCTTCGGTCCACGAATACAAGGCCCAAGTTGACGCTCGACCTCAGCATAAGAGAATACGAGAAAGGGGCTCAGGACACTGGTGACTTTCCATTGTGGCGTCAACAGCGCGAGATTCCTACGTCGCAGGAAATCCGCGGTGACCTTGCCAGCAATGGCGAAGATGATGAGATTGAGGTACCAGTCAATGAGATCTCGAAACCTTGGTCGTCTAAAGAGGAATACCTTGAAGCTCATTATGGGCTTCTCCGAGAAGAGGCAGTAACACCGCTGCGCAATGTGGTGTCCGAATTGCTTGCAGTGCCTCAAATCGAGGAGAAAGATTCTCAGGAAAATGCTGCAATCTACGAGAAGGTACCTCGATCAGGCCTCTTCTAAGTATCAGGTACTGATTACAGCAGGTCTACATTCTAGGCTACAGATTAACCACTGGCGGTGCAGCTGCAAGAATTACTTTCTCTATGAGGAGAGCAGGAAAGAAGATTGTGTGGGAGCAGTCGAAACGTTTGATCACAGGGTCGCTGGTTGCGTTGACACCGGTGAATGACATGTTCAAAACAATCTGTCGGATTGCTGTCGTAGCTGCACGACCCCTCGAAGCGGTGCAGCAGAACCCACCTGAGATCGACATATATTTCGGAGGGCCAGAGGAGATTGAGATTGATCCCCAACAAGAGTGGGTGATGGTCGAAGCGCGAAATGGATACTATGAAGCATATCGTCACCCGCTTTGTAGTTTACAGAAGCTCGCACATGAAAAGTACGCAACATGGTCGGTTGACAAGGAGGATTAGCGCGGCTGACACCTCATAGGTTCCCACTTTCTGAACATATTATCAGTCTACAAAGGGAAGTTGGGCCGCCGGACTATCTTATCCAACAGCCCATGCAAAACATCTCACTCGCTTTTCCGTCCGATGGGAATGAGTTCTTCAACGTCAACATTCTCAAAGATTGGCCACAAAATGCTACATCAGAGCTGGATCCATCTCAACTGGCTGCGTTAAATCGGATCCTAACAAAACGCTTGGCCGTCGTTCAAGGTCCACCAGGAACAGGCAAAACCCACGTGTCTGTCGTTGCCTTACGAATTCTTCTGGAGAACATGCGTTTAGGGAGTCCGCCAATCATAATCGCTTGTCAAACCAACCATGCACTCGATCAGTTGCTACGTCATGTTGCAAAGTTTGAACCAGACTTCATCCGCCTTGGAGGGAGGACATCGGATATAGAGATCATCAAGCCACGGACACTGTTTGCAGTCAAGGGTGGAGGTTCCCCAGGCATTGTTCAAGGAGGATTGAAAGGAATAACTTCTAAGAGGATGACCCAGTTACACAAGGAAATGCTGGATTTGTTGAAACCCTTGAGCGAGGGTTCGGAACCTCTTGGGTCCGAATTCTTCAGAAGCCTTGGTATAATCACAGAGGCCCAACACGAGTCTCTAGTCAAAGGAGCTGCGGAATGGTTTAGAGCCGACGCCTTACAAACACCAGGCGATATGGCAATGTGGCTCGGGAAGGACATGATCATCGCAAAACGGAATATCATGCCAGAACATCTCGGGTTCGACTTTGAGGAGGTCGATTTGGAGTTTGAGCAGCTAAAGGAATTAGAAGCCGAAACCAAGCTCGATGACGACGACGACTTTGACACCTTGAAAGGACCGCATATAACTTTCTTCGAACCCTTCACAGCTGACGCCGGGCACAACGATGAAGAGAAGATTAGGGAGGTTTTGAAGAAGCAAGACCTATGGGAGATAGAAGAGGCACATCGAGGGCCAGTCTACCGATATATGCAGCAAAAGGCGAAAGAGGCTATACGGAAGACGTTTCGTGAACTGGCCAAACAGTACGCAGGACTTGTAGTTCAGGCAAAAGTTGGTCGTTGGGAAGTCGACTTGAATTACTTGAAAAAAGCTCGAGTCATCGGTATGACTACTACAGGTCTCAGCAAATACCGGGGTCTAGTTCAAGGTCTAAAGCCAAAAGTTGTCCTAATCGAGGAAGCCGCCGAAACATTCGAGTCTTACGTTACCGCTGCTTGTTTTGACTCACTGGAGCACCTTATTCTTGTAGGCGACCATCAGCAACTTCGAGGTCACTGTTCAGTGAAAGATTTAGAGGGCTATCCTTACTACCTCGATGTCTCAATGTTTGAGCGCTTAGTCCGCAACCAGATCGACTTCTCTCGGTTAAGCCGACAACGCCGCATGATCCCCGAGATTCGGAAGCTTTTGGCCCCAATCTACGATGACTTGGAAGATCATCCTTCTGTTCTCGAGAAACTCCGTGTCCCTGGTATGGGCGGAGTCAATAGCTTCTTCTTTAGCCATCATTGGCCAGAAACTACCGACCAGCTCATGTCAAAGATCAACGAGCAGGAGGCAGACATGATAGTCGCCTTTTTTAATTACCTAGTACACAATGGGATGGACGTCAAGGATATTACCGTTCTGACATTTTACAACGGGCAGAGAAAGTTAATTCTGAAAGGATTGCGTAGGCATCCTAATTTGCAAGGCTGCTTCTTCAAAGTCGTGACTGTGGATTCCTATCAAGGTGAAGAAAACGGAATTGTGCTACTTTCGCTCGTGCGGAGTAATACTAAGAACAGCATCGGCTTCCTATCAGTCGAAAATCGGGTCTGCGTGGCTCTGTCTCGAGCTCAGCGTGGGTTCTATATCTTCGGCGACGGGCAACTCCTGTGCAAGAACAGCGACTTGTGGTTGAATGTAGCCAAGATTATGAGAAATGATCCGCTCCGAATTGGGAATCCACTGCCTCTCACCTGTGAGAATCATTCGCGGGTGGTTGAAGCCACCTGTGCGGAATCCTTCTCAGACCTCGTTAGCGGCTGCAGAATGCCTTGCCAAGAAAATCTCCCATGTGGCCACATCTGTCCGTTGAACTGCCACGCGTTCGCTCACAGCACCGTCATCTGCCGCAAACCCTGCAAGAAATCCCTCCCGTGCGGCCATCCCTGCCTCGAATCCTGCGACACCGCCTTCTGCCGCTGCATCTGCACCAAGGGCAAAGGTCCCACCTACCAGCGGTCATCTGAACCCAAGCCACCGCCTCGTCCTCTGCCCGGTAATAGCCCGCACGGCAACGGCTTACCCAAGAAGCCTCCCCCTAGCGGAGGCTCACCAAATTATAGCTCTTCAAAACGAGGAACCTCCCCAATCAAGCAAGCCTCACCAGCCAGAGGCTCTCCACCCAAGCGAGGCATGTCCACCGACCTCGACTTCCGCCTCATTGACGCCCCCGAAACCCAAGCCTACCGCGACTTCGCCCAAGGCGGACACGTGCAGTCTGATGCTATCCAGGAGACTCTAATGACGGACGCGTTGGCGAAAGCGCAGCTGGAAAAGGCGGATGAGGAGGCAGAGAAGGCGTTGTTTGGGAACTGTGGGGCTAGTGATGGGAGGGCGTTTAGGCTGATGCGGAAGATTGACAATGGGGATGGTGAGATGGTAAGGGGGGTGTGGAAGGGGGCGTTTAAGGCGGGGGAGGGGGAGGTGGAGGGGAAGGGGGATGAGATGAGTTTGTTGGATTGAGAGGCTGTTGTAGGTCTGTCAATGAGGGATGTGAGGGAGGGCAAGTGTAAGCTTGGCGGCTGAGCGGAGAGGCTGAAGAGAGGAGAGGGCGAGCATAGCACAGGCGCTTTCACATGCTCTACCAAAGAGATACGCTCGGGTATCTACACAGGGAAAAATCATCATTGGGACGACACTTCCTTTAGTATGCTCGTCATGCTCTTATTCTTCAGAGGGCCTCGCTCCCCTTCCTCGATGCAAGCATATTAGCATCTCGAAAAACTAGCTCGATAAGCTAGAACGCTAGGCAGCTAGCAAGTGCTTTACACAGCTCATATCCTCCACAACTGCAAAGGTACCTTATCTTACTGGTATGGCCCTAGGATCCTGTTCCCTCTCTCCCTCTCCCCCTCTTTCCCTCTTCTTTCTCTCAAACCCCCTCCCTATCCCTCCCTCCATTATCACAACTCCCCCAAACCCCCGCCATCTCCAACTCACCACCCAACCCACTCGATTTCCCCCATCCCCCCATCCCAAACCTCCCCCCACTCTACCTCCGCCAAACAGCCTCTATATCCTCGTCTCTACCCTCGCCTCTACCCTCGCCTCTACCCTCGCCTCTACCCTCCTCGTCTCTACCAGCTTAATAACTCAATTACCTAGATATGGATATAGATATAAGAGGTTAAAGTCAGGGTAGGCTGGAGGTAGGAGAGAGAGGAGAAGAGGGAAGAGGGAAGAGGGAAGAGGGAAGAGGGAAGTAGTGGGTTAACGAGCGCACAAACCGACCAAAGCATGCAAACACCCTCCCATCCCAGCCCATCCCAGCCCCTCCCAGCCCCTCCCCTCCCCTCCCCTCCCCTCCCCAGATCCAGATCCAGATCCAGAATCCCAAGTACATGAAGCACTGCATTGCACTGCACTCCACTCCACTGCACTGCACTGCACTTCACTTCACTGCACTGCACTGCACTGCACTTCACTTCACCTACACTCCACTGCACTGCACTTCACTCCACTACCCTACCCTACACTCCACTCCACTCCACTCCACTCCACTCCCCTACCCTACCCTACACTACCCTACACTACCCTACACTACTCTACCCTACCCTACACTTCACTCCACTCCACTCCACTCCACTACCCTACCCTACCCTACCCTACACTACCCTACCCTACCCTCCACTGCACAAATAAATAAATAAACACACAGAAAGATACACAGAAAGATACCATTCCCACCCTGCGAAAAAACCCCACAAATGACAAACAAACAAATGATGAACAAACAAACAAACAGACATGAGAAAATAAAGTTATTTACGACAGTCAGAACGTTTCAAAATATCAAGGAATCGGGTTTGTATTGTGTTGTGTTGTATTGACACGGATTTTCTCTGCGAGAAGGGGGGGAAAGAGAGAGAGAGAGAGAGAGAATCATATCATACCTGCTGGGAACTTTTTTGATGACGCGTATCACCACTTTTTGTCTAATCGAGATGAAGAGAGATATTCTTCTCATGCATGGGGGAAAAACAAGAGGGCACGAGACGTTCTGTTCTCACTACTTACTACTGACTACGGTGAGGGATTGATTGATACGAGTATAACAACAATAACAGAGCAAAAGGGGGGTTAATATTAAGCTAAAGCTAAGAAAATATCCCTCATCTACATCTTTTGGATCGCACACAGAAAGCCCGAGGACAAAGGCATCAACGTGTTATTTTTTGCACAAAGCCCAGTGATTCAATCCAAGCAAAGACGAGAATGTAGGCAGTCAGGCCAGAGAGCCAACTTTGCGTACGAATGCCTACGAGCCAGCGCAAGAAGTCAAACCCGAAAATCTCTTTGCTTTTGGCTGTACTTGGTACGTACTTGATTGTGTACATCCACCAACTACTTTTCCCTCATCGTTTCCATCTTTTAGTACAACCCTTTCCTAGCATCGATCTTCTTCCACTCCTAAACGCCAACTTCGTATTTGAGCAAAAATGGAGGGCCTATGTTGCTGATGGCCTATGTATATGCTTCAGAGACTTCTGAAGCAAGCGGATCTTGAGCATGTGCGCGTATCAGAGGTTGTAGAGGTGGAGCAAGTGTTCATATGGACGAGATAAGTATTTACTGGGCTGCAAGGTTGGAAGCGGAGGCTTTGATGGTGTTCGGAGGTTTTGCGAGTTCAGGCCGCAGCAGGAGCAATGTACTTGAGAGTTGGCTTTTCGGGTTGATGGGGGGAGTTCATGACGGTGTGGCCTCACGCTTCGTCTTACGCTTCCTCTCCAGAAACTTCCTCTTGCCGACTCTTGATTCAAAGTGCGGCGCTACCGACGAGACATCTTGGCCGCCGGCCGTCATTGTGCTTCTCATCTTGTTTCTGTAAGCGTCTACTACTCCAACCATTAGTAACAAACCAGCATGACATGGTTGCTCGGGAAAACTTACGCGCTCGTTGCAAAAACATGGTCCTTCCTGCAAACACCCGGCTTTGACTCCAGCTCATTCGGTATCCCAGATCGTTTAGCAAAATCTCCTTTCCTCTTTTCGACCTCCCAATCTTAGGCACCGCAACTTCTCCCTCGTTTCCGTCAAGCATCGGAACAGGAACTAACGTCCTTCCTCTCACAGCCAGACCGTCATCTTTACTTCCCCCTTCCAGGTCATCATCGTCGAAGAATCGATTCCCCCTAGCCTTGCCAGGCGGCGATTGCATCTGAATCGGAAAGTAGGAGCGTGGGTAAACAGAGTTAGCCTTGCGGTAAGCATCGGGTAGCTCGTTCATATCGACATGCTCGAGCATGACACGTACGCGGACACGAGAGTTGCGATCGGGATCGTCAACGAGGATGAACTTCCGCCGCTTGGCTTCGGGTAGGTCTCCGAAGAGAGCGGTGTTGCGTTCTTCGTCTTCGGTTTTTGGAACAGCGGCTGCAACAGCGGTCGGATTCGATACACCGTGACCAACCATAGCTCCTTCCATACCGTCATGGAGTGGTGGGGCTATTGCAGTACCTACGGCAGGGTTGCTGGGGAAGTTCGGGTACCCGTGAAAGACCTGGCTTTGCCGGACGTCGCCAGGTGGGTTGGCAGGATGAGCTTTGGCTATTTGTGGACGCTGAGCATCGTAATCACCATTCACTGCCAAGAAAGAACAAGCATGACAAGTTAGCCTTCTAACACACGGCCTGTATATGTGTGTTGCAGAGAACGTCTAAAACACGCCAAGTATGGTACATGAAAGTTCGTGGCACAGAGCAACAATCGCGTACGGGTTATTTGTGGAAAAAGCAAACGACAGCCAGGTCGAAGCAATATATTCGGGCACAATGCAGTTTACATTTCAGTGAAACATACCGCTAACATCCTCCGTACTGCCAGGTACACTTCCATCCGGATGAGCATGGTGGTGATGCAACTGGGGGCCTCCCATGCTGATGTTGCTTGGTTGGGGCCTTTGCGCGGGTGCAGCCATTGGGTTTGCACCAGGAGCCACCCCTGCAGCGCCACCAGGACCACCTGGACCTGCCAGGTGGGTGGGATGACTTGCTTGCACGTGTTTGCGATTGTTGATTTTGGCCATCCTCCGTACTCTTCGACTACGCAATCGTGGATCTTGGTTGCTATTTCTCCAGCTATCCACTGCTCTCTGGATCAACCCTCTCTTTCCTCGCAGGCACGGGTTTAGTTCCGCCAAAGCCCAGCCCACCGTATTGCACTCGGTTTCGTAAACAAGGCGATTGCCACGGTACTGATCCTTCTGGCAACATGCACGAGGGTACACGCAATTCTCCGTTTTAAAGTCTGCACTCAGACCGTCGACATTGACCGATTCCACATCACATCGGATGGTGTACTCCATCTTTACTCGATCTCGTGAATACTCAAAAGCAATCCACTGGACCCCGTTGTTGTCCTGACGTACGACAAGAGGAGTGGTTGCTGGTATCGGTCCCGGCGCTGCGTTCGGATTTACCCCTCCACCCCCAGGCGGACCCGGATGCAGTCCGCTCCCGTTGCTCGGTGGGCCTCCTGGTGGATTGTGATTTGGATTTGGATTCTGAACCATGGGGCCCGAAGGAGCCCTCTGTAGTGCAGCTTGATCCATGGGTCTTTGTTGCGAAGGTTCTAGCTTGGGTCGCGGACTGTTGGCCATGCCTGGAGTTTGGGCTTGCGGCTGTTGATGCTGTAAAGGTGGTTGGCCTTGCTGATGTGACATGAGCAGGCCAGGTTGAGAGGTCATGTTGGGGTGTTGCGGCTGTTGCCCCGGATGCTGAGGATATGCGGAAGGGTGGATTTGATTTACTGGCGGCGGTGGATACTGAGCGTAGTAGGGCATTTGTTGGGCCAGTTGCGGTGGTTGACCGTACATACGGGCATGTTGATCGTGGCTCTGTGAGGAAGCTACTGACGCAGGCGAATTGGATTGAGGAGTGTGGTATACTGGTGGGTATGGACGCTGCATATGCGCTGTTGCCATCAGGTCTGGCGGTTCTATGTCCGAGATCAGCATAACTTCTGCGTGGCGCACAGGCCCATCGCAAGACTCTAGAAAGTTCGATAATCCTGCGCTGGAAAAAAATCTTACCTGACGAAGAGTACTGCCCTGATGCTGGCGTGCCGTAAGGGCTAGGATGGTAGTATGCGACTTCTGGAGGAGGTTGGCCGTTCGGTCCAGGGCCTGACTGGGTGTAAGGTGACTGATGTTGCTGGAGTGGTAATCCGTGAGATGAAGAGTGCGGAGAAGGAAATGCGCCTGGATGCTGGGGTTGCGCTGGCTGATGTGGAGAGTTCGGGTGCGGTTGTTGATGAACAATACTAGATGGACGAGGATGCTGCAATTGCTGAACAGGGCCCTGCTGGATATGATGGGGATGATGCTATTGCAACACGAGCTAGCATCAGTGACCTTTCCTTCTTCACGCACAACCGCTTCAACAATCGAGGTAAACGAGTATTGACACAACAGGACAAGGATACAAATAGGGATGGCAGATCACCCTGAACCGGTGGAAAAGACGGGGGGGGATGCTTGGTACGTTGATTGAACAAGCGAGGCGAGGGTAGATAAGCCTTATTTGATGACATGGACTAGGAGAAGGGGCATTACAAGGTACTACACAAAGATAAACGACTTCATATGCGACGGTGCACAGTCCTCAATGACGGTCTGAGAGATAGGTTTTCAACGACCACAGGCAGCGATACAAGAGGGCAATAACGGAGGAGACGTTTGCAGTGACAACGGGAAGGTGAAGAACATGGAGGGGTATGGCCGTTGAGTATAAAGTTTGAAAAGAGAGGTTGCAGCTGCTTAGAGCGCGAGACAGGGGGGGAGGTCCAAGCAGGTAAGGTAGTAAGGTAGAAGTGAAAAGCAGGCTGGGGTGTTTGGGCGACAAGGAAGATGGGCTGCGGTAGTGTCTCGGCAACTGTGGCATACCATGTAATTCGCATTGGGCACCCAACGGCCAATCTCATGTAAGCAGCAAAAGAAAACCCTCAACCACACGGGAGATGGTGTGCAGTGCAATATCGTGATATCGAGCACGAGGTGCTGCGGACAAAGAGCTCAAGACCGCAACAGCAAAAAACACAACAACAATAATGATGATGATGGTAAGTACTGTAGGGTTTGAGGGAAGGAAATGATGAAGAAAAGGTAAGGATCTGGCGGTACTTACAGGATCGCCCGCTACAGGCGCCGGGTCTTCCTTATACACTCCCTGCTGGTGAGCCATGCTTTGCATCTGCTCAGTGGCAGTACCTTGGTGGAAGCGTCGTAGTGGTAGAACAACTTCAACGTTTGTTGACAATCGCGGTTCTGTCAACCGTCCGTGCGGGCGCAGTTGTGCAGGCTGCAGATGGGTCAACCCTGGGCCTTGCTTAAGCTGCTTCCTGCGACTCGAAACAACCTAACGAACCACGTAATCGCGATAATTCTGGCGGAGAACAGACTACACTGCTGCAACCCAAAACTTCGAAGTTAGTCGACTTTATCCGATACTATCAAAATCACAGACGCAGTGGACAACCAATTCGTTCCTGGTTACCACAGCAATACAGTACGCACGCCCAACAGAGTACATGGGCTGTTCCACACGAGCCTGCTATTGCGTCTAATGCATAAACGGAAACACGTTACCTTTTCTCTGTCCGTCCAACTCCGACCAGTTGTGGTTTTGGAACAATAATGATAAGTGAAACCCTTCAATGAGCGCACGAGCGAATGACCAAAGGCACACTCGGATTTTGATATTCACCGTGGGCAGGCAGCCGCCTGCGATGAAATGTCCGTAGCAGAGCAGACACCACTAAGAAGGTGTTATCTGACACAAATGAGGCTGGGTACCTAAGTAAGTATCAACGTGGCCTTGGGTGCAGATAACGGGTCGTGATTGTTGATTCGACCAGCGATTTTCCCGGTGTGAGACTTTGGTTATTACTGTTGATGTCCTGCAATTAAAGTCGCAGGAATAATAATAACAATAATCAGAATCACAATGGTAGCGTGGTCTGGCCCCCCAACCGCTACAGGTAAAACCTGTTATCTGTTGTGGTACCTTAAGAGAGACCCAGTCAGCCACCACCCAAACACCCTTCATGTCGCTTCATACGTCAGCTAGAGGAATCACCTCGAAATTAACTTGATATCAGAAGATGGTGGATGCTGTTTCGAATGTCTGTCGAGGCGCCACCAAATGTCGGTTGGGGGACTTTCGGGTGCGTGCGACGTGGACAGGCGTGGGTGTGATAGGTCGATCTGGAGTGGGCACTGCTGCAGTCGCACTCGATAGGAGACGGACTGGGAACCAATCAGCAACGATTGCACCCGCTAAGACCTTTCCGGTTTGACGGATTTCAAGAACACGCGCTTGGCATTTGCCACGGACGAAACACGTGATGACGGTACCGATGAAACGGGCAGTGCTACACCGAGTAGGGAGGTTGTGGGGTCTCCATGCCCATGGCATTTCCGAACCAGTTGAGGAAAACATCACGAGAGTGAGTGGGAGTGTAACACTCTCGGACTCGAAAACACACAGCGAGTACGGGATGATGTGTTCCGTACAGGACTGAGGTATTTTTGTTTCGTCTGCAAGACCAGCCATCATCATCTGCCTGCAGCTGCCTGCCAGAAGAGAAGAAGACGAACAGACAGAGTACACAGTAGAATATGATTGCGCACAGCTGCGATTGGCTGCCAATCCCGACCGTTGAAATCGACTGGGATGATGCCTGCACGGTCGTGGTGGGAAATCAAACCTCGGCTGGTAAAATCCGGATCCCCGTCCAGTACCCACCCACACCCACACCCATGCGTCGCGCATGCGTGCAGGCATGCATGCATGGGCTGATCGAGTGCCGAGACACTCCCTTGCCAAGTGGCTAAAGCACTTGCTTATATTACAAATGCAAAAGCAAGAACGACAGCAAGAAGCGGGGGTGCAAACTTGCAGTCGTACATGGTAATCCAGTAGTAGAGGTGGAGGTGGAGACTGGAGTGCAGCACACAGACACCAAAAAGAGATGGACTGACCAGTAAGATGATGTTCGCTGAATCCCCGAGAAGAAATGATGTCTCGATCTAGACAGCAGTCATGCAAACGCGGTCAGTAAAATCTTATAAGGGAGGGTAGTTTTAGTACTACTGTAGTAAGCCTCCGAGCCTTTGGTGACATAACCACCACTGCCTCCCGCATGCGAACAAGAAGAAGAACATGGGCATGGGCATGGGCATGGGCATGGGCATGAAGCCATGAAGTCCCAACACTTGAAAGCCGTTTAAGCTTGCGCAAGCGTCGTCGACATGGTTCTACCTTGCCATACGACTCTTTTGCGCTTTCGCGACTTCCCGTTGGGGATTCTTTCTTACCTTTTACCAACGTCAACTCTCGTTGATGTTTTCCACGCCGGCTTGTTATGCACTACCTTGGATTCCACAGCAGTAGAAATTCGTGGACTGGGAACCCGATGCGCGAGTCGGTGTTGTGCAAATTTCGTGTGACGGGGTACTCTGGTCGAGTGTTGCGCCTTTGAGCGTGAGAGGGAACGACTCAATGAATCCGGAAATGGGTGGATTATGCTGTGAAACTCGAGACTGGGGAATCGGTTGCAAGAGAGACGCTGGATGACTCCTTTTGGCTTGTGGATGGATCCCAGATTTAGATTTGGGGTGATGGTTGGAGGAAGGAAAGAGCTTCCCGGGAAAAAGTCGATATTCACTGCCACTTCGCCCCTTCGCTCTTGGATATGTCAGAATTTGTAAGTAGCCTTCCCGGTGGTTGGACTAACATTCTTCCACTCTCTCACAGCCTGTCTATCGGAGATGAACCAAGCCTATGCTGTGCTTGTCCTCGAATTTGCTCTTGATAGAGTTGCGCAAACTCTCCGATTTACTTTGGTGTTCACCGAAAAGCAAAGAACAACGCGACTCGCGTATCTAGCGCCAATTTTATAACTGAATCAGAATAAGCTCAACAGTGACCTCGACTGTCCTCGAGTACGGAATAGACCATCCGTAACCGGAAATGAGAAGGCGCCATCGTCATAATCGGGACAGTGGGAAGCTACCTTACCTTAGTTACAGCACCACACGTCCTCTATTAATGACCAGGGTCATGTGACTAGGCATTCGGCATATGGGAGGACTTGTGGAGAAAAGAAATGCCTCAACAACCATGTTCCAGACGTCAATGCCAATGCACAACTCGACCTTGGATTTTGATATCCAACGGCGGGGTCATAGGCACCGAAAGCGAAAAGCGAAAAGCGAAAAGACTTACGGGTTCAAGGTTATGCGTAAGGTAAGGTAGCAATAGGCGGCATACCGCTGCAGGAGGTTTGACAGCGGGGAATAGGCTACTTATCGCTAGGACAGGGGGTCTTGGAATGATCTGAGCACAAGGTTGAAGGGACAAGTATGTAATGTACGGAGTAAAGCAGGTCTTTAACGGATCCTTGAATGAGTTGAATCCACAGTTCACGTCTACCTATTCCGTATTCCGTACGCGCCTATCAGATAAATGATTCTCCCTAATGTTTGATCCGTTGTCCAAAACAAACCAAGGCCGGTTCTCGCAAAAATCCACCAAAACAACAAGCGTGATTGAGATAAAGTGCTCGAGTCAGTCCTTCCATTTCGGCCTCGGCTTTATGGCCCCATTTCTCTCAAAGTCCCTAAGTCTCAAAAATCTCAAAATCTTTTTCATTTCATTTCTGGGGGGGGATTCTAGCCCACTACTCTGGAAGCAGTTAGATTGATGATGACATGACTTGCCATTGGGCCATTTCGAAGTGGGGCTTAGCTGTTGCCTCAGCTGCCTCAGCATTTCATCTAACCATCTCCATCGTTTCTTCTTAAGCCAGAAGCTGCAAGCGTAAGGAAACTAATCCTTCTACGACGATACTAGTACTATGTACAGTCAGTCTTTTCCGAGGATCAAGTCAGGTAAGGTATCAGAGTGGGTGATGGGCGGGACTTGCCCTCTGCGATCTGAAAAATTACAATCTGGTCCCCAAAGGGCTATGGGGATCGCCTTTCCCGCCGCGCTGAGATGAAGCCGAGACCGCTCCCCGCCCTTGTGGCGATCAACTTGCCTGAAATGAACAAATTGATGAAGAATAATACGTTCAAGTAGTATGTGTGAGATCATCGGAAGCTGGAGGAATCCCAATCATCAGAATGGGTTGAAAAGAGTCTTAACGGATTTACGCGTAAAAGTCCTCGTCAGTACGAGTACAGACAGAAAATACCATCAAGCTACAAGTACCAAGCTTTTCATCCTTCTTCCATTGCTTCCGAGCAGCCTTGTCGCGAACCAGCATCCAAGTCCCGGACCTCCCTGACACCGTCAAGGGACTACTGCTCTTGGCGGTGGTGTGGCATAAGGCTCAAACACGCACCAAAAAGAGTTGGAAAGTATTGGCGCAGCTTTCCTGGCTTCGTCCAAAGCGTGTTCGCAAGTGAAATGATCTCTGACTGCGCCCTCCAGGTCCTGGACTCCTAACTCCCTTGGACAGATCTCATTATCTCTTGTTATTGTTCTCGGCTGTCGTGGAAATACCTGGGAGAACACTGTACTGTAGATTGGTGGATAAGCCCCGAGTCCGACGCTTTGCAATTACGTACTTTACCTCGATCAGACCGTCTCCGCGAGCGCTTACCACGTACATATGTGTTGTGTTGTTCATCTGCAGTCTGCACTCCTGAGCACATACTACCGTACCATCCTCTCCTCCAAATTGTGATTGCTAGCTATGGAGCTGTAGGTGACCCCCAGCTCGCAAACTCAACTCGAGAGGGTTGCAGAAACGGTTTCCCATGCATAAGCGCCAACCCTTGACGGCCGAAGTCGACGTCTGAACAAGGGATCTCGTTCCCGACGACCTGTTGGGACTTGTGCGGCCACAAGAGCTGGCGCCATAACAAGGAACTGGAAGGGAAAGCAAGGAGGCCCTGCTTCCCGCTTTCCCTGTGGGCTGTCCGGCAATCCTTGGAGCGTTCGGCGAGACCCTTCACTCCTCCACTGCCGGATAGGAGGAACCTCCGTGACTGACCCCACCAACTGAACCAAACCCTCCCAATTGCCTACGCCCCTTTACACCTTCAGGCGTTCCGTCAACTGCAGCTGGATCGAATCTCAGCCTCATCCACTATGGCGGCAACGACGAAGTGTTGCAGAGGTCCATTGATCATCCCACAGCCTACCAAGATCGGGTCAGACACGATAGACGCTTATCCTAACCAGCATCGGTGGAAGATACCATGATGTCGCGTCTCTCCACTTCCCCGACAAAGGCCAAAGACGAGTATACAAATATCCCCCAGAGCTTGCATCCGGAGGTCGTGCCCGATGGTGGAGACTTGGAAGTTGCTCCACAAGATGGTCCAGAATCTTATGAGAAGGAATGGAACGACGGGAAGATCCAGTACGTGCCCGATACGCAGAATGCAAACTATCATCGACGGCTATGCGGACTCGCCCCCGTCGTCTTCTGGATCTTGATACTCCTGATGATCACTCTATTGGCAGCCGGACTTGGCGCTGGTCTGGGGGTAGGCCTGTCGGCAAAGTCTAGCAATAGCACTGCTGGGTATGGTAATCCTGTTCTTTCGGACCCCGTACGGGACTGATCATAGCACTTCTCAGTACACCTACTACAAATGAAACCTCTACCGTTTCCTCCTCCAGTATCAAAGAGAAGCCCACAAACGTTCCATCAACTTCCACTCCCCCTTCCCCATCCAATCCCAGTCTCGGCTGTCCGGCCAACGATACGCTCAACTACACCCCGGCATCAAACAGCGCTTCTTCCACCGCCTATACAGTCAACTCTACTACACTTACATACACCATCCATTGCGGCTTGACCTACAATGCGTCTTATAATCGCGATGGCACCGGCAATATCACAGACCTTCAATATATTCCAGCGACAAATCTCTCAACCTGTATCGATCTTTGCTCGATATACAATATACGAGTTCCAAATGGTGGGGCACAATATGGGTTCTACGATCTATGTAGCGGAGTGACCGTAACGAACAATGAAACGTGTCAGCTCAAGAGCGGGGTAGAGGCCGTAGCTAAGAATGCAGATCTCAAAGGGGACGGGCAGTCGGCGATGCTACTTTGGTGAAGAGAAATTGAAGATGGATAGGATTGCCTCCGATGTAACCGCAGTGGCTCTGAGGTGGGGATATATATCGATAGGAGGATATGGTTCTCGTGCCTGTGATCTATGCGAACTCGATTCTAGCCTGGAAGCCTAGGGTTCATCAATCAGGTCAGACATCTGCTACAAGCGTTAAACTTTCCATTGCGGGATTACGGTAGGCGGGGGATGATCACTTTCAGCAATACCATCAGAGAGCAACAGAGGAACTCTAGAGCCGTGCAGCCGAGATATACTGTAGGAGAGTTAACTATGTCAAATAATCCTTGTAAAGACTTCGAATAGAAAACATCCGATCTTCTCTTGGCGGAGGTCCTGTCTGCCCAGTTTCCTTGTGCTCGATTCTTCGCTGAGCCTCATCAGCAGTTGTTGCGGACATTCGCGATTACAAGGTTCCTCTCCCTCGTTCCGAGACCTGTCTTCAAGGCCGACGTTAATCAAGCCTTCGAAGCCTCCGATGAGATTTCCATAATCATGTCCTATTATCCACAATCTCCTTTACCCTCCGATATGGTACTGCATCTCAGGGCATTATCTTTGATTCCGGCACGAGCCAAGTTATTCACCGTTCGACAGCGACTTGACAAGGCCTTTGTTATTTTGAACATTTCGAACAACGGCGTCGTCTTATTTCTTGTTGACAAGGGCTTTGTGCAATACTAATTGACGTAAAAGACGATTGGATTAGACAAAGAGGGATCGTCGGGGTTTTTTTTAGGAAGAGAAGTATTTAAGAAGATTCAAGTCAGGGTTTTTCCATTCTCCATCTTGCTACCAGAAAACAGACTTCGTCCAAAATAAACCAAACCGATTGCTTCGAGACGACTCAAAAAGCTAAGCAGAATGCCTTTCCGCAACGATTCCCTAAAACCCTACAAGGGCGAGAATGCTCTAACCGCCCGAAAGCAAAGCAGGAGGCCTTCCTACAGCAGTCGCCCGACGCTTTTCGAACGGGACGTCTATGCTGATATATCAGGGATAGATCCCGACTTCTTCGAAGCCGAGTTGCGTGAAGCCGACGAAAATTACAGAGCCAGCAGGAACTTGGATCCCAACCGACCCCGCAAGCGCGAAGAAGACATGACCGACCAAGACTATTCAGACATGAGTATCGATGAGTACAGAGCCGCCGTGGCTTCCGGACAGTACGATAGGCACCTAATTCGCACCGGAACCAAACCAGCCCGCGTGCCGGTCGAGAATATCAATATGGAGTTTGCAAGGCCTCTGCCCGGGAGTGACGAGGACTATGCGGAAAGATCCCGCGGAGGCGCCAGACGTGCGGTGCTTTCTGGACAGTATGGCAGGGACATGGATATGGATCGCAGACGCTCTACGGTGTCCAGACGATCGCGTATGCCGTCCGTGGCTAATGGCTCTGGGTCCACATCGGGCGGCAGTGCGAACCGGCTCGGGATCCGAGGGTCGATCAAAGAAGCTATCGCTCGTAGGCTTGGGGATCCGAAGTAAAGAACACACCAGGCGAGACCGGGAAGCTGGAAGCTATTCGCCGGAGCGCGGACAGGGCATCTCTTCCAGCACCCACCGCAGAGACAAAAGAAGGTTGAGTCCTCCTGTTGTACGACCGTTCCAGCGATCGCTCCTGAGGGATGATGGAGACCAACCGACAAGACGGTTCTTGGTTTAGATATGGTCATGCGTGCTTCGAGGTGAGCAGTAAGTGCTTCTGAACGTATCTCCCAAGGCCAACTCTCAATTTTCCCACAATCATACATACTCCTAAGCTTTTTCTCTTCTCATCCTTGATTTCAACGACAATCTCCCCCCCCAAACATCCAGTTCTTAGCGTAAATGAAACTATATTTCTACTGGACGAACAACGACAAAAGCCTCCGACCCTCAGCGTAGTCAAAAAGCTTCTTCTCCAATTCCGTCTTCCCCAAACAAAATCCACACTCTCCTTGGCAACATTTCTCACCACCAAACCCCCACCCCATGTAAGAGCATCCATCCTATCTACACCACCGCCTCTTGCACCTATGTATCCTCACTATGTAATGTATACCCGATGATGCTCCGAGCCCAAAATATATATATATAATAATCAATTGGCGTTAAACAAAGTCTCATTAATCAATCCCAAGACCGTATTTCTGATATTTACGAATCCCAAATCTACCCACTCAAGACAAACATCCCCGCCCTCCCAACAATCAGTAATCAATACCAACACCTCCACTCCTCCCCCCACCCACCCTCCCCTCGCCAAAAACACAAATCCCCACTTCCCCCATCCATTTTTAACCCCCTCCCTCCCTCCCCATCCACTCACTCCACTCCCACCCACCCACCAGCCAAGCCCAAAAAAACAGCAAAAACAGCCAAAAAAAAACAACCCAAAGGACCCCCCCAAAATGAGAGAATCAAAAGAAACAAACAACAGCTTTTAAAACGAGCTAGTCTTGTTGGGGGGGGGATTGGGAGATGTGAGATGCTTGGGGCGGGGTTTAGTCCTAGGATCAAAATTATGAAAATGGTAAGAAGAAAAAACCTAGGTGTACAGTGCGATGATAAAAATGTTACAAGATTACGGTTCGGAAGATTTGCAATGGGGGTATGAGATACGAGTATCCGAATCAAAGGGCAGGCAGACTTGAGAGTACAACAAAGGTACTTCTACCCCCTTTTCATATCGAATTTGATGTATTGGTACTAGGCTCGTACTCTCAAATCTCGCTCTGCATCGCATCCCAAAGACTTTGTCAAAAAAAACTCATCCACTTAATCTCCCCCGTCATACTCTCTTAACGCACGAAAGCCGCCGCTCACGCCTCCCTAGATATCCCGCCCTCAGTTCTCCTGCACTCCCCTCGCGTTCCGTTCACGTTTGTTCTGGAACTCAGGAATGCAAAAGTCCTTTCCTAATGAGCGCCCACAACATAGCGAATATCTGATCGGCTGGCTCTTTTTTCTTGTTGCCAAACTTTGGCCTTGGCCTGGTGGGATAGCTTGTTAGACGTGCTTAGGATTGACCCTGAAGGATTGGGCAAGTTGCAGTGCAATGTTCCGACTCCTAGGAACTTGGGCCCGTCCTGTTCTCGTGTGCCGTCAGTATTTGGTGGGAAATTGGTGAAACTTGTTGGACATTGAATGCTGGTTTCGTCCTCTCTCATCTATTATGCTACGCGCGTCCTCCTTGACCGCCTCAAATGTTCGGTGGTAGACCGGCTCTATCAAACCCACTGCGTTCGCCTTGATCGCTACAATGCTCTGCCACGTTTTGGCACTTCGAATTATCATCACATCCGCCACTACGAGTCATGCCCACCCTCTGTAATCAAACCCCTCCTCTGTCTGATCTCATTAGTCTTGGCCGTATACTGCTCGATTTCCTCCTTGGTCAACACCCGCAGCACAATCACATAATCTACCCTCTCCTCATAACGCTCATTACCCTGCTCCAACGCTTCCGGATTGACAAGCTTACGGTCAATCTTGGTCCAGCGAGCATTTGGCGGTATGCCTTTCTTGCCAGCGTCCTTGAGAGGAGCAACTCCTTCGCGAACGGGAGCAGGATCCTCGGGAAACTTCTCGCGTGGTTGGCGCAGGATACTCTTGACAACAGGCGGGTCCGGTTTTTCGTTCGATGGGGTAACGACTCGAACTTGTCGCTGGCGATTAGGTTCAACTTCAGAGTCACTAGACGATTCATCGGAATAAGAGTCTCCACCTGGGCTACGAGAATGGTGATGACGACGGCGCCTTGTTAGTTGCTTCTGCTCTTCGCTATCGTGGCTTCCAGCCTGCGATGATCGCTCGTAGGAGCCTTGCTCTTTGAGTGCATGGTCTTTTGATGGAGCCAATTCAGCCGCCCTCCTTCTGGCATCCTCTTCTGCTGCCTCCCTCGCTTCTCTTGCTTCTCTGTCGTGTCTTTCCCTGCGTCTTCTGCGCCGTACTCTCCTTTCCTCGTCACTGGCTTCGGTGCTGTGGCTATTGCTATCCAACGTATCGCGACCCGTTGGTACACGGCCGCGGTCATCTCGTGTCTTCTCCGGAGGGTAATGTCTGTCTCTATCTCTCTCCCTATCCCTATCTCTGTCTCGGGGCTCTTTGCTATGGTGCTTGTGTCTCGCAGCTTCGGTAGCAGCACCGGCTGCGGCTAAACCTGCAGCACCAGCGCCGAGTAGAAGACTGTTACTTCCACTGCCATCTCTCTGGTCACGTTTATCTCTTAGAGGGTCGTCACGGGCTCTGCGATCTCTATCCTCATCGTCATGGCGTCTGTGGTGACTCTTCTCGTGGTGTGGCCTAGAACGATCATCACTGCTTCGGTCGTATGGGTCGTCATAGGGATCTTTAAGCCTGGGCTCCGACCTCCCATCGTCGAGAGTTGTCTTTCGAGGTCTATGATGTCGTGACTCATAGTGATCACTTACGTCATCAGGATACGGTGCACGACCGTCTGCAGCAGGATGATGTAGAGCGACCTGCGGGCGGGGAAGCTTCCGACTCTGTGGAGCATCGTAGTCGTTGCGTACATAGTCTCTCGGGATTGATTCGTCCCTGGCTCGGTCATGCCTCACGCTCCCAGATCGTGCAACACTCCCAAATCCTCTCGTCGATGGTGGAGGCCCGGCATCTCTGTTCAGATTGGTCCTACTTGGCGGATAACCTTCCAATCCGGTCATACTAAGTGGTCTTTCGCGCCTACCGCCGTTATAGTCGTCCGCTGGCCTGGACCTGGGTCTGGGTGCAGTGTCCCTGTACATTTGTTCTCGGCGGTCTGTATACTCGTAACCATCATAGTCACTCTCCGGAGCCTGCCGGACAAGGGGTTGGTTTAGGTTATATCCGGTGCGTCCACCGCCAATGCCGGAGCTCCTGTAGCCACCACGATCCGGTCTATCTCTTACATCTCTATCTGCAATGGCCAACCGGCTCATGTCCACGCCATCGATAGTATTATAGCGACGATGCTCTCGTCGGGATGAGGTCGATGCTGGCTGTATGTAATAGTCCTCATCTTTACGAGCTCTCGATGATTTTGTCAGAGGACTCGGAGGTCTTTCGATGGCAGTCGTGATAATCGGCCTCGAGCGACTTGGAGAGCTAGGCGCAATAGAACCCAAAGGCGTTCGTGTATTGGCGGAACTGGGGTCTAATGTCAATCGTCGAGGACGAACGACATAGTCGTCTCTAGGCTGTCTCATTGGTGGGCTGTCTGGCTTGTAATGAGGAACAACCCTAGGTGTGATGACGCGTTCAGCACTTGTGCGTGGGCCTGAATTTAGTTCTCTGCTAGATTGAATAGGACCACGGTAGGGATCGTAGGAGGAAGGATAAACAAGGGTCCCGGTGGAGGAGCGAGCGGGTTGAGTAAGGCGACGACCGCCAGGAGATAGTGGTCTTCCGCCATACCGTGACTCCATTTTGAAGCAGTTAGTCGTCTATCTCCGCAACCGTGAGACAGGAATACTCGAGGATATTCGTGACCGTCGGCGTTAGTGAGGAAGCAAAGGTCGGGAGGGGTGGTTGTTTATCTCTGAGCAGGCTGATCAGGCAACGCAAGCAATGCTACACAGGACCGTGCAGTCAGCAATAGATCGTCTCGTGGTTGCGTGCATTCCTTGGCAGGCGAATTTGTGTGGAACCAGAGGGCAAAGGGCTGAGTAGTCGGGAGTGGGAGAGAACACGGTTGATGACACACAGGGCTGGAGGCCACTACGGAATTGGTGAGACTCGGTTAGCGGTTGTCAGATTCCCGACCGATAGATAGCAAAGCAAAAGAGGCTCTTTTACGGAGAATTGTACGCGGATGTCGGTAGAGGGTTGGAGGCAAATGATGATACAACGCTGGAGAGGCAAAAGACTGCCTAAAGGTGATGCGGCGAAGGTTATATGTGGAGTCAAGCGATTGATTACCGACAAGGCATTGTGAAGCATTGTTGGATTTGAAATTTCAACTCCGTCTACTCTACCCTATTCCATTGGCCTTTCACTTCGACTGGGGACTTCAACCATTGGCTCCCTTCAGCCCATAATCGCTTGTACTACCAAGTTTTCTTCATTGTCATGATGATGTTTGCAGCTGAAAATGTCTTCACTTGCCACTGGCGGCCACGACTTACGTCCATCGACATGGGCAGACCCTTGACGCTCACCTTCGCTGCCGGGCTGGCGTGCCCCCTCGGGCAGCAACTTCATTATGTTCGGTAGGCACCGCTATAGCCTACAGAAACCGCTCCGCAGGAGACCGGGAGAAGTTGCTCTTTGATTCAAAAATGGAATCTTCTGGTGGGGTCAGGCGCCCCCAACACCCCGTGCCGTATTCTGGCAGACCATGGTGAATTCTTGGTAGCCGCAAACTGAAGCGTATTGATCGGTGAAGAATCCTGCACGACACCGGCTTTTTGATCACCCTTCAGCCTCCAATAAAATCCTCTTGAGACCATGTTTCTTGCTGCTAAAAGGCTTCTGTTAGAAATTCCCCTCGGCTTTTCCAGGAGATCAATGTCAAATCTAACGTTGATAATAGAATGTACTATTTGCGCCAAATGGTGGGTATCAGTTGGCGACTTCAAAGAGCTTGACCGGTTGCCCAGCTGATGCATGATTGCCTTGGAAGGCACCTAATTATTCGTTGATTGCTGATGGAATCCTTCCTCGGTGGACAATAGTTGTGTATGAGGAAGCCTTAGTGAAGAACGGCACCTGGAAGTCAGAGCGGCTTGATGGAATATCGAAGAAAAACACTCGGAACGAAATCTCATCGGCACGTTCTAGGTTGCCATACTGTCAGCGCGTACAATGGAAGATTCGATCCTTAGACACAATTCTCAAACAGCGGAATGTCGACTACACAGTCGTTTCAAGACTGTTTATTAGCTGATTCGAGCGACGTCCCATGCCGCCAGAGCTTCCGGAGACTCAAGACAGTGAGTAGGTGGTGCCTCGAGGATGTCCTTAAAGCACATTGTGATGGGTCCGCACAGGTAAAAGCTTGGCAAAACCCGAAAACCTCTGGATTTTGTACTGAGAGCCTCATTGATAGGGAAGTCTATTGCATTGTAATTCCAAACCAGCAGGGCAATAATGGACTGTCTGTCGAAGTCGCAAACAAGTGTACTTACGACTGCAGCAGGTTCGAATGGAAGCATAGGTTCATCTAGATAAGATAATTGATAACCACTCAAAGCCAAAACTCGTGATGTGTGAGATGTGCGCGAGATAGGAAAGCTTTAAGGCCGAATGGATGTTGAGTCGATGCTTTGTACTGTTGTACATAACGTAGATGTGATGGTAAATGCATGATGCAGAAAGCCACATTCTGTGGATCGTCTGTAGTGATCCATGGCTCGCCCAATGATAAGCTCTGGGTCTGGTGAGAAGTCCTCGGGCAGCGAAGGAAGCTTGCATGAAGCCTACCTCTAGGCCAATGGATGAGAGCCACGAAAAAACAGGCCACGAAGCCCTCCTCGCATACGGGCATCACATGGAAACAACCCAATCCCCGAGAAGAAGGGCGTGTTGATTAATTATTGAGGCCCATTAGAACTTCCGCCCACGGCTTTATTGTTCATACAACTCGAGTTGAAACACATCGAGTAGTAGAGGCGCAGTCATTGGCTGTTTGTAGAGTAGTCCAAGTCGACCTTGGGTGATTTGACCCAAGTGCTGCTGTTGCCGGGGTGACTTGGGCTGAAGAAAAGAACACAACGCTAAGGTAAAGCGAACGCTCCTCACAACTCTCCTTCACCACAACCCACTCCAATCATCAACTTCAAGTATTAGATCTCTTCAAGGTCATCTTGCATAGCCTAAATTACCTCGATTTAGTCCTTGACCAATTGAGTCCTTGTCGTCAATATTACTGAGAGGTTGAAGCGTGTTGCCAGCAACTCGTCACCCACCTTTCCTCACCTCACCTCCAGAACAAGAGTCATTTCTTGTCTTCCTTTTGAATTGTTAGCTTAACGGTTCGAGAGGCATTCGAGAAAGGACTCCCTCACACCCGTCATCCTGGACTTTGACGCCAGAGTCCCGATCCCTTTCAGTGTCTTCCCGTCGTCGTACCGGAGCGACGCTGCCACAGAGACTACTCGCGTCAGAGTAGAAGGAGAGGCCAACCTTCCTCCAGGAGCTTCGCGCGACGGACGGGAAGGTCACGAAAGTCGGTTCTCCTCATTCTCCGCATCTCCTCCCCACGGTAAAGATCGTACTCGTTACGAAAAGGAAGAGGTCATCTACGAAGAGGATCGTAATCGCCGTCCGCGCCGCAAAGAAGACGTAACAGTCTACGAAGAAGAAGATCGCCATCATCACCACAAAGACCACTTCCCAGAAGTAGAACTCTCCAGAGAACGGTAAGTTCAGCCCAGTCTTATCGATTGATCACCCCTATTCTAATTACCCCCTGTACTATTGTACGAGGGAAAAGTTTAAGCTTAAGCCAACATTGACTGACACTTCTTTCCACAACAGCTACCGCGAACCAGGTTACCAACGCCGCACAGAAACCAAAGTTGATATCGAAGTTCCTCGCCGCGAAGAAGAAATTGATATTACCGAGCGCGACTATCGCCGACGCGTCCAGCCAACCTACGACGTCGAATACGAGCGTCGCCGTCCGGAACCTCGAGAAGAAGAGATAAGAGTCGAAGCCGAAACCACTGTCGATCCACCCACTCGCTCCAACATGGGTTACTACGATGATGATGGTCGCCACCACTCCTTCCGTCACGGCATTGAGAAAGCCGCAGATCGTGTTTTTCATCCGTTCCATCCTCACCACCATCGCCATGAGCGTGAGGAGGTAATCATTGATGAAGAAGACCGCGGTCCCACTCGGGTTCGTGAAGGTGTCCGTGAGAGCGTCCGCTTCATCGACCGCCCCATTGGCCCAAACACTATCACGATCCCCTGCCACCACATCCGCGTTGGTGATCTGTTGATCCTTCAAGGCCGACCTTGCCAGGTCATTCGTATCACCACATCTGCTCAAACCGGTCAACATCGCTACCTTGGAGTTGATCTCTTCACCAAGCAACTTCACGAGGAGTCGAGCTTCGTGTCCAACCCTTCTCCCTCGGTCATTGTCCAGAACATGCTCGGTCCCGTCTTCAAGCAATACCGTGTCCTCGATATTCGTGATGACGGCCGTGTTGTGGCTATGACTGAAACCGGAGATGTCAAGCAAGGTCTTCCTGTCATTGACCAGGGCGGTCTGTGGTCCAGACTCAATGAATCCTTTGCGAATGGCCGCGGCAGTGTCCGCGTGTTGGTGATCAACGATGGAGGTCGTGAGCTTGCTGTCGACTACAAGGTCATTCATGGCTCAAGGCTATAAGCCATCAATTAAGGTACGTACCACCTACCAAAGTATGAGAACTTTGACTAACTCGGATTTGTTCAGGCTGCACGTAGAATCATGAATAATTCTCCATCACATAAAGGCAAGCATCAGCACAAACTTTACCGCACATCCGGATCATGTTCAATTCTCCGTTCAAGCTACGGAATTTCAACTGTATCTTACTCATCATACTCATACCGCGGCACCCCAAATTGTTCAGGCTAGCAGTGGTAATTCATGGTTGCATAGTTTATCTGGTAGTTTAGGAAAATTGAAGACTGGATATTATGCTGATTCGTGTCATTGTGACTTGAGTGTGCAATCCTATGAAGCAATTGCTGTGATGGGAAATATCTCATCTTTCCTCCATGCTGCCCTCGGTATAAGCGGCCTTTGATCTCGTAAAGCACTCCCTACTCTGTGAACGTTTTCTACATCGTGGCTAGGTGACGAGTGTAGTGATTGTTTAGTGCTAGTATCAGTCCGTTGGGGGTCTAGATCGTGATCTCTAATGATCAATTTTAGTGACCCAACGTGCTCAGTGAAATCCAGAGTAGATGGAATTAGATATGACCGCGTGAGTGGGGACTCTGCCCTTGTGGATATATTTGACTACATCTGAAGCTTCTGGAGCTTTGCCACGGACGATCTTCTTGTTTTGGAGCACGTGTTAAGCGTGGCTTAGGAGCTGAGCTGTAGAAGCTGGGGTTGATTTGTGTTGCTGATGGCTCTCTCGTTGATGGTGGGGTGATGGGGTTCGTGACTGTTGCCTCAGCATTGCTGTTGGTCTGCCACCTTTTCCCTTCTTCGACATTGCCGTTTCCCCTATCCTTAAGAGGCGCCTCCTCCACCTCCACCTCTAGCCCCCATAAGCCCTAATAACCCCAAACCCCCAGCGTCCTTGTCGTTTTCCTCATTCCCGTCCCTCGTAACATACCCACTATGAATCTCCCATCCCAATACCGCCCCCATAACCCTCCTCGCCTTCTCCTTATTGGGGGTCCCATTACCCTCCCACGCAACATGTCCGTTCGGCCTCACGAGCATGAAATTAGCGGGCCGGACAGTATGTTTCTATTGAACTTAAGCTTCAGGAGCTGAGATATTTCATGAAAGGGGGACATGCATGGAACACGGCGCTCAAAGTCCGAGGCAAGAGTAGCTGGGAAGTCGCGCGTGGTTGAGTCTCAAAGATTCACGGAACGGGGGGGGCCGAATGTTTGAATACTATGACTAGTATATCAAGATAATGATGGGTGGGTATGTCTGTTGTATATCCGATATAAGAGTGTCAGAGGTCGACAAGTAGAAGGTCTTGATAGACGCTAATGTATGGTTCATCAAGACTGCTGTGAGAACGTGCGAACAGACTTGAGGCCAGTGGGTCAGAATCAGAGCTGCATCCGAGTATGTTCACATTCAAGAAGGAATAAATGTTAGGACTATCAGACGATGAGAGCAGAAGCCAAACGACTTGACTCAGAACAAGTACTTCTAAATTAAGATTTCGAAGTACGAATGCTTTTATAAAGAGGCCAATATAGGTCGACCAGACAGCATGTTTTCTGACCTCTGCAAACACTCAGAAGTTGGCAAAGGTACCTGCTGTAGAATCTGGAGAGTACTACGAGATATGGTCTTTAGTGACACAGCGAATCGTGTCGAATTCGGATATGTGATGATGGTTCTTGGAGGACAAGAGTAGCATACTAGAGAACGAAGCGCTTGGAAGAGGACTTCATCTAGAGCATGAAAATCTAGAACCGGAAGAGGACTGCGAACGGTATTCTCACACAAAATCAAAAAATCAACGGGCTCAACCGGAATTTGAACTATTTGTTGCTAGGTTTTTTCGAGAAAAGTTGAGCTCGCGAAAGGAACTCACCCCGGGGCCTCAGGGGGTCAGTCGGATAACCTTCACCGAAACGTGAGGATAGAAAAATCCAAAAATCTTTCTCAATAGTCCCAAATGCTGAGGAGCATCTAATCTACAGTATAGCAGAATCTAAAGACTCAACCATGAGCGTAAAGTAGTTAAAATTCAGACTCCTCTCTGAAGGTTATCATAGATTTGGTAAGATGCAACGACTTAACCAACCGACCCTCGGCCTGCCACAATTTTAGAGCTTCTGGAGACACCTAAACCCGAAGCGACAAGCATACCACTACACCATTGAGCTAATGGATAAATCTTGGGCTATTTAAATATAACCCAGTCATCAATGTCGTTCCCTGCGAACCCCGCAAATGTCCGTGGACGATCTGAGACTGCAGGCTTCCAGGAATGGAGATATTTCCCAGTCATAAACAACTGTTACGCCTGGACGTCCTCGAAGAATGGAAGACTCTGGAAAAAACGACCGGCTTTCTACGATAAATCCACCGTTCCCCAGTGACGTCCCAACAGCGCCTTTACTGCGGCTTTCTCTTGAGAAACTACTCAAAAATGACACAGAGGAGTCGACGCGCTTCTACCAAGCATGTAAAAATCTAGGCTTCTTCTATCTCGATCTGCGAGGCACCTCAATCGGCGAGTCCATTCTCAAAGACGCCGACAGGCTCTTCGACGTTGGGGAAAAGCTTTTCGAGTTGGATCTGGAAGAGAAAGAGAAATATGACTTCAGTGCCCAGCACTCATACTATGGGTATGGCGCCTGTCACTGAACATGTTTCTGTACCATGAGTCTCAGATCCCAATTTCAGATACAAGGGCTATGGCAAGGCTGTCATTGACAGAACCGGCACGCTAGACCGTAACGAATTCTACAATGTCCGTCTTCTTCCATTCTTGCCCTACCTAACCTTTAGCTAAACATTGCTTATTAAAGGTATCCAAAGACGACATCATCTGTCTTTGCCCACCTCTCCCGGCCCCCGAACTACTTGGACGGACCCAAGTTCTCCAAAGCTCCTACATCCATGCCGCCCACTCCATTGTCAGCATCCTCCTCACTCACCTTGATACTCACTTGCACCTGCAACCCCCCACACTCCCTTCGCTGCATCGCCTCACATCGTCTTCAGGTGACCAGATCCGCTTTATCAAAGCACCCCCGCAACCCCGAGATGACCGTCGTACCACACTAGGTGAGCACACCGACTACGGCAGTATCACTATCCTGTTCAACCGGCTTGGAGGCCTTCAGGTGCTTCCTCCCGGCGAAGATGCGCAATGGTGCTATGTGCGCCCTTTACCTGGCCATGCTATCGTAAACCTGGGGGACGCGATGGTCAAGTTCACGAATGGGTTGTTGCGGTCGAATATTCATCGCGTGGTTTCCCCACCGGGTGCGCAGGCCGAATGCACGCGATACAGCCTGGTGTACTTTTCAAGGCCGGAGGATGACGTTGTGCTGAAGAGACTGGAAGGCAGTGACGTGATACCGGAATTAGGAGAAGGTGAGGTGGATGAGGAGGTTAGTAGTAAGGACTGGATCATACGAAGAGCAATGACGAAGAGGACGATGGTATACAAGCAAGGGGACTGGGACAAGACGACAGGAACGGAGAGACCGAGTGCAAAGAGTCGAATGTAAGACTAACGACAGCATCTAATCTACTCGTGATCGAACATCAAATCATCCTGTTTACTTTTTATTCGAATTTGTACACGTCCGCACACGTCTTTTCAATTCTTTTGTTTTTTGTTTACATGATTATACTTAACGAAGCACTGGATGAAGCTCTGGATGAAGCATATATAAAGCGCTGAATGAAAGATTTACAGTGTTGGATAACATGGATATTTGATATTGATATTGATATTCTGGAGATTTCCACTCACTTTTGACATGCATCTCGATACAATCTAGGTGTGTTCAGGTAAATTATAAAAGATTAGATTTCACAATCGTTGACTTCCTTATCCTGAGATGGTCTTCCCCTTGTCAAGTGTATATATGTTGTATACTTCCCGAACTTAGGATTGATGGTTGCCGTTTCCATTCGGGAAAGGGAGCATCACCGCTTTAAAAGGAGCTCCGAGGGAGCACGGAGAGCCTAGATTTGGCTTGTCTCCTACCGGCTGTAGAATAGCTGCGCATTTCGGTTAATTACAACATTCGTCAGTCTATATATCTATTTCTATGAATTTATGTATATATCAGGAAGAAATCCATCACTCCTTCTAATTTTTCTTCCTTGGGTGATAGCTTTACACGTTCTCGACATTATTACTACCCGGAACGCTGATCGTTCCCCCGCTCTTTGAGCGCCTGCTCCGTCTCCATCTCCGCATTCAAACTCAGCCCCTTTGTTCCGAAACTCAGCACAAAAGCGACAAACGCTAGCCCGGTCATGACCGCCCATACGATCTTTAACGCGTTCGCGTATGAATTCACAATCGCGGTCCTCTCCGCCGTACCCCCCGGCATCGCCTTGATGACCTGCACCAGCCCACTGGCATCCTGCGCCAGCTTCGTCGCATTCCTCGCTAGGTCCGGGTACCCGCGGAGTTCAACGGCAAATTGGCTCTGAAAGATGACACCGCCGACGGCAACGCCGATGCCTTGACCTAGCGAGCGCATGAAGATATACATGGCCGCCGAAAACCCAACATGCCTCTCTGTCGTCGCTGCCTGTATTGCCAAGTTCATGCTCGCAAACAGTAAACCCATTCCCAAGCCGGGTATGAGGTTTAAAAACACAAATGCTGGCACGCTCGTCTCCGGGCCTAGCAAGTAGAGCAATCCCATGCCCAGCACCGTCAGCGACCATCCGGACCAGATAGCCCAGCGAAAGCGACCCGTGAGACTGACGGCGACGCCGACGAAGATAGACGCTGGGGCGACAGTGAAAGTCTCGGGAAAGACGGCGACGCCGACGATGATGGGACTGTAGACCTTGACGGCCTCGTAGTAGAGCGGGAGATAGTAGAGTAAACACCAAAGGACCATGCCGTGGACAAGCGTGCCAATGTAGTTGACGGCTGCAGTACGGTTGCAGAAAATGTGTAGAGGGATCAATGGCGTCTTTGCGACATAGGTCTCGTACATGACGAAAACGCAGAGGCCGCAGATTCCAAGTATAAGTGGTACCAGAGTGCGAAAGGAGGACCACGCGAACATGACGCCGCCCCAAGAGACCGGCATGAGGAACGAGGTGGTGGACGCAGTCAGGAGGATGGCGCCGACCCAGTCAAAGCGCAGAAGTTTGCTTGCAAGGCGACCTGGAGGGTGGTGTAGTCGTAGGCAGTAGGGGAGCGTGAGGAAGCCCAGGCCGCAGAAGGGCAGATTTATCCAGAAGATCCAGCGCCAAGTGGCTTCCTGGGCGAAGGCGCCGCCGATCAAGGGACCGGTGACTGATCCAAGCGCCCATGTTAGGCTCTGAAAACCGAACCACTTGCCGCGCTCACGCAGAGGGACGAGGTCGGTGATGAGGATTTCAGTCAGAGAGATGATACCGCCGCCACCGACGCCCTGGATGCTGCGGCCGATCAAAAGAGAGGTGAAATTTTGGGCGAGCGCACCGACTATTGCACCTACCGTGAAGAAAAGGAGGGCGACGAGGAGGAGAGGTTTACGGCCGAGTATGTGGGAGAGCGAAGCAAAGGTGGGTTGAAAGACAGTGGAGGATAGGAGGAAGGATGTCCCGCACCAGAAGGCGTCGATGGCGCTGCCGTGGAGGGATTCAGCGATGATCTAGTTTTGAGCGTTAGTTTAGTTTGTATTCCTCTCCAAACCAGTCGATGGGTCTCAGAAGTACCACGCCGATCAGGAACCATGGAGGGTTCCAAAAGGCTATTGATGGCAAGGGGGGCTATTACGGGAAGAGCGACAGAAAGCGAAGTGGCATCCAATGCCACTGCGAGAGTAATTATGCAGAGACTGATGAATGAAGCATAGAAGCGCCATCCTGGGTTGAAGTTGTCTGACGGTGACGAAGATGCGAGGTCCAACACAGTCACACTTCCTGTCCTCAGCTGGGACGGCGGCTCCGATTTATTGTCATTCTCGAAGATGATGTTGTTGTTTGCTTGCTGTTCCATATCCCCTCAGCGAGAATTCAGATTGCAAACAGTGGTGTAACGAGCTTTGCCCGTACTCATCCTAACAGTTCAATTGACAGTAACACGTAGGAGCCTCAACCGTCGTAAAACTGTTGCCGTATCTGCAAGCTAATGCTCCTATCGTAGCCGGCGGAGCCTGACGACCCTGTACTGAGTACGTCTACCTGCTTTGAACCTGTATTAGACACCTCCATCACGGTTGATCTAGATATATCGCGTAGCATTGGACAGCTTGCACAATATCTTTCTTCATGTAGGTACCGTACTTATTGTGTCCGGGCTAGAGCCGCTTTGTTGTCCCGCCAATCCATTAGAATAAATTCTATTCTTGGAACATACGGTTTCGAATAAACTTCGATAAAGTATCAGATAACCTAGCAAAGAGTACGTACCGAAGCCGGTCCCTGCACTGAACAGAACTTCGAGGAGAAGGGTCAGAGCCAGAAACCGGTCGAGTAGTGATCAACCCCTTGAGAATCACGGTGGTGTACAGCGGCGAATACGAGGCACACGGGAATTTGCACCACCCAACCGTTCCAGCATTTCGTGCCTCATCTGAGACGGCTTTGCAGTCCCACAACTCTCCTGAGCTCCTCTTGCCATATTCATTCGTTGCCATGGCGCGATCGATGCCAGATCGTACCTTCTCATTCAACGACGATGACGAGTTGTCGTTAAGAGGGGGCGGCCAGGACCACTTTCCCCATTCACAAGACACTGGCTTCCGAGATATGCAGTATTCCACTGCACCCGCATACACACTTCCCCCAACGAGAAATCACGACGTTAGCCCACCATCCCCTCCAGCTCATCAGTCTTACCTTTCCAGAGTCCCTCAATTACCTCAACAAACAGATTCCTCGGACTCACAACCTGTTCCACAGCCTTTTTACTCAAGAAGGGAACCTCCACCGATTCAAACTAGAAGCTACCGAGACAGTGGACTAGACCATTCCACCTCCAACCGGACTGCATCAACAACTACGCCAGGTGCTGACAACATGGGCATAACAGCTGCTGGAGGTGGCATTGCTGGAGTTGCCCTTGGTGTAGCAAATACCAATGAAAGAGATAGCGGAGTAGAAGCTCTGCGAGACCTGAACAGGATCTCCCAAGGGCGCTCGGGTATACCACCCGAACGTGGTTTTGACACAGTTGGCTCGGACACACCCTACATACCAGTCCCGCCTCCAATTCAAAGTCGGGTAACACAACGAGATCCGTATACCTCACCTGCCCGATCGAGGAGCGATCCTTTCGACGATGAAAATCAACACATCTCCGCCGCTCCCTCACCTGCACAGTCTACACCACGACTTTACTCCTCGCGTGACAGCATACCACTGGTTCAGTATCCATCACAAGGGGAGTACGAAGGTGGCAATAGTTATTCCGATAATCCTTACAAGCGATTTTCTACAGCGTGGGATCCAAGAGTAGCGCGCGGCGAAATAGATCACAATGATATTGCGGATGATGGAGATGACGGTCTAAGAGAACCGGTCACACGAAGCAGATCGATACTAGGTCTGAAGACACCCTCATCCTCGGAGCATGCCGTTCCCGTGGGCGCTGTAGCTGGAGGAGCAGCCGCAGGAGGCGTGTTCGGAAAGCTGGGAAGTTTGGTAGGGAAGAAAAACGTCGTCAGCAACGGGGCGAGAGATCCTAGCGGGCAATATGGTCCTGTGGCCAGGCAAGGGTTTGATGATGCTGGAGTCGAGAAAAGCGAGTGGCTTTCCAGACAAACCTCAGGCCGGAGCAGGATGAGGTGGATAGTAGGCACCATTATCGTCATCCTGGTCCTTGCGGCCATCGTTGGTGGAATAGTAGGGGGCGTTGAAGCATCAAAGAAAAATAAGAATGCAGCCTCATCGAACTCGACACAGTCACAAACTGCTGCACAAGACGACGGTCATGGAGACTTGACAAAAGATTCAGCAGAGATCAAGGCACTGATGGGAAATCCAAATCTCCACAAGGTTTTTCCGGGAATGGACTATACACCATGGGGCGTCCAATACCCCGACTGCCTTAAGTGGCCCCCGAGTCAGAACAATGTTACGCGAGACATGGCAGTCCTATCCCAACTAACGAATGTTGTCCGCCTTTACGGCACCGACTGTAACCAAACCGAAATGGTTCTCCATGCCATCGACAAGCTCGGCCTAACAAACATGAAAATTTGGCTCGGCGTTTGGCTTGCCACAAACACCACTACAAATGACCGCGGCCTTAATGGCATGTACGACATTCTTTCAAAAAATGGTGCGGGGCCCTTTGCAGGTGTTATCGTCGGCAATGAGGTACTTTACCGCCAGGACATGACTGAAACCCAATTGGGCAAGGTATTGTCTGATATCAGGCAAAACTTTACGTCTCAGAAATACGACCTCCCGGTCGCAACATCCGATCTTGGAGACAAATGGACACCGGGTCTGGCGGCTGACACTGATATCGTGATGTCAAACGTCCACCCTTTCTTCGCCGGTGTCAACGTCGACGTCGCAGCAGCATGGACATGGGATTTTTGGCAAACAAAAGATGTGTTACTGACAAAAGGTACGAATAAGAAGAACATCATCTCTGAAGTTGGGTGGCCGAGTTCCGGAGGAAGAGATTGCGGCCCCTCCAATTGCACGGATGCGATCGCGGTGGATAAAAGCAGTGTGGCGGGGATTAATGAGATGAATAAATTTATGAGCGATTTTGTGTGCCAGAGTTTGTCGAATGGGACAGAGTATTTCTGGTAAGTTGGTACTTGCTTTCTTTGATTTTGGGGCCAGGGAATGGGCATTTTTAGGGTAGAGGGGTGACTGATGATGCGAGCAGGTTCGAAGCCTTCGACGAGCCATGGAAGATCATGCTCGATTCTCCGGGCAGGGAGTGGGAAGACAAATGGGGATTGATGGATACGGCGAGGAATCTGAAGCCCGGGCTGAAGATTCCTGATTGTGGAGGGAAAACTGTCTGATCGAATGGCTTCGAAAGGGGGAGGTGTCTATGTTTTGGAGTTGGGGCATTACAGTATGAGATATTAGAGCGGAATGTCGGAACAAATACCAAGAAGAAAAGGAGGGTAATGTTCGGCTAGGTAAAGTATGATGACATGCTTGTCACGCACGAGGTGGAGGGTAGTGGCAATGGGTTTATGGGGTGGCGGTTTGCTTTATCGAGGAAAGGCAGGTAGGCTGTTGTACGGAGAGTATGGCTAGATGTTTTGGGGACATGACACATGGCTCAGGGGGATGGTGGTATTTTGTCCTCTTAGCACGAGGGGAGGTGTGGATAGGGAGCATTAGCGGCGTAGGCGTACTTTTGTAGTGGTTAGATAGGCTAATATGAATACCATTCAGGCTGCTTTTGATTTCTGAACATCCGGGAGCCTGATTTAATGTTATGCTTCTGGCCGAACCTTGTCTTTGATGCTCTCAAAAGGACTATGACGCGGGTAGCTCAAAGGGCTGACTGGCTCTACGGACAGAATCGTGACGTTCTGCTCATGGTAGCTGAGGATAAGCCGTGATCGATACTAAAGTACGACCACAGCGAGAGCTACTGTTCAGGACTCGCTCTTGAATTATGTGATTCTATCCAGGACAGCTCTCTCTCCTGGATAGGCGCTCTTGCCTCTCTTCTGCAGTCGTCGTTGTATATACTCTAAAGCGCCGGTTTTGCAGGAAGGACTTTTAAGTACTGGATGAGGGGGGTACTGCGCTGATGAGGTTGTTGTAGGCTAGGGGAGATTTTGATAGAGAGGAGCTGTGAGTTCGTTTTGGGGGTTGTTTGCTGCGTGTGGGGAGAACAGGTTTGGTATACTGCGATTGGATTGCTTGAACGGTTGTTGACCGTGGGAAGAGTTTGGGTGTGGTCGAAGGGTGTGTCAGCTTCTTTTGCTGTTGTGAGGATATGCTTGGGGGTAGTTGTTCTGGGGATTCACTGGCCAAAGTCAGTGTGCTAGGTCCCATGCCTTGTCCGAGGTCGACGTGATCTCCCTGTGATGGTCAAACATGGCCGGTTCCTGGGTTTCGCTCCTCTAGTTCTAGCCGGTTCGGCTTCTTGGCAATCTCGAATCCGTCTTCGGGGGTTTTCTGGGGAACTGGCTGGAGGTTTTCTGTAGTAAGGTCGTCGCTCGGTTGAGGCCAGTATATACGCATGAAATATGGCCAGGTGTCTCGATCGAAGAGAGGCATGGGTCTCGACACTGTCGTATCCATGTAACGGTCGAAGGTCCTGCGAGCTGCTACCATCCAATTTGGGTCTCTGGGATATATATCTCTGGGCGTGGTATTAGCTCGCAATTGTCGTCGTTGGTGGATGGGAACGCCTGCAGAACTTACCCACAGACTTCTAAGTCGTTACCGATACATAGTGAGGGGTGAGCAGCGTCCAGCGCCATAGCGTAGAATTGCGATTCTAGATGTGGGACGAAAAGGAAGGTGGTTGTGGAAATCTTTTCGAAAGCTTCTGGAGTCTTGAGGACCGTGTAGCCGAGTGATTGGATGACTTCTTCGTCTAAGTGGTTGAACGCTGGGTCTTGGAGGTAGATATCGTCGATCTTGTGCTTCCTCCCTGCAAGCAAATAAGTGGAGGGACAATGTTGTTAGCAGGCTAACAGACGAACCGAGTATCTCAAGCGTGGTGGACAAGAAGGCGAGCTCATACATTGAGGCTTCTCTGCCATCTTCAGATGTGAAGCTGCCAAGGCCTAGGCACACACATCGAGTGATTTTGCATTTCTCCGAAGCCAAGACGTCCTCTTCTAGAATGAGCTGAAAGTCCTTGAAGGAAACAGACTCCTTCCAATTCTGGCAATATTTCTGGAATCTCTCCAACACCTTGTCAACGGTAAGATCTCTAGGAGCCTCCGTGGACTTGCCGTCTTCATGCAAGTTGGTGTATCTCTGGTGGTTTTGACCCCGAGATCCCTTGATAATATGTGTCCAACCAGATGCGTCGGTTACCCGAAGACGCTTTTGCTGTTCACTTTGCTTCTTGTGCTTTTTCCGGGACATCATGGGCAACTATGAAGTTTTTTTTTGGCTAGGCCAGCAGCCATCAACTATCTGCAATCGAGATTTCAATATGAAGACAGCAATCCTCTTCCACAAGAACTAAGCGAAGAGTATCAAGAATGCTGATGTGTTAACACGACCACCCGTAACAATATAGTCTTGATACGATATTGTTCAGCATCATGTATGAAATTGGGCCACCGATACTTCTACTTCTTACCAATATAAATGGCATGGGTTGTTTTATTCTTTGTGCAAAATTAGTTGGTCATTCAAGCAAACTGTACCTAGGTTTTCTGCTAATAAATGCACATATTCTGGTTACCTTCAATGAGGCTTGCATCTTCGAATAAAAGCTGCTCAATCGATGTTATGAGTATGGAGTTCAAGTCGGCGGTCGCGGAGGAGGAGAATTGCAATCGCCTACTTAGGTTTAGCACAAGGCTGAGCTAGGAAAAAGAATCTTTGCTTCATATGACTTCTTAGCACTGCTATGGAGAGTCTAGAATATCTGCAACACCCAGATACAGCATCCTTTGTATCATTCTACATAGCAGTGATTTCCAACCTCTAGCAACCTATATTATTCTATTCCTGGTTATCGTTAGAATATGTGGGCGAATGGTTAATCAACAGAGTAGCGGTATTGTCTTGCCCATATGCTCATGCAAGATCCAACGCGGTCTTCCGGTCTTCCCCGTCAAATCAAGAACGTCAGCTTTAGGCCCGCGCCTTAACAACAACTCCACCCTATATGCGTAACCATTTTTAGCCGCGTAGTGCAATGCTGTACCTAACCCTAACGCTTCAAAGCTCGTATAGCTCTCTTCGTGGTGCTTCCACTTCACCGCGTCAATGTCAGCCCCGGCATCCAGAAGAAACTCCATGACCTGTAGTCGCCCCTCTGCAGGCGACTCTGCAGCACTCTGAAGCACGTCCAAATGAGATGCTCCATGTAAAAGAAACCAACAGACAAGAGGCTTGTCGGTTATAACACGACTAAGGATTCGGTGAGCATATCGGGTAGTGCGTTACATAGACATATATGAAGGAATGAGAAGGATGGAGGAAGTAAGGCAGAAGGCAATACGTACGCTAGAGGGGAGGCTTCTAGTTCGCCGAGTGGAGCGTTGATGTCCCAGCCATTGTCGATGAAAGCCTGGAAGATATCAACTGACTTGACGTCTAAGGCTCTCTCAATGGCGAGCCGTTCCAGCTTCAGACCAAGAGCGAGCACATAAGAGACAACCTGGGGCTTCTTCTCATCAATGGCTCTGTACATGACTAAGGCGAAAGGTCATAGATCTGGGCTACTAGGTGCGGGAGCTGGCTCAGAACCAGGTTGCAGCGGCCATTATGGGAGTATCTCACTGGCTGTCACGAGGCCTCCTGTGCCCGCAGCAGCTGCAAGGATTTGTGCAGTGTATTGCTCCGCGTCGTCAAGGTTGGAGGGTGATGTTGTCATCGTCAGAGGAGATGAAGACAGTATTAAAGATAAGCAGGCCCTTTATTTTCTTTCATCTGGCTGATCACGGCACGGAGGCTTCCCCAGAGCAAAAGAGCCTTCCCCTATGACTACTCTTGTAAACCTCCATCAACCTTCGCGTCAGCTCAGCCGTGTTGATGTGCTCTTCGATCTACGAGGCTACAATTAAAACCTGTAGATGATAATGTGGCTGATTAGCCGATAAAGACCCAGTGAGCAAGAAAATTAATTGAAAAAAAAGTCTCGATCATGACAGTATTATACGATCGTGAGTGACATAGCTAAAGCGCGAGATGAAGCACTAGCGGCGTAGTCTAGGGAGCTCAATGGAAAACGGCGATGGTGAGTGTATCCTAAAGGGTTATGTACAAAGAAGGCCCTTAGCGAGGGACAGATGAAATGATACAAAGGCATCTTGGAGCTACTCTTGAACCAGACATATCTGGATGTTTGGATATGAAGGTGAGGAGAATGCCTAGCTTTCTGGTCTTCATGGTCGTATGTACCTGTGATGCTCCAATAAACATATCAATCTGGAATATTGAACTGCGCTAGCAGCTGGGCGAGCTTATGGATCGATGGAAATCTTTAATTCTTCCATTTCGCGATAAGAGTAGGAAGAACTTGTTTGATAATAAAATGTTTTGCAGTGATGGGAGATGACAAAAGGTAGATATTTGTTGATTAACATAGCTGAAACTCTGCGTTGGAAGGATTGAGGCAGTGCGCTCCCTCAACTGGCGCCAGGGCAGGCAATGCTCTCAACTAGATAACAGATATAATGTCCAGAGTGCCTCATCCAACTTATATTTGTACTTGTTACAAAGAAAGAGACTTCAGTATACTCATACTGCTACACAGAGTTTGGTTCTTGTTCAAAGTTTAGCCAGGAATATACGAAGATTGGGCTACACATCCAAGCAGAAATAACAGCAAAGATACACCAATATTTCTGTACAGCGTCAAGATGCCCGAGAGGCCCAAGACCCATGCGCCTTGGAAGCTTCCAGTCCTTGCACCCCTTTGGATCATCCAGATTTGCCTCGCAATACTGTTCCTAGTCGGCGTCCCAATCGTCCAGAACAATGTGCCAGAGTGGAGAAACAGGCATATGGATCTACGGTGCGTAATGTGCTCTGCTCCCAGCGCCTCCTCGTTGTCAAGATTTATTTGTCGCTTCACTTTTCTTGGTGGAGAACCATGGTACCTAAAACTAATGCTTGCAGTACAGAACATGGCTTATCATAGTCTTCTCCGTACTCAACGTCCTCATCAACATTGCCGAAATCATCCTATTCACTAAACATAAACTCGCAACCCGCACCTATCTTATTAGTCAGTGGACAAAAGCGACAATGATCGGAGTGTTCTGGGTTGTTATGAGTATCGCGGCTTATACGCGGATGAGGTGGTCTTATGTGGGCGATTTTGCCACAACGGAATTCGTGTTTCAGCAGTGAGTTGGTCTTACTTGTTTTGCATCAAGTGTGCCGAGATTGAGGAAGAGCAGCTGATGTTCTGGGAACAGTCCTGCGGTACTTGCTTCGGTGTACTACGGGAGTAGGGTTTATTCCAAATACGGAGGAGAAGCTGGGGCAGAGGGTGGTGGTGAAGGAGAGACGACGGATGAGGAGACGCCGTTGCTGAGAAACAGTACCGAGGGTGCTTGATCATTATTGAAGGGAAGGATAGATCACGATCTATTCTGCCAGATAAGAATGATTCGGGCTCGCTCTTAGACACTGCCGAACGGGACCTGGAAGAGCGCACTGGCTTGCGTACTATAGGGCTTACATCTTGATTGCGGATCCGTTCTGTAACTACTCCGTAGTGGGTGAGATGAATTCTGGTGACGAATACTTATAGAAGCAGCAAGGGCTTATAAACACAGTCAGGTTCGATTGGAGTACCTAGCCTAGGCTTTCATAGCGATGTCCCTCTGTATGTCTGCGTGGAAATGGTGAAAGGCTGCAGTAGATTCAGACGCACCCGAAACAATTCAGCATCAGTCTTGAAACGCATCCTCGCGGTGCGATAAAGTGTCAGCAATAACGTTCAAAGGCGTAGAAGATTACTTGCACTCGGCACAGTGAAACAAGTCAGAAGATAAGGTAACCCTCGTAAGGTAGATAATGTAATCCGTGTCGAAAGTAAGGTATTAGATATATATACGAATGAGAGGAACTTTCAAGGTCGGATCCGACGGAGCATGAGCACGGGTTCTAACTTCCAGGCGCCAAGGATTCGTAGGGGTTAAGCAGCCGCCCGTGAATTGAACATCTCAAGTTCTTAACGCTGACTGGCTGCACATGCACCCATTTCACTAACACTATTGCTGCTACTGCAATCCGCATGCACGTAAGTGCTTCCAGCCGCCAATGGATTCTTCCTCCCACTTGTCACCCCCCTCGACCCAGCCAAATTAATTCACGGCGCGAGGTCCGTACAGTTTCCTCATGGGCCAATAATGCTTGGTTGACAACTCGACATGGCTTTCTTCGCTGTACTGGCGCGGCTAAGTTCTGCCAGCGTGCCGGTTAGCAAAAGGGATCTGGCTGCCCCCTCAGAGCTTGAGATGTCTATTCTTGCAACACAAGGCTTCCTCTTGTCGCTGGGTTTCATCTTCTATCATTGTTGGCACTTGGCAGAGTTGAACCTCATTACTCGAAACAAAAGAGCACAGCTATACTCTTACACTGCCTCTCTTCCGTTATGCCTTTTTCGTCAAGACCTCTCCTCACCGCCGCCATCTACCTCCTCTTTCTCTCATCACTTGTCTCAGCGCACACGGTCATAACGTATCCCGGATGGCGAGGGAACAATCTACACTCGTACGGCAATGTCACAGACCCAGGCGTTGACGGTCTGGGTGCTGGACCCAACGGCAGCTACCCATATGGCATGCAATGGATATATCCATGTATGGCAAAATCCGATACTTGTACAAGGGCCTGATACTGACAAGACAAAGGTGGTGGTATGCCTCGCTCAAACAACCGTACCCTCTGGCCTGTGGGCGGCGGCGCCGTAGGCTTCCAGCCTGGCTGGTTCCCCGGTCACTCGTCAGCTCTCATCTACATCAACCTCGGCGACGGCACGACACCTGGGAACTTCTCGTTGCCTATGCAAACGGTCTTTGCGATAACTGGACCCAATAACAATGAATACCCAGGGAGCGTATGCATGCCTCAAGTCCCACTGCCCGTCAATTATACCGCTGTAATCGGCCAAAATGCTACGATACAAATCATCGAGACGGCGCAGCACGGCGCAGCTCTGTATAATGTGAGTGCTTCATTTGGACTAAGCAATGCTGTTCAGTCGCTAATTCGAAGATTGCAGTGCGTCGACATCACTTTCGCCGATCCTAAAGACGTACCAGAAGTCAACGAAACGAACTGCTCCAACTCGACAGACATCGGTTTCCAGTTCGTCTTCAGTACGAACAATCTCAAGTCTGACGCCTTACCATCCATCTCAACGCCAAAGTCATGGCTAGCATCAATACCAATCGCCGCAGTAGCTATATGGGCATTTATGGTATAAGGTCTGAGACCGCAGGGCATATTTTCGGCGTTTTGGAACATATGTTGTATTTTGACGATGTACTAAAACCTGCTGCCAGGGCTCAGGTTGAAATCTTTGGATGCGGCGTTGACAAGGTTGGCACTGTGCTATTTACGAGACACTACAAATCTATAATTGCTTCGTTGTTCGTCATTTGAACCGCCACCAATTTTCAGGCATGCCACTACTGCACGCTCATCTCCCGCAAACCTCAGAGCCTCTATCACTCCACATCTGATAAACGTGATGCCTTCTCACATCAGCTGCAGATCGTTGTCTTGTATTTTGTGCGTGGGTCTGTCTTTGCCTTATTTACCTCAAACTTTGCCATGACCTGCGAGCTTTACACTCCCCTTCTTGCTTCCCTTTCGATCATCATCAGCACTGCTTTATATGCTATTGTGTTGTGCCAAGACGCATTTTACACCTCTTCTGCCTTCGGATCTTGGCAATCGTTCTTACATTTCTACGAGGATAGGGCGTCACCATCTCAAGATTACATATTGAGTGACGAATGAGATCTAGGCATGATGCGTACTCGCTAGATGAAAGTCTCGATCATCTTTATAGATTGGTGACATAGGATTCAGATACGATACGCCAGCGCCTCTTGATCACTCTCCCACCGCAATTACATGTCAGCCTTCCGCAGGAAGTCAAATAACTTCTGAGCGACCATCTCAGGCTGTTCTTGCTGGACCCAATGATCAGCGCTTTCAATCCATTTCGTACCCTAAATATATCGCAGGCCTTCTGCACTCGTTCGAGCGAGCCTGGGACTTGGTAGGGCAGCCAACATTTCGTTCCGGCAATGAACAGTAGTGGTACCTCCATCTTTTTCCCGGCAAAGATGTCGAGGTCCCGCATGAGCTCTGAATTAATGGTAAGACGATACCAATTCAGGCCTCCTTCGAAACCAATGCGGCCAAACTCGTTGGTTTAAACCTTGAGCTCAATGTCAATAAGCCGTTTGGACCGGTTGGCCCGCTGGATCTCTGCGAGAAACATGGCTTGGAACACTTTCTCAGGCATTCCCATGTCCAACGGCATCATTAGGCGCATCCCCTCAAAAAATCTTTAAGCCCTTCGGTGAAGACATCTCCGCATTCGAGTAATACCGTTTATAATTTTTCCTTGGTTCTGGCAGATTGGCTAGTTGTTGGTGTATATCCAGACTGGGTCCTTTTTCTTCATCCAGACCCGCACTCTTATTGAAGGGCAACTCAGGAGCCCCTAAAAACGGATAGCCCATCAAGACGACTCTACAAAACATGTCTGGCCTCGCAATCGCTCCGCCAAAGTAGTGCCTATTACGCAATTTATACATGGTATCCAAGTCGTTGTACCAAAAAAACCACATTTCGCATCAGGTTCGTCTAAGGAAAATTTCGGAGATCCACGTCCTCGAAGGATGAAGTGTCCCAGCCTAAAGGCTACAACACAATTTTTAGTAGCTGCTAGGGCTGGCATAATCTTACGCTAGCAATACGCGAGCTCTGGGAATTCATGGAGTAGTACGGAGATTGACACCAAAAGTTCTCGGACTGCGCTAATGCATCCCCATACGATTGTGTATGTAGAATATTGTAATTTATAGCGCCGGAGAAGATTACAGTCCCCCACCAATTTTTTGATAAATAAATCTATTCTATGGACTTCAGCAGCTTCCTAAGCAGCTGTCTCAATGTCACCGTCCATAATCATGCCCAACAATGGAAGAAATACGACGCCGGCTCAGAGATTTCAAGCCATGACCTTGGCTGAGGCGGGAATATCACGTCACATACAGCAAATTATCGAGGGAGAAGGAGGTAATGACCATAGAGGAGGTAAATCAGGAGGTGACATACGGCCCTACAACAGGACCGAGCGGAAGGAGCGATATCAGCGCCGTAAGGCAGGTAGGAGGCCTGGCGGTAGCTAGGTGGAGGTCGATGAGGTGGAGGTCGACGAGGTGGAAGCCGATGAGGAGGTTGATGAGGATTTGGTGTTGTGGCTGGGACTGTAATCTTCTCCGGCGCTATAAATTACAATACATACAAAATTGTATGAGGGTGCATTAGCGCAGTCCGAGAACTTTTGGTGTCAATCTCCGTATTATAAGGGGATTGGGTCGCTCTTCGGCCTCGATTAGGTGATACGAAAGATCGGATGCGCTGCTTGTGACCTGTCGTTCGCGAAGTCCCGCTGGCAGAGGTATCTGCGGTAGAGGCGTCTCAGTAGAGGGCGCCATGGTCATGGAATGGGAAGGTTGATGGCATTGAGTATTAAGGAGTCAACATTACTCGTCATCGAATGAGAACACCATGTTTGCTATCGTTCAAGTGCTACCTATGGAGTACAGGAACTGTCCTAACATGAATATAGTCCACACTTTCAAAATAAAAAGGAGTAGGCGAGATGGAATGATTAATGATATATCAAGGTCAACAAGTGCAGCGGTGGTACTTTCGTTCGATCTGGGAAACTTCCCAAGTAATCTTCTTAGAACTCAATAGGTCATATCGATTCACTATAAAACTATCAAATGACCACCTCAGTAGTGGTAGCGTACAGGATGACGTTCGAGGCGCGCACCCAGTTAGAAGGGCCAGACCCAAAAACTTGCCCGCTGTCTGTACTGCTGTCCGCTCCTGCCGCGCCGCTGCCCTGAAAGTGAAACCCATCAAACTTCCAACATCAGCCGCAAACTGTGCGTTGAGCCACATATCGCCTAACATTCCACGCGGAATCTACCTCATCGTGTACACCTGTTACTTGTATCAGACACCACGAGAATCACCAGGATGGCTGTTCTGTTCCGACGTCATTCGCGGTAGCTTCATCCTCTAACTTGCACTAACTGAGCTCGTCTCCGCCTTTGGAAAATTTCCTTTGTGCCCTCGCGTAAGAGCATCCGGTCACGATAGGAGGAAGGCCAGCTTGGGATATATATCCAAATCATTGACTGCAAGCCCATCTGCGAGTCCGTCTCGAATCGCGGCGCAACATGTTCCATCGCAAGAGAGCGCAATCGAACCCCGTAAATTTCCCACGTTTTGATACATGTGTCATTCTCACAAGCAGAATATCCTACTGACATCAATCCTTTAGCATGTCAAACCCCCTCCAACCGCTGCAGCGTCTACAGCAGCCGTACAGGCCTTCCTCGCCAGCCGTGCCTCCAATGCAAGTCTCTCCAATTCCGCTGCAGCGGCAGCTCTCCGCTCTCACACTACGACGCCTACACCAGTGGGGGAAATACAAACCAAACGTATGCAGCGACGGGGATCTACATCTTCCAATGGGAGCGCAAGTCCTAGTCTCCGTGGAGGGTTACAGCGGCAGAACAGCTCTGGATCGATGACCGAGCGGTCATTCAGGGATCCTTCACCGAATCGAAAGACTTCAGCAAGCATGCGTACCGATGATCCTCCGCCAGTACCTGCCCTCCCCAAAGGATATACGTCGCTGCCCCCACCGCTGCCGGCAAAATCAGGTCGACGGGCAGCAAGTGTCGAGCCTCCGGAGAGGGTCCTTTCTCCCCCTCCCGGGCCTTCCGGGCGAGGTGTCAGTTTGGACCGAGGACCTGGTGCTATGCTGGGTAGGGGCGATATCCGAAATTATTACAAGCCGAAGATTGCAAGGTTGGATGAGGAACGCGCACAGAGTCGAGAATCAATTAATTTCTCGCGGCCGATGAGCCCACGGAATTCACCGCCTACCTCACCACTGCCCAGCCGACGTCCGCAATCGCCCTTGAGCCAGTCATCAACTGCTGCGCAGCTTTCGGCAAAGAGCAGTCCTGCGCAGAGGTTACCGGAAGGTGAAGCGCAAAACATAGCATACCGAATGCAAGAGACTGCGGCGCGGCCAGTCAAGAAGAAGAAAACGGTGGTAGCCAGAGACTTGACAGAGGGCACTCATTTGGCGGCTGGTGCAATTGAGACTAGAGAGGCCACCCCAAGAAGGCAACCGCCAAGTGCTTCATCAACTCCTTCACCTTCAGCTCCCACATCTCAACCAGCTGGGCTAGACAACACTGTAAATACTGCACCTAGAAGGAAAAAGAAAAGGATAGCCCCTGCCGTAGGCACGCAGACGTCTTCTTACGCATCTGATACAGACTCGGTGGTATCTGATGTGAGCAGTTCGGCGGAGCGACCCCGAAGTTACAACACAAGGGCGGCCAGACTGCTGGCCAAGCAACCTTCCGTTGTGAGAGAAGACCGTGAAGCTGAAGAGAAAGAAGACGAAACAATTCTAGTAGAGAAGACGCAAGAGACTGTGGGGTACAAGGGCAACATTAGCACAGGAACAGCTCCGAATATGTCAAAGCCACTTGCAAACGGCCAACAGCATAAAAAGGCTACAAGTCAGCTATTATCGTCACAATCGCCGGCCAATGCTATCTCGCTAGATACAGGATCCACACTTCGACATCAATCTCTAAGCCCAGCACGAGCTGCTCACTTCTCGTCTCAACCCATATCAAATACACCAGAGGAATTGAGACATCAACCGCCAGCTCGCTCAGTGTCACCTGCAAAGTCTGCTCTCAAACATTCTCCGTCACCACGTAGGCCTTCGCCGGCCGGGTTTGTACCTGGAGGTTGGAATCAGTCTCATGGAAAGGCAGCAAGCGAGGCGTCTGATACAACATCAGTCATCTCAGATGAAGGCTTGAAGCCTGCCTCTAGGAAGAAAAGGGCACGTGTTAGCTTTGACGATGAGCCAGTCGCTGTCGGTCGTGCTGCCAGTCCACCCACTAGCCCCGATTCTCCTGTGATATTGAGTCCACAAAACAAGGAGGACTCGGACAAAGCGTGGTATGGTTCCGGACGCGACAAGAATAAAGTGGTCGCAGGATCAGACTCGGATCAAGAAAGTATTATGAAGCCTACTCCTATGCTACCTTCCTTTGGCAGTATACGCGGGCGAAACGACCGGGCCAGGCCAGATTCTGGGCCAACAGTCAACCAGAACAACTCCGACGAAAAGCTTGGCGAGACGCAAGTCTCTACTGACCAAATAGTAGGCGGTGTACTTTATCAAGATTTTGTGAACAAGAGTAGTAGCCCTTACATCAGCATACCCCAGCATGCATCGAATGAGCCATTACCTCCTGAGGTTACGTCCGTTGAAGGTTCCGGCTACCATTCCGACACAGATCCTAGTACATATAGCGATGATGGGGCCGAATCGTACAATTCGCCAACTACTCTGGCCTCGTCCTTATCGAGTAACGGAACCGCCCTTGGTCAGAAATTTGCACCCACCAACAGTGCAGTCGAGGAGGAGTCGTCAACGCAGGTAACTATCGGTTCCGTACCATCAATTGCAGTCCAACCTGCCACCCCAGGCACAGAAAGTCGTGAAACAGACCAAGAAGATTGGTTTGGAATGCCAGGTGGTTTCCCTTCTTCGAGCGACGTCTCGCAATTTCAAGAGCATTCTACAGCCCCTTTCGTGGAGCATTATGCGACAGACCCAACGCCCGCCAGTATAGGGATCTCAGAGCCCGAGCCTGAAGCTACTCACCATGAACCTGGATCTCCAGTTGTTGGGGAAGTTGCAGAGGGTCTACGGATACAAATTGATCCACATCATGACGAGGAATCCGAGGATTCGGGCAGCAGCATCTACAGCGATGCGGCAGAAGATCTATCGGACCTTGAGGGCGACGGTTTTGGATCCATTAATGCTATTGTCGAAAGCCCTGTCATTGCACCAGTCGCTAAACCAAATAGACCTAATCCTTTGGCCAGGAACGAGAGTGAACTTTCCGAACCAGCACAAGAGGAAGGATGGGACCGAGCACAACAATATTGGTCTGGCCTGAGTCAAAGTCGTAAACAACAGATGGAGAGAGCAGCTGCCCCGGGCACGGCTGATGACCCTCCAACAGAATTGAGACCAAAGCCGAAAAAGAAGGAAAAGGTAGTGGCACAACAAGCTTCTCAGCCGCGAGACACGAATCAGGATGCACCATTTCCACCTTGGCCGGACAAGCAGTATCGCGAGGACATAGTGAGAGCCAAATCGCCCACTGTGCCTGCGATGAAGAAGTCAATGCGAGCTTCTGGACCAGAGTCTCCACCGGAAACGCACATGCGTTCATCAATGCGAAAGAGCGCACCTCCGAAATCTTCAGAGCCTAGGGGTGCGCTGCAAAAGAAACAACGTCCCGTATCCGCAGTAGCTATGGTCGACTATAATAAACCCCAGAACAAGTCAACCGTAAATCACGATCGTGCCGCTTCCATGGGTACGCAGCAAAGTTCTCTAACTCCTGTGGTCGCTCAGCCAAAGAAGAAGTCGACAATGCGTCGTGCCGTCTCCAACGGTAGCGACTCTTCAAGCAGTTTCAAGAAGGCAAGGTCTTCTACCACGGTTGATGGTAACCGTTATTCGATGAGACGATCAATGCGAAGTGGATCCGTCGATTCTCGACCTCAGTCAGCCAACATTCGTGCTTTCAGTGCTCGTTCCCCATCACCAAGTGGACCTGTCACAAGACGACCTTTCAGTTCTATTGGTCCTAGCACTGTCGGCCCAGGTATGCGAACATCCATGCGAAGCTCTATGGACTCTGGGAGGCAGAATCGCACAAAGTCCCCGGTCCGCTCTCTTGGGTTCGGTAGGGGCTCTAAGCCTACGCCGGCAGCATCAAAACCAAAGTCCCGCTTCTCTAGCCGCTTCGGCGATTCCAGTGACGAAGAGGACGATGGCCCGCGGTTGGCCCGCAGCCGCTTCGCCGACTCTAGCGACGAAGACGAACCAACCGGTCTCACGCCAGTCCGCGGGATCCCCCGGCGAATCGACGAAGGCGACTCCACCGAACTCGAAGACAGTGACGCCGAGAACTCCCCCCGAACTCCACGAACAAAGCCCGCACGTACTGCCCCACCTTCCAAACTTGAAGGTACCGCCGTCGCCACTGGCTCCCTACGCAGCGGCGTCCCCACAGAAGTAGGCACAGGCTTGCAGGCCAAACGCGCAGCCGAGAACGAAAAGAAGAAGCGCTCTTTCTTCGGTGCCCTAGGTAGCAAACGCCGCGACGATAGTAAAGTCCGCACATCGGACGTCGAGAGCGCCGCTCGCGCCATATCTCCACTTTCTCCCGTTGCAAGCCCAAAAGCAGACCGAGTGCTCGGTGAAGCTGTTTCCTCCACCGCCCAGCGAGCAAACGTAAGCCCAAAGAGTCCGGCGAGCCCAAGAAGCCCAAAGCTACAGAGGAGGAACACGCCGATGCGGCTGCCGATGGATTCCTGGCCGTTGCCGCAGAGTCCTGTCAGTGTTGCAGATGGCAGGCCGAATACAAGTGATGGCGGGACTGCTGGGGGAAAGCAGAGGGAAAGGCCAGAGTTGGGGAATCGCAGGAGTACAGGACAGGTGATTAATGGGGTGGTGGTGAGCGCGAAGACGGGGAAGAAAAAGAGGTTTCCGATGTTGAGGAAGGCGTTTGGGTTGCATGATTGAAGGGGGTTGTGATACACACTCGCTGCGTCTCTCCCAGTTTCCAAATTTGAGAGCGTTTTCCTCTTTCATTTCGCGATGGCTCGGTCTTTTGGTCAGCAGAGATCTCGAGTCATATTTATCATCCTCTCGTTTTTCACAACAAGCAAGCGAGTATAAAGAGCGAGGACAGTTTCATTTCAGCCCCTGTTGTTGTGATATGTTGGTATAAGGTATTTATTTGAAACTGCCGATATGGCTCGCGGTAGCGCTAATAATTGGTATATAATTCGACCATATTTATACGTTTGAGGATGAACGTTTGCTTTTCGTTAGATATGAAGGACTAATAGGATTGTGTACTCCTCATTCTCCATTCATCCTGTCCTCGTCCCTTTCCCATCCCAACCCCCTGCCCTAGCTAGTCGAGTGAGAGATTCAGTTGCGGAGAGGCGAGTGGCAAGAGATGAGGGAAGCAGAAGGAAGGGAAGGAAAAAAGGGGCGGGGGATTGTGATTGATCAGCGGCATGGACTTTTAAAACTCGAATTTGTTCGAGTGGGAAATACAATATTTATATCTATTTTACATCTAACACATCCCTACATTCTGATACCATCACGCTCGGTCTGGATAATAGATCTAGCAACTGTAGAGATGATAGGGGGTGGACGCTTATGAAAAATAAGACACTCGCGCCCGAAATCGGAAAATTCTAGGGTATATATGTCTAAACGTAAACGAGACGACGAGGCCTAAAAAGGGTTGTTATACCGTACGACCATTGTACTCCCTCCGAACGCCCGTTACGCCGGTGTGGGATACCTTGCCGTGACTCCTATGCGTGGAGGTGGTAGATGGTGGTTGAGTGGGATGGGGAAAGGACTGAGATGCGGATCCGCTATGGCTCGAGCGGTTGGCTTTGAGGGTTTTCGCAGTGCAGCTCTCCGGGATGCTGATAGGAGTTGCCAGTCAGACGAATTCCCGACTCTCCCCAATATCGCAAACATCAAACACCCCCTCCTCCGCAATGCCACTCTTCCTCAGCGCCTTCTTCAGCAACACCGGCGGCTCCTGCACATCCTCCTCCGTCAGCACCCACGTGCCCCAATGAATCCCCATTGCACGCTTGCACTTCGTATCCTTGAAGATCTCCACCGAATCAAACGGGTTCGCATGCATGGTGCTCATGACCCAGCGCGGGTCATACGCCCCTATAGGAATTAAGCCCAAATCGAACGGGCCTCGCAGCTTCCCGATTTGCTTGAAGGCCGGGCAGTGGGGGTAGTTGTGCTCAGGGCCGTAGTCGTCGACGTGCTTGGGGAGCTCGGGCACGGCGCGGTAGCCAGTGTCGCCGCCGAACCAAACGTTTTTGCCGCCGCTGGAGACGCTCCAGCTGGCCCAGAGGGTTTTACCTTTGTCGAAGCCGGAACGGGCGGAGGTGTGTTGGCAGGGGAGGCAGGATATGCGGGCGTGGATGGTGGACCCTGGCTTTTCTTGAGACTGCGATGCGAGATCGTCTTTGCTGGCTGATACCTGGGCTTTGCTGGCTGTAGGGGCTAGTTTGATATCTCGTTCTTCCCACCAATCTAGTTCTGTGACCTCGTGGATACCTGACGCTGTGAACCATTGCTTGTTTTTCAGTGGTACGAAGAAATGTACATTAGGATGTTTCGCCTTGATTTTCATTATAGTAGGGTGATCCATATGGTCGTAATGGTTATGCGATATAACGACAGCGTCAATTGTTGGTATATCTTCTATTTGACACGGGACGTCTGTGTAGCGCTTAGGCCCGAGCCAACTAAATGGGCTACATCGCTCGCTGAATACGGGGTCGAAAAGGACGCGGAGGCCACCGGGGAATTCGACAAAGTAGCAGGCGTGGCCGAGCCATGTTGCGCGGAGGGTGGGGTTTTCGCGGGAGGGGAGAAAGGTTGGTTTTCGGACTGTGACGGTTGGAGGTGTTGTGTCTGGGCTATTGTTGGTGCCGGTGATGCGTCGCCTTTACAGAATTAGCCGGAGAATATGCGGTTGATTTTTCGACATACCATAGCAAAGCCTTCATGATAGTCGGGCCAGACATATTGCTCCAGCTATCCCACGGATTGGTGAACCCTTTTCCATCTTTCAGGTGATGTCTGTTTTCTTTGGCCTCTTCCGGTACAGCACCAGTTATCTGCGAAGTCGATACCGTGGCTGCATATAGAGCAGCGGCCGTTGCTGAGCTCGACATTCTTGAAGATTCAGAGAATGAGCGGCTTGGCGGGTAGGAGGGTTTTTTAAAGGATCGGAACAGACTACGAATGAAAGCGCGCATTGGAAAGAAAGGGCAAAGGAAAGGGAGACAATTAGTATCAAAAGGGTGAGCAAAGTGTACGTTTGATGGAAGCCTTAGATCCTGCGGTGATAGCGGGCTTTAGAAAAACAATGGAGAGCTCCGTCGGCGTCGGGGAAACAGCGGGCCCGATTCATGAAGCTTGAAAGATCGGTGGATGTAACAGCTGGAGAGTCCCTTGGGCATGGAACCCAATGTTTCCCTACCTGCAACGAGTCATTTTCCGCAAGATAGAGGTTCAGATGGACTGAATGTCTCGACGCCCACACGAACTTCGGGAGGTGAAGGAGGTTTCCTAGGGCAAATATCTGGCAACCCATTCTTTACGGCTGTAGGTCATGATCGACCAGTATTTGTGCAATTGCTTAACTGCAATAGGGTCTGGGTTTAGCTGGCTTTGGCGCTGTACTTGCTGTCGCGCAGAAGAGCGTTCGTCATGGCGCGAATCTACTCAAGAGACGCCTGCTCGTTGACGTGGAAATCAACGTCAAGGACGAGTCCTACCCATGGTTTCTCTACTGGATGACCCTCCACCAGCGCGCACAACTATCGACTACACATTCCAGATATATTACTACACATGGAGAAAAGACCGCCAAACTGGGCACCCTCGAATCCCTCATGCGCCGCTTCACGCCCGGAATGCACCACCTCTCCATCGAAACCGAGAAAATCGAGCACCCCAATGGCTCTGTCCAAACCCAATTCACCCTCATCCCTGGCCCAGGAAAGCACATCCTTCGCTATAAAAGTGCCTTCCTCATGGTCAACCGCGTGCGCGAAACCAAATCCATGGATTTCCAGATGGGAAAGCCCTGGGAAACAATCACACTTACAACGCTCTACTCCCAGCGCCATATTTTCGAGTCCTTATTCACCGAAGCGCATAAATTGGCCCAGCAATCTACAGAAGGGAAAACGATTGTCTACACCTCTCGAAGCACGAGCTGGGAGAAATTCGGAGAACCCCGTCGAAAGAGGCCCATCGAGTCTGTCATCCTAGACAAGGGAGTCAAAGAACGCATCATCGCCGACCTTAAGGATTTTCTCGCCAGCGCGAAATGGTACTACGACCGCGGTATCCCTTATCGACGAGGCTACCTGCTCCATGGACCTCCGGGAAGCGGCAAGAGTTCGTTCATCCAGGCGCTGGCTGGAACGCTGGATTATAACATTGCTATACTCAACCTGAGCGAGCGGGGCTTAACAGATGACCGATTGAATCATCTCCTTACCATCATCCCAAGAAGAACGCTAGTGCTTCTTGAAGACGCAGATGCTGCGTTTAGCAATCGCCGGATCCAAACAGATGCGGACGGCTACAGGGGCGCGAATGTGACATTCTCCGGTTTACTCAACGCCTTAGATGGTGTTGCCAGTGCAGAAGAAAGAATCCTCTTTCTAACAACCAACCACGCAGACCGGCTCGACTCCGCCCTCGTCCGGCCCGGAAGAGTCGACATGACGGTCCGCCTAGGCGAAGCGACGAGATGGCAGACAGGCACGCTATGGGATCGCTTCTATGGGGATCTTGACAGAGATGGGGGTTTCAAAGCGAGGTTTTTGGAGCGACTGGACGAGCTGGGGATTTTGGAGAACGAGGGAGGGGAGCAGAGAGGTTCTGCGAGGAGAACGAGCACGGCGGCGTTGCAAGGGCTGTTCTTGTATAATAAGGGGGATATGGAGGGGGCGATTGCAATGGCGCCCGGGCTGCTTCCTGAGGATCTACAGCCTGAGGTACGAGAGCCAAAGGTGGTCGAGGGCTCGCGGTGAGGATTTCTTTCCGCAGAGAGTTCGTGCTAAAAATCCGCAATCACGACGACGTCCAAACGCAGGGTCTATAATTCACCCCTCAACCGAGAAATGCTGTGACCGAGCCCAGCCCAACTCACGCCAAGGCTGCCGCTGCGATCCCCTCTGGCAAAAATCCCATGAAGGTCATACAGCCAAACATCAGCCTTCTCTCGGCCCGCAGGCACAGATAAGCAACTTCCTTCGGTTCGAGAAGGAAGTCGGGTGACGACGCTGAATAAAACGGAGGATGAGAAGAACCGTAAGCTTAGAGAAATCGAGAAGGGTATGAAAGCATGAGATGTTGTAAGATTAGGAGTAAGAAATATGCAAGCAGTATTTTTTACATGATTTGAAGACGAGAAGAATCTAGACAGATCTTTCATATTTCTTTCATATTCTTCAAATTTCGTCACGCGCATCCTCTCCACAATTTCTTTCCACAATGCCCTCCTCCACATGCTCTCCACACATTCCCCTCAGCCCTCTCTTCCCCCCCCCCCCCCTTTCCCTCACTCTAAACACCCCCCCTCCTCTCCCCCTTCCCTCACTCTAAACACCCCCCCCACCCAACCGCCACCTAACCCTCACTCCTCACCCCCGACTCCCCAAACCCCCTCAAAATACCCATCCCGGGGAAAGGAAAGTCACTGTATGTAGTAAGCCGTCAGGATGGGGGTTAGGGTTTTTTAAGATGGGAAAGGGAGCTACAGTAGGACCGGAACTAGGGCGGAAGTGATGACAGGGGCGTTGGAAAAAAGAAAAATTGAAATTCACGAGACCAGCAGAGGATAGGGAAGCTGGTTTCTATGATGATGATGATGATGATGATGGGGAAAAGGTCGGATGGATATGGTGCTTGTTGGAACTTTTACGAGGGCTGTCCCGGAAAGAAAAACAAGCCGAGTATGGGGGAAAAGCTTCCTAATCAAACTCAATACCCCAAACAAGCACGCCCCGAAAGCCAATCCTCCTACCTTCATACCAACCCC
>JAABUU010000436.1_pt1 | contig 94764 bp, 84 predicted proteins | sample 5559301 | NCBI WGS metagenome assembly JAABUU01 (sample SAMN10711884, study PRJNA513360) | rock metagenome | isolation source: Antarctica rocks | place: Antarctica: Victoria Land, Richard Nunatak white | reverse complement strand
CGGCTCCGACGATGCAGTATGGGAAGTTGCCGGCTTCGGGCAGCGTGATTTCAGCGGGATTGGCCACACACGAGCCGGCATGGCGGGCTGCGTCAATGCGGCACTGGTTGGCATCCACATACAGGCATTGCGTTGTAAGCCCCTGAATTGCCATACAATACGGCGCGGCTATCGCAGGTCCCGCGGCAAACATGGCGGTCATCGCAAAGCCGCGTAGCGCTATAGACCTCAAAAGCGAACTCATCTGGTTTTCACCTTGCGAACAGCGTTGCCCATGACGGGCAGGATAGCAGTCCATATCGTCACACGCACGCTTCCCGCCAACCATGATTTTGGCGGCCGGGCACCATGGATCAGATGGTCATCTCGGTAGCGGCCACCTGCACCTTGCGGATAGCACGGCCCATGACGGTGAGGATTGTGGCACAGGTCAGCATCTGAATCGCCGAAGCTACCCATAGCGCCTGGACCGCAGACATCCCGGCGCGCCAGGACAGGATCATGCCGGCGCTGAGCAACACCAGCCGCACCCCCTGCAGACTGGCGGCCGCGACCTGCCGCTGCAGCAACTGCAGCGTGTGCGACACCGGATGCAAGGTGGACAGCGCCAGGTAGCCGCCGCTCAGTGCCACCAGGTAGGTGGCCGAGGTGGCCCACCGGACGCCGAACAATGCGGGGAAAGCAAACGCCGCCAGCATGTTGGCGACGACGAGCCATGTCGCGGTGATGGCGAACTGCTGCGTCACGACCTGCCAGAAGCGGCGTTGCAGCTTGGCCGGGTCGCTGGTGATCGCATGTCCCGCCTCACCGACGAACACCTGCAGCAGCGAGCTGCTCAGCATCAACAACGGCCGCCCGACCACCCGGTCGGTCAGCAGCATGAAGCCGGCAACCGAGGGAGAGAACAGGCTGGCAATCAGGATCGACACCACCGCCCCGTTGCAGGCCATCTCTAGCATCGCCGACCAACTGGAGACCAGCGGAAAGCCGATGTAGCGCCGGGCCGCCGCGGCCATGCCACGCAAGCTGATTTGCCCGAAGATCTCGCGTTGCGTCAGCACCAGGCGGGAGAACAGCAGCGCGGTGCCGCTCGACTGGCCGATCACGAAGCCCATTGCCAGGCCGGACGCGCCGGTTCCTAGCAAACCCAGCACCACTTGCGAGGCAGGTCCGGCGAGGCCCTGAGAGATGCGCGTGCGGGCGATTGTCTTAAAAGCGCCGGCCCGCGTGGCCACGAAGTTCAACACGTAGTAGCCACCCAGGCAGAAGAAGCCCACCGGCAGCAGCCAGGCGTGCTGCAGAAGCTGACTCAACGCCGACGCCCATGGCCAAGCCGCGAGCATCTGCGGCGGCACCAGCCAGGCCAGCGCCGCGACGATTCCTGTGGTAGACAGAAGCGCCACGCTGCAGACGCCGAACAAATTGGCCGCCTCGATCTCCGAGACGGCGATGGGAATGGCCATTTCGTAACGCAGGCTGGCCAGCACGGCGAACAGCCCCAGTATCGAGCCGTAGACATTCAGGTAGCCAAACTCCGCTGGGCTGTAGATCCGGGTCAGTGCCGGCGACGCGATCACGCTGAACATCTGTCCGAGCACGGTGCCGCCCAGCATGACCAGCACGTTGCGGAGAAAGCCGCTGGACATCACCCGGAGGCGCAGGGAGCCGGCACGCAGTTGCAGGCCGGCCGGGAGAAACCCGATCCAGCGGACGGGCGTGGCGACTTGCGACGACATGAGACCTCAGGGTGGTTGGAACGCTCCGGCAGGCAATGTGCTACCTCGCAAGCAGTGTGCCACTGCAACGGTTATGGCACGGAAGCTGCTAAACTGATAACCTGTTTGATGAATTACCGGCTGGAAAGAGAGCGACATGGCGGAGGCGATCCGACTGAACATGCCACCGAGGCTACAGTCGTTCTTTCTGTTCTGTGGTGTCGCCTACATCGCGATATACACGCTCGAGGGCATGGTTCGCTACGGACTGAGTTTTGCCGGCGCCGACTCGGCGATCCTGGCGCGTGACCTGCTGATGTGGCTGCCGTTGCTGGCGTTGCTGATGCACCAGTCGTTCCGGCAGAAGGTCGAACTGCCGTTCCTGGTGTATGCCGCAGTGATCGCCATCCACGGCGGCATCATCTACCTTAACTTCCGCACCACCATCCCGGTCATCTACGGGGCCAAGCTGCTCATCAACATCCTGTTCGGCTTTGTGGCCGGGGCCATACTGACGCACCCCAGCCGTCGCGTCTTGCGGGTGTTTATCTTCCTTTGGTTCACCGGAGTCATCGGGTTGATGCTGGAGAAGTTCTTCTTCTCGATGCCATGGGTCGGGATGTCGGCTTCGATCGGCGGCATCACGGTGGATGTCGCGCGCAACTGGGACATCGTGGACCCATTGGCGAAGCGCGTTGCCGGGTTCACCCGGAGCTCGATCTCGGCGGCGGCGGTTTTCCCGATCCTGGCCCTCATCATCGCGGTTCGCACGCGCTCTTGGATGCTGAAGGCGTTCGTGCTGCTGGTGACAGCCGGCGCGGTGTTCGCGACCACGCAGAAGGGTTCGCTCGTCGCCTTCATGGTCGTTCTCGCGATCCTGCTCGCGCCGAAGCGGTGGCACGTAACGCTGTTACGTATCACGTGTCTCGCGTTCGTGCTGCTTTTGGTGGCACTTCCGATCGTGACACCCGGATTGATGATGACGACGGGTGGCGGCGTGTTCAGCATGATGTCGTTTGCCATGCGGTTCCAGCTAACCTGGCCGGAAGCCTGGAGTTGGGTTTCGGGCAACGAGGTCTTCCCCTTCGGCGTCGGATTGGGCGGCATAGGCGGTCCGCAACGGTTTTTCGCGCCTGACTTCTTCAATCCGTCCGACAACCTGTTCGTGTTCATGTACGCCAACTTCGGCGTGCTGGCGTTTGTCTATTTGGGAGCCATCTGCACGATCATCTTCCGCATCCCGCGCCGGCCGCCACCGGAAGCAATGGGTGCGTTGGCCACGCTGACGTTCCTGATGGGTTATGGCGCGGTGTTGTCGATGATCGAGGATCAGATGTCCGCATTGTTCATCGGCGCCGCCGCCGGAGTACTGTGGCAGATGCGCGTGCGGCATAACATCGTGAAGCAACAGGATGTTCTGGAGCCACAAGGCAAGGCTGTGGTTCTGGCTCCCGCCTACGCTCGCCAGTCGACACGGTGATCTCGGTCGATCGATCCACCCCGGGTTCGCGCGCCGGCAGCCCGTGGCTCAACCAAATCGCAGGTTCAGGCTCGACATGATCTGTTCGTAGCAGGTCTGCAACGCCTCGAGATGCTCGGAGCAGTCGTCGCGCCGCCGCCGCGCCGAAGCTCGGGCAAGGCGGAGTTGCAGCAGCTTGGCATTTGCCGAAAGGTCGTCGCAGCGCCCGGCGATGGTTTCCAGCCCATACTGGCCACGCCGCTCCAGCCAGCGCAAGAACACCCCGAGCAACTCGAAGTTGGCGCCGAGCTGCTGGACGGTGTTGAACGCATAGAGATGAAAGTAATCGGTCGAAGCGGCGATCAGTTGATCGACGTGTTGCGGCAGCGCCTCGGCATATCGCTCGATCGGGTTGACGTTGGGCGCGCGCCGTAGATGCCGCCGCAACAGCGTCACCGCTTCGAGGGCGAGATCGTGGTCGGGCAGCGGTGGGAAGCGTCGTCCGGCGATCTCGACGTAAGGCGGCAGCCAATCGGCCAGAGCGTCGGGCGCCAAGCGGTGACACATCGCCGCGTCGTAATCGGAGTCCTCGACAAGATGCCGGCCGCCGTTGTGAAAATAGTATGCGCGCCGCCGATACGGGTCGATTTCATCGATGGCGATCGTGGTTTTGGTGCGGATGGATTGGTAGCTGCTGGTGCGGGTGTCGGGCAGGCAGAAGCTGTCGACTTCCAGGATGAATAACCGCCCGCGGCGGACCTGTTCGACGGCGTGCGCCTCCAGGTCGCGGTATATCGAGAGCTCCTGCACCAGGACGCCGTAAAGACGCTCCAAATCCTCGAGCGGATACTTGAAATACGTGAACTGGTCGCCCTCGAAATCCTGCGTCACGGTAAAGGCCAGAGCGGCAATTGGGTCGAAGTTCCAACTGCGCAATACGCCCATCCACATGTCGACGTGGCAGTTGGTCAGCGGCCAGTCGCGCGGGCGTGCCTCGCCCCCTGCGTTGGCGCTGAAATCGTCGGGCGACGCAGCCTCGCTCATGGCGAGTTCCGCAACATCGCGACTTCGCCGCCAATTGTAGGACTGGGGCGGACATCCTGGCTCATCGTTCAGCTCCTGGAACAACCGCAACGCTTTGGCGCACTTCGCCCCTCGCTGGAGAGAACCAACGCAAATGCGCAGTCGCAATCAGCGTGCCAACGCAAGGGCGCGATGTTTCTGGGAGTGGAGATCGGCGGGATTGTGCGGCAGCCAGGCATTGCTTGCGCCGCCGCCGGCGTGATCGCGTAAATCTTGCTATGTGTTACGTAATTGCATGACGGAACACGAACACAGGTTTGATTGTCGCGGCGCTCGTAGTGGTAAAAAGTCCCTGTTGAAACCGGCCCTCAAAGAGGCACGGTTCGAGCCGCCTTCATCCTGCGGCTGCGGCTGCGGCCAACATGCGTCCCGCGAAATACAGGCTGGCAAGCACGACGGAGGCGGATGTCAGCAACAGGCTTACACCGGCAAACCGCGCCTGTTCTCCCGACATGCCATCGATAAACATATAGCGTCTCGACATGGTTGTCATTTCGACACGCTTTTCAACCGGCAATGTCGCTTTCCTGGCTACGGCTTACAAATCGTTCACCTATCGCATCTAGCGAGTTTCGTTCTTAGTTTCAACTTTTTGTGAGATTATTGCGCGAATGATTTGCTGCCCCGCCGCTTGCAAGGCAAGCCGGCAAGAATTGTGTGGAGACTGCGCTCATGCCTCGCGTCGAGATCCGGTCGCTAACCGGCCCATTGTTCGCCCAGGCCTGTGCCGAATTGCAAAGCCAGGTCGACGCGCGGTTTGCGCCGTCGCTGCTGGTGGGGATCCGGACCGGCGGCCATGTCGTGGCGCTTGCAATGAGCGCTTCGGTTGCGCGTGACATGCCGGTGGCGCCGCTGACCTGCCGCCGCGCCAGCACCCGCGCCAAAACCGGAGTGCCGGGCCTGGGTGCGATGCTCTCCCGCCTTCCGGTGCCGGTGCTCGATCAGTTGCGGCGCGTCGAGCATCGCATGTTGACGGGTCGCAAACGTCCGCCCGGCGAGCGCACGCTCGATGCTGCGGAGGAAGCGGCGCTGCGCGTGCAACTCGCACGGCTGTCACCTGGCGACAGCGTGGTTGCGGTCGACGATGCCGTCGACAGCGGCGCCACGCTGGCCGTCGTGCTGACCTTCCTGCGCGCCGCCGCGCCTCAAGGTGTTGGCGTCCACAGCGCCGCAATCACGGTGACAACAGCCGAGCCGCTCGTGCGCCCGGATATCGCACTGCATCAGGGCGTGCTCTGCCGCTTCCCGTGGTCGTTCGATGCCGCCTGACCCGATGCCGAATACGCAGCCGGTCTACATCTTCGACCTCGATGGGACCGTGGTGTCGTGCAACACCTTCCCGCTGTGGGCGATGCACATGCTGCGAGCCCAGGTGCCGCACGGCAACCGGCTGCGCGGGACTATGACCGCAGGCGCCGTGGGCCGGTTGCTGCTGCAGCGCAAGCTGGGACGGCTGCGGCATCGGGTGCTGAAGCAGCGGCTGCAGAAGATTTGGCGACGCGCGACCGAGGGTGACTCCGGCGACCACGCGATACGTTTCGCGGCGTCGATGGAGCGGTATGTGCGGCCCAACATGGCGAGTCTGCTGCGGCAGGTGCGAGGCGGCGAGATCGACGCCGTGCTGGCGACGGCCGCGGCGGGCGAGTACGGCCATGCGCTGGGCCATCGGCTTGGGTTCGCCCATGTGCTTGCCAGCGACGAGCAGGACAATCTGGGCGAGGCCAAGCTGCGCGGCGTGCTGGCGTTCCTGGCCGACCGACAATGGTCGCAGCGGCCCCGCGTGGTGTTCACCGACCACATCGACGACCTGCCGCTGATGCGCGCCTGCGACGCCGTGTGCTGGTTCGGCCCCGGCGATGAATACCCTGACATCAAGGCGCAACTGCCCGGCATCGCAACCATATCCGCGCACGGGCTTGACGATGCCGGCGTGACGTCGGCGGTCGTGGGCTTGTCCCTGGTCAGGCAGCCTGGCTGAGCGGCCGACGAGCCAGGATATCGTCGTAGATCGCCCGCAAGCCGGTGACATGATGCTCCGAGGTGGGCGGGTCGGCCCAGAATCGGGTATAGGCCGCCTGCCCCGCCGATTTCACCGCGGCATCGTGCGTGGCGGCGGTCAGGCACCGCAGCAGATCCGCCGCGTCGCCGCTGCGGAAACGCCAGCCGGTGACGCCGTGCTCGACCCGCTCGGCCGCCGCGCTGACGTCGCTCACGATCGCCGGCACGCCCAACGCCGCCGCCTCCGACACGACAAGGCCATACGTCTCGTACCAGCGGCTTGGAAACACCAGCACGCGGGCGCGCCGCAGCCAGGACCGCACCTCCGCCGGCGTCACCCATCCGGTCACCTTCGCGCCCGCCGCCTCCAGCGCCGGGCGCAGCGATCCCTCGCCCACGAAGGTGATCGGCAGGCCGGCGGTGCGTGCGACCTGGGCCGCCAGCTCGACGCCCTTTTCGGTGTCCAGCCGGCCGACCACCACCAACTCCCGATTGACGGCCACCTCCACCGGCGGCGCCATCTCGGTCTCGATGATGTTCTCCAGCGGATGGAAGCGGGCGGTCGCCGGCAGGTATGGCCGCAGCAGGTCGGCTGAGCCCTGCGACAGCGTGATGTAATCGCCGACGACGGCAGGAAACTGCGAGACATGGCGCTGCGACAACGAACGCAACACGCGGTAGGCCTTGTGCGCCGCCGCCCGCTTGTCGCAGTTGGTCGACAGGCAATCCGAGCCGAGCGCAGTGCGGCGGCAAATCTCCTCGCGCCGGTAATCGTAGAAAGCGCCGTTCGGACAGGCGGCGAAAAAGTCGTGCAGCGTGCAGACGGTGCTGAAGCCGAGCCGGGCAGCGGTCTGGATCGGGCCGGTGCTGAGCGCCTTGGTGTAGCCGTGCAGGTGAACGACGGTGCGCTCAGGCGAGCATCGACGCAGCACCGCGGCGATGGCGGCCCGCGCCCGTACGTTGTAAAGGCCCTGGAGGGCGACCATGGGGCGACGGGTGATGTCCAGCAGTTCCGGCTGATCGAGGCACACCGTCTCGATCGGGGCCGACCGCAGCGCCTCGCCGACCGGGCCGACCGCGCCCAGGAAGATCACCCGCAGACCGCCGGAGGCCAAGGCCACCGCCTCGTCGATGGCGACCTTGCTGGCGCCACCCTGGACCAGGCAATAATCATTCAGCACCACGACGGTATCGACCATGGACATTCAGGCTGCCTTCGAGTTTCCGGCTATGCTCGAGCTTCCGGCGACCTTCGTCGTCAGCATCGCCGGCCGCGGCGCACGACGCGACAGCCGGCGGCCAAGCGCCGTGCCCGGCCGCTCGATCAGCCGCTCGGTCACCAGCGACACCGCTATGACTCCGGTCACCACCGAGGCCAACAGCCACGGCGAGTCCACAAACCAATGCTGCCACAGCAGCGTCTGCAGCACAGGCCCATGCAGGAGATAGACGCTGTAAGAGATGTCGAGGCCGACTCCCAGCGGCGGCGACCACAACGCCACCGCCGCCACGAACAGCCCGACCATCAGCGGCAGCACCAGCGGCGGCGGTTGCGGCACGAACGTCCACACCACGAGAAAGCCGACCGCGACCGCCAGCGCCAACGCAAACCCTGGACGCCAACGTGCGCCGTAGTAATGCAGCGCCATGCCGACAATGAAGAACTGCAACTGTCCCGGCAGTTGCTTGGCCAGCCGCACCTCATCGAAATACCCGAACCCTACGGCGTAGACGGCCGACGCCAGGAACAGCGTGGCGAGCACCGGCCAGCCCCAGCGCCGCTTGGCCTCGCAGATGAACGGGGCCACGAAATAGAACCCGATCTCGATCTTCAGCGTCCAGAGGCTTGGGTTGAGACCGGGAACGCGGAGGTGGTCGAGCACGCCGCCAACGTCGTACTGCAGGAAATTGGCGAACACCAAGTTAACGCCGAGGTAGCGCAACGCCGGCGCGACCGTTGCCCCGAAGCCGTTCACCTGGGTCGAAGCGATCGCCAGCAGGACAGCCTGCGCCAGCACGACGCAAGCGTACATCGGATATAGCCGGAACACGCGGCGGAACAGGTAACCGCGCAACGTCGAGGAGCGCTCGTAGCTTCCTGCAATCAGGAACCCCGATACCACAAAGAACGAGTACACCGCGGCATCGGCAAGATTGAACGGGAAGGCTGGTTGCACGGTGCCCGACAACAGCTTGAAGTGGCCGAACACCACCAGCAGCGCCAGCGCCAAACGCAGCGGCGTAAAGTTGTTGTGTGTCGCTTCGGCCTCGGCAGCCGGGGTCAGCGCCGCCCGGCTGCCGGCGATACTGCCCGCTAGATCCTCCGTGCTCATGCCGCCGCCGAACTCACCACGGCCAGTCCGGAATGCTGTTCGGCCACCAGCTTGGGGGCGAGCGAGCCGTAGCCGTGCGGATGGTCACGGCGCCACTCATAGGCGGTGCGCACGATCTCGGTCAGCTCGGTGAAGCGTGGCGTCCATCCGGTGTCGCGGCGGATCAGGTCGGAGGCGGCGACGAGCACCGGCGGATCGCCGGCGCGGCGCGGCGCCTCACGCACCGGGACCTTGCGGCCGCTGACCAGTTCGACCGCCTCGATCACCTCACGGACCGAAAACCCGCGCCCGTTGCCCAGGTTGTAGGTCACGCTGCGGTCATGCAACTGGTCGAGCGCCAGGAGATGCGCCTGTGCGAGGTCGGAGACATGCACATAGTCGCGGATGCAGGTGCCATCCTGGGTCGCATAATCGGTGCCGAACACTGAAATCTCGTCGCGCCGGCCCAGCGCCGCATCGATCACCAGCGGAATCAAATGGGTCTCCGGCGTGTGGTCCTCGCCAAGCTGGCCGTTCTCGTCGGCGCCGGCGGCGTTGAAGTAGCGCAGGCAGGCGCTGCGGAAGCCGTGTAGCTGGTCGGCCCAGCGCAACGCCCGCTCCAGGATGAGCTTGCTTTCGCCGTACGGTGAACTCGGAGCCATCGCGGCGGTTTCGCCGATCGGGATGATGTCCGGCGCACCGAACAAATTGGCGGTCGAAGACAGCACGAAGCGTGGCACCGCGTTGCGAATGCAGGCGGCAATCAGGTGCAGGCCGGCGCTGCCGTTCTCGAGCAGATAGTGCAGCGGGCGCTGCATACTATCGCCCACCAGCGACAGAGCGGCAAAGTGCAGCACGCCATCCCAGCGGCTGCGGCCCAGCACCGAGTCCAGCAGGCCAGGCGCCAGCAGGTCGGCCACGATCAGCTCGGCCTGCGGCGGAACCGCGGCACGGTGCCCCTGCGACAAATTGTCGACCACCACGACCTCGTCGCCACGCTTGTGCAGCGCCGCGGCGACGTGGCTCCCGACAAATCCGGCGCCGCCGGTGACCAGGTATCGCGCCATTCAGATCTCCATCGAAAGCTTTGTTACCCTGTTACACGGTGTTAACGTAACTGTCCCGTGCATCTCAGCATAGCCGGTCGGACCCAAGCAACTCCGCAATATACGTGCCAGCCGACCCGCGAACCAAAGCTGCGGGATCAATGTGTTAACGCGATGGCAATCACAAAATGTGATTGCCGAAACTCTGTAATGTTGGCACTTCTATGAAATTGTTGCAGTTTCAAGTCAGACGTTCGCGCTTCAGCAACTCCTGCTTGCAAGGAACACCCCAGCGATAGCCGGTCAACGATCCGTCGCTGCCGATCACGCGGTGGCAAGGGACCGCCAGCGACACCGGGTTGGTGGCGCAGGACCGCGCAACGGCCCGCACCGCACGCGGGTTGCCGATGATCTGCGCCAATTCGGCATAGCTGCGGGTCTCACCGGCCGGAATCCGGCGCAGCGCCTCCCACACCCGGGTCTGGAACAGCGTGCCGCGCAGGTCGAGCGGCAGGTCGATGCCGCCGCGCGGCTGCTCGATAAACCTTACCACGGCCTGCACCAGCGTCGTCATTTCGACACCGCCCGGCGTTATCGCCGCATGCGGAAAGCGGCGGCGGAGGTCGGTCAGCAAGGCCTCGTCGGGCTCCGCAAAGCCGATGAAGCAAACGCCGGCATCCGTCGTCGCCACCAGCAGCCGGCCGAACGGGCAATCGGCAAAGGCAATGCGGATGCTCTCGCCGGCGCCACCGCGCCGCGCCGCGCCCGGCTTCATGCCAAGCAACCGCCCAGTGTCGCCATACACCCGGCTCTCGGAGCCAAAGCCCGCCTCGGCAATCGCGTCCGCCACCCGGTCGCCGCTGCCGAGCGCCGCCTGCAACCGGCCAATCCGCACCGTCTCGGCATAGCGACGCGGGGTCACGCCGGCGATATCGCGAAACATCCGCAGGAAGTGGAAGCGCGAGTAGCCGCTGCGCCGGGCGAGGGCGTCGAGCGAAGGAATGGCTTCGCTGGCCTCGATCTGCGCGCAAGCGGCTTCGATGACGGCCATAGCGAGGCCGGCACGCGCGCCTTTCGGGTCGCAGCGCTTGCAGGCGCGGAACCCGGCCGCTTCCGCCTGCGCCGTGTCGGCAAAAATCCGCACGTTCCGGCGCAACGGCAATCGCGCCGGGCAGCCGCAGCGGCAGAACACGCCGGTCGTGGTGACGCATAGGATGAAGTCGGCCGGTTCGCGCCGGCGGATCAGATCCCAGCGTTGGTCATCAACTGTGTTCATGCCGACGATCATGCCCGGCGCCACCGGACACGACCATCCGCACGTTGCTCTGGCTTACATCGAGAAACTTACCAGCAGGTGTAGCCGCCATCGGCCAGCACGATGCTGCCGGTCAGCAGGCTGGCGGCATCGGAGGCCAGGAACAGCACGCAACTGGCGATCTCCTCCGGCTGGCCGACGCGGGCCATCGGCGTCATGTCGAGCCAGACCTGCGCCATCTCCTTGTTCTCCATGCCAAACACGGTCAGCGGCGTCTCGATGTAGGTCGGCGCCACGGCGTTGACGCGCACCCCGCGCTGGCCCCACTCGGCCGCCAGCGACTTGGTGAGATGGTGAACCGCGGCTTTGGAGGCGTTGTAGAAGGATTGCGGCTGCGGCTTGTTGACGATGAAGCCGGACATCGAGCCGATGTTGACGACACTGCCCGAGCCACGCTCCAACATGCGCTTGCCGAACGAGCGGCAGCACCAGAACACGCCGTCGAGGTTGACCGCGATGTGCTTGTGCCAGTGCGCGTCGCTGGTGTCTTCGGCGCGCACGTCGCTGTCGGCGATGCCGGCGTTGTTGACCAGGATCGAAGCGCCGCCGAAATCCACCTCGACCTTCGCCGCCAACGCCTCGACGGCGGCGCTGTCGGTGACGTCGAGCGTGGCGCCGGATGCGTCGACACCGAGCGCCTTCAGCTTGGCCACCGCATCCGCGACCCGCTCCGGCCGTACCTCGGCGACCACAACCCGCGCGCCGGCCTCGCCCAGCGCCTGAGCGCACGCGAAACCGATGCCCTGGCCGCCGCCGGTGACCACGGCAACGCGACCCTTGAGATCGTATTTTTCCAGATACATGGCCGAACTCTCCTTATTTGACGGCGCCGAAGGTGAGGCCCCGGACCAGTTGCCGCTGGCTGACCCAGCCAAACACCAGGATGGGTGCGATCGCAAGCACCGATGCCGCTGACAACTTGGCCCAAAATAGACCCTGCGGCGCCGAGAACGAAGCGATAAAGGCGGTCAGCGGGGCCGCGTTGTGGGCCGAGAGGTTGAGGCTCCAGAACGCCTCGTTCCAACTCAGGATCACCAGCAGCAATCCGGTCGAGGCGATGCCCGGCATCACCAGCGGCAGCAGCACCACGAAGATCACCTGACGCACGGTGGCGCCGTCGATCCGGCTGGCCTCGATGATGTCCTTGGGGGTCTCGCGAAAGAACGTGAACAGCATCCAGACCGCGATCGGCAGGTTGCTCAATACGTAGACCACGATGAGCAGGGTGCGGGTGTCGAGCAGCGAGGTGTCGCGGCCAAGCAGATAGATCGGCACCAGCACACCCACCGCCGGCAGCATCTTGGTCGACAGCATCCACAGCAGCGTGCCGCGCGTCCGCGCCGTCGGGTAGAACGCCATTGCGAACGCGCACGGCACCGCCAGCGCCAGGATGACCAGCGCCGAACCGAACGAGATGACGACGCTGTTGATGGCGAACGCCAAATAGTCGGCCTGCACGAAGATCGCCCGGTAGTTCTCCAGCGTCGGCGAGAATATCAGCAGCGGCGGCGTCTGCACCGCCTGGACCTCGGTCTTGATGCTGGCCAGCGCCATCCAGGCAATCGGCAGGAACATCAGCAACGCCGACAGCCATGCAACGATGCCGGCGACCGGATGGCGTCGTTCTACGCTCATACGTCGAGCCTCCGCGCCATGGTTCGCACCAGGAATACCGCCAGGATGTTGGCCAGGATGATGGCGATGACGCCGGCTGCCGAAGCGCCGCCGACGTTGAACGCCAGCAACGCACGCTGGTAGATCAGGAACGCCAGGTTCGTGGTGGCGATGCCGGGACCGCCGGAGGTGGTGACGTAGATCTCGGCGAAGGTGCCGAGCAGAAAGATCGTCTCCATCATCACGACCACCGACAGCGAACGGCCCATGTGCGGCACCTGGATGCTCCAGAACACCGACCAGGCTCCGGCGCCGTCGAGGTAGGCCGCCTCAAGCTGCTCCTCGTCGAGCGACTGTAGCGAGGTGAACAGGATCAGGAAGGCGAACGGCAGCCACTCCCAGGCGACGATGATGATGACCGAGGTCAGCGGGATCTGGCTGAACCAGTCGACCGCCTGGAAGCCGAACAATCGTGCGATGTAGGCGAACAACCCGCTGACCGGGTTCATCAGCAGGTTCTTCCAAACCAGCGCGCTGACGGTCGGCATGACGAAGAACGGCGAGATCATCAGCACCCGCGCGATGCCCTGGCCGGGGAAGCTGTTGGCGAACACCGCCGAAAGCACGGCGCCCAGGCCGACGGTGACGACCAGCACGGCGACCAGCAGCCACACCGTGACGCCGAGCGCCGAATACAGCGCGGGGTCGCGCAGCAGGTAGAAGTAGTTGTTGATCCCGGACCAGCCATGGATCAGCGGGTTGAGCAAATTGTAGCGGCGGAACGAGAAATACAAAGTCATTGCGAGCGGGATAAGCGACCACGCCAGCAACAACCCGACCGATGGCGCGACCAGCGGCATGGTTCGCACGCCGCCGCCCAGGCCCTCCTTGGCAGCTTTGGCCACCGGCATCTCCCCCCTTGGAATGTCGAGTCCGGAGCACCGCTCCGAACCCGCTTTCAGCAGGCACGCATGGTCCGTTTAGGCGAAGGCACGCATTACTGGTTGTAGCCGGCCTGCTGCATGGTGGAGGCGACCGAGGCCTGCGCCTGCTTCTGGAAGTCGTCGATGTTCATCTGGCCGGTCAGCGTCGCCGCGAGCATCTGGCCTACCGTGGTGCCGATCGACTGGAACTCCGGGATGGCGACATACTGCACGCCGGTGTACGGCACCGGCTGCGCGGTCGGATGCGCGAGATCGGCGGATTGGATCGCCTTCTCGACGATGGAGGCGAACGGCGCCGCCTTCTGGTAGTCGGCGTTGTCATAGGTCGACTTGCGGGTGCCCGGCGGCACGCCACCCCAGCCGTCGGTCTGGCCGACCAGCTTGATGTAGTCGGCCGATGTGGCCCAGCTCAGGAAATCGATTGCCGTGCTGGTCTGCTTCGAGGTCTTCGGCACGCCCAGCGCCCAGGCCCAGAACCAGTTGGAGCCGTTCTGCACGGTGCCGATCGGGGCCGGCGCGAACGCGGTCTTGTCGGAAACCTGGCTGCTGCTCTTGTCGAAGATGAAGCCGGCGCCCGAGGTGGCGTCGATCCACATCGCGCAATGGCCGGTCGCGAACAGCGCCTGGTTCTCGTTGAAGCCGTTCGAGGTGGCGCCCGGCGGGCCGTACTTGGTCAGCATGTTGACGTAGAACGTCGCCGCGTCATGCCATTCCTTGCTGTCGAGCTGCGGCTTCCACTGCATGTCGAACCAGCGTCCGCCGAAGGTGTTCACCAGCGTATCGAAATACGCCATGTTCTCGCCCCAGCCCGGCTTGCCGCGCAGGCAGATGCCGTATTGCTGCTTGCTCTTGTCGGTGAGCTTCTCGGCAAAGTTCTGGATGTCGGTGTACTTCGGCTGGTCCGGCATTTTCAGGCCGGCGGCGTCGAACAAATCCTTGCGGTAATAGGTGAACGAGCTTTCGGCATAGAACGGCAGCGCATACAGCTTGCCGCCGACCGACAGCGCGTCGCGCACCGAGGGGAACACGTCGTCGATGTTGTAGCTGGCGGGCAGCGCGTCCATCGGCGTGAGCCAGCCCTGCTTGCCCCAGATCGGCGCCTCGTAGGAGCCGATGGTGACGACGTCGAACTGGCCGCCGTTGGTGGCGATGTCGGTGGTCACGCGCTGCCGCAGCACGTTCTCTTCCAGCACCACCCAGTTGATCTTGTTGCCGGTCTTCTTCTCCCACGCCGGGGAGAGCTTCTGCATTTCCACCATCTGCGAATTGTTCACGGTGGCGATGGTGATGGTGGCGGCCGAGGCCGGGGCGACCCCTAAGCCGGCAGCGCCTGCCATGACCGCGACCGTGCCGGCCGCAAAGCTGTATGCGCGCATCGTCTACCCTCCCTTGTTCTGAGCTTATGCCCAGCTAGGCGGCAGAAGAACATCTTCATGAAACAACGTCAAGGTTCATCAAGGATGGCTTGGGCGGTCGCCTCGTCCGTAATAAGGCCGTTGAGCAGGCCGCCGATCAGTGCTCCCCGCAGCGCCACAACCTTGCTGCCGCCGCCGCCGACGCCGACCCGGGTACAGCCCGCCGGGTCGGCCAGCGGCAGGGTGATGACGCGGGCGTTTACCGAATGATCGATGTACCGGCCCTGAGAGTCGTAGGAGCGGCCGCCGATCTCGCCGACCGCTCCGGCCTCGATCAGCGCCGTCAGTTCGGAGTCGGTGATGAAGCCGCCCAGGTGAAGCGGCGCCTGCCAGCCGATGTGGCCCACCCCAACCATCAGGCAGCGTGCCTCCAGCGCCAATTCACTTAGAATGCGGTATGGGCGCTGGCTCCGCAGCAGGTCGCGCTCGGCCAGCGTCTCGACCACCACCGGCATCGGCATCGGGAAGAACTGCGCCCCGGTACGCTCGACGATGCGCATGACTGGCTCGTACCAGCCGGCCCGCCCGTTCCAGGCGATGGTGCCGCAGACGGAAAACACCTTGTGCTGCGGCGCCTCGATGCGCGCCATCTCGCCGGCGATGGCGCGCAACGTGCGGCCGGTGGAGAACCCGATCACCAACGGCGGGCGCTGGGCGAACCAGTGCTCGAGATACTGCGCGCCGGCGATGGCTATCGCCGCATGGTCGTCGCCCGAGGCCGGCAGCGACGGCACGATATTACAGTAGCGTAGGCCGAAACGCTCGGTCAGCCGCTCGCCCAACTCCATGCAGGCGGCCAGCGGATGGTCGAAGCGGAACCGGATAAGCTTGTCGGCCACGGCGCGCGACACCAACCGCTGGGCGCCCTGCCGGGAGATGGCCAGTTGCGCAGCGATCTCATCCTGGGTTCGCCCGGCCACGTAATACAGCCACGCCGCCCGCAACGCCTGCTCTTGGCGCGGCGGCCTCGTCCGGTCGTATTCACGCTCAGCGTCCATCACCTGCCCGCCCCGGCACCTGCCGTAATATAAGCAGATGGACTGTGCATGAGCGAAAGATCAATGCGCTTCCGCCATTAACGCGCGGTAAGCGAGCTGGTCGTCGTGCATTCGATGGAACACGGAATATTTTGCGTCGTGGTAGCGCGCCGCCTGGTCACGGTCGGGCGCGATTGCCACGTGGCCCCGTGTCATCGCCGCCATGGCCTGCGGGATATCGCCGTAGGCACCGCCGGCCACCGCTCCCAACACCGCGGCGCCGAGCAACACCGCGTCCGGCTCCTCGGGCAAGGCGATGGCGCAGCCGGTGGCGTCGGCGTGCTCACGCAGGAACACCGGGTTCTTGGTCAGGCCGCCGCACGCGACGATCGTGTCGATGGCGTAGCCGCGCGCATCCAAAGCGGCGATGATGTGGCGCGTGCCGTAGGCGATGGCCTGCACCGTCGCGAGGTACTGGCGCGCGAGATCCTCGATTTCGGCGGACAGCGCGAGCCCGCTCACCATGCCGCGCAGCGTCGCATCGGCCCGCGGCGATCGGTTGCCGTGGTAGTACGGCAGCACATGCAGGTCGCGCGTCAGGGCGGCGGGGAAGGCCAGCATCTCCGCAAGCCGCGCGAGAACCTGGTTCAACGCTTCGTAGGGGTTCCCGGCTGCAATCAGCTCGGCGCCGCGCGCGTGTGACGCAACGACATGGTCGAGCAGCGCGCCCGTGGTGGACTGGCCGCCCTCGTTCAGCCACAGGCCCGGCACCATCGCGGAGAAATACGGCCCCCAGACCCCCGGCACGAAGCGGGCGTCCTGCGACAGCGCCATGTGGCAGCTCGACGTGCCGCAGATCAGCGCCAGGCGGCTCGACAGATCGTGCGCCGCGTTGGTGTCGAGCGTGGCGCCGATGGTGCCGATGCCGCCGGCATGGGCGTCGATGGCCGAGGTGCCGACCGGCACGCCCGGTTCCAGGCCCAGTTCCGCCGCCGCCTCCCGCGACAGGCCGCCGCCGACCGGTTCGCCCATCGGCAGGATTTGGGTGCCGATGCGGCGGAACCCCTCGTCGGCCAAGTCCTCCAGCCCAACGCTGCGGAAGTAGCTGGGGTCCCAGGCGCGCTCCTGGCCCAACGCCGTCCATTTGCAGACAGTCGAGCAGAGCGAGCGCGAGTCGGAGCCGGTGGCGCGCCAGGTCAGGTAGTCCGGCAGGTCGAAGAACGCGCCGGCCCGCTCCCATTGCTGCGGCAAGTGGCGCTTGATCCAGAGCAGCTTGGGCGTCTCCATCTCCAGCGAGATGCGGCCGCCCACGTAGCGCAGCACGTCGCTGCCGCTCTGGTTGATGGTGTCCGCCTCCGCCAGCGCGCGATGGTCGAGCCAGACGATGACGTTCTGTTCGGCCGCGCCGGTGCTGCTGACCGACAGCGGCTCGCCGTTGCGGTCGACCATGGCCAGCGAGCAGGTGGCGTCAAAGCCCACGCCGCGCACCTCAAGGCTGCCCAGCGCGGCGCGGGCCTGTGCCGTCGCCTGCCGCACGACCGAGCAAACCGCGGCCCAGATGTCGTTGGTGGATTGTTCCGCGTGATCGGGCAGCGGGCGCCACATGCGGATGTCGCGCACGGCGCTCGCGTGCTTGCGGCCATCGATCGAGAAAACCCCGGCGCGGGCGCTGCCGGTTCCGACATCGACCCCGATGACCACAGCCGTCATGTCGTCCCCCACCACACCTTTGTAGCCGAAATTGCACGGAAGCGGGCGGTCAGCAAGCCCCGTGTGCAGCAAACCCCTGTGTGTCGCGCGGCGATACGGAGCCCATCCTGCGGGAGCAACAAGATGGGCCTGTTGCGCGTATCGGGAGGGTGGCCGGCCCCCGGGGCGGCGCTTCGTCAAGCGGCGACGGCGCCACCGTCGAGGGTGCTGGGTGCGTGGCCGATAAGTCGCGTGGCAATGCAAAGCCCACCTTGCAGGGGAACAAGGTGGGCTTGCCGCACGGACCGAAGCAGACCTGGGAAGGCGGCAGGCTGCTTTTGGGTAGGACCTTCTTAGGTGGCGACCGTGCCGCCGTTGAAGGTGTTGGTCGGGTGGTTGCCGACGAAGGTGATCTTCGTGTGGTCGGACAGCGTGACGGACAACGAACCGGCCGGGGTCGTGGCGGAGACGGCAGCGGCGAAGGTGGCGCCATCTGCGGCGCTGTAGCCGGAGAGGAAGAAGGCATCGTTGGTCTGGAAGTTCTCGATGGTGATCGTGTGCGCCACGGCCGCCGCTCCGGCAACGCTGGAGACGACGAAGATGTCGCCAGAACCGACAGACGCTCCCGGCGCGGCCAGCGAACCGATCAAGGTCGTGTTGCCGGTGCCAACCGCGTTAGAGATGAAGAAGTCGTTGTGCTGGCCGCCAAGGCTGGCATCGATGGTATCCGCGGCGCCCAGCGCGACCAGGACGCCGCCGGTCGCCGTGCCGATCAGCTTCACATCCTCGTTCGAGTTGCCGAAGACGACCGGAGCTATGGAGCCGCCCATCAGAGTGTCCGAGGCGCCGCCGCCCACGAAAAGCTCCGACCCTTGGCCGAGGTTGAGCATGGTGCTGACCGTGCCGCCGAAGATCGTGTCGTGGCCAGTGGTCGCGGTGATGGTCGAGGTGGCCATGGAACCCGAAGCAACGCCGCCGGTCGCCAGCGCGGAGGCGATGCCGCCGACGTAGGTGTTGTTGCCCGAGCCCTCGGTGTAGAGGACGCCCGCCTCGCCGAACACGGTGCTGTTGCCGCCGCCGCCGAAAATCGTCGAGACCGCCGCGGCGATGCTGGTGGCGCCGACGAACAGGGTGGCCGCGTTGTTGCTGCCGAAGTAGACGTCGCCGCCGGTCAGGGCGGAGATGGTGCTCGTGCCGGCCTGGGCGCTGACTGTGTTGGCGCCGCCATTCAGGATGACATAGGCGCTGTCGCCGGCAACCGTGTCGGCGAGCGTGATCGAGTTGCCGTTGGTGAGTGTAAACGTCGACATGGCGCTGGCCACGGTAGCATTTGCGGCAGCGGCAGGGACAGCGGCGGCTCCCAGGTCCAGCCTGCCGTCGATGATGATCGCGCCGGTTCCAGTCACCGAGAAGGAACCGCTGGAGCCGTTATCGAGGGTCATCGTCGAGTAGTTGCCCGCGGCCACGCCGGTGTTGCCCGCGCCGGAGAAGGCAATCTTGGCGTATGCCAGCAGGTCGTGAACAATCGAGTGGCCGCCAAGTGCGACGACTTCTCCCGCGCTGCCGGTGTATGTCAAGCCGGCGGCAGATGAGAAGATGCTCGTATACTGGCCGCCGCCCGTCAGATTGGCAGCAACATTGGTTATGACGATGCCGAAATTTGAGTCTATGCTGATGGTGACAGTCGGACTCACTGTAAAAATCAGCGTTTCACCGTTTACGGTAGGCGGTGGAACGGTTGTCTGCCCCGTGGTGAAATTGTAACTCGCGTTGTTGGTGAGCTGGCGCTGGATATTGGACAGCAATGCCCCGATATCGACCGAGCTGGAGGACAGAGTTACGCCCCCGTGAGAAATTATCGTAGCTTCGGCCATCGTACTGCCCCTGGAACGTTACACAAGGACGATGTAACTTTAGGCGGAATGGTTGTCAAAACAATTCGTATCATCACGTTAGTTTTAGTGCGTTAAATTAACACTTTTCTCATAACTTACATTGAAACAGCGCAATTTTCTTGGAGATGATAAAAATCCCATGCGTAAACCATGAGTCACCATGGCATTACGTTAATGTTGGGATTCCATGCAAGCCATGGCGTGACAATGGCCTAGAAGATGCTGGCGCCGGTGTCGGCCGCCCCCGCATTGGCGCGAAACATCGCAAATAGCTCCCGCCCGACTCCGGTCTGTTCGCCCGCAGAGTGCCGCGGCATTTCCCGCCGCGCCCATGTCACGGCATCGACCAGCACCTCGATACGGTTCGCCACCGAGTCGACCCGCACGATGTCGCCGTCGCGCAGGCGGCCGATCGCGCCGCCTTCGGCCGCTTCGGGCGTGACATGGATGGCGGCGGGAACCTTGCCCGACGCGCCCGAGAGCCGCCCGTCGGTGACCAGCGCGATCCTGCGGCCACGATCCTGCAGCACCCCCAGCGGCGGCATCAGCTTGTGCAGTTCGGGCATCCCGTTGGCCCGCGGCCCCTGGAAGCGCACCACGGCGACCATGTCGCAATCCAGCTCGCCCGCCTTGAACGCCGCCAGCAGCGCCTCCTGGCTGTCGAACACCCTTGCCGGCGCCTCGACCACATGGCGGTCGGCGCGCACCGAGGAGGTCTTCATCACCGCCCGGCCCAGCGGCCCATGCAGCACCCGCAGCCCGCCGGTCGGCTGGAACGGCTCGGCCACGCCACGCAGCACCGAGATGTCGCCGCTGGCCGCCGGCGGATCGTGCCAGACGAGCTGGCCGGCAGCGTCCAGGCTTGGCTCCGCCACATAGGCGCGCAGGCCCTCGCCGCACACCGTCGACACGTCGGGGTGCAGCAGGCCGCCGTCCAGCAGCTCGCGGATCAGGAACGCCATGCCGCCGGCCGCATGGAAATGGTTCACGTCGGCGCGGCCGTTCGGGTAGACCCGCGCCAGCAGCGGCACCGCCTCGGCGAGGTCGGCGAAATCGTCCCAGGTCAATCGGATGCCGGCCGCCGCGGCCATGGCGACCATGTGGATGGTGAGGTTGGTCGAACCGCCGGTCGCGTGCAACCCGACCACGCCATTCACGAACGCCCGCTCGTCGAGCATCCGGCCGATTGGCGTGTAGCGGTTGCCGCAGGCGCCGAGCGACAGCGCCCGCCGCGCCGCCTCGGTGGTCAGCGCATCGCGCAAGGCGGTGCCCGGGTTGACGAAGCTGCTGCCCGGCAGATGCAGGCCCATGATCTCCATGAGCATCTGGTTGGTGTTGGCCGTGCCATAGAAGGTGCAGGTGCCGGGACCGTGGTACGACGCCATCTCGGCGGCCAGCAACTGCGAGCGGCTCGCCTTGCCCTCGGCAAAGGCCTGGCGCACCTGCGACTTCTCGTCGTTCGGCAGGCCGGAGAGCATCGGGCCGGCCGGGATGAACACGGCCGGCAAATGCCCGAACGCCAACGCGCCGATCACCAGCCCCGGCACGATCTTGTCGCAGATCCCGAGATAGACGGCGGCGTCGAACGTCTGATGGGACAGCGCGATTGCGGTCGAGAGCGCGATCACGTCACGCGAGAACAGCGACAGCTCCATCCCCGCCTCGCCCTGGGTCACCCCGTCGCACATCGCCGGCACGCCGCCCGCGACCTGCGCCGTGGCCCCGGCGGCGCGCGCGGCGTCGCGGATCAGCGTCGGGAAGCGCTCATACGGCTGGTGCGCCGAGAGCATGTCGTTGTAGGCGGTGACGATGGCGAGGTTGGGAGTTTGCCCGGCGACCAGCCGCGGCTTGTCCGTCGGGCCGGTGGCGGCGAAAGCGTGGGCCTGGTTGGCGCATCCGAGCCGGCTACGCCGGCCGCCATGCGCCGCCGCGTCGATGCGCGCCAGATAGGCCGTGCGGCTGTCACGGCTGCGTGCGGCGATGCGTTCGGTCACCTCGGCAATGCGCGGGTGCAGGCTCATGCGACGTTCCTCTGCGGCCGTTGTTATGGCGGCCACTCGGCGATGGCGCGCCCTGGTGGACTCGAACCACCGACCCGCAGATTAGAAGGCTGCTGCTCTGTCCAGCTGAGCTAAGGGCGCAGTCAGGCCGGGCGGTCAGGCTGGACGGGACGCGATCAGTGCGTCCAGTTTTCCATCCGGCCGAACTTGAAGTTGTCGGCATAGGCCTTGGGCTTGATCTTGCGTTCGCGCGGGATGGCGATCTCGTACGTCAGTCCCTGCGACTTGGCGTAGGCGACCGCCTCCTCCTGCGAGCCGAAGAACAGGCGGAGCTGCTGGCGGGTGTCGTTGCCGCTGATCCAGCCCATCAACGGCTCGACCCGGCGCGCCTCGTCGAGCTCGAAATCGACCACCCAGGATTTCGCAGTGCCGAAACCCGACTGCATCGTGCTTTTCGGCTGGTGATAGATGCGGGCACGGCCCATTTGGCGGTCTCCATATTAAGCAACTGGCCATATCAAAGCGGCTGGTCGGGGCGGCCGGACTCGAACCGGCGGCCTCGTGTACCCAAAACACGCGCGCTACCAGGCTGCGCCACGCCCCGTGCCCAGCCGGCGCAAGCTAGGCAGCCGGCCACTCTGCCGCAAGGGCGATGTGGCAGGAACATTGACAGTCCGCCCGCGGCCGGGACAGCGTGCCGCAACCGCGCATAGGAATTGCCATGACCCGACGCCTGTCGCTCGCCACCGCCGCCGGCCTCGCCTGCCTTGCCGCCACCCTGCCCGTCCGCGCGGCGGAGGTGAAGCCGGCGATCGTGTTCGACCTCGGCGGCAAGTTCGACCGCAGCTTCAACGAAGGCGTCGACCACGGCGCTGCCGCGTTCACCAAGGCCAGCGGCATCGCGGTCAAGGACTTCGAGCCGCAGAACAGCAGCCAGATCGAACAGGCGCTGCGCACCTTCGCCAAGCGCGGCTACGACCCGGTGCTGGCGGTGGGCTTCGATCAGTCGACTGCGCTGGCGACCGTCGCCAAGGAGTTTCCCAACACCCACTTCGCCATCATCGACAGCGTGGTCGATGCGCCGAACGTGCACTCGATCCTGTTCCGCGAGCAGGAAGGCTCCTACCTCGCCGGCGTGCTGGCGGCGATGAGCAGCAAGGATGGCAAGGTCGGCTTCATCGGCGGCATGGACGTCCCGCTGATCCGCCGCTTCGCCTGCGGCTACGCCCAGGGCGCGAAGTCGGTCGATCCAAAGGAGGAGGTGCTGCAGAACATGACCGGCACCACCGGCGCCGCCTGGAACGACCCGGTGCGCGGCGGCGAGCTGGCGCGCAGCCAGATGGAGCGCGGCGCGGAGGTGATCTTCGCCGCCGCCGGGCAGACCGGGGTCGGCGTGCTGCAGGCGGTGTCGGACGCCGGCAAGCTCGGCATCGGCGTCGACAGCAACCAGAACTACCTGCACCCCGGCCACATGCTGACCTCGATGACGAAGGGGGTCGACGTGGCGACGCAAAAATCCTTCCAGGCGGCGCGCGACGGCACCTGGAAGGCCGGCATCTCGATACTGGGCCTGTCCGACGGCGGCGTCGCACTGGCGTTCGACAGCGAGAACGCCGCCCTGGTGACGCCGGCCGAGAGGGCGCGCGTGGCGCAGGTGCAGGCAGACATCGTGGCCGGCAAGATCAAGGTCCACGACTACATGGCGGACAACACCTGCCCCATGTAGCACGCGGATGACCCGCCCGCCCGCGGTCGAACTGCTGGCGATCGACAAGCGGTTCGGCGCGGTTCACGCCAACCGGGCGGTGGACCTGTGTGTCGAGGCGGGCAGCGTCCACGGGCTGATCGGCGAGAACGGCGCCGGCAAGTCGACGCTGATGAGCATATTGTACGGCTTCTACACGGCCGATTCCGGCAATATCCTGATCGGCGGCCGCGCGACGCCGATCCCCGACAGCCACGCCGCCATCGCTGCCGGCATCGCCATGGTGCATCAGCACTTCATGCTGATCGACGGCATGAGCGTGCTGGAGAACGTCATGCTCGGCATGGAGGGCAGGCCGCTGCTGCGCCGCCATGCCGCCGAGGCACGCGAGAACCTGCGCCGGCTCGGGGCCGAGTACGGCTTGCAGGTCGATCCCGACGCGCCGGTGGGCAGCCTGCCGGTGGGCGCGCAGCAACGGGTCGAGATCCTGAAGGCGCTGCATCGCGGCGCGGAGATCCTGATCCTCGACGAGCCGACCGGGGTGTTGACGCCGCAGGAGGCGGCCGATTTGTTCCGCGTGCTGGCGGCGCTGCGGGCGCAGGGCAAGACGGTGCTGCTGGTCACCCACAAATTGCGCGAGATCATGGCGATCACCGACTGCGTCAGCGTCATGCGCGCGGGCGGGATGGTCGGCCACCGCGACACCGGCCAGACCTCCGCCGCCGAACTGGGAGAGCTGATGATCGGCCGCAAGCTGGCGGCCAGCCTCGACAAGCCGCCGCAGCGTCTCGGCCGGACGCTGCTGCAGGTGGATGGCCTCACGGTGCGCGACGCGGCCGGGGTGGCGAGGGTGCGGGACGTGAGCTTCTCCGTGCGGGGCGGCGAGGTCGTGGGCATCGCGGGCGTGTCGGGCAACGGCCAGGCCGAGTTGCTGGAGGCGCTGGCCGGGATGCGCCCCGCCGCCGCAGGGAAAATCCAGGTGGCGGGCCACGCGGCCGATGGGGCCGACCCTTCGGCGATGCGGGCACTGGGACTCGCGCATGTGCCGGAGGACCGGCTGCGCACCGGCCTGGTGCCGGCGTTCGCCGCGCGTGAGAGCGCGATGCTGGGGCACCACGCCGACGCCGCCTACGGCTGTGGGCCGCTGTTGGACTGGGGCCGCATCGACCGGCACACCGCGGCGCTGATGGACGCCTATCAGGTGAAGCCGGCGCTGCCACGCCTGCGCACCGCTAATTTCTCCGGCGGCAACCAGCAGAAGCTGGTGCTGGCGCGCGAGATGGAGCGGGCGCCGCAGGTGCTGCTGGTGGGCCAGCCGACGCGCGGCGTCGACATCGGCGGCATCGATTTCATCCACCGCCGCCTGCTGGACATGCGCGCGCGCGGCGGCGCCGTGCTGCTGGTCTCGGTCGAACTGGACGAGATCCTGCGGCTGTCCGACCGCATCCTGGTGATGTCCGCGGGCCAGATCGTCGGCGAGACGCGGCCGGAGACCTGCGACGAACGCCAGCTCGGCCTGATGATGGCCGGCATCGCTGCATGAGCGGGGCCGCATGAGCGCGCCGGCGGCGGCCTTGCCGTGGTGGGCGGATTACGTGCTGCTGCCGCTGCTGAATCTCGCGTTGGCGCTGGTGCTGGCGGCGTGCGTGGTGCTGGCGGCCGGCGGCAATCCGCTGGCGGCGATGCAGGCGGTGGCGCGCGGGGCATTCGGCGGCACCGAGGCGGTCGGCTACACGCTCTATTACGCCACCGACATGGTGTTCGCGGGCCTGGCGGTCGCCGTCGCCTTCCATGCCGGGCTGTTCAACATCGGCGTCGAGGGACAGGCCAGCCTCGCCGGCCTGGGCGCGGCGCTGGTCTGCCTCGCGCTGCCGGGCTTGCCGGGATGGCTGCTGGCGCCATTGGCGATCATCGGCGCGGCGCTGTTCGGCGCCGGCTGGGCAGCGGTGCCTGGCTGGCTGCAGGCGCGGCGCGGCAGCCACGTCGTCATCACCACCATCATGTTCAACTTCATCGCCGCGGCGCTGATGGTCTATCTGCTGGTCAACGTGCTGATCGCGCCCGGCCAGATGTCGCCGGAGACGCGCAGCTTCGCACCTGCCGCGGCGCTGCCCTCGATGCACGCCATGGCGGCGGCGTTCGGGCTCAGCGTGACGGCGACGCCGCTCAATGCCGCGTTCCCGATGGCGCTGGCCTGCCTGGTGCTGGTGTGGGGGGTGATCTGGCACACGCGCTGGGGCTATTCGCTGCGCGTGGTCGGCGCCAGCCCGCGCGCCGCGCTGTACGCCGGGATCGAGCCGGGGCGGCAGGTCATCCTGGCGATGCTGTTCTCCGGGGCGCTCGCCGGCGGGGTCGCGGTCAACGAGCTGCTCGGCGCGCAGCACAAGCTGCAGGTCGGCTTCACCGCCGGCTACGGCTTCACCGGCATCGCGGTGGCGCTGATGGGGCGCAACCATCCGGTCGGCATCCTGCTGGCGGCGGTCCTGTTCGGGGCGCTGTACCAGGGCGGCGCCGAGATGGCGTTCGACCTGCCCAACATATCCAGCGACCTTGTGGTGGCGATCCAGGGCCTGGTGATCCTGACCACCGGCGGCATGGCGCTGCTGCTGCGCCCCCTGCTGGTGCGCGCGATCGTCGGCCGCACGCGATGAACGAGCTGCTTCCGGTATTTACCGCGACGCTGCGGGTTTCGGTGCCGCTGATCCTGGCGGCGCTGGCCGGCTTGTTCAGCGAGCGTTCGGGCATCGTCGACATCGGCCTGGAGGGCAAGATGCTGGCGGGCGCGTTCGCCGCCGCGGCGGTGGCGGCGATCACCGGCAGCGCCTGGGCCGGACTGCTGGCGGCGGTGGCGGCGGCGGGGCTGCTGGGCCTGCTGCACGGTTTCGTCTGCATCAGCCAGCGCGGCAACCAGGTGGTGTCGGGCATGGCCATCAACATCCTGGTGCAGGGGCTGACGGCGACGCTGGGCCTCGCGTGGTTCGCGCAGGGGGGCAACACCCCGGTGCTGCCGCAGTCGGCGCGTTTCGGCACATGGGCCGGCTTGAGCGTGCTGGCGTATCCGGCGTTCGCGCTGGTGCCGGCGGCGTGGTGGGTGTTGTACCGCACCCGGTTCGGCCTGCGGCTGCGCGCGGTGGGTGAGAACCCGGCGGCGGTGGACACCGCGGGCATCGGCGTCGCCGGCCTGCGCTACCGGGCGGTGCTGATCGCGGGCGCGCTGTGCGGCGTGGCCGGCGCCTACCTCGCGGCCGCGCAGTCGGCGGGCTTCGTCCGCGACATGACCGGCGGGCGCGGCTATTTGGCGCTGGCGGCGCTTATACTCGGCAGGTGGCGGCCGTTTCCCACCCTCGCCGCCTGCCTGCTGTTCGCCTTCCTGGATGCCGCGGCCATCCGGCTGCAGGGCGTGACCCTGCTCGGCATCGGCGTGCCGCCGGTGCAACTGGTGCAGGCGATCCCCTATGTGCTCACAGTGGTGTTGCTCGCCGGTTTCCTCGGCCGCGCCACGCCGCCGCGCGCCAGCGGCATTCCCTATGTCAAGGAGCGTTGAGCCATGGATGCCGAGCTGATCGCCGCCGCCGCCGCCATCCGCAGCCGCGCCTACACCCCGTATTCCCGCTTCGACGTAGGGGCGGCGCTGCGCTGCGAGGACGGCAGCATCCATGTCGGCTGCAACGTCGAGAACGCCGCCTATCCGCAAGGCACCTGCGCCGAGGCCGGGGCGATCGCCGCGATGGTCGCCGCCGGCCGCCACCGCATCGCGCGCGCGGTGGTGGCCGGGGCCGGGCCGCTGCCCTGCACCCCCTGCGGCGGCTGCCGGCAGAAGCTGCGCGAGTTCGCCGGGCCGGACATGGTGGTCGACATGGTGGACGGCGACGGCGTCATGCTGCTGACGCGCACCATGGCCGAACTGCTGCCCGACAGCTTCGGGCCGGAGCATTTGAGCTAATGTTAGCACCTGGGCTGATGCTGCCGCAGGAGATCATCCGCCGGAAGCGCGACGGCCACGCCCTCGAACCCGCCGAGATCGAGGCGTTCGTCGCCGGCCTGACCGCCGGCCAAGTCACCGAGGGGCAGGCCGCCGCCTTCGCCATGGCGGTGCTGTGGCGCGGCATGGCGACCGAGGAGATCGTCTCGCTGACCCTGGCGATGCGCGACTCCGGCGCGACATTGGCTTGGCCCGGCCTCGGCGGGCCGGTGGTCGACAAGCACTCCACCGGCGGCATCGGCGACAAGGTGAGCCTGGCGCTGGCGCCGCTGCTGGCGGCCTGCGGCTGCTACGTGCCGATGATTTCGGGTCGAGGCTTGGGCCACACCGGCGGCACGCTGGACAAGATGGACGCGATTCCCGGCTACGACAGCCAGCCGTCGCGCGCGGCGTTCGAGCGCACCGTGCGCGAGACCGGCTGCGCCATCGTCGGCGCCACCGCCGACCTGGCCCCGGCCGACCGCCGCCTGTACGCGATCCGCGACACCACCGCAACGGTCGAGAGCCTGCCGCTGATCGTCGCCTCGATCCTGTCGAAGAAGCTGGCGGCCGGCACGCGGGCGCTGGTGCTGGACGTGAAGACCGGCTCCGGCGCGTTCATGTCCGACGCCGAGGACGCGCGCGCGCTGGCACGGGCGCTGGTGCGGGTGGCGACCGGCGCCGGCCTGCCGACGATGGCGCTGCTGACCGACATGAACCAGGCGCTGGGCCGCAACGTCGGCAACGCGCTGGAGGTGCAGGAGGCGGTGCGCCTGCTGACCGGCCATGCCAGCGACCCCCGGCTGCGCGAGGTGACGCTGGCGCTGGCCGCCGAGGCGCTGGTGCTGTGCGGCGCTTACGCCGATCCGCAGGCGGCGCGGGCCCAGGCGGAGCGCCGGCTGGACGACGGCGCGGCGGCCGAGCGGCTGGCGCGCAGCGTGGTGGCGCTGGGGGGCCCGTTCGACCTGCTGGAGGCGCCGGGCCGGGGGCTGCCGCAGGCTCTCTGCGTGCTGCCGGTGCTGGCCGACGAGGCTGGCCAGGTGGCGGCGGTCGATGGGCGGGCGCTGGGCATCGCGGTGATCGCGCTGGGCGGCGGCCGCACCCGGCCACAGGACGGCATCGACCACGCCGTCGGCCTGTCGGAGGTGGCCGGCCTGGGTGAGCGGGTGGACGCCCACCACCCGCTCTGCCTAATCCACGCCGCCGACGAGGCGCAGGCGCGGCAGGCGGCGATTGCGGTGGCGGCGGCATTCCGGATCGGCGAGGCCATCGTTGCCGGGCCGGTGGTGCTCGATCGCATCACGCACTGAGCAGCGCCGCCGCTACCGCCCGAACAGCCGCCCGGCCGCCGCACGCACGCTGATCTGGTACGACTGGTTCAGCGCCGTGGTATGCGAGTGGTAGTCGCCCACGGCGCGCATCAGGTCGCCCTGGGTCTCGTCGAGGTAGGTCCGCAGGATCGCGCCGGCGGCCGAGATGTTGAAGCAGGCATCGCCGACCAGCCGCACCCGCACCGCCGCCGCCGTCAGCCCGGTCCGCCGCGACAGCGCCGGCAGCCAGAGCGTGTTCACCTGCATCATGCCGAGGTCGTCGCTGCCGTCGGTGTTGTGGCTGACGATGCCGACCCGGCCGCCCTCCACCACCTGGATCGCCGGCAGCACGCGCGGCGGCAGGTGGTAGAAGCTCGCCGTCAGCGCCATGCACGCTAGGAACGGTATCGGCATGAGGCGCACCTAACGCACAACTCCTCCACATGCCAGCAAAGTTCTAAAGTTCACGTTCGGCGGCGTTCCCGCGGGTTTCCCGGCTCCGTTCGGACGTGTAGAAGCACGCCATGAACGTAACCGCACCCCGGCGGCACATCCCGCGCGGCGAGCAAGGCTTCACCTTGCTCGAGATCCTCGTGGTCATCGCGATCCTCGGGTTGCTGGTGGCGCTGGTGGCGCCGAACGTGCTGCGCCAACTCGGCGGCGCGCGGATCTCCACCACCCGGCTCAACATCGCCGGCATCGCCTCCAACCTCGACCTGTACAAGCTGGACGTCGGCAGCTACCCGAGCACCGAGCAGGGCCTGCAGGCGCTGATCGAGAAGCCGGGCGACGCCGCCAACTGGAGCGGGCCGTATGCGCAGGGCGGCAAGTTGCCGGTCGACGCCTGGAACCACCCGTTCAGCTACCGCAACCCGTCGAACCGGGCCGACCATCCCTTCGACATCTGCTCCGGCGGTCCGAACAGCGTCTCCGGTGGATCGTCGGCGGGCGACCCCAGCGCCCAGGGTGCGATCTGCAACAACTGAGGTTGCCGCATCCGCAATGCATGGGCATCCGAACAAAACGATTTACGCTTGACCCGCTCCGCCACATGCCGCGATCAAACTTCCAATGAAGTCAATGTGCACATTTGCGGCGTCCTGACATCGTATCCGTGCGCCTGATCGCCGTCGCGCGCGTGCGCAACGAAGCCGACATCGTTGAGGCGCTCGTGCGCCATCATGCCGGTTTGGTGGACTGGCTGATCCTGCTGGACAACGGCAGCACCGATGCGACAGCCAATATACTGGAGTCGTTGAAGCGCGAGGGCGCGCCGATCTCGCTCTATCGGGCCGACACCACCATTTTCACCGAGGCTGCCCACAACACGTTCCTGCTGCGCCAGGCTGTGGCCTTGGCTGCCGACTGGGTCCTGTGCCTCGATTGCGACGAGTTCGTCGACGCACGTCGCGCGATGCTGCCGCTGAGGTCGTATCTCGCGGCAGTGCCGGCCGAGGTCGACTGTCTTGAATTGGCTTTGGTCAACTATCACGCGACCGCTGCGGATGATCCGAACGAGTTGATCGCGCCCAAGCGGATTCGCCGCCGCAGCGAGCCGAGCAACGTCCCAAAGGTTTTCGTGCGCGGTCGCCTGGCGGTCAGGGGTGCGACCGTGGCGCACGGCAATCATTCGATCTCCCTGGTCGGTCAGGCCATCCGGTCGGTTCGCGCGCCGGATCTGCTGCTGGCGCACTACCCTATGCGCTCCGGCTGGCAGATGCTGGCAAAGGCGCTGGTTGGACGATTGAAGGTCCTGGCGTCAGGCCAGGAAGAGGAACGGAACAACACAGCCGAGCACTACACCGGCCTGTTGACCAACCTCCGAGACCATCCGGAGTGGTTGCTGGACGACACAGAGTTCCTCGACGCACGACGGCCGCCCGAAATCATTACGGGTGGCGTGGTGGACGATCCCATCGATTATGCCGGCGACGCGCTCCGCTACACGGTGCCGCACGACCCGCGGCTGCACGCGGCAAGGTCCGTCACCGCATACTGCGAGACGTTGGCCCGGCGCCACGGCCTGCTGCTGGACTCCGTGCCGGGCGCACGCGATCTGGGCAACCAGTTGGACGGCAAGCCGGAGCAGGTCTTCTGACCGGAGCACGATGTACGACGCTATCATCCCCCACCTTGCGAACCGACGTTGACAAGGACCGCATCCAAGCCGGCCCGTCACCGCTACAAACCTTGGTCATAGTCGTCCTGGGCAACGGCTAGTCCATCTCGCCGTCATCGCCCGACCACCAAGCCAGCACATCGAACGCCCGCGGCGACGCGCCGGCTGACGATCCACCAGCCCCGCTCAGCCGGATCACCGCCCGGCGCACGAACCGGCCGCCGCCGACGCTGGTGGCCGCCGCCACCACGCGGAACACGCCGGCTTCCTGAAACGCCAGCGGCGAAATGCCCTCGAGCGCCACTTCCGCCATCGCCGCGCGCACCAGCGGGTCCGCCATTGCCGGGACCGGGGAGGTTTCGGTGTACGCCGAGAGATGCGGCGCCAGGCGTGCCAGCAGGCCGGGCGTCATGCCGAGCACCAGCCGCAACTCGGAAAGCGAGCGGATGCTGCGGTTGGGTGGCCCGAACATGCGGCCGGCGGCGGCGTATTGCGGGGCCTTGGCGCCCAGCTTGAGCGGGAGCGGCGCCGGGCTGCGCCAGTCGGCAATCTGGCTCGCCAGCACCTTGGCGGTATGCGGGTCGGCTCCGGCCAAGCGGACCACCGCGGTCAGCAGCGCCACCGGCGCGGTGTTGACCGGCAGCCGGCGCGCCTCGTCGGTGATGCCGATCTCCACGTTCGCCTGCGGCAGTCGCGCCAGATAGACGCCACCCGCGACCCAGCGGGCCTTCGATGCATCGAGCAGATGCAGGGCCGCCTCGGACACCGCCGCGTCGGCCGCCGCCTCGGCCACCGCGGCGGCCTTCAGATTGCCCGCGATCTGCGTCTCGCTACGGCCCGCGGCGGTGACCTGGGTGCCGATCAACGCCACCAGCGCCAGCGTCCACAGCACCAGCAGCAGCACGAAGCCGCGCTCGCGTCCGGACCTCCGCTCGCTTTCGGGCGTCATGGGCCGAGATCGAGCCGGTGGCGCAGGCGCTGGCTGGGATCGGGCGAGCCGGACAACGGCTGGGTGGTGGATTGCGGCACCAGCGCCGCGTTCGGCAGCTCCTCGCGCAGGTCCTCGGTCAGCGCCTGCGCATCGCGCTGGTCGTGCACGACATGCGGCGTCACCAGCACCAGCAGCTCGGTGCGGGTGCGCGAGTTGCTCTGGCTGCCGGCGAGCAGGCCCAGCACCGGCACGTCCTTCAGCCACGGGATGCCGGAGTTCCCCCGCGACTGGTTCTCCTGGATGAGGCCAGCGAGGCCGATGGTCTGGCCGTCCTGGATCACCACGCGCGATACCACGTTGCGCTCGGTGAACGTCGGCGACTGGATGGCCGAACTCGAGATCGCGGCGGTGTCGACCGCGCTCACCTCCTGCGAGACGTCGAGCGTCACCAGGCCGCCGCTGTTCACCCGCGGCGTCACCTCCAGGATCACGCCGGTCTGGCGGTAGTCGACCGAGTTGATGATCGGCGAGCCGTTGGTCAGCGTGCTCTGCGAGGATTGCGTGAGGTACGGCACCAGCGAGCCGACCAGCAGCCTCGCCGGCTGGTTGTCCAACACCAGCAGTTCGGGCGAGGACAGCACCTTTACCGTGGTGACGCTCTGCAACGCCGAGATCGCCGAGTTCACCGCCTTCGAGCTGGACGCCAGCACGAAGCCGGGGAAGTTGCCGGCGATGGCGCCGTTGGCCACCGAGCCGGCGGTGCTCAGCGTCTCGTTCAGGCTGCCGTTGTGGAAGAAGAACTGGGTGCCGTACTGCAGCGCGTCGTTCAGCGTCACCTCGGCGATGACGGCGTCGATGCGCACCTGCAGCGGCAGGATGTCGATCTTGCGCAGCATCGCCTCGACGGTGCCCTCCTCCTGCGGCGTGGCGTAGACCAGCACCGCGTTGTTCTGCGAGTTTGGGATAATGCGCATGGTGTCGGTGTCGGTGTTGCCGCCGGCCTGGTCGAGGCCGCCCAGCAACGGGTTGCCGCCACCGCCCCCGGCCGACGCGGCGCCCTGGCCCGACGCGCCGCCGCCTTGGCCGCCGCCCTGGCCGCCAACCACGTTGCCGAGGCCGCCGGTGCCGAGCCCTCCCCTGCCGCTGCCGCCGGCACTCCCGGCGGCGCCGGTGGTGCTGCCGAGGCCGCTGCCGGACCCGCCGCCGCCGAGCCCGCTGCTGCCCAGGCCGCCGCCGCTGCTGCCGCCGCCGTTGGAGGCATTGAAGCCGCCGCCGCCCTGTCGCGCGGCGGCGCTGCTGGATGGCTGGGCGGTGACGTTGTTCGGGGTGAAGGCCTGCTGCAACACGTAGGCGACGTCGTCGGAATGGCTGTTTTGCAGGTAGTAGACGTGCCAGCTGCGCACCGTGAAGCGGCGGCCCTTCTCGACCAGTTCGTAGACCCGCCGCACGGCGTCGAGGTAGCGCGGCGACTGGGCGGCGACCAATACGGCACTGAGACGCTCCAGCGGCACGATCCGCACCAGGCCGGCAAGCGGACCCTCGTGGCCGCCGCGTATCGCGTCCAGCAGGGCGCTGGCGAAGTCCTTGGCGGCGCCGGTCGGCACCGGCAGCAGCGCGTAGGACTGGCCCGCCAGTTGGTCGCTGTCGAAACTCTGCACCAAGCCGGCCAGCGAGGCGCGGGCCAGCGGCTCGGCGCTGATGAGGATGGCGTTGCGGCCGGGGTCGGCCAGCAGCTTGGCGCCGTTGGTGAGGAACGGCTGCAGCAGCTTGGCCAGCGGCTCGGCGGAGGCATAGCGGAGCGGGATGACCATGCTGCCGGCGATGGCGTCGCTGCTCGCGGCGCTGGCGCCCGCAGCCTCGGCGATCGGCACCACGCGGTACAGCCCGCCGGCCTGCACCATGCTGGCGCCGTTCTGGCTCAGCAGCGCCTGCAGCGTCGGCAACAGGCGCGAACGCGGCAGCGGCGCCGCTGTGTGGAAAGTGGCGGTGCCGTGCACCGCGGGATCGATCGTGTAACTGACCCGCAGGATGGTGCCGAGGATCTGGTTCACCACCTCGCGGATGTCGGTGTCGGCGAAATCCAGCGATATCTCGCCCGGTCCGGCATCGGCGGCGCCCGCGGCGGCCGGCAAGGTCAGCGAGGCCGTGGCGCCGTAGATCGCCTGTGCCGGCGGCGAGGCATCCGGCGCACCGACGTTGCCGTTGACCCGTGGCGCGGCGCCGACGTTGCCCACCGGCTGCGCCAGCGGCGCCGGCAGCGGGCTGATGTCGGGGATCGGCGTGCGGATGCCGCACGCCGCCAGCAACATGGTCGTGGCGGCAGCCGGCAACCAGCGGACGAGACGTTTTCGTATCATTTCGGATCTATGGTCAGGGTTGCGCCGGCAGCGCAAATCGGTTGCGGGCTGGCGAAAGGTCCAGCAGCGGCCCGGAGTTGGGTTCCAGGCGGCTGCTGGCCGCGACGGCCGGAGTCGCCTGGCCCGCGAACAACGGCTGCAACAGCCGCGGCCCGTTCGGACCCAGGATGGTGACCGCGCCGGGTTCGATCGCCTGCACGGTATAGCCGGCGACGTGATCGCCAAGCGAAGCCACCAGCGGCTTGCCGCCGGCCGTCGCGGCGAAGATGGCGTGCCGGCCGGCGGGGCTTACCGCCACCCCGGTCAGGCGCGGCAGGTTCTCCGGCGTGGCGTTCGGCGCGGCCGGCGCGTCGGCCGGGCGGCGGTCGCGGCTGAACAGCGGGCGCGCCAGGATGATGGCGACCCATGACTGCGCCTGCCCGCTTAACTGCACCTGCCCACCGGCGCGTGCCTCGTCGGCCGCAACCGGCTGCGTCGGCGACGGCAGCGGCAGTGCCGCGTCCGGCGCGCGCAGCATGGCCGGGCCGGTTCCCAGCAGTTCGGCGGCGACGGCCGCCGCCAGCAGCAACGCCGTCCCATAGGCCGCCAGTCGCGGGGTCCGCGTCATGGCGCGCTCGCCGCCGGCTTGGCAGGATCGGCGGCCCGGAACGCCAGCAGCGTGAACGAGATGTCGAGCGGCAACTCCCGCACGTTCCTCGAGGTCGGCGTGGCGTGCAGTTGGAGGTCGTCGATGAACATGCGCGGGGTCGCCTGCTCGACCGATTGCAGCAGCCGTATCAGCACCGGCCAGGTCGCGTCCACCGCCACCCGCAGCCCGAGCCGGCGGTAGGTTCCGGCGGCTTCGGCCGGAAGCGCCTCGGCGCTGGTCAGGTTGGCCCCGGCGCGCTGGGCCATGGTCTCCAGCGTGCCTTGCAGGGCGGCGGCGGCGATGGAGTCCGTGGCTCCCTCGACCACCGCGGCCACCGGCGCCGGCTGCGACCGCAGCGCCGTCACCGCCGCGCGCAGCCGGGGCAGCGAGGCGGCCAGGTCGCCCATGCGCCCGGCCAGCGCCGCCCGCTGCAATAGCGCCTGCGACCGCGTGGCATAGGCGTCGAACAGCGGCTGCGCCACGCCCAGCCACAGCACGACCAGCGCCAACCCGGTGAGCACGAGCGCCAGCGCCCGCCCGCGCTGGCCCTGCGGCAGCGACGCGGCGGAGAACGGCGGCCTCATGGACGCACCTCGGCGCGAATGCTGAACAGGTCCACGCCGTTCTCGGAACGGGTGACCGGCGCCGAGAACGCGGCGTTGCGGATGATCGGGTCCGACGACAGCGAGGCGATCAGTTGCGCCGCGTTGGCGGACTGGCCGTCGATGTCGAGCCGGCGCTGGTGCAGCACCAGCGTGGTGAGGAAGGTGTTGTCGGGCAGGATCTGCGTCAGGGCGCTGATCGCCTGCAGCGCGTCGCCGACCAGCGCCTGCTGCCCGGCCACCGCATCGCTGCCGGCCGCCCGCGCCGCGAGCCGGTGGCGCAGCACCTCGGCCTGGGCGACCAGCGGCTGCAGCTCGGCGATGCGTTGCTCGACGGCATCGGCGGCGCGGCCCTGATCGAGGAACGGCACTGCGACCGCCGCCAACGCCAGCGCCGCGCAGATCCCCCACGCCAGCGCCGTCGCGCGGCGCTGCCGCGCGATCCGCCGCGAGTCGTGTCCGCCCAAGCCGATGCGGCGGAGGCTGCCGCCCGGCCCGTCCGCCTCCAGCGCGCCGGGGTTGAAGCCAACCTCGCGCAGCGCCGCCAACACGTTGGCCACGCGGGATTTCTGCACCACCGACATCACCGCCTGCAGCCGGCCCTGGGCGCGGTCGCGGCTGCGCACGGCGACCGCCCAATGCACTTGGTCGGCGGTGAACGGCGTGTAGCGGTCCATCTCGAAGGCGACGACGTTCTCCAGGCCCGACTCCGCGGCCAGCGGCAGGGTTATGGTGCGCTCCAGGAACGTGCCCGGCGGCAGCCGCAGCACCGACGCCGCCGGGCGCTGGGCGGCGACCGCCTTGCGCATCGCCACGCCGTCGACGGCATCGAGCAGGAAGCGGCCGAGCGATGTTTCACGCCGCTGCCGCCGCGACAGCAGCTCGACCGCCGAAGACATCGCCAGCAACGTCGGCACCGCGACGATGAGCGCGTCGGGCGGCCCGTCGCCGCGGGCGCGCAGGCGTTGCGGCAGCAGCCCGGCCATCTGCCGCCCATACCAGGATGCAAGCTCGCTCAGCATCTATTGGCTCGCCGGCGACTGCATCGGCGCCGTCACGAGGTCGGGCCAGTGCCGACGGTCGCCCTTCGGGAACACGATGCGCAGCCGCACCAGGTCGGGCGGCGACGGCGCGTTCCAGGAGGATGCCCAGACATGCCCGGAGCCGCCGAAATAGCTGAGGTCGATGTGGTCGACGCCGTCCAGCAGCACCGCCTGAATCGGCGGCTGCGGCCGCAGCCGCTCGGCGTGGGGCTGCGGCATGGCGCGCAGCAGCAGGCGATGGTCGCCGTCGACGCCGATCACGATGTTGGCTTGGCGCACGTCCGCCGCGACGCCGGACGGTAGGCGGGAGAGCATCGCGAGCGTGTGCGCGGTGCCTTGCAGCGGAGGCGGCTGGTCCTGCTCGCCGCCGTCCACGTCCTCGATCAACCGCCGCAGCGCGCGGTCGACCGCGTCCATGTCGCCCTGCTGCGCCAGCCGGCGGCTTTGCGTGCCCCAGGCCTGCAAGCCGAACCTTACCCCCTGCGCCAAGCCGCCGGCGACAAAGCCGAACACCACCAGGGCGACCAGGATTTCGAGCAAGGTGAAGCCGTTGCGCGGCACGATCATGCCCGTGGCGGCGCCTGGATGGCGATGGCGGCGCCGTCGAGGCGCACCAGGCGCGGCGCCCCGTCGCTCGCCCAGGCCACGGCGACGGTGACGTCGTACAGGGTGGCGCGCGGCGGCTGGTCGTTGCCACCGAGCAGGCTCTCCGGTTTCGCCAGCTTCACGCTTTGGGCTGGATGCACCTGCACCGTCCAGACGAAGCCGCTGCCTTCCTGGCCGCTGCTCTGCGGACCCGGCGGGCTGCCGTTGCGGATGGCGCCGGTGACTGCGGCCAGGCGCGAGCGGGCGATGGCGAGGGCCTCCTGCGTGTGCGTGGCGACCGCCGCCGCGCGCATCCCGCCGAGCACGCCATGGAACATCACGCCGAGCGCCAGGGCCACGATGACGAACGCCACCAGCACCTCCAGCAGCGTGAACCCGGCTTGCCTACGAGGCGGGCGCATCGCGCACCTCGACCCGGCCGGTAAGCCAATTCACCGCGATGTCGATGCGCAAGCCCTGATCGGACAGCTCGATCCGGCCGCCGCTGGCGCTGCCGTCGGGCGCGAAGCGGATGCCGCCGACCCCTCGCCCCTCGACCTCGCCGCGCATCGCCAGCCCGACCTCCGCCGGCAGCAACCGGATCCTCCCGCCGTCCACGGCCATCGCGTGCCGGGCCGGGTCGACCGCCACCAGCACCGTGCGGTTGCGGGCGATGGCCTGGCCGCGCGCCTCGCGCAGGGTGCGCGCAACCTCGCCGGCGACCACCCTCGCCTGCAGCGTGCGGCTGCGGTGCGGTTCGTGGCCGATCACCAGGCCCACCGCGAGGCCCAGCACCACCAGCACCACCAGCATCTCCAGCAGGGTGAAGCCGTTGCGCCGCATGTCAGTTGGCCAGGTCGTTGAGGCTGAGCATGGCGACCAGAAGCGACGACACGATGCCGGCGACGGCGGCGCCCATGACGATGGTGATGGTGGGCGTCAGCAGCGAGATCAGCCGCTGCACGCCGATGCGGGTGTTCTCCTCGTGGATGTCGGCGGCCCGCAGCGCCATGGCGCCGAGCTGCGCCGTCTCCTCGCCCAACCGCAGCAGATAGATGGTGCGCAGCGGGAACACCCCGCTATCGCCCAGCGCCCGGCTCAGGCTGCCGCCGCCCTTGGCGTTGCCGGTCGCGGCCTCCACCGCGGCCACGGCGGCGAGGTTGCCGATGGCGTCGCGCACGGTGTCCAGCGCCGCCACCAGCGGCATCCCGTTCACCAGCAGCGTGCCCAGGGTGCGCGAGAACCGCGCCGCGACGATCTCCCGCGACAAGCCGCCCAGTACCGGCAGGCGCAGCACGAAGCGGTCGAACGGGAGGCGGAACCCCGGCTGGCGCAGCGCCTGCCGCACTCCCAAGGCCGTCGCGAGCAGCGCCGCCAGCGCGTACCAGCCATAGCTGCCGACCGCATCGCCCAGCGAGATCAGGAACTGCGTCGAGGCCGGCAGCGCCGCGCCGTTCTGCTGGAACAGCGGCACGAACTGCGGCAGCACCTGGGTGAGCAGCAGCGCGATGGCGCCGACCGCCGCCAGCAGCAGCAACGCCGGGTAGATCATCGCCGAGGTGACGGTGGCCGACAGGCTCCGCTCCCGCTCCAGCAGCAGCGCCAGCCGCTCCAGCGTGCCGGCCAGCGTGCCGCCGGCCTCGCCGGCCCGTACCAGCCCAACGTACAGCTTGGAAAAGCTGGCGGGATGGCGCGCCAGCGTCGCCGCCAGCGTGCCGCCGTCGCGCACCCCGGCGCGGATCTGGTCGAGCACCCCGGCCACCCGCCGGTTCGGCGCGGTCTCCACCAGGAAGCGCAGCGCGCGGTCGAGGTCCTGGCCGGCGCCCAGCATGATCGCCAGCTCGCGGGTCATGTCGGCCACGTCCTGACGCCGCAGCCGGGCCGCGCCGCCGAGCGGGGTCGCCAGCAGCCCGGCGAGGAAGCCGCCGCCCGAGGCAGCCGGATCAGCGCGCACCGGGATGTTGCCCTGCCGGCGCAGCGCCTCGATCACCGCCGCCACCGAGACGGCGTCCATGGAGCCCTTGGTGACCTCGCCGGCGGGGGTGATGGCGGTGTAACGGAAGCTCGGCATCAAGCCTCGGCGCGGATGCTGCGCATGACTTCCTCGATGGTGGTGACGCCGTCCAGCGCCGCCTCCAGGCCGGCGTCGAACATGCTGGCCATTCCGGCCGCGACCGCCGCGCGCTCAATCTCGTTGTGGTCGGCGTGGGCGAAGATCAGCCGCTCGATGGCGGCGTCGGGATGCAGGAACTCGGCGATGGCGAGGCGTCCGCGATAGCCGGTGCCGCGGCAGGCCGGACAGCCCGTGGCGTGCCACAGCCGGATCGGGCGCTCCGGCGTGCGGCGATCCAGGCCGAACCGCGCCACCAGCTCCGGCGCCGCCGCGACCTCGACGCGGCACGCCTGGCACAGCCGCCGCACCAGCCGCTGCGCCAGCACGCCGCGCAGCACCGCGGTCAGCAGGTAGTCCTCCAACCCCATGTCGCGCAGCCGGGTGATGGTGGCCGCCGCCGAGTTCGTGTGCAGCGTGGACAACACGAGATGGCCGGTCAGCGCCGCCTGCACGGCGATCTGCGCGGTCTCCAGGTCGCGGATCTCGCCGACCATGATGACATCGGGGTCCTGGCGCAGGATCGAGCGCAGCAGGGTGGCGAAGGTCAGGCCGATCTGCGGCTTGATCTGGATCTGGTTGATGCCGCGCAACTGGTACTCGATCGGGTCCTCGACCGTGACCACCTTGCGGCTGATGGAATTGAGCGAAAGGAGGCCGCTGTATAGCGTCGTGGTCTTGCCGCTGCCGGTCGGGCCGGTCACCAGCACGATGCCGTTGGGCAGCTCCAACGCCTTGGTCAGTTGCGCCACCACCGCCGGCGGCAGACCCAGCTTGGCGTAGTCGAACGCCACGGCGGTGCGGTCGAGCACGCGCATCACCACCGTCTCGCCCCACAGCGACGGGATGGTCGAGACGCGGAAATCGACCTCCTGCCCGCGCACCGCGAGCTTCAGGCGCCCGTCCTGCGGCAGCCGGCGCTCGGCGATGTCGAGCCGCGCCATGATCTTGATGCGCGAGGTGATGGCGGGCGTGAGGCGGCCGGGGGGGCTGTCCGCCTCGACCAGCGCGCCGTCGTAGCGGTAGCGCACGCGCAGCCGATCCTCGAACGGCTCGATATGGATGTCCGAGGCCTGGGTCTCGACCGCGCGGGCGATGATCTGGTTGACCAGGCGGATCACCGGCGCCTCACTGGCGAGATCCTTCAGCCGCTCGGCGTCCTCCTCCAACGGCTCGCCGCCCTCGTCGGCGCCGGCGGCGCCCGGCTGCGGCACCTCGTCGCTGTACAGGCGCTCGAACGCCGCCTCGATCTCGATCGGCACCGCGACCTCCAGCGTCACCGAGAGGCCGGTGGCGGCGGCGATGGCGGCCGGGGTGAACGGGTCGAGCGGGTCGGCGGCGGCGACCACCAGCCGGTTGCCGTCGATGGCCACCGGCATGGCGCGGGCGCCGCGCAGGAAGCGCGCGCTCAGCTGCTCGGCCAGCAGCGTCGTCGCCTGCGGATAGCGGGAGGGATCGGCGACGACGGTGCCGAGCAGGCTGGCATACGCCTCCGCCAGGCCGCGCTCGGTCACCAGGCCAAGCTGGATCAGCACCATGTCGAGCCGCTGGCCGCTCTCGCCGGCCACTCGGCGCGCGCGGTCCAACGTCTTCGCGTCGCACTGGCCCTGCCGCTCCAGCAGCGACGCCAGCTCGGCCAGCGCCTGCTCCTGAGTCTGTTCCGGCGTTGCGAGGCTGATCGGCGTGTCCACGCGGGCGCTCCCTGTTCCCAACCTTCTCGGCCCGGTCGTCCCGGCCCGGGTAGTCTTGTTCGATACCGATTATAGATAGCAAGTGACAGATCGGTTGAGGATTAACGCCGATGGCGCTGTGGTGGATGCCGGTGCTGGCGGCGCCGTTCGTGGGCAGCCTGCTGGGCGTGCTGGTGCGCCGCCTCCCGGCCGGGCAGCCGGTCGGCCTGGCACGCTCGGCCTGCGAGTCGTGCGGGCGAACGCTCGGCCCGGCGGAACTGCTGCCGGTGGTGAGCTACCTGGCGCTGCGCGGCCGCTGCCGCTCCTGCCGCGCCCGGATCGCGCTGATGCATCTGGCCATCGAGTTGGCGGCGGTGGCGGTGGCGGTGTGGGCGGCCAGCGTGGACAGCGGCGATGCGCTATGGGCGGGCTGCGCGCTGGGCTGGGCGTTGCTGGCGCTGGCCTGGATCGACGTGGCCGAGTTCTGGCTGCCCGACGCGCTGACGCTGCCGCTGCTGCTGGCCGGGCTGGCGGCGACGTGGTGGCTGCAGCCCTGGGCGCTGACCGACCACGCCATCGGCGCCGCCGCGGGGTATTCGCTGTTCCGGCTGGTGTCCTGGGGCTACCGGCGCTTGCGTGGGCGCGACGGGCTGGGCGAGGGCGACGCCAAGCTGCTGGCCGCCGCCGGTGCCTGGCTGGGCTGGGAGGCGTTGCCGCTGGTGCTGATCGGGGCCGCCGTCGTGGGACTGCTGTGGGCAGCGATGGCGATGGCGCGAGGCCAGCGTATGACCGGCGCCACCGCGCTGCCGTTCGGGCCGCCGCTGGCCGCCGCGACGTGGGTTGTGTGGCTGTATTTCAGTTAAAGGAAAAACAGGCCGGCGATATCCAAAGCTTCTGAAGCGCAAGGCCGGTTTACGTGCTCAAGGTGCGCAACTCGCCCCGCGCCACCCCCACCAGAGTGCGAACGAGCAGTCCGGCGATGATGAATGTTGCAAGTGCCAGCAGTGTCAGCGCGATCGCCTCGGTCACCAGTCCGGGTTCGGCCACCGCAAAACGCAGTGCCGCGATTGAACAGGCGGCAAGCGGGAAGCTGACAGCCCACCACGATACCCGGAACGGGCAGCAACTCGGAAGGTGACGCAGCCGGCCCAACAGCACCGCGAGCATGAACAACGCCAACACGTAGAGCGATTGCGCAAACAGGTCGACCTGCCCGGTTGTCGCCACATAGGCGGAAAAGCCGACCGCGAATGGCGCCATCAGGATCAGCAGGGTCGGCTGCAGCGCGTCAGGCATGGGTGGCTCGAACAGCAGCCGCGAGAAAATCAACGTGAACAGCGGGACAGCAAAGAAAAGTCCCACGGCAAGCCCCAGCACCATCACTCCGTGCATGGGCGGCAAGTCCAAACCCGGAACCGCGAGCGGCACGTCCTGCAGGCCGACAACGGGGATGATCCAGGCCGGCGTCGCGTGGGCCACTTGCTGCCGGTCGCTCATCCACCGGCTGACGATCATCCAGGCGAACGCAACCATGCCGACCGCGCCCACAGCCCACATCACCCGGGCGATCAACAGGTTGATGGGCGCCAGGATGATCGGCAGCAGAAGCAGGCTGATGAGAAATGTGCCGAACAGGTTGCCGGCGATCGGATGGCGAAACTCGGCACGCACGGCGTCCCGGGCAGTGACAAGCTTCACCGCGTAACCAAGCGTCACCAACACGAATCCTGCGACCGCGACAATACCAGTACCGGTCGCCGCCCATTCCGGGACGCCATATCGCGCGTGCGCCAGCCGCCAAGCGACCGAAAGTCCGGTCAGGCCCATGACCGAGCCGAACAGGCTGACAGGCAAATAGTCGAGCTGCGAATTGGCCGGCGCGGCCACCGAGGCCGACGTGCTGTTGCTCATGGCGTGCTTGCTTCCCTAACTGGCGTCAACGAAGTTGCGGCTGGGACGGTCGAGCGGGATGGTTGCGCAGGGCTTGTAGGATGGGCTCGGGCTGTCAAACATCGGCTTGACTCCTCGCTGAGTTAAAGCGCCACGCGGTTCTCAGCCTGCCCCGGCACATCGACCGGCACGCTGAACAGCCCACCGGCCAAGCGATCTCCAGGCACCCGAGGGCCGCGCGCCGTGGTGATGAACAGGGTGCGCAGGTCGGGGCCGCCGAAGGCGCAGGTGGTGATGTTGGGCACCGGCAACTCGACCGTGCCCTCGATGCCGCCGTCCGGCGCCACGCGCACCACGCAGCCGCCGCCATAGCGGCAGTTCCACAGCCGCCCGGCGCTGTCCATTGCCGAGCCGTCGGGACCGCCGCGCGGGTAGTCCGCCAGGAACGGGCGCGGGTTGGCGATGTCGCCTGTGGCCAGGTCGTAGTCCCAGACGCGGATGACGTTGGCCATGGTGTCGCCGAAGTAGAGCCGGCGGCGGTCCGGACTCCAGCACAGCGTGTTGGAGATGCCGATGCCGTGCGCGTGCTCGCTGGCGCCGCCGTCGGACGCGACGCGGTACAGCACGCCCTCGCCCGGAGCCGTGGCGCCGTCGTCGCCGTTCGGCAGCACGTTGTTCTTCATGGTGCCGACCCAGAACCGTCCGGCCGGGTCGGCGCAGCCTTCGTTGAGCCGCACCCTCGGCCAGCCCGGCAGGCGGAACCCGTGGTCGCCGCGCGCATCCGTCTCGGGCCGCCACAGCAGCAGGCGCGAGCCGAGCGCCACCAGCATGACGCCTGCCCGGTCGGTCAGCGACAGCGCCACCACCGGCTCGTCGAACCGCCAGAACCGCACCGCATCGCTGTCGGCGTCCCAGCGATGCACCAGGAAGCGGTTCACGTCGGTCCAATAGAGCGCCCGCTCCTCGGCCGACCAGACGGCCCCCTCGCCGCACTGGTCGCCCACCGGAGCCACGCAGGTGACCGGAGGTAGCGGGTTGCCGAGATGATCGCCCATGCCGGTGACGTTAGACCGGGGCCGGCGGCTTGCCCACCCGGCCCGCGCGGGGCAAGCTCGGGCCATGGCGCGCAAGCTTATCCTCGACGTGGACACCGGCACCGACGACGCGGTGGCGATCATGCTGGCGGCGCTGCACCCGGCGCTCGATCTGGTCGGCTGCACCAGCGTCAACGGCAACGTCGCCGTGCATCACTGCACCGCCAACACGCTGGCCGTGCTCGACCACATCGGCCGCCGCGACATCCCGGTGTTCGAGGGGCTGGCCCGCCCGCTGGCGCGCCGCGACTTCCCGCGCCCGCGCGCCGAGGACGACCTCACGGCCAAAATCCACGGCACCACGCTGCCGATCCCGCCCAGCGGCCGCCGCAAGCACGATGCCGGCGCGGTCGAGTTCCTGATCGAGACCTATCGCGCCGCCACCGAGCCGATCGCCTTGGTCGCCGTGGCGCCGCTGTCCAACGTCGCCGCCGCGCTGGCGCTCGATCCCGGCTTCGTGGACCGGGTGCCGGAGCTGGTCATCATGGGCGGCGGCCACGAGATCGGCAACGTGACGCCCTCGGCCGAGTTCAACGTCTGGGGCGACCCGGAGGCGGCGGCGATGGTGTTCGCCGCCGGGTTCCGCCGGGTGACGCTGGTGCCGCTCGACGCCACCCACCGCGCCTTGGTGTCGCAGGCCGACTGCCGGGCGTTGGAGGCGCTGGGCACCAACGCCGGGCAGGCCGCCGCGAAGTTCATCGGCCACCGCATCGTGATGCACGACGACATCCAGAAGATGCCGACGCCGGGCACCACCCCGGTCCATGACGCGCTGGCGGTCGGGTCGCTGATCGATCCCGGCCTCATCACCACGCGGCGGCTGCACGTCGCGGTCGAGACGATGGGGCCGCTCACCGTGGGGCGGACGGTGATCGACACCCATCATCGAGGCGACCAGCCGGCCAACTGCGACGTCGCCTTCGACGCCGACGGCGCGGGCTTCGTGCGGCTGCTGCTGGAGACGTTCGCGGCTAGGGCGTGACCGGCAGCGAGGCCATGTCGATCACGTAGCGGAACCGCACCTCGCCCTTGTTCATGGCCTCGAACGCGTCGTTGATGCTCGCGATCGGGATCACCTCGATGTCCGGCGCGATGGCGTGCTCGGCGCAGAAGTCGAGCACCTCCTGCGTCTCGGCGATGCTGCCGATCAGCGAGCCGCCGACCTGCTGACGCCTGGACGCCAGCAGCATGTTGTTGACCGGCGGCTGCAGCGGACCCAGCACGCCGACGTTCACCAGATGCCCGTCGCGCTTCAGCAGCGGCAGGTACCGGTTGACGTCGTACGGCACCGGGATGGTCGAGAGGATGAAGTCGAGGCTGCCGGCGTGCTGCGCCACCCCGTCCTTGTCCTTGACCGAGAACGCCGCCACCGCACCGAGCCGCACGGCCTCGTCGGTCTTCTCCGCCGTGTTGGTCAGCGCCACCACCTCGGCGCCCATCGCGCGGGCGAGCCTGACCGCCATGTGACCGAGGCCGCCCAGCCCGGCGACGCCGATGCGCTGGCCCGGCCCGATCTTCCAGTGGCGCAGCGGCGAGTAGGTGGTGACGCCGGCGCAGAGGATCGGCGCCGCCTGCTGCGGCGGGATCGACTCCGGGATGCGCAGCACGAACTCCTGGCGCACCACGATGGCGTTCGAGTAACCGCCGAAGGTGTTGCTGCCGTTGGCCTTCATCGGGCCGTTGTAGGTGGCGGTCCAGCTGTTCGGACCTTCGCAGTAGTTCTCCGCCCCCGCCTTGCAGGCCGGGCAGCTTTGGCAACTGTCGACCATGCAGCCCACGCCCACCATGTCGCCATGCTGGAAGCTCGTCACCGCGCTGCCGGCGGCGACCACGCGGCCGACGATCTCGTGGCCGGGCAGGCAAGGATAGACGGTGTTGCCCCAGTCGTTGCGGACCTGATGCAGGTCGGAGTGGCAGACGCCGCAGAACAGGATCTCGATCTCGACCTCGTTTTCCTTCGGCTCGTGCCGTTCCAGGTTGAACGGGGCCAGCTTTGAACTCTTGGACGTGGCGGCGTAACCGACGCATTGCAGCATGGGAGGCACCCTCGATTGGTGGAACCTCGCGTTAAGTGCCGACGCCCGGAGCGAGTTGCATGGCCCAGGCGCCGCCCAGCGCGCAGCCGTCGAGCAGCATGAAAGCGGCGGTGCCGCCCTGCATGGCCAGCGGCGGCAGGGCGGCGCGCAACCACGGCTGCGGGTAGAGCACGGTGAGGTGGACACTGGGCCAAGCGGCGCATAGCCCGGCCAACCGCAGCTGCGAGGCGGCGATGGCTTTGGCGCTGGACAGGTCGAACGGCTGGTTCAGCCCGGCGAACTCTGCTCGCAACGCCAGCGGCTGCTCCGCCGGGTTGGCGAAGACAATCGGCACGAAGATGTGGCGCCGCACCGCCAAGGTCTCGAGCGAGCTCAATGGCGGCGACCAGAAGTCGTAGAATGTCAGTTGGGAGAGCGGCTTGGCAAAGCCCATCAGCGCGATGCCGCCGGGCGGCCACTGCGCCGCCAGGCGGTCGAACGCCTGAAATTCAGCATCGTCCGCCGTCCAGGCCGCCCCGAGCAGGAGGCTATGCGCGCCAAGGCCAAACGCCAGCGCCGCCTGGACCATGCGCCGCCCGACCCTGCCCCGCCAGTCGATCCGCATTGCGGCAACCGCCAACAGCAGCGGCAGCACCATCAGCCGGAAGTCGAGCTGCGAGCCGGTGCCGATGCGCTCCGGCGCCGCCATCGCCATCCCCAGCAGCACCGCCACCGCGATGACGCCCGACCGGGCCAGCCGCACACGAGCCGCAACGGCCAGCAACACGATGGCCGCGAGCAGAATGGTCAGCGTCGCCACGTCCACGGCGAGGCCGCCCCCGATCAGCGCATAGCCGATGATCGAGATTTTGTGGCGCAGTATCCCGCCCCAGCTCCCATGGCCGGCGTAGACCATCTCGAACAGGCCCTCGTCGGCGGCCGGCGACGCGCTGCGCAACGCCAGCACCACCGCCAGGGCGGCGACGGCCGACGCTCCCGGCAGCCGGCGCGGGCGCGTGGCCAGGCTTTCGGCCACGGCGAAGCAGCCAAGCAGCACCACGAACACCACGGCGGCGATCAGGTGGCAGAAGAACAGCATCGCCGCGCCGGCCACCGCGATGCCGAGGCGGCGATAGGGGCGCTCGGCGGCGATCCAGCCCGCGAGCAACGCTAGTGCCAGGCCGACGCCCAGCATGTAGTCCACCAGGCCCCAGAACAGCGCGCCGCTGGTGAACAGCAGCGCCGCCAGCGCGATCTTGGCCGGATCGTACGCCCGCAACGCCCACGCCAGCGCACACGCGCCGCCCACGAAAATCAGGTAGGTGGCGGCAATGAACAGCTTCGCCGCGAAGGCGATGCCGAGGCCCAGCCGCAGCAGCCCGAGCAGGACAGCGTCGAGCGCCACGTCCGGCACCATGAACGAACCGGGTTGGTAGAACCGCCCCCAGAACGGGTCGCCGTGCCGCATCGCGTCCACGATCTGCATACGGGCCAGATGATTGGGCCAGTCCTGCAACGGCGTCAGCTCGCCGGCCAGCAGCGGCAGGCCTCCCAACAGCACCAGCAGCACGGCCAGGCAGGTTTTGCGGCTGAGCCGGATCATGTCGTTGGGCGCGCGCCCCGGCGCGGGCGGACGGCGTTCAGCACCAACGCCACAACCGGCACCACATACGGCACCGTCTGCATCAGCTCGCTGGGCAGGCCCAGCCCCTGCAGGCTGATCGACAGCGCGTCGGCGGCGCCCAGCACCAGCGACGCCACGAAGGTGCCGAGCGCGCTGCCGCGGCCCATCACCTCGGCGGCGATGGCGATGTAGCCGCGCCCGGCCGACATGCCGCCGGCGAACCAGGTCACGTAGCCCATCGACAGGAACGCGCCGCCAGCCGCCGCGAAGCCGCCCGACAGCAGCAAGGCGGCCAACTGCACCCGCGCCACCCGGATGCCGGCGATCCCCGCGGCTTCCGGGTTCTCGCCCACCGCGCGCAGCCGCAGGCCGAACGGCGTGCGCATCAGCATGACGCCGACCAGCGGCACCGCCAGCAGCGCCATCCAAGTCAGCACGTGCTGGTCGGCGAAGATCGCGCCCACCACCGGCACATGCAGCAGCCACGGCAATGGCACCTGCGGCAGCACCTTGCTGGGCAGGCTGCCCGACATGCCCTTGTCGCCGGTCAGCGTGTAGAGCAGCAGCACCGTCCCGCTGGCGGCGGCAAGGTTGATCGCGACCCCGCTCAGGATCAGGTCGGCGCGCAGCACATGCACCGCGAAGGCGAGCACGCCGCCCACCGCCATGCCGGCCACGACCGCCGCCAGCAGCCCGAGCCAGGCGCTGCCGGTGGCGGCACTCGCGACGACGCCGGCGAACGCTCCCGCCAGCATGATGCCCTCGACGCCGATGTTGATGACGCCGGCGCGGTCGGAGATCAGCGCCCCCAGCGCCGCCAGCAGGATCGGCGTGGTGACGCGCAGCGTGGTCGCGAAGAACGACAGGCCGCCGAGATGCGCGATCAGGCCGCTCATGGCGTCGCCGGCCCGGTTGCCGGAGGCGGCACGCGGCGCGAGCGCAACAGGGTGCGCAGGCGCGGGTTCTGGGTCAGCGCGGTGGCGGTGGCGAACAGGATCACCAGCGCCTGCACGATGCCCACGACCTCGCTCGGCACGTCGTAGTCGCGCGCCAGAAGGTCGCCCCCGACCTGCAGATATGATAGCGCGAAGGCGGCCGGCGGCACCAGCAGCGGGTTGTTGCCGGCCAGGATCGCCACCACCAGGCCGTTCCAGCCGGCGCCGGTCAGTCCCTCCCACTGGAAGCGCAGGTACATGCCCTGCAGGTCGACCGCGCCGCCGGCGGCCGCGATCAACCCGCCCAGAAACTGCACGCCGCCCGCGATCACCGTGATCGGCAGGCCGAGGTGGCGGGCGAACCCGGGATTGGCGCCAACCACGCGGGCCACGTAGCCCCAGCGCGTCGCGAACAGCAGGCCGCCGCCCAGCGCGCAGGCCGCCAAGCCGATCACCACGCCGGCGTTGACGTGGGTGCCTGGCAACAGCCGCGGCAGCCGCGCCGCAGCCGGAAGCCGGTACGACATCATGGCGCCCGCATTCGGGTCGCGCAGGAAATAATTCAGCACATACAGGCCCAGGTACAGCGCCGCGTAGTTCAGCATCAGCGACGACACCAGCTCGCTGGCGCCGAACCGCGCCCGCAGCACGCCGGGCACCAGGCACACCACGCTGCCGACCACGGCCCCGAACAGCACCGGAAACGCCTGCGCCGCCCAGGACGGCGCCCACGCCGGCAGCGGCAACAGCAGGATCGCCACCGTGGCGCCGATGCCGCCGAGAAAGAACGAACCCTCGGCTCCCAGGTTGAACATGCCGGCGCGGAACATCAGGCTGATCGCCAGGCCGGTGAACAGCAGCGGCGTGGCGGTCTCGACGACGTTGCCGAAATGCCGGCGGTCCGACAGCGGTCCACCGAGGAACGTGCCGACCGCCGCCCACGGATGCGGCAACGCCAGCGTCACCGGCGCCAGCACGACCGCCACCACCGCCAGCAGCAGCACGATGGTCGACGCCGCCTGGATCAGCCCCGCTTGGATCAGGTCTAAGCGCATCAGGCCGCAGCCTCCAGGCCCAGCATCGCCGGGCCGAGCCGCTCCGGCGTCAGCGCGTCGTCGTTCTCCAGCCGTGCCACGATACGGCCGCCGAACAGCACCACCACGCGATCTGCCAGCGCCAGCAGCTCGTCGAGGTCGGCGGTGACCAGCAGGATCGCGGCGCCGCCCTGCGCCAGCGCCAGCAGGCGGGCGCGGATGAACGCCGCCGCCTGCACGTCGATGCCCCGCGTCGGCTGGTCGGCCACCAGCAGGCGCGGGTTGACGCCGAACTCGCGGGCGGCGATCAGCTTCTGCGCGTTGCCGCCGGACAGCGAGCCGAGCAGTTGGCGCACCGAGCGGCAGCGAACGTCGTAGACGCGCACCATCTCGGCGGTGGCCCGGTCCGCCAAGCGGCGCGACAGGAACGGCCAGCGGCCCAGCGCGCGGCCGCGGAACGTGCCGCCGATGGCGTTGTCGGTCAGCGACAGGCTGCGCGCGCCACCTTCGGCGAAGCGGTCGGACGGCAAATGCGCCATGCCGAGCGCGCGCAGCAGCGCGGTGCCGGCCCGCGCCACCTCGCGCCCTTCCAGCGCGACGCTGCCGGCATCGGGCGCGCGCAGGCCGGTCAGCACCGAGACCAGGCCGCGCTGGCCGTTGCCGTCCACCCCGGCCACGCCGAGGATCTCGCCGCCGCCGATGTCGAGGCCGATGTCGTGCAGGCGGTCGGCCGGGTCGCCCGCCGCGACGGAGAGGCCGCGCACCGCCAGCACCGGACGCCCGCCGGCATGGACGCGCGACAACGGCCGCCGCACGGTGGCGATGTCGCGGCCCATGACCATGCGGGTGATGCTGTCGTCATCCACACTGTCCATCGCGGCATTGCCGGTCACGCGGCCGTTGCGTAATACAGTGACATGCGCCGCCAGCGCGCGCACCTCGCGCAGCTTGTGCGAGATGAAGATGATCGTGAGCCCGGCGGCGCGCAGGTCGCGCAGGCGGTCGAACAGCTCCGCCGTCTCCTGCGGCGTCAGCACGGCGGTCGGCTCGTCGAGGATCAGCACCCTCACCCGCCGCGCCAGCGCCTTCAGGATCTCCACCTTCTGCTGCGCCGCCACCGACAGGCCGCCGACCACGGCGTCCGGCTCGACACTGAGTTTGTAGCGGGCCGCCAGCGCCCGCACCTCGGCGCGGGCGGCGGCGCGGTCGAGCAGCGGGCCGTGACGCGGCTCACGCCCCAGCGCCACGTTCTCGGCCACCGTCAGCGACGCCACCAGCGAGAAATGCTGATGCACCATGCCAATCCCCGCCGCCGCCGCGACGCGGGGCGAGTTGTCCGCGAGCGGCACGCCGTCCACCAGGATCTCGCCCTCGCTCGGCGTCTCCATGCCGAACAGCAGCTTCATCAGCGTCGACTTGCCGGCGCCGTTCTCGCCGCAGATGGCGTGGCAGGTGCCGGCCCGGATCGCGAACGACACGTCCCGCAGGGCGGTGAACCCGTTGGGAAAAATCTTTGCGACGCCGCGGAAGGCAATCAGCGGCTCGGTCATCGGCCGAATGCTATTACGGGCGGATTTTCGCGCGCAACGCCTGCAGGTCGCCGGTGCTCATGCCGAGCGCGCTGGGCACCTTGACCTTTCCCGCGGCGATGTCGCTCGATGCCTGAGCAATCCGGGCGCGCAGATCGGCCGATACCATCTTTTCGTACACGTCGTTTTCCACGATGCCGACCGCGCCATCCGCCAGGCCCAACGACTCCTCGTGCCCAACCGGCAGCTTGTTCGCCTCCATCATGTCCACGGCACGCAGCAGACTGATGTCGACGCGCTTCAGCACCGAGGTCACGACACGGTCGGCGGTCGCCGGATCGTTGGCGCGGAACACCGCCGACTGGTCGCTGTCGACGCCGATGGCATACTTGCCGGTCTCCTTGGCCGCAGCCAGTTGGCCGAGCCCGGCCTGCCCCGCCACGTTGAAGCCGATCGCGGTGCCGGTGCGGTACTGCGCGAGCGCCAGTTCCTTGCCCTTCGCGGCGTCGCTGAACGAGCCGATGTAGCTCACCGCCACCTTCGCCGCCGGATCGACCGCCTGCGCGCCGGCGACGTAGCCGGTCAGGAAGTCGTTGATGACCGGGATGTCGAGGCCGCCGAGGAAGCCCAGCGAACTGCCCTGGATCGTGCCGGCCTTTATCAGCCCCTGGCCCATCATGCCGGCCAGGTAGCTGGCCTCGTTCTGCTTGTAGGTGATCGAATAGACGTTCTTGAACTCGCCTTTGCCGTAGTCCATTGCGGCGTCGTAGATCACGAACGTCTTGGTCGGGTTCTCCGGCGCCACCTGCGTCACGATGTCGGTCATCTGGTAGGTGCCGGTGACGATCAGGTCCCAATCCTGCGCGGCGACGTCTTCCATCGTCGCCTGCCATTTCGACTGGTCGTAGCTCATCTCGATGACCTTTGTGGTCACCGCGTCGCCGTACTTGGCCTTGATGAGAGCAAAGCCGTGCGCCGCCGAGTCGAAGAACGACTTGTCGCCTTGCGTGCCGTTAATCAGCAGCACCAGCTTTTTCGGCGCGGCGGCCTGGGCCGCCGCCAACGAGCCGGCGAGCAGCGCCATTCCCGCGGCGCTGGCCAGCAAGGTCGAGAACGTACGGCGGTGAAAGCACATGCTGAACTCCAAACGATGGGTGACGGCAACCGGCACGGAAACGCTAGACGGTTTCCAGCCCGGTGCAAATCGGTGTTGACGATGGCGATGCGGCGTGTGAGGCATTCCGGTGCCCCCGAGAAAGCCGCACGAGGTCGATGGTCCAAGCTGATCGTCCCAGGCCAATGCTCCAGATGGGGCCAGCGGCATCCCACGGCGCTTTTAACTCAATGAGGACAGCCGTGTGAGACTTCCCCGCAAGCCGGTCATCATCGCACTCGACAGCGGCACGTCCGTGGTCAAGGCCATTGCGTTCGACAGCGCCGGCACGCAGCTCTCGGAGGCCGCGCGGCCCAACGTCTACGCCATGCTCTCCGATGGCGGCGCCGAGCAGGACATGCGGCGCACCTGGGACGATGCCGGTTTGGTGCTGCGGGAGCTGGTCGGCAGATTGTCGTTGAGCCACCCGGACCACGAGCCCGTTGTGCTCGCGGTCACCGCGCAGGGCGACGGCACATGGCTGGTCGATGCCGAGGGCGAGCCGACCGGGCCGGGCCTGCTGTGGCTCGACGCGCGGGCGGCGTCCATCGTCGACACGCTCAAGGCGGCGGGTGCTGCGGAGGCGGCGTTCGTCCACACCGGGTCCGGCCTTGCCGCCTGCCAGCAGGCGCCGCAACTGCACTGGCTGGCGCGCCACCGGCCGGCGATGGTCGCGCGCGCCACCCATGCGCTGCATCCCAAGGATTATCTGTACATGCGCCTGACCGGGGTGCGCGCGACGTCGCCTTGCGAGGGCAGCTTCACCTTTGGCGACTTTCGCACCCGCGAATACAGCGACGGGGTGATTCAGGCGCTCGACGCCGAGGCGTTCCGCCGCCTGCTGCCGCCGATGATCGACGGCACCACCGCATCGCACCCGCTGGCGGCCCATGCCGCCGAGCATACCGGCCTGCCATCCGGCTTGCCGGTGGTGCTGGGCTATGTGGACGTGGTCTGCACCACGCTTGGCGCCGGCATCTATGGCGGCGGCGCCGATGCCGGCGTCACCATCGTCGGCAGCACCGGGATGCACAACCGCCTGGTGCCCGACGTGGCCCATGTCGCCCCATCGCCGGCGATGACCGGCTACTGCATGGCGTTCCCGGTTCCGGGGCATACGGTGCAGGCGCAGAGCAACATGGCGTCCACCATCAACATCGACTGGATGGTCGACTTCGCGACCGAGGCGGCCACCCTGGCCACCGGCGGCTCGGTCTCGCGCAACGCGGTGCTGGACGCCATCAACGACGGCGTCGCGGCGGCGCGGCCAGGGGCGATCGTCTATCACCCGTTCATCTCGACCGCCGGCGAGCGCGGGCCGTTCACCGACTCGCTGGCGCGGGCGGCGGTGATCGGGCTCGACCAGAACGTCAGGCTGATGGACTTCGCCCGCGGCATCTACGAGGGCCTGTGCTTCGCCGCGCGCGATTGCTACGTGGCGGTCGGCGGCGCGCCGTCGGAAATCCGCGTGACCGGCGGCGCCGCGCGCTCCCACCCGCTGCGCGCCATGCTCGCCGCCTGCCTCGGCCGCCCGGTGCTGGCGGCGGCGCATGTCGAGGCAGGGGCTGCCGGCGTGGCGATGATGGCGGCGGTGCAGGCGGGGCTGTTCGCCGACATGAAGGACTGCGCCGCCACCTGGATCGCGCCGCACCGGGGGACGCCGGTGCCGCCCGACAGCAGGCTCGCGGCGCAGTACGACCGGCTGTTTCCGGTCTACCGGGAGGCGTACCAGGCGATGCCGGCGATATGGCGTCATCTGCACGCGGCGCGGGAGGGTTTCCCGCGCGATGCGAACCAGCCGGAGGGCCACCATGGCCAATGACTTTCCCCCAGGCCGCGACTTGCCGCCGTGCCGCGTCGCCATCGTCGGCGACAACTTCATGCTGCCGGAGAAGTTCGCCGAGGCCATCTCGCGGCGCTGCGGCGACCGGGTGGCGATGCGCAGCATGACGATGCCATGGCCCGACGAGCCGATGGAGCACGGCTACGCGCCCGGCTTGGACGGGTTGGCCAGGCTGGACGGGCTGAAGGAATACCAGGGCGAGCCGGACGCGATCGTCGCCTTCGTGGGCGACGCCGAGGTGCTGGTGACGCAACTGGCGCCATTGTCGTCGGCGATGATGGACCGGCTGCCCAACCTCAAACTGGTGGCGGTGTCGCGCGGCGGCCCGGTCAACATCGACATGGCGGCGGCCCGCGCCCACGGCATCCGCGTCTGCAACACGCCCGGCCGCAATGCGGGCGCGGTGGCCGAGTTCGCCATCGGCGCGATCCTGGCCGAGACCCGGCTGATCCGCGCCGGACACGAGGCGCTGCGGGCCGGCGCGTGGCGCGGCGACCTGTACCGCGCCGACCGCACCGGCCGCGAACTCTCCGAGATGACGGTCGGGGTGATCGGCTACGGCCAGATCGGCACCCGCGTGGTGAAGCTGCTGAAGGCGTTCGGCTGCCGCATCCTGGTGGCCGACCCCTACGTGCAGCTCTCCGGCGGCGACCACGGCGACGGGGTCGAGCATGTGCAACTGGAGGATGTGCTGGCGCGGGCCGACGTCATCACCCTGCACGCGCGGGTGACCGAGGAGACCACCCAGTTCATCGGCCGCGCGCAGTTCGCGGCGATGCGGCCGGGGACGCTGTTCGTCAACACCGCACGCGGCCCGATGGTCGACTACGACGCGCTGTACGAGGCGCTGGCGTCGGGCCACCTGGGCGGCGCCATGCTGGAGACGTTCGCGGTCGAGCCGGTGCCGCCCGACTGGCCGCTGCTGCAGTTGCCCAACGTCACCATCACCCCGCACATTGCCGGCGCGTCGGTCAAGACCATCACCATCGCCGCCGAGGGCGCCGCCGAGGAAGTCCGCCGCTTCATCGACGACGAGCCGCCACTCAACCCGTGCTGAGCTGGCCGTGCTGAGCTGGCCCATGCCGAGCTGGCCATGACGCGCGCCGGCGTGGCGGTCGGCATCGATGTCGGCACCTCCGGCGTGCGTGCGGCGCTTGTCGATGCGGCGCGCGAGCCGGTCGCCTGGGGATCGGCGCCGCTGCCGCCGGAGCAGCGCCGCGAGCCCGAAGCCTGGTGGCGCGCGGTCGCCGCGTCGCTGGATGGGCTGCGCGGGGCGGCCGATCTGTCGGGCGTGCGGGGGGTGGCGGTCGACGGCACGTCGGGCACCGTGCTGGCGGTCGACGCCGAGGGTCGCTGCCTTGCCGGGGCCAGCATGTACAACGACCAGGCCGACCCCGGCGCGGTGCAAGCGGTCGCAGCCGTGGCGGCGGCGGACAGTGCGGCGCGCGGCGCGACCTCGCCGCTGGCCCGGCTGCTGGCCTGGCGCGGCCTGCGGGGATTGCATCGCATCCTCCACCAGGCGGATTGGGTCATGGGCCGGTTGTGCGGCAGGTTCGACGCGGGCGATGCCAACAACGCGCTGAAGACCGGCTACGACCCCCGCCTCGGCGCCTGGCCCGACTGGCTGCGCGGGCTTGGCGTGTCGCAGGACGTGCTGCCCCGCGTGTTCGCGCCCGGCACGCCGGTCGGGCGGATCACGCCGGCGATGGCGGCGCGCTTCGCCCTGCCGGGCGACGCATTGGTGATCGCCGGAACCACCGACGGTTGCGCCGCCTTCCTGGCCACCGGGGCCGCGCAAGCGGGCGACGCCGTGACCTCGCTCGGCAGCACGCTGACCGTCAAGCTGCTGTGCGACGCGCCGGTGTCCGCGCCGCGGTTCGGCATCTACAGCCACCTGATCGGCGGACGCTGGCTGGCCGGCGGCGCTTCCAACAGCGGTGGCGCCGCGCTGCTGCGGTATTTCGAGGCGACGGCGCTGGCGCGGCTCAGCGAAGGCATCGATCCGACGCGCGACAGCGGCCTCGACTACTACCCGCTGCCGGCGCTGGGTGAACGCTTCCCGTTCGCCGACCCTGCCATGGTATCCCGCGATACGCCGCGTCCGCTGGACGACCGGCAGTTCCTGCATGGGCTGCTGGAAGGCGTGGCGCGCATTGAGGCGCTGGGCTACCGCCGCCTGGCCGAGCTTGGCGCGCCGGCGCTGGGCAGCGTCCGCAGCGTCGGCGGAGGCGCCGGGAATGCTGCCTGGACGGCGATGCGTGGCCGCATTCTGAACGCGCCGATGCTGCCGGCTCGCTCCGAGGCGGCGGCTGTCGGCGTCGCCGGCCTGGCGCTGGCGGCGGTCCGGTGACCATGATGCCCAACATCGATGGCCTGATCGGCCGGTTCGACGTGTTCCTGATCGACCAGTTTGGCACCCTGCACGACGGCCAGAGGCTCTATCCGGGCGTGTTGCCGGCGCTGCGGCGGCTGCGGCGGGGCGGCGCGCGGCTGGTGCTGCTGTCCAACTCCGGCAAGCGTGCCGAGGCCAATGCCGACCGCCTCGCCGCAATCGGCGTGCCGCGCGACGCCTACGACCTGTTCGTGACTTCCGGCGAGGTCGCCTGGCGGATGCTGCGCGCCGGCGCCATCGCGGCGGCGCGCGGCGCTCGGAGTTGCCTGCTGCTGCAACGCGGCAGCGACGGCAGCCCGCTCGATGGCCTGGGCCTGGCTTCGGTGACGGACGCGGCGCAGGCCGAGCTGGTGGTGATCGCCGGCAGCGAAGGCGACCGGCAGGCGCTCGCCGATTATGCGGCGCTGCTGGCCCCGGCGGCGCGGCGCGGCGTGCCGTGCCTGTGCCTCAACCCCGACCGCACCATGCTCACGCCCAGCGGGCCGGCATTCGGGGCCGGGCGCATCGCCGAGCTGTACGAGCAGCTCGGCGGCAGCGTGACGTGGATCGGCAAGCCGCATCGGGCGATCTACGACCACACGCTCCGGCTGCTGCACGATCCCGACCGGACGCGCGTCGTGGGCATTGGCGACAGCGTCGAGCACGACATCGCCGGCGCCCACGCCGCCGGGTGCAAAGCCTGGCTGGTGCGCAGCGGCATCATCGCCGACGCCGACGATGCCGCACTCGCCGCCGAGTGCGCCCGCCATCAGGCGATTCCGGACGGCATATTGCGGGCATTCGGCTGAACCGGCTGGACCTGCGGGCCTCCCCGGGCCAGGCGCTCCGCCGATTCGGCAAAGTTTATGATCGGCGCAACCAAGACCCGACCCGCCCTCGCGCGTTATGCTGCCATGGACACTGGCGCGCCGCTCATGCTTTCACACGATATCGTCGTCATCGGCGGCTCGACCGGCTCCCTCCCGGTCCTGAAGCAGCTCTGTGCCGGCCTGCCCGCCGACCTCCCCGCCTCCGTGTCCATCGTGGTCCATGTGGGTAGGCATGGCCAAAACCTGCTTGCCGACGTCCTGGACGACTGCGGCCCGCTGCGGGTCACCACCGCGGAGGAAGGCGAGCCGATCGAGCGCGGTCGCGTCTATGTGGCGCCCGGCGACCATCACCTCCTGCTTGACGACGGCGTGATCCGGCTCGGCCGCGGTCCTCGGGAGAACATGACGCGGCCAGCCGTTGATCCATTGTTCCGTTCCGCGGCCGCCGGCTATGGGCCGCGCGTGATCGGCGTGGTGCTGAGCGGCCAGTTGAACGACGGATCGGCGGGTCTCGCGGCAGTCAAGCAATGCGGCGGCCTGGCCGTCGTCCAAAGCCCGTCCGAGGCGGAGGCCAACGGGATGCCGAGCAGTGCGCTCCAGTGCTGCGACGTGGACTATGAGGCGTCATCATCCGAGTTGGGCGCCCTGTTGGCGCGACTGGTCCAGCAACCCGCCGGACCTGCGGTCTCGATCCCGCCCGGCATCGCCATGGAGGCGGAGTTCGCACTCGGGCGGACGAGCGACTCACCACGGCTGCAGCAAATTGCCGACCCCAGCACGATTTCCTGCCCCGCCTGCGGCGGCGTGCTGTCGGAAATGCACGACCGACATACACTCCGCTTTCGTTGCCAGATTGGCCACGCCTACACGGCGGAGTGTCTCGACCAGGAGCAGGACGGCTCGGCTCACGAGGGCCTCGGCATCGCGCTGCGGATGCTGGAGTCGCGCGCGACGCTGGTGGAACGGATGGCGCAGGAGGCCCGCGCCAAAGGACGCGACCGCATCGCAGCCGAGTATGAGGAGCGCGCCGTGGAGTACCGGCGCAATGTCGAGGCGATCTGGCAGGTCATGCTGCGCTCGGACCTGACCTAGCACGGTCGCGGCGCGCGCAAATAATCGGTGGACGCAGGTCGGGGCGCAGGCGACGCTCGGCCCATGTCAGCCATCACTCCGCCGCCATATCGTCTGGTCACCACCGCCTCGCTCGACATCGCCGTCGAGGAAGCCGGGCCAGCCGCCGGCACACCCGTCATGCTGCTGCACGGCTGGCCGGACGACGCCCGCAGCTGGGACCGGATGCTGCCGATGCTGCACGCCGCCGGCCTGCGCACCATCGTGCCGTTCCTGCGCGGTTTCGGGCCGACGCGGTTCCGTGACGCAAGCGCGATGCGGTCGGGCCAGCCCACCGCCCTCGGGCGCGACGTGCTGCAGCTTGCCGACGCGCTCGGTCTCGGCCGCTTTGCCGTCGTCGGCCACGATTGGGGCGCACGCGCCGCCTACGTGGCCGCCTGGCTCGCGCCCGAGCGCGTGGAGCGTTGCGCCGCATTGTCGATCGGCTGGGGCGCGACCGACCCGGACCAGCCGCTCTCGATGACGCAGGCGCAGAACTACTGGTATCACTGGCTCATGGCGCTGCCACGCGGCGAGGCGATGCTGCGCCACGACCGCCGGGCCTTCACCCGCCACATCTGGACGATCTGGAACCCTGGCTGGACGGTGCCGGACTCGGAGTTCATGGCGAGCGCTGCATCCTTCGCCAATCCCGACTGGGTGGACGTCGTGCTGCACTACTACCGCTCGCGTTGGGGCCTTGCTCCGACCGACCCGTCCTGCACGGAAATGGAGGCGCGGCTTGCGGCAGACCCGACAATCCGCGTACCCACTCTCGTGCTGCACGGCGGAAGCGATCCGTGCGTTGCGCCGGAGATGTCGGAGGGCAAGAAGCGTTTCTTCGCCGCCCCCTACCGGCGCGTGTTGCTGCCTGGTGTCGGCCACTTCCCGCAGCGCGAGGCGCCGATGGCGGTGCTGGCCGAACTCCTGCCGTTCCTTGCCGGACAGGATGGCTGAAACCGCTTCCATCTGGCAAAAGACTATGGCTGGAACGAGCGGCTGCGGTGGTCAGACCGATGCCAGCAGCCCCGCCACTTCGGCGATGGGCGGGAAGTGGGCGCCGGTCAGCTCGCTGATCGTCGAACGGTAGGCCTCGATGTGGCGCTGCATCCCGAGCGTCCGCTCGGCGTAGCGCCGTGCGCCGGCGCGCAGCCGCCGCGCCTGCCTGGTGTCCTCCAGCAGGCCCAGCACCGCTTCGGCCACCCGCGCGTGGTCGAGCCCCGGCACCACCAGGCCGGTCTTGCCGTGCTCGACGAACTCGGTCACGGATTCCACATCCGACACCACGAGCGGGCAGCCGCACGCCAGCGCCTCGCGCAGCGACCAGGATGCGACGAACGGATAGGTCAAATAGATATGCGTGTCCGACCGCTGCAGCAGCTTCAGGTAGGTCCCGTACGACACCTGTCCCGCGAACAGCACCCGGCTCTCGTCGTATTGCCCCTTCATCTCGCGCTGCAGATGCTCGCGCCAGGTGCCTTCGGATAACTTGGCCCCGTAGCTCACGCTGTCGCCGCCGACGATGACCACCTTGAGATCCGCGCGCTCGCGCAGCAACCGCGGCAGCGCCCGCATCATGACATGGAAGCCGCGGTACGGCTCCAGGTTGCGCGCGACGTAGGTGACCAGCTTCTGCTTCGGCGACACCGTGAAGTCGCCGATGCTGAACGGCTGCCTGGCGGCGGCGGGGTCGGGCTTGCAGGTGTCGAGGTTGGCGCCCTCCGGAATGACCCGGATGCTGGGTTGCGCCCATTCCGGGTAGCGGGTGTGCTGCCAGTGCGTCGGCGTCTGCCCGTGCTGTTCCAGCGACAACGCCAGCAGGTTCACCACGTTCATCGCTCGGATGCGGGCGAAGCGGTCGGGCGTGGTGGGATATTCCGGGTCGTAGCCGACATCCTGGCCGTTGGTGCGGTAGTAGAACTCGTAATAGCCAAGGATCGGCGTGTCCGGCCAAACGTCGGGCAGGTTCAGCAACTCGCCCCAGCCGTGATGGCCGATGATGATGTCGGGCTCGAAGCCCAGCCGTTTGAGGTTGGCCGCCGCCACCGCGACCGCCTCCGCCCGGCGCGCCGCCAGCTCGTAGTCGCGGGCGTTCGGGTGGGCGGCCGGCTGCTCGGCGCCCGGCGCCTGGTAGAACGCCCGCCGCACGCCGTCGATCCGGTTAGCGTTCGGCTCCGAGATGAAGACGATCTGGTTGTCGTGGTTCTCGACCAGGTGGCGGATGAGGTGCAGGAACTGGCCGGGATAGTTCTGGTGGACAAACAGGTATTTCAAACCATGCAACCTTGCAGGCGAGGGTCACGGGGGGCCGTGCGCCCGAATATAGGATCGGCGTGCGGGATCAACGCTTGCGCGTCGGCGCGGGCTTGGATTTCGCGGGTGGGATTTGTACGGCTTTTTTCTTCTTCGGCTTCTCGACCGCCTTCGCTGATTGCGCCGGAGCGGGCGCGGCGACCGCGTGCGGCTGAACCGCGACGGTGAACGACTCCATGCCGACCAGCGCCTCGGACTCGCACGGCTCGCCGTCGCTGACCGGCCCCATCCTGGTGCCGTCGATGAAGGTGGCGGAGTAGCTTACCGAATGCGTCGCCGCCGCATCGCCGCGCAGCCGGACCCGGAAACCCAGCACCGGCAGCGCCATCGCGCGGCTGCCGCAGAACTGGCCGCCCTCGACCCACGGCGACAACCAGCCGCGGCCGAGCACCGCCTGGTACTCGATGTCCTTGGCGGCGATGCCCTTGAGCGGCGAGAGCCCGAAGCCCTCGATCCAGCGCCGGCTGCCCGCCTCGCCCAGCCATTCGCCGAACATCGCGCCGATGTCGCCACGCTCCTGGATATGCGCGACCATCTCCATGACCGAAGAACTCCGCGCCGGCGCCGCGCGCGCAGCCTCGACGGGCACCGCCGCCGGCAGCCCCGCCGCCGGTGGACGCCCGGCCGGCTCCAGCAGGCGCATCACCTGCAGGTTGGGAGCGCTGCCGTCCGGCGCGTTCGGCGCCTGGTAGATGGTGACCAGCAACTGCGCCGGGCCTTGCGCCACCCGCACCAGCGCCGCGTCGCCGGCGCCGCTCAGCCATCCCTCGTGAAATCCGGAGATGGTCACCGCTTCCGGCCTGCTCGCGGAGCCTGGCGGCAACGAGAGCCGTACGCCGGGCAGGCCGGTGCGCGGGTCGGCGGCAGGCGAGGGTGTCTGCACGACGCAAAAAAGCCCGGCTTCGAGGTTCATCAGATGCGCGCTGACCCGCAGCTCCGACATCAGTCCCGCAGCCGCACCGGCAACCTTCGGATCAGCGGGTGCGGGCGTCGGGTTCTGCCGGGATTTGGTCGCCGTCTGCGCGTTGGACATTCGGGAATCTCGCTAAAACGGTGACGTTGATCAGCCGGAACTCAAACTCACATTAACGCAACGACCTCAATTAAATCGTGTGCATTACGTTTCGGTAAAGTGCAAGCGGGCACGCGGGTTTAACGGCTCCGGATTCGCCGGCGCAAGTTCTATCGGCGTCATCAAGGCAACGTTGACGCGCCCTGCGGGGGTGCCGAGCGGCAGCAGCCAGCCGCGCCCGGTGGCGCGCACCCGCTCCGCCACCGCGCCGATGTCGAACGCCACCACGGCCAGCCCCGCCTGCCAGGTCTGGCCCAGGGCAAACGACCAGGTCTCGGCGCAGATGCTCGGGATGAAGCCGATCGCGGCGCGCTGGGCGCGGATCAGCGCCACCGCCCCGGTCTCGGCGAACGGGCCGGTGATCTCGACGCGCCCGGTGTCGAGCAGCCGGTCGTCGCCGATGGTGCGGCCGACAACGTGGAACGACAGCGGCAGGTCGCGCGCGGCGGCGTCGCGGGCGCAGGCCAGCAGCACCTCGTAGCCCTTCTCGATCCCGATCCCGCCAGTCACGCACACCCGCTGCCATGCCTTCGCGGGGTTGGAGTCGAGCGGGCCGTAGCGGTCGGGCTCGTGCGGCAGCACCACCGGCGTCAGCGTCGGGAAATGCCGCTGCATCCGCCGTGCCGCGTCGCGCGACGGAGCGACGACGCGCGACGCCCCGGCCAGCACCCTGGCCGAGCGTGCGACCAGCGCCGCCGGGCGGATGTCCTCCTCAAGCTGGCTGCCGTGGTCGGCGACGCAGTGCTCGCAAACCGCCACCGGCGGCTCGCCGCAATACCGCTTGCCGGCGCCGATCAACGACACCCTGACGCAGAACCAGGCATAGTCGTGGACACGGATCTCGTACGGCACCCGCAGCACGCCCGCGAGGTCGAGCACCTCCGGGGCGTGGCCGAGCGTGTGATGCACCTCGACGGATGCCACGCGCGTCGTCCGCAGCAGGCTGGCCAGCGCGTCCAGTTCTTCCGGCAGGCGGAACACCAGGTTGGGATAGGGCGCGTCGCCCGCCTCGCGGCCGGTGCCGGCGGACACCGCGCACAGGCCGGCCCGGTAGCGGCGGGTGTTGCCGGGTTCGCGGACGCCGCGCTCGATGACCGGCCGCAGCACGATGGCGCCACGCCCCTCGGCGCGGAGTTCGGCGCAACGCTCGCGCACGCAGCGTTCGACGCCGCCACCGCTGTCGTGGGTGACGAGCGCGACGCTGGCGCCGCCCCGCCGCCACTGCGCCTTCCAGCGGGCGGCATCCAGCCTGCGGCGGCTTTGAGCCAGCGGGTCGCCGGCGACCCAGGCGGCGATCAGCGCCTGGTAGCCAGGATACAGCCGCTCCAGCACGTCGATGTTGCGGGCGGAGAGCGCCTCGCGGGCGGCGCCGAACGATTGGCCGCCGACATGGGCCACGTAGGCCGCGGGAACCGCCACGTGCCGCCAGCCGAGATGGCGCGCGCGCAGGCAGAAGTCGTTCTCCTCGCCGTAGCCCTGCGCGAACACGTCCTCGCGCAGCAGTCCCGTCCGTAGCAGGCACTCGCGCCGTATGTAGAGGCAGAAGCCGACGCCGGTCGGGAGGTCGACGACGACCCCGGCGTTCGCCGTGGCGGCAAGGCGTGCGATGACGCGCAGCGCCGCCGCCTCGGGCACCGCGTTGCCGCCGGCGGCGTCGGGGTAGCTCACGATCGACGCGTCGTTCGAGAGTGGCGTCGCGGTGCCGATGTCGCCGGTCGCGTGCACCGCCTCGCGCAGCCGTTCGAGCCAGCCCGGCGTCGCGAGCGTGTCGCTGTTCAGCAGCACCAAGTCGCACACGTCGTCCCGCTCGACGGCCGCCCGCAAGCCGGCGTTGGCGGCGGCCGGAAAGCCGCGGTTGCCGGTGTGGCGGAGCAACTGGATGCGGCCGGACGCCGCGTGCGCGTCGAGCATCGCCGCCAACGCCGGCTCGGGCGAGGCATCGTCGACCACGATGACGCCTGTGCCCTCGGGCGTCGTCGCCATCACCGAGGCAAGACAGGCCTGTGTCTCGCGGGCGCCACGGTAGGCCGGGACCACGACGACCACGCGCCGCCGCGGGTTGCTTTGAGCCGTGGCCGGTACCCCGCGCGTTGCCGCCGGCACCGCAAGCAGCGGCTCGAAGGAAGAACTCTCGCCGGCGACAGGCCACGCCTTCGCCACCGCTGCCGCGACGAAGGCGGCGCTCGCCACTTCCAACCCCGGCAACAGCGGGCTGCCGGCCAGATGCTGGCCGTCGGCGCCGAGCACCTCGATCCGCCCAGCAAATCCCACCAGGTTTTCGGCGCCGATGCTGAAACCGCGCGGGCGCGTCAGCGGGCGCAGCGTGGTCATGCCGGTGTCGTCGGCGACGATGGTGCGCTGCGTGCCATGGGCGTCGCGCAGTGTCAGCACCGGCTCGCGCTCGCCATCGGCCGGATGCCACGCCCAACCGGCGATGCCGCCGTCGGCCACCGCCACCACGCCCTCGACCCTGCGGATACGCGCGACCTGCAGCGGCGAGCCGAGCAGCTCCCTGCCCGCCATCCTGACCGTGACCCGTGACGTGCCCGGCGGCACCTCAGCGTCGGGAGCGGCATCCCGCCCGTCGAACGCCACCCGCACGGCAAGGCCCCGCGGCCGAACCAGGACGCGGTTGCCGGCGTGCAGCCCGCACCATCCCGGAGCGGCAGCCGCCAGGACGACCGCATCGGGAAGCGCCTCGGCTTCCGAAGCGCCGCTCCATCGATGTTGCGACAGCGCCGTTGCCAGCGACCGTGCCGCGACCAGCGGGTCGTGCAGCCGCAGCCTCGCCATCGCGGCGCCCAGCCAAGCGGCCTGCACGTCGCATTTGCCGGCGACGGCCTCGAAATGCCCGGCCGCCTCGCGCAACTCGCCGCTGACCAGCAGCGCGGTCGCCAACGACAGCAGCGGCGTGGGATCGCCCACGGCATAGCTCAGCGCGCGGCGCAGCCAGGTTATCGCCGCATCGAACTTCCCGTCGGCGAGCGCCTGCTGGCCGCGCCGCATCGCCTCATGCGCGAGTTCGCCTTCATGCTCGGCCTGGGTCTGGGCCGAACTCTCGGTCAGCGGACGGCCAGGGCGCGTTCCGGGGCCGTCGTCACGACCGGCTTCGCAGCCGCCGGCGGCAACGCGTCGAGATCGGCCTGTGCCTCGGCCAGGCCTTGGGCCACCGCCTTCTGCAGCCAGACCCGCGCCTCGTCCGGCGCCGTCTCGCCGCCGAGGCCACGGGCCAGGTAGCGGCCAAGCATCATCTGGGCGTGCGGGTGGCTGCGTTCGGCGGCGGCGCGGAACCAGCGCTGCGCCGCGGGCCGATCCCAAGGCACGTCGTGGCCGCCGCCGAGCAGGGCGCCAAGCGCGAACATCGCGCCGACATGGCCGTTCTCCGCCGCCGCCTGGAACAATTTCAACGCGGCGCCGTGGTCCCTCACGCCGCCGCGCCCGTTCACCAGCATCTCGGCCAGCGCCACCTGCGCGTCGAGCATCCCGAGACCGGCCGCGCGGCTCATCCAGGCGCGGCCCTCGTCGAGGTTCTGCGCGACGCCGCGTCCCTCGATCAGCATCCGGCCGTACCAATATTGCGCGTTGACGACGCCCTCGGCCGCGCGGCGGAGCCAATGTGCCGCCTGCGCGTCGTCACGCGCGACGCCCACGCCCTCGGCCAGGCAGATGCCGTAGTTGTAGGCGGCGACCAGGTCGCCGGCCGTGGCCGCCTGCTCGAACCACTCGCGAATGCGGATCGAATGCTCCGGGTCGGCCTTGCCCTGCAGCACCAAGGTTGCGAGGTCGTGCTGCGACTGCTGGTCGCCGGCCTCGGCCGAGATGCGGAACCAGCGCGCCGCCTCGGTGGGATCGCGCGGCAGGCCGGCGCCGGTCAGGTACAGCAGCCCCAAAGCGCGCGCCGCGGTCTTGTGCCCCGCCTCGGCGGCACGGCGGAACCACATCGCGGCCTCGGTGTGGTTGGGCGGCAGTTCGCCGCCGCGGGCATAGAGGTCGCCAACCAGCGCCGCCGCTTCCGGATCGCCCTGCAAGGCCGCGCGACGCAGCCACGACTCGCCCTCCTGCAGGTCGCGCTCGACTCCCTGGCCTTGCAGCAATGCGAGGCCGTAGCGCGCCTGACCGGAACGCACGCCTTTCTTCGCGGCCTCGCCATACAGCGTCGTCGAGCGAACCAGGTCGCGTTCGACGCCCAAGCCCTGCTCGTGCAACACCCCCAGCAGATATTCCGCGGTGCCGAGGCCGGATGCCGCGGCCCGCTCCAGTTGGGCCGCCGGTTCGATGTAGTCGGCGGGGGATTTCACCTCGCGCAACAGGGCGAGGGCATAACCCAGGTGGCCTTGCGCGCAGTTCGCCGTTGCCGACTTGCGGTACAACTCCGCCGCCGCGGGCAGGTCGCGCAACTCCTCGGGACCCGAGGTGAGCAGATAACCCAGCAGCGCCTGGCCATCGCCGGAACCGGATTCGGCCGCCTTGCGCGCCCAGAACACGGCACGGTCGAAGTTCGGCTTGCCGGCCGGCTTGTGCTCGAACATCGACGACGCGTCGGGGACCGGCGCCACCGTGGCAGCTTCTGGCGGCGCAATGCCCGACGGAGTTGCGATGCCCTGCAGGTAGAGCGCCGCGAGCAGCGTCTGCGCTTCGCTATAGCCGTGTTGCGCGGCCCGCTCGAGCCAGCGCGCGGCCTCGTTCGGGCTGGGTGGCACGCCGGAACTGTCCAGGTAGCTTCGCCCGACCCAGTACTCGGCCTCGGCAATCCCGGCGGCGGCGGCGCGCGCCAGCAACGGGAACGCTTCGCCCCGCTTGCCGGCATCCACCAGCTTGCGGGCCTTGCGCAGCGACGCTGCCGGCGAGGTCAGCGAGCTGACGAGCCGGCCGAACATGCCTGCCATTCGTGTTAGAGCGCCTTGGCCGTGCCCGCGCCACGCAACAACGAGGTCACGGCTCGCGCATACCTTCGGTCGCGGCCGGAACGACGCGTGACAGCATGTATGCGAGGACGGTGCGGCTACCCACCTTGATGTCGTCGGTGATCGGCATACCCGGCACCAGCCGGAAGCCGGTCGGCAGGTTGCGCAACTGCAGCTCGCTGATCGAGATGCGGGCGCGGTAGAACACCGGGTTGTCGGGCGAGTTGCTGGCCGAGTTGGCCGCTATGTCGGGATGCGTCACCTGGTTCTGCTGCGACGGCTGGACGAAGCTGTCCGGGCTGAGCGTCATCACCACGCCCTTGGCGAACCCATAGTGCTGGTAAGGCAGCGTGTTGAATTTGATGCTGACGCTGTCACCGACATGCACGAAGGCGGACTCGGTGGCCGGAACGGATGCCGCGATCTCCAGCGGCGAGTCGATCGGCACCAGACGGGCCAACTCGTCGCCGCCCTGCAACACGGTTCCCCGCGACACCCTCGCCACGCTCAACACGATCGAGTCCTGCTGCGCGCGCAGCTCCACAAGGCTATGCCGGAGCTGGTTCTTGCTCGCCTGTCCGCGCATATCCGACAGCAGCCGCTCCTGCGTGGTCAGTTGCTGGAAGGTGTCGGCGCGCGTCTGGTGCACGTAGTCCTGCGCTTCGGCGATCATCGCCGACAGGTCACGCTGCGCGCCGATCTTGACGTTGAGCGAGTCATTCAATTGCGCGCGCATCTGCAGCGTGGCATCGGCGGCGGCGAGCGTGTTGAGCTGGCTGCCGACCTGCAGCCGCTCCAACTCACGCCGCTTTGCCTCGACCGACTCCAGCCCAGGCAGCCGGGACTGCGCCGAATCGATCGCCGCCTGCGCCTGGTCGACCTTCGATTTCAGGCTGGCGATCTTTTGGCCAAAGTTCTGCAGGTGGAATTGATACTGCTCCTGGCGCTGTTGGAACATCATCTGCTGCATCTGCCCGTATGTCGACCCATCGGACACGTAGGTCTGGTTGGCAAGTTCGGCACGCAGCCTGGCCACCTCGGCCGCCAGGCTGTCCTGCTGCGCGGTGGTGCTCTTGTCGTCACCCGCGACAAAGGTCGGATCGAGCTGCGCGATCAGGTCGCCCTTGTGCACGATCTGCCCCTCCGTCACGTTGACCGAGCGCACGATGGAGGTTTCCAGCGGCTGTATCACGAGGTCCGGCACCAGCGACTGCAGCTTGCCCGGCGCCACCACGACGCGGTCCACCTTCACGACCGCGAGCACCGCGACGTTGACCAGCACCAGCGAGGTGATCGCCCAGATGGTGACCCGCGCGCTCCACGGCACCGGCAGGGCAATCAGCGCCGCGGTCGGCGACTGGAACTCCAGGATGGCGATGTCGGTGTGGCTCATCTGCGCCTTGGCCATCGCGCGATTGCCGGAGGTCTTCGAGACGGTGAGGGCGGTCTTTGCCATGGTCTGTATCCCGCTGAACTAGGTCAATCGGCTCGTGCGACAACCTGGGCGGGCGTGCTGCCGCGCGGCAGTCCGCCGCTTTCCAGGTGCCGGTTCTGCTGCAGCCAGAGCGCACGATAGATCGCGCAGCGTTCCACCAGGATGTTGTGCGGCGCCATGTCCATCACCGCGCCACGGTCGAGCACCATGATCTGGTCGCAGTCGGTCAGCGACGACAGCCGGTGCGAGACGATGACCATGGTGCGGCCCTTGGCGATGCGCTGCAGGTTGGCGTTCACCAGCGCCTCGCTTTCCGGGTCGAGCGCACTGGTCGCCTCGTCCAGGATCAGCAGCTTCGGGTCATGGATCAGGGCGCGGGCAATCGCCAGCCGCTGCCGTTGGCCGCCGGACAGGTTCGGCGACCCCTCCTCGATCCAGGTCTCGTAGCCGTTCGGCATCCGCTCGATGAACTCCTCGGCCCCGGCCAGCCGCGCCGCCCGCACCGCATCGGTGAGCGTGAGGCCGGGCCGTCCCGCCAGGATGTTCTCCCGGATGGTGCCGCGGAACAGGAAGTTCTCCTGCAGCACGACGCCGAAGCTGCGCCGCATGTGACCGAGGTTGATCTCGCGCAGGTCGTTGCCGTCGAGCTTCACGAAGCCGTCGTAGTCCCGCGTGATGCCTTGCAGCAGCCGCGTCACCGTCGACTTGCCGGAGCCGCTGCGCCCGACCAGGCCCAGCATGGTGCCCGCCGGAATGTCGAAGGTGATGCCGTCCAGCGCCTTGGTCTTGGAGCCGGGATAGCAGTAGTCGACCTTGTTGAAGGATACCGCGCCCTCGAACTTCGGCCGCAGGCCGGCGCCCGGGTTCACCGACTCCGGCTTCTGGTTAAGCACCGAGGCGGCAAGGCCGATCGACACCCTTACCTCCTGGAAGTCTTCCATGACCTTCGCCAGGCCGGACATCGGGCCGCCGACCCTCGCCGAGAGCATCATGAAGGCGATGAGCGAGCCTGGGTTCACGTCGCTGCCGGGCTGCAGCGCCAAATAGGCGCCGACCAGCAGCACGCCGCGGATCATGAAGCCTTCGATCGGCACGATCAGGGTCTGCGGCCAGTTGGCGATGTTGCCGGCGGCGAGCTTCAGCCGCGTCGCCTCGGCGGTCCGCTTGTCCCACAACTCACGCTGCTGCGGTTCGAGCGCCAGCGACTTCACGGTCCGGATGCCGTGGATGCTCTCGATCAGCACGCTGCCGCGCTGCGTCTCGGCGCCGATGTAGAGGCCGACGGCGCGGCTGATCGGACCCAGAAACGCCATGATAATGACGGCGATGACGCCGCCGCAGACCACGACCATCCAGGTCAGCGTCGGCTGCAACAGGAACAGGATCGGCAGCAGCACCAGCAGCGTAATCATGTCGAGCATCAACGCCAGCATCCGGCCACTGAGAAACTCGCGGACCTTGTTCACCTGCATGATGTGGTGGGTGACGACGCCGGCCTGCACGCGCTCGAAATAGTCGAGCGGCAGGCCGAGCAGTCGCTTGAACACGTGCAGGCTGAGCTTGGCGTCGACCCGCGCGCCGAGGATTAGCGTCATCTGCCGCCGCGCATAGCTGAGGAAGGCTTCGTAGACCAGCGCCACGGCAATCAGCGCGGCGATCATGTAGAGCGTCGAATAGCTCTTGTAGGTCAGCACCTTGTCGATGACCTGCATGACCACGAGCGGCGGCAGGATGGTCAGGACCGACAGCGCGATCGAGCCATAGAAGATGTCGCGAAGCAGCTTCTTCTCAAGTCTTACCAGGCCCCAGAGCCAGCCGACGTTGAACGGGGCCTGATCGTCGCTGACGCCCCGCTCGGGCCGCATCAGCATCGTCTCGCCGTCCCAGACCTGCGACAGGCGCAACTCGTCGACCGCGACCGGCGGCTCGCCCGACGCGCCGCGGGGGTCCTTGAGCCAGATCACGTTGCGGCTGACGTCGATGGTGTTCAGGATCGCGGCGCTGCCGTCCTTCAGCAGCAGGACGATCGGCGACGAGACTTCGAGCTTCATCAGCTGACCCCAGCGCAGCTTGATCGCCTTGGACCACAAGCCGGCTTCGCGGACCCATTTGACCAGTGTCGCCGGCGACGGCATCTCGCCCGGAGGCACCCGCAGCAGGTCGCGATCCAGCTCCATCCCATGAAAGCGCGCCACCGCGTCCAGCGCCAGCAGCCGCGTCTCCAGCGCGTAACGCGGGCCGTTCGAGCCTTCGCCGAGACGGTAGGCGGCGGTTTCCTGGTCTGTAACACTCATGGGGGCAGCCTCCTTCGAGGACGGTCCTGATCGTGGGTCGTTCTGGCCTGGGACCGTCAGCCGCAGCACTCTACAAACTGCGACTCATATCACATTGAAGATGATTGCCAGAAAAACCCTAACAACCACCTTTGAACCCGCCCGCGTCGGCGGCTTTTCTCGCGTCCATCCTCTCGGATACGTGATCGGATAGCATAAGCAAGTGGTTTTGCAAACTAGAATGCGGTTTGCCCGGCTGCATCAGTCGAGTTGTCTCAGCTTGGCCGCCGTCGCAACAGCAACTGTCGCTCGTTTGCAATAACCTCGATCTCATCTTCAAAGACAGACAAAAAGAAGTTAATTGCGCGTGCGGTATCCTGCGCCGGGCGACCGGGAAAGGTGAACGGCACGTCGTCGAACAGCATGTGGCCGCCCACCGGCAACAACTGCCAGCACAGCACCGCGTCCTGGATCACGAATTTCGCCTCATGCGCGCCGTCGATGTAGATGAAGTCGAACCGCTCCCCATGCAGCCTCGGGAGCACCCCCTGCGACAAGCCAACCAGCTTTCGCACGGCCTCGGCATGGCCGCTACGGGCGATGTTCTGGTCGAACAGCGTCTCCAGGCCGCCGCCAAGCTCGGCGGTGACGGCGGCCAGGAACCCGGCGTGTTCGGAGCTGCCCTCGAACAGGTCGATGCAGGTGAGCCGTCCGCCGCGCGGTCCGACCACCTTGTCGAGCAACCAGCAGCTCGACCCGCCCTGCCAACTGCCGATCTCCAGGCAGGCTATCGGCGCGGCGCGGATGTGGTCGCGAAACCAGCCCTGCCAGTTGGCAATGTTGCTGCTGAAGTAGTCGTGGCTGACGACGTAGCCGTGCGCCTCGCTCTCGGTCCAGCCGGCCAGCGCGTGCGCGCGCCGGGTCGCGGCGAAGCTGCCGGGCCAGTCGCGTTGCTCGCGCCGGACGATGGCGAGGTTGTACCAGGTCCAGAAATCGTCGCGGCCGGCCTCGATCGATTCCTGCAGAGCCGCGGCGGAACGCGCGGCGTCGCCCAGTGCAAGCAGCGCCTCCGCCTCCAACGTCGCCAGCGGACCGGGCAGCAACCCGTCGCCGCCACGCCGCATTGCCGTCAACCGGCGCAGTGCCGCCGCCGCCTGACGGGTGTCGAGCAACTCGCGCAGATCGCTGTGGGCAGCCCAATCCATCTCGCCAGAATGCTGGGATCGCCGGACTTCAGCAAGCGCCAGCGAAACGAAACCGCGCCGCGGCCACCGGGTCGCCGGCAATCTGCCGGGCTACATCGGGTGCCGCCGTGGGCGGTCCCAGCAACAGGACCCGCCTGAAAAACGCCACCTCGCCACGCGCCCGGGCGCTGAACAGGCGACCCAACTCACGACCGAGTAGGCCGCGCGGACGGCAGCACTGGCAGTCGAATAAATGACCTCCAGCCTCAATGGACGGCAGCGGCAGAGTCAGATCACCCGCCGCGGCATCGCCGGCCGCGCCCAACATCACCGGAATCAGCATCCCGGCGTCGATCATGGCGCCGGGAAGAAATCAGTGTCGCCGACAGCCATCAGGCGGATGCTCGCGGGAGTAATCATCACTCCCGCGAGTTAATCATCCGCTACTGCTGCTGCAAGCCGTTCTGCTGCTGGTATGGCGCTGCCTGGCTATTCGGCTGCTGCTGGTACTGCTGGCTGTTCGCCGGCGCCGGGTTCGAGCGATGGGAGAAGCAACCCATCTCGTAGCATCCCAGCACCGCCGCGGCGCCAACGCCGATCGCGATTTTCGCGCCGGTCGACATGCCTCCCGAGGATGGGCTTCCCGCCGCGCCCACCGTCACGGAAACCCGTTGCGCCTGCTGCGGCCCGCCGCCGGCAGGGATGCTGTCGACGCTGATCTTGGTGCCGGGCGGCACCGAGCCGACGTACGAGGCGAACGTGGAGATGGTGGGAAACACCTGCCCATCCACGGCGATGATCTCGTCGCCAGCCTTGAAGCCGGCGTGGGCCCCGGCCGAACCGCGCCGCACCTGCTTGATGCGCATGAGGTCGAAGGTCATGCCATTCTGGTTGATGTGCTGCGCGCGCTCCACGTCCAAGCCCAGCGAGCCGTGGTTATGCGGCAACACCGCTGCGTCCTGCGGCATCAGCATCCGATAGCCCATCGGGTTGTCGGCCCGTGCCGGCATTGGCAGCGCCTGGGTGACGAGAAGGCAGGCGGCGGCCAGGACCGCCGTCCGGCGTAAGGTCATGGTGTGGCCTTTCTACGCTGGGCGATCAGACCGAAACCGTGCCTTCGTTCTCGACCTGGCCGTTGGGCGTCATGCCATGGACCGCGTTCGGCAGATGCTGGCTCAACTGCGACAGGAAGTCTTGCGGCTCCATGCCGGCCTGGCTGGACATGCTCTGCACCTGGCCATCGCCTAGCACCGACTGCAACTGCTGCGGCGAGACCGGCTGGTTGGGGCCGTTGCCGACCCACGACTGCGCGATATGGCCAAGGCCCGCCTGCTGGAAGCTGCCGAGCAGACCGCCCAAACCGCCAGCCATGCCGGCCAGGCCGCCACCCATTCCACCCTGCTGGCCTTGCTGACCTTGTTGGCCCTGCTGTCCGCCGCCAAGCATGTTCATCAGCACACCCTGAATGGGAGACCCGCCGCCGCCGCCGGCTCCGCCGCCCATGAGGCCGCCGATTACCGAGTCCAAAAGACCCATGTTGCACATCCTTCATGTTGGTTCTTCGCGCCTCCGTAACGCTCGAGAACCTGGCGGGCTTCGCATGACGGCCTATGCAATCCACCTCTGCTTGTCAACTCGACGTGAGACAGGCGGGTTGCCGGCGCGTGGCAGGCGGAGTTTCCTAGAAGGATGCGCTCGCTCGGTTCGCGTCTGTTCGTGCTTTGGCTGCTCTCGCTCGCGGCGTCGGTCGTGGTCGGCTTGCTGCTGATCCAGTTCCGGGCGCAGTCGACGGCGGCGCAGGTGGACCGCGCGCAGGCAGTGATAGAACGCGCCTGCGACGGCATCCGCGAACGCTACAGCTTCTTCGCGGCCGGCTGGTCCGGTCCCAATCCTGGCGCCACGCCCGACGCCGCCCTGCGCCACGAGCTTGCCGCCGTCGTGACGGTGGCGCTGGCGCATCAGGCGGGCGTCGAAGGCGGCATCTGGCTCGCCGGCAGCGGGCCGCTCGCCTACGCCTATCCGACCCACGCCGGCGGCGAACTGCAAACTGCCGCGCCGCCCGCCGAATTAGCCGACATCGCCGACGCCAACGAACAGGCGGCCCACGACGACCAGTCGGTGCTGCGCCGAAGCACGGTGGGCAGCCAGGCCGTCCTGCTGTTCGCCTGCCCGCTCGGCGGCCCGATCACCGGCGTGACCGGCTGGGCGATGGCGAGGGTGCAGGTCAACTCGGGCGGCGACCGGCTGAGTTTCGGACTGGGCGTTCTGGCGGTGTTGATCGTGGTGATGTCGGGCTGGCTGCTCTGGGTGACGCGGGCCTGGTCGCGCCACGTCGCCCGCATCGAGCGGGCGCTGGCCAGCCACGACATTGCCGGCCTGCCGCCGCTGGTACGCAGCGGCGAGCGCGACCTCGACCGCGTGGTGGATGCGCTGAACGACGCGGCCGCGCGGCTGGCCCGCGAGCAGCGCCGCTCCGCCGAGATGTCGGCGCGGGCCGCGGCGAGCGAGCGGCTGGCGGCGCTTGGCCGGGTGGTGGCCGGCGTCGCGCACGAGATCCGCAACCCGATCGCCGCCATGCGGCTGCGGGCCGAGAACGCGCTGGCCGGCGACGACGCCCGGCGGAGCGCGGCCCTCCCGGCAATCCTGGTCCAGATCGCCCGCCTCGACCGCCTCGCCGCCGAACTGCTGACGATGACCCAGCGCCGCGAGCCGGCGCCGGCGCCGGTCGAGCTTGCCGAGTTCCTGCTCCGTTGCAGTGAGGAACACCGCGAGCTGGCGGCGGGACGGACCATCGAGCTCGTGGTGCAGCCCACGCCGGCGAGGGTGCGGTTGGACCCTGGGCTGATCGGCCGCGCGCTGGATGCGCTGCTGGCCAACGCGATCCAGCACACGCCGGATGGCGGCCGCGTCACCCTGGCGGCCAGCCTCAATGCCGCGCGGTTGCGGATCACCGTGGCCGACACCGGGCCGGGCGTGGCCGCCGCGCTGCGCGAAACGTTGTTCGAGCCGTTCGTGACCGGGCGCGCCGAGGGCACCGGCCTCGGCCTCGCCATTGCGCGCGAGCTGGTGCAGGCGCATGGCGGGACGCTGACTCTCGCCGATTCCGGCGGCGGCCATGCCGGGGCGGTATTCGCAATCGACCTGCCGGCAACCTGAAAATAACCCACTGACCATGGCCCACATCCTCATCATCGACGACGACTCCGGCCTGCGCGAGGGCTTGGCGGAGGCGCTGGGCGACCTCGGCCACACCGCCACCGAGGCGGCGGACGGCGCGGCAGGCTTGCGGCGGCTCGACGAGCGGGCGTTCGATGCCGTGCTGCTTGATCTGCGGATGCCCGGGATGGACGGCATGACCGTGCTGGCGCGCATCCGCGAACGCCCGGCCCCGCCGCCGGTCGCCGTGCTGACCGCGGTGCCGACCGCATCGAACACCATCGAGGCGATGCGGCTGGGCGCCGTCGACCACCTCGCCAAGCCGATCGGGCGCGCCGACCTGATATCGTTGCTGGAGCGGCTGTTGCCGCGGCGCGAGGGCGCCGGTCCCGCCGCCGCCGCGACTGAGATCGGTGAGGAACTGGTCGGCGGCAGCCAGGGTATGCGCGCGGTGCAGAAAGCGGTCGGCCTGCTGGCTGACAGCGAGGCCACGGTGCTGCTCACCGGCGAGACCGGCACCGGCAAGGAGGTGGTGGCGCGGGCCATCCACCGCCATGGCCGCGGCGGCGCACGGCCGTTCGTGGCGGTCAACTGCGCCGCGATCCCCGCCGACCTGCTGGAGAGCCAGTTGTTCGGCCATGTCCGCGGCGCCTTCACCGGCGCCATCGCCGACCGCGCCGGGTCGTTCCGCGAGGCGCATGGCGGCACGCTGTTCCTCGACGAGATCGGCGACATGGACCTCGCGATGCAGGCCAAGCTGCTGCGTGTGTTGCAGGAGCGGGTGGTCGCCCCGGTCGGCGGCAAGCCGGTGTCGGTCGACGTGCGCATCGTCGCGGCCACCAACCGCGACCTGCGGGACGCGGTGCGCCAGGGCCGCTTCCGGGAGGATCTGTTCTACCGGGTGGGCGTGGTGCCACTGCCGCTGCCGCCATTGCGCGAGCGGCTGGCCGACATCGTGCCGCTTGCCGAGCACTTCCTCGCCCTCGCCACCGCCGTGCCCAAGCGGCTCTCTGCCCCGGCGGCGGCGCTGCTGGCGCATCCGTGGCCGGGCAACGTGCGCGAGCTGCGCAACGCCATGGAGCGGGTGAACGCGATGGTGCGCCAGCCGGTGATCGGGCGCGCCGACCTCGACTTCCTTGTTCCCGCCGTGGCCGTCGCGACCGACTGGCTGGCGGGGGATCTGCCGGGGGCGCTGGCCCGGCTGGAGGTCGAGATGATCCGCCGCGCGCTGATCGCCAGCGACGGCAACCGGACCGAGGCGGCACGCCGGCTCGGCATCCACCGCCAACTGCTGCACACCAAGCTCAAGCAGCTCGAACTGTCCGGCCAGCGGACGCCGAGTGTCTCGGAAGCGGACGGCCAGGACCCTCCCCGGCCCTGAATGTTTAGCGATTGCAGCGTGTTGCGAGTGGCACGCGGCTCGCAATGAGGATTGCGGGCCATCCCGGCCGTTGAGGAAAGACCATGAGAATACGCACGACAACCCGCCTCCTGTTGCTGGCCGCGACGCTGGCCGGCGCTGGTGGCGCCACGGCGCTGGCGCAGGACGCCTCCGTCTACGACCCGGCGCAACTGCCGGCATTCAAGGGCAAGGTCGCCCAATACAGCCTGACGCCGCGCGGCGACGTCGATGGGTTGATCCTGGACGACGGCACCGAAGTGCATCTGCCGCCGCGTTTCTCGACTCAGTTGGTGTTCGCCGCACGGCCGGGGGACGCCGTGACCATCCATGGCCTGAAGGCACGGGCGCTGCCGATGATCCAGGCGATGTCGGTGACCAACGACGCCAGCGGCACGACCGTGGCGGACACCGGCCCGGCCGAGCATGGCCCTGGTATGGGGCGTGGCCCAGGAGGAGAGCATGGCCCGATGATGCGGATGGAGCGCATGTTCGGGTTCGGCGGCGGGCCGCGCGACGGCGAGGCGGGACCGCACGGCCCCGGCTTCGGTCCGGGTATGCGCGGCAAGGATGGACACGGCATGGGTCGGCCGGGCGGCACCGCGATGGAGGATGCCAGCACGGTCAAGATGCAACTGCACGGACCGCGCGGCGACCTCAATGGAGCCTTGCTGGCCGATGGCACCATCGTCCGCCTGCCGCCGCCGGCCGCGGCGCACATGACTGGCCAACTAACTGCCGGACAGGCGCTGTTCGTGCGCGGCTTTGGCTTCGCGAGCCCGCTGGGCAAAGTGATCGATGCCCGCGCGCTGGGTGCGGATGCCGGCCATGTCACCGAGGTCGGCGGCCCGCGTCACGGCGAATCCGGGGTGCAGCCGGTACCGCCGGCCAACCCTGGCACGCCGTCGCAGCCGTAACGGGCCAGGGCAGCCCGGGATATGCCGGGCTGCCCTTCGCCTCAGCCGGGCTGCCCTTCGCCTCAGAAAGTGACGTGCGTCTTGAAGCCGAAGACGGTGGCGTCGTGGATGTTGGCCTGGGCGTTGGGGCGGAAGATATACTGGAAGTCCGGCTCGAAGTTTACGCCGCGGTAGACGTGGATGTCGTAGTTCACTTCCAGCACTGTCTCGTGCGTCTGGACGCCGCTGGCGGAGTTGGAGAACGGCAGGCCGAACTCCTGCTCGAGCGCCTGGCCCTTGCCGAGCCGGCCGCTGACCGTGTTGTAGGATATCAGCACGCCGATGATGTCCTTGGGACGCGCCGCCCAGAAATTGCCGCCCAGCAATCCCGCGATGTACTCCTCGGCATACGGCGAATTGTTCGGATCGTTGTGGATGAAGCCACCGATGGCGACGATACCGTCGGTGGCGCCGGGCCCGTTGCGCACCAGCATCTGATCGGCCAGCGCCCAGACCTGGGTGTTGCCGCTACGGCTGCCGCTCTGCAGCGCCTTCAACTGCGGTTGCGTGGTGACGGCGTTGGCGAAGAAGTCGGTGCGGCGCGAGGTGTCGTAGGCGAAACCGAGCTTGTAGTGGCCGGGCAGCTTGTCGGCCCCGAAGGTGGGTTCGTAGGCGAGCTCGATCGGCAGGTCCACGCCGCTGTCCTGGCTGCCGTCGAACTTGAAGCCGGTGCGATCGTTCGTGTTGCTGTAGAGGCCCTGGTTCACCTCATAGATGCCGAACTGGACGTAGGTCTGTGGGGTCGGCCGCAGCCGCGCCCGCCCTCCCCAGACCGCGTCGGGATACGAGCTGAAGCCGATGTCGCCGCCGGGCAATGATTTGGGGTTGCCGCAGAGCGAGTTGTTCATGAAATTGCAGTAGAGCGGCGATGCTGCGAAATCGTTGGCCAGCGGCATCCGCCCCGCCGCGAGATCGATCCGCCCGTTGGCCAGGCTCTGCTCGCCATAGGCGTAGACGAAATGCAACGCGGTGTTGCCGCCCGCGCCGTAGATCTCCTGCACCGGCTCTAGATTGTCGCCGAACAGCCCGCTGTCGCTGCTGCCGGAGCGGTTGACGATAACGGTGTGGGTGGAGAAACCGTTCAGGCCCGCAAGCTTTCCCCAATCCACATCCGCCTCGAAGCCAACCTGGTTGGCGAACGTGGCGCCTTGCTTCACGCCGCCGTTGACGTTGCCGGCGAACTCCGACGTCGCGTCGACCACCAGGCTGATGCCGAGGTTGCCAAGCCGCGTCTGCACGCCGCCCCAGTCGCCGAACAAATGCTCGAGCGCTGGGGTTGCGGTCGACGAGGGTTGCGAGAGTGCCTGGCTAGGGCCGAGGCTGACGCCGCTGTTGACCGTCTGCGCGTATGCGCCCGGCGCCACGAGCACCAAGCCGGTGAGAAGACAGGCAATCGGACGAATGCGCCCGACGGAATGTTGTTTCACTTCGTGACATTCCTCAGTGTTGTTGCGTGGTTAACACCGCTGAGATGATGCGGTTGCAAGCCGGTGCCGAGCCGGTTGCTACCGCCGACATAGTGAAAACGGCCAGATGTCGAGGGCGCCGCGGCGTAGCTCCTGCTCGACCGGCAGATGGAAGCCGTGGAACACCACCATCACGGCCACCACCACGACAGCCAGCGGCGCCAGTCGGATGCGGGCCGGGGGCATCCCGCCCCATCTGGCCAGGGCCATCGCGCCACACACGCCGACGAAGCCGCCGACAACGACTTCCGGCAGCGAATGCACGCCGAGCGACAGCCGGGACACTCCGATCACCACGGCGACCGCAAGCGCGCAGGGCAGCGTCCAGCGTGAATGCCCCGACAGCCGCTCGACCCCGATCGACAGCAAGCCGCCATAGACCGCCCCGGCGGCAGCGGTGTGCCCGCTCGGGCTGTGCAGGTTCGGGAATGGCAGCAGGTGGCCGCACGCCGCGAATACCAGCTTCAGCAAGGCCATCACGACCAGCATGGCGCCGACGGTCAGGGTCCAGAAAACGGCGCCGCGCCACCAGCCGGAGGAGGCGAGGACGGTGGCGGTCGCCAGTGTCAGGGGCAGGATAACCGCCTGATCGGCGAAATCGGTGGCAAAGCTCGCCATACTCACGGTGGCGTCTTCCCCACGGCGAGCACGGTCGCGTTCAGCATGTAGGCTCCTTAACATTTGACCGGGATGCCCCTATATCATGGCACAGCCGCGTTCCGATTCGCTCCGCTATGGCAAGCGACCTTGGTATCGCTCCTGTATCGTCGTCTCGGGAGCCATCGCCTAGTCTGCCCGGCGACCCGCCGGGCCGTTTGCATCTGCGGTCACGCCGCGTGAGGAGCGTCCATGGCAGCCCATCGGTATGCGATCGGCGATCGCGTCGAGCTTCGTTCAAGGTATGCCATCGACAAGGCCGCCAAAGGCACCTTCACCATCGAGCGGCTGTTGCCGAACGAGGCCATCGACCGCGAATACCGGGTCAAGAACGCGACCGACGGCCACGAGCGGGTGGTGCAGGAAAGCTCGCTGATTGCTATTGCCCCCCTGCCCGCAGCGGCTAATTCTCATTAGGTTAGTGCCATCGACGGCATTCGTCGGTGACGAGGAGAGATGAATGGCATTCAAGGTCAATTACGGATTGCAGCGCGCCGAGCGCACGCGCGCCAAGGAAGCCAAGAAGGAGGAGCGCAAGCGTTCCCGCGAAGCTCTGGCCGCAGCTGCCAAACCCGGCGAGGAGCCGGCGCCCGCCGCCGAAACGGACGCCGATGACGAGGTTGGCGCGGCTCCGTCCGCGTAGCTGTTCGGTCGCGCGTCAAACCAGGCCGGAATAGCCGGCCTGGTCGTTGGCCTCCTGGGGTGCCGTCACTGGCAGCTCAGGCATTCCTCGTAGTCCGTGCTGACGGCGGCAGCCAACGGCAGTTCGGGTACGATATGCGACGGAAACTCCCGCTCGCCGGCGAAGGTCGTGGCGCCCACCGCCTTTTCGCTCACGGTGTCGGCGCGCGCGATCGATAGGCTGCGGCAGTAATACAGTGACTTCAGCCCCCGCTTCCAGGCCATCATGTGGATCTGGTGCAGATCACGTTTATGCACGTCGGCGGCCAGGAACACGTTGACCGACTGGCTTTGGCAGATGAACGGCGTGCGGTCGGCGGCGTGCTCGATCACCCAGCGCTGGTCCAGTTCGAACGCGGTCTTGTAGACGGCGCGCTCCTGGTCGGTGAGGAAGTCCAAGTGCTGCACGCTGCCCTTGTTCAGGGTGATCGAGGACCAGATTTCCGGCGTGTCCATGCCATGCGCCGCCAACACGTGCTGCAGGTGGCGGTTGCGCACGGTGAAGCTGCCCGAGAGCGTCTTCTGCAGGAACACGTTCGCCGCGATCGGCTCAATGCCCGGCGAGACGTTGCCGGTGATGATCGAGATGGACGCCGTGGGCGCAATCGCCAGCTTGTTCGAGAACCGCTCCATGAAGCCGTACTCGGCGGCGTCCGGGCAGGCGCCGCGCTCCTCGGCCAGCACGCGCGAGGCGGTGTCGGCCTGCTCGCGGATGTGCTTGAACATCCGCTTGTTCCAGACCTTGGCGATGACGCCCTCGAACGGCACCTTCTGCGACTGCAGGAAGCTGTGGAAGCCCATCACGCCCAGGCCCACCGAGCGCTCGCGCATCGCCGAGTATTTCGCCCGCTCCATGCCCTCCGGAGCGCGGTCGATGAAGTCCTGCAGCACGTTGTCGAGGAAGCGCATGATGTCCTCGATAATCAGCGGATGGTCCTTCCACTCGAACCATTCCTCGAGGTTCAGCGAGGACAGGCAGCAGACCGCGGTGCGCTGCTGGCCGTGCTGGTCGATGCCGGTCGGCAACGTGATCTCGCTGCACAGATTGGATGTCTTGACCTCCAGCCCGGCCAGCTTGTGGTGCTCCGGGCGGGCGGCGTTCACCTGGTCGTTGAAGATCAGGTACGGCTCTCCGGTCTCGATGCGCGCCGTCAGGATGCGTATCCACAGGCTGCGCGCGCCGATCTTGCGCACCACCGCGCCGTCCTTGGGCGAGGTCAGGCCCCATTCCTCGTCGGCCTCGACCGCGCGCATGAAGGCGTCGGAGATCAGCAGGCCGTGGTGCAGGTTGAGCGTCTTGCGGTTCGGGTCGCCGCCGGTCGGCCGGCGGATCTCGACGAACTCCTCGATCTCCGGATGCGACACCGGCAGGTACACGGCGGCCGAGCCACGGCGCAGGCTGCCCTGGCTGATCGCCAGCGTCAGGCTGTCCATCACGCGGATGAACGGGATCACGCCCGAGGTCTTGCCGTTCTGCCCGACCTTCTCGCCAATCGAGCGCAAATTGCCCCAGTAGCTGCCGATGCCGCCGCCCTTGGACGCCAGCCAGACGTTCTCGTTCCATAGGCCGACGATGCCGTCGAGGCTGTCGGTCGCCTCGTTGAGGAAGCAGGAGATCGGCAGGCCGCGCTCGGTGCCGCCGTTGGACAGCACCGGAGTCGCCGGCATGAACCACATGCGGCTCATGTAGTCGTACAGCCGCTGCGCGTGCGCCTGGTCGTCGCCGTAGAAGCTGGCGACCCGCGCGAACAGGTCCTGGTAGCCCTCGCCGGGCAGCAGGTAGCGGTCGTCGAGCGTCGCGCGGCCGAAGTCGGTGATGAGCGAGTCGCGCGAGTGATCGACGCGGACCTGATGGCGGCCCTGCATCTGAACGGCGTCGAACATGGCAGTCTCCCGTAAGCGCGACCGACACGATATCAGGTCGCCAGAGTCGCAGCAGCAAGCGCAATCTCTGCTTGGCCCATAACGCCGTCAACGGCCAATACCACCACATATAGTCAGTGACGCTTACGTGTGCCACTAAATGCCAGAGTGCGGCGGTCCTACAACACTTGCACCGGCAGCGCCCCGAGTCGGTCCGCCGCCGTGGCGAACCGCTGGTCGAACGTTATGAACGCCTCACATTCAGCCGCCGCGGCGAGATGCAGGGCGTCGGCGAAATCCACGCCGCCCGCCGTCCAATCCAATGCTTGGGCGACCATTGCCGGTCGTTCGACGGTGACGTGCGGGAGTCCGGCGAATGCGCGCAAAGCCTTGCAGATCACCGCCGCGCTGAAGCCGTAGACGCTGCACAGGACCCATTCGGTCTCGAGCAGCACCGTCATGCCGACGAACAACCGCTCCGTCTCGACCAGGGTCTTCGCCCGCGCCGACTGCGTTGGATGATCGCCGGTCACATAGCGGACGACGACGTTAGTATCGATCGCCAGCATGACGCCGCTTGGTCTCCGCGACGATGCCCGCGTCCATCTCGGCCAATGTTTTCGGCGGCCCGTCATACGCCAGCATGGCGAACACATCCTCCGAGCGGGTCGGCGCAAACACCGGGATCGCCTTCAGGAGAACACCCTCGGCGGTGTCTTCGACGACCAGCCGGGTGCCGGCATCCCAATGCCTTTGCTCACGGATGGCCTTGGGCAGGATGACCTGTCCCTTGGTCGATACCGTCGTGGTCGACCGTTCCGCCAACGCCACTGCCTTGCTCCCATGAAAGGTAAGACAGAAGTAAGGCGTCAGGCGCCGGATGTCGCGTGGCGTCTGCGGCTCGGCGTCACTCCCACTCGATGGTGCCGGGCGGCTTGCTGGTGATGTCGTAGGTGACGCGGTTGATGCCGCGCACCTCGTTGACGATCCGGCCGGCGACGCGGCTCAGGAAGGCCATGTCGAACGGGTAGATCTCGGCCGTCATGCCGTCGCTGCTGGTCACCGCGCGCAACGCGCAGGCGTAATCGTAGGTGCGGCCGTCGCCCATGTTGCCCACCGTGCGAACCGGCAGCAACACCACGAACGCCTGCCAGATCGCATCGTACAAGCCGGCGGCGCGGATCTCCTCCAGGAAGATGGTGTCGGCGCGGCGCAGCGTCTCCAGCTTCTCCGGCGTGACAGCGCCGGGGATGCGGATCGCCAGGCCGGGACCGGGGAACGGATGGCGGCCCACGATGTCGGCGGGCAGGCCGAGTTCACGGCCGAGGACGCGCACCTCGTCCTTGAACAGTTCGCGCAACGGCTCCACCAGGCGCATCCGCATCCGCTCGGGCAGGCCGCCGACGTTGTGGTGCGACTTGATGGTCGCACTCGGTCCGCCGCTTACGCTGACGCTCTCGACCACGTCGGGGTAGAGCGTGCCCTGCGCCAGGAAGTCGGCGCCGCCGATCTTGGCCGCCTCCTCCTCGAACACCTCGATGAACACCCGGCCGATCGCCTTGCGCTTTGCCTCCGGGTCGGTGACGCCGTCCAGCGCCGAGAGGAACATCGCCGAGGCGTCGCGGTGCACGAGGCGGATGTTGAAGCGGTCGCGGAAGGTGGCGTCGACCTGCGCCGCCTCTCCCGCCCGCAACAGGCCGTGGTCGACGAAAATGCAGGTCAGCTGGTCGCCGATCGCCTTGTGGATCAGCACCGCCGCGACCGAACTGTCGACGCCGCCTGACAGGCCGCAGATCACCCGCCCGGTGCCGACCTCGGCGCGGATGCGGCTCAGCGCCGCGTCGCGGAAGCCGGCCATGGTCCAGTCGCCGGCGCAGCCCGCCACGTCGCGCACGAAGTTGCGCAGCAGGGCGGCCCCGTGCGGCGTGTGCGACACCTCGGGGTGGAACTGCACGCCGTAGAAGCGGCGGTTGTCGTCGGCGATGGCGGCATACGGCGAGCCTTCGCTGGTGGCGATAGCGCGGAAGCCGGGCGGCAGGCGGGTGATGCGGTCGCCGTGGTTCATCCAGACCTGCTCGCGGGCGCCCTTGCCCCACACGCCTCGGAACAGGTTGCTCGGCTCCACCACGTCGACGAAGGCGCGGCCGAACTCGGCGTGGTGGCCGCTCTCGACCTCGCCGCCCAGTTGCAGGCACATCGTCTGCTCGCCGTAGCAGATGCCCAATACCGGCACGCCGGCCTCGAACACCGCCTCTGGCGCCCGCGGGGTATCCCCTTCGGTGACGCTGGCCGGGCCGCCGGAGAGAATGATGCCGCTCGGCGCCCAGGCGCGCAGCCGGTCGGGGTCGGCGTTGTACGGCCAGATCTCGCAGTAGACCCCGGCCTCGCGCACCCGGCGGGCGATCAACTGGGTCACCTGGCTGCCGAAGTCGAGGATGAGGATGCGGTCCGCGGTCACGGCGGCCAGCGCGGCGGGTTGAGACATTGGTGGTGATCCTCGGCTAGGAGATGGCGGACGTGGCCTGCGCCAGGCGGTCGATGGGGTCCCAGACATAGGCAGTCTGCGACACCGCGACGCCGCCGACATGGATGGTGCCCTCGGCCGCCGGCCTGCCGCCAAGGCGGGCGTAGAACCAGCGGGCCGGGTTGTCGCGCAGCACCCAAAGGAACGCCGAGCCGCAGCCCTGCTCGGACAGATGCAGGGCTGCGGCTCGAATCAACCGCCGCCCGATCCCCCGCTCGCGCCAGTCGTCAAGCACGTACAGCGTCTCGATCTCGCCTTGCGCCAACGGCGGGTCGCCGTTGTCGGGCCGGGCCGCCGGAGAGCTGGTGGCGAATCCGACGATGCGCGACGGGCCGCCGCCGGGACCGAGATCGATGCCCGAGACGGTCGCCACGTGCACGCCCGAACGGGCGCGGTCGGCGCCGATGCGGATGGTGTAGTCGTAGTAGGCGGCCTGGCGCGGCGCGGACAGGCGCGACAGGAAACGGTCCGGCAGGATGCCCGGATAGGCGCTGCGCCAGGCCGCGACATGCACCGCGCCGATGGCCGCGGCGTCGGTTGGCCGGGCGCGGCGGATGGCGATCACGCCGCCCGCTCCAGCACCGCGCCGAAGAAACCGTCCGTCCCATGCTGCAGCGGGGTCAGCGAGAGATACTGCCCGCGCACCGGCGGCGCGCCCGGCAGCGTCCAGGCGCGCTCCAGCGGCACCACGGAAAACTCCGGGTTGGCGTCCAGGAAGTCCCGCACCTGCAACTCGTTCTCCCGCGCGAGCAACGAGCACGTAGCATAGACCAGGCGCCCGCCCTTGCGCACCAGACGTGCCGCCTGTCCCAGGATCATCGCCTGCTTGGGCGCCAGCTCGTCCAGGTCGCGCTCCACCAAGCGCAGGCGGGCATCGGGGTTGCGCCGCCAGGTGCCGGTGCCGGTGCAGGGGGCATCGACCAGCACGCGGTCGAAGCTGCCGGCGCGGCGCTTGGCCCATTTGTCGCCGGCTTCGACCAGATGGCGCTCGACATTATGCACGCCTGCCCGCCGCAGCCGCCGCACCGCGCCGTCCAGCCGATGCGGGCTCACGTCGCAGGCGGCGATGTGGCCGCGGTTCTGCATCGCCATCGCCAGCGCCAGCGTCTTGCCGCCGGCGCCAGCGCAAAAATCCACCACCCGCATCTCGGGTTCGGCGCCGACCAGCGCGGCGACCAGTTGGCTGCCCTCGTCCTGGATTTCCACCAAGCCGCTCTGGAACGCCTTGCCGGTGGAGACCGGGCGGCGGCCCTCGACGCGCAGGCCCCAGGGCGACAGCGGCGTCGGCTTGGCCTCGATCCCCTCCCGCGCCAGCTCCCGCTGCGCCGTCTCGCGGTCGCCCTTCAGCAGGTTCACGCGCAGGTCGAGCGGGGCCGACGCCTCCATCGCCGCGACCTCGGGCGCGAGATCGGCGCCGAATCGGGCCTGGAACTGCGGCAGCACCCACTCCGACAGCTCGAGCCGGACGGCGGCGGGCATGTGCGGATGGTCGAGCGTGTGGCCCTCGATGCCGGTCAGCGTCGCCGCCTCGGCCGGCACCAGCGGTGTCGCGCCATAGGCCCCGCCGGAAAACGATTGCGCGACGCCGGCCAGCGTCCAGCCTTCGGTCAGCAGGCTGGCGGCGAGCATCTGGCGCGGGTTGACGCGGGCGCCGACGCGGTCGAGCCACCACGCCAGCCGGCGGTGGGTGCGCATGATGCGCCACACGCGGTCGGACACGGCCCGGCGGTCGCCGGAGCCGATGAAGCGGCGCTGGCGGAAGAAGTCGTTGGCGATGGCGTCGGCCGGCTTGCGTGGCGCGGCGTCGATCGCCGAGAGCAGCTCGATGGCGGCGGACAGGCGGGCGGCCGGTGTCACCCGAGCAGCGCCGGCAGGCCGGACAGGTCGGCGATCACGTCCACCTTGCCCTGCAGGCCATACTCGTCGGGCTGGCCCTTGCGGTTTACCCAGATCGTCCGAAAGCCGAAGCCATGCGCGCCGAACGCATCCCAGGGATTGGACGAGACGAAGGCGATCTCATGGGACGGCCGGCCGAAGTGGGCAGTCGCCAGCCGGTACACGTCCGGGTGCGGCTTGAACACGCCCGCCGTCTCGGCGCTGAGCACCGCGTCGAACACCCCGGCCAACCCGGCGTGACGCAGTTGGCGGCCCAGCATCGGCGGCGGCCCGTTGGACAGCACCACGCAGCCAACGCCCAGCGCGCGCAAGGCCTGCAGCGCCGGCGCGCTGTCGGGATGCGGCGTGAGCTGCTCGTAGCCGTCGCGCAGGTCGGCCAGCAGCGACACATCGTCGATGCCGTGCCGAGCGGCGGCGAACGCCAGCGCGTCGTCGGTGATCCGGCCGAAATCGGCGTGCTGGCCGGACAGCGTGCGCACCCAGGTGTATTCCAGTTGCTTGGTGCGCCAGGTCAGCGAGAGCGCGTCCGCCGCTCCGGCGAGACGATGGGCGTGCGGCGACACCGCCGAGTGAACGTCGAGCAGCGTGCCGTAGGCGTCGAATACCGCGGCTTTCATTCAGCCCTCCTGCCGGTAGTTCGGCGCTTCCCGCGTGATCGCGACGTCGTGGACATGGCTCTCGCGCAGGCCGGCGCCGGTGATGCGGCGGAACACCGCCTGGCGCTGCAGGTCGGCGATGGTGGCGCTGCCGGTGTAGCCCATGCCGGCGCGCAGGCCGCCGACCAGTTGGTGCAGCACGCCGGAGACCGGCCCCTTGTAGCCCACACGCCCCTCGATGCCTTCAGGCACCAGCTTCAGGCTGTCGGTGATCTCCTGCTGGAAGTAGCGGTCGGCCGAGCCGCGCGCCATCGCGCCGATGCTGCCCATGCCGCGATAGGATTTGTAGCTGCGGCCCTGGTAGAGGAACACCTCGCCCGGCGCCTCGTCGGTGCCGGCCAGCAGGCTGCCGACCATCACGCAGTCGGCCCCGGCGCCGATCGCCTTGACCAGGTCGCCGCTGGTGCGGATGCCGCCGTCGGCGATCGCCGGCACCCCCGCCTCGCGGCAGGCCTGCGAAGTCTCCAGCACCGCGGAGAACTGCGGCACGCCGACGCCGGCGACGACGCGGGTGGTGCAGATGCTGCCGGGGCCGATGCCGATCTTCACCGCGTCGGCGCCGGCTCGGATCAGCGCCTCGGCGCCCTCCGGCGTGGCGACGTTGCCGGCGATGACCTGCACCGCGTTGGAGGTTTGCTTGATCCGGTCCACCGCCGCCAGCACGCCCTGCGAGTGGCCGTGCGCGGTGTCGACCACGATCACGTCCACTCCGGCGTCGATCAGCGCCATGGCGCGCGCGTGCCCATCCTCGCCCACGCCGGTCGCCGCCGCGACCCGCAGGCGGCCCAGCTCGTCCTTGTTGGCCAGCGGGTGTGCCTGCGCCTTGTCCATGTCCTTGACGGTGATGAGGCCGATGCAGCGGTAGGCGTCGTCGACCACCATCAGCTTCTCGATGCGGTGGCGGTGCAGCAGCCGCCGCGCCTCGGTCGCCCCCACGTCGGAGGTGACCGTCACCAGCGCGTCGCGGGTCATCAGCTCGTAGACCTTGAGGCCGGGATCGGTGGCGAACCGCACGTCGCGGTTGGTCAGGATGCCGACCAGGCGGCTGGTGCCGCGCTCCACCACCGGGATGCCGCTGATGCGGTAGCGGTCCATCAGGGCGCGGGCGTCGGCCAAGGTCTGGTCGGGGAAGATGGTCACCGGGTTGATGACCATGCCGCTCTCAAACTTCTTCACGCCGCGCACCTGCGCCGCCTGTTCCTCGACGGTCAGGTTCTTATGGATCACGCCCATGCCGCCGTGCTGCGCCATGGCGATCGCCATCGCCTGCTCGGTCACGGTGTCCATGGCGGAGGCGACCAGCGGGATGTTGAGCGAGATGCCCCGCGTCAGGCGGGTGCGGGTGTCGGCGGCGTTGGGCAGCACCTGCGAGTAGTTGGGCACCACCAGCACGTCGTCGAAGGCGAGCGCATCGGCGACCCGCGGCTCGATGCGCAGGCGGGACGGCGGCGGATTTGTCGCGAGTGGAGCGTGGTTGTCGTCGGGTGTCATGGCGGACCTCAGAATCAGCCTTGACGCCGCCTTCTACCGACCGCGGAAGCCGGTGGCAACAACATACAGCTCGCTCGACCCCTTGCGGCTGGCCGGCGGCTTGGCGTGCCGGACGGTGGCGAACATGCGCTTCATCGGCGCCAGCAGGTCGCGCTCCGACCCGCCCTGGAACACCTTCGCCACGAAGCCGCCGCCAGGGGTCAGCGTGCGCTCCGCCAGATGCAGCGCCAGCTCGGTCAGCGCGATGATGCGGATGTGGTCGGTGGCGGCGTGGCCGGTGGTGTTGGGCGCCATGTCCGACAGCACCAGATCGGGCGCGCCGCCGAGCAACGCCGCCAGTTGCTCCGGCATGGTCTCGTCGAGGAAGTCGCCGCGCAGGAATGTGGCTCCCGGCACCGGGTCGATCGGCAGCAGGTCGAGACCCACCACCGCCGCCGCGCCGCGCTGCACGGCGACCTGGCTCCAGCCGCCGGGAGCCGCGCCAAGGTCGAGCACGCGCATCCCGCGGCGGATCAGGTGGTAGCGGTCGTCCAGTTCGATCAGCTTGAACGCCGCGCGCGAGCGGTAGCCCTGCGCCTTCGCCGCCGTCACGTAGGGATCGTTGAGCTGGCGCAGCAGCCATGCCTGCTGGCCGGTGCTGCGCTTGTCGGTTCGCTTCAGCTTGACGGCGAGCTTGCGCCCGGCGCCGATCGGGGACTTGGTCATGCCGGATGTATAGCGTAGGCGGGCGGGCCGGCCAGCCTGCCATGTCGCGGTGCGCGGTCGGCGCGCATCAGGCGCAGCAGGACGCCGTCGCGCAGGCCGCGGTCGGCCACCACGATGCGCGGCGCCGGCCAGACACGGTGGATCGCGGCGAAGATGGCGCAGCCGGGCAGCACGAAGCCCATCCGCTCCGGGCCGACGCAAGGATGCGCCGCCAGGCCGGCGGGTCCCAGGCCGCGCAACAGCGCCACCGCCTTCGCCGCATCGCCAGCCGAGAGGATGACGCCGTCGACCAAAGGCCGCCGATAGCGCGGCAGCTCCAGCGCCACCCCCGCCAGCGTCGTCACGGTGCCCGAGGTGCCGAGCAGCACGACGCCGCCGCGGCGGACTTCCTGCCCGATCCGATGCACCGCCTCGAACTCCAGCAGCGCCGCCGCGACATCGCTCACGATGGCCTCGAAGTCGTGGTGGCCCCGCCCTGCCAGGTTGACCACGCCCACCGGCAACGAGACGGTGCCAATGAGTTGCGGCTGGCCGCCCGGATTGGCCAGGCGCACCCAGGAGATCTCGGTCGAGCCGCCGCCGATGTCGAACAGCACGGCTCGCCGCTCACCGGATGCGGCCAGCGGCGCCAGCAACGGCGCGCACGCCTCCATCGCCAACTCGGCTTCCTCGCGGGTCGAGACGATGTCGAAGGCGAGGCCGGTTTCGCGCTGCACCCGGTCCAGGAACTCGATCCCGTTGCGCGCGCGACGGCAGGCTTCGGTCGCCACGGCGCGGACCGCCCGGACGCGGCGGCGCGCCAGGCGGTCGGCGCATTCGTGCAAGGCAGTCATGGCACGCGCCATGCTGGCCTCGCTCAGGATGCCGCTGTCGTGCAGGCCGTCGCCGAGACGGACGATCCGGCTCAGGCTGTCGAGCACGCGAAAACCGCTGCCGAGGCGGGCCGCAACCATCAGCCGGCAGTTGTTGGTGCCGAGGTCGAGCGCCGCGAACGACGCCCCGGCCGGGGCAGTTCGCGGTTCGACGACGGTGGGTGCGACGGCTGGCGGGTTCATGGCTGTGCTATCTAGATGGTGTAGCCTCCCGCGGTAACGAGGGGTTCGCCACGGTTGCACACCGTCGGGGTGCGTGCTACCTGCCGCACTCGTCCCTAGGGGCGAGACGCCGCTTGGGGGATAGTTTAGCGGTAGAACTCCCGGCTCTGACCCGGGCAGCCTTGGTTCGAATCCAGGTCCCCCAGCCATCCCCTTGAAGTGGTAGCGTTGTCAGATAGTTAAGCCATATCAGTGCGTTGTGGTTGCCCTAGGATACAAAAGGGCGATACAGTGGCTTTGGCAATGACTAGACCCACCAAGCACCCCCGGACTGCCACCTATCGCGTCCGGGTCGCCATTCCGAAGCACCTTCGGGACACCGCAAAGCGGCTCTATGGGCGTCGCGCTGAGCTAATCGAGAGCCTGGGGACCCAGGATGCCAAGGAAGCCCGAAGGCTCACTCCTGCTGCCTTGGGCAGGCTACAGGGCATGTTGGCAGAGGTGAGGCGCGCGGCGGACGGGGAGGCTTCCCCCCTGGGTGAACGAGACCTCCAAACGTTGGCCGGGGAGCACTACCGAGAGACAATAGCGGCGCATGGGGATAACCCCGGTGACCCCGAAATGCTCGATACCGTGCTGCTCGTTATGGCTGACCAGTTCGAGCAGGTGGACGATGACCCCAACGTGGCTCGCATCCTTCGGCTGGCCTCAGCGGACCTGAGCAACGCACGGCACGCCCTATTGGCAGCGGGTTTACCGGTTGATGACCACAGTGTTCGGCGGACTGCCACGGCGTTGTTCCACGCAACAATGGCGGCCAATGAAGAGCTAGCAAAGCGCGCGGGCGGTGACTGGCGAGAGGCAGCCGACCGGTTCCCCGTGCGTCAACCGTCAGCCAAGGCTGCCCAGGCTCATAGTATGGATGACCTGATACGCGGCTGGGGAGCGGACCGGGGATGGTCAATGGACGCCAAGCCAATGCAACGTGGCCTGTATGACCGCGTGCGGACCGTTGAGAGGCTTGCTACATTCCTAGGTCACCGTGACGCCGCCCGTGTCACAAAGGCAGATGCAGCGCGGATGAAGGCAGACTGCCAGGCTCGGGGTCTAAAGGTCGCAACGATCCGGAACGACCTGAGTGAGCTATCTGCAATCTGGAAATGGGGCCTCGCCAATGGTGCTCAGCTCCCGCACGATAATCCATTTAGCGGCATCTTGCCCCCGAAGCCTAAGCGCCGGATGGGTGCCCGAAGGCCGTTCACCGATGCGGAGGCGTCCAGCATCCTCCTGGCCGCCAGGAAGGAAACCGGGTTGCTCCGGTGGCTGCCGTGGGTCTGCTGCCTGACCGGCTCGCGGCTTAACGAGGTGGTCCAAAGCGTTAAAGAGGACGTGTATAGGCTAGAGGGGGTCGATGTCTTCCGCGTCCACGATGATGGCACCGACCCCCAACGCTCGGTGAAGAACGCGGACAGTCGGCGGACCATCCCACTGCATCCGGCCTTGGTAGCAGAGGGCTTCCTAGCTTACGTCGCCGGGCTGCCCAACGGCTCCCCGCTGTTCCCCGACGTGATGCCCGACGCCCTCTTTGGCAGCCGCGCGGGTCCTGCGGGGAAGGCGGTCAGCAAGTGGCTAAAAAGAACAGTCGGCATTGATGACGCGACGCTCAGCCCTAACCATTCTTGGCGGCATTGGTTCATTGATGCTTGCCGAGTGGCTAGGATGCACCCCGAAACGCGGTCGGCGCTAACCGGGCACTCTGCGCGGCTGGACGAAAGCAGCGGCTCTAAGCACGGGGCGGGGTCCTTCGTGCAGCTTTTGGCGGAGGCAGTTGCAACGGTGAGGTTGCCGGAGGGCTTGCCTTAGCCGGGGTCACTGCCCGTTCCGGGTCTCACGACGATCACCTTCAGCCCGCGCCTGCCCCTCGCATAAGTAGACGCCGTTGATTGTGCTCCCGTAATACCGCTCCCCATGAAGTTGATACACGCGGGAACGAGAGTTCACCCAAACCTTACGATCTAGGCTGCACCGGAACCCGACCGGCTCCGGGTGAAGAGGTGTCTGCGCTTGGACGGCCACCACGCCGGGCCATGCGACGCTTACGATGCAGATTGTGGACAGCAACAAGACTCTCGCGACGAGCAATGACCGCATTCCTGATTACGGCACCGCCGGTCAGACGGGCAGCATCATTTCAACGTCGGAACGGCTTTCGTTCAAGTTAGTTTTTGGTGGTGATCGTTCGCACGAGCCTTGGCAGAACGCAGTCCGCTCACGACAGGTTTAGGTGTTGGAACGCAACTGTTTCAAGTATAGAATGCCTGCCATGAACACCCCTCAACCCTCCTGGCTTCCCTCACGCCGCGACATAATCCTCTTCGTGGTTGGGATTGCTGGCTACTGCGGCATGGTAGCCGCTGGGGTCCCGCACGATGGCCAGATGTGCCTGGGGGGAGCTTACGCGGCCTTCTGGGTGATCGGGCAGCTTAGGGCCGCGAAAAACCCGAAGTGACCCAGGAGGCGTGAACTCTGCAAGGGCAGCGCTAAAGGGTCGGCGGAGCTATCTTCAGTGTCGGCACGATCCCAGCATGACGGACGAACGCCGCCCCCATTGCTGCCATGGTCGCCCCACGTGCTGCCAGCGGCACCAACAGGCTATCATGGATGGGCAGCGCGAGAACGCCTTTGGAACGCAGGGCCACGATGGCGTCACTGATGGCTGTGGCTTCAATGGCCATCAGGCGATGCGTCAGAAGCCGTTGCGGGGCTCCAAGGTGGCTTAGGGCGTCCAGGCCAGCTTGGGTTAAAACCGCCGCCGCAGGGGCACTCAGGAACGGATACGCGGTCGTCAAAGCGTGCGCTACAGCGGCAATCGGATAGTCGGCGGTCTCTGGACATTCGTGCAGGTCCTTCGCGCTCCAGGCCTTAGGCGGCAATCCCTTTCCCAGGGTGACCAGCACCCAATGCTTGAGAACTGACCGAGGGATTTGCGAAATGACGGCGTATGGGTCGGCAGCAGCCACAGTCTTCCCAAGCAGCCCCAACATGATCGTCAGGTGTGCCGCCGAAACGTCCACCTCCACCACCGCAGCGCCATCTATCGTGATCCCCAGCCGATCACCAGGACGCATCGACTGGTATGCTCCTTCGTGCCCGGCGGCGTGCCAACGCCCGTAAAGCTCCGGGCATTCAAACCAATGCCTCGACCATCTTGGCGGCAGACACCCGCGCACATCGTGTTCAGCAGCGAAGGCATTGGCGGCCTCTACGGAGGCCTGGAGGGCACCCAACGCATTGCCCAGCCTCGCAGCCGGGAGCTTCAGACTGTCTCGCTGGCCGTATACCTTGAGCGCCTTGACGATGACCGGCTCAGAGACTCTAGGAGGCACCCTAGACGGCACTGGTTGCCAGTCCGCACCGACCTAGCCGGAACGACCCCGGCCTCTGTAGCGGCCTCCAAGAGGCTCTGTACGGGTCTGTAGCGCGGGGCGTGGCCACCGGGGGTAACCATGCCGCCGCCAAAGTCACGGCTGAAGCGTTTGCCCGTCGCCACCAGCCCCACAAGGCCAAGAGCAATTAGGCCGTCCATAGCCACGCAGTAATTGTCATAGCTCACCAGCGCACCTCTGTCGAAATCATCTTTGGACCGGACGCGGTAGCTTAGGCGGGCCTCAGAGCCACCCCAGTTCATCAGCAGGCCACCCACAATGCTACCAACGGCGGCGCTCAGCTTCTCTAGGCCACCCGGTCCCCTCTGACGGTTGCGGCTGCGGGCCTCCCAAGTGGCGACCAGGGCAGCCAACGATCTGACCAGGGAGAGGGCCGCTGGTGACGCTGGCCGTATCTGAAGGCGCAACAGGCGGGCGTCAGTCATGGCCGGGTTTGTCGCGGGTATCCTCGACCAGACCACCGGTTCCTTAATGGCCCCCGGTACCCCCGGGGTGGCCCCTAGGCATACATGGGTCTTACTAAGGCTATTCATGCTCCTTTGGGCTCCTGAGGTTGTCTGAGAGGCAATGATTACGGTGGGTGTATACACGAGGGCGGCCCCAAGGCCCCACCTCTGGAGCACCTTGGAGCCTAGACGGTGGCCTAGGATGGCAGGCGGATAGACCGTCCATGGCGGGCACCCGGTTCCTTAATGGCCCCCGATGCCCCCCGGGTGGCCCTGAGAGGCATCTACTCTATCCAGGCCTCGTCGATAGTGCGGCTGAGGGGTAATCAGGCACTTCAAGGCTGACCAGGGCGTCATGGGGATGAGACGGAGGCGGTATAGCCCCCGCTCACAGACGTAGTGGCTTAAGCAGCCTAGTCGTGGCCCTCGATGTGTCGGGCCGTGGGTTCAACCATGCGTGTCGGGCTTGGGCTTAGGTCTATAGCTGGCCCCAACAGGAGGCGTCCAACGGGGCCGCCCAGGCGTCTTAAAGACGGCCTCGCGTGCTACAGCCATGAAGCCCCGCATTGCCTCTCGCATCCATCCTGACACTGGAAGCACACTGGTTGGCAGGCGGTAAACGCCACCGTTCTTGTCCGCCTTGTTGTCGGCAGACGTTCCTATGATGAGGTGCTCGGGGTTCACACAGAGTTTGTTTTCACAGGGGCCGTGTCGCACCTCCTGTCTCACAGGCCCCTTGAGGATTGGCCCGTTGGCAATTTCGTATGCCACTACGTGCGGAGCAAGCGCCTTGCCAGCAAGCCAGAAACTGCCGTAGCGGCTACCGCTCATTCCGGCTGTCCAGGTCCAGCAACCTCTAGGGTCAGCGTGCCTATCAACCTTCTTCCAGAAGCGCTCTGCGTCTGCCTCAGTGAAAGGTAGTCCGGCGATTGTTCGGGTCATAATGGCGGCCTTTCGTTGGCGTGGGTTCGATGGGGGTCAGGGGTTTAGAGCGGCAGCGGTCCAGCCTTAGCGACCCCAGCAGCGACCCTGAGGGCCGCCCTGATGGCTTCGCTCATTGTCACCCTGGCCCACGGTGCCGCCGTCGGGGCCTGTAGGGCCAACGCATCAGCGATGGTCCGCATTGCCGCCCGATCCTCGGATGAGAGCCTGAGGGCGAGACGTTCGATGTGTCAACGCCGGAGTGAAAATGCATCGGCGCGCCGGAGCCAAAATGCATCACGGACGGACGCCGGAAGGCCCCCGCGGAGGCCTTCCGGCGTTTCGGTCGGATGGAGACACCCCCGGGGGTTCGTC
>JAABUU010000435.1_pt1 | contig 94950 bp, 140 predicted proteins | sample 5559301 | NCBI WGS metagenome assembly JAABUU01 (sample SAMN10711884, study PRJNA513360) | rock metagenome | isolation source: Antarctica rocks | place: Antarctica: Victoria Land, Richard Nunatak white | reverse complement strand
TGGGCGCAGCCTGCGCCCTTTGGAGGAAGCAAATGGCGCAGGCTGCGCCCAGGATGTGCATCCCAGGCCACCTCAGCCACTTGCCCAGGTGAGTCAAGGGGTGGGTGGGCGGGTAGCGCTTCACCCGGCTCTGGCGGGGCTGCCAAGCGTGATGTGCCCCAGCCTTTGGCACAAAGCTGGCCAGCCTTGCTGCTGCTACCCTAGTCAGGGCTTGCACTTGCGCTCTTAAGTCATCAACACTAAACCACAGCTCTGGCAAGGCTGTCAGGCATCACGTGGCCTAACCCACTGGCACGGGCCCTACGAGCATTGAAGTCTGGTTCACTCCTCAAGTAGGCAGGCAATGCAGGCTGAGAGGACGTGCTGGGTTTCTCTCGCATGAGGGCATCGCCCCGCGATGCGCAGCGCTAGTGTTCCGCATGCTGCCGTAACAAGCTTGTTCAATTCCAATCCTTGCATGCATTGTGGGCTGCCCCCATGAGTTGACAAGCTGAGTGACTGGGCATGTCTTGGGGCCGCAGACGCTGCCCGTGAGTGGGCGGCCTACCGCTTCCTGCTATCTACAAGGCAAGTTTGTCCTTGTGTAGTATTATGTAATGCCATGCAACACGCTTTGACGGCGTTGTGACCGCAGCTCATGCTCGAGCACGAGAACCCCGAGCACGATGGACCCCATGTGCGCGCCTGCCCTTCAGCCGGTCCATGTTCTCACCTGCACTCTGAGCCAAACAGCTCTGCTCGAGTGCTGGCTTGAGCTGCTAGTTGCTAGCATGCGCAGCCTTATTTGCTCTGGCTCGCCAGCGCATTTTACCTTGCCAACACCGCACATCAAGGCGTGCCTCGCTCGTACGTGCACGCATGCACAAGCGGGACACACCTTGATGCCCGCAGTGCTGGCAAGGCAAAACGCGCTGGCGAGCCATTGGCGAGCCAGAGCAAACAAGTCAGCGCGTGCGAGTTACGTGCACGTCAGGCGGGCGCGCCAAAGCAGAGTTGTCTCGCTCTGCGTGCAAGAGACAACATGGACCGGCTTGAGGACAGGCGCGTACCTTGGGTCGTTGTGCATGTAGCTCTCGCGCTCGCGCACCACCTGCGCTCACAATGCCGTTGGCAAAGTGCATTACGTAACACTACATAATGCTACCGGACGAACTTGCCTTGCGGAAAACATGAAGCGGTAGGCCGCTCGCACACGTGCAGCGTCTGTAGCCCCAACATGCAGACTGACACGCGTGTCATTCGCTAGCGCAAAGGCACTGGCGTACCAAAGCACACAAGCGGCTGCCGAGAATGCACTTGCTGAGCATCTCAACTCAAACTTGTTGCGAGGTACTGCTTGCAGGGCGCTGGCGGGCGGGGGCGGCCACACATAAGCGTCCTAACCCCATGACTTGCTGCGGCCGACCCCTCGGACATGCAGAGCATAGCAGCTGCGCGAATTTAGGCAAAGACCTGGCAGGCTGCGACGGAGGTCCGTGCAGCAGACCATGCTGTCACAGCCGCGGCAGAGCAGGAGGGCGTAACTTACCAAAGCTCTGCCCACACAGTCATCACACGTGCATTGGTCCTACACAGCACAGGGCCGAGTTGGGGTTGCTGTTGCAGCACGCATTGCAAAAGTCCTGGGGCGCTGCTCCTACCAGCAATAGCGCGACACGCGTGTCGTCAGCCCCAAGCATGAAAGCGCGGAAGGCTGGGGACTTGCAAGGAGAGTGCTTGCTGGGAAGCAAGAACACATCATGTTATTGCATGGCTAAAGAGCGCTGCAAACAGGGGAGTTGAGCTGCTGCTTGCACAAGCCTCAGCAACAGCAGCCAAGGGGTGGAAGCAGCAATGTTCCCAAGTGTGCACGCACCAAGGCCTCCAGTTGACTTGCAACCATTGAAGTCCAAGGACGTCAGTGTGAAGCCTTGGAGGGTCCAAATCAGGGCTTCAAACAGGGGATCATTGAGACAAGGGCTCATGGAAGACAGTGTCCTGTGCATGTGCGAGCAGTGCGTGGCTGCTGCTAGATGAAGCATACATGCGGGGTGGGGCAGAAGAGGTGGATGGGAATGGCATGCGGATTGGATGCGCTATGGTGCCAGCGGTGACTTATTCAGCTACAGCAATGGACCTCTCTCAGTGCAAGTCGACTCTGAGCCAGCTGTGTAAGGTGCAATGCACGTGCGGCTCATGTGCAACTCAAGCACCACCAACAGAGTGACTATACAGGCCAACAATAAAAGAGTGCAACGTCCGGGCGGCTGCCAGTAATCTGGAAGTCATCTCACCCCGCAGCTTCTGTGCGGCATTCCCACTGGGGCGTCTCAGCTCTCTCTCTAGCTCTCCACGCATGCGATGCAATCTACCAAAGAAGACGCGCTTACAAGGCAAAACCGATCCTATCTGTGTCTAGGTTCCTGCTCCTAGCAACTACGCTATATCTGATGCCCAGTGCAGACACCTGCACGCCGAAGCTCGTCCAAACAGCGCACGCGCGTAAGTGCACGCAGCCAGCAAGCATGGGCGCAGAGGCAGCAGCGCGGGACCTGCTCGCGCACCAAAGGGTCTGAGCTTGCCCGGGTGCTCTACTACCTACAGCCCGTCTCTGCACGGAGCTTGTACACCGCCACACCCGCCCACAAGTCATCCCCGGCCCCCGCTCGGGAAGCGGAACGTGAAATGGCGCCCGCGGTCCGCCCGCGGCGGCCGCGCTGGCGCCTTTGCAGGGTCGCCTGCAGGCGCTGCAGCGGTCCCGTTCCCGCCTGCGGCTCCAGACCCAGAGGCGACTGCCTCGCGCTCCGACTGCGCGGCGGCCGCGGAGAGGCCGCCGGCGCCGTCGGCGTCGAGCGCGGCGCCGTTCGCGCTGCCCGCAGGCGCCTCCGCTGCCAGGTGTCCCAATTCGGCGCTGCTGGGCAGGCTGTCGAGCCGCTGCCATGCGCCCGCCGCAGGGGGCACCGCCGCCTCAGAAACAGGGTCGGTGTCGAGGCTGGGCGCGGCGGCGGAGGGCGCCGGCGCGCCTGGCGCCGCGGCCGCGGCGGGCTCTGGATCCGGGCCGGGGGCCTGCGGGGTCTGGGGCGGCGGCAGCGTCTGGCCCTGCAGCGTCAGTGCCGTCTCGCGCTCGGACAGCCGCGCTTCCATCTCGCGCAGCTTGGCCTGCGCGCGCGGTTAGGTTTAGGGCCCCCAATGCCGCGCGGCGCGTCAGCCGTGCGGGCAGCAGGCGGGGCCTTGCCCGCGCTGACGAAACCCGCCGCTTGTGCAGGGCCCCTGTCCCAGGATAAACAGCCTTGGCATGCCCGTCGTCCATACCCTGCTGCTCACGGCGGCACTGCGACAGACATTATGCCATCTCACCCTATGCGACGTTCCCGATGCTGATGTCACAAAAACAAGCACGCCAGGCCTGGCATGTGAAGGCCGCAGCTTCTGATCGATCGCAGCGCTCCGGCGACGCCGCAACAGCCAATGAGCTCAGACGTCCGCGCAGCTGTCACACACGGGCGGCTGCGGGCCGGGCGGCTGCGCGCGGGCCGCGCCTCCATCTTGGCGTACTCCAGCTGCAGCCGTGCCTGCTCCGCCTGCAGCGCGGTCAGCGAGCCCGCGGCCGCGGCCAGAGCAGGCGCCGGCGCCGCCACAGGCGGCGCCGCCGCCGCAGGCGCCGCCGTTGCGCCAGCCAAAGCAGGCTCCGCCAGGTCGAGCAGCGGCGCCATGCCGAGGTCGCCGGCGGCCACCTCTGAGGGAGCAGCCGCCGGCGCGATTGCCGGCGCCGCCGGCGCGGCGCCAGCCGCGGCCGGCGCGGCGAGCTCGGCCAGCACCGCGCGGAACTCGCGCCACAGCTCCGTGCGGCGCGCCTCCGGCACGGCGGCGTACCGCGGGTCCGTCCACACCTGCGCGCTTGCAACGCCGTTGGGGGAGGGGGTGGTCATCCAGCGGGCGCGCGCCTGCATGCCCGCGGACTGCCCGCCACCACTGCCTCATACGCACGCGCGGCCTCGAGGCGCAGGCGTGTGCTTTTGCAGGCGCGTGCTCCTGGACACACACTCAGGACAAGGGCATCGCCCAGTCACAAGCGCTGCCACAGTGAGTGCTCCAGGCTGGCCGCCAGTCCGCGCGCGGCCGGCGCGCGCCTTGCGCTTGACGAGCGGCCAGGGCGTGTCGGCCGCCAGGCCGAGCGTCTCGTCCAGCAGGCGCGCGAAGGCGGCCTCGGCGCGCAGGCGCGCGCCATGGCGGCCCAGGGCGCGCCGCCGCTCCTCGTCACCGGGCAGCGCGGCCCAGCGCGCGTCGCCGGCCAGCCGCGCGGCCACGGCGTCGAACTCTGCCGCCTCCGGCACCGCCGCCTCTTCCAGCAGCTCCTGCAAGAGGAATAATGAAATAATAAATGCATTCGATACTCAGAGAGTGTGCCGCGGCCGGGTTGGCAGGCCTCTGACGAGGTGCATGCCCGCATGGTGGACACATCCCTCTGGCAGCCCGCGGCGGCCTGGTCACGCATGCACGTTGTGGCTCGTATTGCGGCAGCCACACTAGAAGCCTGCTTTCCGTGCCTGGCGGCCAGCACGCTACTCGATACGCACATGGGGTCGATACCTGAGCCAAATACGCTGTAGCACAGCTTTCTGGAAGGCAACTGCTGGGTACGCTCACAGGACACCAGTCCGCAAGCCTACTATCATCCTACTGACCCTGGGCAGGAGCGCACTGCAAAGGCGGCTGCCGCCTCTGCGCGTCCGGTGCGCGCGCGCGCCGACGCGACCTTGGCCGCGGCCTCCTGGAACGTCTCAAACATCTGCTCGCGCCGCGCCTCTGGCGCCGCCTGCGCTCACACCCACCCCTGCTATGTACAGGATGCTCATGTCTGTTGCCATCTGCACATGCCATGCTGAGTCATGTCAACGCAAGGCGCGAAGGCGGGCGCAGACGGAGCAGGGGGTGCAGCACAGGGCTAGGATACGTTAGGTCGCCGCTCTGCAGGCGGCGCGCCTGGAGGCGCGGGTCCGTCTGGAGCAGGGCGGCCACGTCGGCCCAGCCGGCGCCGCCCTCGATTGCGGCCTGCTGCTCGCGCAGCATCTCCATGAAGCCCGAGCTCACCGCGCGGCTGACGCGCTGCGCCCCACCGCCAGGCACCTCGTCACCCTCCTTGCGGGAGCTGCTACATGCGCTGCGCCGCTGCTGATGCCTCCGTGCTCAGTGCGGCGTATGCTGACGCATGAGAGGCGCCCGGTGTGGTTCTGCCGGCCTGCCGGCCTGACCAGCCGCCCACTGTTTGCGCAGGATCCCTACTGCGCCCGAGCGCACCCAAGCTCTGGATGTGAGCCCATCTCACAGTAGGTTGCGCGCCTGCGGCTCCAGCGGCGGCTCCAGCTGCGAGAGCGCGCGCTCCGCGTCGCGCCCGATTGACGCGGCCAGGCCGCTTGCCACGCGCAGCGCCAGGCCGCCGAATTTGAGCGCGGTGTACACGCCCGCTGCCGCGACGCCGCCGCGCGCTGCCGGCCACAGTAAGCGTTGGACAGTACCACTGCCTTGATTTTTTCTTTTGTAAGCTGCCTGCCCCGCTTTCGTGCGGCCGCAGGCGCCGGCGCCGCCGCGCCCCGCATACGCAGCCCATTGCTAGTGCACAAGCAGCGCTCCGCTCACGGGTGCACAAGCTAATGTACACCGAATGAAGACCTAGCCGCCCTCTGACATTCAGTGCGGCAGCATTGCGCGCACCAGCACCGCCTCCCGCCGGTGGCGGCGGCACGGCGTATGGGTTCACGGTGCGCGGCGGCGCCGGCGGGGGTGCCCTGGCGGCCGCCGGCGTGGCGGGCGCGGGCGCGGGCGCGGGCGCCGGCTCAGGGGCAGCGAGCGCGGGCTGGGCGGCGCCGGCCGGCAGCGCCTCCGCGGCCGGTGCGGCTGCCGCGGCGGCGGCCTGGGTCACGCCGCCGCCGCGCTGGCCAGCGCCTGGCCAGGCGTCAAAGTCTGACAGGTCAATTGCTGACTTTGCGCGTGAAACAGACATGGGCGGCGGCATTGCTATGACCAAGGGACAGCCCATGACAGAATGAAGAAGGGTTCCCTGGTGATCGCGCTCGCAGGTCAAAGAACGGCAGGTTGTGACTCGGAACGCAGAAAGCTGGCAAGTTTTGGCTACTCAGTCCTAGCGCATGAGCGGTACGAGTGATACAGTGGGCCGTGCCTGAGCCGCGGGACATGACCCTCAGCGGGCTGCTGCTGCCCGCCAGGCGCGCGAGCACCGACGGCGGCATGTCCGAGCGGCTGCCGGTGCCGCCCGCGGCGTCGGGTGCCCCAGAAGCCCTGCCCGCAGCGGCCGCCGCGGGCGCCGGCTGCGCGCCCGCGGCTGGCGCAGCGGGGGCTTTGCGGCCAAACAGCGACCTGGGGCTGGGGTCGGGCGGCGCAGGGTCCGGCGCGGGCGCGGCGGGCGCGCGCTTGCGGCCGAACAGGCCGCCGAGCATGCTCTGCGCGGAGCGCGCCGTCGCGCCGAACTCGCTCGTCAGGCCGCTCAGCTGGCCCTGCGCGCCGCGGCAGGGTGCTGACGCCGTCGTTTCACACTGGTAGTGTGCCAGGAAGCATGCCGGCGAGATGGTGATGCCCCAGGTGGGGCCTTGGCGCTGCCAGCTCTGCTGCTACGTTGCAGCAATCCACTTTACAGCCCCAGTCTCTGCGGCTGCGGCAGGAGCAGACAGGCATCGTCGCGGCCGGCTCCTTCGCCAGGCCCCCCGACCGCAGGCTGCACGCGCGTCGGCAAGCGGGAGGACCGCAGCGGGCGCGGACCCGGAGGCCCTGCAGCGCGCTGCTCTCCTGCTCCAGCTCGGCCGGCTGCACGCGGCCGGTCGCTACGGCGGCCTCCAGCAGCTGCACGCGCGTCGTCTGCACCTCCACCTCCTCCGCCTGGGTGGCAAGGTAAATGTATGGATAAGGGTTATGGTAGGGTTTGGGTTAGGGCAGGCTTCGCGGTCGTCGTTGCTGAACCTCCACCTCCTCCGCCTAGGACGCGCTTGAGGTCAGATTTCACTTCAATATAGGGTGTCATTGCCAGCTCTACGCTCACGCGCATGTCAGCAGGCGGTCCCTAATGATGGTCAGCACAGGCCCCTGCAGGGCCCAGCCCTGGCCCAGATCGCGGCATGTGGCCAGGTATGCTCGGGCGCGGCGGTGCCCGTGGGACGCCCGTCACAGGGGCTGCCAGGCAGCCGGCAGCGCCCTCTTCACATCATCACGTTCACAGCTCTGCGCTGCTGACGCCAACAACGGCCGCGCCATGCTGGCCGCGCCGTCACGAGGCGGCGGGGCGCGGGCGCCGGGCGGCCGCACCGTGCGCACGATCTGCGCCTCCAGGTCCATGAGGCGCTTGGTGGCCTCGCGCCAGATGCCCATCGCGGAGCCCAGCGCGCCCTCGCGCACGCGCTCTGTGCCGGCGGCGCCCGCGCCGGCCGCCGCGCCCGCGGCCGGCACGGCCGCCTGCGCGCGCGCTGACGCCGCGTCGGTAGAGCGGCGGAGAGGGGCGGGCTTGCAGCGCGCCAGCGGCCCGCTTGGCGGGGGCCGGGCGCCCAATGCAGTCCGCTTCTGCGCCAGTTTGCAGCGCGCAGGCTTGCCGTGGCCCTGCGCCTGTTATGAAGCAGGTGCACCTGTGGGGCACGGCAAGACATGGATGAAGCGGCGCCCTGCCCTGCATCGTGCCGGCGCTTGCTGCTCACAGTCTCCACCCGAACCTATGACAAAATTAGGGTGAGCAGGCACACATGACCGCACCTGCGCCATGAAGCGGTGCTTGAGCGCTGCGGTGGCAGACACGCGCGAAGCGCCGCCCCGGCCCGCGTCCACGAAGACCACGCCGCCGTTGGCCAGCGACTGCGCGCGGGCACAGCCCCATTGGCAGGTCACAGACAATGGGTCGCGCAGCAGCTGTGCGACTGTGCATGCACCCAGCCGAGCATTCTGCTGCGATCGCACCTGTTGGGCTTTGCTACAGATGTGTGCCTCCAGAGGCCCTGCTCCTACCAGTGCGCAGCATCCAGCCACCTTGCGATGGGCATGAAGCACACTGATGCACCGACGCACAGCGCGCCTGGTTGCTGCGCACGGTGGTCACCCCCGGCTGCTGTCACGGTCGGGCTTCAGAGCGGCACAGGGCCTCGGTCAGACGCTGCGGGCCACCATGTCGGGACCGTGAGCAGGGCCACGTCTGCAGCGGACCCATGGGCGACTCTGCAGGGCATGCACGCCGCCGGGAGCGCGCGGCCGCCCGCGCGCACCTCGATGCGGCGCGGCCGCAGCAGCGCGGCCGCGAGCTCCCAGCCCGCGCCGCCGGCGCCGTCCAGCGCGGCGGTTTGCGCGCGCGGCGGCCGCTCGCGCGCGCGCCAGGCGCCCAGGTCGTGCCCGCACTCGAGCATGGCGCCGCGGAACGCGCGCAGCGCGCCCGGCGGGCGCAGCCGCGGCACCGCCAGCTGCATCATCACCAGGCCTGGCGGCGCGCGGCCGGGGGAGTCGGTGCGGCGGTTCGTGCAGAGCTGCATTATGCTGGCTGGACAGCAACGGCGACTGCCATTGTGCGCTTGCGCACGGGAAAGCACTCGGGCGCCGACTGGACAAGCCCGGCCTGTCTGCATGCGCGCATCCCCGGTATGGCCCACTGTGCAGCGGGCAGCGCAGGCTGCTGCGAACAGCCCTGCGGGGTCCCGCTGCCGCAGGCGCAGCAACATGGTCCCCCAGGTGTACATACAGGGTGCACATGTAGGGTACACATACAGGGTATACGTAAAGCCAACAGGGTGGGGCTGAGCGGCCTGGCGCGCCGGCAGAGTACGAATCAAACAGGTCCGGCTTGTGGCGGCCCCACAGCAGCGGCGACATGGCCAGCGCCAGCGGCGCCGCGTGGCGCGCCAGGTGCGGCGCGTCCGTCGGCAGGCAGTACTGCGCGCCGGGCGCGCGCACCCACTCAGGCGCGGGGACGCCGCGCCGCCTCGTGCGAGGCGCTCTTGGCCCTCCATGCGGGCCATGTCTAGCGCTGCAGCAGCGTGCGTGCGCCTGCTCGGGTCACCAGAGCTTGCAGGCGGCCATACTCTGCGAATGCATGACCTCGCATCCCTTGGCCGCCCTGCCGCACGGCCAGACGATGCCCTGTCCGGCGGTCCAGCGCGCGCCTGTTCAGGCGCAGCGTAGGTCGGGTCCAGGATGGACTCGTCCGGGCGGTAGTTGGTGCCCGTGCGCAGGTCAGCGGCCGCGCCCAGGTCGATCAGCTGCGCACGCAGGTTCATTGCTATTGGCTCAAGGGCAGCCGCGGGGCGGGATTGCACACACGATTAGTGCAGGAGGCAGCACCTCGGTGTGCATGGTGGCTCCAGACAGCCCCTGCCCAGGACGCCACCCTGCCCGGCACGGCAGATGCAAGCGCTGCACTGGCACTTTGCTCGACGCCAGGCAGGCAGGCCCATCACAATGTGCTTGAGTGCCACCCACAGGCACCTCAGAGGACGTGCCAACCCTGAGCAAATGCCAATCGCGCGTCTACATGCCGGAACGACCCTCCCGGCACGCCACGAGAGACGGCCAAGGCTGAGGCAGTCTTGAGCAGATCAGCAGGGGCGTTTAGCGCGTGCGCAGCCCCCGGCGCGGTGCGGGGAGAACACCTTGAAGCGCCGCTCCCCCTCCGCGAAGATGATGTTGAGCGGCTTGACGTCGCGGTGCACAACGCCGGCGGCGTGCAGCGCCTGCGCGTCGGTTGCGGAAATCTCAGCACGTCAGCTCGACCACGAAACTCGTTTTAGTTGCTGACTTGATGAGTCTAACATTAAATTAATTTTTTTGGGGCGGGCATGGCGCGCTCGCTCACCCTCAGCGCCTCAGCATCGCAGAGTATGGGGCCAGCACGTGCAGCGCCTGCGCGGAGCAGGGCTGGGGTCGGCGCGCGCCCTTGCCCCGTGCACAGGCGGTGCCTGCGAGGGATTGGGGCATGCTTGTTCGCTTCGGTTCGGCTCCGCTTCGCTAATTGCCAGTTGACACGGCGCAGGCCGGGGAGTGTGGGGCCGCGGGGGCAGGGGCGCGCGCCGCGAGGCTCTCAAGGATTTGGCGCAGCACTGTAGCAGCGGCCGCGTCCGCAGGCACGCCCAGGTCGCGCGCGAGCGCCGACACGCAGTCGCGCCGGCGCAGGTAGGCGGCCAGCGTGCGCGCGCCCTCGTAGCGCCACACCTGCCGCGTCCGCTCCACTTGAAAACATGCGGCGATCATGCTGGCCTAGCCGGCGCCTAGGGGCAGCGAGCCCAGTACGCTCCAGGGCATGCACTGGGCAGCTCAGCGCTGGCCTAATCGCGCCCAAATCTTGCAGCCCCCATCCCAGTGCACCCGCCCGGCGCATGGCGCCGGCCGGAGCCGACTGCGCGCGGCCGCTCGCGGCGCACCAGCCACACGCCCTCGGTCAGCTTAGCACTGGCCTCTGTGCGCGCGACCTCGCAGTAGCCCAGGAACTCGGCCACGGCGCCGCGGGCGTTTTTAGCAGCATACACGTTGAGCAGATGCTCCATGCGATTCATCTCCTCCGCGCCCTGCGCGCGCGCCGCGCGCGCAGGTCCCAAGCTGCGCATGGATTGACAGCATAGCGCGCCCTGCTGGGGAGCGGGGTACAGTCGCCTGGCACCCGCACAGCGTCCGCGCCGCGTCTGGGCCCAGCCCATGACGAGGAGGCCACAATGCACTAGAGCACTGAAATTGCAGCAACCACCAACATCAGCATCGCCAGACGCCCTTACAGCGAGTGCCTTCTAACACGTTAAACTGCCAGGCACCCGCGGCAAGGCCGCAAGCCCGCTCCACAAGCCGAGCACCGGCTGCTGCCGTCCGTGCGGGGCACGAGCTGACACATCACTGAGGGCTCGTACGCTGCCTCCCGCAGAGCGCAGCAGGGCCAGCGCCCACAACCCCCGCGCTGCTGCTGTGCGCCAGGGGCGCACCTCGACGCGGCGTTTGACGCGCTTGAGCACCACACGCTCGCTGCTGCCGTCCGTGCAGCGCAGCAGCCCCTGCCGCTCGGCAGACACTCAGGCCGGTGCAAACACGGCGGCAAGACTGTGGCTGGTCGCTTGCTGGCCGTCAAGCAGTCAGAGACTGCACTGGCATATATGCCAGTATATAGTCTTCTAGCTTCAGGTCACTATGTAGCTTTAAGTTCAAAGCGGGAGCGTGGTGGAGCTCAACACATTGCGCTGCAGAATATGGCAGACACGCTTCTCAAGGTCGGCAAATGATGGTGCAAGGCACGAGTGCTGCAAGATGAGCGTGCATTGGCATGTGTGTCCGAGTTTGGAGCGCACCTCGAACACCTGGCCATAGCTTCCTGCGGAGCAAGTGGGTATTCTCAGTACATAGCTGGCATTGCAGCAATGCCGGCGTGTCAGACAGGCCAAGGCCTGAAGCAGTGCTCACCCTCGCCCAGTGCATTCTTCACTTTCAGGTCCTCAGCATAGAAGCGGTCTCCCTTGGCCTGCAGAGCTGCTGCTGATACGTGCAGGCTGCGCCTGTGCGCAGGCCTGCGCCGTGCTGTGTGCACATGCGGTCTCAATGCACGGCCCTGCAGAGGGCTGGCAGCACGCTTAATGGGCCGGCAGTGCACCGCTCCGTGCCAGCACCCGCTCTGCAGCGCCATGTGCTCTTTGCCGGGCCGCTATCTGTTCCATCTGCATACTCAATCAATCAAAAGTGGCTAGAACCTCCTGCCCTACCCTTGCTTGTGAAACCGCCCCATGAACTGGCATGACCCGGATGCATGCCTAGGAGCTGGGACTTATACTTATACAGGCTGAGATACATGCACGCCTTTGCATTTCCCAGCTCAACAATGTGCATTGTGCACGAGTAGCAGTGAGGTTTGTGCTGTTTCAGCATACTCAATTGCAGACGTCTTCACATTTCCATGAGTGGCCACTGTTCCTCACATAGCAGGATGTATATAACTTCAAGCTGGGACACAGTACTTTAGCTGTGCGGTTGATAGTGAACATGAACAGACAACCTCTGCACAATGCCAGTGCTGCAAAACCAAGTGACTTTCATCAATGGCATTACAATACCTGAAATCAGAGAGCACAGAGCATACACACTGACTATGGTATGCGGAGAGCTGTGACACGCCGCCCAGCTAACAATGCAGTGCAAGGCAACAGAGGCAACACAACGACCCACCAGTACTACGCAAGCTACTGGCAACGCGCAATCAAAAAACACCTCATCAAGTCTGTAATCAAGTCTTTATCAGTGCTCACAGAAGGCCGGGTCGGGCGCCAGTGCACGCCTCAAAATGCCAAAATGAGCACCCGCGCCGCTCACCGACTTGGCGCAGCGCCCGGCAAGAGGGCGCGTGAGCGCAAAACACCTGCCTGCCACCCATGCGCAGCCAGTCCAATGCAGTAGCAAGCAGGCTTTAATACTTTGCCAGACGCGCCTGGCGGGAGCCTGAAAGTCAACCCTGGCAACCCTAGCACTGATGTGCGACAGTCGTAGGCCGCGACGGGCTCCTCCACCTTGCTGCGGACGCGCCTGGCGGGAGCCTGGAAGTTAACCCTAGCAACCCTAGCACTGCTGTGCGACAGCCCTAGGCCGCGACGGGCTCCGCCACCTTGCTGCGGACGCGCCGGGCGGGCTCGCGCATGGTCACAAACTCCTCGGCCGACGTGGGGTGGATGCCGACCACCGTGTCCAGCTGCGCCTTGGTCACGCCCATCTTCACGGCGACCGCAAAACCCTGCCGCACCGCAGGCCCTCAGCACGCCCCGAGGTGGGGTGGGGTGCCTGCCACCGCGTCCAGCCGCGCCATGGTACTGGCCAGTTTCACGGCCACTGCAGGAGCCCTGCTCCGCCCCAGGGTTATATGGGCATATGGCGAGGACGCATGCAGGCCGAGCAGGCCGTGCGCGCAGGCGCTGCAGGGCGCTGCAACGCGCGGGTCCACATGGGCGCTGACAGCAAGCAAGGCTCACACGCCCATTTTGCTGGCACCGTGTATGGCGGCCGCATGCGTCTGCTGATGCTCCCCGGGAGATGCACGCAGACGAGCCTGCGCGGCTGCAGCAGGGGCGCCCGCACTCCAGGCATGCGGCGGGGGATGCGTGCACCCCGTCAAGCGCCCGCGCATCCTCTCTGTTTGGGTGCACCCCTTGGCTCAGAGGCCGACAGAGGCAATGGCCCGCCGGCCAGAGGCGGGCGCGCCTGCATGATCTCCGCGCACTCCGGCCCCACCATGTGCACGCCCACCACCTTGTCGCTGTCCGCGGCGACCAGCAGCTTCATCATCGCCTTGGCCGGGTTGCCCGAGATGGTGTTCTTCATCGGCCTAGAGTGTGGGATCAGGGTTAGGACCCCGCACTCACCCCGTGTCATCACACTCAGAAGACCCCAGTGCTGCTGCAACTGGGGCTAAGAGGACTGACTCGCAGCATTGTGGCCCTGCTCGACATCACGGTCAGCGCGCGCACTGCACACGGCATAACCCCACCCTATCCTGAGCGCCAGCCGGGGTCGCAACCCCGCGCGCGCCTGAAGCTGGAGGAGTAGACGTCCACGTCGCCGTACTTCTCCACGGCCTGGTCCTCGGTCAGGCCGACCGTCGCGATCGGCGGCGAGCTGAACACCGCGCTCGCGACCGCGGAGTGGTCCGGCGCCGCGTCCGGGTCGCCCCCGAACGCATTCCGCGCGAAGGCCATGCCCTCCTGCGCGCGCGCCACCCATGCACCTGAGCACTTGCAGCCTAGCTCGCGTGCACACCATGTTGCATGCCCAGATCAGAAGCTGTAAGGTGCACTTGGAACCAAGGGCAGTGGGAACACTGCCTGCTGAGCTTGGCCATCATCAAAATATATTCACATGAACCTGTTCCCAGCGTGATGCTCGCAGGAGCACACGGGCAAAGACAGGCAGGGGCTGCCGTGGCATCACAGCAGGTTGCAGGCGCGCCATCAGGGCGACGGGCGTCAGGTTGAGCCGGTTGGTCACGTCGCCGATGGCCCAGATGCTGGGCACGTTGGTGCGGCTGAAGCGGTCCACCTTGATCGCGCCCGTCTTCTCCACCACCTCCACGCCCACCTGCCCAGGGTCCTACCTGCTCAGATCCAGATTTCTAGCACTGCAGCTGATATGCACATTTGAGCACCCACTTTCTGGGTTTTTAAAAATTTCATCACCAACTTCATGCTCAGTGCCTCACAGCTGCCTGCGTCTGTGTGCATGAATCCACTGCGCTTCCTATTAGCAAGTTCTTCGGTCACGCCCGCCGCCCGGGCGAGCTCCCTGCAGGCGGCAGACGCGCAGAGAGACACCCACAGCCGCCTGCCGTGTGCACTGCCTGAGATGGAGTTGCCGTGTGCCGCCAGCAATGCACGCCCGTGCCTGTTCAGGGTGAAGTACAGGAGGGCCGGCCTGCACCTGCTCCAGGCCCAGGTCCTCCGTGTTGGGCTTGCGCCCGGTCGCCATCAGCACATGGTCGCAGCCCTGCAGGCGCAATGCAGGGTCGCACGCAAGCAAGGCTGCAGGGCCTCTCATCCGCTTGCCAGTTGCGCACTCGCAGACTGCCATAAGCATGAACACCATTGTAGGACTGCCGCACTGCGGCCCAATGCAGCACATCTGGACCTGTGGACGAACCTGCTTTGTGCACCGCAGTATGCACATTCAAGCCCCGTGTCCTCCCAGTCTCATGTCCGCATTGAAGAACAACGTCAAATGTAATGCACCACTGCAGTGGTGTGAGCGCCAGGGGCATCACATGCCCAAGCACCCAGCTCCTGAGGCAGTCCAACACGCGCACGATATATTCTGCAATGTTCAGCAAGTCTGAACTCACTTGGGTGTGCGTATCACCAAACTCACCTCCAGCACCAGCGGCTCGCCGTCCTTCACATCGGCGTGCACGGTCAGCTTGCCGTCGGGGCCCTTAACGATGCGCGTGGGCGAGGCGCCCGGGTGCAGGTTGAGCCCGCGCACGCCATACTGCTCCATGACAAAGTCGCGCACCTCCTCATCGAAGCCGCGCAGCGGCTTGGCCTGCGCGCACGCCGGCTTGCTGTCACGGTTTGGCCGCGCCGGGCAGCACCGTTCATGGCTCGTGCGCCCGCTGCAGCCCTGCATCATGAGCGCATGCAGACAGCAGCAATGCGGCGGATTCCCTGCCTGCCGCATGCACCCTGCCAGGGCGTCAGGAGACAACAGCTCTGCGCTCAGAGCATTCTTCCTTCCTTCTGCGGGTCGCCCGCCCTGCCAGGACCGGGGCATGCCTGCCGCCAGAGCACGTGCACCTCAGTGCCAAAGTTGTTGTAGATGCCCGCGAACTCAAGCGCGATGTAGCCGCCGCCCACGATGGCCATCTTGCCCGGCCGCGCGTCCAGGTTCAGCACCTGCGCCCACACCCTCTCAGGCTCAGCGCCTGCGCCAAAATCCTCTCAGGTTTCAGCACCTGCGCCCTGACCCTCCCACTGCCTAGCAGCGTGCATGCACTGCTCTACTACATTCTCATTGTCCAGCCCAAGCCAAGCCAGGCTGACAGGCACGGGAGCACTCAAGCGCCGGTAGACATAACGTGACCTCGCAAGATCCTGGCTGCGGAGCCTGCTGCGCCTTATGCGAAATGTGGTGTGGCACCACTGCGTCTCGCCGCGCTTGGCTGGCATGTGTGAGAGCAGTGAGTATGCCAGGTTGGGCACAGGCGCAGGCGCGGACGCACCTGGTCGCTAACGATGGTGTGCTCGACGCCCTCGATGGGCGGCACCGTCGGCCGCCCGCCCACAGCGACCAGAATATGCCTGGCCTGCGTGCCGGAGACACCCCAGTTGCCGTGGCACTCAACCACTCTCGCGCTCGCTCAAGCCTGTCTCAAGTCTAGCTCTTACACAACGCACAGAATCCATGACCACCGCATACACTCGATTCGCATCCTAGTTGCGCCCTCCACATGCTATGCGCAGCTATGCGCGGACTTGTGCGTCCCATCTCGGTGAGCAGACGCCGTTAAGCTAATGCAAAAAAGCTTTGCGCCTAGCCGTCGCCCGCGCCGCCGCCGCGCGGGGCGCGCCGTGAAGCGGCGGCCGTCCACCTCGACTGTGTGCGCGTCCACAATGCGGCCGCGGCCCTCGTGGTAGTCCACCTTGCTGCCCTCCAGCAGCTTCATGTACACGCCGTTCAGGCGCTGCAGCTCCTTGTTCTTGTTGTCCATGAAGCGCTGCCAGGTCAGCCCGGGGCGCTCTGCGTCCCACCTGCGCGCGGCGCGCCCAGTCGACTGCTCGGACTTGCTGTGCAGCAACAGGCACTGCGATACACGGCCGGCGACAGACCTTGCCGGCTAACAGCCTTTGTGGTGCTGCTGAGTTGTAGCAAGCGGCAGATGTGTGCAGCAGACGTGAAGTTGTAAGTCAAGAACAAGGAAGTAGCTGCGCATGCAGACGTCGTCATCGCCTCAGTTGTGCCACCAGTATGCAACCAGCGGACGGAACCAGCCAGTCACGGCACGGCATGGCTGCCAGCTAGAAGCATGCGGACGCACAGTCACGCGCCGACTCAGCCTCATGCTCACAGGCGCATGCTCATAGGCGCATGCTGTGCTGTTTGCGCGCAGGCGGCGCCGGCAGCAGGGACCAGCTGCGCGCGCCAGGCGCACCCAAACTGCACGCTGTCCCGGAAGCCCTCGCCGAACTCGCCGCCGAACACCATGAGCTTCTTGGGCACGCAGCCGCGCAGCACGCACGTGCCGCCCGCGCCGCCGACGTGCGCGGACGCCACGCGCCCGAACGGCAGCTCGCACACCGCCGCCTTGATGCCTGCCGGACGCGCCTGGGCTCGCCGCTGGTGCGTCTCCACTGCTGCTTCTCGACGCGCTTTGCTCTGCTTCTGCTTCAACAGGCAAGTAATAAAATCAGACCTAGCCATCTGCCGTCCATGTCTAGCACGGCAGATATCAAGGATGAGGACCCGCATTTGCCTTTAACGTTATGGTCCGGCGTTCACCTGGATGACAGCACAGCGCCGGCGCACCATATGTGGATGCCGCAAAGCGTGAGGCGCGCACGCCGCCGCTGCCGGCGCCGATTGTGAACAGGTCGTAGTCGTACTCGCCGTCGCCGTTGGCGGAGTGCGCCGCGCCGTTTCCGCTCGCCGCCCGAGTCTGCAGGCGCGCGGAGGCTGCCTCAGCTGCTGCACAGCAGGTTGTCAAGACCTTGCCAACAGTGTATTTTAAAAACAATTTTGACAGGCTAGAGCGGCATGTCTTCCAGCAACATGATGGCCCCTGCCGCCTCCTGCCTCCGTATACGTGTTTGCGGAGAAAACTCTAGCCCCACTGCGCTGGCTCGCTGTCCTGCTGCTTCACAGTCTATCAAACTCCCGCTGCACACAGGTAGCAGCGCTCTGTGCTGCCACAGTCTGCTGCTGCACTTCTTGCCGCTGCTAATTAGGTGACCGCCGAACAAGTACTGTATTGCATACAGGCCAAGTGGACCGAGACACCTCCAGGCAGGTGCTGCGTGGTAAGCTCCGCAGCAGACGTGCCACGTGCCAGAGTGGTACGTGCCCGGCAAAGTGCTGCACGTGCAGTGGCACAGCCTTGACAACCTGAGACCAAGAGAGGCGCCCGTGCCTGCAGGCCCGCCGGTGCACGCGTGTGCGCCAGTGCGGCGCCCTTGGCCGCTGCGTGCCTGCCCCTCAGACTGCATGTGTGCAGCCTGGGGCTGCTCGCCAGGCCGCAGATGTGCCAGTGGGAGCGCAAAACATCATGCGCGCTCGCAGCCACCCGTCCGCCTGAAACAAGCCCCAGCACACGGTGTTGCAGCCTTCAGAGTGCAACATCGCTATCTAGTGTAATAGCTGTAGTCCAGCACAAGGCTTTATCTGACAATAGGCCGCAACATGGTTGTAACCAGAAACGAACCTCGTGCAAGACAAGATGACTGCACAGGTTTAAGTGTAAGAAGGGCAAACAAGAAACTGCGACCAGGGCCGCACGTCCGCAGGATGGCCTCATGGCCCTGCCGCAAGTCGCCACCAGGCACGTCGAAGCCATAGCACCACTTCTTCTGGCAAAGCAAAGGCTGGGAGAAGAGCTCTGCAGTGACCCTGCATCAAACCCTTTTGCAGCATTATGTAATAGAAATTTGAATGCAATTCATCATGCTGCAGCAATGCTGCACCGTGTCATTGACCTCCGTGTGTTCGCTTAAAGTTCCCTGCATAACACTGAAGCAGAACAGCGCAGCTCCTAGCCCAGTTTTTTTAGCAGAACAAGCACCACACGCGCTAGGCAATTGCCGCAGCCCTCGCCAGGTCGTCGGCCAGCGCGTCTTCCTCGGCGCCGGCCGCGGGCGCCGGCGCGCCGCCGTGCGCCGCGTCGTCCTCGTCCTCCTCGCCCTCCGCCTCGTCCGCGGCGTCTGGGTCGTTCTCCTCCAGCGAGCCGAGCGCGCCCAGCCGGCCCGCCGCCTTCAGCGCCGCCTGCGGGCGGGAACTTTTTTCCGTTTGGCTGTCCTGACCAGCATGTGTTCTGGGGAAGATTGAGTGGTATAAGGCAAGGTACAGCTCACCGACAATGTCAGTGTAAGTGTTTCACCGCCGGCCTCAAATGGTGGCGGGAGCTCTGCTGAGGTGGGTCACGCACGCGGCCTGCCACGTGCACGCCTCACGCAGGCACGCACGGCAGCCAGTGGGCAGCATGTGCTCCGCAAGGGCGTGGCCGGGGCGCGCGACCTTGAGCGCGTCCAGGCCGGCCTCCGAGATCTCGTTGGCGTCCAGCGCGAGCAGCCGCAGCTCCGCCGCCGCGGCCACCGCCTTGGCCACCGCCAGCGCGCCCGCGCGCCGTATCTGCGCCCGTGCATGCGTCATGCGGCTGCAGCCCGCCAGCGAGGGCGTGCCGCTGAGAGGCTCCCCGGGTCCCTAGAAAGCCCATGGAGTACCCAACTGCCGGTTAGGACACAACTCAGCCTATCGGAGGCATCCCTCTGTTTGATAGACAGCGGTCTTATTGCAGCTAGCGTGACGCACCACAGGAGGCACGCCGACGGCACACGCGTCGCCTCGGCTCTGTCAACTATCTGAGGCTTCCCTGCCTGTCTGTGGTACAGCATGCGCTCTCCAGAGCTCCCTACAGGACGAGACCGGGCGAGGGACTCGGCCGCGCGCGCCGCGCCTCGGTCTGGCACAGGTCCAGCGCGGCGAGCGCGGGCAGTGAGGCCAGAACGAGGCAGAGGTCCAGCCCTACCCCCAGCCCCCCTGCCCCCCCCCAGCCCCGGGCCCCGGCCGCGCGCGCCGCGCCTCGTTCTGGCAGAGGTCCAGCTCGGCGAGCACGGGCAGCGCGGCCAGGCCTGGCGCGAGCGCGAGCGCGCCGCCGTCGCCCAGCTCGTTCTCGCGCAGCGCGAGCCGGCGCAGGCGCGGCTGCCGCGCCAGCGCGGCCGCCAGCGCGCCCGCGCCGGCCGCCGTCACCTCGTTTAGTGCGAGCTCCAGCTCCTCCAGCTGCGCGCCGCCGTCCGCCAGCGCCTGCGGCCGGTGCAAAACTTTTGGTAGCGCCCCAGTCTGGCACGGTATCATGCGCTGCAAATTACACATGCAGTGCTTGTACTCATGCATGTGGGTGGCCGCTGCCACGTCGTCACGGGTGGCCTCGCTGTCACTCGGGACGTCAGCCACCCATTCATGAGCAATAGCAGGGCGGCAGGCACGGGCGATGCACAGAAGCAGGGCGCGCCTCGGCGACGGCCGACACGCCCTCGTCACCGAGCGCGGTGTCGTTGAGGTTGAGGCTGCGCAGGCCGGGCTGGCCGCGCAGCGCCTGCGCCAGCGCGGGTGCCGCCTCGGCCGTCATCGGGTTGTCGCTGAGGTCCAGGCGCACCAGGCTGCGCCCTGCGCCGGGCCCCCAACCTACCCTAATGACAGCCGTTGCCGAGCTCTCCGCACACAGCACAGCGCATGACAGGACGACCTCTGGGCACACAGCACCGCGCATCACATAACAGCCGCCTGCTGGCATGCAGGCAGGCTTCATGGCGTCAGCGCATGGTGCGGTCGCTGCTGGCACGGAGCTGTGTATTGTCCCCAAGCAAGCCACGCGCAAAAATGGGGGCATTCAGCAGCCATGCTGGCGCCCAGGTTCCGCTCGCACTCGGATCCTCTGAGGCTTCAGCGCTGGCGCGCGTCACCGCGCCCGGCCGGGCAGCAGCGCAGCGGGGCCGCGCGGCGCGCGCGTGGGCCGCGCACCCGCAGAGAGCCCCCGCGCCAGCGCGATGCCGCCCTCGGCGCCCACGCGCGAGGACGCCATGCGGAAGTCGGCCATCGCGGGCGCGCGCCCCAGCACCTGGCACCCGGCGGGCGACCGCCGCTTGGCGGGCTGCAGCATGCCCGGGCTGCAGAATGCCCGGGCTGCTAAGCTGCGCCTAGCAGTGCATGGGCGTGCCGCAGGCGCCTGCCATCCAACAGTCTGCCGCCGCGGCGCCCTGCTTGCAGCCGAGAGCGCATGCAATATCCGGCAGACGCGCCCAGTGCTAGCGGGCGCGTGTGCTGGAAGGCGCGGGGCGCGAGGGGGCCGGCTTCACAAGCGGGCGGCGCGGGCGCGCCTGCGCGATCGCCGCGGCGCCTGCGTCGTCGGACATGTTGTTGTGCAGGTGGAGCGTGGCGAGCGCGCCCGCGTGCGGCACCAGCTCTGCGATCGCGTGGCAGGCCGCGATGGAGCAGCCCACGTTCTGGAAGGCCAGCTTCTCCAGGCCCGCCTGCCGCACGCGCCCGCCGCGCCCTCAGCCGGGCATGCGGTGACTAGGCACTAAGGGCTAGGTTATCCTATTACATAGGGTTATGGTACCCTAACTCTATCTATACAGGCAGCTCATGCCGCTCTGGAAGGCCAGCTTCTCTAGGCCCGCCTGCCGCACGCGCCCGCCGCTGCGCCCTCAGCCAAGCATGCGGGCGTGCGATGATGTAGGGTAAAGTGTTTAGGGTTTGAGAAACATTTATCTGCTGCAGGCGGCTCATGCGTGACATTACATGCGTGACATTACAAGCACCAGTGCCGCCGTTTGGGCCCACGGCGCGCATGACACGTGCCGGCCCCTGAGCACCAGGCGCCTCTGCCACCCCAGGGCCTGTGCACTGGGGCGACAGGAGCCGGCTAGCGAGCGCGCCTGGCCACTAAGCGCGGCGGCGCAGGCGCGCACGCCCTTCTCGCCCAGCGCATTCTCGCTCAGGTCCAGCACCTTCAGCCGCGCCTGCGCGCTCGCAGCAGGGCGCACATGGTCCTGGCCGCACTGCTGGCTTCAACAGACCTGGTAGTCGACCAACCCTTGCTGCACCCGCATAGATGAGCGCAGAGCTGCATGCGTAAGCTCTCACCATCGCATCATAGCAACGCCCTCATCAGCAGGATGCGCAGTCGGCTCTTCCTCGCCACCACTGAGCCGCATGCATGCCATGGGTGAGCAGGCCAACACATGACATAGCATTCAAGGCTATTCTTAACTCTGCTGTGAGCCGGCAGGCCTGCTGGTGCCCACAAAGCTTGTCGCACAGGCTGGCGGACATAGCAGGCACCTGCGCGAGTGCGCCGCTGAGGATGCGCAGCGAGTTGAGCGCCTCCGCCTCCGGGCGGCCGGCGATGACGTCGCTGAGGTCGGCGTGCGTCAGGCTGGCCGCGCAGTTAACGATCGCCTCCGCAGCCACCCCCGCGGCCGCCGCGTCAAAGCTCTTGGTGCTGAGCTTGATCTGCGCAGCGGCGCACATGCTGTCAGGGCATGACGCGCTTGTAGAGCAGCTCGCGCCACACCCACAACCACCTGCACAGCCACCGCATGCAACATTCATTTGCTCAAATTGAATTTGCCCCGCCAGCCGACTGCTTTGTCGTCAATGTCTGATTGTGCCCTTTTGTTGCTCGCGGCGGACCCCCTGTACACTTCTGCATAAATAGCCATATGCAGGCAGTCAAGGCTGTTTGTAGTGACTCACGCAGGCACCACACTGCAACAACTGTCCAGTGCAGTCGTGCAACCAAGTGCACATAGTCGCAAGAGCACACACCCGGCACAGACCTCAGTCCAAACGGGAGATGCTCACTCTGCTGACGGTCGCCCCCGTCGCGAGCATGCTGGCGAGCGCATCCTGCGCCGTCTCTGCCACCAGGAACTCGCGCTCGCCGGTGAGGTCCAGCTCTGCGGCGTCGCGTGGCGCGGCGTGCGGCGCGCCGCCGTTCGCTTCTGCAGCGCCGCTGGCGCCGCTCCTAGCTTGGGACGCATCCAGCACCAGAGACGCGAGCTTCCTGTGTGCGTGCCTGTACTGTGAGCAACGCGCTGTGACTTGGGAGGCTGCTTGCCCACCGCAGGGAGGCATCGATTGGCACGCACGTGTGCATGCGCATACACAGCAGCTGTGCTCACGTAAATATTTTAAACGGGCGGAGGTCTTGCTACATAACTCCAACACTGCGTATGACCAGTACGGTACTGTACTTATGCCTGCTACACTACCCGCCAAGCTCGAGAGCTACAGGCGCTGGAGCACGCACCGTGTGTAAGCCGCCAGCGTCTCCGCGTGCGGCCGCATGCCAGTGGTGGTGCGAGCCTCAACACGCGCGACTGTGTATGCCTTCTTTTCAAACTCTGTAGCCAGCCGCTGCGCCTCATCATCAGACACGCGGCCCCCGGAATGGAACGCCATGGCCGTCAGGCTCTGCGCGACCCGGGCCACGGTGTCTGCGCGCTGCGCCGCGCCGAGCTGCCACTCCTCCTCATTGGCCGCCGCCATCACGCACAGGGGCTTGCCGCCTGGTTGCACGAGGCACTCTACGGACTATGCAGCGCTCAATACAAACACGGGAATGGGTCTGCATGAAAGTGGCCTTGTGCATCTCAGATGCAGCATCTGCAAGCCAGCTCCAACCTTCTTCTTCTCCTTCCTCCTTACAGAGGCCTGCACTGAAAGAGGAAAGTGCAGTTGAGACTTGTGTTTCTGCCTGACACCGACAGAGCGCAAAAGACGCACTATGGCCAACGACCAGGTACTGCTGCTCTCCAGCGGGCCCGTGGTGGATGGCAGCCTGCTTGCGGCCTGCCTGCAGCGCGCGGCGGCGCGCCTGGAGGACGCCACAGTTGTGTGCGCCTCAAACAGCCTGGGCAAGGACGCGCTGCCGCAGAGCGCGTTCGCGACCGCCGTGTCCGTTGCGCACGCCGCCGAGGAGCACACGGCAGGCCTGCTGCGAGCCATCCTGGGCGCGCTGCGCCCAGGCGGCGCGCTGGTCCTGCAGGAGCCGCAGGTGCGGACCATAACTTGCTTGTGCGTAGCACACGCTCTGCCTGCGCTCACGGCCTTGGGACCCGGTGCTGTCTTTAATTCGTGTAGTGGGACGACTGTGCACCTGCGCGTCCGGCGCTTCGGTGCAGAAAAGATGCAGGCTTTCAAGGGCGACAACTCGCTGATACGGGCACCTGAGTATAGTACCGGGCTCGCTGCGCAGGGCGCTGCGGGCGTAGAGGCGCTGCGGAAGGAGCTGCTGCTCGCGGGGTTCGTGGACATCAGCGGCGAGCAGGCGCCCGTGCACACAGCGCCGGAAGCTTCTGCCTGCACGGTGCGCTGTGCGCGGTGGTTCACAGCAAGGTTCCCCGGCGACTTTGCAGTGTGCACTGGTACACTGTGGTACCGCTCAGCTCCTGTGCCGCAAGGGCAGCCTGTAGCGGGCGCCGGTGCGGACGTCTTGAGCCCTGCAGACCTGGCAGTCCTTTGACTGGGTGGTAGGGCTGCTTGCGAAGCGGCAGGGGTGTGGCGGCGCTGTTATGAAGCGGCTTCGCTTGTGAGCAGCTGCGGTTTGAAGTCTGCAGCGTGTCTCATGCAAGAAGCCCGGGTCTGATACTCTCTGTTCAGCTGGCCGCGTGCGAAATATGAATCGCTGCTCGACAGGTGGCTGCAAGCAAGCCGCGCTGGGAGCCCGGCGCGCGCGCGGCGATTGCGCTGAAGCCGCGCGGCGCGCCGGCGCCGGCGCCGGCGCCGGCCGCCGCAGCGTGGACGCTGGCGCCGGACGAGGACGGCGCCGACGAGCTGCTGGACGATGAGGAGCTGCTCACCGAGGAGGACCGCGCGCGGCCGGACGCGCCTGGTGCGGACCTCAGTCAGGCTAGGGTTGAGGTGCGGGGCGTATGCGCGCATGACGCACTGGTTCTTTCCCCCCGCCCGCCGGGCCTCCCGCCCGCCGGGCAGCGGGCGCAGGCCTGAAGAGGCAGGCCGCTCTGAGGAAGGCTGCCGTCACGGCTAGCTGCTTCTGGAGCATGGCATGCTGCGGGCTCTGGTCCACGTCATCTCCAGCATGTTGCCACTTGGGCGGCAGCAGCCGCCCGCACAGTTGCGAGCACATCCGGCCGCGTAGCTTGCGGCAACTACCGCGCAGCTGGCAGCCCGGGCTGCAGAGCAGCTGTTACATGCGAATGATACATAGTCAGGGCATGTTGGTGCGTGATGCAGGTATGCCATGGGCCCGCCGCAGCAAAGCTGCAAGGGCAGCCAGCACGGGCAATCAATAGGCTGCTGCAGGCCCATGGCATACCCGCATCACAAACTCAGCATGGCCCGACTGTTCGTCAGCGCACGCGACAACTGCTGCAGGCCGGCCTGCCAGCTGTGCGGTTGTCGGCGCGAGCCACGCTGCCAAAGGTGCTCGACGTTGTGTGGGATGCTGCCCAGCGGCAACGTGCTATGGAGTGCCTGGACCAGGGACAGCGAGATGTCATGCTCCAGGAACAGCTGACCATGACGGCAGCCCTCCTTCAACGGCCTGGCCCTTCGGGCGTGCGCTTGCTGCCGTTGGCGGCGCCCGGGGGCTGGCCGCTGGACGGCCACTTTCATTGTTGGGACGGCTCTGCCGGGTCCTGCGTTCGCGGGGCCTCCTGTCACCGTGGACGGTGCCCCAGACTGCGCGTGCAGCATTAGAGCGCACCACGCGCGACCTCCTTGGCGTGCATGGCCGTAATGGGTCGTTGCCGCGTCTCCTGCACCATGTGCACTGCAGCGTTATCTAAGAGACAGTACGATGTCATAAATTGTCATTTACCCGCTTCGTGACTCTCACTTGCGCGTGCTTGGTTTTGTTGATATGCACGCACGCCCGCGACGCTGATGCCAGCAGGCCGCTGGGCGCAGCGGCGGCCGACTGCGCGCCGGGCGCCAGCAAGAAGGCGTGCGCCAACTGCTCCTGCGGCCGCGCGGAGGCCGAGGCGGCCGGCGTCAAGGCCGCGCTGACGCCCGACATGCTGGAGAATCCGCAGAGCGCGTGCGGCAGCGTGCGCGCCCGGCTGCAGCCCCGCGCTCGTTGCGAGGACAGCGGTGCTGCACGCTTTGCATGCTCGGGCGGCTGTGGGGGTCATGGGAGCTCTAGCGTGGCCGGGCCAACAACAGGCAGCGCAGGCAGTGCGGCGGAATGTGCGGTTTGCTTGAAAAGGCTGTGCTGGAAGCGGACATGCAGAGAGTCATGGCTATGTGTTCTCCACTTCCCATCTGTTGCAGGCTGACGTGGGTCAGGCGTTGGAGGGCGGCGAACGGCCTGCCTGCCTGCCAAGCCGCCCGCCGCTGCCGCCGTCAACCATGTTGCAATCAGAGCTGTGCTGACATAAAGTCTGCGCGCAGTGCGGGCTGGGCGACGCGTTCCGGTGCGCGGGCTGCCCGTACCGCGGCCTGCCCTCCTTTGCGCCCGGCCAGAAGATCGAGCTGCCGGCTGACTTCCTCACCGCGGACGCCTGAGCTGCCAAGTGTGTCAGCCTATGTCGCGCCCTGCCCTCCTGTGCGCCGGGCAGGCAGCTGAGCAGCCAGCCGGCTGTCCTGGCTGCGAACGTCCTGAGAGCTGCCAGCAGAGGCATTGTGCACATGTGGGCAGGAGGTGCTAGCCAAGGCCCTCGCTAGCTCGCTCATGGCTACACCCAGGCTCACCAGGGATGTGCATGGAGTGCGGGCAGCTGGGAGTCTATTGCACCCCACAGGCCGGGTCCTGCTCCGCCTCAAGACCTTAGGCTGAAGCCTGTGGGCAGTGCGTCGCCTGAGCTGTTTTGGCAGAGGATGTGTATGTTGCTGCGCACAGTCTGTGCGCTTAATGCCCATAGCAGTGCTGGTGCGTCTTTCTAGTGAGCCAGTGGACCTTGACACAGGTGCAAGCACCATGTAACGTACATGACAACTCTCTGCGTCAGCCTGTACGATCCTGCAGGCCGCTCCGCGCTACATATCACCACGCGCAGCAGCCACCCTGGCGCTTGCATGCCAGGCAGGCGTGCCTCGCCAGGGACGTGCAAACTCCCTCAAGTCAACACAGGTGGCTCCCGGCTGATCAGGGCCATGGGCTACTGCCAGCGTGCACATGGTGCGGATCAGCACCCGGCACGCACAGTCCGTCCCGGCGAGCCGCCCGCGATGGCACCAAACACGAGGTGCGCGCACAGAAAGTGCAGTCAATGGCACATGAGGAGAGCGCTGCGACAGGCTTGCTGAGTGCGAGCGAAATCTCAATTGGCCTGTTCACATCAGCATGGCTGGGGCTTAAGGGGTTCCCCTGCAGCAGGCGCGCCCGCTGGCGCCAACTGCTGCCGGGAGATGTGCTCCCAGGGCTGAACGCGCAGGGTTATCGCTGGCGCACCGGCGAGCAGCCCCGCGAGCCCCCGCGCCCGCCGGCGCCGGCCTTGCCAGCAGGCAGCAGCGGGATGCGCGAGGGCTTGGCCTCCGCCACATGAACCTGTGCCGGCGGGCGGTTAGGGTTTGCATTCTCGGCGCCGTCGCCGCCCCCGGCGCGCGCGCCACCGTCGCCCCGCTCCCCGTCCAGCTCCATCTGTGCGTCGGCGCCTGCGCGCGCCGAGCGAGCGTCGCCCGCGCCTGGTTTGGCACACACCTGGCTCCTGGGCGGCTCTTCCCCGGCCGCCTAGCCTACCGCCGGTGTCCCTGCGCGGCTGCGGCGGCGCAGTACCTGAAGCTCCAGCATTTCCGCCCCGCAGAAAGCATCACTCCCACCTGAGCCGCACTGCTCGCCAGATCGCCGACTCGCTGCACAGTCAGGGCAGCAAGCAAGCCCGTTTCTTGCGCCGCGCCGCAGGGAGCAGACGTCACCTTCGGGCTCCTCGGGCGCCTGCGCCAGCGCCGCGTCCGGCGCGCCGCCGCGTTGCCGCCGGAAGTCGGCCAGCACCGCGTCGGGCGCCGGCGTGCGCAGGCTGGCCGCGTAGCCGGGCGCCGGCAGCGCCGGCGGGCGCAGCTGCGGCTGCGCGCCTGCGCACGCGCGCCGCGGCGCTCGGGCGAAGCTGCTCGGCAGCGCGCTGCTGCGTTTGGCGCGCCGGTGCACGCAGGGCAGCACGCCGTGCACAGCTGCGGTCTTTGCTTGACCAGGAGACCTATGTGTCCCAGGACATGGCAGGCGCTAGCTGCCTCTGCTGGCCTCACTGCTGAGCATGTTGTGAGGACTTCGCTCGCCACGCATGGGCCATTGCAGAACAGTCCTAACTGCAGACGGCCGTATGAGAACGGCACGGCGTGAGCGGGACCGGTGGGCTGCTCGCCGCTGCGCGGGTCGCGCTGGAAGCGCGCTGCAGCAAAGTCGGCCACGTCGCCGTCCAGCTCCACGAGCGCGACGCCCGTGCCGCGCCCGAACGCGCGCGCCTCCGCCGCGCCGGCGGCCGAGGCCTCGGCGGCCGCCGCGAGCGCCGCCGCCTCGCGCGCGTGCGCGCTCGCGGCCTCGGCCGCCGCTGATGACCGCGTCTCCTCGGCCGCCGCCGCCGCTGCGCGGCGACCGCGCGGGGACTTATGGAGCCCGCTCGGAAGCCTGGTGCTAGACTCTGTGTGCAATACGAGGTCTGGAAAGCTCCTTAGGTAGGCTGTGAAGGCACGAGTCTGTGCTGCATGCACTGATCACGCACATATGCAATGGGACGTGCAGGCACCCTGCTATAAGATCAGACCCCGCGTGGCGGGGCTGAGGTCGTACGGCGCCGCCGTGCCTGTCCGCAGCGCCTGCACGCCGTGCTCGGCGGCCGCCGCGATGGCGGCCGCGTCGGTCGCCGCCGCGGCCGCCGCGGCCGAGCTGTGCGTGCGCAGGCGCTCAACCATGTCCGCCTGCGCTGCCCAGGCGCGCTCGCGCAGCGCCTCGCCTGCGCGCGCCACGCACGCCCCACAGGCTTAGGGTCACGGGAGAGGGTGTGCAGGCCATGTGCAGGCCCGCAACTCCGGTAGGGAGGTGCAGGATAGGGCAGGGCCCCCAGGCATTGTGGCCGACAAGCGCGCAGCCATGGTGCTAGCGTCAATGTTGTGCTCTTGCGACATCTCTTTAATTTGCCATGCTCTGGTCGCCGGACTCTCAGCCGCACCCTGCTCGCAGGCCTGCGCGGTGGCGCCCGCCAGCGCGGCCTCGCGGTCGCGCGCCGCGGACGCGGCGCCCGCCGCCGCCGCCTCGGCCGCCGCCGCCTCTGCCCGCACCGCGCCGTCCGCCGCGCGCGCCGCCTCTGCAACCGCGTCCAGCCGCTTCCCGACCGCGCCGGCGCCCGCAGCCAGCCGCGCCGACAGACCGCTGACGGCCTGCGTGACCTCGTTGCGCGCGCGCTGCGCGAAGCCCGCCAGCAGCACGCCCACCGCGTCTGCCACGCGCGCCTGCGCGCCGCGGCCGCATGCTGAGGAGGGCTTGCTTAACCTGAGGAGGGCTTGCTTAACGTGCTGACGCCAGCTGGCTGGTGCATTGCCAGCTACTGGACCAAAGCGTGACTGGCCTGCATGCGTGAGGTGCTGCAATGCTGAGCAGAGGCTCCGAGTGGGTCTCTTATGACATATCTCAGCATGCCCGCGGCCGTGCCTGCTCCTGCTGCATGCCCGCCTCGAACGCCGCGCCGAAGCTCGCCAGCCCGCCGTCCTGCGCGGCGGCGGCGCTGTCTGCGGCCGCGCGCGCGGCGATGACCGCCTCGCCCGTGGCCGCCAGGCGCTCGCCGGCGACCCTTAGGGTTCGCCGCCCGCCCTCCAATGCGGCTGCCTCCGCGCGCGCCGCCGCGGCCGCGGCCTCGCCAAGGCCGGCCTGGTGCCGCTCAAGCGTGGCCGCCAGCGCGGCGTGCGCCTCCGCGAGCGCCTCGGCCGCGCTTGTCGCCGCGGTCTGCGCCGCGGCTGCAAATCGCGTCTGCGCGGCGGCGGCCGCCGCCACCGCGTCGGCGCCGGCGCCGGCCGCGGCGCCGGCGGCCGCGTCGCCGGCCGCCGCCACGGCAGCCACCTGGCGCTGCAGCTCGGCCAGCCGGCCCTGCGGAACAGGCGCCAGTGTCGAGGCGCCGGGCGACGCAAGCGGGTGGCTGCTGCGAGCATGGCAAGACTGCAGGGTGTTTCAAACAGCGATGCCAGAAGGCGTGTCCCGGCATGTGTCATGCTCTGCCTATTGGAAATTTTAAATGCAAGGGGTACTTACAGGCCGCCGGTTTGACGCCACGGACGCCGCTGCGCGGGGGCACGGTCAGCACTTGGCGTGGTGCCTCGCAAGCATGCCAGCAAGCTGTTTGCACAGGCTTGGCCAACAGCGCGGCCTGCGGGAGCGCTGCCGCCAGAGCCCCGCCCACACACCAGGCAGAGTCGGGGCGCCCGTGACGCTGGGAGCGCGCCTGCAAGCTGGCCAGGTCCGCCTCTGCGCGCCCGGCGTGCGCGGCCAGGTCCGCCGCGACGGCGCCGTGGCGCGCGGCCGCCGCATCCGCCGCCGCCGCGACGCCTGCGGCCAGCGCGCGCAGGCGCCGCTCGGCGGCCGCCGCAAGCTCCGCGACCGCGCCCTCGTTCGCGCCCTCGCGCGCCGCCGCCGCCGCCAGCCTGCGCCGCGCGCGGCGCATGGGATTCCGAGCTTTGCTGGGCAGATGTGTAGGGTAGGGTTAGGGTATGACGGGAGCCAGGACGGTCGCTGGTCTGCGTCGGCGCGCACGGCTCAGTGTGTGCACCGGCGGCGGGGCGGCCGCGGCGGCCGGTGGCGCGCGCACCAGTCCAGCAGGAGGCGCGTGTCGTCAGCGGCCGCCGCCAGGCCGGCGGCCAGCTCGGCGGCGTGGCCGGCCAGTGCGGCCTCGCTGCGCCCGTGCGCCGCGATCAGAAAGTCGCGCTCCTCGAGCGCGGTGCGCGCGGCCGCCAGCGCATCAAATGTGCTCGCCAGCTCCTGCGGGGCGGCCTCTGTTAGGCATGCAGCCGTGTGCGCAGCAGGGCTCTCCACATGCGCGCCCAGGGCACGCCTGGCCTCCCCAGAGCACAGCAAGGCCTCTAACCTGCCAGGTTTATTTACCATAAACAATTGTTCTTGGTTCATGTCACCATGCACTGGACCGCGCCGCAATACACATCACACCAGACACCAGCATAAGAGCTGACATGGAAAAGCGCGCGGCGCGTGGCGGGCGGGCACCTCCTGCGTGCGGCCCAGCTCCGCGGCCAGCGCGGCGGCCTCCGCGCGGTGCGCCACACGCGCGGCCTCGGCCTCCGCCTCCAGCTGCTCCACGCGCGCCGCCGTCGCCGCCGTGCTCTGCAGCAGGCGAGCGCGTTTGAGCGGCGGGACCCACCGCGTGCGCAGTGACTGGTGCAGGCGGGGCTTGGGCCAGCTCACTGCATGCGCCGCCACTTCTAGCTCGGCGCATGCGCCGCCACTGCGACTCAGCGCACCCGCCTTCCGGTTCCTCAGCGCCGCCGCTTTGCGTAGCGCGGCGCCGTGTCGCACATGCATGCCACGCCACAGCTCCGGCGGGGCGCCCCAAGCCGCGCGCGCGCCCGGGGGCCGCGCCGAATCATCCGCACTTGGGCATGTATATTAACGCAACCACTGGGGTGTGCAGGAAAGGGTTGGGGTAGGGTCTTGCGCGCGCCTGCTCCTGCTGGTGGAAGTGCTCGAGCGGGATGTAGACGCCGTTCTTCTCGCGCGTCGCGTGCAGCTCCACCTTGAGCCGCCCGATCTCCGTGTTGAGCTCCTTGATGTGCGCCGTCTTGCTGATGCGCTGGTTCACCTGCGGCACCGCAACGCGCGTCGGAGGCGCCCCACCCAGCCCTTGGCGCCGGCCACTTGCCCCTCCTGCAGCGACACTGTGTTGCCTCTCCGTGCCTCGCATACTGTTGTTGGCATAACATGCACCTCAGGGTGGCATGGGCGAGACTTATCGAGCCAATCATGTGGCCGCATCCGCACGCGGCAGCCAATGAGCCAGTGGGTTTGACCGCGTCTGCCTGCCAGACGGACGAGGTCCAGGATCAGGGTGCATACCCACCACCGGGGGGCGGGCGCGGGCGCGCCTCAGGACGGTTGCGGATGTTCTTGGCGCGGTGCGCGTAGTCCAGCGTGCTCAACGTCTCCTCCTGGCACTGCACGGTGGGCGCGATGGTGGCGATCACGCACGTCTTGGTACGCCCGCCCAGGCTGTCGCGCAGCAGCCGCGTGAGCTTGGAGTCGCGGTAGGGCACCTGTGCGCGCGCGCGCGGCTGGGGTCAGGGTAGGACAGGGCATCTGCGCGCGCGCGCGCGCGCGCGCGGCTGGGCTTGCATTTGCACCCAACTGCAACCGCCTGAGCGGCGGCATCGCACACATGATAAGCAGGGTGGTGCTCCTGCACCCTCACACCCGTCACTTGTGTGGAGCCTCGTGGTGCATCTGGCTCTGCACCCTAGAGGTGCCCTGGCCGTCACGCGCGGCAGCGGCGCGTCCCAGCAGGCCTCACTGTGCGAACAAGTCTGAGCACGGCCGCAACGTGCAGTTAATCACTTGCCAGCTGGGCAGTTGGCCGGACTCGTCTGCATGGCTGCGCATGCATGCCCATGCGACCATGCGGAGCCCCCCGAGCCAGTCGTGCACAAGGGCATGTTGATATGACCCCGCTGGCTGAAGCCCTGGGAGCTGTACGAGGCCTGGGCGGGCGGCGCACGTGGCCGGAGCCCTCGACGAGCGCGGTAATGACGCGGCCCAGCGTCAGCAGCGACTTGTTGATCAGGCCCGCCTCCTTGGCGCGCTGGTCCACCGCCCCCGACCTGCCGCGTGCAGGCAGGGTGGGGCCGCGGCGCGCGGTGTGGAGCGGGACAGGTGGGATGATTAGTGCGGAGTGGGACAGGCCAATTGGGTCCGCGGTCCAGCGGAGCTCGCCAGTCCTGACGGAGGTGGCGGTCGCGGGCGGCCGCATGCTGATGCTGCAGTGCCCGCTTGCATGACTAGACATGTGAGCTCACAGCTGCATGAGCCTGAGGCTGCTAATGGAGGAGAACGGTCTGGGCGCGGGCCCGCACCGGGACACATTCTCGGAGCCGGCGAGGTCGACCAGGTACAGCTTGCCGATCTTGATGACCTCCTCGCCGTCCGGCGCCATTTCGCGCATGTGCACCTGCTCCCTCACAGAGCCCGGCGTCATGCGGGGGCAGGGGCCGTGCTCGGGGGCCCAACATGCTAAAGGGCGGTGGGGTGATGCGTCTGCCCGCGCATTCAGAGAAGCACAGCTGAGGGCGCGCCCTGTCCATGCGCCAGGAACAGGCTGAAGACGCCTGTGCGCATGCGGCATGATGGGGAAAATGACGAGGAGCGGACGGTCCCAGGCGCAGGCGCGCGCCGTGACGCAGAACACCGAGTGCGATCGGCTAGACTGCTTGTTCAGCAGCGTCTCGGCGGTGCGGCGCTTGGCGCTGCCGCGGTCCAGCAGCGCGTAGATGTCGGCCGCGCTGCGCACGATCAGCTCCTCCAGGCCCTGCGCGCGGCGGCCCCCGCCCACAAACATTTTGAACGCGATCTGTGTCTCCCTGTGCGGGTGCGTCTCCCCCTCCTCGCTGCCGACGACCGTAGTTGCACGCGCGCCCGCAAGCAAGCGCGGCAGACCACAAGGCAGCACATGACAGTAGCGTGGGGCATTCAGCGCTGCAGTCGTCGGATTGCTTATGTCCGAGTGTCTGGAAGACATGTTGCTGGTACCGGCAGCCTCGCGTGCGGGTGGATACCGGCGGTTACTCAGGAGCCAGCCGCCTCTCTGTCCCGCACGCCGCGCACCTGCACGACGACGCCGTTGCGGTCCTCCAGCATGCGCAGCTTGGCATTGGCCGCGTCGCCGACCGCCAGCAGGTCGCTGCTCTCCTCCTGCGCGTCGCACGCGCCCCAGCATGCATGTCAGGCCCGTGCCTGGCGCGCGGCTGGGGCAAGAGCCCTGCCTGCGGGCGACCAAGGCAAACGGGCAGGCCTGCGACTGGCAGTACGCAGGGGGCTGACTGATGCGCTGCATTGGTGGCGCGGGAGGGGCGGCCATACCCAGGGGGCACCCCAGCAAGGGGCAAATCCCGCACGACTCAATGGTCTGTGCGTGCTCACTTGGGCGGGTGCATCAGGTCCGCAGTCTACCGCCGTGGCAGTGTTGCGTGTCGCGCTCAGACACTATGCACGCACGCTGTTTGTCCTGCTTCTCGCCCTACCTACCTAACCATCTTCTGGTAGGGCAGGGAATAGCATACCGCATACCTTACCCCTGCTGCTCCCTCCACTGATGCGCTCTGTTCCCCGGCGCGCGCGCCTGGTACAAGTCCAGGAAGGAGCACTTCGTAATAGCCAAGGGCATAGCCTATCGCATACCCTAACCCTGCTGCTCCTCCCACCAATGCGCTGTGCTCCCCGGGGCGCGCGCCTGGTACAGCTCCAGGAAGGAGCACTTGACCGTGTACTCCGCGCCGTGCGCGTCCAGCGTCGTGAAGATCTGGTGGATGGCGCGCGGGATCACGCCCGCCGCCTCAGACAGGTCGAAGCCGTCCGCGCTGTTGCGCGCGCCGCCCTGGCCCCACGCCGGGCAGCGTGACTCTGGCGCAGGGCTCGTCAAGACAGGCTGCCGGACCGGTCAGCGCAGGAGCGGCATACACCCGCCTCTGGGCACATCCGAAGACAGCGAATCCATGGGCATGCCGCAGGACAGGCGCCATGGCCCCACGCTGGTGCAGCTGGCTGCTGTGGCTCTGCTCCCCAGTGACGCGGCCCTGACCATCTCCACTCTCGTCAAACGTGCGACCAAGCACAAGTGAGCAGGGCTGCCGGCTTAGCATGGTGTAGTGCGTCTCGAGCGCCAGCTGCACCCGCTCCGCCCGCTGCTCGACCATGACCATGCGCAGGTCCGGCTGCGCAGGAGCGCCTGCTGGCTTCCCCAGGCGCGCACCTCCATCGTGTACGTCTTGCCTGTCCCGGTCTGCCCGTACCTGCCGGAAGAAGCACAGAGGTTATGGAGGGCGCCACAGGTGTGAGCCCCGCGATACAACGAAAGCGCTGTTCAGCAGAGCGACAGGTCCCTGCAGAGCTGGCGCAAGGCGCTTGCACTATGGTTGTGTACCAAGTGCTTGCAGCCACCAGGTAGGGGCGAGCGGCCCCTGCTCTTCTGCTGTGCGACCAAGCAGGTCTGCTGCAGGCTCAGCGGCAGGGCCGCGCACGCAAATATAGTGCAGTTGAAGCCCTCCAGCACTTCCTCGACGATGGGCGCGATCGCCTGCGTGTAGAGCTTCTCCTGCCCCGACTCGGGCGCAAACACCTGCCAGGCGCGCCGTTGCGCAGCACGGTCAGCGACCGTGCTGGCTGCCAGGCTTGCGTCGGCTTGGTGAAGGCGTTGCGGCCAGCCTCCTTTGCACGCCATATGAGATCCTGACACACTCGCAGCATGCTATTGTGCAAAAGCGGCGCTTGCTTTTACGCAAACATGCGGGCACGGAGAGCTGCGCGAGGCCTTGCGCAGCGCGGCACGCCTTGTCAAAGTGGAACGAGCGGCCCAGCTGCTTGCTGCCCACGGACTGGAACAGCGTGACTTCGCGCGCGGCCTCGTTGCATACGATCACCTGTGGCACGCGGCCTGCCACCTCCTCCTTGTTGCAGGGCCTGCGCGCATCCGCCGCCCTGGCTGACATCTGCTCCGCACTCTGCTCTGCACCAGCGAGTGACCCCCCCGGTCTGCAAGAGCACTAGCGGCGGCAGCCGAAAGCCGCGGAGTGTCAGGCGCTGTGCGGCGCGCCTGCAGCGCAGGATGACCTGCACATTCACCGCGCCGCCTCCGCTGCCCGCATCATGCACTTTCTTTGCCGTCGCCATGGCGGTGCGCTGGTCCAAGGCCTGCTCCTCACTGCGCCTGCGCTTCATGCCCCGAGCTGCTTGGGAGCTCGCTCGGCTGCGCTTTGTGGTTCGAATACCTGCCCCAAATTTGGCTCCAGGGTCGCCGTCCAAACCTCCTTGGTGCTCAGATTTCAGTACGAAGGCCTCTCGAGGCGAGGGAGTTAGCTACTCCTTTCCTTCCTTCAGCGCTGTCAGAGGAAGGCAGGGGCTACACCATGGCGATCCTCCAGCGCAAGAAGAAGCAGGTTGAGGATGGGGAGGGCAAGTCGCACTTCTACCACCGCTTTGCGCAGCAGGAGCTCGCGGGGTGGATCCCCGTGGTCACGGCCAAGGCGGTCGTAATTTACTTCTTCGTGGTCGCGGCCGTGTGCGTCGCGCTCGGCGTGCCCGTGCTGATCGCGTCGCTCGGCATCGTGCAGTACAGCGTGCGGTACGACGACCAGGGCCCGATGGCCAGAGAGCCCGATGACCAGGCGCGCCCCCCCACGACCGCACTTGCTGTGCAAGCGTGCAGCCTGCAGATGCTTGAATGCAGCCCTGCAAGAGTCTCTGGAGCAGCAGCGCCCGCGTGTCAGGTTGTGACCCAGGCTAGGGACCCGGCGCTGCGTGAGCACGCAGGAGTGCTGCGTGCAGGCGCGCGCTACGCTGCTGCGTAAGCAGGACGGCGAGGGCACCAACGCCACTGTGTACATACACGTCGACAAGGCCATGCGCCCGCCGGTGCGCCCGCCCGGTTCCAGCACGGGAGCCCCGCGTGAGCGTGCGTGCTGGCCGGCGGCCCTGGCTGCCTTGCGGAGCAGCACGACCCTGCCGCAGCTTGCTCCTCCCGTCGTGCGCGTTCCGACCACAGCCAGCGCGCGGAGAGCCAGCACGGCGCTGCCCGCAGCCCCGCTTGCCAGCTCAAACATCCAGCTCCTGAGCTGTCTGCACTGCTTGTCTGCCGCGCCAGCGCCGAGCGCCCGGCTCCAGGTCAATAGCAGCTTGCGGCCACAGGGGCCCGGGCGCCTGCACAGGCTTTGGCCTAGCAGGCGCTCCCCACGGCCTGATGAACTGCGCCGGACTGCCGCAGGTGTATGTGTACTACCACCTGCACCGCTTCTACCAGAACCACAAGCGCTACGTGCGCAGCCGCAGCGACGCGCAGCTGGCCGGCAAGACGCGCGACCCCAGCATCAAGTGCCAGCCGGAGCAGTACGTGGGCGAAGGGCAGAGCCGGCCGATTAACCCGTGCGGGCTTATCGCGTGGTCGCTGTTCAATGACTCCTTTTCCGCCACCGTCGCCGGCGCTTCCGGGGCTGGCCGGACGCTCCCGCTGGATGTGCGCGCCCAGCCCCGCACGGGCACTCGATGAGGGCGCTCCCAGGCTCCATCCGATCTGCTGACTTGCGTGGGGTGGGGGTAATGCTCGTAGTCGCCGTTCACGCACGTCCGCATGCGTTGGACCCGACACAGCACCCTTGCATGCAGTGCACCCTGTGCTGCGGTGCATGCAGTCGGGGCCGCCGCAGTGACGGGAGGAGGCGGCGAAGCGCGCGAGCGCCGCGCAGGAGACCAGCAGCGCCTGGGACTACGACCAGTCTCACCTACCCTAACCCTAACCCTGTCCCTCGCGCGCCGCGCAGGAGACCGGCATCGCCTGGGCCTACGACAAGGAGCACCTGTACGGCAACTACCTGCCCACCAACTTCAACAGCGACCCCCGGTACCGCGGCGGCAACGCCTCCACGCTGCCGGTCAACCAGAACGAGCACCTCATGGTCTGGCTGAAGCCGGCGGCCAAGCCCTCCTTCCGCAAGCTCTGGGCCATCATCCACGAGCCCATCCCCGCGGGTGCGGCTGCTCACGTTCCTGGCCCCGTTGCTGTTGGCTGTCATGAGCATGCAGGCAGAGGGCTTGCCGTGCACGTGCACATGCGGTCCGTGCGGACACACTGTGCCCCTCGCCCACTTGTTCTTTAGGGCAGGCGCGGTCCTGCCCGAGCGACCTGGGTATGTGAAAGGCCAGCATGTCATAGGCCGGGAAGGGCAGGAGAGCCGGGCGCGCGCCCAGCGCGGCCATCGCCGGCAGCGCGCGCTCGGTCGGGCCCAGCGCGCTGGCCACGCCCGCCAGCACCAGCGCCGCGCCCGGCAAATTGCAGACCCGCGCGTCCGGCAGCTGCAGGCCCGCACGCCCCTGTCCCCGCCCCTCGTCGCTGCCGTGCACGATGCGGCACGCCGCAGAGTGTCTCGCGCGCGGGCGCGCGCAGGGAGCGTGGTGACGGTCGAAGTGAAGAACCGCTTCAACACGTACGACTTTGGCGGCGCCAAGGCGCGCCCCCGCCCCCGCTGCGCCGCTGCTCGCCTGCACGGGCCATGCCTGCCCACGCCGCTGAGGAAGCCCTTCCCTGCCAGCCCTTAGCACGCTTGGTCCTGAGCAGGTCTGGCGCATGGGAAGCAGGACGGCATGCCTGGCACTCAGTGGTCGAGGCTGCTGCTGCGTGAAAGTTTGCAGGAGCAGGTGCACCCGCAAACGCACAGGACGGCGGCGCCTGCACGGCAGTGAGGGCGTCGGCAGGGCGGCCGCGGGGGACTCGAGCGCCCGGGCCGCCGCGCTGCCGGCCCCGCGGGGGCGCCCGGGCGCTGAGGCGCGGGGGGTGGCCCGGGCGCTGAGGCGCAGGGGGGCGCTCGGGCGCTGAGGCGCCGGTGGGCGCGGGCACTGAGGCGCAGGGGGTCGCCCGGGCGCTGAGGCACCGGCGACGCGCAGGAGCTGGTGCTCAGCACCGACTCGTGGACGGGCGGCCCGCCGCGCCGCCGGCCCTGCAGCGTTGCCCAGACGTCTGAGCGCCGGCGTGGCGGTGCGCAGGAGGTGGTGCTGAGCACCAATTCCTGGATGGGCGGCAAGAACCTGTTCCTGGGCGTCGCGTACCTGGTCGTGGGCGGCCTGGCGTTCCTGACCGCGCTCGCCTTCCTGCTCGCCAGCTTCACCGGCTGCTTCGGCCTCATCCGGCGGCGCAAGTGCGCGCGCCGCGCCCCGCGGCCTGCTGACAGCCAGGCTCGGCGTGCAGGTGACAGAGGCGGCTTGGCGGTGCGTGGCGCCGCGTGCGTGCAGCACGCTGCTTGTGGGGTCATGCTCGGCGTGCAGCTCCAGGGCCAGGACGACGTGATAGCCATAATGTTGGGTGCCAACCCGTACATAAGAAGCTTGTGCGCCTGGGCTGCAGGTTTGGCGACGTCAGCGTGCTTAGCTGGAACCGGAAATGAGCTGCGGCGGCGTTTGTGCGTGACCTAGCTATCTTTGGGGAGACTTGTTTGGTCAACAGCCTTTGCGCAGAAAGGCATCACGTTGCTGTGAAGCCACTGAACAATGTTGCAGACCGTGCTGTAAACAATGTTGCAGCCCGTGTTGGAAGCCTGAGGATGATGCATGCTTTCAAAATTGAACTGCACAGCGGTACCCCGTGGTAATGGCGGGACCACCCTCAATGGTGCATGGTGCATGCTTCAAGCATGTCTACCAGTGCTAGCAGACAATGTCGTAATGAGTTCGCAAAGGATGCAACTCGTTCATGCGAGCACACTGGCAGCAGACCCCACACTTCAGCACGCATCCATCTCAGCCCCGGTGCACTCATGTAGCAGATCGCTGCAGGCGACACCCTCACAGACCCGAGCAGGCGCCAGCAGCGCTGCCTGAGAGCGCGGCCGCACGCGCTGCGCGGGCGAGCACGGCGCAGCCAGGGACACCATTGCGAACCCTGACGGGACGACAGCAGCGCGTCCTGGAGGTCGGGCGCTGCAGGGGTGCAACAGGCTGCAGCCAGTACGGCCGCCTCCGACCCTACCATGAACCCTAAGCGGACGCCAGCAGCGCCTCCTGGAAGCGCGGCGGCGCGCGCAGCACGGGCGCGCGCGCGCCGAGCGCGCCCACGTCGCCCAGCTGGCCGCAGGCGGCCATCTCGTCGTCGCCGCGGCTGTCGCGCACGGTGCACACGCGGCCCGCCTGGATGAGCGTGCTGCGGAAGCGCTGGACCTGGGTGCCCGCCCCCCAGCACGCGTCAGATTGACCCCCTCGACGATGTCCTGCACCGTAATGTCACGGCAGTACCCAGCGTTCGTCCGCCTCAGCATGACGGAGCATTGGCTCTTATGGACTGTGCATCCGGTTGGCTGCGTGCCGGGGTGCTCCCACAGCAGCGGCGCCACATCAACACATGCGCCTGGACTGGAGTGCGTGGTGCTGCGCCTGCACACTTCAGATGCAGGCACATCGGCAGGCGGCGTAAAGCCATACGTTCTGCAGCCCCCACACAGCGGGGGCCGAGCAGGGCGCCCGCAGCCAGACTCCGGCCTGCAGGCCCCCGGTGCACGGTGCGGGCGCGCGCCCGCTCGGGCGGCGAGGGCGCAAAGCGCGTCCCGGCGTGCGGGTTGAACGTGATCAGGTTGAACTTGGCCTCGATGTCGGCCGCAAGCGCCGCCAGGCGCGCCGCGTCGGCGTCGGTGTCGTTCACGCCGGCCAGCATGACGTACTCGAACAGCACGAAGCGGCCGGCCCCGCGCGGGAAGAGCTCGCGCAGCGCGCCCAGCAGCGCCGCCAGCGGGTACCTGCACAGGGACGCTGACCCTCACCAGAATATCACAGACAGCAGATTGAGAGCAGAAGAGCACAGAAACTACACCAGCAGGTACGCCAGCATGTGCGCGAGACGTGAGCACCTGCCTGCAGCGGCATCACTCTGATGCGGCAGGTGCAGGGCCTTCCCAGGCAGCTGCGCTCATGCCTTGCGCGCTGCGCATGCCCGGACCCCATGTATGATGCCCTGTGCGCCGGAGCCTAGGACCTAGCGCTATCAACGTGGCTTCCTGGCAGTGCTGCCAGCGCATGCACCCGGCTCCCGCGGGGGGCGCGCCGGCGGTTGACGGGCACGAGCCAGTCGCGCAGCTCGTCGGTGGTCGCGTGCAGCGACACCGCCAGCTGGCACCGCGACGCGGCCGCCGCGAGCGCGCGCAGCTGCGGCACCAGGCCCACCGTCGACACGGACACCTGCAGCGCCCGCGATGGCGTCGTTTGCAGTGAAATCACAGGGTCTCCTCACAGAATACGGATTACGGGGCGCGGCACCAGGCCGAGCGTTGACAGAAGCACCCGCATGTACTTTGCGTGCCCCCGCCAAAGTCGCCTGCTGGAGAGACATACAGGGTATTGCACAGAGACTCTCTTGGGATGGCCGCCAGCTCCGCATGCTTTGGTAAGAATACGCCGCCTGGGTATGTCCCTGACAGGCAGCGGCCTGCGACTACAGGCCTAGCGCGTTGGGGCAGAGCGGCGCAGGCGAGGCTGGCGCGCCGCAGCAGCGCAGAGCTGTGCTCCTGCGCGGCAGACGTCTGTCGCCTAGCCCTACTTTGCCCTAGCCCTATCCTGCGCAGCAGCCGTCTGGTGACGCACCTTGTTGGCCGAGAAGTGCAGGCCCAGCTCGTGCGTCGCGATGGCCACCGAAGCCAGCACCGCCTCATAGTTGTGCAGCGGCTCACCTGGGCGCGCGGGCTTGGTCTCACGTGCCAGAGAGACCAGGCCGGCGCGGCGCCGCGTCGCTCCCAAGGCAGCGCCCCGCATGCGCGCCTTGACATGCCAAGGGGCACACGGCGCAGAGCAGCTCCGTGACCAGGGTTGTGCGTCACGGTCGCACCCTTGTCGCTTTTTCATAGCCTGATGTTTATTGCATGCAATCACAGTCTGTGAGGCGCTGACTCTCTGAGAACGACCCTGCTCTCCCCTGAGCATGGCGTGTCACGGCATCGCAGCCAGACCAAGGGAACATCCGCGCCAGCATCCCTGGCTGGCCCAGCATGCTGCGGACCCGCGTTGTCGCGCGGTGCCCCTGCCAAGCAGGGCCGCAACAAATGGAGGAGGGCGCACCCATGCCCATGTAGACAACGTTGGTGACGGGCGCCAGCGCGGCGGGGTCGCCCGCCGCCGCCTCGGCCGCCACCAGCCGCCGCGCCTCCACCATCTGCGCGCGCGCCGCAGCCGTCTCTGAAGCTGTCGCTCACGCGACTTTAAGCTCATTGTCGTCTGAACCCAGGCGTGCAGGGCTTGCGCCCCCTGGCGTGCAGGACATGGGCCGCCCGGGGCGGGCAGGGCATCGGGCCACCCAGAGCGGGCAGGGCTTAGCCGCCCAGGGCGGGCAGGGCTTCGGGCCGCTCGGGCGGGCAGGGGCGCGCCTGCTCCACGATCTGCGCGGCCGACAGCTGCGCGCGCAGGCCCAGGCGGCCGGTGAGGCAGAACTGGCAGTTCATGCCGCAGCCGACCTGGCTGCTCACGCACAGCGTCGTGCGCGGCCGGCCGCCGGCGCGCCGCACGATCGGGATGAGCACCGCCTCCACTGCCGCGCCCGCGCCCTCGCCCTCCTGGCCCGGCAGCGCGCGCTGGCCCCGTCAGGCGCCGCGTCCTTCCCGCTTGGTGGCTAGGATAGGGTGGGGACCCCGCAACGAATCCACCGCCGCGCCCGCGCCCGCGCCCTCCCGGCCCGCCAGTACGCGCTGGCCCCGTCAGGCGCCGCGCTAGCCCCCAACATCGCGCCCTCCTGGCCCGCCACCGCGCACCGGCCCCGTCAGGCGCCGCGCTTGCCCCCTTAGGGTAGGATGGGGTTAGGCTCGCGTTGCGGAGACCCCGCGCCAGGGCCCTGTCGGGCCGCTCGGCGCGGCCCCGGGCGGCCGTGAGCCTGGCGCTGCAGGGCGAGCCGCGGGCCGGCCGGGCGGTGCCGCGCGGGGCGCGCGCCGTGAGACGGAAGACCATCTTGCGCGTGCCGTCCGCGGCGCGGTGCACACGCTCCAAGCGCAGGCCGCCGTCCACGCTCGCATGCGTTCGCCTGAAGTGCTCCCTGCCGAGTGTGAGCAGCAGGGTGGTCACAGCGTGCAGCGGGGCAACCATGCAGCTGCATCCAGCACGCAGCGCCTTGCTGACATGCAAGTGCTACCTAAGCGGTCCCGTCTCTCCTGAGTTGCCCGGGTCTGCGCGCTTCAAGGCCCCACCACCACCTGCACGAGGTGCCGCACAGTCTGAAAACAACCAGTCACCGCAGCGTGCTGCACGGGAAGGTGCGAAAGAAGCGCCTGTCGGCCGGCTCTCGACCAGCCCAGACCAGCCCAGACAAGAGCGCCTCCACGACAGCCTGCAGGCCCTGCAGCGCTGCCAAAGGCCGCCCAGGCAAGTGCAAGCCACACACATTCCCTTACACAGCCCGCATACACGGAGCCAGGGCTCCGCGCGCACAGGAACGCGCTACTGAAGCCGTTGGCAACGCCGGGCGCGGCCTCGTCGATGGCGCGTATCAGGCCGCCGTCGGCGTACAGCCAGCGCCAGAGCTGCCGCGCGCGCTGCCGCCGCTCGCCGACGTGCTCGCACCAGTCCTCCACCTCCGCGTATGTCAGGTTCTTCAGCATGAGCGCGCCGCGCGCGTCGAGCAGGCCGCGGCGCGACAGGAACGCCGGCGGCGGCGGCGCCGCGGCGCACCGGCCGTCCTCCACGGCGCTCGTGCCGGCGCCCTCCGAGCTTGCGCGGCGCTCCTGCTGGCAGTCGGGGGCCGCAGGGGCCGCCGCGGGCGCGGCGCTGCACCCGCTCGCCGCCTGGACGCGCCGAGCAGAGGGTCAGCGCTCGCAGGAGCCGCGCGTTCCTCGAAGCGGAGCCGGGCGGGGCCAAGCGCGCCTGGCGGGCTCTGCCCGGGGCGGGCAGCGGTGACCAGACACGTCCGAACAGCGCGCAGCAGCGCCCATGCTGCGCAAGCCCGCAGCGCCCGCCCAGAGCGCGCATTGCGCACCGCAGCAGCAGCAGCAACTCACTATTGCACTTTTGAAGAGAGCCTGGCTGAGAGCACACGACTCGCTTGCACTGCGCTGTTCGAGAGAGGAGATGGCTTGCAGCTAGTGAGCTTGGGTGGAGCTCTCGGGTGGCAGTGCTCTATGTTCCTGCCAACCGGTGGCCGGTCCTGACCTGTGGAAGAACCGTAAAAGTAAACCAGGCTGTCCAATTCTGTCGGTACGATGCTGGCTTCTAGCAGCCTGCTGCAGGCGTGCAGCCGAACCTGCCGCGGCCCGCCCGCTTTTGCAGCCGCGCCCCCAGCCAGCAGCAAGGCTCGCCGCCAGCACAGGGCGCAGCGCCTGCTGTGCAGAGCAGCGCTGGACGGTCCCACCACGCTAGCAGTCACGCAGCAGGGCATTGCCTTCGGTGGGTGGCACGACCGTACCTTTGCACTTGAGAGGCGCAGTTTACAGGCGCACTTGACGCCTACCCAGACGTGATGGATTTGTCTTGATCACGCCAGAAGCTCACTGCCTCTCGTGGCGGGCGCTCGGTGCTGGCTGTACTGCGCGGCACCTTGCCAGGCGTGCGCCGTGCGCCCCTGAGAGTCTGCCCGCTGCCGGCAGTGGTGGTCGCGGTGGCCGAGGCCGCCTTTACACGGAGCCAGCTGCCGGCGAGCACCTCCGGGCGGCCCAGCGCTCTGCTCGTCGGCGCGTCTGCTGCAGCGCTGTCTGCGGTGCGGGCAGCCTTGTTCGGCCACTGGAGCTCCAGGCAGAGCGCACCTGTCACTCGAGGGCTGGCGCAGCTCAGGTAGGCAGTGCGCGTGCCGAGGCCGGTGCGAGCGCCGGAGCCAATGCCCGTCGACAGCCGGGAGCGCTGCACAGGTGTCTGCATCGAAGTCCTGTCTGCCGCCTGTCGCAGCCGGGCCCAGGCAGGCTGTGCGGGAGCTGGCAGTGGGCTTGGACGAGCCGCGGGCGCCTGCCGGCGCCGCTGGCGCACGCAGCAGCGCCCCTGGCCGGTGCGGTGCCAGGGCGTGCACCCAGGGGCGCGCGCCGGAGCCCGCGCCAGGAGGGCTCAAACCCTAACCAGCCGGCGTGTGCGCGCCCCAGGGCGTCGCGCTGGTCAACCTGGGCCAGGACGGCCCCGGCCTGGCGCTGGGCGCGGGCGCCTCGGCGCTGCTGCTGGCGCAGGCGGTGCAGCGGACGATCGCCGTGCGTGCGTGCCCTAACCCTAAACCCTATCATGATGTGCATGCGTGCCCTGTAGCCTCACGCCGCCCCGCCGGCGCATGCGCTCTGCGCAGCGAGCCGGCCTTGCCTGCCTCACGCGCTCAGCCTGGGCGCATGGCGGTGAGCCCTAATCCTAACCCTGACGCGCGCCTGGGGCTGCCGCGCGCAGCGGACGACCCGCGCAACTGGCCGGGCCCCAAGGCGTGGCCGGCGTCGGCCAGCCTGCTGAGCTTCTTTGCTGTGTCCATCTTCCTGCAGGCCCTGTCTCGCGCGTGAGCCATGCCACATGGCCCATGTGCAGCTGCAGCGGCTGCAGCTAGCGCGCAGTGCATGGGGCCGCAGGCGGCGTCACTGACAGACTTTCTGTATCTGGAGCGGATGTAAGAAACCATGCAAGGGGGACGAGAGCGCAGGCGCAGCAGGCAGCGAGTGCGCACATATTTACAATGCTCGCTTCAGCGTACAGCAGCAGAGTAAAAACCCCATCACGGATAGTCGGTCACGGACATCCTACCCACCTAGACACACTCCCTAGCGCGGCGCGCGCGGCATAGCTCCTACAGCAGAGACACAAGCACACAAGGGACACTCGCTTCTTGCGGCACAGCAGACACAGCAGTCACAGAAGTGTTGATAGGTGGTGCAATTGTGGCACAGGGCACACCGCGCGGCGGCGCACGGTGCGGCAGCGCCCGTTTGTTAAATGAATTTGAAAAGCCCCAGCAGGAACCTTGCCAGCGTTTCACACAGGCTCGCTCTGGCCTGAACACAGCGCGGCACAAACAGGTCATGAGCAAGCCCTGCCCAGGGACACACAACAGGGCTCGCGCCCGCTTCAAAAATGTTGTACAAGACATCGGAGGAGGCGCGCGCCAGCCCGCATACGCGGTGCCAATAAAATGCAGGATGCGCGTGCCCGCAGCGCGCGCCCCCCAAATGCTCGGCACACGGGGCACGCTGCGCGCGGCGACGGCCGCGCAGCGCGCGTGCCCAAAACACGCGCAGAGTCTCAGGGCGCAAGTTGTCTTCTCGAGTGCGGCGCCTGCCCCGCCTGGGTGCGCACGGCGCCCCGGGGGGTGGGTGAGTAAAAAGCAGGAACCAAGACTATGCCAGGAGTGCAGCGCCGCCCCAGCGGCGCTGCACCGCGGCGGGGCGCGCCGCCCCCCGGGCGGCCGCTCCTACTTCGGCCCTCAAAAAGTCTATCAGAGCGCAGCCCAGCCAACACGGTGGGGCAGTGATGACCCTCTCCCGCATGTGCGCCACGGCGCAGCCCTCTCGGAAATGCATGCCTGGAGCGCCTGATGTTGTGCTCGTGGCAGCCTGTGCGCGGCCGCAATGGCGGGCCCGCGTAACCAAGGCAAAAAAGCTGGCAACGCGCCCCAGGGGCGGACCCAGAGCGGGACCCAGGGGCCGGCCGCGGCGCGCCCAAAAGAAATGGGGGTACACGCAGCAGCTGCCTGATGCAGGCATCGGCGCTTGCCCTTGCTGCTCCAAGCAGGGCAGCGCGGGCTCACTGGTACGCCTATCGCGCCCTTTGCACGCGCACACGGCGCAGCGTCCCTCCTACAGTGCGGCGCGCAAGGCGCCTCTCCTGCATCACAGAGTACACTACGGGCCTACCCGGCAAGCGGACTCCTCCCATGCTCAGAAGCCTGCACGCGTGGCCTGCCCGGCGCGCTCCAAGCCCCGCAAACCTTGCCCCGCCCCGGCGGCCCGCTTCCCTTCCCGCGCAGCACCGCTGGCCCTCTCGCTCTGAACATCGGGATGTCCCGCACAGGCGGGGCACGCGTCGGGGCACTGCGGCGGCCCGCACGCAAACGCACGCGCCGTCATCGTCGGCCCTTTCGGCTTCTCAAGCCCTACTCGCGAGCGCCGCACGACGCGTGCATGAGCGTACACGCGCCGCCGCGCGCCCGGGAATCCGGCTCGCCACTGAGAGCGCCGCCGGCTACGCCACTGGGAAGCCGACCTGGCACGACAGCGGCGTGCTGGCGCGGAACTGGCCGGCGGCGTAGCGCCCCGAGGTCGCCTGGCAGGAGCTGGCGGTGCCGGCGCTGCGGCTGCTGCCGGGCGCCACGTTGCACGTCCCCGTCCCGACCGACTCCGCCGACGTGCCCAGCAGCCCAAACTCGGGCGACGAGAACAGCAGGCGCGCATCGATCTCGCGCAGCGCCTGCAGGTTGCTGTGGGAGCACCTGCAGCGCGTCGGGCGCCCCTAAGTTGCCTGCTGGCCGCCATAACTGCAGGCGCTCGGCTCTGACGGCGGGCGGCAACGACCAGCGCACTCGCCATAATCTCACACCCAAGCATGACGCGACGCGCAGCCAGTATGACACCCCGGGCGCAAAGCTGCCCCGCGCCACCGCAGAGCAGCGCAGCGCAGCGCACCGGTGCGCATTGGAGCGCCAGTTGCAGTCCTGCACCAGCGCGTTCGCGGCGCCCACGCGCGTCGGCGGGGACACGCCCAGCCAGGACGAAGCGGACGGCGAACGCGACGCGCCGGCCTGCGCACGCCGCAGCCTCCTGGGCGTCACGCAACCAAACGCGCACCCGGCCGCAAATGTGGCTGTAAACTTGGGGCACCCCAGCGTCAAAAATATTCCCTGGCGGATGTTCGCGCACTAAGTGATGCCAGCAGCTGGACAGGCTTGGGAGGCGCGCTGAAGGGCGGCCAGGAGAGGGGGCAACACAAAACGTGCCCACAAATCGACAACGACGCATGGCTAACTTCTCCTGGCAGCTTGGCGCCGCCGGTGGGACGCGCCTGCATTATGGCCTGAATCTCCGCCTCAGCCTTCTCCGCCGGTTCGGAGTCCTCCGGCCTGCGCGGGGGCGCAGAAGGTCGGTGCATTGGCCGGATGGCGACCCCCACGGGCGGAGGCCAACTTGACCGCGAAGAGAGGCCGCACCCAGTCGCCTTCTTGCCCCGGGCGTGGGGCCCGAACACGAAGATGGGCTCGCTCCTCGGCTTCAAACTCCCCATGATCGGAACCCCGCCCCCCCTGGTCCGCGGAGCGTCAACAGTGACAGCACATGCTTCTGCGGTGCAGCAGCAAAGGGGTGTGCGAGCGTGCAACTGACGGCCAAATGCCTCCGCCAGCTTTTCACATGGCTGCAGGGCAGCGACCCGGGGCTTTACCCCGACCCACCCCGAGCCCCCACTGAAGCAACACCGAGTTGTTTTTCCTTCAGCAGGCACAGAGCAATCCTCATTGCAACAGGACGGCGTGCACCTGAACACTCAGACTAGTACACAAAAGCGAGCACTTTGCTGATAGACCATGGCAGAGAACAAGGAGACCATGGCAGAGAACAAGGAGGTTGAGACGTTTGCCTTCCAGGCGGAGGTGCGCGCTGCGGCCTTGCTTGCAGGTTGTCGCTGGCAACCCGGCATCCCCGCAGAGCAGTTGCAAGCAGACAAGGCTGCTGACGAGCGCTCTGCCAAGCGCAGATCAACCAGCTGCTGTCGCTGATCATCAACACGTGCGCCCCGCCTGCTTTCCTGCGCAGGGCTCGCCCGGTGGCTTTGGCTCGTCTGCACTGCCTGTCTGCGTGAGTCGCCTGGTGAAAAGGCAAGGCCTGGCGCGACCATGCAAAACGTCAATCATTATTTGCTCTGTGCGCGCGGCGCGCAGGTTCTACTCCAACAAGGAGGTGCCGCTCCGTCTCGGTTGCACACAAGCCTTGTTTCTGGCCTTGCCTGAGGGCTGCCGAGAGCAGTGCCTCGGCTCCGGCGGCGTACCATGCTGTGTCGAGAACCTTCTCGCAGACCGCGGCCGCTGAGGCAGTGCAGCCGCTTGCGGCGCACCCGGCCTGCTGAGCAGCCCCATCGGCCGGCTGCTGGCCTGCTGCCTGCTCATACAGGGGCTGCTGCTGGGAGTGTGCTGGAATGATTGTTGTAACTGTTGCCCTACACGCGCCGCAGCGCCGCAGTGCGCTGCCAGTTGTGCTGCGTGCGCACAGACGGCTGTGCACACAAGCTACATGCTTGGTTGCAGGTTGCCATCCGGGAGCTGATCAGCAACTCGTCCGATGCGCTCGACAAGGTGGGTCATCACCTGCGCTCTGCTCGCGGTTGCTTATACATGTTGTCAGCACATTGCAAGTGAGAGAGCCACGAGAAGGACTGCGCCTGGTATTCCTGCACGTTTAGCGCGGGTCGTCCGGCCACGGCAGCCTGCCGGGCCGCGCGACCGCGCGGCAAGGGCTGCCCTGTGCGCAGGGCGCCGCCAGCAGCAGCAGCGCGCGTGTGACCTGCGCGCCGCGCGCGCCGCAGGTTCGCTTCCAGTCGCTGACCGACAAGAGCGTGCTGGAGGCGGAGCCGGAGCTGTTCATCCACATGCAGCCCGACAAGACCAACAACACGCTCACCCTCCGCGACTCGGGCGTGGGCATGACCAAGGCCGACCTGGTCAACAACCTGGGTGCGCTGCTCTCGCCGCGCTGTGCGAGCGCCCGAAGCTGCGCTCGTGGCCAGCGCGGGTGCTGCATCCAGCTGCCATGCATGCAATGAAGTCTCCATGAGAAAGTGCTTACCTGTTGCCCAGGAGCATCTGCCTTGGGCAGGGTCCATGTGGCCGCGATGTGACTCGGGCAGATGCACACATACGGGCCAGCACCCGCCCGGCCCAAAGCCTGCACCCTGTAACCTGCCCACGGCCGGCAGGCACCATCGCGCGCTCGGGCACCAAGGCGTTCATGGAGGCGCTGAGCGCGGGCGCGGACATCTCCATGATCGGCCAGTTCGGCGTGGGCTTCTACTCGGCGTACCTCATCGCGGACCGTGTCACGGTCATCACCAAGGTGCAGCCCCCGGCCGCGGCGCAGCAGCGTGCTCGAGCCACGCGGTGGGGGGGGTGGACAGAGCGCCTGCACGGCGCTCGCCTTGTCTGAGAGTGCGTACGCTGCCTATGTTGACTGCGTGACTGGCCGCTCGCAGCTGCAACGACCATGCAGGTCGTGGGCAAACCTGCCACTGCGCATCAGGGCGGGTGCAAGGCCGCTTCTGCCCTTGCTGCCATCGCGCCTGGACGATGGCTGCCCGCGCGCTGACACACTATCTGCCTGCGCGCGCGCGCAGCACAACGACGACGAGCAGTACATCTGGGAGTCGCAGGCGGGCGGGTCGTTCACGATTGCGCGCGACGACGGGCCCAGCCTGGGCCGCGGCACGCAGATCACGCTGCACCTAAAGGAGGACCAGCTGGAGTACCTGGAGGAGCGCCGGCTCAAGGCGCGGCGCCCCGCGCCGCGCGCGCCCGCCCTGTCGCGAGCAGCGCCGCCCGCGCGCGACACGCAGCTGCATGAAGCTCTGGCGCTTTCCCACATACCAGGACAGGGACGTCAGTGATCCACAGGGAAAGCTGCGACATGCGCCAGCTCGTGCGCATGATGTGCGGGAAGCATAACCATGAGTGAACTCTCACGAAATGCGTCCGGCCGGACATCATGCGCACGAGCTGGCGCATGCCGCTGTTTTCCCTGTGGGTTACTGGCCTCCCTGTGGTGGACTGCGGGAAGTCCTGCAAGAGCCCAGAATTACTGGAAACGGCCGTCTGCATTGGTTGACATTGCGGTGGACGTAGTGACATGCACAATGCCGCAGTCGATTGCCGTCTGCACCATCGGGTAGCAGGGGCTCCAGGACAGCTATTATCGTCACGGCGGGCGCTGTTTCCTCCCTTTCTGTGCAAGCATGGGAGTGCGGCGCGATTTGAGCGCTGCCTGCGCTTGACACGGCCGTGTGGCCTGGGGCCCGACGCGCGGCGCATTTCATCCTAACCTATTGCGTGGCGCGGCAGGACCTGGTCAAGAAGCACAGCGAGTTCATCGCCTACCCGATCAGCCTGTGGGTGGAGAAGACGGTGGAGAAGGAGGTGGATGACGACGACGACGAGGCCGCCGCCGAGCCCAAGGACGACGACGAGGAGGGCAAGATCGAGGAGGTGTGCGCGCGCGCAGGGTAGGGTGATATGGTCGGGGCTTGGCCGCGGGCGGTGTCCTGCAAGATGGGTTCTGGGTCTCTGCTTGTGTGCGGACACTGGCCGCTGCTGCACCGCACAGGGCAGTTCGTGGACGCAGTAATAAAACAGCGTACCTGGGTTCCAGGCCCGGCTGCATTTTGAGCTGCATTTGGAGGTAGGCTTTGTGGGAGCGCCCTTGTGCTGCCCTGCAATGGGCCGTGCCAATGCATGGGCGGCGCGCCTGGCAGGCATGCGTGGGGTTGTAGCGCCGCCATGCGGCCTGCGACGCAAGCGCGCACGCGCGGCGCCGCCGTGCCTGACCTGGCTGCCCTGACTGTCGGCAGATCGAGGAGGACGAGGAGAAGAAGGAGAAGAAGAAGAAGAAGGTGAAGGAAGTGTCGCATGAGTGGCAGCTGGTCAACAAGCAGAAGCCGATCTGGATGCGCACGCCGGAGGAGATCAGCAAGGAGGAGTACGACGCGTTCTACAAGTCGCTGACCAATGACTGGGAGGTGCGCATTCGGCAAAGGGTGTTGTCTTTGTGGTGCCCATGGCTTTGCTCCAACGGCGAGCCACCGCCTGATGCCTGGCAGTGCAGTGCCCGCTTGTGAACTGTTTTAAATCATTTGTCAAAGTAAGTTGCTGACTGCGCACGGTGCTCCTGCGCCCCAATGCTCCTGGGCGTGGCTCGTGGCTGCCTGCAAGCTGGCCTGCAGGCGGGGAGCGACTGCAACGCCCATCAGCTGTGCTGCTATGCACAGACCATGACATATTGCCAACCCTACTCTGATCCTGACCCAAGCATCTGCGGCCCGGCAGGACCCGCTGGCGGTGAAGCACTTTGCGGTGGAGGGCCAGCTGGAGTTCAAGTCCATCCTGTTTGTGCCCAAGCGCGCGCCGTTTGACCTCTTCGACACCAAGTGCGCCACGCCGGGGGGCCTGCCCAGCCGCCGCGCGGCCTGTGCGCGTCTCCTGCAGCAGTGTCACGCATGGTGGTGGCGGTAGCGTGTAAAAGTCCGCCACAGCGGGCTTCACTTGAGCAAGCGGGTACCTGCATGCACGGATTGGTGGTAAGCGCGAGAGGGGGTCCCCTCATGAGCATCAGCTGAAGTACAGTGCTAGTGCATGTGTGCATGGATCAAGGCGCAATGCTGCAGGCCTGCTGTAGCTGTCCTGTCAGGGCGCCGACGGCGGGTGGTAAAGTGGGTATGTGAAGGGGCACCCCGTCATGTGAGCGGCCGCCCCCCGCCGCCGGCTGGCCGCCGAGGGCGCTACTCTAACCTACCCTGTCCGGCGCGCAGGAAGAAGTCGAACAACATCAAGCTGTACGTGCGGCGCGTGTTCATCATGGACAACTGCGACGAGCTCATCCCGGAGTGGCTCGCGTTCGTCAAGGGCATCGTGGACAGCGAGGACCTGCCGCTCAACATCAGCCGCGAGATGCTGCAGCAGAACAAGATCCTCAAGGTCATCAAGAAGAACCTGGTCAAGAAGTGCATCGAGCTGTTCAACGAGATCGCCGAGAACAAGGACGACTACACCAAGTTCTGGGAGGCGCGCGCGCGCCTCGCCCCCCACCCTGTACCCTATACCCTATGCGCGCGCGCCTCCTATAACGGAGAAGCGCAGCCGCGTGTGTGCTGCGCGTGCCAGCGTCAGGAGCAGCATGCCTTGCCAGGAGCAGCGCGCTGGCATGCTGCTCCTGCTGCCTGGCAGGCGACACTGGTCTGTCTCGTGCCGGTGATAGTTTGTTAGCCTTGCATTGTGCCGTGGCCGGTTGCGCCATGCTGCGCTGAGCTGGGACGCGTCGTGCCCTGCCCTATCGAGCAGGCCGCGAGCGGGCTGCGCACGCGCAGGCGTTTGGCAAGAACATCAAGCTGGGCGTGCATGAGGACTCGGCCAACCGCGCCAAGCTGGCCGACCTGCTGCGCTACAACTCAACCAAGTCGGGTGCGCGTCGCCCCTGCTTGGGCGCACAGCTGACACCCCCGCCTGCTCGCACGCGCGCGTGCGAGGAAAGGACCAAGCTGCGAGTGCCCTGTTGACTTGTGTTCTGTGCTGGCGCTCTGTGCTAGGGTTGAGTGTGCGCGCAAGGGGTACGGAGAGCAGAGAGTGCTGGCGGGCTTGGGTGTGTGGGTGCTAGTACGCAGATGTATTGCATCAGCATGCATGGTGTGCTTGGACATGGTCGTTACTCAGGGCCCTTTGTTGCGACGTCCACGCAGGGTACCTACTCTGCGCACCGCTGTGATGTTGATACATGCCTCTATTTCAAAGAGGATATTAAAGAGAGATGGCGCTGAGGTTTGTTGCGGTGTTAGCGCTGTAATTGTGCGCGCCGCGTGCCTGCAGGCGACGACCTGACGACGCTCAAGGACTACGTGACGCGGATGAAGGAGGGCCAGAAGGACATCTACTACATCACCGGCGAGTCGCGCAAGGCCGTCGAGAACTCGCCCTTCATCGAGCGCCTGAAGAAGAAGGGCTACGAGGTGCGCCGCCTGTGCGGGTTGCAGCGGCATCAGCAGGCTGAAGCAGTTGTAGTTGCTCCAATGCCAGGCAGATGGTCTACACTTGCCGCATCTGCTGTGCAGCCTGTAATTGCCGTGCCAGGTGTGTTTGCCTGTGCAGAGTCTGGCGCATAGGCAGTTGGTGACAAGAGCTGTACCTCTCGTGCAGAGGCTTACCGATCCTGGGAAGAGCCATGGCAAGCAGAGAGTGTGTTACTGGCCGATGTCTGAGGCCCTGACGCATCCCATCAGAGCTGCCCATCACAGCATCCTTGCACGAGTCAGCATTCCTATAGCACCGACTGTGGGTCGCAGGTGCTGTTCCTGGTGGACCCCATCGACGAGTACGCCGTGCAGCAGCTGAAGGCATGCCCACCACTCCATCCTTGCTGGTCGTTCCTGCGCGTGCCTCTTGCCACGCATGCGTGTCATTTTTGCAGCGTCTCAGCACGCAGTGGTGCGGTGTAGGGCATCGGGGCCTGCAGCTGCTCAAGCCATCAGCGCAAGGTTGTGCTTGGTGCTGTTGTAGTGACCATACATTGCTCATGCCGCATCAGGTCGAGCACAGAGGCCGTCCTTGTGGTCTCTCATGAGTTTCAGGTCTGCAACAAGCCTAAGAAGTGCGTAACCCAGTGCGGCTGGCCCCGGATGCAACCGTGCGCGCCGCCCGCGCAGGAGTACGACGGCAAGAAGCTGGTGTGCGTGACCAAGGAGGGCCTGACGTTCGACGACAGCGAGGAGGAGAAGAAGCGCATTGAGGAGATCAGGGCCGCGTACGAGCCGCTCACGCGCCTGATCAAGGACATCCTGGGCGACAAGGTGGAGAAGGTGTGTTCCCTGATGCCCCTGCTGTCCCCCCGCACTCACGTGGCCCTGCCTGAGGCCAGGTGCTGCAGCGGTTGGCTGGCGAGCATGCGGCAGAGTGTGCTGTTGCTAGCCAGGAAGCATGACATGCGTATCTTGTGCATGACACCAGACATGTGCTTTGCTGCGGCCAGTGGCTCTTGTACATGTGCCAGCGGCTCGAGCAGTATCTGGACGGCGGCAGGTCGTGGTGGGCGAGCGGGCGGTGGACTCGCCGTGCGTACTGGTCACGGGCGAGTACGGCTGGAGCGCCAACATGGAGCGCATCATGAAGGCGCAGGCGCTGCGTGACAACAGCATGTCGTCCTACATGTGCGCGCTCCCGTGGCGCCCTGGCACGGCTTGCAGCAGCCTGTTCGGACCGAGCGCCTTGACAACCTGTATAAGGGGGAAGTGCTGTCAAGAGGTCCATGCGCATCAGCGGCTGGTAGGCGTCAGCACAGCGGGTGCATGCATGGTCCATATCTGCTGCTCAGCTTTAAGGGCCCATCCTCATTGCAAAATGTGCTATGGACGGGGCTAGGCGTGTGGCACGTTAAAGTGTCAGTACATGCAGGTCTGAGGCGTATGTGTAGTTGACAACCAACACAGTGTGTCGGCGGCCATGTTGCGGGCTGACGCATGTGCCCTGTGGTCGTGCAGGGCCTCCAAGAAGACGCTGGAGATCAACCCCGAGAACGGCATCGTCCAGGTGCGGCGGGGCAGCTCTTTTGCTGGTTGCTGCAGGGTTGGAGCGGGCTGTTAATGTTGTCAGGCATGGGGGCCAAGCCTGGCTCTGGCGCAAGCGCATGTCCTGCCCGATGTGTTGTGCTTTGATTGTTCATTGCACAGCCGTAAAGGGAGCAAGTGTATCGTGACGGCCCTGTTCATGCATCTTTGAGCCTCAACATTCTTGTAACTTCCTGTGCTATTCTTGCACAGGGCAAAAACATGTACATAGGGGTGAGGTTGTGCTTTGGTGTGATCAAGCAGCTCAATGCGTCCTTGGCCGCCCTCGCAGGAGCTAAAGAAGCGCTCGGACGTGGACAAGAGCGACAAGACGGTCAAGGACCTGGTGCTGCTGCTGTTTGAGACCGCGCAGCTGACCAGCGGCTTCAGCCTGGACGAGCCCAACACGTTCGGCGGGCGCATCCACCGCATGATCCGGCTCGGCCTGTCGATCGACGACGACGCCGGCGCGGCGCGCGCCCGCCCTGCCTGGCCCTTGATAGGCGCTGAGCGCTCAGGCGGCTGCGCGCACCGTGCTCCTTACCGCGGAGGCGCCTATAAAAAGGGCACAGTCGGCGCGGGTGCATTCAAGCCTTACGCTCGCGTGCTGTGCGCAAACCGGGAGGGCAAGGACCTGCGCGGGCCTCGCACGGCACGCGCGCGTAAGGCATGCATCCAGCCGCGCCAGTCCGTGCCCTTTTGCAAGGCGCCTCATGGTGAGGAGGGCCTGCGCGAGCGCAGAGGTACATCCGGGTGGCAGCAGACCAGCTGACGGGCGCGGATGCAGAGGCTCGCCCGGGTGGCAGCAGGCCGGCTGATGGGTCGCTGCCGCGCGCAGGACGAGGAGGGCGAGGACCTGCCGGCGCTGGAGGAGACCGTGGACGAGGGCAGCCGCATGGAGGAGGTGTGCCGGGCCCCCGCTGGCGCCCGGGCACAGTTATGGGCACAGTGAGAAATGCTGCATGCTGCAGAGCGCAATGAAGTTAGGCAGAGATATATATAATTTATTGATGAGGGCAGCGAGAGAGCACGCATGGGGCAGATGTGCAGCTGACTGGTGTAGCGCAGATGGCAAGAGGCCGGGCTGGTGTGGGCCGTGCAGCGCCAGGACACACACGTACAGGATACAACAGCGTGTGTCAGGATGCGGGGGAAACCATAGGAGGGAGCATGATGTTATTGTTCAGTATAGCCACATGCACCGCTGACGCGCACGCTGGACCGCCTGTGACGGCAGGTGGACTAAGCGCACCAGCTGCGCGCTGCCTGCGCACCGGTGGAGACTGGCCGCAGCAGCAACAGGAGAGCAGAGGAGTGGCGCGCCTGGAGCTGCAGTGGGGGTGGGCGTCCGGCGGCAGCGGCTGCTGCGGCGTGACGCCCGTGCAGCGGTCGGGCACTTGGGGAAGGGACGGGTTTGGGAGGTAGGTCCTGCGCATGTGAGGTTTCCACGCAGTCGCTCACGGGAGCGGCGGCGTTTAGGGAGCATGGCTTTGTAGCGACGTCTGCGAGCAAGGCCCTGGCTCAGCGCGCGCCAGGCTTGGCTGCAGGATGTCGTGGGCAGGGGTTGTGCAGTGAAACGCTCTGTCTGTGCGCCGTGTTTGGCGCTCCTGTATGTCCGAACGCCCAGAACTCTGTCACCACGCGCATGTTGCAGGACTAGCTTGGTTTGTTGTCCAGCACTTGGAGTCCAGCAGCTGTAAGAACAACAGACGGTACATCCCGAAGCGCACACTTAAGTTGAAGGAAAGTTAAGTTTTGACCTATTGCGCGCAGGGCATGTGGCTTCGTCGGGTTGTCCTCCCTCTGTGACTCACCTCGCACTTCATCAGTATTTTTACTAGACGGTGCCGTTCCGTGTGCATCCCGGTCACACAGCCCACGCTGTGCTGTTCAACTGCTTTCGCTAACCTTGGTAGCAAGCATGCCGCACAAGCCTGGGTCGTGCACGCTTATATAACACATAAGCACCACCCTCCTGCAGCACGTGCGGTCGCCATGGCTGTCAGCAGGCAGCGGGCTGCGAACCTAGCACAGGGCTGCGCCTGCGCGCTGGTAGCCCTCAGTCTCTTGGCGCTGCTGCCGCCGAGCGCGGGCCAGGGCGTGCCCCTGGAGCTGGACTGCACCAGCCAGGTGGTCGGGAACCTGACCTGGTTCTGCAGGGCGCAAGGCAGCGTCGCGGCCAACGCCAAGAACGTGTACAACGTGGCCATCCCGGCCGGCGTCTCAGAGGACCTGGCCGTCGTGCTCACCAGTCACACTGGCGATGCAGACTTGTGCGCCACCCTGGCAAACCTGAGACGGAGAGGTGTATAGGCTTGTGTGACCGTGTCGCTGATGCGCTTGATGCGTGCGCCCTGCTCCAGTGCATCCCGCCAAGGGTTGAGCCTTGTCACGTGTCCTGATGGTCTCACTGCAGCGCCATATGGTCAGCCACAGCGCACACTGCAGTGCAGCAATGCTCGTCCTAGTGGCCAAGTTTGAATCTCAACTGATGCTTTGCCTAGCTGACACGCTTGGAGGCCCACTGACTGTGGATTCGTGTTTTCCCAGGGAGGTGCGGCCGTCCAGCAGCACGCTGGCGCCGCATGGCTCCTCGCGCGGGCGCCGCCCGGACAGCGTGCGCTTCACAGTCGCCGAGCTGCGCAGCGCGCCGGGCATCTACAGCATCGTCGTGCTGGGCAAGGCAAATGCGACCGAGTATGAGCTCGTGGTGGAGATGCGGCGCGCCGCGGCGGGCCTCGCCGCCGGCGACCGGCGCGCCATGGAGCAGGCGCGCGTGGGGAGGCTTGCGGCTATGCGCAGGCGGCGCTGTGGCGCCCAGGCTGGCTGGTGAGCGCAGCTTGTTCCTGACACGCTGTGTCCCTAGTTGCGTTAGTGCAGGGGTTGGCATGCCTCTGCGACGCACGGGCCCGAAGCGTGCGCAGCTGGCAGCGGCGGGCCTCACGCGCGCGCTCTCGCGCCGGCAGGTGCTCGCGCAGTGCTGCGCCGGCAACAGCTCGTGCCCCACGCTCCGCGCGAGCCTGGCGGCCGCTGAGCCGGCTGCCGACCTGTGCAACACGCCGCCCTCCGCCTGCGACGCGCAGGTGCGCAGCCCGCCCCGGCCCTGAGCGCACTGCACGCGCTGCCCTGCAGCGCCGAGCGTGGCGCAGCACGTGCGCGGTCCCTGTCCGCGCTGCACAGGCAGTCTTCACAGCGTTCGCGGCCGGCGGCTGTGTGCTATGCGGCCCTAAGGGCATGGAGGATGCACACTGATACAGAGCTCGTCCACGTAGTGCGACGCAGCGGGAGCCGGCACAAGAGGATCAGATAGGGTAGCCCCTAACCCTATCAGTGAGCAGCGGGTCCCTGCCTCACGCGCCCTGACGGCGGGCGCGCCGCGCGCCGCGCCAGGGGCGGCTGGTGCAGCTCGCGCTGCCGAGCGAGGGGCTGGCGTGCGCGTTCACGGCCGCGCTCGCGCAGCTCACCGCGCTCACCACGCTGGACCTCACCTTCAACCGGCTGACTGGCCGGTGCGCCCAGCCTGGCGGCTGCTTGGTCTGGCGGCGCCATGAAGGCAGACTGCGCCCGGTGACAGGCGTGCAGGCAGGCGCCGCGCTGGGCGGGCAGCGTCAGGCGGGTGCCCTAGGCGTCCGCACTGACCTGGGCAGCATTTGTGTGTCGCCGTGTCGCAACGCTGTGCCACCGCGCAGCGCTGCCGGCGCGCGAGTGAACCGCGGGTGCCGGCGCGGGGTGGCAGCCTCCGCCCGCTGCATGGGCCCCTGGGCCGGCATGCTGCGCGCCGCTCTAAGAGCGCGCGCCGCGCAACGCAAGCGGCGCACGCTGTGCATCGGTCCACAATCACACTATGCGTGACACTCGAGGCAGGCAAGCTTGCAAATGGGTGCAGGCACGAGAAGCCCAGGTTTGCTCTGAGGCTGTGACACCATCATTAGCCCACCATGGGCCCACCATGGGCCCACCACCATGCCTCCTACCTCCACTGCAGCGCCCGGCAGCAAGCCGGGCGCGCGCGGTGCGCAGCATGGACGCGGACGTGGCGCACGTGCGGCGCGCGCTGCCGCGGCTGCAGTCGCTGCAGCTGGCGTACAACCGCCTGGAGGGCAGCCTGCCGTGCGCGCTGGCGGGCGCGCCGCTGGCGAGCCTGGGCGCGGCCAGCAACCGGCTCAGCGGCAGCCTGCCCGCGTGCCTGCTGGCCGCGCCCATGGCGCAGCTGTCGCTCACCGGCAACGGCCTCGCCGGCTGGCTGCCAGCGCCGCCGCCCGGCTGCGTGCTGCAGGCGCTCAGCCTGCATGGCCAGGTGACACCTGTCTTGGTTGGGCCTCCGCGCATACCACTCGATTGAGGGTGGGTAAGGGTAGGGGAAGAGTGCCTGCGCCGCTGCTGGCTACGCGCTGCAGGCGCTCAGCCAGCATTGCCACGCGACGCCGTCTCGCATGGGCCCTCCGCGCGCGCATACCGGCTCTGCCCACTTCACCTCTCACGCCTCCCTTTACTTATCGCACGGTGGCGCCTGCGCTCCGTGCAAGGTCTGCTCAGCAAGCGTGGCCATGAGCAGCTTCATGGTCATCCAGGGTGCATGGCCCGCAAAAAGCTGGGAGTGAGGCTGCGGCCTGGTGCGTGCACTGTCGCGGCATGAGGGCGCGCCGGCCTGCGCCAGGTGCACGCTCTGAAGCTAGTGACGCACGGTCTCGCTGACAGCAACAGTCGGCCATGGCAAAGGGCTGCATGCGTGGTGGTGCGCTCGGCGGCGCGAGCGCGCGCGCGCTGAGCCGCCGGGGGCGCGCGCCGCGCAGGCCGAGGGCGGCGGCGGCCTGGTGGGCACGCTGCCGTCGTTCGAGGGCGCGCCTGCGCTGCGCCACCTGCACCTCGGCGGCAACCGCTTCTCGGGCGCGCTGCCGGCGCTGCCGGCGGGCCTCGAGACGCTGCTGCTGCAGCGCAACGAGCTGTCCGGGCCGATCCCGGCGCGCTACGCGGCGCTGCCGCTGCGTGTGCTGAGCCTGGAGCATAACTCGCTGACGGGCGGCCTGCCGCCAGGTGCGCGGACGGCGCCAGGCGCTCACGAAATTGTTTTTGACCTGAACGCGCACATGTCGCATCAATGGGCATGGCGACGTTGCTGCTGCAGTGCAGCAAGCTGGCAAGGGTTACCCCGGCCGGCCGTGTGGTGCAGCGGCAACCGTTAGGTTTATGAAAGTGCCGACACGCCAGCCTGGCGCCGCCTCAAGCCCTGCACAAACGCCTCACGCCATGCCTATTGAGGCCATCTCATCAGGCGCAGCTCACGCGCCCACGCGCATGGCGCGTGCAGGCCTGGCCGCGATGCCGGCGCTGCGCGCGCTGCGCGTCGGCTACAACCAGCTGTCGGGGCCGCTGCCGGCGGCCTGGAGCGCGCCGGCGCTGCAGCAGCTGGCGGCGGGCGCCAACATGCTGGCTGGCGCGCTGCCGGCCGCGCTCGCCGCGCTGCCCGCGCTCGCCGTGCTGGACCTGCAGGCGCGCCCTGCCTGTGTAAACTCGGAAACAAGGGCTTCCTGGCCATGCGGTCCCCGCCCCTCAGGCCCGCTTGCCTGCTGGCGGACCTCCTTGCTTGGTACGGTGGCCTACCCTAACCCTAACCCTATCTCATGTTCAGGCCTCCAGCCCGCGCTCTCTCTCTGTCGCCGATCGCACACCCGGCGCACGTCCCCGCATGCGCCAGGCGCACGGCGGCCTGGCCAAGAGATAGGGCCGGCCACAGCTGACCACATATGAATAGCCAACCGCATGTGAATGGCAAAAGCGCACGTGAATGGCCTTGCCGGCGCCGGCGCGCAGGACAACGAGTTGTCGGGCACGCTTGAGGCGTTCGCGGACGCGCTTGCGGCCGCGCCGCACGCCTCCGCCCTGCGGTACCTGTCGCTCTCCGGCAACCGCTTTGAAGGCGGCGCGCCGGCCGGGCTCTCCCGCATTGCCGCCTTCAAGCCCGGGCCCTGGCGCGCGCCCCGCCGGGCGCAACTGACGTTTGACCAGGCTATAGAGGCCTGCCAGCGGCGCTCGTGGCTGCCTGCTCTGTGGGGTGCCTGGCTGCCCCTTGCAGACGTCCGGGCGACCCGCGCAATCCCAGTCTTGCGCCGCCTGCGGAGGCGCCTGTGCTGCTGTGAGGCGGGTGGTGGGTGTCGAGGCCGCGCGGGTCGCTAGGAGTACCGCCCGTCGCTTCACTGCGAGAAAAGCGGTGCGGTGCCTGACAGCAGACGGCGCAGGGCGTTTGTCTCCGACGGCAGCGTGCACCGCAAGACGCTCGGTCTGGCGGACAACCTGCTCTCGGGGCCGCTGCCCGCGTGGGCGCTGCGGCGCTCTGCCCTCGACGACGCGCTCGTCGTCCTGCTGCAGGCGCGCCCGCGCGCCGCACGCCGCCGCCAAGACACCTTCTCAGCCCGCGCTTGCAGGACGTCCTCGCGTGAGGTGACGTGTGTAACGAGAGTGCAACTTTTGTTGGTAGGTGTGCTGCTACACACTGGCGGGATGCAGATCTCTGCTGCGGCATGGAATGCTAAAATGCTCCTTAAGGTCTCACCCCGCACGCACGCTTGCAAGATCATGCTTAACTCTGTTCAGCCAGCCGCGGGGTGGCCCCCATGGGACTCGCGCTGATGCCTGCCGCGCGGCGCGCGCAGAACAATGAGTGGACGTGCCCCGACGAGCTGGCGCTGCCGGCGGCGCCGTCGCAGCAGACCGCCAACGAGCTCGCGGGCCTGACGTGCCGCGCCGGCGCGCACGCCACCGACATCTCCTCCTTCATCCGCGTCGACGCGGCCGCCGCGGGCGCCGCGGATGCCGCGCTCGACCTGCCCGTGGCCGCCGACAGCGCCGACGAGCCCGCCCCAGACAACCTGTTCGAGGGTGACCTCCTGCCCCATACCCTAGCCAACACCCTAGCCAAACCCGTAGCCACTCCCGGGAGGCCAAGCCCCCTGGTCGCCGCCGCCCTGCAGCCTGCCCGCGCCCCTGCCCCGGCCCATACCCTGGCCCTGGCCCATGCCCCAACAACCCCAGCCCTGGCCGAATACCCCCAAGCCCCAGGCCCCTACCCAGACCCTCTGGCTGCAGCCGGGGGGCGTCCTGGCTCCCAAGCCCCAGCCCATGCCCTGCCCCGATCCCCGGTCGCCGCCCAGGGATGGGACCCCGCATCAAACAGCCGCGACACCCTAGCGCGCCCCGTGGCACCGCTGCGCCGGGCCCTGCGCCAGTCGCGCAGCGAGCGGCGGGTGCCCAACCAGTCGCTGCCGCTCGGCCGCCCTGAGGACGGCGAGACAGCGGCCGGCCAGCCAGTCAGAGGGCTCGATAGCGCGCCCGCCGGCGCGGGCGGCGCCCGCGCGCGCGAGCTGCTGCCCGACGCCGACTTCGACGAGGCGGCCTGGGACGACTTTGACATCGACCCGGAGCCCCTTTACGGCCAGGGGCCCAAGCCGTACCATCTGGAACCCTACCCGGAGGCCCTGGACCGCGCGCAGCCCGAGGGCCGCGTGCAGCAGGCGCTGGCCGAAGCGCGCGACCGCGGCGGGGGGACGCCGGCCGCGGCGGGCCAGCCAGGCGAGCCTGCGGCGGGCGAGGCAGGCGCCGCGCGCGTCGCACACACGGTGGACGGCCAGCCGCCCAGGGACGGGCCGGGCGGCGAGCCGTCAAGCAGCGCGCATGGCCAGCTCGACCTGCCCGAGGACCGTCCCGGGGAGCGAGGTTCCGGCGCTGCGACCAGCCACCCCGCGCTGGCGCGGCCCGGCCTCGCTGAGGCAGCGGCCGGCGCCGCCCTCCGACCCAGCCAGCGCCCCGCTCCGCCAAGCCTGCCGGCGGCGGTCAGCAAGTCCGGTTGGGGCCTGCTCCTGCCGCAGGAGCGCCCGGGCGACGCCGGCGGCCTTGCGCCCGCGGCGCCGCCTGCCGCCCCGCCCGCGAGCCGGTCCGGCTGGGGCATCCGGCTGCCGAGGGCGCCCCGGGGCGAGCAGGGCGGGGCCAGGGGCGGGCAGGGTAAGGTAACCGGTGGCGGCGGCGAGGTGGACGTGGCGCCGCCGGCCGGCGGCGCTGCGGCCGCGCCCGCGCCGTTCCTGAGCCACTCCGGGTGGGGCCTGTACCTGCCGCGGGGCCCGCCCGCAGGTGCGCAGGCGCCTGGCGACCCGATGCTGGGGCAGGCCCGACCAGGCGGGTCACAAGCAGGGGGTATGCTGCCTACCTCTGCACAACTTTTAAAGAAAATAAGAACACTTAAATGGCTCTCGAGGCTTTGTGGCAGGCAGGGCTGCGAACGCGCGCCACAGCCTGCTACGAAGGCTCAGCCCAGAGCAAGCGAGGCTGTGCGCCAGCCTTGTGCGCTTTCAAAAGATGCGCATGCTGGTGCAGAGGTGCTTGCGTGAGTGCGCTGGCAGGCACGGCAGCCTGGAGGGGCGGAGAAGGCTGCACTGAGAGCATGCCCCTGTGCAGGGCCACTCTCGGCACCAGGAAACAGCATCATGGGTCCATCCGTTGGATTTTGCAAAAGGAGTCCAAAAGCTGTTGTACCTGACACTGGAAGTGTGGTAGTGTCGCAGCAAGGCGATAGCATGCGTGCCTGTGCCATATGCAGGCATGTTATCGGCAGCCCTGTGACTGAATGCTTTGGCCCGTACGTGCATGCTTTCAACCTGATGCTGTTGACCTGCCTTTGTTGGTAGCTGGCACTTGAGGCCAGGCAGAGCAGATCACCAACGCTCTGCGCGGCAGCAGCATGCGCATGACCTGCTGCATCCCTGCGTCCGCAGAGAGCGCGGAGAGCTTTGTGCTGGCGAGGCCGGGCCACAGTGCAGATTCTGGCGGCGGCGGGAGCGGAGGCGGCGTGCGCTCCGGCTTTGCGATCGCCGGCATCGTGCTCGCAGCGCTGGGCGCCGCAGCCGGCCTGGGCTACGCGGGCGTGGCCGCTTACCGCGCTGTCGTCGTGCGGCGCTGGGTGCGCTGCGCAGCCGGCAGTGCGCTAGAGGGGGGGGGGCGCCTTCAGAGGAGGCTCGCAGGAGCCGGGCGTGCTTGGGCACAGAAAGGCGTGTGTGCGGTGTGACTGCGTGTTTGCAGGCTAGGGTCTGTGTCAGCGCAGGGCTGCTTTACCTGAGTGCAGAGCATGCGCTGCGCTGGCCGGTGCCTGAACCGCGCCGGTGCGCCCACAGGAGACCAGCTACCAGCACTTGGAGGGCATGGAGGCGGGCCAGGGCGGCGGCGCGCCCGCGCTGGAGCTGCAAAAGGCGCTCGCAGGCGCGCCGGGCGGCGCCAGCAGCAGGGGCGGCGGCGGCGGCGAGCGCGGCGGCGACGTTGGCGGCGACGCGGCAGCGGCCGGCTCGGGCGCCGATGCTGCCGCGCCGCGCGCCGGCAGCAAGGTGCTGGGCGGCTCAGAGCGGCTGCTGTAAAAATTTAGAGCTGTGCAGGTTCCGCCGCACCACCGCGTGCTGCTTGCCTGGGTGGTGCCCGTGCCGAGTGCATGGCATGCGCTTGGAGAGCCCTGTTATTGGTACAGTCTGTACATTATTAACTGTGGTTGGTGCTCTGCGGTGATCGTGCAGGTTGGGTGAAGGTGAGCAGGGGCATCCAGGTGCGTTGAGCATCAGTTGTAGTAGGCGCAGGTGCGCTGAAGACCGAGCAGGGACCCCATGCGTGCGACCTTGCGGCGTGCAAGCCTCCCCACACGCACTGCGACTGCCCTGCTCGGTTCCTGGTATGCTGTTAAAATTCGATGTTCATTTGCGCGTGGCCATGCGCAGGAGGCTGTGGCGCATGCAAGGCAAGGGGACGAGGAGGGGGGCGGGGGTGACATCGGGGTGTACCGGCCGCCCGCAGCGGCGCCTGCACCCTAGACCGGGGCTTAGTTAGCAGTTGAAGCTTTGGAGACCAAGCGGTTCAGCGTGTTTGCTGGCCGACATGTATCCTGGTCAGCGCCAAGCGGTGACGCTGCCAGGCAGTCTGCCGCTGCCATGCGTCACTCCATGTCGGCGGTAAGGCTGAGGCTGCGGCCTGCAAGAGTTAGCACACCCCATGCGTGCGTGTGGAGAGCAGCGTGACATTTGCGGTCGCTCTCTGTTGCCTGTCTGCATGTTCTGGGCTTTTGCCAAGTCGTCCGGTGTCTAAAAGATGTGGCGGTGGTTCTAGGCTGCCTTGTTCCCTGCAACACACTTCGTAGCTTGGATGCATTATCTTGCATGCTGACCTGCCTGTTGGAAGACTCGTGTCCGGACTGCGTGCCATCAGCACATAGTGTGTGATACACACCATGTCATGCCTGCATGGAACGCAGGGCATCTGAGCGGTGCTCGATGTGAACTCACAGCTCGTCCTTGTTTTTCACACGGCCTACATCAGCTCAGTGACCCTAGGGTCTCACAAGGAAGGCGAAGCGAAGAGGTGGATGTGAACTGGCCACTACAGCAAGGTGAGCCTCCAGGCCAGGACAGCTTGCCTGCCTGCCCGCGTGCCAGTGTTCCCTGCTGCCAGTCAACGCGTGTGAGGCATGCCCTGTTGGGGCCCTGATCAGCGCCCACCCACAATGACGGCTATGCAGTCCACCACTCACGCTGAAGTGCCTCCGTGCTGGCAGAGACATGCGCGGCGGTGGCAGACGGCGCGGCTCGCCGCCAGTGCGGCGCGACGACCGGAGGGGAGGCGGCCAGCCGTATGGACAGGGCGGCCCGCCATATGGCCGCCGCCCCCGCAGCATCTCTCCCCCAGACCGCTTCCGGCGGGAGCGGTCTCCGCCGCACTATGGCAACAACAAGCGGTTCCGCCGGGATGAGGACCCCTACGACCGCTAGTGCGCGCAGCAGCACACATGACACGTCGTGTTGCCTTGTTAAGGCTTTAAGTGTTATGGACTTGTGACTCGCAACGCGTATCAGCAGCCGACGAGCCTGTCCATGGCTGCCTCAAACACGCGCGCTCGCCTGATGCCCTGCACTAGCGCCCCGAGCTGAACCGTCCCGCGGCGCCAGCCCCCCGCGCCATATGGAGTTTGAGCGCCGCGGCCCGTACCGCGACCGCTACGACGACGACCCGTACGGCCGAGGGCCGCCGTACGGGCGCGCCTCGCCGCCGCCGCCGCCGCGCCAGATAAAACAGTGCGCGCCCGGCGTCGCCGGCTTGCCCTTGGCTGATGCAGCGCCATGAGCCAGGCCTGCAGCAGCTCGGGGAGCCCTGGAAGCACTCCTGTTTGCGGCGCGTCTGTCGCATGGCGCGAGGAGGCTTGTGCGCTGCCTGTGCCGCCCTTGGTCACGTCAGCAGCTCCTACAGAAGGCCAGAGCGAGAAAGCCACTTGGAGGGCGCGCAACTCTGCAGCGCTTGGTTCTCACGCAGCGGCAGCAGTCTGGGGCCTGGGCTCCTGGGGTGACGCTGGCGGCGACGGCCGCGCCTCACAGGGAGCCGCTGTCGTACAAGGAGTTCATCCTGCAGCTGCCTGACGAGGTCACGCCGGAGGACGCCCAGTGCGAGTTCCAGGCCTACCTGGCCGAGTACTGGGGCTCGCAGGTCCGCGCCGAGTTTGAAGCCAAGCGCAACGAGGACTGGTGCGCCCGCGGCCCGGCCCCCCGCGCGCCGGCGCCCGGGCGTCCGCCTGCATGCGCGCCAAGCTTGCTCCTGGAGGGGCGTGCCCGGCGCGCTGGGCAGCGTCAGAGCAGCTCCTAGCGGCGAGCTGGGGGCGAGCCTTTCCGCCTCGCCCCTGGAAAGGCACGGAAGGGACTGCGGTGTGGGAGCCGCGTGCGCGCGGGCGGAGCGGGGCTGCCGTCCGGCGCCCGAGCGGGGGGGCGGCGGGGCGGCAGGATGCGCAAGAAGTATGACCCGCGCGAGTTCCAGCGCCAGCTGGAGCGACGCAACGCGGCCGCGCGCGGAGAGGCGGCCGAGTTTGCCAAGGCCGCGGAGGCGCCCGCGCTGGAGGCCGCGCCCGCGGACGCGGCCGACAAGCCCAGGTGCGTGGCCGGGAGTCGGTGTTCCCCAAATGTCCTGCCCATGCGTCCTTGCCCACACCGTAGCGGCTGGGCGGGCATGGGCAGCGCCGTGTTGACTGGGCTGCCTTCCAGCGACATGGCTCGCAGGCACGGCCTGCGAGCCGTGCCAGCGACCGCGCTGTCTGCCGGTCGCCGCCCTGGCGCCGCTTCCGGCGCCAAGCGCGCGACGCTGAGTGAGCCTGCGGCACCGCGCAGCGCCGAGGCGAACGGCGCGAACGGCGCGCCGGCCGCCGCGGAGGCGGCCGACGGCGGCGATGGCGCCGGCGGCGCCGTCGCTGCGCCGGCGCTGTGCTGGAAGCCCGAGCGCGTGGCCGCCGACCTGGAGCTCAGCGGCCGTCTGGTGCTGCAGCTGGACCAGGAGAAGGGCGTGGAGGGCCACCCGCTCGCCGCGCCGCCGGCCGCGCTGCCCGGCGCGCCCCACGCGCCGCTCCGCTTACTTCCTTCTTTTCTCCTTTTTCCTCTTTCTTCCCTTTGCTCCGTTCCTGTTTTTCCCTCGCTGCATTCCTGTTTCCTCCTGGCTGCGGAGTATATACTATAGGCGCACAGGGGCGCTCGTACAGTGGTTGACGGGTTGGGCTACCAGCCATGCTGTCTGTCTCTGCACCAGCGCCACCTTGAGGGAGGTTCGCTCGCCGCGTCCGGCCGACGCCCCCGGTCTCTTCATGCTCTGCATGCTGCGTCACTGAGGACCGCGGAGTGTCTCTGATCGCAACCCGCTTTGTTGAGCGCGCATGATGCGGCTGCTGCTCGCATGTGGCACAACAGACAGGTGTGCCGTGCAGGCGCTGCTGGAGCAGAGCCGCTGGATGCGGCGCCGGCCGCCAATGCCGCAGAGTCGACTGCCGTCACTGTCGTCGACCCCGCCGACGCCGCTGCCGGCGCTGCCGCCCCCGCAGACGGTGAGGCCGCGGACGGCGCCGCCATCGCGCCGGCCGCGCCGGGGGGCGGCGCGGCGGCTGCCGCCGACGGGGCCGCCGATGCGGTGCCCGGCGCGGCCGCCGCGGTCGGCGATGCGCAGCCAGGGAGTGGCGGGGCCGCTGAGGCTGCTTCCGAGGCGGCGGGAGAGCCAGCGGCTGGGCTTGCAGCCGCCGAGGCGCCCGCGGCGCAGAGCGCAGTCGTGGCCGCGCCCGCAGATGGCAGCAAGGCGTATGAAGCGCAGGCGCGGCCCGTGCCGGCACGCCGGAAGGGCCGCTGCTGTGCCTGCCGGGAAATTCCTTCTCTTGCTCCATGCACGGACCCAGCCTGTGCCCCACAGGGCGTGGCAACGGCAGCCGCTGCTGCGTCGCTTGCGCCGTGCAGCCTTGCGTGAATCAGCTATGCGCGCGCTCGTGCGCACTGTCGGGGGCGCATGGCAGCCTCGCCGGGCGGGTTATTGTGCAATCGGGGCGCCGCAAATGTGCGGCAGCGTCGCCGAGGCCCGGGTGGGTCGCCGAGGCCGGGGCGTGCCTGCGGGCAGGTCGCGCGGCTGGACCGGCAGCTGGACTACCTGTGGCGCGTGCACGGCGTGAACTGGGGTGGGTCAGTAAGGCCGGGGTGTGTTGGCGGGCAGGTCGTCCGGCTGGACCGGCAGCTAGACTACCTGTGGCGCGTGCATGGCGTGGACTACTACGCGGGCGAGGAGGCCGCAACGCCGGATGAGATGGCGCAGCGCGGCCCCAACCGCCTGCAGCGCCCGCCGCGGCCTGAGGAGGGCGAGCAGGCCTCTGAGGCTGACGGTGCGCGTGCGCTGGCGTTGAGTCTTATGTGGAAGGGTTTATGTTTACCAGTATGAAGACCTCCTGCACCGGGGGTCTCCCCGCTAGTTTTTACTAAAGCGTGGCGCAAGCGGCGACGCTGTGCTGGCGGGCGCTGCTCGTGGTATTGCGATCCCCGGGTGGTGTGCATTTGTTCAGCAAAGCTGGAGCCGGTCATCAGGGGGAGCTGCGCCGCGACAGTAGTGGCCGGGGCCGAGGCGCACGGGGCCGAGCCCAGGGCGGCTGTGCGCGCGCGCCAGCACAGCACAAGCGAGGGCGCATGCCCTGCCTAACCCTAACCCTCTGAGGTTCGCGCGCACAGAGAAGCGCGAGGCAGCGGAGCTGGCGGAGCGCGTGGAGGGCCGCTGGCGCGCGCGCCTGGCCGCGGGCGACCCGCTGGAGGCCGCCGTGCAGCGGGAGCGGGCGCGGCGCCCCTGCCTCCCCCCATCCCCGCATGCCTGCCGCAGAGGCGCCTGCCGCAGACCGTTGCGCTCATGTCGCCACGTGGAGTTGTGGTCAGCGGCGCGGTGGGGCGCACGCTTGGAGGCACGGCCTGGCCCGCCCAGCGCGCAGCCCGCTGTGCGCGCGGCAGGGGCAGTGCGCGCGTCGACCTGCCATTAGGCTCGTGCGGCTGAGCTGCGCGCCGGCGTGCAGGTGGCAAAGGCGATCGACGACTGGATTGAGGAGCAGGTCATGCAGCTCGACGACAACAAGTGCGGGCCGCCCGGGCTCTGTGTTGGCATGCCCTCTGGGCCTGAGTGGTGCCGGTGAGCAGCTGTTACTGCCCTGCGTATGCACGGCTTGTGGCGGCAGCCTGCATGGCTGGGGCTGCTGTGGCAGCGTCACACGCCCGGGTCGTCTCATTCTGGGCGCTGTGGTCGCGGAGGGTTTGCTTGTTTCGTGTGGTAGGGCAGCGCCACAGGAGGCGCGCACCCTCAGGGCGCGCTGCACGACAGGCAGCCAGAGGCGAGGGAGCAGGCTGCCGCGAAAACCGCACAGACGCAGGGCAGCCCTCTGGTCGGTCTGGACGGCCTGCAAGCTGGCAGGTGTCATCGGTGTGCGTTCAGCGGTGCGGCGCGCGCGGCGCAGGTGGGGCAGCAAGGTCAGCCCGAAGCTGTTCGTGGCCAAGGAGTACGTGCTCAAGCACATCCGGCTGAAGCACGCGGACAAGGTGGACGCGCAGCGCGAGCGGGTGCGCGCGGGGTCTAGGGCCAGGGCCAAGGGTCAGCGCGCCCGTGGGCGGCGCCTGCGCCGTCCACGCCTCGCTCTGCGCTGTCGGGCGGCCCAGGCGGCCTGGCCTGTGGGAAGTTGGTTCTGCGCCATTACGTCGACTGCACCTTGAGGCCTGGCTCCCGCCTCGAGTGTGTTCAGGGCTAGCGCAGCGCCGGGAGCGCGCGCACGCCGCTCACGGCGCAGCACCAACGCCCCCAGGCCAGGCCGCCTGCGCCGCCCAGGCCTCGCCCTGCGCTGTCGGGCGGCACAGGCGGCCTGGGCTGCGGGAAGTTGGTGCTGCGCCGTGAGCGGCGTCCGCGCGCTCCCGCCGCCGCGCGAGCCCTGCACACACCCGACGGCGGGAGCCAGGCCTCAAGGTGCAGCCAACGTAATGCCGTGGGGCTGTCGGGCTTCTGGTGCTGCGCTGCCAGAGGATGAGCAGGCGGCCGCGCGTGCAGACGACTTTGTCTGCCGCGACCAAGCGTGGCCTGGCGAGCGAGCGATTGAGCGAGCCACGGAATGATTCTGCACATTGTCGGGCGGTGAGCGCGGCCGCGGGGGGCGCAGATCCACGACGAGATGTACTTTGCGAACTTCGAGCGCGTGCGCAAGGAGGAGGACGCGCGCGCGCGCGCGGCTGCCGCGCGCGCGCACGCCGCCACGTGGGGCCCGCCGGGCGGGCCGTACGGCGGGCCCGCCGGCGCGGACCCGTGGGACCCCGCGGGCGGCTTGGGGCCGCCGCCGATGGGCGGCTGGGAGGGGGACCCTGTCGGCGCGCCCTGGGCCGGCGCGCCCGGCGGCGACGGCTTTGCCGGCGGCTTCCGCGGCCGCGGCGGGCCGCCCGGCATGCGCGGCAGGGGCATGGGTGCGCCGGGCCTGTGTGCATCCTCCCTGTCGTCAGCCTGTGGATCGCCGTTAGGATGCTGCTCCGAGCTTCGGCGGCGGTTTCTGCGCCTTTCCAGCAGGAAGGCCGCGGAGCAGCCCGGCCTTCTCCTGCTGGGCGTGAGCTGCTGTGCTGGGGGCAGCTGCCTGAGTGTTGTGCACTTGGCGCGCTGCACTGCCGCCCACCCTCTCGCGCGGCAGTGGCCTCAGCAGCGCGCTGCCGCGCGAGGGTGACAGCAGCAGCCGAGGCCTCCTCGCGCTGGGACGTGCCAGCACGGGCGGCTGTGCGCAAATGTGTGCGGTGCTGAAGGGAGTCTGGTCGCATCCGAATCAAGTGTGCCTGTGTCTGTAAGTTGCGGGGCCCGACGGACGCGCCTTGGGGTCAGCGACGGGCGAAACCCTTTGCTTCGCCGCCGGCTCCCCCCCACCGGTTCTGTAGTAGGTCCGCGAAAATCTTTTCTGTCTTCCCAGGGCGTTTGGGGGGCGCGCTGCAGGCGGCCGGCGCAGCCCGCTGGACGCCGGGCTGGTGGGCGCGGGGCCCGCCATGGGCGCGCCGCCGCTCGCGTCCGGCCAGATGCTGGTCCTCGCCCCAGGTGACCGCCCCGACTCCGCACGCCCGCTGCGGCAGCCCCACTCCCGCTGTGCGCCTGGCGCGTTGCTGGCGGGCCTGAATGCATGCGCCGGCGCCATGCACCCGCTCACGCTGTGCGCCCGGCGTGCTATCGGCAGCCTGCACGAGAGCGTGCGCCGTCTGCAGGCTCTTGAGTTTCCATACCCCAACCATGGTCAGCACAGCAAGGCCCGCATCTGTCCATGCTGCGGCTCCCCATGCTGCGGCTTGCTGCGGTCGATCGAGAGGGCTCACCCGGGCGGTCTGCTGGCTGATGGTTTTTACCAGTGTCAATCCTGGTGAGCGCAGCCAGGCCTGTATCCGCCCATGCTGCGGCTTGCTGCGGCATGCTCGGCTTGCTGCAATCGGCCGAGAGGGCTCACCCGGGCGGTCTGCGGCGCGCACCAGGCGCCGGCCCCATGGGCCCCTTCATTACGGTGCCGATTGCGGACGGGCGTGCGGCGGCGCTGGGCGGCCCCGCGCCGGGCATGGGCATGCGCGGGCGCGGCGGCATGGGCATGCGCGGGCGCGGCGGCCGCGGCGGCTTCGCCGGCGCGGGCGGCGGCGGCGGCGCGTTCATGGGCGGCGCGCGCGAGTACTACGACCTGGACGCGCCGGAGAACCAGCGCTCGGTGCTGGACTATGGCGACCTGTAGGGTTTTGGCAGGGCGACATGTAGGGTTTGGCAACGCTCTCCGGCCGCCGCAAGCGCAGCCGCGGGCCGCACGCGCGCCATGGCCTGTCCGCGCCGGAGGGCCGGCACGCCGCCCGCCAAGCCCGCGAGCTACAAGGCTGTCATGGGCCCTGCTGTTCCAGCCAGGCTCGGGGAGGGTACGTCACGCATGCTGGATGCCTATATCAGCAAAGCATTTGCTGCTGCGCCGTGCAACATCAGGGCCACTTGAGCAAGGCCGTATGTGCCGTGTCGGGAGAAGGGCGCGGGGCCTGAGTGGCGGCGAGGATGGGTGACAGGCAGTGTCTGGAGGGAGGGGGGGCTGGGTGAGCTGGTACATGAGAGCAATGTTACCCACAACATGCAGGCGGCAGCATAGTGTTGAGGGGACGGCTGTGGTAGGGACCAAAGGTGGGTGCGCGATTGATGCGCGCGGCGTTGGCCCTCACTCAGCAGAGGCGCACAGGAGCGAAACGTCGTGTCTTGGCGGCGGCCGACACTGCTGGCATGTGGGATGCATGCAGAGGTGCGCGCATCTGATGCGGGGGAGGTTTGGTTAGTGCGGGACGCTGTTGCTACCCTGTCCTGCTTTGGCGGTAGGCCGATGCCACAATCAGAGCGGGAGTGCGCCCCAACTCCGCCGCCTCTGTAATATGCTTGTGCGGTGGTGTGCTTGTGCGATGGTGCCTGAGCAAGCCATGCTCTCCAAGCGCCTTCATTATATTCAGGAAGAATTCTCATCGCTGTATGCTTGTGTGAGCTCAGCACCATGATTACAAACAAAAAGCATTCCGATAGAGTGTCAGTTTCTTAGGTCTACTTATGGTACATGTGTGAACAGTGCAGGCATAGCAGCACTTCCCGCGGCAGCTCATGTCTGTGCGGGGAATGGGGCGAAGCCATGGGGCACGGACAGTAGTCCTCAGTAATGGCATGCACGCAGCATGCAAGCATGCATGTTATCAGCCTCGTTTGCAAGGAGTCTCCATCAGAGGTGCCCAGCGGCGACGCACCCAAACAGCCAGCAGCGATAAGAGCACGGCCACCCCCGTGCAGTGCAGGCCAGGATGTCATGCATCAGCCTCAGGGTTTGCCAGCTTGGGGTTGCCGTCACCCGCGCAGCAGCGCCCACCGGCGGCAAACATGCAGCGCGCGGCGGCCGGCCGCACGTAGTGGCTCACGATGTCGCCGGGCGCGCAGCCGTTGTAGTTGAAGCGCCGGTCGCTCGCGTACTTGATCTCCCAGCGCCGCTCGGCGGCCACGTAGGCCACCCACGCGCCCAGCGCGATGTCCTCGAGCCGGAACAGGCTGTGGTTGCTGGCCGCCAGCGCCGCGCCGCCGGCGATCTCGCGCACCAGGTCCTGCGCGCGCGCGGCGCTGGACCCTCTCGCCATGCCTGCTCCTGCCCAGCCCCGTGCCGTGCTGAGGCAGCGGCCATAGCTTGCCGCCTGCCCACCAAGCACGGGCTGCGCATGCCAGCAAGCGGTCTGCCGCCCTCAACCACGCTTCGCCTCAGCTCCACAGAGAGCTCCACGCAAGCTTGGCGCGAAGCGTCTCTCCCAGCGACAAAAGCATGAAGATGCACAGGAAGAGGCTGCGAGCACAGCCGCGGCGGACGCGGGCGCAGCGGCCGCGCGCGGGCCGCGCCTGGCTCAGCACGTAGCCGGCGCCGTGCGCCCAGGGCGGGTACGCGTCTGGCGCCCACTCGGCCGACGACACGAACCAGGTGTGCGCCGGGTCGCGGTGCGGGCCGCCCGGATCGGCGTCGATCCAGCCCAGGAGCAGGCGCTGGCGCGGCAGCGCCGCCAGGCGCGCCAGCAGCGGGCCCACGCGCACGTAGCTGTCATCGTCCACCTGGCCGCGCGGCAGCTCAAGCTCAGGGTAGGGCCACGGGTAGGGTAATACTAAATCTACCACGTACCCTGTGTGGGATCCGGGTGCAACGACAGACGCACGGGCATGCTGTCAAGCATCGCCTGGCGCACAAAGGCAACAGGAGCGCGCACGGACACCGTGGCCTGGCCGCAGCAGCGGCGGCTGCATGCGCGCATGTCAAACGCAGCAGCGCCCGGCTGCTGCAGCGCCCGTGTCTTGCTGCAGCATGATGTAGGCTGCTGACCAGTGCGCCGCCGGCCGGCCGCCTGGGAGCCGGGCGCGGGAGGCGCAGACGGGCCATGATGAGCCGCAGGCTAATGGAGCCCTGCCTGTTGCTACAGGGCAGGTATAAGTTGGAACACAATAACATCGGGATCCAATGTGACATCGATGGCGCTCTTGTTTCTTTCCGCGCGCTTTGAGCGCCCTACCCCTGGCCGTCGGCGGGCCGCCTGGGGGGCGGGCGCGGGCGGCGCGGGCGGGCGCGCGCCTTGAGCGTGTGCGTGACCGCGGGGTCGAGCGCGCCCGCGCGCAGCACCTCCAGCGTCTGGTGCGTGATGTTGCGGTAGTCCTCCCACACGTGCGGCAGCAGCGCCAGGTCGCCCGCGTCCGCCGCCTCGCGCCGCAGCGCCGCGAACGCCGCGCCGCCTGCGGGCTTGGCCACCACGAACAGTACGCTGCGCGTCCAGGTTCAAGGTCAGGGCTTAGCATAATTGCCACCGAGGGTCGGGCTTGCTGTGGATGTCACGCAAGCTGCGTGGCGCCGTTTCTAATTCGACGCGGGCGCGGCCACCGCCCGCGCACATCAAGCGGAGCGCAAGCCCCGGCGAGCCCAGGCGCCGGCGCGCGCGTGAGCGCAGCAGCGCGCGGCGGCGCCTTGCATGCTCGTTTGCTGAGGCCCGCCGCGCGGCCGGCGCGCCCGCGCGGCGCCCAGCGGCGGGGCCGGGCGGCCCGCACCGGTGCAGGCGCGCGTCGGCGCCCCAGGTCTCGCGTATGGCCGCGCGCGCGTCCGCGTTCGCCGCCGCCGACAGCACGCCCACGAACAGGCGCGGCGGCGGCCCGCCCGCGCCGGCCGCGCCGGCCGCGCTGGCGTTGCCGGCGGGTGACGGGTCTGCGGACGTGCCGCCCTGGCCGCCGCCCAGCGGCCGCGCGCGTCGCGCCAGCGTCTGCGGCGCGTCATGCGGCAGGCCGCGCGCGGCGCCGCCGGCGCCGGCCCGTTTGCCGCGCCCGCGCCCGGCCTCCGCGGCGGGCCAGGCTTGGCGGCCGCGGTGCGCGCCCTGCCCGACCACGGCCCTCTCGACCTCCTCGCGCAGGCCCTCCATGCGGGGCTGCCCGCCGAAGCGCTCGTCGCCCCCGCCCTGACTCGTCACCTCCCCGCCGGCCCCGCCCCCGCCCTCGTCCAGGCCGGGGCGGGCGCCCCCGCCCGCCGCTGCCCCGCCCCCGCCGGCCGGCCCGGCGCGCGGCGCCCGGCAGTGCGCCCGCACGGCGGCGAGCGCGGCGCCGACGCCGCGGTACTCGCCGGCGGCGCAGTGGCAGCGGCCGGCCGCGGCCTCAGCCGCCAGCGCGCAGCAGCGCGCCGGGGGGTCGCGCGCGCCGCAGGCCGGCGTGGCGCGCAGCTCCGCCAGCAGCTGCGCCGGCACAGCGGTGTCAGGCTTTCCGAGCCTGTGCTGAGCTTGCTCGCAGCCTGTGCTGGTCGCGTGCGGTGAATTGGCGTCCTGGCCTGAGTCGCAGTCCTGTCCATTCCCAGACTGCGAAAAGCGCGGTCATAGAGGAGGCGGGGTATGCAATGTTGCCTTTGCAGATGCGCAGGACGGCTGCGTTGGGGTGGGCGCGCAGCAGCGCACCGCATTGCAGTTTGCCGCGACTCGGAACTCAGCCCACCCGCCGGCGCAGCTCGGCACGCCGGCCAGAGGAGCGGGGTACGAGACCCGCAGCAGCAGGTATGCCGCCAGCAGGCCCGCAAGCGACACCGCTGCATACCGCACTGACTGATTGGCGGACAGGCAGCGGCGCCGTATGCTGCCCCACAGCATCTGCTCCTTCGGGGCGCGCGGCACCGCGGGGCATCACCGCGCGCGACCCCGCTCGCGCCCCAGCAGAGCAGGACCTGAGCTCAGCACAAACAGACTCACTCAGGTGCAGAGTGGTGGCGAACGTTTCAGTGTCTGGATACAGGCCAGCGCAAACAGACAGCTCTGTGTAAACGTATGCACCCTTTTGCGTGTGCAGTGTGCAGTGTCTCCACCAGGCCCTCGACTCGAGCCGTGCTCCGACCCTTAACCCAACCCACCCCCTGCCGGCTCCTGTTGGCTCGCTCAAGTCGCTTCTTCGGGAGGTGCTGCAGGCCCGACTTGGTGTGCACATTGACGTCCAGCGTCTTGGCGTTGCGTGGCCGGCTATGAGCGCGGGGAGGATGGCGCTGAACGCGCCCGCCCTTTCGTCCTGCGCCTGCAGCTCGCGGGGGTCGCGCGCCTTTGCGGGAGCCGCGGTGCGGCTACAGGTGCGCGCGCGCGGCGTTTCCCACCGAGTGGCTCGCAGAGCGCGCGCACTGGAGGAGCCGTGGTTGCGGCTGCCTCCTGAACGCAACGTGCAGGCTCGCTTGCACGGCAAGGCGCGCTGACGCGCGCTGCGCTGCGCGCAGAGGCGGTGCAGGGGCAGGCAACCCGCCGTGCGGGCAATGAAGGAGGGCATCCACCCCGAGTACTTTGAAGACGTCAAGGCGCGCCTCGCGCGGTAGCCACTGTAGGCCGAAAACGGACAGAGCTTGCCAGGAGGCTGCTTGCCAGCAGCGCTGCGGCCCGGCCTGCGCAGATGCCTGTGCGCGCGGCGGGGCGGTGCGCGCCGGGCTGCGTGCGGCGCCGCTGAGGCGCGGAGCGCGGCAGGTGTTCTGCAACGGTGAGGAGGTCCTGACCGTGAGCGGCACCAAGAAGGAGTACGTGGTGGATGTCTGGTCGGGCAACCACCCCTTCTACCTGGCGCGCGCCCACCCTGCTTTGCCCCAGCTGCACACGCGGCCCAAGGTTACGTGCACCGTCTGCGGCTGTTAGCTTTCACACGCGCCAAGTGTACAGCTACTAGACTGCCTCCTTGCTGTGCACGGGGTCGAATCTAGATGAACCTGCGCCCGAAACTGGTAGCATTCCTTGCGCTTTTTCAAGGCTTTCACTCCACAAAAGCCACGAGCGCGCTGCCGCAGCAGTTTGCATGAGGATGACTCGGGAATGCAGCAGCAGCATCAGAGGAACAGGGCGCAGGCGTGGCAGCTGTGCGCTGACGCCTCTGGATGGCCTGCACCGCTGTGCGCGGTGCAGCAGCAGGCTCGCTTTGCCCTGACAGAGCAGACACAAGCTTCTGCGGTCTGGCTGTCTGTGACGCTGAGCGGAGCTGTCGGCGCGGCGCGCAGGGCGGCACGGAGGTGCAGCTGTCGGACGAGGGGCGCGTGATGAAGTTCAACTCGCGCTACGGCGGCCTAGGCGCGTACGGCAAGCCCGGGCCCGTCACGCCCGGCGGCGACAAGAAGCTCGAGTACAAGAAGCCCGTGGCGGGCAAGAAGGGCAAGAAGGGCGGCAAGAAGTGAGGTGCCTCTGGGACTGGTGCTGTGCTCTGCTGCGGTCCTCGGGTGTTGCGGTTGAGGTGTCAGCGCGCAGCGGGGCGCGTCCTGGCTCGCTGCGACCGGGGCGGTGCATTTCAACTGGCCACGGCTTGCAAGTTGCTGCGGGAGCTGTACAGCCTGCACGTGGTGCGTTCAAGGTCTGCATAACTTTTTACATCAGCACGACACACATTTGCCAGCACATCCATGTCACAACCAGCTAATTACATTTGCGACGCTGGATGCTTCAGACTGTGCCCAACCTCAGTACCGGTGAATCGATAGGTAGTTCTAAAGCAGAACTAGGGACTTCAAGCAGAACCAGGACGTGACTGCAACCAGGACCCACGGTTCAGACACAGTTCAGACACAGCCGAAACAGGTACACCCACTGCGCAGCCTCAAGCACAAGCTCGGCGCCTGCTGCAGCTTTGGCAAAACGACACCCCTTGCTCAGCAGCGTCTGCGGCGTGTCGGGCCGCGCAGCTGCAGCCACAGCCGGAGCACAGCCGCTCTGACCACGGCTTGCGCTCAGAGCTCCAGCGGCGCGCCCTGCGTCGGCAGCAGCTTGAACCGCTTCTTGCACTCCACGCGCTCGCGCGAGAACTTGTCGTCCGGCGAGAAACGCGCCGGGTGCGCGCTCTGCGTGGGGCTGCCGTCGGGCGCCTCCTTCTGCGCGCGCCTGGCTGCGCTCAGTTCTCGCAGCAGCAGAGTGTTGCAGCGAAAGCGAGGGCTGCCGTCGGGCGCCTCCTTCTGCGCGCCGCTGCATGCGCTCAGGTCTCGCGGCAGGTGCACAGAGTGGTGCAGCAGGAGCGGTGCCGTCGAGCGCCTCCTTCTGCGCGCCGCCGCGTGCGCTCGGGTCTCGCGGCAGGTGCAAGGGGCATTGCAGCAGGAGCAAGGGCTGCCGTCGGGCGCCTCCTTCGACGTGCCGCTGGGTGCGCTCGGGTCTTGCAGCAGAAGGAGTGCTGCTGCTGCAAAACCCAGCACCGGCAGGCTTGCAGGCATTGCCGCACGGCTGGTCTGACGTCGGCTTGCGTGTCAACACAGTAAAAGGTGCGTGAATAAAGCAGTGGGGACCACCTTCAGCGTGTACACGCGCTCGCCTGCGGCGTCGGTGTAAAACATCAGGTACATGCTGAGCCGCCCACCACCAACGCGTGCAGGTACTCCGGCACCGCGCTGATGTAGTGACGGTGAGGCTAGGAGAGCCCCTGGCTCTCTGTTTCTCCTACCTCACCACCCGAGCAGCCGCACCATAATGCAAGGGTAGACCAGAGGGTGTGGGCACGGGTAGGCTAAATGCCGCATTTCGGGAAGCAGGCTCCTTCTCCTCGACTTTGGACGTGCGCTAGGTCCAGTCGACTGCGGAAGTTAGGCTCTTTTGCACCAGTCTTGGCGTCTCACCTGGGCTACACTGCTGAAACCTTTTCAACATGGGCACCACAACGCAGGGCAGGAAGATCCTGATGCTTGTTGGAGACTATGTCGAGGACTATGAGTGCATGGTGAGCTTGCACTACCTTGATCCGGCTTCTGGCACTAAAGCGCTTTGCTTGTTTCCATCTCTAATGCCACCAAAGCTTTGCCTTTGCCCGCAACACACTGCTGTTGACTAAAGTTGAGCAAGGCGAGTCTCCCATGCGAAATATGCGGGCACATGTGCTGCATGACTGGATGACATAAGCGGCAATTGCCGCAGAAGCAGTGCGGTGCTTGCCTGCCAAGTCTGATATTGAGTGGCTGAGAAAGTGCTGCGATGTTCCCGGCAGGTGCCCTTCCAGGCGCTGCAGATGGTGGGCCACCTTGTGCACGCCGTCTGTCCAGGCAAGAGCAAGGGCGACTTTGTTCTGACTGCAGTCCACGACTTTGAGGTGCAGCCCTGTATCGGCTGCATTGCTTGGCCTTGTGACCAGAGCAGGAGGCTTGTGCTGGCCAGCAGCAAGGGATGCAGATCAACCTCTCTCCATGCAAGGGCCCTGGTCACGTCCACACACAACGCTGCTGTGCTTGCCGCAGGGCGCGCAGACATACTCGGAGAAGCCGGGGCACAGGTTTGCGCTCAACCAGTCGTGGGACGCGGTCAAGGCTGAGGCGTACGACGCGCTGGTCATCCCGGGGTGCCCGCCCCGCTGCGGTGCATGCTCCCTGACCGTTGTGCGTTTAATGCAAAGGCGCACGCAAGTGCCGTCTGCTGCGCCACATCCCCAGCACTGCTCTCTGTGTATGCAGAGTCGATCGTGCCAGCTGCATGTACACAGCTGGCGACCCGAGTTAGCACCAAGCGATTCAGGGCGGGTCATTGCAGGGGTCGTGCACCCGAGTACTTGGCAGCTGGCAGCTGGCCATATTCAGCACCGAGCGCTCTGCGCGGAGCGTCGCAGGGCCGCGCGCCCTTGTACCTGCGCCTGGATGCCACGGTGCTGGACCTGGTCGCGCACTTCGTCAGCACCGGAAGCTCAGGGCGTGTTTGATGCAGGGGCCGCGCGCCCGAGTACCTGCGCCTGGACGCCGCGGTGCTGGACCTGGTCGCGCATTTTGTCAACAGCAAGCCGACCGCGGTCATCTGCCACGGCGCGCAGCTGCTTGCCGCAGTCCCGGGCGCGCTCAAGGGGTGCGCGCGGCCCCTGCCCATGCGCCCTGCTGGCGCTTTTGGCCTGTGCCAGTATCAGAGACAAAGCACCCACCGTCTGATGTACGTTTGACACAGCACATGACCCGCCATTTGCCAAGGTGTCATTTCCATGCAGCCCAAAGTGGTGCAGCACCTGCATTGAGCAACACATGGCCATTTCGTCAACAGGTCATGAGGCGCATCCGTCCAACAGTGCAAGCATTGTCCAAACAGCTGATGTGATCGTAAGTGCTGGCGTCAGGCGCGCTGCAAGGTCTGACGCCGGTGGCCGCGGCAGGCGCGCGCTGACAGCGTACCCGGCGTGCAAGCCGGAGGCCGTGCTGGCGGGCGCGCGCGAGTTCGTGGACGCAGACAGGAACATCCCCGAGACGGTCGTGGTCGACGGCAACCTGGTGCTGCGCCCGCCCTGCCGCGCTGGCCTTGCTGCTGGCACGGCTCACTGGCGCATGCCGTGCACAGCGTCCGCTGTGTGATGGTCGGCGCGGCCTGACATGGTGCAAGCGAGTGTGTTGGTCAGCCGGCACTCGCACGCGGGCCGGTGAGCGATCAGCGTACCCTGGTGTGCTGCCAGTACTCCTCACGTCCAGCACTACCTAGCTGGGCGGCCATGGCGCTACAGCCGCAAAACCCAGGCCTGCCTCCCTCACTCCTTGGCCCACCGGCCGCCAGGGCTCCAGCGACTGCTGACCAGGATCGGACGTGCGCGCAGGTGACCGCGGCAGCGTGGCCAGCCCACCCGGCTTGGCTGGCAGCATTCCTCGTCGTGCTGGGCACGGAGATCACGCACGCAAAGCCGCATGCCGCCCTTCGTTGATAGCAACAGGGGTGCTGGCACGGCGCAAGCGCTGGGGTGCAGATAGTGCGAGCCAAGCAACCAAACCCCAGTCTTGCAGATGTGCTGTAACAGTCAGGTTTAGAGCACTGCCTGAGGCAGGCTCATCCCCGCACCATGTGTAGCTGGCTTGCTGTGTATCTATCTAGCGGTATGCCTGCATAACTTGCATGACGTGACTCTGCGTTTTGTCTGAGTTATGCTTTGCTTGTGCTTGTACAAGGTCAACTGACAGGGAGTTGAGCTAGTGCAGCCTCTGCCTGCACCTGAGCGCCTTGAGCTGTTCGAACCTGGTCATAATAGTGGGCATGCAGCTTGCATAGCAATGCCGTTTGTGTGCGAGTGCATGCGAGAGCGCACATGTGTGTCGAGCAGCATCAAGAAATTTTTTGCATGCATGGGCCTCTGTGTATTAATGCTAAAGCATCATGTCAGTTTTTTCTTCAGAAAAGCAACTGCAGTCCTGTGTCACTGTCGAGATTGGACAGACAGCACGTCAACAAAAGGTGCTCTGCGTATATATTACGTGCCACAGCAGCATCGGTTCGGCAACAGTATAAGCACTTGGTGCCTGCACGCTGGGGAGTCTACAGCCCATGGTCGCTGAAGCACACCCAAGCTCACTGAAGGTTGTCCTACTCGGGGAAGGCGCGTTTCTTCTGGCATCCCTCCACTGCACTGCAGCGGCATCAACCCAACTCGTAGCCCGCGCCACGTGTGCGCAGGTCGCGTGGGCAAGACTTCCCTTGTATCAAAGTACTGCCAGGGGTCCTTTAAGGAGACGGAGCGAGCTACCGAGCAGGCCGCTTTCAACAAGAAGCGCGTCCTGGTTGGCGACCGCCAGGTAGTCTGCTGGCTCCCATGACAGTAAACATCTGTGCTGAAACTGTGTCTCCAGCGCAACAGCCGGAAGAGCAAAGGGAGCTTGTATGCGGAATGCGGACAACGTGGTGGTACTAGTTTTTCGCCGACGCTGCTTTAGCTCTGCCAACATACAAGGTGTATGCAGGTCGAGCTTGGCATATGGGACACTGCTGGCCAAGAGCGCTTTCACTCTATACAGCCGCTCTACTACCGCGATGCTAACGCTGTGAGGGCCAGCCCATGCCTTTTCTTGCCTCTGCGCGGCCGCCCTGCCGAGCGCGCCCCCCCACTGAGCAACGCCTGGTCACGCAGGCGCTGCTCGTGTTTGACCTGACAGACTCCGACTCCCTGGAGCGCGTCCGCGCCTGGGTCACGGAGCTGCAGACACTGGTAGGCTTCCACTATTCTACCCTACCCTAATCCTACCCTACCCTTTCCTTGCTCTGCCCTGCACAAGGCTGCTTGCTGCTGCCAGCGTGACGTTCGTGGGTCACCGGCTGCCCGTCAAGCGCGCAGGTTGGGCCGCACATCGTCCTCACGGTGCTCGGGAACAAGGCGGACCTGGGCTCTGCGCGCGCGGTGCCGGCCGCGGAGTCGCGCGGCGTGGCGGCGGCGGTCGGCGCGGCATACTTTGAGGTCTCCGCGCTCACAGGTGTCCCGCCTGCGCGCCACGGCCACATGGGGGCCATGAGGTAGACTGCAGCCTGAGCTGGCACGGTGGAGCCCGCGTCCGTGCTGTGTAGCACCAGCAGGACCGCAGCTGCATGGCGCCGCTGCAGTGGCGGGCGCGCCTGGTGTGAAGTCACGGCGCAGCCCCAGAACTTGACATGCTTGGCGGCGTTGGGCCCGCCTGGCGACGCTGGAGGCCTGCAGGCCAGGAAGCGTACGCGTGTGTCAGGGCGCCAGGTGAGGAGCCTGCGCTGAGCGGTGCGCCGTCCGCTTGCAGGGGTGAGAGTGGCTGCCTCGTGGCACGCAGGTGCGGGCGTGGAGGCGGCATTCGCGGACACGGCCCGGCGCGCGCTGGCGAGGAAGGAGCAGCTGGCGGCCGAGGCCGCCGCCGAGCTGGGGGCCTCGCCTGGCGTCCCGAGTGCGCCTCCGCGCCCCGGCCCCGCCAGGCTGCTCTGGCGGCTGCCATGGCTTGCCGAGTGGGGAATGGGACCTGGCCAGGGCGCCAGCATGCAGTGCGACATGACGGGCAGCAGGCAGCGTGCTGCAAGTCTCTTGCCTGCCCTGTCGTGAATATGGTGGCATGGATACTGGTCTTCAGGAGCTTTGTTGGCATGTGTGGATACATGAGCTGAGCCTGCTGTGCGCTGCGTGTCTTTCTGAGTGTAGAGGGTCAGCGTTGAACGTGTACAGTATGTCTCTACTGATATGGTGAATGCCACCTCACCGCTTACGAAACTTGAAAGGGATGTTGGACATGTGCAGAGCTGATCCCTGCTATGTGCTTGCTCACAGGTTGGGCGGGAGACCGGCCGAGCACTGTGCAGCTGGGGGAGCGCAGCCGGCCGCAACGTCGGCCCCCGCCTGCATGCTGCTGATGTGACTCATTATTTGCTGTTTCACGTTCCTATTGTACCAGACTGCTGTGTTTGGCTCTCATTCAACAAGACTCCGTCTGTCAAGCTGTGTTCAGAGCTTGCCGTGCTATTTGCGCACGTATGCTTGCCAGAACTCCGCATGGCAGTGCATGTAAGTCACACCGTGATGCACCCATGATACAGCAAGCAGAAAGGGTAGCACCAGCAGTAAACAAGTAGCATCATGTGTCCCAGCCGTCTGCGCCCCACAAGGGGTCGTCAAGCACATCGACCACCAGGCGGGTATAGCCAGGCGGGACGCGGGCGATGCAGGCCCTCACGACTGCCTCAGCACCTGCCTCAGCTCCGGCTGCATACTTATACACAGCCACCTGTGACAGGGGCGAGCTGTGAGTACCAAACCTTTGTGAGAGCAGTGCCTTGGCAAGGAAAAAAGGCAGACAACGAAAGTTGCACGCCTCGCAGGTGCCGCAGGAGCCGCTGTTGCAGCCGGATGGTATGTTGACGCCCGCGCGCTCCGCCACCTGTTCAACTAAATATATTGTCAAGTTCATATGCGAGTGTGAAGGACGAAAGCAAAGGGTCAGCCGCCTGCCAACCTGCAGCAGCGTGTCTCCGGGCTGCGGCACGGCGGAGACGGCCTCCTGCCTAAAGTAGACAGTGCAGGGTGACTGCGCAGCACGAACACGTAGCCTGCCGAGCGCCGGGCCGCGCCCGGCAGGTCTGCCTCTCTCCAAGCACGATGGCGTGGCTGTGCACCGCAGGCTACCAAGCCATGCAGCCATGCACGAGTCACATATCTTTCATATCTTTCAGAGCACTCCGCAGTGCCGAGCTTCCGTCCCAGTGCTACTGCAGCAGGAAAGGAAGGAAAAAAGGTGTGCGCATAAGACCGCCGAAGACCAGTAAACTTGCGTGGATATTACAAATTTGGCGGGTTCTAGCTGTCAACCCCTTGAGACCATTTTGCGTGGCGCGCGAGTAACTTGCCTCCCTTGCGCGCTGAGCGCTCTCATAGCTGACCTGGTTGCGATGATGCTCAGCCCTGCCTCACCAGTCGCAGGTGCTGTCGGCAGGGTGGTGAGCAGGCAGCATGTCTTGCATTATTTGTGCACCTCTCCAGCACGACCTCGTTACATGGAAGAGCACAGACGTCGCACCCAGCGCCATCACCGCAGCAGGGCCTTGGCGACCACCGGTACTGCTGCGGTATCAGAGACGGACCTGCTGCAGAGTGTGACCGTGCTCAGTGCAGCGACGGGCCAGCCAGCAAGTCCGACAGACATGTTCCAGGTTGAAAGTCTGAGAGAGTCCTGTTGTGCTGGAGCTTGCATGATGACACTTTGATGCTTGATGCGTGACGCATCATGCGTTGTGCCTCAAGCACACTTGGCTGCCTGCACAGGCTGGCCCAGTGGCGGTCATCTTCTTCACGCACTTTGCGGACCTGGGTTCCTGGGAGCTGGCGCAGCGACTCGTCAAGATCATCCCCCGCCTCCAAGCGGGGTACCTCCCATACCACTGCGCACCGCAAGGCCAGCACGTCAACCACCTGCGCGCATAAACGGTGCATAGGTAGGCGCTGCCAGGTGCTCGCCGTGGGACTCGGCAGCCCGGACCAGGGCCGCCGCTTTGCCCAGATCCTGGACTTCCCGCTGGAGCTGCTCTATGCCGGTACGCAATCTGTGCGACAACTGATATATTGGGTGTGAGGTGCACACTGTGCACCATATGCGCAGCAGGTTTTCAACGCGTGTCTGGAACAAGCGGCAAGTCGTAGACCACAGACGAAGCAGGGAGGGCAGGGGCATGCATGCATGCATGCATGTCTGCGCAGCCTCCCTGTCTGCTTGCAACGTCTCATGCCTGCGTCGCGTCCCGCAGACCCTGATGGCCAATGCTGCCGAGCGCTGGGGTACTCGGCGGGCTTTGCGCCGGGCGCGCGCGTGTCGGCCTACCTGAAGCTGCTGCCCATGCTGGCGGGCATCGGCTCGCCTGGCACGCTGCAAGAGGTGCGCTGACAGTGAGCTTTAACCTGTCACGCATGAAGCGTCAGTATGGCACGGCTTTTGAGTGCCAGCTCATTGCCTGATACCAATTTCACGCTGTACCTGTGGCCGATCAGGGACGCACTCCTCATTGTATGGCCATGCGGCATGGCCCACGCCCGAGCAGCCCCAGCTGGCTGCTCGGAGGCCCAATAGAACAGTGGTCCAATTGAACAGTGTGTGGCTGCACCAGCACCACTAGGCGGAGCACAGTTAACAGACTCATGTGCCGTCTTGCGCGTGCCGCGCAGGTCATCCGGGGGTACGTCGGCGACCGCAGCGCCAAGCCGGTGGCCGACGGCGCGTCGCCGTTCGACGTCCTGGGCACCGGCTACCAGCGGCCGTTCGAGCTGGCGACGCTGCGCCTGCAGAACATGCTCGGCATCCTGCCCCGCTGTGCGCGCCACCCTTGTAGGGCTGGGAAACCCTGTTTCCCTACCAGTGGCCGCTCGAGCTGGCAACGCTGCGCCTGCAGAACATGCTCGGCATCCGCTGTGAGCGCCACCCTTGTAGGGCTGGGGTAGGGTAGCGTAGGAATGGGGGCTGATGCGCGCCACCCTTGCATGTGCGCTATGTGCGCTCCTCGTTTGCAGGGCTGGGACTCCCTGCTGCCCTGCCAGACCTGGCGACCCGCCCCGGCTGAGCCTGCTGACAGGGTGGCGGCTGTGCGCCATGGACGGCGCACACGCTGCGCTGCGCATGTGCGCGTGTGCGGGTTCGCCTGCCGCCTGTTTAAGCCATGCAGGAGGAGCTGCTCTGGCTGCTGGGGGTGCGCTGGGACCATACTGTCTGCGCAGCTTGCTTGGGGCTCTGTAAGGTCGATGGGGTGGAGTGGTGACCCTCCGCTTGATGACATTGCTCACATGCCAGGTCTGCTTACATCGCGCATGCGCACTCTGCTTACTCCGGTCACAGTGTTAAGTCGCTCCTTGCGGTCAATACAATACCCTGCTGTGGGGCTCGCAGGGAGCACACTCGCGCCGGCGCGCGAGGAGCTGCTGACGCAGCAGGGCGGCGCGCTGGTGCTGGGCTCGGCGCCCGAGCGGCGCGTCCTGTTCAGGCACGCGGACCGCGGCATCCTGGGCACCGTGGATGTCGACGCGCTGCTGCGGGCCGCGCTGGCGCAGCCTCAGGCGCTGGCGAGACCGGGAGGGCCCTGATGGGGTTTGCGCAAGTGGCCATAGTGCTCAAGCAGCATGTCCCGGGCATGCCCGGCCTCTGCGGACTGCTGGTTTGATCAGAGTGCTGCTGGAGGAGGGAGGTCACAAGTTCTGCCCAGGGCGTCTAAAAGGGACCCATGCAAAAGCGCTGTCGCCTGTAGGTTAGGTGCGTCAGACGGCAAGTGCAGAATTCCCATTGTTGATATCTGACCTTCAGAGCCGATAATTGCAAGACATTGCTATGCACAAAGCCTGAAGGCAGCAGACCGGCGCCCATGAGAACTCCACTCAGGGTAGTGTCCGCATGTTACACAGCCAGTCACAAACGGCCACGCCCAACATGACCGCCGGTGCAGGTCCCCTCATCAGGCTGCTGTTCTTAGGGTCCACAGTGTGCCTGGCAGCCCTTCCGTGACACATGACCATCTGACAGTGTTCGGTGCTCCAAGTTCCCCAGTAGGGTCAAGACAGCATGCAGCGCGATATAGTCCTCCCACATCCAGCTGCTGGTCTACATGGGCGCAACCGCAGCTGACAGAAGTTAGGTTCTGAAGTCACAAGATACAGGTCAGCAAATGCGAACACGCTGGCTACACTCCTTCTCCACACATATGGTAAGTGGTCAGGCTCAACTACTATACATGGCGGTCAGGTGGCTCAGGGTACAGGGTTGGGTCGAGCAGATTGGCAGCAGCAGCGTACAAAAACAGTTGGATGCAAACTCAAAAAACGGAGAGTGATGGCTCGCTGGCAGCCCGGCTACAAGGCAAGCTCTCCAGTGCCGTTCGTATACATGCCAGCCAGGGGCGGGGAATCGCAAACAGGGCACAGGCTCCCTGGCTGGCGGCCAGCACGTGGCGCCCGCGGCGTCGGGACAGGCGGCAGCCGCGCCGCCGCGGCGCCGCACCTCGTCCCGCAGGCGCCCTCCGGGCCGCAGCGGCGCGCTCGCGGCGCCGACGGGCGCGGCGCGCGGCGCCCACGCAGAGGGCGCCGGCTAGGGCGCGCGCGGCGCGGCCGGCGCGCGGCGCGCGCGCTCGCGCGCATTCCGCAGGCTCTCCTGGCTGATGGCCAGCTCCACCTGGGGCGCGGAGTCCACATCATCTGGCTCAGCGCCGCACGCCCACGTGCAGCAAACCTGAGGCCTGTGCTCTGCCTCGACGCAGTTGCCCTGGCGCATGCGGGCAGACTAGACTACCCCTTGGTGCAGGACCTGCCGGCCGAGTGCGCTACCGGACCCGACGGTCTGCTCGCCCCACACATGCGTGCGCGCCTGCACCGCATGCCCTGCATGGCGCCCGTCCTCCGCCGCATGCGTTGTGCGCTTGGCGCGACGCAGGCAAGAGCGCATGCGCAGGACGCCCACCGTCGCCGCGGAAACAGGCCCGGGCGCCGGCCCAGCCTGCATGCATGAGAGGGGCGACATAGACACCAGCGAGGGGTTAGGGTAGAGGGTATCCTGCAGCGCGGCGCGCGCGCCTCGAGCGCGCGGACGCGCTCGCGCGCGGCCAGCAGCTCGCGCTCGAGCGCCTTCCGGCGCGCGCGCTCCGCCGCCGCCGCCGCCTCCTGCTCGCGCCCCCAGCGCTCGCAGGCCTGCGACAACGGACGGAGTGTTCCCTCGTCACTCGCGCGTGGCATCCAGCACAGACATGAGTCCTTGCGAAGCGCGCAGGCTAATCTGCTCAAGGGGGCAGACGGGAAGGAAAGTGCTGAGGGTGTCTGATGCTGCCTGATGCCCATCCGCCACACCCACCCCCCAACATGACGACTGAAGTCTGCCTCTGCCACAAAAGCTGCCAATATGACTATGTCCAGAGTAGAATGCCCGATGTAAATATCAGCTGTAGCAGACATCTCCTTTTACCTTCTGAAACAGGCACCGATGCGCAGTGCGGTGAGCGCGGGCGGCGAAATAGATGGGGGCGCGCTTGCAGCTTGGCGCCGGTCTGCGCGATCGCCGCGCTCGCCGCCTGGACCTGCCGCCCAGTCCGCGCCACACAAGCGTCAGCTGTGCTGCGCGGGCAAGCCGACTGGGAGCTATCAAACCAGGCGGCTATTTGCCGTGCCAGCCTGCGCAACCGCCAAACCTGCAACCAGGCATGGAACCAGGTCCTGCTTATGCGCAGCCAGGCAGACAGCTCACCTCAAGCCCGCCACCGCGCGCATGCCAGATGGCCACAAACACAAAAGAATTCGCGGTGCAGAGTGCTGCGCCTCGCCCTCTGCCCACTGAGCCGCGGGCCGAGCAGAGCCGTCCTGGCTGGACCGTGTTCTGTCCGCACAGCTCAGCATCCGAGCTCGCCATGGTCTGAGAGACGCCCCAACACGCGCCTTGCGCTGGATGTCCTCACTCTTGCCGCGCACGCGCGCGGCCTCCGCCTCGGCCACCGCGGCAGACTCGCGCGCCGCGGCCGCCGCCGCTGTCAGTTCCTACAGTGCGCGGCGTGCGGCAGGCAGTACTTAATGCGGCACAGGCGTCAGCAGGCATATTTTTTGCACACGCAATCAAAGAGGACAGAGAACTCAAACCAAAACCATGCATGCGCCCTCGCGGCGCCGCAGGGTGCCACGCTCGCAGGGCGGCCGCATCGTCTGTGTGGCAGGGGCGCGCGCCTGGATGCGCGCGTCGGCGCGCGCGCCGTCGCGCTGCCGCGCGGCCAGCGCGGCCGCCAGCCGCACCTCTGCGTCCTTCACGCGCCGCTCCGCGCCGCGCCGCTCCGCGCCCTGCGCGGCCAGCACGCGCCGGAGCTCCGCGGCCGCGCCCTGCGCGGCCGCCAGCTCGCGCGCCAGCTCGCGCGCGTGCGCGCGCGCCTCGGCCTCCTGCAGGCGCAAGCGGCTCCATGCTGTTTGTGAGCCCGGTACTCGTCAAGCTTGAGAAAGTCCATAAGTGACCAGGGAGTGTGAGCAACATTATTCGGCAGCAATGTGCCCAACGCAGACGTCCGCTTCCCCGCCCCTCCCCTGCGTGTGCCACGCCTCGCCTCCGGCACCCACTGCAAGCCACGGCAGACACAAGGCTGGGCATTACGACACACAGTGTCCCAAAAAATTGAACGCACGGTATGTTTAACTTCCTCCTCACGCGAAAGAGACAGTGGCAAGGCTAGAATATTCACTGCGTGCCACTAGAACGTGCTCCGCACCGACGCTGCTGCCGCGCTGCTCAGGCGACGAGCTGCTAGGAGCTCCTCAGCCGCTGAGGCCGCAGACTCGTCGTCTGCAGCCGGCAGAGGCGCCGCAGGCTGCTCTGTCACATCCTCCGCTGCTGGTGCCTCAGCTGCTGATGGGGCGGGAGGCGGGAGGACAGGCGTGGCTGCGTCGCGCGCGGCAGTCGCATGCGCTAGCGCTGCCTCGAGCTCCCGGCAGCGGTGCTCCGCCCAGGCCAGCTGCTTGTCCAGCTGCAGGCCCCCTTGCTCCGCGCACCCCCTCTCCAAGCGCTGCCACCGCGCCTCCTGTCCGAACCAAAGAAAATTTGATTGGTAGGAAGCAGCGCCCCAAGCATTGCTACAAGCGCCAACAAGCCTGTGCTGCCAGTCTTCCCTGCTGCTAGCCCTGCAACACTAAAGTTAAGGAGCTTGTCCGTCGGCGCTGGCCATGTGTGCGACGTGTGGCGGGCGCGCCTTTCGGCGCTTTCGCCACGTCAAGAAGCTGAAGGTGGCCAGAGCGCTTGCTATGGCAGACGCAGCCGCCAGCAGCACGCGCTCCAGCGTCATTGCCTTGCGCGGCAGCGTGTCCGGCGCCATCACGCTTTCATCTCCCTGCCTGCTGTCGCCAAGTGGGGCAGGCTGAGCACCCCGTGCGCCGTGGCGGCGCACAGGCGCTGCCACCCACCGTGTGGATCTGCCAGAAAGGAAGACTGTCTGGTCTAATTTGCTGCACAGCCAGGCCCTCGATGTCGGCCCACTGTGGCCGACATGTATGCCTGTGGCTCATGCCTGTGGTGGTGGCACAGTATGGACATGTCGGCCAACAATGGGGAAGTGGTTGGGGACAAATGCTCTTGTTTAGCCATCGAGAGCGTGGCTAATATAAACACTTCATGCACACCCGGTGACAGGCCTGTCACCTAGGTGCATGCATGCGCCCAGGCATATACGTATCAAGCGGGTACTTGGGAGCAGACAAGCCACCATTATTTTACACGTGAGAAGCTAGCACACTGAGCCACGGCCCTCTGGAATGAACGCCCCGTTGAGCAACCATTAACGCGCAACAGAAACAGCAGCAGCAAAGCAGGTGTCCTCTGGCGCAGATAAGTGCTGGGCAAATTCGAGCGCAGCTATGTGCCGAGGCGCGCACGGCTCGGCCGTCAATGGGTGCCTGTGGCGGGCGTGTTAACCAATACTGTCAAATGCTGGCAGGGCCGGAATGCGCCACAGCGGCGCCGCCGCACACATGCAGCATGCAGAGATCAGCCCCATGCTGCCTCAACCGCATGCTGCCTGTTGGTCCTCTGCGCCGCAATGCACATGCACAGCTCAATGGGTCTGCAAAGGCGCTCTTCATTGCATTCGTTGCGGCGGGGCCTCGTTGCGGCGGGGCCTCACACACCGAGGAGCCGTCTCGCACCGCCTCAACAGGCGGTGCGGGGACCCGTGCATCCGCTTGTTCCATGGTGCGACTGTGCCAAAAAGCCAATGCCAAAGCCCATGTCCCCCATCCTTTGCATCAAGAGTTGTCGCTCGCTACACCATGCCGGCGGCATGGGCATCCCAGTGCCAGGCGCTGTGCGCCCCCCCCGTAACTTGTGTACGGGCAACCAGCGAGCCCCACGCGGCAAGCAATGCAGGCCCCCAGGCCGATACTCTGGTGCTTCAGGCTCCCCCTACTTGCCCACATCGCGCTGGCCCCATGCCAGCAAGCGAGCTCAGCAGCAGTAAGCCTCTGCCACCATGGCCCGCGCCGTCAGCAGCGCGCTCAGGCGGCGTTCTTCGCATACACGTAGCCGTTCCAGGCCAGAAAGACGCCCGCCAGCACCATGAAGATGCCAAAGCCCTGGCGCGCGCGACACAGGGGCGCTCAGGCCCGAGTCCCACCCGCACGTTGCCTCTCCGCTCACTGTGCGACTCAGGCACCCTGTGCCGGCTCCCGGCGGCACAAGAGGGAGACGCAGGGCGTGGGGCCGTTAACTTACAAGGCGCCTGACTGCCACAATGCAGGCAGCATGCTGCTGTTAAAGCGGAAGCAGCGGGAGGCGCGTCCTGCGGCTCACGCAGCTTGGAGGGTCGGGGTGCCGCACCGGCGACATGCGGCCAGACCTGATGAGCACCGTGCCGGCCACCAGCGAGAGGGCATTGTAGAACAACTCAATGGCCACCTGCATGCACGGCACCAGCAGCATTAGCAACTCTCCTTATGCAGGCATACATATTGGCTGCAGGACCACTGCCATGCTGCCTCATGGCCGTGTGCAACACCGTGCCATCCACGCAATGTCGACCCAGAGAAACAGCCTGCTCACCATGAGCAACCGCCTAGAAAACGGCATCAAGGTATAGCATGATCAAGGTATAGCATGATGACAGACGCATCAGAGGCCTGACATCAACAACACTGACAGTAAGCCCGACACCGGACATATCTGTGGCTCGTGCCAAATGATAGCGGGCAGGCAGCCGGCCGCGCCTTGCCCTTGACATCGCTCCAGGCGTGGTTGCGAGTGGCCTCATAGTCTGTCGCCAGCAGCGAGCCGCTCACAGCAGCCATGCCCAGCTGCGCGCGCGTCGACAGCGACGTCGCCGTGAAGACCTGGGCCGCGCCAAACACGCCCTCGCCCCACTGCGGCGCGCACAGCCTGTCAGCCGAGCGGCGGGGGTGGTGAGTGCGCTTGGCAGGCCAGGCTGCCATGCTGTACAGCATGTGTCGCAATTTGATTGGAGCACAGCCGCACACACCCTACAAGCCATATCATGTCACAAGTCGCGCCCGTCCCTGCCACCCCATAGAGCGCATTGGCGACGCACGCGTGCAGATGCATTTCTGCATAGGTCATGCTCATGCCAACGCAGCTGTGGCCCGGCCGCAGACCATGCCCAGCGATGACACATGGGACATGTCGCGGCGGCCTGCGCGCCGGCGGGCGCGCGCCCGCATAACGCCGGCGAACGCGCTGGAGATGCCGCCCAGCTGCAGGAGCAGCAGCGCGACGGTGGCCGCGCGGAACGCGCCGTGGAAGGTGGCCACGTTCTTGTACTGCAGCAGGAAGCCCTTGGCCTTGTCCTCCTCCTGCGGTGTAAGGTAGGGTTAGGGCAGGGTAAGGGCCCGTCGCCCCGTTCTTGTACAGCCGCAAAGGGTGTGCTGCCCCAGAGCATGGCCGCCCCGGAGGGCCGCCCGCCCTTGTGTTGCCGCAGGGTCTGCGCCGGGTGAGGAGAAGGGTGCCACAGCACCTCCCAGCCATGGGCCGCTTTTAAGTCTGCAGCGCCTTGGAAGGAGCATGCACTTAAATTTAAGCACTGCGGCTGGAGCTTTTGAGCTGTGCAGCGCGGTGGCTGCACCGCTGCCCCAGGGTGACGAGAATGCAGCCTCTTTCCCCACCTCTATAAAGTGCACGTGACGAAGGACCGCGCCGAGCGGCCAGCGAAGGCGCCAGGTTCTATGCAGCCTGCTGAGCAAGGCAAGCCCAAAACCCAAAAACAACTTGCAATGACAGCGCATAGCGGCCAGCAAGGCCACCGCGCATGGCGTGCCTTGCGCATGACCCTGCTTGCCGCCCTTGCTGACCAAGCCCTGCTCGGCTACTACTACGCGCGAGTGCGCACCGAGCGGCCAGCGAGGCGGTCGCCGACCTTGCGCAGGCCGGACTCGAACTCGTGCTCGGCGTCCCTGAAGCCGTCCGCCAGCTTGTTGCCGGCGCGCTTTGCGTCGCGCTCCTGCGGCCGCGCCAGGCTTGCGCTAATGGCGCGCCTGAGGTTGCAGGCTGTGGACAAGCAGACATCGCCATGACACTGACTGAAGCCTTGAAGTGACATCTCGTTACTACTACACTACCAAGTGCTGTCACAAACAAGTCCTTCCAAAGCTGGCGTATATTTAAACACACAGGTGCAAAAGCACATGCTGATTCGTTTGTGACAGCAAAGGGCGTCTGTTATAGGCGCTGACTATGGGGCAGATCTAGAGTCAACACTTCAATGCAGTGTCAGATTGCCGCATAAGGCGCCGACCAGCACATGGGGAGCAGTGCGCGCAGCTGCCTGATCTACGCTAGACCTGAAGGCAGCTGCGCAGGGACCTATCAGGTCACCTGATAGGTCCCTGCGCAGGAGGGCCGTCACACCCTGTACATGGACCCTCCAGCAGCGCACCGTGTCGTCCAGCCCGCCGTGCGCATCGCGGCCGGCGCCCTCCGCGTCGCGCGCCGCGCCCTTCACCTCGCTCTTCGCGTCGCGCGCAGCGCCCTTGGCGTCGCCCTCCGCATCGCGCGCGGCGCCCTTGGCGTCGCTGTTCGCATCGCGCGCGGCGCCCTCGACCTCGCGCTTGCCGTCGCGCAGGCCGTCGCCAACCGAGTCGGCCGCGTCCTCCAGCTTGTCGCCGCCCTTCTTGACCGCGTCGCTGATCGAGTCGCGCGCCACCACCTGTGCAGTCACGCAGCAAACGCCCTTCGAAACCTTTCGCTTCTCCGTTTGCCACGCAGACTACCACCAGCTTCGTCAGGTTCCTCAAGCGCTGGCCTACTTGTTGCACCGCTCGCGAAGCCGCACTTCATGCTCGTCTGGCGTTCTATCTTGCAGCGAGTATTTCCTGCCTCCAGCTCCCCCTATCTCATACATGGCTCTATACCAGAGTTAGGCTGGCAAGACACACATGCCAAAGACGCCTGCCAATGCGAGCAGTAGTGTGGACAGCGAGCTGTGCGCGGGCAGCGCGAGCTGGAAGGAGCGCCGACACGCCACAGCAGACAGCGCTCTGTGCAGGTTGCGCACCACCCAGTCTGAGATATAGCCCGAACACTGCCGAGCAGGCAGCTGCGTGACTGTCGCTGGCTGCGCACACAGGCCGTGCGGCTCACCTGGGCGGTGCGTGCAGGCGCCGCGCGCTTGGCCAGCCCCGCCTTGCTCCGCAGGAGCACGCCTGCGCCAAGCAGGGCAAGCCAGCTAGCCAGCCAGCCAACTACAGTGCACGCTAGCGTCTGTGCTGTTCAGCTTCTATCAGTGCCGAGCACGAGCAGCACACAGTGCTGAGTTCGATGTCCAGGACATACAAGCAGGCAAGAGTGTACAAGTGTGGGCTCACCAGCAGCTCCCGGGCGAGCCCAGCGCACAGCAACGTAGCGTGGCGCAGGCCTGCCGCAGCAGCGTGCAGGCAGAACTTGTGTCAAGTGCACAATCTCTGGTCGGCGGTACTCTGGTGCACGTGTGGCAGAAAACTACACGTTATGCAGCCTCGTGTCATATAACGCTGTGTATGTCACACTGCAGAGGCGAGCTCGCACACGTCAGCGCAAGGCCACAGAGTGACGACTTGCACTTGCATGGGCATCAAGCAATGGGCAATGCCCCAGGCACGCAGAAGATTGTAGACGCAGCAAAAGTCTTTAGTGTGCTTTAAAGTTTGCGTCAGGCAGGCGCTCTAATCCTACAGGCTCGCGCGCCTGCACGTGCTGCTGCGACTAACGCGCGCTCCAAGCTGCAGGGAAGAGGATGTGGCAGCCATCATAGTGTCCCTGTTGCTGCCAGGCGCTGATTTGCAGAAAAACAAAGTGGCTGTTCACTCCCCTGCAAGATCTCCGGCTGTCGACTGGTGTGCCTAACTAGGCTCTCCTCTCTTCTGGGACAGCAAGCCATTAAGCACGCATTCGCCCGGCATTACTTACATGTGAGCTTACACGCAACCCAAAGCTACAGTAAAACGTAGCTTACATGCAGCAGAAGTATGGCAGCGCACACAAGCATAAACCAAGCGTTCACATGAATTGTGGAAGCCACAGAGTGCTTGCACAAACGACAGTGTTCTGAGTTGTGGTCAAGGGCTATGTTTGGCGCTCCATGCGCTCGTCTGTTGCTCCCCAGTTCGACAAAAGCATTCCGGTGCCCGGGGGGTGCAGCTGTGACTGTAAGCTGCGCCCCGGCTTTCAACTAAAAGCAGGCTAAGGATTCGTCTGCATGATGACCACCGACTTCACCAGCTTAGCTACCGATGCTGCGGGATAGCCGGGCAGCCCCAGCGCATGCCAGGCAGCCCCGGTCGGATACCCATATTCCCGGGCATGCCCTGTCGCCTGACGGAGCGCTAAGGAATTGGAGGGGTCGAAT
>JAABUU010000434.1_pt1 | contig 94965 bp, 92 predicted proteins | sample 5559301 | NCBI WGS metagenome assembly JAABUU01 (sample SAMN10711884, study PRJNA513360) | rock metagenome | isolation source: Antarctica rocks | place: Antarctica: Victoria Land, Richard Nunatak white | reverse complement strand
CCCCCCAGCACAAGTACGACCACCTCCGCCGGGGCGAGCGCCGCACTCCCGGCACCGTGGACCGAACCCTGCAGATCGTCACCAAGACCGGAACCGGTCCCCGAAGCCCCTAATTCACCGGCATTGAACACGTACTGTCGAGATTCACGTTTCGCTGCGCCCGCACCCGCAGCTGCACCCACCGGCGATGGCTCGACGACAACGAGAGTGGGCCGCCTGTGCAGATGCACGTGATGTACCGGTCGTCCGGCGGCGAGAACAACAAGAGCCGCCCGACCTACTACAGCAAACTCTTGGCGCTGACGTCCTTTCTTCGGTCGGTGGAGTCGGCCGGCGTGAATGTCGACGTCGTCTATTGGAATGACGGACCCATACCCGGCCCACAGCTAGAACTGATGCAGGCCAGCGGGTCGTTGCACCGGGTACGAGCGGGAAGCAATCGCGGATCTTACGTGCGCGCTATCAAATATGCCTCGAAGCAGGGATGGGACCCGGCCGATCTCGTCTGGTTCGCCGAGGATGATTATCTCTATGACCGAACGGCGATCCGCTCGATTCTCGAGGCCGCCCGAGGGCTGCCTGACATTGAGTACTTTGGCCTCTACGGCTCCGTACGTTTGCAGCCCGCTCTTGACAGAACGCCACGCCGAGAACCGCGGGCGAAGGCACCACCAGTGTTGCAGGTGCCGTCTGAAGATCGGACGGCCGATTGGTTTTGTGCTACCGCGACGACAAGCACATTCGGTGTGCGGGTATCGACGTTGCTGGAAGACGCCCGGCTGCTTAGGGTATGCCCGTACACTGGGGGTAGTTGGGACACTACGTCCTGTTTGACTTATCAAGGCATTGCGCCATTTGCCTGGAAACGGCTCGGAGCCGACCTCGCCATGGCCCCAGCTCTGAATCGCCTCCAGGTAAAGGCAGGTCTTCTTGTACCGATAAAAATCGCGGTCAACCTGCGGGCGCTGCTCAGAAGACCCAGCCGAAGGCGCACACTCGCGCTTACGGAGCCAGCCCTGGCGACACATATGGAGGAGGCGTACCTGGCCCAAGGAACAGACTGGGGGGCGGTGGTACGAGAAACCAAGCAGTGGAGCCTTGCACGCAAGCTGTCGGTCGAGCAATAGAAGCCGATGTGGGGCCGGATCCGGCCAGGGCGAGCGACGGACACTATCGTGCTGCTGATCGTGATTGGCGGCGATCGGCACAACACCCCATCCGCTGTGGCGGTGACCGGTCGGCAGGACAGCACGCGTACAAGTTCCCGCGCACTTGGGACAAAGTCCCGCCCCGCGCCTGAGAAGTAGACTACTGCGCCTCGCCTCGTTAGGAGTGTGTGGCGCATTTCTGCGAGTTGATTGTTGTAGCGAGAGTTTGTGCGGCGGGTCGTGAACGTAGTCCGCTCGGGGCGTTGGAAACGGCGCATCCCATGACGACGAAGACTCCATTGGTATAGACGGGCTCGTATTTCCAATTGAACAGGTTCTTCAACTGATTAGATGTCGGCCCGGCGTACCTCAGGCGGCACGCGGCTCCCGTATGAGGCATGCCCCGCCGCGCCAGAGGCAAATGGCCTTTGGCCAGACCCCAAGAATTGATCCACTCGGCGTGAGAGTCGTTCATCGTGGGTGCAGGCGGCAGCGCAAACCGCTGGGGCCTGGTAGCCAAGCGAGCTGTGCCGCCGGCGGTGGTTGTAGTCGTCCTTCCAGTCGCCGATGACGACGCGCTTGGGCCAAGGACCAGATACTGTTGATGTTCAGGCATTCGTCGGGGACGCGGGAGTTGAACGATTCGACGCAGCCGTTGCGCCAGGGCTCGCCGGGTAGGGATGAACGCCAGTCCGACCCGATCGCTGGCCCAGTCGGCCATCGCCGGGCAGGCCAGCTCGGGGCCGTTGTCGCAGCGCGGCACCGCCGGGTATCCACGTCGCAGGGCGAGGCGGTCCAGCTCGTCGATGAGGACATCGGCGGTGACCGACCGGGTGACGAGGCCACCGAGGCATTCGCGGGTGTGCTCGTCGTTGATCGACACGATTTTGACCGGGCGGCCGTCGGTGGTGGCGTCGAACTGGATGTCGACTGCCCAGACCCGGTTCGGGGCCCCCGCCGCGGGGGCAGGGCGGTGCCGGTGCGTTGGCGACGCGGGCGTGGCACCCGCAGCCCTTCCTCGCGCCACAACCGCTGGATCTTCTTGTGGTTCACGTCCCAGCCCTCGCCGCGAGCATCCCAGTACGGTTGCGGAAACCCCGCCGCGGATGGTCGCGGGCCCACCGCCGCAGCCACTCCCGCAGCGCGGCGTCCGGGTCGGCCGGCGTGGTCGACGTCCGGTCACGCCACTGCGTCGATCGCTGCTGGCCGGTGACCGGCACGCGACCCAAACTGGACGCTTGTCACTGCGAGCCCTATTCAAGTGAAGCTGCGCCTGCTGCGTGCGAGGCGTTTGCGCCCAACGGCGCCTGCGCAGACGGCACCGCTAGGAGATTCGCTGCGTCGAGTGCGCAGGCGACCCCCAGGTCATGCCGAAGGTAGCCACCTGGCCCCTTTCACCGCCCCTTCAGGAGATCGTGGAACGAGCGAGTAGGTCAGCCGCCTCTGCGGCTACTCTGGAGGCACCATGAGAACCAGCCGCAGGCGCGGAGCAGCGCACCTCGCGGCCAGCATCCGATCAGTTGCAGTGCGGCAGGGAGCCTGGCCTTGAGGCGGCTCCCAGTTGAGAAGTTCTTCGGGCAGCTGGCTCGCCGCCTCAGCTGGAACATCCTCGACCAGGTCATCTCGTCCGTCACCAACGCGGGCCTCTCGGTTGCGGTCGCCAAGTCCGTCAACGCCGAGCAGTTTGGCGCTTTTGCTGTCGCGTTCACCGTCTACTCCGTGGTGGTGCTGGCGTCACGCGGCTTGACCGGGCAGCCGCTATCGATCCGCTTCAGCGCCGCTCCGAAATCGGAATACGGCGAAGCCGGCCGCGCCAGCCTAGGCGCCACCGTCATGTTCGGCCTGGTGGCGGGGGCTACCAGTCTTCTCACCGGCCTCGTCATATCAGGACCTGTCGGGTGGGCCCTCGTGGCGGTAGGGATCGGGTTACCAGCCCTCCTGTGGCAGGACAGTTGGCGGATGGTCTTCTTCGGCCAGCTCAACCCACGAGCTGCCACTATCAACGACGCCACGTGGGCCGGAACGCAGATCCTTGCCATCGGCGGCCTCCTGCTTCTCGGGATCCGCACTGCACCAGCGCTGCTCCTGGCGTGGAGTGGCAGCGCTGGCGTTGCCGCGCTGGTGGGTATCGCGCAAACCGGCTGGCTGCCGTCGCTTCGGACGGGCTGGGGCTACACCCGGCGCCACTGGGACATCACAAAGTATTTGGTAGGCGAGCTGCTGATCTCACAAGGCGGCCTGCAGGGTGGTCTTCTGGCGGTGGGCGTGTTGGGCACCGTGTCGGACGTAGGCTCGCTTCGGGCTGCCATGGTCATCTTGGGACCGGTGGCAATCCTGTCCGTCAGCACGTCAGCCTTCGCGGTACCCGAGCTCGCTCGGCGCTCAACAATGTCAGCGCAGAACCGGATCAGAGTTTGCTATCTGACATCGCTGACCCTGATGCTGTTCTCCGTGCTGTGGGCAACCGGGCTTCACGCCTTGCCTGACGCGGTAGGGCAGTTCATCCTCGGTGACACCTGGACGGGCACGCAGCGCGTCCTGCTTCCACAGCTCGCGCAGCAGGTGGGGCTTCTGACTTCTGTTGGTCCAATCATCATGTGCTATGCCCTCGGACGAACGAAAGAGACGTTCCAGATCAACGTTGTGCTTTCGGTCCTGACTGTCAGCGGTGGCACAGTGGGAGTCATGCTCGGGGGGGCTCCCGGCGCGGCCACCGGCTTCGCCTGCGCGGCCTGGCTGTCGTCTCCGCTTTGGTGGCGCAAGGTCCTGAAGCTGGTGCGCTTGCCCGCCCTGGACGAGGCTATTGAGGCGACCAGGCAGGCTGCCTGAACCGCATCGTTGGCTGCTACTGGACGATCGTCTTCCTGACGCTAAACGCCTCTGCGTAGTTCGCGCCGCACTCGACCCCGCGCAGTCGGCCCAGTCCGCGGAAGACCTCCTCGTCGTACCACGACTTCTCGCTCTGCGAGGAGTAGTGACGACGGAGCAGGTCGACCTTGCGGTGCATCGTCAGGTCCGTCAACGGGACGTACACGTTCTGAGGGCCGAGGTCGCCCTCCCACTTCGGAATCTCATACTCCCAGATGGTGGCTCCGCGGAACAGCTGCCACGCCAGTTCACCGAGGAGCCGATGGTCCTGATGAGAGTCCGAGCGGCTCGGCGCCAGCACCCAGTCCGGGCGCACCCCGTCGAGCGCGTCCCTGAGCGCCAGCTTGACGCTCTGCCAACTACCGGGCGTTAGTCCATCCGTGAAGCCGAGAGCTGAAAGCTCACGAGCGCGCGCCGCTCCGAGCACTTCCGCTGCAGCTGCCCGGGCCTCGTCAACACGCTCCCGGGAGCCTGTTACGACGACCGAATGCGCGTCGCAACCACCTGGCTGCTGAATCAAACTGGGAAGCATCTGCATCAGGGTGCCGGCACACCCGATCTCAAGGTCGTCAGGGTGGGCAGCAAGAGCAACGATCACAATCGGCTGCTCCCGTCGAACCGGGGCGAGCGCGAGCATGACAGCTCAAACGAGCTGTGTCGAGGACTGCCAGATGGCCCATGGGCGGTCGCCCGACTGCCACATGAGTTCGGCCAAGTACCGGTCCTTCGCCGTGTCGAGCGCCACCCAGAAGCCTAGGTGCCGTACCGCGGCCAGACGCTGCTGCCCGATCAGCCGGGCAAAGGGCTCGACGACGAGCTCTTCCCCGTCGTGCAGGAGGTCGAAAATTTCCGTACGCAGCACGAAAAAGCCTCCGTTGATCCAGATGCCCTGGTCCGATAGCGCAGATACCTCCTCGACAACCCCGTCTGCGCCCGTAGACACCATGTGCAGGCTGCTACTCAGCGGCACCGAGACGAACGTGGCGACCGCGCCGCTGGCTTCCGCATGCTGAATCAGGTCCGGCAACCGAATGTCGCAGAGACCGTCGGCGTAGTTGGCCAGGAACATCGGCTCACCCTGCACGAGACTATGAACAGCTCGCAGCCGCTGCCCGACAATGGCGTCCGCCCCGGTGTCAACGAGCGTGATGTCCCACCCATCAACCTCCCCACCGATCAGGCGCACTCGCCTAGTGGAGTCAGGCACATCCGCTGACCGCGGAATGAGTTCCTCGTGCGGCTGCTCCAGGCACCAGTCAAGAATCACCTCGCCGCGGTGCCCGAGACACAGAATGAACTCGTCGTGGCCCCAGAAGGCGTACCAGCGCATCAGATGCCACAGGAGTGGTTGACCGCCGAGCATGGTCATCGGTTTCGGGGCGTCAGCAGCCCGCCGCTGAAGCACCTGATCGTCCTCGACGAGGGCGCGCATCCGTAGCCCGAGCCCACCGCAGAACAGCACTACCCGCACCCGATACCACGCCCTCACGCGCTCTGACGCCCATGGTCACTAGCTTGGAGCCTATCGACCGCTACCGGACACATCTCAGCGGTTACGGCTCCGCCAATGACCTACCAGAGCCTGCGGTAAGCGGCTGCGGCTTGCGGCGCACGAGTCGCCGGGAACAGCGCCCAGCGGGTGGCGTCCTGATCAACGTTGAACTGAACCTCGTACAGCAGCTTCCCAGGGCCCGTTCCGGAGTTCATCACGAAGAACGAGTGCAAGCCCTCCATGAAGGCGGCAGAGTCGCCCTGGTCAGCGTTGTTCGACCACTCCGAGACGGCGAGCGGAAGGCCGACGCTCTTTGCGAATGCCAGGTGGGCGCGAAGGCCCTTCGGCGCGCCGTAGCCGTCGGTTTGAGTGATCGACTGGGTCCACTCCTGCGCGGTCCTGACGAACGGGTACTGGTTGTAGTAGTCGACCGACATCAGGTCAACCTGATCGCGCCCAGGGAAGGCTCTGCGCCAGTCCATGCCCATCCCGGAGGACTCGCGGTTGACCGAGAACACGAGCTTCGCGTTCGGCATGATCTTCTTCTGCAACGCCCGGTAGCGGCTCCACGAGGCGAGGAAATCGCTGACGTTGGAGGGGTTGACCGACCACGGGTACCAGTTGCCGTTCATCTCGTGCGCGAATCGAAGGTAGACCGTGCCAGGCCTCGACCCCCAAGCCGTACGCAAGTTGGTGAGCGACGTCGCCCACCTGGCGTCGTACGCCCCGCTCGCTGCGCTAGCCCACGACTCGCCCGTACCGATGGCACCTACGGCGAGGTCGATGTCGCCATGCCACGCAGTGGCCGACAGACCTGCGCCGGGCTGCAGCATCCACATCGAGATCGAGGCCTGCGGGTTGTCCGCCCACGTGCCGATAATGTCGAGCCGGCGTCCTCGCCACGCGGCGTAAGAACCATCCTCGGCCTGCTTTCCGGAGGCACCGGACTCCCATGTCAGGCCAGAGGCTGTGATTGGGCGCGCCCCCTTCGGCGACTTCGAGGACCAGGTCAGCTGCAGGCCCACGCCCAGGCACAACAGTGCGGCGAGCAGTCCAACGACTCGCCGTCTGCCAACCCTGGCCACGGTCCAGGGACGGTGAGGGGGGTGCTCGGGCGCCTCGACGGGTTCGCTCGCAGACGGCAAAACACCGCGCGGCGGGGGTGGGCCTTCGAGCCGAGTGGCTGGGCCTGAGCGAACTGCGGGCACGTCGCCTCCTCAGTTCGTAGAGCCATCTCCGTGCCGACGAGTGCTGCGGTCCGGTCCGGCCACTCCCCGTGACGAACCGGTGCGCGCCATCTACGCCTCCCCAACAGTAGCGGGGATCAGGCGTCTAGCGATCTCACTCCTCGTGATGTGCGGCTTACCTCTTTGTCTCGCTCCGGGAACTATCGCCGAGTAAGCGTGTGAGATATGCGCCGTACCCACTCGAAGCCAACGGAGCGGCGAGCCGGGCTAGCTGCTCATCGTCGATCCACCCCGCCCGCCACGCGACCTCCTCGGGGCAGCCGATCTTCAATCCCTGTCGCGCCTCGATGACCTGAACGAACTGTGCAGCTGCCATGAACGAGTCGAAGGTGCCGGTGTCGAGCCAGGCCGTGCCCCGATCCAACGGCTCCACCCGCAGGCGCCCCTGCTCGAGGTACTTGCGATTGACGTCGGTGATCTCCAGCTCGCCGCGAGCGCTTGGACGCACCGCCCGTGCCACCTCAACGACCGACGAGTCGTAGAAGTACAGCCCGGTAACCGCGTACGGCGAGCGCGGATGCGCCGGCTTCTCCTCGATCGAGATGGCCTGCCCGTCCGAATCAAACTCGACGACGCCATAACTCTGCGGGTCCGACACGTGGTACGCAAAGACCGTCCCGCCCTCCGGATTGGTCCAGCGACGCAGTTGCTCACCAAAGCCAGCTCCGTAGAAGACGTTGTCGCCGAGCACCAGCGCCGCGGCGTCTCCTGCCAGGAAGTCGGCACCTATCAGAAATGCCTGCGCAAGCCCCTCCGGCGCGGGTTGTACCGCATAAGAGAACTCGCATCCCCAGGCCGATCCGTCGCCCAGCGCGCGCCGGTACTGCTCCTGGTCCTGCGGCGTGGTGATGATCAGTATCTCGCGCAGGCCCGCCATCATCAGCGTGGTGAGCGGGTAGTAGATCATCGGTTTGTCGTAGAGCGGCAGCAGCTGCTTGGACACCGCCGTGGTGATCGGGAACAGCCGGCTGCCCGTACCGCCGGCAAGGACTATGCCCTTCACCAGTTGGGTCCCAGCGGCTCCAGGGCGCTGAGCGGCCGGCTGGCCGCATCCTTCGCAGACATCGTGGTCGCGGCTGCCGCGATCGGCCAGGCGATGGCGAGTCGCTCGTCGTACGGGTGGATAGCGGGGTAGGTCGACTCCGGCGACCACAGGCCGGTCACGAGATAGGTGTAGACGGTGTGGTCGGCCAGCACCTGGTAGGAGTTGCCGCACCCCCTGGGGATGAGCAGCGCCCGCTCGGGCGTGACCTCGAACGTGAGGGCGTTGCCAAAGCCATCGCCCTGACGAAGGTCGACCACGGCGATGAAGACAGCGCCGCTGGCAACCGAGACGTACTTGTCCCACGGCTCGGCGTGGATGCCGCGCAGCACCCCGGCTCGGGCGTTGTAGGCGACGTTGTGCTGGACGACGTCGAGCTCGGGCAGCCCGGCATCGGCCATCGCCTGGCGCTGCCAGTTCTCCTTGAACCAACCGCGCTCGTCGGCGTGCAGAACCAGACTGACGTCGAACAGGCCGGGGATGCTGGTCTCGTGCACCTGTAAAGCGCGCCCCTCCCCCAAGGTCATCTGCCCAGTGTGGCGTATCGCGCCTCGGTAGCTGCCTTGGCAGGCCGCCACCACGCCTCGTTCCGCTGATACCACTCGACTGTCGCCGCCAGGCCCGCCTCGAAGTCGCGGTAGGCCGGCTTCCACGCCAGCTCGCGCCGCAGCTTGCTGGCATCGATCGCGTAGCGCATGTCGTGGCCGGGGCGGTCGGGCACGAGGTCGTAGCCGGATGGGTCACGGCCGAGGCAGCGCAGGATGGCCTCGACGACGGTGCGGTTGTCGCGCTCCCCGTCGGCCCCGACCAGGTACGTCTGGCCCGGCGCGCCGCGCTCGATGATGGCGACGACGGCGCTGCAGTGGTCCTCGACGTGCAGCCAGTCGCGCACGTTGCGCCCCTGGCCGTAGAGCTTGGGCCGGCCGCCGTCGAGCACGTTGGTGATCTGGCGGGGGATGAACTTCTCGACGTGTTGCCAAGGGCCGTAGTTGTTCGAGCAGTTCGAGATCGTCGCTGTCACGCCGAACGAGCGGACCCACGCCTGGACCAGCAGGTCGGCGCCGGCCTTCGTTGCGGAGTAGGGGCTGGACGGGTGGTAGGCGGTCCCCTCGTCGAACCGGCGGTCCTCGTCCAGGGCCAGGTCACCGAACACCTCGTCGGTGGAGATCTGATGCAGCCGGGTGCCGTGCCGGCGCACCGCCTCGAGCAGGGTGAACGTGCCGACGACGTTGGTGGCGACGAACGGCCACGGCTCGGCGAGGGAGTTGTCGTTGTGCGTCTCTGCGGCGAAGTGCACCACCACGTCGGCGGCTGCCACGAGCGGGTCGGCAGTCGCCACGTCGGCGACGTCACCCACGACCAGCCTGATGCTGTTGCGGACGTCGGCTAGCGTCGTCTCGTCGGCGGCGTAGGTCAGCTTGTCGAGCACGGTCACCGACCAGGCTGGCCGTTCCCGCAGCACGTAGCGCACGAAGTTGGCGCCGATGAAGCCGGCGCCACCAGTAACCAGGATCTGCACGGACTCTCGAGCCTTCCTCGTAGGGCGGACAGCAGGCTACGCGCCGCCCCCAGGGGTCAGCTGTCGAGGCGAGCCAGGGCCCGGGCCGCGAGCTCGGCCCCGATCGGCGCCGACGCTGTCGCGGCCGGCGAGGGCGCGTTCAGGACGTGCAGCCCGTGCAATGACTCCTCGATCAAGAAGTCGTCGACGATCGAACCATCGGGGAGCACCGCCTGGGCGCGCACCCCCGCCGGCGCCGGAACGAGGTCTTCGGCGAGTACCTCCGGTACCAACTTCTGCAGGCCCGCCACAAACGCTGACCGCATGATCGAGCGCCGGTACTCCCCCGCACCCGTTCGCCAGTGCTTGCGGGCAAGGCGCCAGAAGCCGGGGAAGCGCAGCATCTCGGCCACCTCACGCGCCTGCACCGAGCTCTTCAGGTAGCCCTCGCGTGCCAGTGCCAACACAGCGTTAGGACCGGCGTGGACGCCCCCGTGCACGTCCCGCGTCAGGTGCACCCCGAGAAACGGGAAGGAGGGGTCGGGCACGGGATAGACCAGATGCTTGACCAGCCCGCGGCGCTCCGGTACTAGCTCGTAGTACTCCCCGCGGAAGGGCAGGATGCGTGCCATCGGCCGAAGGCCCGCGAGGCGGGCCACCCGGTCACTCTGCAGTCCGGCGCAGTTGACGAGCAGCCGCGCCGTTCGTTCGGCCGTGCCGTTCGACACCACAGTCACCGACCCGCCAGCCTCGCTCACGGCAACCACCTCCGCGCCCACCACGATCTCGGCGCCACCGGCCTCCGCATCCGCCCGGTAGGCCTGGCACACCCCGCGGTAGTCGACGATCCCCGTCGCCGGGACCAGCAGCGCTGCAACGCCTGCCGCGTTCGGCTCGCGCTCGGCGAGCGCCGCGCGGTCAAGCGGCTGGACCGGGATGCCGTTCTGCGCCGCCCGACGCTCGAGGGCGTCGAGCCGGCCCCGCTCGCTCTCGTCTGTCGCGACGATCACCTTGCCGCACCGCTCGTACGCGATCCCGCGCTCCGGGCAGTACGACGAGAGGAACTCGAGCCCTGCCATGGCGTAGCGCGCCTTCAGGCTCCCCGGCGGGTAGTAGATGCCGCTGTGCACGACGCCCGAGTTGCGGCCGGTCTGGTGCTGGGCGAGCCCGGACTCCTTCTCCAGCAGGGCGACGGAGAGGCCGGGCCTGCGTTGGACCAGGGCACGAGCCGTCGCCAGGCCGACGATCCCGCCACCGACGATGACAACGTCGTGCTGTTCGCTCATGCCTCTCCGTCAGCTAGACAGCGCAGCTCGACCGGAGAAGCCGGCATCGTCGCGCAGGTCGACGATCATTGGGGCCTCCTGCATATCACCAGCGGCGGCAAAGACATCGTCGACGGCTGCAGCCAGCGCAGGGGGGGCCTGAGTCGAGATGCGGATCGTCATGTTGTCCTGAACAGCCATCGCGATGGCAGTCGCCGGGCGCCCACGCCGCTTCTCAGCCACGATGGTCCGCGGCACCCGCAGGCCGTCGCTGACCGCGTTCAGGTTGCTGACGCCGTGCACGCGGTTGGCCTCGTACGAAGGGACCTCGACGACGCGCAGCCGGGCCCGTGCGACGCGGACGTTGATCAGCGTCTCGACCTCGAAGCCGTCGCCCCAGCGCATCTCGTGGCTCACGTCGCCGGGGGCCAGCTCCAGCGCAGGCAGGCAGTGGCGCCAGAAGGCGTTGTAGCCGTAGCAGAGGTCGGTGTAGGCCGTGCGGTAGAGGAGGTTGACGACGGCGTTGAGGCCCCGGTTGCCGAGCCGGCGGATACGCGTGATGTCATCGCTGCCGCCGCCCGCGGCGAAGCGGGTCCCCTTGGCGAAGTCCGCGCCCTCGACCAACGCCCGGACGTAGCGCGGGATCTCGCGGGGGTCGGCCGAGCCGTCCGCGTCGAGCATGACCAGGATGTCGCCGGTTGCAGCATCGAAGCCGCAGGCCATCGCGTTGCCCTTGCCGCGCCGAGTCTGAGTGAGGACGATCGCGTCGGGACGCAGGGCCTTCGCCACTGTCGCCGAGCCGTCGGTCGAGTGCCCGTCGATGACGACCACCTCGTACTCGGCCGGGATGTGGGCCAGCACGAGCGGCAGGTTCAGCGCCTCGTTGCGCGTCGGGATGATGACCGAGACGCTGGGCGTCTCGACCGCGCTGTCGGTGGTGAGCTGCTGCGACATCCAGACCTCCGCGAACGAGTCGGAGGGGTCCGGTTTCGCCACTGCTCGCTGCCAGCTCCTCAGGCGACCATCTCGCCGGCAGGTCATCGCTACCCCGTCGCCGCCAGTAGGCCTGACGTCGACAGTTGTCACGCTAGGTAGCGAGATGGCCGCGACAGTCGCCCGACTGGGTGAACGGACACTGGACGGCGCAGCGGTGGCTGTGCCGAGCGGATGCAGAGGTTGGGCCGTTTGGCCCAATGAGCGCTGACTGCGCCGGAGATGCGGGCGGGACCGGGGCCGCCGCTGCTCGGTGACTGTCACCCCGGCGGGGCATGCAGTCGGCCCCGAGGGCGCCGATGACGTGGCCGACGGACGGCTCACTCCTGCGGGCACGGAACGCCGAGGAAGGACTCGTGGCAGCTGTGGCACCCCCGCGGGCCTCCTATGCGGCTCTGCACGTGAACGGTGCGTGGCTGATGGCCAACAGCGTCGCCACCGGGCTGCTCGGCGTCGGCTTCTGGGCCGTCGCCGCCCGCCTGTTCCCCTCGTCCACCATCGGGCGGGAAGGAGCCCTGGTCAACGCGATGGTCGGGCTCTCGGCCATCGGACAGCTAGGGCTCAACGCCGTTGTCGCCCGCTTCCTGCCGCTGGCCGGGTCGGGAGCCAGGCGCCTGATCGCCCGCTCGTACGCCCTGGCCGCGGTCGCCACAGCCGTCCTGACCGGAGTGCTCGTGATCAGCGCCGACGTCAGCGGGACCGATCCGCTCGGCGTCACCGGCTCGGCCGGGACACAGCTGCTGTTCGTGCTCAGCGCTGTCGCCTGGTGCATCTTCGTCCTGCAGGACGCCGTCCTGGCCGCGGTGCGAGCAGCCCGCTGGGTCGCGGTCGAGAACATCGTCTTCGGCGTCGCCAAGATCTCCCTGCTGCCGCTCGCCGTCACCCTGCACCTGGCCCACGGCGTCTTCGTCGCCTGGGTCGTGCCGATGCTCGTCCTGCTGGTGCCCGTCAACGCGTACGTGTTGCTGCGGACCCGTGACCCCGAAGCCCGTGGCGCCGACTCCCCCGTCATGCGCGCGCTCGGCCGGCGCGGTGTGCGCCGCTTCGTGGGGATGGAGTTCGCGTCGGCGACAGTCGTCCAGCTCTCGGGCACGCTGCTGCCCGTACTCGTGGCGGGTGTGCTCGGGGCGGCCGACAGTGCGGTGTTCTACCTCCCGTTCCTCGTCGTGCTCACTGCCGACCTGCTCGTGCTGGGCTGGACTACCTCGCTGACCGTCGAGGCGGCGCACCAGGAGTCGGCCGGGCTGGACATGGCGCGCAGCGTCGCCAGCCGGTGTGTGGTGCTGGTGCTCGCCATCGTGGTGGGTGGCCTGGTACTGGCGCCGCTGATGACAGTCGTCTTCGGCCACCGCTCGACGGTCGGGGCCGTCGAGATCCTCCGGCTGCTGGTGCTGGCCAGCCCGGCACGAGCCGTGTTGACCTTGTATGCGGCGGTGTGCCGGGTGCGCGGCCGCGGGCTCGCCATCCTTATCAGCCAGGGGGCTGTCGTCCCCCTGCTCTTCACCGGTGTGATCGTCCTTGGCAGGAGCAATGGGCCGACCGGCGTCGCCGTTGCGTGGGTCCTGGCCAACACGCTCGTCGCCGCATTCGTGCTTCCTGCGCTGCTGCGGGATCTGCGCCGGGGCTCATCGGCAGCCGCTCCGCCGCTCGAGGCCCACGCAGTCACCGCGGCCGGCGTCGCGTCGTGAGCGTCAAAGCGGAGCCTCGTCCGGTGGTGGCCCCGGACATCCCGCGCCGGCAGTCGCGTCGCAGCGTCGGATGGCTGCTGCTAGGGCTCGCCGTGCTCTTGTGGCTGGCCGCGCTGCCGCTGTCCGACATCAGCCGGATCGACGGGTGGGGCCTGCTGGTCGGACTCTCCCCGCTCTGGTACGCCTCCTTCGTCCTCACCGTGGCCGCCTACCTCGTCGCCCTGATACGCGACGAGGCGACACCGCGGCTGCTCGCGGCATGCCAGGTCGTACTGGTCCTCCTGCTCTTCGGGACGACTGCAGTGCTGTACGACGCGCCCCGCTACCCGTGGAGTCAGAAGCACATCGGCGTCGCCGCGGCCCTGCTCAGCCACGGGTTGCGGCGCTCCACCGACATCTACGACAACTACCCCGGCTTCTTCCTGCTCGCCGACGCGGTGCACCTGGTCACCCGGCTGCCGCTGAGCATCCTCGCCCGCTGGGCAGAGGTTGCGTTCGCCTCAGCGACCTCGGCCGCTGCGCTGTTCGCCTTCCGCGGCCTGGAGCTGACCCGCCGCCAGCGGTGGCAGGCGCTGCTGCTGCTGACGCTCGGCAACTGGATCGGGCAGGGCTACTTCGCCCCCCAGGCCCTCGCCTACGTGCTGGCCCTGGTGATCGCCGGCGGCCTGTTGCGCCGGGTCGAAGGGACCGGCTGGTGGTCCAGGCGCGGGGGTGCGGTTGTCTTGCCAGTCCTGTTCCTGGCGCTGACCACGTCCCACCAGCTCACGCCGTTCGCTGTGCTGGGCCAGGCCGGCCTGCTCTGGGCCTTCCGCGGCGGCCTGCGCTGGCGGTGGCCCGTCGGGTTCGCCGCCATCCTCGTCGGGTGGACGGCGGCAGCGTGGCCCTACTTGTCGACGCACGGCCACGTCCTGCAGCTCGGGCTGTTCGACGGCGTCCGCGCGCCCGGCACAGGGCTGGTCCCCACGCTGCCCGGGGCTCGGCTCGTCCAGACGGCAGGCCCAGCGCTCATCGTTCTGCTGAGCTGCCTGGCCGCGCTCGCTGTGATCCGCGCCATCCGCCGCGGCCGGTGGCGGACCATCCGGCCGGTAGTGCTGGTGGCTGTCGCGCCCGCCGGGGTGCTAGCGGGGCAGGCGTACGGCAACGAAGGCGTCCTGCGGGTCTACCTGCTGGCCCTGCCGTGGCTCAGCGTGCTCGTGGCGAGCCAGCTGCTGGCGGACTGGCGCCGACCGCGGGTCGCCGCAGCCGGCACGGTTGCCCTGACAGCAGCGGTCGGAGTGCTCGCGGTGCCGGCGTCGTTCGGGCTCGAGATGGTCAATCACGTCGACTCAGGCGATGTCGCAGCTGCAGCGTGGTTCGAGCAGAACACGCCCGCGGGTGCGCCGCTCGTCGTCCTCGACCCCGCTGCCGCGACCCGCAGCACCTCCTCGTACTCGCTGCACGTGACCGGAGACAAGATCGCTGCCGACGTGTTGTCAGACGACCCTGGCTTTCGGACCGCCGCACAGAATCCGCAGGACCTCGAGAACTTCGCCATCGACGCCTGCCTGGGGGCTGCCGGCAAGGGGCCCGCGTACCTCCTGACCGGTCCGGGCACTGCTCGTTTCGCCGCTCTCTACGGCCTGGTCACCCCGGCGGTCCACGCCGGGTTGCTGCAGGTGCTGGCGCAGGACCCGGACGTCGTGCTCGTCCACCGCGTGCGCGGCAGCAGCATCTGGAAGTGCTCCCCGTGAGCGCGCCTCTGCTTCGCTTACAACTGGCCGCCTGCGCCGGTGCTCTGGGGATGCTGATGACCGCATCGTGCGGAGCCGTTGGATCCACTGCCCAGGTGGGACCGGCTGCTGCAAGCCCATCCCCGGCACTACCCGCTCCGGCCAGCCGGGGACGCCTGGTATGGGCCGACGAGTTCGACGGACGAGCGGGGGCCGCTCCCGATGCCCGCTACTGGACCCGGGTCGAGGGTGCGGGAGGCGGCGGCCAGCTGCAGACCTACACGTCCAGGGCGGCCAACGTCTCGCTGGACGGCGGGGGTCACCTGCAGGTCACCGCACGTCGCGGGCCGGCGACGGGCGTCGACGGCGTCGAGCGACAGTTCAGCTCGGCCCGCATCTCCACAGCCGGCCGGGTCGAGCCGCGGAACGGCACGATCGAGGCCAGACTTCAGCTGCCGTCCGGGCGCGGTCTATGGCCGGCCTTCTGGCTGCTCGGCGCCAACTACCCGCAGGTCGGTTGGCCGGCCGCGGGCGAGATCGACGTCATGGAGTCGCGCGACGAGGCGCACCGGGCGTTCTCCTACGTCCACTACCCGGCGGCTGGTTCCCCGGATGGGGCGGTCACCGGGCAGCGCCTGCTGCGGGGGACGGCGGTGTCACCCGGCTGGCATACCTACACCCTGACCTGGACGGCGGACTCCATCGTCATCGGCATCGACGGCCAGGTCTGCCTGCAGGTCGACCTCCGCCGGCTACCTGCCGACGCCGCTACCGTGTTCACCAAGCCGTTCAGCATCGTGCTCAACGTGGCTGTCGGCGGTGCCTACCCGGCCGCCGTCGAGCCCAGCACACCGTTCCCGGCCACGCTGCTCGTCGACTACGTCCGCGTGTACGCCCCGCGCTGAATCCCCATTCGGGTGGCAAGCGCGGATGCCTGGGCTGCCGACACACCCACGGTGTCAGCTCCCCGCCCGTCCGGACGCTTGTCCGCCCGCTGGGCCAGGCGGGTGCCCCGGCTGCTCTGGGCGGCGCCAGTTGCCCTGGTTGTCGGCTGCACCCTGCCCCAGGGGCTCGCGCCGGTGCAGTCCGCCGCCCTCGGCGTCACCGCCAACGCCGCGACGTGGCAGGGCCGCTACTGCGCCAGCACCGCCGCAGTGCGTGACGCCGGTGGACGCATGTGGGCTCCGGATGCGGCAGTGGCTCGCGGCGGTCAGCTCGTCCGCAGCTCAGCGGCCGTGGCGGGGACCTCCAGCCCGGTGTTGTACCAGAACCAGCGGCAGGGACCGGTGTCGTTCGCCATCCCGGTGCCGACAGCTGGTACGTACGCGGTCGACCTGCTGCTCGCCGAGACGGGCGGCGCTCAGCCCGGGCAGCGGGTCTTCGACGTGCTTGCCGAAGGCACCGTGCGGGCTCCATCGATCGACGTCGAGGCCCGGGTGGGCGGTGCTCGTGCGGACCACGTTGTCGTCGCCGTCCTCGTCACCGACGGCCGGCTCGAGCTGCAGCTGCGTCCCAGGGTCGGGGTCCCAGCGGTCGGGGCGGTCGACGTTGCGCTCGTCAGCAGCACGGCAACCGCCGAGCACACCGTCTTCGACGACACCTTTGCGGGGCCGGCCGGAGCGGCTCCCGATGCAGCGTGGCAGCCCCAGACGGGTGGCCGCTGGGGCGGCGGCGCCGAGCTGCAGGCCTACACGGCCCGCGCCAGCAATGTCTCGCTCGACGGCAGCGGCCACCTGGCGCTCACGGCACGGCGCGAGTCCTACACGGGCCCGGAGGGTGCCACCAACAGCTACACCTCCGCCCGCCTCGAGACAGGTGGACGGCTCAGCTTCCGCTACGGCAGGGTCTCGGCCAGCATGCGGGTGCCGGCCGGGGCCGGCTACTGGCCGGCGTTCTGGGCCCTAGGGGATGCGGCCGGTGGCGCGCAGTGGCCATCGGCCGGCGAGATCGACGTCGCCGAGCTCATCGGCCAGCGGCCCGCCGCGGTCGACGGCCACGTGCACGGGCCGACAGCGACCGGCACCGCGTACGGCTCGGGGTACGAGCGGACCGCCCCGAGCAGTCTCGCCCTTGGCTTCCATACCTACTCGGCGCTGTGGCTCCCGGACAGCGTCACCTTCTCCCTCGACGGCAAGGACTACGGAACCGTCGACCGAGCCGACCTGCCCGCCGGCCAGCGGTGGGTGCTGGACCAGCCCGAGCATCTCGTGCTCAACCTCGCCGTCGGCGGCTCATGGGCTGGCGCTCCCGACGCCAGCACGCCACCCACGGCCACCCTGCTGGTCGATCGCACGACTGTCGCCCGATGGTGACTGCCCGGCCAGCGGCGGCGCTCGCCGAATTTCCTCGGCAGGCCTCGGGGCAGGACGCGGCACCCACCAAGGCACCTCCTGGTGATGCCCTCGCGTGCACTGTGATCGTCTGCGTCTACACCGAGCGGCGGTGGGACGACATCACCGCGGGCGTACTGGCTCTGGCGCGGCAGACCCGGCCGGCCGCGCAGGTGCTGATCGTCGTCGACCACAACCCGTCCTTGCTCAGGCGGGCACGCGTGGCCTTCTCCGGTGCGGCCGACGTGGATGTGATCGCGAACGTGCACGGCAAGGGCCTGTCGGGCGCGCGCAACACCGGCGTCGAGGCGGCGACCGGCGAGGTCCTCGCCTTCCTGGACGACGACGCCGAACCGGATGACACCTGGCTCGAGCGCCTGCTCGAGCCCTACCGCGACGCGGACATCATCGGCGTCGGCGGCGCCGCCGTGCCCCGATGGGAGGACGGCCGCCCGCGATGGTTGCCACCCGAGCTGGACTGGGTCATCGGCTGCAGCTACCGCGGCCTGCCCGAGCGGGCCGCTGAGGTACGCAACCCGATCGGCGCCAACATGTCGTTCCGGCGAGCGGCCTTCGCGGCGGGCGGCTTCACCGAAGGCCTGGGCCGGGTCGGCACCCTGCCCCTGGGCTGCGAGGAGACCGAGTTCTCCATCCGTGCTGTGGCATCCCACCCGGGATCGCGGGTCATGTACGCGCCCGACTCCGTGGTGCACCACCACGTGACTCCGGACCGCACGACGTGGCGCTACCTGGTGCGCCGGTGCTACGCCGAGGGCCAGTCGAAGGCGGTAGTCGCGCGCCTGGTGGGTGCGGGGCCGGCGCTGGCGAGTGAGCGCACATACCTGCGGAGCACGCTTCCCCGAGCCCTCAGCCGCGACATCGTCTGCGCGGGCGGGCGGCTGCGGGTGGCTGCTGTCGTGGCCGCTGTGCTCGGTGCCGGTCTCGGGTACCTGCGCCAGCGCGCCCGGGGGAGCTCGGCGCCGTGACCTCGGCGACCATCCCCCGCGCGGTGGACCCGGCTGCAACGCGCGCTGTCAGCGTGGTCGTCACCGCGGTAGTCGCCGGCCACGAGCTGGCTCGCGTGCTGCTCGGGGTGCAGGCGCAACGGCACGTCCCCCACGAGGTTGTCGTCGTCGACAACCGACCGGCGTCCAGCGGTCTGGCTGAGTTCGTCGCCGGCTGGCGGGGAACGGGCGTCTGGTACGTCGCCGAGCCCCGGCCGGGCCTGTCCTGGGCCCGCAACGCGGGGCTGGGCGCTGTCGACGGCGAGTTCGTGGTGTTCTCGGACGACGACGTCATGCTCGACCCCGGGTGGCTGGGCGCACTGCTGACGGGGTTCGATGCCCCGGATGTCGCCTGCGTGACCGGCCTCATCCTGCCGCTCGAGCTCGAGACTGCCGCACAGCAGTTGATCGAACAGTTCGGCGGCTTCGGCAAGGGGCTTGCCCGGCGGCGCTTCGACCTCGGCGAGCACCGCGACCCGAGCCCGCTGTACCCGTTCAATGCGGGGGTCTACGGCAGCGGAGCGAACACCGCCTTCCGAACGGAAGCGCTTCGCCGCATCGGCGGGTTCGACGTGCACCTAGGGACCGGCACGCCTGCGCGCGGCGGGGAGGACCTCGACATCTTCCTGGAGGTTCTCTTCAGCGGGGCGGCCATCGTCTACGAGCCGTCGGCGGTGCTGTGGCACGCGCACCACCGCGAGCTGGCTGACCTGCGGCGGCAGGTCAGGGGCTACGGCGTCGGCTTGGGCGCCGCGATGACCAAGCGGTTCGTGGAGCGGCCGGCGGAGCGGCGGCAGATACTCGCGCGCCTCGTCGTCGGGCTACGGCACCTGCTCGACCCGGCCAGCACGAAGAACGCCGGCAAGACGACCGGCTATCCGCGTTCGCTGACCCTGCTCGAACTGGCTGGCGTGGCGCAGGGGCCGCTGGCGTACTGGCGGAGCCGCCGGGGCTGAGGGTCGGGCCGTGCCTGCCTCCGGCCACTCGGCCCTGAGGCTCAGCCGGCGTGGAAGGTGTTCTGCGCCGCGGCCACGCCATCGCGCATGGCTGCCTCGACGGCGTCGGCTGCGCGGTCGAGGACGAATGGCAGCTCCTTGCGCTCGCCCGGGCTGAAGTCCTTGAGGACGTAGTCGGCCGGGTCCATCCGACCTGGCGGGCGCCCGATGCCGACCCGGACCCGCGCGTACTCCTTCGACCCGACGGAGGATTCGACCGAGCGCAGGCCGTTGTGCCCCCCGTGGCCGCCGCCGGCCTTGACCCGCAGCGCGCCGGCCGGGATGTCGAGCTCGTCGTGGACGACGACCAGCCGCTCGACCGGCACCTTGTAGAAAGCGAGGACTGCGCTGACCGGGCCGCCGGACTCGTTCATGTACGACCGCGGCTTGGCCAGCACCACCCGGATGCCGGTGAGCCGCCCCTCGAGGACGTCGGCGCGGCCGCGGACCCCGGACCGGAAGCGCCCACCGGCACGCGCGGCCAGCTCATCGAGCACCATCTGCCCGACGTTGTGCCGATTGCCGGCATACCCCGGCCCCGGGTTGCCCAGGCCGACGACGGCCCAGAGCTCCTCAGGGCCGGAAGGGCTCACTCCCCAGCGGAGTCGTTGGGAGCCCCGCCGGGACCGCCCGCGTCGCTGTCGGTGTCAGGCACGACGTCGCCCTCACCGGCGGGCGCCTCGTCACCGGCGGCCTCGGCGGCCTCAGCGGCGGCAGCCTCCTGCCCGGCCTGTCCAGAGCCGAGCTCGGCCTCGGCCTCGGACAGCTCGGCATCGACCTGCTCGGCCGTCGGGGCCGCGATGCCGTTGACGACGAGCAGCTCGCCATCGCTGACGAGGTTGGCGCCGGCGGGCAGCGGCACGTCGGCCGCGTGGATCTGCTGCCCGACGGCCAGGCCGGCGATGTCGACCTCGACTCCGGAGGGCAGGTGCGTGGCCTCGGCCTCGACCGAGAGCGACGTGAGCAGCTGCTCGACGAGCGTGTCGGGGGCGGCCTCGCCCACGAGGGTGAGCGGCACCTCGACAGTGACCTTCTCGCCGCGGCGGACCGCGATGAGGTCGACGTGCTCGATCGTCGACTTGATCGGGTCGCGCTGGACGTCCTTCGGCAGGGCCAGCTCGCTGCCGCCGTCGAGGTCGAGGGTCAGCAGGGCGTTGGCGTCGCGGCGCAGGATGAGGGAGAGTTCACGGCTCGGCAGGCTCAGGTGGCGGGGAGCCGCGCCGTGCCCGTAGAGGACGGCAGGCACCTTGCCGGCCCGGCGAGTACGGCGAGCGCCGCCCTTGCCGAACTCGGTGCGCGACTCGGCTGCGATGCGTACCTCGGCCACGGTGGGATGACTCCTTGCACAGGTTCAGATGGGTTCGTCACCACCAGCAGCGGGACGATCGCTCAGTCTACCCGCCGGCACACCGCCATCCGCATCCCCGCAAGAGGGTCAGGCGTCGCCGCCGAACAGGCTGGTCACCGACCCGTCGCTGAACACCTCGCGGATCGCGCGCGCCAGCAGGGGCGCGATCGACAGGGTGGTGAGGGTGTCGAACTGCTTCTCGGAGTCGATCGGCAGGGTGTCGGTGACCACGACCTCGCTGATGCGGCAGTTCTTCAGCCGGTCGACGGCCGGGCCTGACAGCACGCCGTGCGTGGCCGCGACGACGACCTCCTCCGCGCCGGCCTCGTACAACGCATCGCTCGCCTTCACGACGGTGCCGGCGGTATCGATCATGTCGTCGACGATGATGCAGTGCCGCCCGGTCACGTCACCGACCACGCGGTTGGCCGCCACCTGGTTAGGCCGGGTCTTGTCGCGCGTCTTGTGGATGAAGGCGAGCGGGGTGCCGCCAAGGCGTTCGGTCCACCGCTCGGCCACGCGCACCCGGCCGGAGTCGGGCGCAACGACGGTGACCGGCTTGTCGACGAACTTGGCCTCGAGGTAGTCGGCCAGCACGGGCAGCGCGAACAGGTGGTCGACAGGGCCGTCGAAGAAACCCTGGATCTGCGCGGTGTGCAGGTCGACTGTCATCAGCCGGTCGGCGCCGGCGACCTTGAACATGTCGGCGACGAGCCGGGCGCTGATCGGCTCGCGGCCGCGGTGCTTCTTGTCCTGTCGGGCGTAGGGGTAGAAGGGCGCGACGACTGTGATGCGTTTGGCCGAGGCCCGCTTGAGCGCATCGACCATCAGCAGCTGCTCCATCAGCCAGGTGTTGATGGGGGCGGCGTGGGCCTGGACGACGAAGGCGTCACAGCCGCGCACGGACTCCTCGAAGCGGACGAAGATCTCGCCGTTGGCAAAGTCGTAGGCCGCGGTGGGGACGATCGCCACCCCCAGCTCGGACCCGATGCACTCGGCGAGCTCGGGGTGCGCCCGCCCCGAGAACAGCATCAGGTTGCGGCGTGACTCGCCGCGCATGCCGGTCATAGGTCGGTCTCCTTGGTGTCGTCCGCGGGGGGTGCCGGCTGCTGCTGGGTTGGCGGGGCTGGGGGTGATGCGGCTGTGCTGTTGGCCGTGCGGGCGGCATCGGCGGATGCGGTACCGGCGCGGCGGCGCTCCACCCACCCCTCGACGTTGCGCTGGCGGGAGCGGGCGACGGCGATGGCACCGGGTGGGACGTCGTCGGTGATGACGCTTCCGGCCGCCGTGTAGGCGCCGTCCCCGACCGTGACGGGGGCGACCAGCATCGTGTCGCTGCCGATCCGCACGTGGTCGCCGACGACAGTGCGCGACTTCGTGACGCCGTCATAGTTGACGAAGACTGTCGCGCAGCCGATGTTGCTGCCGCTGCCGATCTGGGCGTCGCCGACGTAGGTCAGGTGCGGCACCTTGCTGCCCTCGCCGACTGTCGCGGCCTTCATCTCGACGAACGCCCCGGCCTTGGCGCCCGCAGCGAGGCGCGTGCCGGGCCGAAGGTTGGTGTAGGGGCCGACCTCGCAACGGGGCCCGATGTCGGCGCTGTCGGCTGTCGTGCACCGCACGCGGGCCTGCTCGCCGACCGCGGTGTCGGTGAGCGTGGTGTCAGGGCCGATGGTGGCGCCGGTGGCGATGCTGGTGCGCCCGATCAGGCGGGTGCCGGGGAGCAGGGTCACGTCGGGCTCGAGCGTGACGTCGAGGCCGAGCCAGGTGGTTGCGGGGTCGATGACCGTGACGCCGGCGCGCTGTGCCTGCTCGACCAGCCGAGCATTGAGCTGCCGGCCGGCTGTCGCCAGCTGGACGCGGTCGTTGACCCCCATCGTCTCGGCCGGCTCGCCGGTGATGTGCGCCTGGACGACGGCCCCGTCGGCCACGAGCAGCGCGACGACGTCGGTGAGGTACTCCTCGCCCTGGGCGTTGTCGGTGGTGAGGCGGGCGAGCGCGCTGCGCAGCGGCCCGGCGGCGAAGGCGTAGACGCTGACCGCCACCTCGGTGATGCCGAGGGTCGCGGCGTTCGCATCGCGCTGCTCGACCACGGCGCGGACGGACCCGCCGTCGCGGACCACCCGCCCGTAGCCGGTGGGGTCATCCATCTCGGTGGTCAGCAGGGTGACTGCGGCGTGCTGCTCGCCGTGGTGGGTGCAGAGGGCGTGGAGGGTGCCCGGGGTGAGGAGCGGGGCGTCGCCGGGGACGACGACGACGGTGGCGGCGGGGTCGGCTTCGGCGTCGAGGCCGAGGGCGTCGAGCGCGACGCGGACGGCGTGGCCGGTGCCGTTCTGCTGCTCCTGGACGACGGGGGTGATGCCGGGCGGGAGCGTTGCCGTCACCTCGTCTCGGCCGTGGCCGACGACGACTGCTGTTTGCTGCGCGTCGAGTGGCTCAAGGGCGGCGAGGACGTGCCCGAGCATGCTCCGACCGGCGATCTCGTGCAGGACCTTGGGCGTCTGCGAGCGCATCCGCGTGCCCTCCCCCGCGGCCAGGACGATGGCGACCGCGGGGCGGGCGTCCGGCACGCTGGTGCTCCTCGCGGCAGGAGGGACGATTCGCGCCAACTGTACCGGGGGCCAATGCTGGCGAAGGTGTCAACCCGCCGGACTGCTCCGGCGCCAGGATTCGAACCTGGACCTGACGGATTCAAAGCCCGCTGTGACTGCCTGTTACACCACGCCGGATGGTGACCCAGCCACGATGCCACGCCAGATGCCGGCCATGCGCTGGTAGTCCAGGCGCGATGCACGCACCTTGAGCACCAAGCAGCCGTAGTAGCCGTTGCCGACGTTCTGGCGAACCGTCTTGACGTTGTGTCGCTTGAGCTGCGGCCGGAGGAACGCCTCCGGGGTTAGGCCGGTGACGCGCGCCCAGTGCTCGTGAGCGGCTGCCACATCCGCCGTCTCGTGGATCGCCACGGTGGCGGTTAGCCGGTCCATCTCAACGCTGAGCAGAGACAGCCAGCGGAGATACAGCCGAATGACGTCGGCGTCGCTGTTCGTGAAGATGAGCGACTCGGAGCGTCGCCACGGCTTGGACTTCGTCCCCTCTGCCCAGTACAGGACCACGCCGAGCAGGAGCAGCTCGCGATCGCTCACTGGGCCTACCTCGGCGTGGGCGGCTGCCATCACTGTCTGTCGTTCACGTTCTCGATGAGCCAGCAGGGCGTCCCATCGGACGTGCCGAGCTGCCTTCACGCGGGGAATGGCGTAAGCACCGGCTTCCGGCTTCGACAGGTCTCGCACCCAGAGGCTCACACTGCTGCGCGCGACGCCCAGGACCTGCGCGATCTCCTCCAGGCGATGGCCCTCGCGACGGAGCTGGCGAGCTTGCATCCGCTCTTGATCCTTCGCTCGCGCCCTCAGCCGGGGATGGCGCGGCTCGGCGCCGGCGAGCAGTTCAGTGACGCGCCACGTTGAGACAGCCAGACTCCGGGCGATAGCTGCTCGATCGAAACCCTGGTCGCGCAGGCCCAGGGCCTGGCTGCGGAGTTCGGCTAAAGCCGGCGTACAGGGTGCGGAGGTCGAGGACAGCGTCACTCAGAAACAGTCGCAGTTGGCGCTGACAGGAATCGGTGCCGGCCGGCCTCGCGGCCGTATGGGCGGCCTTGGGTTGAGGTTTCGGTCGGGGCGGGCGGAGTCGCGTGCCCGAAGGTCAACCTGGACGACGAGGGTGCCGCCGGTGGTGAGGCGAGGGGTCAGGCGGGGTCGATGATGCGGGCGCCGATCACGGGCCCGACCCCGCGGCGCACCGTGCGGCAGACACCCGCTCCCGCGAGGCTCGCCGCCAGCCGGATGGCGTCTTGAGACGAGCGGGCGAGAAAGGCGCAGGTCGGGCCGGAGCCGCTGACCACGGCGCCGAGTACGCCAAGCTCGCTACCCGCCTCCAGCGTCCGGGCGAGGGTGGGGCGCAGGCGCAGCGCCGGGGCCTGCAGGTCATTGGTCAGCACGCGGCCAAGCGCGGCGGCGTCGCCGGCACGTAGCGCGGCGATGACCTCGTCGGGCGGCAATGCCTCGACCGCCGGAACCTCGGCCTGCATCCGATCGCGCTCGGCGTACACGGCAGAGGTCGACAGGCCGCCGTCGGCGAGGGCGAAGACCCAGTGGTACTGCCCCTTGGCGAGCACCGGCGAGAGGCGCTCCCCCCGTCCGCTGCCGAGCGCTGTGCCGCCGGTGAGTCCGAACGGGACGTCGCTGCCAAGCCCGGCCGCCAGCTCGGTGAGCTCGTCGCGGTGGAAGCCGGTCTGCCACAGCGCGTCGCAGGCGACCAGGGCGGCCGCCGCGTCTGCGCTGCCACCCGCCATACCGGCTGCGACCGGGATCGCCTTCGTGATGGACAGGTGCACACCTGCGCCCACTCCGGCCCGCTCGGCGAGGACCCGGGCGGCTCGGGCGGCGAGGTTGTCCTCCCCCAGCGGGACCTGCCCCGCGCCCTCGCCCTTGACCTGGACCGACAGCCGGGCAGCAGCTGTCGCTGTGATCTCGTCGTACAGCGAGACGGCCTGCAGGACTGTTGTCACCGGGTGGAAGCCGTCGGGGCGAAGCCGGCCGACGCCCAGGTGCAGGTTGACCTTGGCGGGCACGCGGACGGTGACGGGGTCGGGCACTCCTGCCAGCCGCGGCCGCTGGTTGGGCACCGGCGTTTCGCCTCCGGGCGGCAGTCGGACGAGAAGACAGTCGCCTGGCGACGACGGACGCGGTCAACAAGGCGCGAGGAACAATCAGTACGACCTCGCTCGGCGAGCCAGCTAAGGGTAACGCTGAGGCCAGGTTTACAACGTGTAGGGACCAAGTAGGAGGGGCATCGGGTCACCGTGCCCGTCATCGATGAGGGGTCACGCCTTGGAAAGGGGCAGTGCATGAGCAGCACCGGCACGGAGGCCGCAAGCGGCAGCGTGATCAGCACGAGCAGCACGGGGAGTTCGGGCGGGGCCGTCGAGCGCTCGTCGCAGGGCTCGAGCGACCTGGTGACCTCGCAGGGCAAGACCTCCGTCGCTGACGGAGTGGTTCGCAAGATCGCCGGCATCGCTGCCCGTGAAGTGTCCGGGGTCCACAACCTCGGTTCGGGCGGCGCCCGTGCCTTCGGCGCCATCCGCGAGCGCATCCCGGGCACCTCCTCGACGCCCAACATCTCCCAAGGCGTGTCGGTCGAGGTGGGCGAGCGGCAGGCCGCCGTCGACCTGGACCTCGTCGTCGAGTACGGCGTCTCCATCGCCGACCTCGCGCAAAGCGTGCGCCGCAACGTCATCTCCAGCGTCGAGCGGATGACCGGTCTCGAGGTCACTGAGGTCAACGTGGCCGTCAACGACATCTACATCGCCGGTGACGACGACAGCGGCAGCAGCGACGACGCCCCGGCGCCCTCGCGAGTGCAGTGACGACCGTCCCTGAGCCGAGCGCGTCGGTCAGGTCTGCCTCCGTCCGGGCCCAGCCGCGCCCCCAGCCCGGCGAGCTCGACGCGGCGGCGATCGCGACCGCGGTGGAGGCGTGCCCGTCGGTCAACCGGCTGTCAGGCGGGGTCGCCGGGGAGATCGCGACCTACCTGCCCGGGTCGAGGGTCAACGGCGTGCGGGTACGGCCCGACAACGTCACCGTCAGCGTGGTGGCGAACTGGGACGTGCCAGCCCGACGGGTCGGGGACGAGGTCCGGGCCGCGGTCCGACGGACCGCTGCCATCAACGGAGCGGGGGTGGGTCAGATCGACGTCATGATCGACGACGTCGAGATCCCGCCGGAGCTGGCCGAGGAGCTCGGGCTGACCGAGCCGGAGCCGGAGCCGGAGCCAGCGCCCCAACTAGTCGCTGCGACGCCCTCCGAACCAGCCAGGTTCACGGGGCCACCGGTCCCCTCGAGTTCGGTCACCTCGGCGGGGGCCGTTCGGGCGGCACCGGGCGGGTCGCTCCCGCCGCCGCTGCCCGGCCCGTCCTCGTCACCGGCGACACCGAGGCCGTGAACACTGGCGAGATAGCGGCAAGGCTGGGCGCTGAGCAGCGCGCGGCCTTCCGCCGTTTCGTCCGCGAGCACCACCCCGATCGTGGCGGTGACCCGGCGGTGTTCGCCGCTGGGGTCCGGGCGTTCCGGTCCGGTCGGGCCGGCGCATCCGGGCGCATCGTCGTTGACATCCACCGCTCGCCTCACGGCGTCGGCCATCTCACGCACTGGGTCCGGCACCGCTGGGCCATCCACACCCGCCCGCCCCGCGTCCGTTGACGCCGTACCACTGGAGCACCTCATGCCCGTCAGCACCATCGGTCTCATCGTCGGACTTCTCCTGGGCGTCGCAGCTGCAGCCGGAGGCTTCAGCGCCTTCGTCTACACGCTGATCCTCGGGATCATCGGATTCGTCGTCGGGCGCGTGCTCGACGGTCAGATCGACCTGACGCCGTACCTGTCCGGTCGTAGCAGCAGCCGCAACCGATGAGCGCGGTAGCCACAGCGGAGCGCGCGGAGGAAGCTCCGGACGCGCCCGAGGAGAACGAGGATCCGCGGGGCCGGCTCGGCAAGCTCGAGATCGCCGACCGAGTCGTCGAGAAGGTGGTGCGGCAGGCGATGCATGAGGTGTCGCGGGCCGGTGGCGTGCCGCGGCGGGTACTCGGCCAGAGCCTCGGCAGCGTCAAGCCCGACGACGCCGGCCGCATCCACGCCGATGTCGACGGCAAGCTCGTCACCCTCGCCGCCTCCATGTCGGTCGAGTACCCGCAGCCGATCGTCGAGGTGGTGAACGAGGTGCGCCAGCACGTGATCGAGCGGGTGCAGCAGATGCTGGCGCTCGACGTGGTGCGCTTCGACATCGACATCCCGCATCTGTTCTCGGCCGACCAGGCCAAGCCTCCTGTCGAGCGGGTGCAGTGATGCGCGCCGTCAACCGTCTGGTGTCCACGGTCCTGGCGATCGCCATCCTGGCGGCCGCAGCCCTCATCGTGATCGAGATCGTCGCGGCCGCCCTCGGGCACAAGCCCTACCTGTTCCACTGGGCGTCCAGCCGCGACGCACTCGCCCGCAACACCTGGCGCGACCTCGGCGTGCAGGTGACGGCGGTCGTGCTGATCCTCGTCGGCCTGCTGCTCCTGCTGCTGGGCCTCAAGCGGGGCCGCCCCGATGCGCTCGAGCTCAGCAACAGCGGTAGCGGCACGACGGTGACCACCACCCGCAAGAGCCTGCAGCGGGCGCTGAAGAACACGACGCAGTCCACTGACGGCGTCGAGAAGGCGAAGGTGTCCGTCAAGCGGCGCAAGGTCAAGCTGCAGGTGACCTCAGCCCTGGTCGAGGCGGCGCCAGTCAAGGAGGCGGTCGAAACTCGGGTGACCCGGCTGCTCGACGGGCTCAGCCTGGCCAAGCCGTTGCGCGTCAAGACCAAGGTCAAGCTGCGCACCATCGAGCGGGGAGTGTGAGGCAGTGACCAGTCGCGTCGACCGCGTCAACCGTTTCATGCTCATCCTGCTGGGGCTGCTCTGCCTGGCCGGCGGCGTCGTCATGCTGCTCCTGTCCTACCGCGTGTTCGGTACGAGCACCGCGCGGCAGACGTTGCTGCGACCCAACGTCCGGTTTTACGTCAACCGCAACCACGGGTGGCTGTGGCTGGCCGTGGCAGCCGGTGCCGTCCTCTTCGCGTTGCTCGCGCTGCGCTGGCTGCTGGCGCAGCTCTCGCTCGCCCGGGTCACCGCGCTGAAGGTGCATGCCGACAGCTCGCTCGGCGACACCAGCGTCTCGACCGGTGGCCTGGCCGAGGCAGTGGAGGACGAGGTAGAGGGCTACCGCGGGGTCGACCATGCGAGCGCGCGCTTCTTCGGCGCCTCCTCCCGCCCGCACCTGCGCCTCGATGTGGCGTTGTCGGACACCGCCGACCCCGGCGCGGTGCGCACCCGGCTGGAGTCCGAGGCCCTCGCCAACGTGGTGCAGGCGACCGGCCGAGACGACCTCCACAGTGTCGTGCGCCTAGAGGTGGCGGCGAAGCAGCGCCGCAAGCCGGTCTGAGGCCTGCACCGGCTCATCGTCCAAGCAGGGACTGGCCGTCACCGCTACCCGGCGGTGGCGGCCAGTCGCGCGTAGTCCGCCACGTCGAGCTGCTCGCCACGCGCCCGCGGGTCGATGCCGGCGGCGCGGAGCCGGTGCTCGGCGGCATCGGCTGACCCGGCCCACCCAGCGAGCGCGGCGCGAAGCGTCTTGCGTCGCTGGGCGAAGGCGGCATCGACGACGGCGAAGGTCGGGTGCCGCAGCTCGTCGGCCGCCGGAGCCGGCCGCCGCTCGAAGGCCACCAGCCCGGACTCGACGTGCGGCTGCGGCCAGAAGACTGTCGGGGCGATGCCGCCAGCCCAGCGCGAGGATGCCCACCAAGCGAGCTTGACGCTGGGCACGCCGTAGACCCGGCTGCCGGCCGGGGCGGTCAGCCGGGCGGCCACCTCGGCCTGCACCATGACCAGCCCGCGCTCCAGCGTCGGCATCCGCTCCAGCAGCCCGAGCAGGACCGGGACCGCGATGTTGTACGGCAGGTTGGCCGCCAGCAGCGTCGGGGTGCCGGGCAGGTCGGCCGCGGTCACGGTCAGCGCGTCGGCGAGGACGACGGACAGCCGCACGGCCGCAGCCGGTACCTGCCGCTCTGCCGTCGCCGGCAGCGCCGCGGCCAGGACGGGATCGACCTCCACGGCGAGCACCCGACCCGATGCCGGCAGCAGGCCCAGGGTGAGCGCGCCGAGGCCGGGCCCGATCTCGAGGACGGTCTCGTCCGGCCGAGGGGCGGCCAGGCGGACAAGCCGGCGGACCGTGTTGGGGTCGACGAGGAAGTTCTGCCCGCGCGTCTTTGTGGGGCGGACGCCGAGCTGACCGGCCAGCTCGCGTACCTCGCGCGGGCCCAGCAAACCGTCCAGCTCAGCAGCCCGTCCACGCGAACACCCGCGCTGCGGTGGCCGTGACGGCATTGGCAACCTCGTCCGGGCTGGTACCGGTGACCGCGGCGAGGGCCCGGACCGTGAGCGGGACCAGGTAGGGCGCGTTCGGCCGGCCGCGGTAGGGCGCGGGCGTGAGGAACGGTGCGTCGGTCTCCACCAGCAGCTGACCGAGCGGGGTTACGGCAGCCGCCTCACGCAGCGGCTGGGCGTTGGCGAAGGTGACAGTCCCCGCGAACGAGAGCACGAAGCCGCGCTCGACGCAGGCCCGGGCGAAGTCCGCATCCCCCGAGAAGCAGTGCAGCACGACGTGCTCGGGCGCCCCCTCGGCGTCGAGTACCCGCAGTACGTCGGCGTGCGCGTCGCGGTCGTGGATCATCAGCGCCTTGCCGCTGCGCTTCGCGATGTCGATGTGCCGCCGGAACGCATCCTCCTGCGCCGGCCGCCCGTCCGCACCGGTGCGGTAGTGGTCGAGCCCGGTCTCGCCGACTGCCACGACGGCCGGGTCGGTGGCCAGCCGCTCGATCACGTCGAGGTCGGCGGCAACCGCAGCCGGTGCCTCGTTCGGATGAATGGCGACTGCGGCGTAGACATCGGGATGCGCCCGGGCCGTCTCGACGCTCCACCGCGACGTCGCCGCATCCACGCCGACTGTCACCACCCGCGCGATTCCGACCGCGCGGGCGGCATCCATCGCCTCGTCGACACCGACGTCGAGCAGGTCCAGATGGCAGTGGCTGTCGAGCGCGGGGACGGCCAGGGACTCCGGGGCAGGCGGCGGCTCGCCCGTCCGCCCACCGCCGCGAGGGGTGCGGCTCACGCTTCGAGCCTCGGGAACAACGGCTCGCTCTTGTTCACCGTCACCCCGGCGGCCAGGTGCTCGTCTGCCGCCTGCTGCACCCGCGCGCCCGCCAGCTCACCGGGCGCGCCCAGCGACGCCCACAGCGTGGCGCACGCCTTGGGGAGCACCGGGTTGAGCAGCACCGCCATCGCGCGCAGGGCGTCGGCCGTCGTGTAGAGGATGTCGTCGAGCTCCGCCGACTTCATCGGGTCCTTCGCTACCTTCCACGGCGCCGTGTCGGTGACGTAGCCGTTCACGATGCGGACAAAGGTCATCACTGCGGTGATGGCCGCTTGGAAGTCCAGGGCGTCGATGCCGGCCTCGGCCTCGACGACCGCCGTCCGCATCGCCTTCGCCACGCCCTCATCGAGCCGGCCGCCGGGCAGCACGCCGTCGCGGTAACGCCCCACCATGCTCGTCAGCCGGCTGGCCAGGTTGCCGAACTGGTCAGCCAGCTCGGAGGAGTACCGCGCCGCCATCGACTCCCACGAGAACGAGCCGTCGGCGCCGAAGGCCAGCTCGCGCAGGAAGTAGTAGCGGTAGGCGTCGCTGCCGAAGTGGTCGGTGATCTGCTGCGGCGGGATGCCGGTGAGCTTGGTCTTGCTCATCTTCTCGCCGCCGACGAGCAGCCACCCGTTGGCGAACACCAGCCGGGGCAGCGGCAGCCCGGCCGCCAGCAGCATTGCCGGCCAGATCACGGCGTGGAAGCGCAGGATGTCCTTGCCGACGAGGTGGACGTCGGCGGGCCAGAACTGGTCGCTGCCCTCGACCGCCGTCCAGTAGTTGAGCAGCGCGTCGATCCACACGTAGATCACGTGGCTCGGGTCCCACGGGACGGTGATGCCCCAGTCGAAGGTGCTGCGGCTCATCGAGATGTCGGTCAGCCCGCCCTCGACGAAGCGCAGCACCTCGTTGCGGGCGCTCTCGGGCTCGATGCGGATCTCGCCCAATGCGTAGGCGTCGAGCAGGCGCTGCTGGTAGGCAGAGAGCCGGAAGAACCAGTTGCTCTCGGCGATCATCTCGACCTCGCGGTCGTGGATGGGGCACCGGTCGCCGGGCTGCAGCAGCTCCCCGGGGACCTTGAACTCCTCGCACGCAACGCAGTACGGCCCGGTGTAGGAGCCCTCGTAGACCTCGCCCTGGTCGTGCAGCCGCGCCCAAAACTCCTGCACCTTGGTGACGTGCCGCTCCTGCGTGGTGCGGATGAAGTCGTCGTTGGCGGCGTCGATCGCCGTGAGCATCGGCTTCCACGCCGTCTCGACCATGTGGTCGCACCACTGCTGCGGCGTCATCCCCTGCGCCTCGGCCGCCCGCAGGATCTTCTGGCCGTGCTCGTCGGTGCCGGTCAGGAAGTGCACCCGCTCGCCGCGCTGGCGGTGCCAGCGGGTCAGCACATCCCCTGCAACAGTGGTGTAGGCGTGGCCGATGTGGGGGGCGTCGTTGACGTAGTAGATCGGCGTCGTGACGTAGTACGCCTTGGGTTCTGTGACGTAGTACGCCTTGGCTTCTGTGACGTAGTACGCCTTGGGTTCCGTGACGTAGAACGCCTTGTCGGACATGCTGTCGAGAGTAGTGATCGGCAGCCGCCGTCACCCGGATAAGGAGCCGTCTGTGGCTGAAGTCGTCGTCGTCGCGTTCGCCAAGGCCAAGGCCGGCTCGGAGGACGAGGTCCTTGCCATCCTCACGCCGGTGGTCGAGGCCACCCACGGCGAGCCGGGCAACGTGAAGTACACGCTCAACCGGGGGCTGCAGGACCCCTCGACCTTCGTGATCATCGAGCGGTGGGCCTCCCAGGAGGACCTCGACAAGCACTTCAAGCAGCCGCACATGGCGGCGCTCGGCGAGCTCGGGCAGCACCTCGAGGGCGGCGTGACGATCATCCCGCTCGAGGCGCTCGGCGTTGGCGAGCCGAGGAAGGCGACGCTCTAGAAGGGCGCCAGGCGGCCAGCGCTCAGCACACCCCGCGGGTCTTGGCCTGATGCTCGTGGCCGCCCGGCGGCCGCGCGTCGAGGTCGGCAACAGCGCGGGTCAGGTCCTCGGCCAGCATGTCGGCCATGTCGCGGCTGAAGTTCTCGCGGACGACGACGCGCAGCACAGTCATGTCCTCGGCGTCGGGCGGCATCGTGTATGCGGGGACGATCCACCCCGAGCCGCGCACCGTGCGGGCGACGTCGTGCTCGTCGTACTCCCGCTCGCCCGACAGTCGGAAGCAGACCAGCGGCAGACCATTGCGCTGCCCGACGAGCTGGAAGTGTCCGGTGCCCGCCACCGCAGCTGCAAGGTAGTCGGCCGTCTGCATCAGCCCCTGAATGATTCGCGTGTAGCCGGTGCGACCGAGCCGGATCAGGTTGTAGTACTGCGCGATGATCTGGCTCGAGCCGCGGGAGAAGTTCAGGCTGAGCGTCGGCTGGTCAGCGCCGAGGTAGTTGATGTGGAAGACGAGGTCCTCGGGCAGGTCCTCCTTCTCTCGCCACAGCACCCACCCCACCCCGGGGAAGACCAGCCCGTACTTGTGCCCCGACACGTTGATCGACTTGACCAGCGGCAGCCGGAAGTCCCACAGCAGGTCCGGGTCGGTGAACGGGGCGACGAACCCGCCGCTCGCCGCGTCGACGTGCATCGGCACGTGCTGGCCGGTGCGCTGCTCGCGCTCGACAAGCGCGTCGTGCAGCTCCTTGATGGGCTCGTACTCGCCGGTGAACGTGCTGCCGAGGATGCCGACGACGCAGATCGTGTTCTCGTCGATGCGGGCGAGCGCCTCGTCGACGTCGATCACGTAGCGCTCGTGGGTCACCGGCACGAAGCGGACCTCGATGTCGAAGTAGCGCGCGAGCTTCTCCCATGCCACCTGGTCGTTGTGACCGATGACGAAGTTCGGGGTGGTTGTCGGGCGGCCGGCCGCCTGCTGCCGGGCCTGCCAGCGGCGCTTGAAGGCGAGGCCGGCGAGGTGGATGGCCTCGGTCGAGCCAACTGTCGCCGCCCCGACCCCGCCCGCCTCGCTGCGCGGCGCGTTAAACAGGTCAGCGAGGATGTTGACGCAGCGCGCCTCCAGCTCACCGGTGCGGGGGTACTCGTCGACGTCGGCGAAGTTCTTGTCGGCGGTGTCGGCCATGAGCGCGACGGCCTCGGGCTCCATCCACGTGGTGACGAAACTGGCGAGGTTCAGCGCTGGGTTGCCGTCGAGCGCGAGCTCGTCGCGGACGAGGCGGGCGGCGACGGCGGCGGGCATCTCGTCATCGGGCAGGCGGTGCTTGGGGATGGGCTGCAGCTCGTAGCGCGAGGCGTAGAGCGGCTCGGCCATCTCGTCGGGATCGCGCGGGCCACGGGCCTGACTGTGCTGAGCCACCATGGGGCCACTCTCGCACCTCCGGCCGCGGTACCGGCGCCCGAGGTTCCGGTCAGCGTCGGGACGCGAGCACCGCCTCGTACACCACCCGGCGCGGCACGCCCGCGTCGCGCGCGACCTCGGCCATCGCCTCCTTCCGGGTCAACCCGGCCGACTCGCGCAGCGCAACACCCTCGGCGAGGTCCACCCGCTCAGCCGAGGCCGCCGATGCGGTCGCGCCGGCGATGACCAGCGTCAGCTCCCCGCGCACCTCACGCCCGGCGGCCCACGCGGCGAGCCCGGGCAGCGGCATCCGCACGATCTCCTCCCAGGTCTTGGTCAGCTCGCGGCACAGCGCCGCCGGGCGCGCGCCCAGCCCCTCCGCGAGCGCGGCCAGGGCGGCGGCGACGCGGTGCGGGGCCTCCAGCAGCACGAGGGTGCGCGGCTCGGGCGCCAGCTGCTCGATGCGGGTACGCCGCTCCCCCGGCTTGCGTGGCAGGAAGCCCTCGAATACCCACCGGTCGGTCGGCAGCCCGCTGACGGCGAGCGCGGCTGTCACCGACGAGGGCCCCGGGACGACGGTGACCCGGACGCCCGCTGCGGCTGCGGCAGCCACCAGCCGGTAGCCGGGGTCGGACACCGCGGGCATCCCGGCATCGGTGACGAGCGCGACTGTGGCGCCCGCCTGGAGGTCGGCGACGAGCGCGGGCGTGCGGGAGGACTCGTTCGCGTCGTGGTAGGAGATCACCCGCTCGGGCAACCGGATACCGAGCGAGGCAGCGAGCCGGCGGATGCGGCGGGTGTCCTCGGCCGCGACGATGTCGGCGCCGGCCAGCGCAAGGGCGAGCCGCGGGCTCGCGTCGGCCGGGTCCCCGATCGGCGCGCCGCAGAGGACGAGCAGCCCGGAGCTCATAGGAGAAGTCTGCCGGGAACCGGTACGTCGCGGGAGTCAGCGCACCGATCCGCCACGCGGGCGGTTGCCACAGCCGGGCTTCATACGCTGTCAGGGATGCTCGCTTCCACCGTCGACGCCGCCGAGCCGGTCGCCGCCCAGCGAGCGCCGGCAGCCGACCGGTCGGGACAGCCGCGCCCGATGCCAACCGACCGGGTGCTCGGCTGGGTGGGGCCGTTGGCCATCACCCTTCTCGCCGGGCTGCTGCGGCTATGGCACGTCACGCGGCCGCGGGGGCCGGTGTTCGACGAGGTGTACTACCCCAAGGATGCGCACGACCTGCTGCGCTTCGGCGTGGAGCGGGGCGAGCACTGCGACGGGGCCGGCTTCGTCGTCCACCCGCCGCTCGGCAAGTGGCTGATCGCGCTGTCGGAGTGGGCGTTCGGCTACGTCGACTGCGCCGGGCACCGGCACGGCAACCCCGAGCTCGGGTGGCGCTTCGCCTCCGCCGTCGCCGGGACGCTCGCGGTGCTGATCCTCGCCCGGACCGCCCGGCGGATGTTCCGCTCGACCGCCCTCGGCTGCCTGGCCGGGCTGCTGCTGGCACTCGACGGGATGGAGCTGGTGCACAGCCGCACCGGCATCCTCGACATCTTCCTCATGTTCTGGATCGTCGCGGCGATCGCCTGCGTGGTCCTCGACCGCGACTGGGCCCGAAGCCGCCTCGCGCGCCGCAGACGGCTGCCCCGGCTGGGCCGGCCCTGGCAGTTGGCGTGCGGCGCGTGCCTGGGGGCGGGGCTGGCCACAAAGCTGTCCGCCGCATACACCGTCCCCGCGCTCGCCGGGCTCGCGCTGGCGTGGACGATCGGCGCGCGCCGCTCGGCCGGGCAGCGGCGCCCGTCGCTCACCTTCCTGCTCAAGGACGCCGACGGCTGGGTGCTCGCCTTCATCGCCGTGCCGCTGCTCGTCTACACCGCCTCATGGACCGGCTGGTTCGTCACCGGCACCGGCTTCGACCGCGCCGGCCACTCCGGCGTGCTCGGAGCACTGAAGGGATGGCTGGACTACCACCAGCAGATCCGCGACTTCCACGAGGGGCTCAGCTCGCGCCACCCGTACCAGTCGGACAACCCGTTCCAGTGGCTGGTCCTGGGGCGGCCGGTCGACTTCTCCTACCTCACCCCCAAGGGCGCGGCCTGCCCTTCTGCAAGGGGGTGCTCGGCACAGGTGCTGGACCAGGGCAACCCGCTGATCTGGTGGCCCGGCCTGCTCGCCCTGCTCGCATGCGCCTGGCGATGGCTGACGACCCGCGACTGGCGGGCCGCCCTGGTGCTGGCCGGGTTCGTGCTGTCGTTCGCACCGTGGCTGGCCTTCCCCGACCGCACCAAGTTCTCGTTCTACGCCCTGCCGCTGCTGCCGTTTCTCGTGCTAGCCCTGACTCTCGTCGCCGGCTGGGTGGCCGGGCGACCCGGATCGGGAGAGACCCGCAGGCTCGTCGGCGGCCTGTTGGTAGGCGCCTACGCGATGGCCGTGCTCGTCGCGTTCGCGTACTTCTACCCGATCTGGACCGGGCAGACGATCTCGTACAGCGCGTGGTATGCCCGCATGTGGTTCCCCAGCTGGATCTAGCGGGCGGGCGGGGGCTCGCCGAAGCCCGGCGGCAGCAGCGACCCGACATCGAACGCCTGCCCGGAGGTCAGCGCCTCGGCATCCACCCCGGCGGGCAGCAACGGCTGGACGATCTCGGCGACCTGTCGCGCCACCTGCTCCTGGCCCGCGGCCCGCTCAAGGCTTGCAGCTAGCTGGCCCGGCTGGCCGAACCAGGGGCCGATGACGCCGCCGACTGTCGGCCGGTCGGCCGCAGCGACTCGAGCGAGGACTGCGTGAACGCCCGCCGCTCCTCGAGCTCGGCGAGGGTGTAGCCGACCGAGTACGGGTCGGGGCGGGTGAGGCGGTCGAGCAGGTAGCGGCAGGCGGCATCCTCGTCGGGGAACGAGGCCGAGAGAAAAGCGTGACCCCCGCTCCTCGCCGCCGACGAGCCAGCCCTGCTCGGAGTCCTGCAGGAACCAGGCACCTTGACGGGCGGACGCGCCCCCGCCTCGGACCCGGGCAGGAGGTAGTCGCGCGGGCACACCCCGGCCCGTTCCAGTGCTGCCTTCAGCTCGGCGACGTCCACAATGCTCCTGTCGGCTCTTGTCAGTCAGCCGCGACGTTGAAGCTGCGCAGCATCGTGCGGCACGCCTCATCCTCGGTGACTCCGTCAAGGCGCAATGTCACCGTTGCTCGGCTCCAGTCGCCGAACTGCCAGCCCTGCGGACCGGACGCCACGAACTGCGACCATTCCTCGACGTGCTGGTGGCCATCCCCCCAGACGAACCAGAACGCGCGGTCGTCACCCGCGGCGTCAAGCCGGCGGGCCATCTCCTCGACCGTCATGATGTCCCGGCGGTGGTCTGAAGAATCCATGCCCCCTGGCGGGCAGACGCGCTCCCCGCCTCGAACTCGGGCGGGCGGTAGTCGCACGGGCACACCGCGGCCCGTTCCAGTGCTGCCTTCAGCTCAGCGACGTTCACAGTGCTCCTGTCGGCTCTTGTCAGCAGCCGCGACGTTGAAGCTGCGCAGCATCGTGCGGCACGCCTCATCCTCGGTGACTCCGTCAAGGCGCAATGTCACCGTTGCTCGGCTCCAGTCGCCGAACTGCCAGCCCTGCGGACCGGACGCCACGAACTGCGACCATTCCTCGACGTGCTGGTGGCCATCCCCCCAGACGAACCAGAACGCGCGGTCGTCACCCGCGGCGTCAAGCCGGCGGCCCATCTCCTCGACCGACACGGCGCGCCAGCAGTGGTCGCAACCGGCAGCTCTTCGAGGTAGTGGTTGTCGAGCAGCCACTGCGCTTCAACTCTGACGGCCGGATCGCTGCTACAGGGCAGTTCGCCCAGCGCCTCTGGGTCGAGGAAGTACCGCTCACCACCCCCGGCTGGTCGCGGGCCCTGCCCTGTCACGTGTCGCGGCGGCGACACCCGCTGCTGGCACCGGCGCCGCGAAGGGCTGACGGGGCGGAGCCGTCTGGGCAGACTGGCCGGCCGATTCAGTCGCCGGGGTTCAGTCGCCGGGGTTCAGTCGCCGGGGTCAGTCGTCGGAGCCGTCGTCGTCGTCGTCCGAGGTGTGCGCGGTGCCGCGGGTGCGGCCCGGGGTTTTGGTGCCGTTGGTGCCGTCCGTGGTGTCAGTGCCGTCAGTGCCGTCAGTGGCGGCCTCGGCGTCGTCGGCATCCCGCAGTGGCAGCCCTAGCTTCCGTCGGATGTCGGCCTGCACCTCGTCGATGCCGGCGCGAGCGTCGATGGTGACCACGAACTCCTTGCGCGAGAAGATGTCGATCACCGGCTGGGTCTTCTCGCGGTACTCCCTCAGCCGGGCATCGAGCGCTTCAGGGGTGTCGTCCTCACGCGTCACCAGCTTGCCGCCGCAGGCATCGCAGCGGTCCTCGCGGCGTGGACGGCTGTCGATGAGGTTGTAGTCCAGGCCGCACTGGGAGCACAGCCGGCGGGCGAGCACCCGACGCTTGAGCTCATCGTCAGGCATGTCGAGGTTGATCACGCCGTCGAGGTCGTAGCTCTCGAGAAAGAACTCGGCCTGGGCGCCGTTGCGGGGAAAGCCGTCGACGACGAAGCCGTGGTTCCAGTCGTGCCGGCTCATCCGGCTCGCGATGACGGACTGCACGAGGTCGTCGCCGACGAGCTCGCCCCGGGCCATCAGCCGCCGCACCTGCGCGCCCAGCTTGGTGTAGTGCGAAACGTTCCAGCGCAGGATGTCGCCGACGCTGATGTGGACGATGTCGAGGTCCTCGGTCATCCGCTTGGCCTGCGTCCCCTTGCCGCTGCCCTGCGGACCAATGATCACGTACTTGCGCACGACGCTCCCCGCTGCTCTCGGCCGCTGCAGCGACCTGACGCCCTCACTCTGCCCGAGCAGGGCCCGGAGGGTCGGTAGGGGCACAGCTGGGCGCGCGGCCTCAGCGCCGAACGAGCACCCCGTCGCCGCTGCGGTTGCCACTGCCGTCGAAGGCCGCCGGTGCCTGGCCCGGCGGCGGCGGCGGGGCGGTGGGACCAGCACAGGGATGCGGCACGGGACCTCGGCGTGGTTCGGGTGGGTCAGCCGGGATGAGCCTCGCGCCACGCCTGATGGATCTCCGGGCGCAGCCGGCCCCGGTCGGGCACCTCGAGACCCATCGAACGCGCCCAGGCACGGACGTCGGCAGTGGCTGGAGCAGGTGAGGCGGGCGCCGCCGGCGCGGCCCCCAGCGCATACTCGTCAACCCCGACCCGTGGGCCCGCTTACACCTCGTCCTCGGCCCAGGTGCTGGCCGCGGCAAGGTAGCGGTAGGTCCACTCCTCGGCCAGCTTGCGGGTCTCGCAGAAGACGATCGGGATGGTCGGCCAGCGCACCTGCAGTTCGGCGAGACCGTCGGCGACGAGCGAGGGCCGGACCCGCTCCTGCGCGAAGACCTGCGAGTACCTGTCCTCCACGACGACCGCGGCGCGGGGCAGGCTGGCGAGCTCGCCCAGGGCGTACCGCAGCCGTCCGCCGGTCAGGCTGGAGATGAGATCGGGCAGGGACTTGCGCTCGACGGCAGCAATCAGCCGGCCGCCGGTGCTCACGGCGTAGTCCCCGCAGGGCAACGCCCGCCGCACGGTGCGCGCCTGCTGGCTCGGGAAGCCGTAGGGGTAGCGCTCGTGGGCGTCGACGACGATCTCCAGCTCGACCACGCCGGAGGCTCGCGCTGTCGGCACGCGTACGTCTGGACGTGCCTGTTTGCGGGTGCGTGGGGACTGCCAGAAGACGACGGGCCGTCCTCGTGCGGTCGTGAACACGATCTGGGAGCGGTGCTCGCGGCCCCGGTCGGCCACCACGTCGATCGCCCCGCCACGTCTGGTGCAGGCCCGCAGCGGGATGCGCTCGACGAGCTCGGGTTCCTGCGGCCACTCCGTCGCCGGCACCGGGTGGCAGTAGAGGGCGCTCGTACGTGGCCAGGTGCCCTTGGTCCGAAAGACCAGGCCCTCGCCGAGCGGCAGGCGCAGGAGGTAGGGCAGGGCGCTGTCGGGGTCGGGGTTCCGGGCGATCAGCAGTTCCACGCTGCCAGTGTCGCCGTTCTGCGTCCTGGTTCGGCACCGCACCTCGTTGTTGTGGTCCGAACTGCAGTCATCCTGGCTGTGGATGGGGCGACGGCCGGTACAAACGGTGCGTTTGCCCCGTTCCCGCATGAGGATGACTGCAATTTCGACTGCGGCGGCCGAACATCAGACGACGTGCTCGACGACCTCGACCAGCGGCAGCTGCGGCGGCATCGCTGACTCCTCGACCGTGATCGATCGAGCAGCGGCGCTAGCCGACCACGGTGAGTTGGCCCCGCAGCCCAAGGCGCGGGAGAGCCTTCCAGTACTGGTCGGTCGTCAGTAGGTGGTCAGCATCAAGTTCGAGGGCGGTTGCGATCACAAGAGCATCCGGGAGCCGCAACCTCGGATACCGGGCGCGCAGCCCGGCGGCAGCTCGTGCAATCGAACGGTTGGCGACTGCGACCGAAACGGCCAGGCTGTCGAGTGCCCCGTCGGCGCGTTCGACAGTCTCGGCCCCCTGGGCGGCAGGTCGGACCAGCATCTCGGCATACGCGGACGCTGGCAAGACAAAGGAATCTCCGCGACCGCGTGCCGCATCGAGTGCAGCCGCAGCTGCCACGTGGTGAGCATCGTCAGCGTCAAGGCCGGCTATCACCACGCCCCGTCCAGAACAGTTAAGCCCATTCGTCGCGGAGAGAGTCGAGATCGAAGCCCTCGTAGACGCCGGTGAGCGCGCCGATGAAGGGCTCCGGGGCCTCGACTTCTCGCTCGAGCACGACGCGTCCAGCGCCTTCCGCACGTGCTCGAAGCCGATCACCGGGACGCAGCCCAGCCGTGCTCATCGCCTCGGAGGGGATCGTCACCTGGTGCTTGCTGCTGACGGCAGTGGTACCGCGCCGCCGCCTGTTCTTTACCGGCTCGGTCATGAGTAAAGAATACGCTCTGGCGACGCTTCCGCCCTGCCTCCACGTCAACGCCGACACGTGGCCGCCCCTGGAGGGTGTCCGTTCGCTCACAAAGTCCAACTGGGCGTAATCCCGATGCCCCGCGGGGGGGACGGCTGAATGCTCAGGGGCGTCGCCCAGAACCCAGCAGGGCGGACCCGTCGAAGTAGATGCCATCCTCAGCGGGGCGTGCAACTCGCTCGCCATGTGCGAGGGCGCGTTGGCGGATTGCTTCGCGGACGTCGGGCTCGAGGCCGGCGAGCATGAGGGCGACGGGGCCGGCTAGCTGCTGAACCTGGTCCCACCAGGCCGACACCGATGACGCGGCCATTGGGGTAGGCACCCGTTGAACCTGCACCTCGGCCAAACCGCCGGCACTCAAGGTGTCGGCCAGAAGGACCTGGTCGTCAAGGGAGAACGGGCCGGGAACCCCCGGCGGCGGGACAGTCATCCCGAACTGTTCTCCGACGGCGTCGAGGGCCAGGCCGAGCCACGGGTTCGACGCTCGCGCATCCCAGGTGAGCGTGGCGTAGCGGCCGGCGGGCCGAAGCACCCGGACCGCCTCCCGGACCGCGGTGGCTGGGTCTGCCACGAACATCAACCCGTGCCGGCAGATGACCGCATCGAAACTGGCACCGGCCGCGTCGAGCGCCATCTGGTCACTTACCACGCTGGTGACGTGCGGCAGCCCGGCGCTGCGCCTGTCGGCGATCTCCACCATTGCGAAAGCGATATCGGCGAGCACGACCCGGCCTGTCTCGCCGACCCGGCCGGCGGCCGCAATTCCCGCTCCGCCGGGGCCACAGGCAACATCGAGAACAGTGCATCCGGGACCGACAGCGGCGGCGTCGAGCATTGCCTCCGTCGCGACCGCAGTCTGACGGTCGACGAGGTCGGCCTGCTGATCCCAGCCCGGAGCAACGCCGTTCCACATCTCAGACATGTCGTCACCCTGGCACACGGGGGCTCGTGCTGCAGGCGTCTGGAAAGGGGTCAACGGCGCCGCGGAGCCGTCGCCAACTGGCGGCTCGCTTCCTGTGCTCGACCGCCTCGCGCAGGGACCTCGCCAGGTCATCGCCGTGGGTCGTGCCCAGGATGTCAAAGGTTCCCTAGGCGCCGCGGTCCGCGAACTAGCACACGGAAGGTGGTGGATGGCGAAGGTCCCGCAAGACATCTCGCCGCTGAGCCGGCCGGATCGATCGCGTGCATGGCGGGTACGGCCGCCGTCCATCGGACCCCAGGAAGCCGCTCAGGAAAGCCGACTGGTCAACTGCGGTCAGCTGGGCGCGGACATGGACCGACCCGGCTCTGGGCCGGGTGCTGTTATGACTGCTGCGTCGCCAGCGGGTGGACCTGCTGCACGGCACTGTCGACAAAATCTTGGTCTGCGGCCGCACGCTGCCTGCCCAGGTGATCGACCAGGCTCCGGGATCAGCTGGACCGCCCCGGGTCCTACGGGCTACCCGAACGGGCGATGCGCGGGCAGCTAAAAGGGCGCATCCTTCTCGTGCTGGCTGTCCCGGGTGGGCGCCGAGCGGACTGGGGGGTCATGGTTCGCATCCGCGTGTCGGCAGGACTGTTGCTGGTCGGGCTCGCGATGGCGGTGCAGGGCTGTAGCCCGTTGCCGGTCTCGGCGTGGACGCAGGCGCTCGGGGACGCCGGGCACTCGTCCAGCAACCCCGGCGAGACAGTGCTGACAGCGCGGACCGTGGCGACGCTGCACCGGACCTGGTCCGCCCAGCGCCTCGTGGACTCCGCGGTGGTCGACGGTGACCAGGTCTTCACGACCGAGCAGGTCGACGTCGACCATGCCGTCCTCGTCGACCGGGCCCTCGACACGGGCCGGGTCCGGTGGACCTACCCGCTCGCGGTCGGCGTCGCGCACCAGGTCGTCGCGGACGGGGCGGGGAGCACCGTCTACGTCGGTTCGTTCCAGTACGGCTCCCCGACGTCGGCCTACGGAACCGTGCTGGCGGCGGTCAACCAGGTGACGGGGCTCCCACGGTGGGTGCAGCCTCGACGGCCCGGCGGTCTCGGCCTCACCTTCGGCGGGGGGCGGCTCTATCTCGACCGTCCGGAGGGGATGACGACGGCGCTTGACCCGACGGGACGCGCGCTGTGGACGTCCCCGATGACGGGCGGCGGCGGCTCTTACGCCTCAGGCCGCTATTTCACGGCCGGGGTCGTCCTGGACGCGGCGACGGGTGCCCGGCTGTGGCGCTATGACGAACAGCCCGCGTTCCTTTCCACCGGCGACGTCGTCAGCGGTACCCGCATGATCGTCGGTGGGGCGAACGGACTGGACAGCAACGGCAACTCCGGCGCTTTTGCGTGGTACTCGACCACCGGCTGTGGCCACCCTCTCTGCAGTTGGACCGGGGCAGTCCAGACCCCCAGCCGGCAGTACTCGCCGATGGCGGCTCAGGCAGACACGGTGCTGGCGTGGACCTTCTCGGGCGTGCAGGCCTACTCACTCGTCACCGGCCGGTTGCTCTGGCAGGAGACGAGCGATAGCGACATGCTGCAGTCCTGGATCGCGGGTGACCTTGTATGGACGCTCGACCAGACCAGCACCCTGAGGGCGTACCGCCTGGGAGGCTGCGGCGCGACCGTCTGCCCGCCGGTGTCCGCACTGCCGCCCGCGCCCGGGACGCTGAGCCAGTCCGGGCTGACCGCCCTCGGCACTGTGCTGACATGGGGCATCGGCGGGGTGTACGCCGCCGCTGCACGTTGAGCGGAAGCTGGGGGCACCGTGGCCGGGGTGGCCGGCAGCGGCTGGGGTGGACCTGGCGCGGCGATGCTGGTAGCGACCAGGTATGAAGCCGACCCGCATCCTCGCCCAGATGACGGTCACCGACCTGACCGTCGTCGTCGACTGGTACACCCGACTGCTTGGCCGCGAGCCCGACACCCGTCCGATGGACGGGCTCGTCGAGTGGTACCTCGCCGACACCTTCGGCATCCAGGTGTTCGTCGAGCCGGATCGCGCGGGCCACTCGACGATCGTCCTGGACGCCGGTGACATCGAGCCGGTGGCCCGCGAGCTCGACGGCCTCGGCATCGGCTACGACGGCCCGCTCGACGTGACGCGCTTCCAGATCCTGCAGCTGGCCGACCCGGACGGCAACCGGGTCGTCATCGCCGGCCCGAAGTCGTGACCGCCGGCTTCACCGGCATCCCCGAGGAGGCGCTGGAGTTCTGGACCGGGCTCGCCGCCGACAACAGCAAGGCGTACTGGACGGCGCACCGCAGCGAGTTCGACCGCTACGTCGCCACGCCCACGCAGGAGCTCGTCGACGCGCTCAGCGGGGAGTTCGGCCCGCTGAAGGTCTTCCGCCCCTACCGGGACGTGCGCTTCAGCCACGACAAGCAGCCCTACAAGCTGCAGACCAGCCTTGTGACCACCGAGTCCGAGCGCGGGCTGCTGTACCTGCAGCTCGGTCTCGACGGGCTCCTGGTCGCCGGCGGCTTCTATCAGCCGGATACGGCCACCCTGTCCTCGTTTCGCACGGCCGTCGACGAGCCTCGAGTGGCGGCGTCGTTCGACCGCATCACGCAGACGCTCGCGGGGGAGGGCCTGAACCTCGACGGCGACCCGCTGCGGACCGCGCCGCGCGGGTGGCCAAAGGACCATCCCCGCATCGACCTGCTCCGGCTGCGCAACCTCGCCCTCGCCCGGCACGAGCCGCTGCAGGAGTGGATGCACACCCCCCGCCTGCTCGACGAGGTGCAGGCGACCTGGCGGCGGTTGCAGACCTGGAACGAGTGGCTGCGCGAGCACGTGCGCTGACACCGGCGTCGCACGGTGCGACGATGCCGTCGACGAAGGGCAGGTGGGGGGCCGATGGCTGCTGCGGCGCGGGGGCTCGTCGCCCGCTACGACGATCTCGTCGAGGTCGTCGCCGACTCCGACCACAAGCTGGTGTTCGGCTGCCCCAGCCGACTGGTCGGCGGCCACATGTTCTTCGGGGTGCACGCGACGGGGCTGTTCCTCCGGCTGGGCGACGACGATGCCGCCGAGCTGCTCGCCGCGGGCGGCGGCCGGTTCGAGCCGATGCCACGCCGCGCGATGGGTGGCTCCACGTCCTGCCGGCGCACCTGCCGGACCAGAAGGGCTGGGTCCGCCGGTCCTACGAGCACGCCCGCTCGCTGCCACCGAAGACGCGCCGCCGGGCATCGTCCGGCTGAGTCCCGAGTACCCGCGTCATCAGGCCGCGGGCTGTGCCTCCGCCAGCGAGGGCCTACCCACGGTCGGGTCGAGCCGACCGCCGGCTGAGGGTCGGCGGAGCACCACGACGAGGACCGCCAGCGCCAGGGTCGACGGTAGGTAGGACGCAAACGCCCCGCACAGCCCCCAACGAGCAGCTGCCGAGGACGTGGTCGAATCGCATCCATGACCAGCCGACCGAGCATCGCCGTCCGGCCCCTCCGGGACAGCGATCGCCCGCAGTGGCAAGCGCTGTGGGACACCTACCTGGACTTCTACCGGGCGACGGTCCCCCCGGAGGCGACTGAGGGGACCTTCCAACGGGCGTGCTCGGGCACTGAAGGGATCTTTGGGCTGGTGGCCGCGGACCCCGACGACACGGTGGTCGGTCTGGCCCATGCCGTCATGCACGCGTCGACCTGGTCGGTGAACCCGTCCTGCTACCTCGAGGACCTCGCAGTCGCCCCGGAGGCCCGAGGTGCCGGGGTCGGGCGGGCCCTCGTCGACGCGGTGTCGGCGGAGGCGTCCGTCAGAGGTGCCGGATTGCTCTACTGGCAGACGCAGGCGTTCAACGCCCCGGCCCGGTCGCTTTACGACACGGTGGCCAACCTGACTTCGGCGGTGATCTACGAACGGGTGCTCCGCCCGGGAGGCTCCCGCTGAACGGGCCATGCTCGCGGGAGGCGGGCCGTTCTCGCTCTCCCGTGCGGGGATGGCAGATGGACGTCTCACAGCACCGGCACGAGCTGTTCGGGGCATACGTCGGTGAGCTTCACCCGGGACCGGTACGGCCACCTATACCCGGAGGCGGACGACGCGTTGCGGCCCAGGCTCGACGCGTTGATCGCAGCCGCGGCGCCGAAGCCGTCGGCGCCGTGATCAGGTTCGAGTCAAGCCGGTGAACTTCGTCTCGCGGCCCCAGGGCGGCCCGGCCGTCTCGCGGCGGTGCTGGCGAGCGCCTTGCAAGCCTGACTTGCGAAAAGCGGTGGAGGTGAGGGGACTCGAACCCCTGGCCTCCTCCGTGCGAGAGAGATACAGGGGGGTCGCTGACCGGCTCGTTTCCGGCCGATCATGCGCCTGAGCTGCGGGTTTGTCGTCCACTGGTGTCCGTGGGTGTCCGTGGGTGTCCACTGGTTTCCGTGGGTGTCCGTGGGTGTCCACTGGTTTCCGACCCAGCCGCGGCCCCAGCGCGGCCCCAGCGATCTTGTGGGGCGGCACTGCTACCGGGCTCGGTAGACCTCTCGCCGGTGGGCCATCCGCAGGACGAGGACGACGAGTCGGTCGTCCTCGATGTCGTAGACGATGCGGTAGTCGCCGGTGCGCGCGCGCCACTCGCCAGACCCGCCGACGAGTTGTGTGGCCGCCGGTGGCCGCAGTAGGGGGCGGAGCCAGCTGCAGCTCGGAGAGCCGATCTGATCTTGTTCTCCGGCCAACCAAACCATGTTCGTTCCGGACGGTTGTCGCAGATTGGGACAGGTGCACAGTCTGGTGCTTATGCGTAGCGGGGCGCAGGTGTCGCGGCTGCTGGGACGTGGTGGTGCTCGGCATACTTGTTGGGTGAGCATCCCGCCGACTGGGCCTAGTCCTCTTGTGACCGGGGACGCCGCTATCCAGAACGAGGTCCTCGAAGAGCTCGCAGAGGCTGTGAACTACCGGGGCTGGCTTGTCTCGCTCATCGAGGAGCAGCTGGGGGAGGACCCGCTGGAGGTTGGTTCCGGCACAGGTGAGTACGCGGCGAGTCTGTCCGCTCTAGGGCAAAGCGTCACGGTGTCAGAGGCGTACGGCCCTCGCCTGCACCAGTTGCAGAGGCGCTTCGCCGGTGATGAGCGGGTTACCGTCCGTGGCCTCGTCATCCCGGCAAACATCGAAGGTGAGTACTCCAGCGTCTTCGCCTTCAACGTCCTCGAGCACATCCCCAACGACGCGGCTGCGGTCGCCTCGATGGGGCGGCTGGTCAGGCCGGGGGGCCGCGTCATGGTTTTCGTGCCCGCCTTCAGGCTGCTGATGAGTCGGTTTGACCGCCAGGTGGGTCACCAGCGTCGCTACCGGGCGGCGGAGCTTCGCCGGCTCGTGGAAGGCGCAGGCCTGGCGGTGGAGTGCTTGCACTATGTCAACGCTCCCGGCTTCCTGGCCTGGCTCGTAGGCATGCGTCTGCTTAAGGGCCGACCCAAGGACGGGCCGGCTCTGCGTGTCTGGGACCGTGTGGTTGTGCCCCCCACCCGCCGCCTGGAGTCACGGCACCGGCCGCCGTTTGGGCAGAGCCTGTTCGTGGTCGGCCGCCGGGCCTGACGCCCATAGGTGCGCGCAGGGACGGTGAGCCGGTTGCAGGCACCCAGCAGCCTTCTTCAACTTGCAGACACAGCAGCCCGGCCGGCGCGTCTCGGTTGACGAAAGTCAACTCGCTAGGAGAGTTCGCCCGGCCGACTGCGCTTGGTCGGGCGAGCGCAGTCGGCGCCTCCTCGGCGAGCACGGCGGGGGCGCCAGCATCAGCCGCGGGTCCGGCGCTGGCTGCGGCTCACTGCCGACCTCCGTCGCGCAGCAGCGGGCGGCTCACGACCATGGGGGAGGCGGTTGAGGCACTGCGGTCAGCTGCTGGCCGCGAGCGGCCGGCTCCGGGTCAGTCTCCGGAGCCCCGCCTCGACGGCCACTGCGGCGAGCAGGCACAGGCACGGCTCGGCGGCGGCACGGAAACGCGTGTCGGCGAAGCAGGCGGCGACAGTGAGGAGAGTCGATGCGATCGGCGCTACGACGGGGAGCAGGGCTTGCCTCCGCCGCCGCAGCAGTACGGCGCCGGCCGCGGCGAGTACCGCAATCAGGTAGTAGGAGCGCATTGACCAGTCGGAGACCTCCGGCTCGCTGTTGTTCCAGAATCGGTCCAACGCCGCCTGCTGAACGGGCCGATAGACACCGGTGATCCGTCCCAGACGGGCCGCTACCACGAGCGGCACGCGCGGCAGATGCCCACGGATGTAGGCCGTGCCCGCCCGCAGGAAGGCGTGGTCCGCTGCGCTGGACTGAGGGGCGACGTGGGCCGCACGCAGTGCCTCTACGCCGCAGCCGAAGTCCCAGAAGCCGATGCGCGAGCCGTAGTAGACGCTCGGGCAGTTGGCCACCGCGAGGGTCGACCCGAAGTTGCGGGAAAGCAGGACCGTCTGGTCGAAACGGCTGAGGTTGAACGCCACCCAGGGCAGCAGCACCAGCAGCGTCGTCGCGCTGCCGGCGGCAGCCCAACCCAGCCGGACCCGCCAGGGTCGCGCCGACCGGGCGACGGCCAGGGGTACCACCAGCAGGCCGACGAGCAGCACCAGCTCAGCGCGGGCAAGGGCACCGAAGCCGACTGCTCCGGCGACCCCGCACAGCCTGAGCAGGGACGGTCCGCGCAGGTAGCGGTACGCGAGCAGGACGGTCAGCAGCACCAGGAAGATCACCGGCGTCTCAGAGACCAGCATCCCGTCGTAGCGCCAGATGTCGGGGTAGACGGCGACGAGGCCGGCGGCGACCAGCCCGGCGCGCTCGCCAGCGATCTCCCGGCCGGTCAGACCGGCCAGCGCCACCGACCCGGCACCTAGCGCCGCCGAGGCGAGCAGGTGCCCGCTGATCGTCGTGATCCCGACCACCGAGAAGGCCGCCAGGTAGACGAGGTAGAGGGGCGGGTGATCGGCCGCTTGGACGACGGCCGGCTGGGAAGCGTCGTAGAAGCTGAAGGGGTTGATGAAGCCCCTGCCCCCGGCGAGCAGGTTCGCTCCCTGGTGGTAGTAGAAGGGGTCCCCCCCGAAGGTCGTGTGCCGGCGCACCAGCCAGATGTAGGCCAGCCGGATTGCGAGCCCTGCCAGCACGACGGCGAGCAGGGAAAGCCGAAAGCGCCCTCGTGAGCGCGAGCGCCGGGCAGCCCCCTTAGGCGTTCCGGCGCCGCTCAGCCGGACCGCCGCCTGGGTCCTCACGCCTCCCGAGCCGTTAGGACCGGCGGGCCACTGGCGAGCCGGACGCGGGTCAGGATCCACAGGGCCTCGACGCCGTCCTTCCACGTCAGCTTCTTGCCCTGCTCACGGCTCCGCGCCTTGTAGCTGATGGGGACCTCATACGGCCGGTAGCCACGGCGGAGTAGCTTGCCGGTCACTTCCGCTTCCATCCCGAAGCCGGCTGACTGGATGTCCAGCTGGCGGAAGAGGTCGGCGGGCATGAGCTTGAAGCAGGTCTCGAGGTCGCTGAGCCAGCAGTTGTAGACGACATTGGCGAACATGGTCACGGCCTTGTTTCCCAAGACGTACCAGAAGCTGTAGGCCGTGTGGCTACCGAAGGTGCGGGTGCCGTAGACAATTTCGGCTTCGCCGTTGATGATCGGCGTGAGCATCAGCGGGATCTCTTCCGGGGAGTACTCGAGATCCGCATCGCAGACGATCACGTAGTCGCCTGAGGCTTCACGCGCCGCCGTGCTGATCGCCGCGCCCTTGCCCTGGTTCACCGGGTGCGTGACGACCCGCAGCCGGGGGTCGATCGTGCCGCGGACGATTGTCGGTGTGGCGTCGGCGCTGCCGTCGTCGACGAGGACCACCTCGACCTCGCAGGGGTAGTCGACCTCGAGGACCCGCTTGAGCGCGACCGAGACGGTGTCGGCCTCGTTGTACACCGGCATCAGCACTGACAACTTCATGGCCGCACAGTAGCGAGCGCTGCCGCCAGGCGGGCCGTGCATCGCTGCGCCTGTCGGCATCAGCCGATGAATTCAGGATGCTTTCGGAACCAGGAGATCGTGCGTGCAAGACCGTCCTCGAACGTCACCGCAGGTTCCCATCCCAGCTCACGCCGGGCCAGGCCGATGTCCGGCTGACGCACGCTGGGATCGTCTTCGGGCCGGGGCACGAACACGATCTCACTGCTGCTTCCAGTGAGCCGCCGAATCGTCTGCGCCAGGTGCAGCACCGACGTCTCGTGGGGATTGCCGATGTTCACCGGGCCGGCAAGTCCTGATCTCATGAGCCGCAGGATGCCCTCGAGCAGGTCGTCGACGTAGATGATCGACCGGGTCTGCGTTCCGTCACCGGCGACAGTGATCGGCCGGCCGGTGAGCGCCTGGCTGGTGAAGGCAGGGATTGCCCGGCCGTCGTTCGGCCGCATCCGCGGGCCGTGCGTGTTGAAGATGCGCACGATCGCGGTGTCGACCCCGTGGGTGCGGCGGTAGGCCATCGTCAGAGCTTCTGCGAAGCGCTTGGCCTCGTCGTAGACGCCCCGGGGACCGATCGGGTTCACGTGCCCCCAGTATGTCTCTGGCTGCGGATGAACCTGTGGGTCGCCGTAGGCCTCGGACGTCGATGCCAGCAGGAACCGGGCCCCTTTCTCCTTCGCCAGACCCAGCGCGTGCAGCGTGCCCGTGGAGCCCACTTTCAGCGTTTCGATCGGGAGCTGGAGGTAGTCGATCGGAGAGGCCGGCGAGGCGAAGTGCAGGACCTGGTCCACTGGGCCAGGGACGTGGATGAAGTTGGTGATGTCGACTTTGATCAGCCGGAACGCGTCGAGCTCGAGAAGATGCGCGACATTGGCGGGAGTCCCGGTGAGGAAGTTGTCGAGCGCCAGGACCTCGTGGCCTTCGGAGACGAGACGCTCGCACAGGTGTGAACCGAGAAAACCCGCGCCGCCGGTCACCACTGTTCGCACGCCGCGAGACGGTACGCAGAACCTGAGCCACCGGGACCGGGACACGCCCCCGCCAGCGTCGCTGCGCCAGCGGCTGCGTCCGAGCACGCTTCGAGCGGGCTCGGTCACGCCCGTCCGCGGTCAATCCGCGGTTTTGAGAAGAGCGGGCGTCCCGCCGCCGCGAGAGGGTATGCAGGCGGTAACAGCTTCTACTTCGGAGGGTCCATGCGATGCACGCGCGGGCTGGTCATCGCCCCTCTTGACTGCTGCGTGCACGCTGATCTGTCCGGGGGTGCTGGGGTCGGCTGCTGCCGCGACGAACCCCTCCGCGGGCCGGTTCCCCCCGAACACCAACACCTGCCGGCCGACGGCTGCGCATCCATACCCCGTCATGCTCGTGCACGGAGGCTCGGACGCCTTACGGCGGTGCTGGTGAGCGCCTTGCAAGCCTGACTTGCGTGAAAGCGGTGTGGAGGTGAGGGGACTCGAACCCCTGGCCTCCTCCGTGCGAGGGAGGCGCTCTACCAGGCTGAGCTACACCCCCTGGAACGCCTCCCAAACTAGCACGGAGACCCTCGCCGGCTTACCGCAACAGCGGCCGTAGGGCATCAGACCGCCTTCGCGACCACCAGTTCTTCGGTCGGCTCGCCGATCGTCAGCCCCGCCCCGTCGGCGGCGTCGGCGTAGTCGCCCTCGGCGGCTTCCGCAGCCGACAAGTCGAGGGTCAGGGGTGTTCCCGGCTCGGTCAGGTCGATCATCGCCGGCGGCACCGCGGCTGCGGCCGCAGCCGCAGTCGCCGCACGGCGGCGGCGCATCCGCTCGTACACCGGCTGCGCCGGGCGCGGCGCCGATGCGGACAGCGGGTCGCCACCTGTCGCGTCATCGTCGGCAGCGGCCGGTAGATGGCCGGTCTCGGCCGGTGCGGCCGGCCATCCCTGGATGCCGCGGGCGCGCTCGTCGGCGGTCGAGCGCTCCCAGCGGCGGCGGGCGGCAAGCGCCCGGCGGGCACGGGCGAGCTCACGCCGGCGCTCCAGCGCCACCTTGCGAAGGTGGATGACGTAGCCGATCGTGACCGCGTCGACCAGCAGGTGCACGACCAGCACCCGACCGGGGTCGAGCAGCGCGGCCACCCCCGTGATGACCACGAGGGCGAGGAGCACGGCGAGGCGCCGAGCACGGCGAACCGGCACGGTCCGCGACGGCCGGCGGACAGCCCCGGCCACTGCCCGGTCGGCGTCAGGCGCCACGGAGCGGGTACGCGCGGCTGCCGACGCCGCTGACGCCCGCACCCGGCGCATTGCGCCCACCGAGCGCGACGGCCGAGCCGTGACGCCGTCTGCCGGCTCCCGCGGCCCTCGGGCGATGCGCTGGCGGACGCGAGCCGCCGCAGGAACACCCGCGAGGGGGCGATGCCAGTGGTGGTCGCCCCGGCGCACCCAGGTCGGGATGAGGATGAATGCCCAGACGGCGACGATGCCGCACCAGATGACTGCGCTCATCAGCCCTCCGCTCGTCGTGTTGCGTCAACGCTAGAGCGAGGGCCGCTCTCGAAGGCGACGCTGGGGGGCGTGTCGCGCAGGGAGTTGAAGTTGTCCGTTGCCGGGTCGGCGAATCAGGCGCGTCTCAGCCGCCGGACAGCCTGCCCTGGGCCTCCTGCGTCCGGTGCCAGCGGCGCAGCATCCCCGTCGCCACGTCTTCCGAGGTCACCGCATATCCGACGTGATCGCGCCAGGCGCCGTCGATGGCGAGGTATCGCTGCTGCAGCCCCTCCTCGCGCCACCCCAGCTTCTCGACGACCCGGCGGCTCGCGGCGTTCTCCGGGCGGATGTGCGCCTCCAGCCGGTGCAGCGCGACCGACCCGAAGCAGTGGTCGGTCGCGAGCGCGAGCGCTGTCGGCATGACGCCGCGGCCGGCTACCGCCTCGTCGACCCAGTAGCCGACGTGCGCGCTCTCGAACGCCCCCCGGACGATGGTGCTGATCGTCAGCTGCCCGGCGAGCTCGTTGTCGTAGGTGATCGCGAACGGCAGCGCCGTCGCCGCCCGCGCCTGCGTCCGCAGGGCTCGCAGCATCTGCACGAACACCCCGACCGTCTGACGCTGCTGCCAGGTCACCCGCAAATTTCCCGAGCCCGGCGGGGTGGGCTCCCACGGCACCAGCCACTGCTCGTTGCGCATCCGGATCTCGACCCACGCCGGGCCGTCGCGCATGCGAAGCGGGCGGATGCCGACCCGCCCGTCGAACAGGGCGGCCGGCCAGCCGGGCGTGATCACCCGTGGTCCCCCCCGCCCCTGAGCTGGTCGACGGCGTGCCCGATGACCGGCGCGAGGACACGCACGCCGTCCCGCACGCCACCGGTCGAGCCGGGGAGGTTGACGATGATTGCCGTGTCGCGGATGCCCGCCACCGCGCGCGACAGGATCGTCGTCGGCACCCGCTCGCGGTCGACCGCCCGCAGCGTCTCGACCAGCCCCGGCGCCTCCTGGTGAATGACCTGCCGGGTGGCCTCCGGCGTCACGTCGCGCGGCGCGAAGCCGGTCCCACCTGTCGTGACGACGAGGTCGGCCCCGCCTTCGACGGCGGCCAGCAATGCCCGGGCGACGACATCGAGCTCGTCGGGCACGACGACGACCTCACCGACCGTGAAGCCGAGCCCGCCGAGCAGCGCGGCCAACAGCGGTCCGGACGAGTCGTGGCGCGCACCGGCGTGAGAGCGGTCGGAAACGGTGATGACGGCGGCCCGCGCGCCCGCCGGCAGGCCGGGGCTGTGCTCACGGTCAGGGGCGGGGGCATCACCGCCGGCCCCGGGGGGCTCCGCGGCCTCGGCGGTGGCTTCGGCCGGCCCGGCGGCCGCGGCAGCATCCGGCCGCGCCCAGTCCCCCGACGCCCCGCCGGTCTTCTCCACCACCCGCACGTCGGTCAGCACCGCAGCGGGGTCGACCGCCTTGACCATGTCGTGCAGCGCCAGGCCCGCCACCGCCACGGCGGTGAGGGCTTCCATCTCGACCCCGGTCCGGTCGCGGGTGCGCGTGACGGCAGTGATCTCGACACCGTCGTCCGCGACGGTGAGGTCGACGACGACGCCCGACAGCGAGATGGGATGGCACAGCGGCACGAGGTCGGGCACCCGCTTCGCGCCGAGGATGCCGGCGACGCGCGCGACGCCCAGCGCATCCCCCTTGGGCACGCCCTCGCCCCGCAGCAGCGCCACGACCTGCGGCGAGACTGTCAACCGGCCGCGCGCTGTCGCCGTCCGCTGGGAGACCTCCTTGGCGCCGACATCGACCATCCGCGCGGCTCCGGTGGCATCGACGTGGGTCAGCCGGGGCTCGTTCATCCCGACCGCCGCTCGAGCAGCAACGCTGTCAGTGACGTGCCCGCAGGCACCTCGTCCATCTGCTCTGGCACGACGAGAAGGGCATTGGCCGCTGCCATCGACGACAGGACGTGCGAGCCCTGTCCCCCGGCAGGCCGGGCGGTGAGCTGCCCGTCGGCGCCGCGCTCGACGACAGCCCGCAGGAACGCGCGCTTGCCTGGGGCGGAGCGCAGCGTCTCGGTCGTCTGCACGGTGACCTGCGGGCGGAGCACGTTGGGGGCACCGAGCATCCGCCGGATGGCGGGCCGCACGAACACCTCGAACGACACCATCGCGCTGACCGGGTTGCCCGGCAGGGTGAAGATCGGCGTGCGCTCCGCGCCCAGGTGGCCGAAGCCCTGCGGCATCCCCGGCTGCATCGCGACCTTGTCGAACGCGACGGTGCCGAGCCGGCTCAACACCTCCTTGGTCACGTCGTATGCGCCGACGCTGACCCCGCCGCTGGTGATGACGAGGTCGGCGCGGATGAGGTGGTCCTCGAGCGTGTCAAGCAGCCGTCGGTGGTCGTCGGGGACGACACCGACGCGGAACGCCATCGCACCGCTCTCGCGGGCCGCGGCGGTCAGCAGGTGGCTGTTGGAGTCATGGATCTGACCACGCCCGAGCGGCTCGCCCACGTCGACCAGCTCGCTGCCCGTGGAGACGACGACAGCTCGCGGGCGCGGGCGACACAGCAGCGTGGCCCGTCCGGCCGCGGCCAGCAGCCCGATCTGGGGGGCCCCGAGGTGGGTCCCGGCGGCCAGGACGACCTCGCCGCCGCCGAGGTCCTCACCCGCCCGCCGAACATGCTGGCCGGGGCGGGGGGCCCGCATAATGCGCACCCGCGGGTGGCCCTGGTCGGTGTCCTCCTGGGCGACAACTGTGTCCGCGCCGGCGGGCAGCGGTGCGCCGGTCATGATCCGCGCGCACGTGCCGGGCTGCAGGTGGATCTCGGCACTGCTGCCGGCGGCGATGTCGGCGCTGACGGGCAGCAGGACCGGCGCGTCAGGCCGGGCCTGCACCAGGTCAGCCGCCCGCACGGCGTAGCCATCCATTGCGGAGTTGTCGAACGAGGGCAGCGGGAAGGCGGCGATGACGTCCTCGGCAAGCACGCAGCCGTGCGCGTCAGCGAGCGGGAGCGGCAGTGGCGGCAGTGGCGCCACCGCGCGCAGGATGCCCTCGAGGTGGGCGTCGACGCTCTTCACGCGAGCCTCCTACCCACCCGTCGCCGCATCACCTGGGCGCGGCGCCGCCGTCCGCTGGGTCGCTGCCGGCCGGTCGCGGACGGAGCAGTCACGGGCGAGACCCTAGTAGCCGCAGGCGATGCCGCTGGAGCTGCCGCTGGGGTCACGGGGATTCCCGTGGCGAACGATCAACCGCTGATACTGAAGGGGTGGCGGCTGCGGACGAGAAGCGCGCCCTGCGCCGGGAGCTGCTCGGCCGCCGGGGCGCCCGCTCTCCTGACCACGCGGCGGATGCCGAACGCGCGCGGCTGCTGCTCGGCCTGGCCCAGCAGCGGCGAACCGCAACAGTTGCGCTCTACGTTGCGATGCAGGGCGAGCCGCAGACGAGTGCGGCCATCGGTGTGCTGCTTCACGCCGGCATGCGGGTGTTGCTGCCGGTCCTGCTGCCCGACCGTGACCTGCTGTTCCGTGCCGCCGAGCAGGTCGGTTCGGGTGGGCCGCTCGCACTGGTCCGGGGGCGGCTCGGGCTGCCCGTACCGCCCTCGACAGCCCCTGTCGTGCCGCTGGACGAGGCCGGCATCGTCGTCGTCCCGGCCCTGGCCGTCGACCGCACGGGGCGGCGGCTGGGACGGGGCGGTGGCTCCTACGACAGAGCCCTGGGCCGGCTGGCTGCCGGGGCGGCCGTGGTCGCGGTCGTGCATCCAGACGAGCTGCTTGTCGCGCTCCCGGTCGAACCGCACGACCGGCAGGTGGGGCAGGCGTTCGTGGGCGGCGAACTGCACGAGCTGGCCGGCTGACGCAGCCCCGGCCGACGCCAGAACCGCAGCCACGCTGGCAGAAGGAGGCGCGCGTCGCTGTAGCATTAGCAGTCGAGACGGTCGAGTGCCAGCAGTGGGTGCGTCCCCCAGCATGGGTCTCGCGTCACTACCTGACTGCTGCCGGAGGATCTGTGCCGACCTACCAGTACGTGTGCACCGAGTGCGCCACGGACCTCGAGGCGGTCCAGTCCTTCCAGGACGCACCTCTGATCGAGTGCCCCACCTGCGGCGGACGGCTGCGTAAGAAGTTCGGCGCAGTCGGCGTCGTGTTCAAGGGCTCGGGCTTCTACCGCAATGACAGTCGCAAGGGCCCGGTGCCGGCGGACGGCGAGCAGAAGGCCGACAAGCCCGACAAGGTCGATGCCTCCGCGTCGTCGGGTTCAGGCTCGAACGGGTCAGGCTCGAACGGGTCGGGCTCGAGCGACAGCGGCTCCAGCGGCTCCAGCGGCTCGTCGGGCGCCTCGTCCGGCGGCTCGTCCACATCCTCGGGCTCCTCCAGCGGCGCGGGGTCCAAGGGCAGCGACCCCAAAGGCAGCGGCTCCAAAGGCAGCGGCTCCAAGGGCAGCGACTCCAAAGGCGCCGGCTCCAAAGGCGCCGGCTCCAAGGGCACCGGCTCCAAGGGCACGGCCAACTCGCCCTCGGCGGCGTAGCCAGCTCTCGCGCTTCCGGTCCGGCACGCCGTCAGGCCGCGGCTTGACGTGAACCACAAAGGCGAGCAGGGCATGCCCAAAGGCGCCTCGGCATAGCGTCGGCGCCCTTGTCCACAGGTCTCGCCGGGATGGACGCAGCCCGTCGGCCGCCCGCTACGGTCGCATCACCGACACAGCGGGGGGCACACGTGGCAGGCACTGTCGACGCGGTACGAGCAGAGATCGGGGTCATCGGCGGCTCAGGGCTGTATGCGTTCCTCGACGGGCCGGTCAACGAGGTCGAGGTCGACACCCCCTACGGGCCGCCCAGCGACCCGGTCATCATCGGCAGCGTCGCGGGTCGCTCGGTCGCCTTCGTGGCGAGGCATGGGCGCGACCACCGCTTCCCGCCGCACCGGGTGCCCTACCGCGCCAACCTCTGGGCGCTGCACTCGCTCGGAGTCCGCCAGGTGCTCGGCCCGTGCGCCGTCGGGTCCCTGCACCACCTGCTCGGGCCGGGGGCACTCGTCATCCCCGACCAGCTCGTCGACAGGACCAGCGGACGCGCCCAGACCTTCTACTTCGGACCCGGCGCAGTGCACGTCCCGTTCGCCGACCCGTACTGCCCGGTCGGGCGCGACACGGCTCTGGTGGCGGCGGCCGAGTACGGCTGGGATGCCGTCGACGGCGGCACCATGGTCGTGATCGAGGGGCCGCGATTTTCCACGCGGGCCGAGTCGCAGTGGTACTCGACCGCCGGGTGGTCGCTTGTCAACATGACGGGCCATCCCGAGGCGGTGCTGGCCCGCGAGCTGGCCGTCTGCTACACCGCGATGGCACTGGTGACCGATCACGACGCCGGCCTCGACGACACGGGCCCACACGTGACGCAGGAGGAGGTCTTCCGGGTCTTCGGCGAGAACGTCGACCGGCTGCGGGAGGTGCTGTTCGACGTCATCGCCCGCCTGCCGGCCGAGCGGCACTGCCCGTGCCGCCTCGCGCTGGCGGGCACCCTGGCCGACCCGGATGCCACGCCGCAGGGGCACTAGTGCGCGCCGGCCTCGGGCGGTGGTGGCAGCTGCCGCCGGGCCAGCGGCGGTGGCTGGCAGCCGGCCTCGCGGGCGTTGCGATGCTGCTCGCGCTGACAGCGCTCGCGCCCCCGGACTCCCGCCGCGACCCAGTGGTCGTAGCCTCCCAGGACCTGCCGGCTGGGCATGTCGTCCGCAGTGCCGACCTGCGCGTGGCCGACCTGCCCCCGGATGCCGTGCCTGACGGTGCCTCGGCATCCGCCGACGCCCTGGTCGGCCGGGTGCTCGCCGGAGCGCTGCGCCGCGGGGAGCCACTGACCGACGTCCGGCTCGTCGGCCGCCGGCTGCTGTCCGGGCTGCCCCCGGGTCTGGTGGCGGCGCCCGTGCGGCCAGCCGATGCCGGGGTGCTCGCGCTGGTGGAGCCGGGCGACCGGGTCGACGTGCTGGCTGCAACCGCTGCTGAGGCGCCCGACGGCGGCACCACCGGCACCCTCTCCCCCGCGAGGCTCGTCGCTGCGGGTGCCCGCGTGCTGTCCGTCCCGCCACGGCCCTCCGCGGGCGGATCGGGCTCGGGCCTGATCGCCGGCCCGTCGGCAGGATCGGACACCACCACCGGGCCGCCGCTGCTGCTGGCCGTCGACCGGGCAACCGCGGCCGACCTGGCTGGCGCTTCGGGAAGCCGCCTCTCTCTCGAGCTGGCCGCGGGCTGACCCGAGCCCCCGCGCGCTCACCCTTCGCTGAGCCCGACCCGCGCGTACACCCGGCGCAGCCCGCGCGGCGCCCACCAGCCGCGCTCACCAGCGACAGCGAGCACCGCCGGGACGAGCACACCGCGCACCAGCGTGGCGTCGAGCAGGATGGCCAGGCCTGTCCCCAGCCCGAACAGCTGGATGAAGCTCACGCGGCTGGTCCCGAACGCGAAGAAGCTGACGGCGAGCAGGCCGGCTGCGGTCGACACGATGCGGCCGGTGCGGGCCAGGCCGTGGGTCGTCGCGCTGACCGTGTCCATCCCGGCGTCGTGGAGCTCCTTGACCCGGCTGATGAGGAACACCTCGTAGTCCATCGACAGGCCAAAGGCGATGCAGAACAACAGCACGGGCATGGAGATGTCGGTCGGTAGCGGGGCGAAGCCGAGCAGCGACGACAGGTGCCCGTCCTGGAAGACCCAGACCGCGGCCCCGAGCGTCGCCGACAGCGTGAGGGCGTTGAGCACGAGCGCGCGCAGTGGCTGCAGGACGCTGCCGGTGAACAGGAACAGCAGGATGAACGTGGTCACGGCGATCAGCAGCCCCGCCCAAGGCAGCCGCGCTCCGACTGCGGCCTTGCTGTCGACGAGCTCCGCTGACTGGCCGCCGACCAGAGCCCGCACCCCCGGCGGCGACGGTGTGGCCCGGACCGCGTGCACCACCCGCTCGGCCGTCGAGGACTGCGCATCGACCCCGAGGACCACGCGCAGCTCGTCCCCCTGCGCCGAGCCGAGCGCGGCGACGAGCGGCCCTGGCGGCAGCACCAGCCGCCCCGCCACGAAGACCCCGGCGGCGCTGTCGACCCTTTGCACGTCGCCTATCCGCGACAGCACCGCGGCGTAGCCAGCCAGAGGGCCGGTACCGGACCGGCCGTCGGTCACGACGCTCACGGCACTGCTGTCCTTGCTCGTGTAGGAGGTGCGGATGGCCTCGCCGACGACCCGGCTCGACGCGGTCGCCGGGAGCACCCGGTCATCCGGGGTGCCGAACGTGACGTGGGCGAGCGGGCTGGCGAGCACGAGCAGCAGCGCGACGACGGCCCCGCCCGCCAGCAGCGGCCGGCGCATCACCGCCCCGGCAAGCCGCCCCCAGAACGGCGCCTCGCTGCCACGCACCGCGTGCGACCAGGGCAGGCGCAGTGCGTTGACCCGGGCACCCAGCACGGCGAGCACGGCGGGCAGCACCACCAGACCCGCGACAGCAGCCACGGCGACGACACCGATGCCCGCGTACGCGAAGGAGCGAAGGAAGAAAAGCGGGAACACGAGCAGGGCGGCGAGCGCAGCCATGACAGTCGCGGCGGAGAAGGCGATGGTGCGCCCCGCCGTCTCGACGGTGCGTACCACTGCCGCAGCCACCGGCGAGCCGCCTGCCAGCTCCTCACGGAAGCGGCTGACCACGAGCAGGGCGTAGTCGATGCCGAGGCCGAGCCCGAGCGCCGTGGTGAGGTTGATCGCGAAGATGCTGACGTCGGTGATGCGGCCGAGCACCGCGAGCTCAGCGAACGTGGCGAGCACCGCCAGCAGCCCGACCACCAGCGGCAGCAGGGCTGCGACGACGCTGCCGAAGGCCAGCACCAGCAAGATCAACGTGATGGGCACCGCGATCGCCTCGGCGAGCGCCAGGTCGCCGGTCACCTGCCTGCCGATGTCACCGCCGACTGCGGCACCACCGCCCGCCCGCACGGTGAGCAGCGAGGTGTCGACGGCATGCCGCTTGATCAGCGTGGCCGCCCGGTCGTCGTCGCCGACGTGAGCCAGGACCAGGGCACTGCGACCGTCGGCTGCCCGCAGCGTCGGCACGTGCGCGGTCCAGTACGACAGGACCCCCGTGACGCCCGGCTCCGCGCTGAGCCCAGCCACCACCTGCGACCCGGCCCGCGCGACTGCGGGGTCGTCAACGGTGCCGCTGCGCGGGCTCACGAGCAGGACGAGGTCGGGACCGCCGCCGAAGCGCTGGTCAAGCAGCTGCTGCGCGCGGGTGCTGTCGGCGGAGGGGTCGCTGAACCCGCCGCTCTTCAGCAAGCCAAACGCGCCCGCGCCCAGCACGCCGAAGGCGATGACGGCGACGGCTGCCAGCGCGAGGACGAGGCGGGCGCGCCGGACGGCCCACCCTCCGATGCTGGTGAACACGCGGCCTCCCGAGCTGATGTTGACGACGTCAACTTGGCACAGCTTGTTACTGCTGTCAACATCCGGATGTGACCACGTCGGCAGCCCAGCGCGCAACCCGGCGCTACCACCACGGCAACCTCGCCAACGCGTTGGTCGAGGCGGGAACCGCACTGGCCAGAGCCGGTGGACCACGTGCTGTCGTTCTTCGTGAGGTTGCCCGCGAGGTGGGCGTGTCGCCCACCTCGGCATACCGGCACTTCGCCCATCACGGCGCCCTGCTGGCGGCCGTACGCGACAGCTGCCAGACCAGCCTGGCCGCATCGATGCGCAGCCAGCTCGAGACGTTGCCGGCCGAGCCCGATCCCCGCCTGGCGGCCCGCGGCCGGATGCTCGCCGTGGGTCGCGGCTACCTCGCCTTCGCCTTCGCGGAGCCCGGGCTGTTCCGCACCGCGTTCGCCGGGACCGCTACCGACACCTATCCGCCCCCGGATGGGATCCACACCGGTGAGCCGGGGCCGTACGAGCTGCTCTCCGGGGCGCTGGACGAGCTGGTCATCCAGGGCGAGCTCGCGCCCGAGCGGCGGCAGCTGGCCGAGATCGGCGCGTGGGCGGCAGTGCACGGATTGGCGCTGCTCGTCCTCGACGGGCCGCTCTGGCAGATCGGCGCCGACGAGCGGGCAACCGCGGTGGAGCGCATCCTCGGCATGGTGCTGGACGGGGTGTAGGGCGGAAGCGCTAGCGCGGTGGGTGGTCTGGTGGCTACCAGCCCTGGTCGTGATGTGGCGGACGGTCCGCCCGCAGCCGGGCCTCGTCCCGTGCCTCGGCAGCGCCACCCGCTGCCTCGCCCCACCCGGCGTCGGTGTCGTCCACGCTCGTCCCGGATGCACCGCCGCCGGTCCCGGCGTCGCCGCCGCCGTCGGCCGCGCGGGTCGCCCGGCGCCGGCGCCGCGGCGCGCGCGCACCCTCGCGCGCACCCTCGACGCGGCGGCCCTCCATGTCCCCGATCCTGCCGCAGCCGGCCGCCATGGGCCGTGCCAGGATCATCACCTGTGACCGACCCGCTGACCGACCTCGTCGACCTGCTGGACCTCGAGCGCATCGAGGAGAACATCTACCGCGGGACGAGCCCGCCCGAGCGGGTCCAGCGGGTGTTCGGCGGCCAGGTGGCCGGGCAGGCGCTCGTCGCGGCGGGGCGCACCGTCCCGGACGACCGTCCGGTCCACAGCCTGCACGCCTACTTCCTGCGCCCCGGCGACCCGTCGGTCCCGATCGTCTACCAGGTCGACCGCATCCGCGACGGCCGCTCGTTCACCACGCGCCGCGTCGTCGCCGTGCAGCACGGCAAGGCGATCTTCAACCTGTCCGCCTCCTTCCAGGTGCAGCAGGAGGGGGTCGGCCACCAGGACCCGATGCCGGATGTGCCCGACCCTGAGACGCTGCCAACCTTCCAGGAGCGCTTCGCCCCCTACCGCGACGAGAGCGCCTGGTACGTGCGCCCACGGCCGATCGACGTCCGATACGTCGGGCTGCCACCGCGCGCGGCGCAGGACGTCGGTGCGATGGAGCCGCGCTCGCAGGTGTGGATGCGCGCCGACGGCACGTTGCCGGACGACCCGCTGCTGCACGTCTGCACCCTCACCTACGCCAGCGACATGGTGCTGCTCGACAGCGTGCTGCTCTCCCACGGCGTCGCGTGGAACACCGGGCGGGTCAAGGGCGCGAGCCTGGACCACGCGATGTGGTTCCACCGCCCGTTCCGCGCGGACGAGTGGTTGCTCTACGACCAGCGGTCGCCCTCGACTTCGGGCAGCCGCGGGCTGGCGGAGGGCCGGATGTACCGCCGCGACGGCGCGCTCGTCGTCAGTGTGATGCAGGAGGGGTTGATCCACCTGCTGCCGCCGCCGGGCGGCGACCAGCGCTAGGTGGGGCCAGCGCGGTGCGCGCCGTCAGGTCAGCAGCTGAGCCGTCCTGCGGCCGTCGACCCACGTCCCGAGCTGGTCGCGGAGCACCCCGTTGCGCCAGGACAGGATCCGAACGAAGCCGTTGCAGATGGCCGTGACCAGTGGCAGCTGCTTGCGGTCGCACGTGTAGGGGTGCGCCATCACCGACGGGTGCTCGCGCGATGTGGCGAGCCCGCGGCGGATCGCATCCGAGCTGGGGCTGGTGCCCGCCTCGACCAGCAGGCGGCGGACGTCAAGCACTGTCGAGAAGGCCGCCTGCGCGATGGGCGCCTGGTCGGCCGTGGCGACCAGCTGGCGGTAGGCCTGCTCGTCCGGTGTGCCGCCGGTGGGCGGGACGAGGGTGTAGTTGCTCGCGGCGAGCACGGGCACAGCCGGCCCTGCGGATGACAGCACCCGCGGGATCGCGCACGACCCCGGAACGACGAGCGGGACAGTGGTCCCCAGACCCGCCGCGGCCTGCAGGATGCGCTGGCAGGACGCGGCCGGGAAGACGATGACCACGGCGTCGGGCTTGTCGGCTGTGGCCGAGGTGAGCGCGGGGGTGAAGTCGGCGGCGTCGGCCTTCTCCGCCACCAGCCGGCTCGCGATCTTCTCCTTGTCGAAGATGGTCTTGGCCGAGGCGACAGCGGAGGCGAGCAGGCCGGGCAGGTCGACGTAGAGCGCGTTGACCTTGTGCACGTGCAGCGTGTTGATCAGGTAGTCGGCGGTGCCCAGCAGCTCGGCCGCGGTACCGCCGGTGAGGGCGTAGGAGTTGGGGTTGATCAGCTCTGCCAGCAGCTGCGGCGAGCCGCTGACGTAGGGCACCCTCGCCTTCTCGTACGCGGGCAGGGCCGCCCCGGCACCGAAGTCGACGCCGCCGATAACTGCGAGCGGGCGTGCCGCCAGCAGCTGCCGGGCGCAGGCCTGGGATGACTCGGGGCTGCCGTCGGAGCGGCAGGTGACCAGCCGCAGCGGCCGGCCCTCTATGCCGCCGAGGGTGTCGTTGACGTAGGCAGCCGCGGCCTGGGCCGCCCGCCGCGTCTCGGGGAACGAGCCGGTGGGCGAGTCCTCCTGGGTCACGAACCCCAGCACCAGCGGGGCGCCGGTCGGGGCCGGCCCCTTGGGCTGGGCCACCGCACGCACCCCGCCGCCACGCTGGTAGGTGCAGGCGGACAGCACGAGGGCCAGCAGGCTGAGCACCACCAGCAGCGCGGTGAACGGCGCGTTGACGCGTGCGCCGACGGGCGCCATGCGGCGTGCTCCGCCAACTGAGGTGAGCGGCACACCGGTGCGCCGAGGGGTCCGGACCACGGCCGGACGCTACCCTGCGGCCATCAACGGCTACCTGTCATTCCTGCTGCTCGGGCTCGGCAGCGGCGCGGTCTACGCGGCGCTGAGTCTCGGGCTCGTGCTCGTGTACCGCTCGTCGGGGGTGGTGAGCTTCGCGCACGGTGCCATCGCCATGTACGTCACCTACGTCTATTCGGAGATGCGCGAGGTCGGCGATGTCATCTTCCCGGTCATCGGGCTCCCCCCGCGCATCCATCTGACCGATCACCCGACGTTCCTGCTGGCGCTCACCGTCGCCCTGGTCTTCGCGGCCGGGCTCGGCCTGCTCGTCTACGTCGTGGTCTTCCGGGTGCTGCGCGGGGCGCCCCCGCTGGCCGGCGTGGTCGCGAGCGTCGGGCTGCTGCTCGCGCTGCAGGCGACGGCCGCGCTGCAGTTCGGCTCGACGACGCGCACCGTGCTCCCCGTGCTGCCGAGCACGCCGGTGCACCTGCTGGGCGTCACCGTGCCGAGTGACCGCCTCGAGCTGGCCGTCGTCGTCCTCGTGCTCGCCGCGGCCCTGGCCCTGCTGTCCCAGCGCACCCGGCTCGGGCTGGCCAGCCGGGCCGTCGCCGAGGACGAGGAGGCGCTGAGCCTGCTGGGCTGGTCGCCGACGAAGGTCGCAGCGCTGTCGTGGACCCTGTCGGCGCTGCTCGCCGGGGCCGTCGGCATCCTGGTCGCCCCGATCACCTCCCTGGACCCCACGACGTACTCGCTGCTCGTGGTCCCCGCGCTGGCCGCCGCGCTGGTCGGCGGCCTCTCGTCCTACGTCGTCGCCGCGCTGGCCGCCCTCGGTATCGGAGCGCTGCAGGCCGAGTTGCTGCGGACGCAGCAGGACCTGTCCTGGCTGCGCCAGCCCGGCCTGCGCGAGGCGGTGCCGCTGCTCGTCGTCGTCGCTGTCGCGGTGATTCGCGGCGGGCTGGTGCCGAGTCGCTCGACCCCGGCCGCCGCCCGGCTGCCTCAGGCGACTCCGCCTTCGCGCTGGCTGCTGCTCGCGGTGCCCATCGCGCTCGTCGGGCTGCTGGCCCTGCCGTCCTCTGACCGCCTGGGGCTGGTCGTGTCGATCATCGGCGCCATCGTCTGCCTGTCGTTCGTCGTCCTCACCGGCTACGCGGGCCAGCTGTCGCTGGCGCAGATGGCGCTGGCGGGCGTCTCCGGCTTCCTGTTGGCCAGGCTGACCACTGCCGCGCACATCCCGTTCCCCATCGCCCCGGTTCTCGCCGCAGTGGTGGCCGCGGGGGTCGGGGTACTGCTCGGCCTGGCCGCGCGGCGCGTGCGGGGGGTCGACCTCGCCGTGCTTACCCTCGCCGCCGGTGTGGCGGTACAGGAGGCGGTGTTCAAGTCGCCAGTGTTGACCGGGGGGCTCGGCGGGGCGAAGGTGCCGCCGCCCAAGGCCGGACTCGATTTCGGCATCGGGGACGGCGCCGGCTACCCCCGGCTGGGCTTCGGCCTGCTGGTCCTCGCTGTGCTGACCGGATGCGCGTACGGCGTCGCGCGGATGCGGCGCGGCGCGCTCGGGCAGCGGCTGCTGGCTGTGCGTGCCAACGAGCGGGCGGCCTCGGCTGCTGGGATCGACGCCCCGCGGGTCAAGCTCACCGCCTTCGCCGTCGCCGCCCTGCTGGCCGGGACGGCGGGGGCGCTGCTCGGCTACTCCCAGGGGCAGCTGTCGTTCGACTCCTTCGGCGTGCTCGCGTCGTTGTCGTTCCTCGCCGCCGCCTACGTCGGGGGGGTCGGCGGCATCGAGGGGGCACTCGTCGGCGGGCTGCTCGTGCCGGGGGGCTTCGTGGTGGAGCTGTTCGGCGCGGGGCGCTACCAGCTGCTGCTGGCCGGGGTGGCGCTGCTGCTCGTGGCCCTGCTGCGGCCCGAGGGGCTCACCGGCCGGCGCCGGGGTGTCGCCGGGGGTGGCCGCGGGGGTTGGGCTCGCCTCACGGGCCAGACCGGTGGCGCCGGTGGCAGCGGGGCGGCCAGCGAGGTGAGCAGCGCGTGAGCCTGTCCATCCGCGACCTGCACGTCGGCTACGGCGGGCGTGACGTGATCGATGGCGTGAGCTTCGAGGTGTCGGCCGGGGCGATAGTCGGGCTGGTCGGTCCCAACGGTGCTGGCAAGACCTCGCTGCTCGATGCGGTCAGCGGCTTCGTCCCCTACCGCGGCCAGGTGCTGCTGAGCGACGCGCCGATCGACGCGCTGAGCGCCGACGCCCGGGCCCGCGCCGGCCTGCGCCGTACCTGGCAGGCGCTGGAGCTGTTCGAGGACCTGACCGTGGCCGAGAACCTGCGGGTCGGAGCGGCACAGGTCAGAGACACCGGCAGCGCTCCGCCCGGCGGCGATCCGTACGCGCTGGGGCGCGGCGCGGGCCTGGAGTCCGACATCCGCCAGATGCCGGGCAGCCTCCCGCACGGCAGGCGCGGGCTGGTGGGCATCGCGCGTGCCCTGGCCGGGCGACCCTCCGTGCTGCTGCTCGACGAGCCCGCGGCCGGCCTGGACCCGGCGGAGCGGGAGGCGCTCGCCGGACGGCTGCGTCAGCTCGCCGCCGCAGGTGTCGCCATCCTCCTGATCGACCACGACCTGTCGCTGGTGCTCGGCGTCTGCGACACCGTGTGCGTGCTCGACGGCGGCCGGCTGATCGCCGCAGCGCCGCCCGAGCAGGTCCGGGCCGACCCCGCCGTCCGGGCGGCCTACCTCGGCTCGGACCAGCCGCAGCCGGTCGGGCGGCGCGAGCAGCGCGAGCCGGGGCAGCAGGCGGGCGAGCAGGTGCTGCAGGTCAAGGGGGTGTCCGCCGGGTACGCCGGCGTTCCGGTGCTGCACGAGGTCGAGTTCGCCGTGGGCCGCGGCGAGGTGGTCGCGCTGCTCGGACCCAACGGTGCCGGCAAGACGACGCTCCTGCGCACCATCTGCCGGCTGGTCCCCCTGACGGGCGGCAGCGTGCTGATCCAGGGTCGGCCCCCAGCGCGGCGGCCGGAGACCAACGCCCGCCGGGGGCTCGCCCTCGTCCCGGCCGGGCGCGGGCTGTTCGGCTCGCTGACGGTCCGCGAGAACATGCTGCTGGCCGGTCGCGGCGGCCACGACGAGGTGCTCGATCTGCTGCCAGGCCTGCGCCCGCTGCTGGCCCGGCGGGCCAGCCTGCTCTCCGGAGGCGAGGCGCAGCAGCTGTCACTCGCGCGGGCGCTGCTGCGCAAGCCGACGCTGCTGCTTGTCGACGAGCCGTCGACCGGCCTCGCGCCGACAGTCGTGCAGGACCTGCTCGGCACGCTGCGCACGCTGGCCGACGAGCGTGGCATGGCCGTCCTGCTCGTCGAGCAGGCTGTCGCGCAGGCCCTGGCGGTTGCCGACCGGGCGGCCGTCCTCGACCGCGGTCGAATCGTGCTCGAGGGGTCAGCCGACGAACTGGCGAGCCGCCCTCACCTGGTGGAGTCGGCGTACCTGGGCGCACCCGCCGCGGGCGGCCACTGAGCCCAGGCTGCCCAGCCGACACATCCTGATCCTGGCGCGTCCGGTACGTCCTGATGTGGAGCGCGCGGATGATCGGGATGTGTCGATCATGGGCGTGCTGACGGCGCGTTAGCGCTCCTGTGCGCCACCGGCGGGGACGGTATCGGGCACGTCCGGCTCGTCCGGCAGCCCGTCCACCAGTCCGTCGTCGTCGAACCCCTCGTCCAGCTCGGCGTCGGACAGCGCGGCGTGCGACGTGCCGCTCGCCGTTGCCAGCGCGACAGTCAGGAACAGCAGCAGCGCGATGCCGTGCACGCCCGAGCACCAGAGGCAGATGGCGTTGATGAGGAACAGCTCGGCGAAGATGAGCCAGAGCACCATCAGCACCCCGGTGCCCGCGGCGGCGAGCCGTAGCAGGCGGACCGGACGAGCCGGCTGGCGCCAGAGCGGGGGCGAGCTGAGGACCAGCATCCCGAGGAAGAACAGCAGGCCGAGCACGGCCACGGGGACGCCGAGGAGGGCGGACTGCTCGCTCGTCGTCACCTTCGCGCAGTTGATGGCGCCGGTGTTCGGGCACGACAACTGGGTGCCGCTGTTGTAGTGCGCGAGCGTGAGGTAGGCCGCGACAGCCGAGCCCGCCGCGCTGAGCAGCATCGACACCGGGGCGGCCCACCGCGGCGGGTGCCACCGCCCGCGCTCGGCGTCCGCCGTCAGGCTCGGGTCAGCGCTTGGCACCGAGTGAGCCCTGCAGCGCGACGATCTCCGGGCTCTTGCACACCGGCGCCTTGTTGCCCGAGGCAGTGCAGACGTCGGCGGTCAGGATGTTGGCGCTGCCGAGGACCGCCTTGCCGATCTCGCTGCCCGGATCACGCACAGCCGACGCGATCTGCTCGAAAGTCTTGCCCTTCAGAATCTTGCCGTCGTAGCCGGCACCGCTGACCACGAACTTGTTGCCGATATCAAGGAAGGGGATGCCGCCCTCGGGCTGGTACTTGCTGAACAGCGCCTGCTGCTCGGCTGTCGGCGTCTGCAGCGGCTCGTACGAACTGCCCTTGATCTTGTCGGTCGCTGTCTCGACCGCGTCGAAGGACAGGTACTGGCTGTCGTAGCCGAACGAGCGGAAGGAGAACGTCGGTGTGCTCGGATTGACGTCCTGGCTGCTGGACCTCGTTTGCAGAAGCCCCGAGAACGTGCCGAAGCGCGACAGGGCTGCCACCGTGGTCCAGCGCTCCGCGGCGCAGTAGGGGCAGTACTCGGCGCCCACGTAGACGATGCGCGTCTTGCCGTCCTTGAGCAGCGCCGGGCCGGTGATCGCCTTCGGTGCAGCGGTTGTGGTGCCGGCCCCGACTGCGGCGAACGTCGCTGCTGGCACTGTGGTCACGGCCTGGACAGCCGCAGCAGGAGCGGCAGTGACCTGACCGTTGCCGCCCTTGGCCGATCCGCCGGTCGACAGCTTGATGGCCACCATGCCGCCGATCACGGCGAGGATGGCAACGACGACGGCCCCCACAGTGAGGGTGCGGCGCCGCTGCTCGCGCTTGCGCTGCGCCTCCCGCTGGGCAGCCGCCCGGCTGCGGGCGTCGGACTTGCTCCGCGTCGCGCCCCTCGGGCCCCCCGGCCGCGTCGAAGCGGTCTGCTCTCGTCCCACTGGTCTCCTTCGCCCCCCGTGTGCGGCTAGGTCCGGCGTCCAGCTAGGTCCGGTGTCCCGCCAGGCCGCGCCACCCGTCCGGACGAGTCCATCATGACGGGCGCCGCCTGGGACGTCGCAGGTACGAACGGGTGCCCGCGCCGTCGAGTTCCCCTGTCAATGTCCCGCGGTGACCTGTCGGCAGCGCAGCCCATACCGCAACCCGATCACCGGCCGCCATGCCCGCCGGTAGCGTTGGAGCGGTGACAGCTCCGCTCAGCCCGCAGCCGCTGCGCGGGGATGCGCCGGGCCGGGCGCTCCTGCTGGAGGCGATCGACCCGGGTGCCGCGCGCCTGCTGGAGTCGGCGGGGCTCGAGGTCGAGGTGCTCGACCACGCCCTCAGCGAGGCGGCCCTGATCGAGCGGCTGCCGGGGGTGGCCCTGCTGGGCATCCGGTCCAACACCCATGTCACGGCGGCTGTGCTGGAGGCCGCGCCCGAGCTCGAGGCCATCGGCGCGTTCTGCATCGGCACCAATCAGGTCGACCTCCCTGCCGCCACGGTGCGGGGCGTCCCCGTCTTCAACGCCCCGTTCTCCAACACGCGAAGCGTCGTCGAGCTGGCCGTCGCGGAGGTCATCGCCCTCGCCCGCCGCCTGAGCGATCGCAACGCGGCGATGCACGAGGGCCGCTGGGACAAGTCCGCCAAGGGCAGCCACGAGGTGCGCGGGCGCACGCTCGGCATCGTCGGTTACGGCAACATCGGCAGCCAGCTGTCGGTGCTGGCCGAGGCCGTCGGCATGTCCGTAGCGTTCTACGACTACGAGGACAAGCTCGCGCTCGGCAACGCCCGGCGCTTCCACACACTCGACGAGCTGCTGGAAGTCGCGGAGATCGTCAGCCTGCACGTCGACGGGAGGGCGGGCAACACCGGATTGTTCGGCGACGAGCAGTTCGCGAAGATGCAGCACCGGAGCCTGTTTCTCAACTTGTCCCGCGGCTTCGTCGTCGACCATGACGCGCTGCGCAAGCACATCGAGTCCGGGCACATCGCAGGCGCAGCCGTCGACGTCTTCCCGCGCGAGCCGCGCAGCAAGGGCGAGGAGTTCGTCTCCGTCCTGCGGGGCCTGCCCAACGTCATCCTCACCCCGCACGTCGGCGGCTCGACCCAGGAGGCGCAGCAGGACATCGGGCACTTCGTGGCCGGCAAGCTGCGTGACTACCGCAGCGACGGCTCGACGGCGCTCAGCGTCAACTTCCCGCCCGTGGCGCTGCCGCGCCAGCCGGGCTGCTGCCGGCTGCTGCTGCTGCACAGCAACACCCCCGGCGTGCTGGCCCGGCTCAACGGTGTGCTGGCCGAGCACGGCGTCAACATCGAGGGGCAGCTGCTGGGGACCCGCGGCAGCCTGGGTTACGTCGTCACCGACCTCGACGGGCCGCCCGCCGACGCCATGCTCGACGAGCTGCGGGCGCTGCCCGAGACCGTCCGGCTGCGCGTCCAGGGCTGAGCCCGGCTCACCAGGCGCCGCAGCGTGCCGCACTGGCTCCCGAGCTGGCAGCAGGCGCTGTCGGCAGTTGCGGTGCTGCTGGTCGCGGGGCTGCTCCTGCCCCGAGCGCGGACCGGCCGCCGGGTCCAGCTGGGCGCCTCCCTCGCTCGGGAAAGCGCCGTCGTGCTCGCCCTGTACGCGCTGTGGCAGCTGGCTGGCAGCCTCGCGGTCGGGTCGACAGCAGCCGGGCTGCGCCGCGGGGAGCAGGTGTGGTCCCTCGAGCGCACGCTGCACCTGCCGCTCGAGACCGGGCTGCAGGGTGTAGTGCTGCCGCACCCGCTCGTCGTGCAGGCGATGAACGGCTACTACGTCTACGCCCACTACAGCACGCTGCTGCTGACCCTGCTGTGGCTGTTCCTGCGGCACCGGCAGCGCTACCCGGCGGCACGCGACGCCGTCGTGCTCAGCACGTTCGGCTGCCTGGCGCTGCAACTGGTCGCTGTCGCGCCGCCGCGGCTGCTCGGCGCCCACGGCGTCGTCGACACCGCGCTGCGCTACGGGCAGTCGGTGTACGGGCCGGCGACTGCAGGCGGCATCAGCGACCAGTACTCGGCGATGCCATCGGTGCACGTGGTGTGGGCCGGGCTCGTCGCGGTGCTGGTGTGGCGGTCGGGCAGCGGGTGGTGGAGGTGGCTCGGGGTCGTGCACCTCGCGCTCACCACTGTCGTCGTAGTCGCGACCGGCAACCACTACTGGCTGGATGCAGCAGTCGGGGTCGGCGTGCTCGCCCTCGCCCTGCTCGCCGCCCAGGCGCTGGAGCGGCGCCGCGGGGCCGTTGCCGTCGGCGCCGGGCCGCGCGTGAAGGAGCAGGAGCCCGCGCTGCTCTAGCGAGTGCCGCACCTGCACTACTCCTGGTAGCTGGGTGCCACGCGGCGCGGCGTGTCGGGCGCGGAGCGGGCCGTCACAGAACAGGAGTAGTGCAATCTCAGCCAGGGCCTCACGCTCAGTCCGCCTGCGGGACCCAGGCCGGCCGCCGGCGCTCGAGAAACGCGCGGATGCCCTCGGCCGCCTCGTCCGACCCGAAGCGCTCGGCCGACAGCTCCTGCATGCGGCCGAGGTCGGCCGCGAGCGACTCCCGTCCGCCCCCCGTCAGGTCATCAAGCATCCGCCGGGTACGTGCCAGGGCGTCCGGTGCCCCCAGCAGCAGCGCCTCGGCAGCGGCGTCGACAGCAGCGTCGAGCCCGTCGTCCGAAGTTGCCGCGTCGAGCAGCCCGGCCTGGGCCGCCTCTACCGCGCCGAAGGTGCGCCCGGTCAGCATCAGCCGCCGGGCTGCCTGCAGCGGCATCCGGCGCAGGCACGGGACGGCGATGACGGCCGGCACGACCCCGATCCGAACCTCACTGAAGGCAAAGGTCGCCGAGGCCGGCGCCAGGGCGAGATCGCAAGCGGCGAGCAGCCCGAGCCCACCGGCCCGAGCCGCGCCGTTGACCCGGGCGATGACCGGCCGGTCCCCCTCCATGATCAGCCGCAGGATCGTCGGGAGCCCGCCGACGCCCGGACGGCCGCCATCCCCGGCCTCCTTCAGGTCGGCGCCGGAGCAGAAGACGCTGCCAGCGCCGGTCAGCACCACCACGCGCACCGAAGCGTCGGATGAGGCATCCTCCAGCGCCTGCGCGAGGTCGCCGAGCAGCCGGCGGGACAGCGCGTTGCGGTTGCCCGGTGAGTCGAGGGTGATCGTGGCGCGGCCGCCCGCGACCTCGAGGTGGACGAGGGGGGCATCGGGCATGGGCGTCTCCGGGTTCAGTCGTGGCTACTGGTCGGGCGTGGCTACTGGTCGGGCGTGGCTACTGGTCGGGCGTTACCGGCTCGATGACCGCGAGCACGGCCCCGGTCGTGACCTGCTGACCGGCCGCCACGAGCAGGGATGTCACAGTCCCCGCCACCGGTGCCAGCAGCGGGTGCTCCATCTTCATGGCCTCCAGGACGAGCAGCGGCTGCCCGGCGATCACGCTGGCTCCCTCGGCGGCGTCGACCCGCGCCACCACCCCCGGCATGGGCGCTGTGAGCGAACCGGCCCCGGCCACCCCCCCAGCGACGGGGTAGCGGGGCAGCGCGACGAGGCGGACGTGGCCCAGCGGCCCGTCGACGTCGACCGGCACCTCGGCCTCGTCCGGGTTCCCGCCCTCGGCCGGCGGCCCGACTGTGACGTCCAGCCAGCTGCGTACGAGACCCCTGCCGAGGTCGGCCTCGATGTCGACCTGAACGCCGCAGGAGTCGGGCGGGACAGCCGCATGCAAAGCGTCGATGACCAGCGGCGTGCCGTCGACGGATGCGCTGACGACCCGGCCCGACCTGTCGTAGGCGTAGCGCACCGTCAGCTCGGGGCCGGCGGACCGGTCACCCACGCGGTAGCGGACCTCCTGCTCGGTTGACGGGTTGTTCCGCCACCCTGCCGGCAGCCCGTCCAGCACTCGGGTGGCCCGTTGCTGAAGGGCCGCCTGCGCAGCCGCGGCAGCCACGGCCAGCAGCTGCAGCGCCGGCGATTCGAGGGCGGGAGCCAGCTCACCGACCGCGTGCCGGTCGAGGAAGCCGGTGTCGGTCTCGCCGGCGAGGAAGGCCGGCGAACGCAGCACCCCGACCAGCAGGTCGCGGTTTGTCGTGACCCCGTGCACACGAGCCCGTTCGAGCGCGTCAGCCAGCAGCAGGCAGGCCTGCGTCCGCTCGGGCGCCCACGCAATGACCTTCGCCAGCATCGGGTCGTAGTGCACGCCGACAACGCTGCCGTTGCCCACCCCGCTGTCCAGCCGCACGCCCGGCCCGGTCGGCGAGGCGAACTCGACATCCGCCGGCACCTCGAACCGGTCGAGCCGCCCGGCCTGCGGCAGCCACCCCCGCGCGGGGTCCTCGGCGTAGAGCCGCGCCTCGATCGCGTGGCCGGACAGCCGCGGCTCGCTGGCCTCGACAGGCAGCGGACGCCCCGCTGCCACCTCGAGCTGCAGCCGGACCAGGTCCAGGCCGGTGACCGCCTCCGTGACCGGGTGCTCGACCTGCAGGCGGGTGTTGACCTCGAGGAAGAAGAACTCGCCGGACGCGTCGAGCAGGAACTCCACGGTGCCCGCCCCGACGTAGCCAATGGCCCGGGCTGCCCGCACCGCGGCGTCGCCCAGCCGCGTCCGCAGCGCCGCATCCACCGCGGGCGACGGCGCCTCCTCGATCACCTTCTGGTGCCGGCGCTGGATGGAGCACTCCCGCTCGTGCAGCGCGACGACGGTCCCGTGCGCATCGCCGAACACCTGCACCTCGACGTGCCGCGCGCCCTCCAGCAGCCGTTCGAGAAAGACGGTGGCGTCGCCGAAGGCGGATGCCGCCTCGCGCCGGGCCGACGCAACGGCCTCGGCGAGCGCGCTGCGCTCCCGGACGGTCCGCATCCCCCGGCCGCCACCGCCAGCCGACGCCTTGACCAGCAGCGGGTAGCCCACCTGCTCACCGGCGCCCTCCAAAGCCGCACCGTCGAGGGCGCTGGCGTCGACCGAGGCCAGCATCGGCACCCCGGCCTCGCCCAGCAGCGCCTTCGCGCCGAGCTTGCTGCCCATCGCCTCGACAGCCGCAGCGGACGGACCGACGAACACCAGCCCGGCGGCCTCGACCGCGCGTACGAAGCCGGCCTGCTCGGACAGGAAGCCGTAGCCCGGGTGGATGCAGTCCGCGCCGGTCCGCAGCGCCGCCTCGACGATCAGGTCAGCCCGCAGGTAGGTGTCGGCTGACCGCTCGCCCGGCAGCCGCACCGCGAGGTCCGCCTCCGTCACGAAGGGCGCGTCGGCATCGGCGTCGGAGAACACGGCGACGGTCCGCATCCCCATCGCCCGGGCAGTGCGGAAGACCCGCCGGGCGATCTCCCCGCGGTTGGCCACGAGGACGCTCCGCAGCACCCGCGACTCGCTCACGGGCGGAACACCCCCCACCCGTCGTGCAACCCGCGGACCTCCTGGGTGTGCACCGCCGACAGCGCCATCCCGAGCACCGTGCGGGTGTCGCGGGGGTCGATGACGCCGTCGTCGTAGAGCCGCCCGGACAGGAACAGCGCGAGGGACTCCTTCTCGATCTGGGTCTCGACCGCGGCCTTGATGGCGGCCGCGGCCTCCTCGTCGTACTCGCGGCCCTGCGCCTGCGCGCTGGCCCGGCCGACGATGTCGAGCACCCCGGCCAGCTGCGCCGGCCCCATCACCGCGCTCTTCGCGTTGGGCCAGGTGAACAGGAAACGCGGGTCGTACGCCCGCCCGCACATGCCGTAGTTGCCCGCGCCATAGGACGCCCCGATAACGACTGTCAGGTGCGGCACCCGGCTGTTGGACACCGCATTGATCATCTGCGAGCCGGCGCGGATGATGCCGCCCTGCTCGTACTCGGTGCCCACCATGTAGCCGGTCGTGTTCTGCAGGAACAGCAGCGGGGTGTCGGTCTGGTTGGCCAGCTGGATGAACTGGGTCGCCTTCCACGAGTCCTCGCGGAACAGCACCCCGCGGGAGTTGGCGAGCACGCCGACCGGGTAGCCGTGGATGCTCGCCCACCCGGTCACCAGCGAGGTGCCGAACAGCGGCTTGTGCTCGTCGAACCGGCTGCCGTCGACGACCCGCGCGAGCACCTCGCGGGGGTCGAGCGGCTGGCGCAGGTCGGCCGGGGCGAGGTCGAGCAGCTCCTCGGCGTCGTAGCGCGGCGGGTCGGCAGGCAGGCTCGGGCCGGGGCCGTGCTTGCGCCAGTTGAGCCGCCGGATGATCTGCCGGCCCAGGCGCAGCGCGTCACGCTCGTCGACGGCGAGGTGGTCGGCGCTGCCCGAGATGCGCGCGTGCATCCCGGCGCCGCCGAGCGACTCGTCGTCGGCGTCCTCGCCGGTCGCCATCTTGACCAGCGGCGGCCCGGCGAGCGAGACCTTCGCGCGGTTCTCCACCATCACGACGTGGTCGCTCATCCCCGGGATGTAGGCGCCCCCGGCAGTGCTGGTGCCGAACACCAGCGCAATCGTCGGGATGCCGGCCGCGGACAGCCGGGTCAGCTCGCGAAAACCGCGGCCGCCGGGGATGAAGATCTCGGACTGGGTGGGCAGGTCGGCGCCGCCGGACTCGACCAGGTTGACCAGCGGCATCCGGTTGATGCGGGCGATGTCCATCGCCCGGCCGCTCTTGCGCAGCGTGTACGGGTTGCTGGTGCCGCCGCGCACGGTCGGGTCGTTGGCGCTGATGACGACCTCGACGCCCTCGACGACGCCGATGCCCGTGACGACGGAGGCGCCGAGGGGGAAATCGGTGCCCCAGGCGGCGTAGGGCGAGAGCTCCAGGAACGGGCTGTCGCGGTCGAGCAGCAGCTCGATGCGCTCCCGCGCGGTCAGCTTGCCGCGGGCGCGGTGCCGGGCGAGCGACTTCTCGCTGCCCCCGATGGTGACCGTGGCCTGCAGCGCCTCGAGCTCGGCGAGCCGCTCCCGCAGCGCGTCACGGTTGGCCTGGGCGGCTGCGTTGACGGCAAGCGGCTGGGCGGCGAGCACGCTCACCGGGCGGGCGCCCGCTGCAGCAGCACCTCGGGCACGTCGACCACCCGCGAGCGCAGCCACTCCCCGAGCGCCTTGGCCTGCGCGTCGAAGCGGGTGCCGCCCGCGACGCCCTCGCCGAGCAGCCCGGGCAGCTGGAACAGCACCGCGCGCAGGTTGGGAAGCAGCTCGCGGTGGATGGCCACCCCCGCGGCCTCCGGCAGCAGCTCGACGAGCCGGTCGCCGGTGAGGAAGCCCGCCAGCCAGCGGTAGCCGGCGTCGTCGCGGGCGTAGACGCCCAGCGTCGCGGCGCCGCCCTTGTCACCGCTGCGGGCACCAGCCACCGAGCCGAGCGGGGCGCGCCGGGTCGGCACGGACAGCGGCACCTGCTCGGGCGCGGGCGCATCAGGCGTGCTGCCGCTGGGCTGCTGCTCGACCAAGGATGGCCCCGGCTGGGCCTCCGGTGACACGGACGACACCGTCTGCGCCGATCCGTCGTCAGCCGTCACCACGGCCGGCACCTCGCCTGCCGGTACCCACGCGGCGGAGTAGACGCCGTACGCCGAGGGCGGTGGCGGGGCCGCGGTGGAGTGGAAGCCGGGGATGCTGGCCAGACCCAGCTCGATGACGGGGCCGGTGAAGACCCGCCCGACCCGGTCCCGGTCGCCATCTTTCACAGTCACCCGCAGCACGGCGGCGGCCTCCTCCTGCACCGCGGCATCGGCATGCTCGGTGCGGGCCAGGCTGATGGTGACCTCGTCGATGCCCGCCAACACTGGCTCCAGCTGGCGGCGCAGCACCTGCTCCTTGGCCTCGATGTCGAGCCCGGTCAGCGGCAGCGACATCGTGTTGCGCCACCCCCCGGGGCGGTTGGTCGCCACCTTGAGGTAGCCGCTCGGCAGCAGGCCGACGGCGCCGCCGATGCCGACCCGGTCGGGCCCGGCCTGCTCCAGCCGCAGCGCGTCGAAGCGGGTGACGACGTCGGGTCCGCCGTACTGCACGCCGGTGCACTCGTACAGCAGCTGCTCGGTCACGGTCGCGACAGTTACCGCGCCGCCGGTGCCGGGGTGCTTGGTGACGACGCAGCTGCCGTCGGCGGCGACCTCGGCCAGCGGGAAACCGACGTGGTCGAGCGCGCCCGGATCCTGCGCCAGCAGGTCGGTGAACAGGCTGAAGTTGCCCCCGGTCGCTTGCGCCCCGCACTCCAGCACGTGCCCGGCGACAGTCGCGCCTGCGAGCGCGTCGAGGTCGCCGGCCGACCAGCCGTGGTGCCACGCGGCCGGGCCTACGACCAGGCTTGCATCGGTCACCCGGCCGGTCACGACGATATCGGCGCCGGTGTCGAGGGCACGCACGATGCCCCAGCAGCCCAGGTAGGCGTTGGCCGTGAGGGCGCCCGTGGGAGCAGCGTCGCCGGGTGGAGCATCTCCGGTCCAGAGCACGCCGCGGCCGGTCAGGTCGTCCATCCGCGCGAGCAGGTCGTCGCCGGCAACTGTTGCCACGCTGACCGGCACGCCGAGGCCGGCGGCGAGCGTGCGGACGGCATCGGCGAGGCCCGCCGGGTTCAGCCCGCCGGCGTTGACGACGACCTTCACCCCGCCGTCGACGATCAGCGCGAGGCACTCCTCGAGCTGGGTGAGGAAGGTCCGCGCGAAGCCCGCCGTCGGGTCCTTGGCCCGCGCCCGGCCGAGGATCAGCATGGTCAGCTCGGCGAGGTAGTCACCGGTCACCACATCAACCGGACCGCCGGTGAGCACCTCGTGCATCGCCGCGAGCCGGTCGCCGTAGAAGCCCGAGCAGTTGGCGACGACGAGCGGCCGGCTGCCCCCGCTCCCGGGCGGGCCGTCAGGCAGGGTCACGCGAGGCCTCTCACGCGAGGAAGCCGTCCATCCGCGCGAGTACCTGCAGCATCACCTCGTCGGCGCCCCCACCGATCGAGGCCAGCCGGGAGTCACGGAAGAAGCGCGAGGTCCACGTCTCCTCCATGTAGCCGATGCCGCCGTGGAACTGCATGCACAGGTCGGCCACCGAGCGGATGAGCCGGCCGCTGGTCAGCTTGGCGACGGTGGCGAAGCGGGTGGTGTCCTCCCCGGCCATGTAGGCGCGGGCGCAGGCGTAGTTGTACTGCTCCAGCAGATCGGCCTCGGCGGCGAGCTCGGCGAGGCGGAAACCCAGGTACTGGTTGTTCAGCAGCGGCTGGCCGAAAGCCTCCCGCTGGCGCAGGTAGTCGCGGGTGCGGAACAGCGCCTTGCGCACGCTGGTCGGGGTGCCGTACGCGGCGAACATCCGCTCGACGACGAACTGCGACATCTGCTGCTGGAAGCCCCGGCCGACCTGGCCGATCGTGTTCGACACCGGGACGCGCACGTCGCTGAACACCAGCTCGGCGGTGTCGGACGAGCGGTTGCCGAGCTTGTCGAGCTTGCGCGAGACCGTGAAGCCGGGGGATGCGGTCTCGACGACGATCTGCGACATCCCGCGGTACCCGCCCTCGTCAGAGGTGCGGGCGAGCAGGCAGACCCAGTCCGCCTGTGTGCCGTTGGTGATGTAGAGCTTGCTGCCGTTGATGACCCACTCGTCGCCGTCGCGCACCGCGCGGGTGCGCAGGCCGGCGACATCGGACCCGGCGTCGGCCTCGGTCACGGCGATGGAGGTCACCGCGGTCCCGGCGATGGCGGGCGCGAGGTAACGCTGCTTGAGCTCCTCGCTGCCGAACTTGGCCAGCGACGGCGTCGCCATGTTGGTCTGCACCCCGATTGCCATGGGGATGCCGCCGGCGTTGACGCGGGCGAGCTCCTCGCAGGCGACGACTGTGAACAGGTGGTCAGCGCCCTGCCCGCCATACGCCGGGTCGTACTCCAGGCCGAGGATGCCGAGCTCGCCGAGCTTGGGGAACAGCTCGTGCGCGGGGAAGGCCCCCTCGCTCTCCCACTCGTCGACGTGCGGCTGGATCTCGTTGTCGACGACGTCGCGGACCATCTTCCGGAACGCCTGGTGCTCCTCGGTGAACAGCATCCCCGCGTGTCCCTTCCGCCGCCCATGCGCCCGGCCGGCACCGACCGCAAGCCTTTTGACAGTAGCGTCACCGCGCCCGCATGCTGCCGCGGCGGGTGATGCGGTCGTGGTCGGCGGCTGAGCATGATGGGTATGACGCACCTCGCCCGCCCACCCCCAGGGAGCCGCTATGACGACGCTGGAACACACCGACCCCGCAGCCGAGCACGCCGACGAGCTCGTCACAGCGGCGGTGGACGAGAAGCAGGACCGCCCGGCCGCGGTCGAGAGCACAGGCTCGGGCAAGCCGCTGCGGATGGCGCAGCCGCCGCAGTTCACCTCCGTGGAGGAGGAGCGGATGCACCGCAAGGTCCGCCTCGCCGCCGCGTTCCGGATGTTTAGCAAGGCCGGGCTCGACGAGGGCGTCGCCGGCCACATCACCGCCCGCGACCCCGAGCGCACCGACTGCTACTGGGTCAACCCCTTCGGGATGCACTTCTCGATGATCAAGCAGAGCGACCTCCAGCTCGTCAACCACGCGGGCGAGGTCGTCGAGGGCGACCGCGCCGTCAACGGGGCCGCCGTCGCCATCCACTGCTCGGTGCACGCCGCCCGGCCCGACGTCATTGCCGCGGCGCACGCCCACGGCCCGTACGGCAAGACGCTGTCGGCCATGGAGATGGGCATCGAGCCGCTGACCCAGGACGCCTGCGCGTTCTACGACGACTTCGGGGTCTACGACACCTACACCGGCGTCGTGCTCGACCCCGAGGAGGGCAAGCGCATCGGCCACGCCCTCGGCGAGCACAAGGCGGTCATCCTGCGCAACCACGGGATGCTGACCGTCGGGCAGTCGGTCGAGAGCGCCGCCTGGTGGTTCCTCACCTTGGAGCGGACCGCGCAGTCGCAGCTGATGGCCTACGCCGCCGGCACGCCGCGCCAGATCGGGCACGAGGAGGCCACGCAGACCCGCGGGCAGGTCGGCTTCGAGCTCGGCGGCTGGTTCCAGTTCCAGCCCATCTGGGAGCGGACCTCGCGCGACAACCCCGACATCTTCGACTGACCCGCGGCCGCCTGGACGCGGCGACCCGTCCCGGCAACCCCGCGGAAATGCACCTGCCCTACCCTGACTCAGCTGGGCCAAGACGGCCCCGCAGAGGACCACGGACGGGGCAGGCATGGACGCAGGCACACGCATCAGCACGGCCCCCGCTGCGGCGGGTGCGCCAACGGCGGGCGGGGGGCTGCGCCAGGACGCCGTCGGCCTGCGTGAGGTGCTCTTCCAAAGCATCACGGCGATGGCTCCGGGCGCGGCCATCGCTGCCTCGATCCCAGCCGGTGCCGCCTTCGCCGGCGGCAGCCTGCCGCTAGCCGTCCTGGTGGCGCTGGTCGCCTGCCTGCTGGCCGCGGTGTGCATCGGCGAACTGGCCCGGCACCTGCCCAGTGCGGGTTCGGTCGCGACCTACACCGCGCGCGGGCTGCATCCCACCGTCGGCTTCCTCGTCGCATGGTCTTATGTGTTCGTCGAGGCGCTGGTGCCGACCCTGCTCTTTCTACAGCTCGGCTTCACCACTGCCGGCGTGCTGAACCAGGAGTTCGGCTGGTCGGCTGACCTGTGGTGGCCGTGGTCGCTGATCGGCGCCGTTATCGTGCTCGCCGCCGGCTACTTCGGCGCGAGGGCGAGCGCGCGGTTCGGGACACTGCTCGGGGCGTTCGAGATCGTCGTCTTCGGTGTCCTCGCCGTGCTGCTAGTGATCAAGGCCGGCGGCCACAACACCGTCTCGGTGTTCGGTACCTCCCACACCGCGGCCGCCCACCACGGCCTCTCGGGGATCATCGCCGGCTCGGTCTACTCGGTGCTCGCCTTCTCCGGCTTCGAGGCAGCAGCGCCGCTGGCCGAGGAGGCGGAGAACCCGCGTCAAACAATCCCCCGGGCTGTCATCGGCGCCACGCTCGGCATCGGCCTGATCTACGTGTTCACCACGTACGCAGCGTCGGTGTTCTTCGGACCGAGCCGGTTCGAGGGCTTCGGTACGTCGGGTGCAGCCTCGTGGGACGGCATCGCCCGCGGTTCGTTCGGCTTATTCTGGATCCTCGTGTTCTTCGCGATCGTCAACAGCACCCTGGCCAACGCGAACGCCGGCGCCAACGTCTCGACCCGGACCGCCTACGCACTGGGCCGGATCGGCGTGTTCCCGCGGGCGTTCACGATGCTGCATCCCACCCACCGCTCGCCGACTGTCGCGGTGCTGGTCCAGTTCGCAATCGCCGTCGTCGTCACGATGGCGCTCGGTGCGGCGTACGGGCCGACGACGGCCTTCCTGCTGGTCGCCACGATGATCGTCGTCGTTGTCGTCGCGGTGTACATCCTGGTCGCGCTCGCCTGCTTGGGCTTTTTCGCCCGCTTCAGGCGGCACGAGTTCTCGCCGCTGCGCCACGGACTGATCCCGGTGCTGGCGGTGCTGGCCTTCATCCCGGCCCTGCTGACTGCGGCTGGCATCCCCGTCTTCTCCTTCGTCACCAAGCTGACCTCGCCGGTCTCCTACGCCGGGCCGGTGGTGGGCGTCTGGCTGCTGGCCGGCGTCGCCTACCTGCTGGTGCTGCTGCGGCGCGACCCCCGGCGGGTCGCCGACGTGGGGCTGGTGCACCTGCCGGATGAGCTCGAGCCCGCGCCGGCCGCGACCGACGTGAGCCAGGGCGCACGAACGGGCAGCACGACAGCATGAGCGCACCCGTCCTGGCCTTCCACCCCACGCCCGAGCAGCTGGTCTGGACCTTCGGCGGGGCGCCGCCCGCCGCCCGCATCGAGCCCGGGACCGTGCTCGAGCTGTGGACGGAGGACTGTTTCGCCGGCCGGGTGCGCGGCCCAGACGACCTGGTCTCCAGGGTCTGCGAGTTCCCCTTCCTCAACCCGCAGACCGGGCCGTTCTACGTCGAGGGTGCCGAGCCCGGCGACACGATCGCCGTGCACTTCGTCTCGCTGGAACCGTCTCGTGACTGGGCGGCGTCGACGACTGTTCCGCTGTTCGGAGCCCTGACCGGGACGCACACCACGGCGACCCTGCACGAGCCGCTGCCGGAGGTGGTGTGGATCTGGGAGCTGGACCGGCAGGCACGCACCTGCCGCTTCCAGGCCCGCGACAGCGAGCACAGCGTCCTGCTGCCGATGGACCCGATGCACGGCACGATCGGCGTTGCACCCGCCAACCTCGAGGTGCGCTCGGCCCTCGTCCCCGACGCCCACGGCGGCAACCTCGACACCCCCGAGATGCGGGTCGGCGTGACCTGCTACCTCGGCGTCAACGTCGAGGGCGGCCTGCTCTCACTGGGGGACGGGCACGCGCGCCAGGGCGAGGGCGAGACCTGCGGCGTCGCGGTCGAGACAGCGATGGACACGGTCGTCGTCGTCGACCTGATCAAGGGGGTGCCCACCCCCTGGCCCCGGTTGGAGTCCGACACCCACCTGATGAGCACGGGGTCGGCGCGGCCGCTGGAGGATGCCTTCCGTATCGCGCAGCACGACCTCGTCAGCTGGGTCGCCGCCGAGACGGGGCTGTCCACGCTAGACGCCTACCAGCTGCTCTCGCAGGCGGTCGAGTCGCCGCTGGCCAACGTCGTCGACACCAACTACACGTCGATCGCGAAGGTCCGCAAGGAGTGGGTGCCGGCCGCGGGCGTCATGCATGGCACCCACGAGCGGCTGCGGGAGATCGCGGCCAGCTACCGGGGTGAGCGGTAAGCAGGGCGGATCCCTCAGCCCGGTTGCGTCACCCCGCCAGACGGCTGCGGCTGCTTGAGCTTCACCGGCCCGCCCGGGTCGAGCCCGATGCGCAGCGGACCGACCCGACCGCTGACGATGATGATCGAGTTCTCCTGGCCGAGTCGCTGAGCGCGCTCGTCGCCCCCCTCGGCGGAGGCGAACGTCAACAGCGACTCCAGCACGGCCTGCTCGTCCTCAGGCAGCGACGCATGCAACGCGATCAGCTTCTCCTGGACGGCGGCGACCGCTGCTGGCGGGAACGACTCGTCGGACATCCTCGGTCGACCTCCTGCATCAGGCGCACCCTGGCGGCGCGCCACGCCTAACTATGACCCGGCCACGCACTGAGGGCCATAGCCCGTTGTGGCAGAGCCGGCCGCAGCCGCCCTACTTCTTCGCCACCAGATCGCTCGGGATGGGCTTGTCCTTGGCCAGCGCGTCGAACATCCGCAGCGCGTTGGGGCGGTCGAGCAAAATGACGTCGCCGGCACCGGCAACGACCGACGCCCCACCGATCGGCGCGGTCGCGGTGACGCCGCCTCCGCCGCTGAGCCCCCGCATTGCCCTCGCGAGGCTGGCGAGGTGCCACAGATGGGTGCCCTCGTCGACCGACAGCGAGTCGACGCCCTTGGAGACGAGCGGGACGGACGCGAAGGGGTTGAGCAGCACGCCCAGGCTGGCTGCCTTGGCGGTGAGCGCCGCGAGGAACGCCCGCTGGTGCTCGACGCGGGCAAGGTCGGCCCTGGCGCTGGCGCGGGTGCGGACGTAGCCGAGGGCCTGCGGCCCGTTCAGCGTCTGACATCCAGCGGGCACGTCGAGCCCCGCCTTGGGGTCCTTGAGGGCCGCCGGCAGGCACAGCCGCACCCCGCCCACGGAGTCGACCATTCCGGCGAACCCGCCGAAGCCCACCTCGGCGAAGTGGTTGATGCGCAGCCCGGTGACCTCCTCGACAGTCCGCGTCAGCAGGGCCGGGCCGCCCAGGGAGAACGCGGCGTTGAGCTTGTTGCGGCCGTGGCCGGCGATCGGGACGTAGGTGTCGCGCGGCAGGCTGACCAGTGAAGTGGGGCCCCCGCCGGTGTGCACGATCATGATCGTGTCGGTCCGGCTGCCGGCGGCATCACCGGTCGCGAGCTGCTGCTTCTGCTTGGCGGTCAGGTCCGAGCGGCTGTCGGAGCCCACAACGAGCCAGTTGGTGCCAGCCGTCGACGCTGGGCGCCCCGAGTAGCTGCGCAGCGCGTTGACCCGCTTGAGCTTGCCGTCCCAGTAGATCGCGAGCCCGAGAACGACCAGCAACAGGGCCGCGAGCAGCAGCGCCAGCCAGCGGACCCAGCGGTGCCGCCCGCGGGGGCGGGCAACCCGGGACGAAGCGGGCGTGCCGGTCCGCACCGCACCGGTCGGTGGCCGCTGACCGCCGGACTTCCCGCGGTAGCGGTCGAGCGCGCGTCGCATGTCCTCGGGCAGCTCGCGCTGGGGCACCTCCGGCTGCGACACCTCCGGACCGGGGCCGCCAGACACCACCTCGCCCTCTGACCTCACCGGCAGCACTGTGCGCTCACCCGGCGAGCATGTCACGGGCCCGTGGCCGGGCGGGGTACGGTGCCGCGTGCCTGTCCTCGCTGCTCACCACGCTGCGGGCACCCCTCCGGCGACCGAGCGAGGGACCACCCATCGGGGGTGACTCGAGTTCCTCGACGCCCTGCGCGGCATCGCCGCGCTGACGGTGGCAGCTCAGCACTTCGGCGAGCGGCTGTGGCCTGCGTACTTCCGCTTCTCCGAGGGGGCGGTTCGCCCAGGCGAGCTGGGGGTGCTGCTGTTCTTCCTGTGCTCGGGGTTCATCATCCCGGCCTCGCTCGAGCGCTACGACGACCTGCGCCTGTTCTGGACGGGCCGGTTCTTCCGCCTGTTCCCGCTGTACTGGTCGGTCGTCGGCGCGGCACTGCTGCTGCACGCCGTCCGGGTCCCTGGGCTGCACTCATTCCCGCTCGACCGCGACTACCGAGCCCACCCGCTGCTCAGCACGCTGGCCAACCTCACCTCGGCGCAGCAGTTCCTCCGCCTTCCCCATTCCCACGCACCGGCGCTCGTCATCGGTGCGTCGTGGAGCCTCGCCTACGAGCTGGCGTTCTACGTCATGGTCTCGCTGCTGTTCCTGGCCGGCCGTCACCGGTCGTCGGTGCAGCTGGCAGCCGGAATGCTGTTGGGCGCGGTGATCGTCGGCAGCTACGTCCCGGCGTACCTGTTGACCTCCCCCACCAAGCCGGGATGGGTGCTGATCACCGCGGCGACAACCGCCCTGGCTGTGGCTGTCGGCGGACGGATCTCGGCGAACCACCGAGCGCCGGCGCTGCTGCTGTGCGCGGTTCTGGTACCCCTGGTGCTCAACCGCCCGGACCCGCTGTGGTTCAGCGCGCTGCTGTTCGGCTCGATGTTCACGGGCACGGTGCTCTACCGCTGGACGACTGGTGAGGTGACCGGCCGCGTCGCTGCCGGCGTGTACGGGGGCGCGCTGCTGGCGGTGTTCTCCTGCCTGCTGGGGCAGGTGTATGCGCACCGCGAGCCCCTGACCGGAGCGGCCGTGGACTGGTGGCACCCCGAGCTACCGACCTTTCTCGGCGCCTACCTGATCTTCGGGGTAGGCCTGCTGCTGCGGCACAGACACTTCCCGCGCCCGCTCGTCTACCTGGGAGCGATCAGCTACTCGCTCTACCTCGTGCATCCGGTTGTCCTCGAGGTGCTTCCGCACCTGTCGGGCCGGACCGAAGCGGGCCGGTGGGGCTCCTTCGGCATCGGGGTCGCAGTGTCCGTGGCGATCTCGGCCGTCACCTACCGACTGATCGAGCAGCCCGGCATCGGGCTCGGACGTCGCGTTGCTGCGCGCATCGCAGGGGCGGCGGCGGGTGCCAGCCGGGTCCGGGCAGCGGAAGGCCAGCAGGAGCACGCAGCACCCTGAGCCGGGTGGAGAGGAGGCGGCTCTTCAGACCGCTGTCGGGGATATCGAGACCTGCAAGACCTCGTCATCCCCCGACGCAGGAGTCCTACCTTGCGTCGTCGTCTTGCCACCCTGACCCTGTCCGCCGCAGCCCTCGCGGTCGCCGCTACCGCCTGCGGGCCCAGCTACCCCCCGCAGTACGTCCCGGGAGCAGCACCCGGCATCGCCCAGGCCTACGTGTCGCGCACCTCCAACTTCGCGAACTTCTACAGCATCAGCAACGAGCACTTCAGCAGCCCCGCGGTCGGTGACTTCGTCGCGCCCGGGAAGCCTTCGATCATCGCCGGCTACAGCGACGGCATCGTCCGGGTAACTGATGCGGCGACGGGCGCAGCTCAGTGGTCCTTCAACACCGGCGCCGGGGCGGTGCAGGCCTCGCCCGTCGTCACCGATGTGAACGGTGACGGCAAGCTCGACGCCGTCCTGACCAACACCCGCGGCGACGTCTGGGTAGTGACTCCGTCCACCGGTTCGGCCTGGTTCCACACCACGATCGGCAGCGGCGCTGTCAACAACGGCGCCCTCGCCACCCCCGCGGTTGCCGACATCAACGGCGACGGGTACAAGGACATCGTCGAGACCGGGTGGGACCAGATGCTGCACGTCTGGAGCACCAACCCGGCCAGCTTCGGTCGCGAACTGCCCGGCTTCCCGCTGCACCTGCAGGACACGTCGTGGTCCTCCCCGGCGGTCGCCGACGTCGACAAGGACGGCAAGCCGGAGATCATCTTCGGGTACGACTGCGACGGGGCGCCCGGCCAGTACTGCCGCACCCGTTACAACAGCTACGGCGGTTTCGTCACCGTCATCCGTTCGAACGGCACGATCCAGCCCGGCTGGCCGCGCTTCGTCCCGCACCAGGTGGTCTGGTCGACCCCAGCCGTGTCGGACATCAACGGTGACGGCTGGCTCGACGTCGTCGTCGGCACCGGCAACATGAACGCGACGATGTACGACGGCGGCAAGCAACCGATGGACGGCGGTCACGTCGTCAACGCCTTCACCGGCCGCACCGGCGTCCCGCTCCCCGGCTGGCCCGCCGCCATCCAGGCCAATGCCACGGGCTCACCGGTCGTGGCCGACCTGGACAACGACGGGCACAAGGAGGTCGTCGAGATTGGCGAGGACGGGCGGATGTACGTCCTCAACTCGGCCGGCGTAGTGCGGGCGATGACCTGCGTCGCGGACAACCTCAACGGCTGCCCGCACTGGCTGCACACCACCCCGAGCATCGCCGACGTCAACAACGACGGGAAGCAGGAGATCGTCGTCGGCGGCGAGCAGTGGCTCGACGTCTACTCCTACAACAACGGCGCGCTCCGTCTAATCGGCCGCGGCTGGCCGGGCAACGCAAGCGTGTACAACGCCTTCGCTGCTGCCCCGCTGGTGACCAGCGTCGGAGGGAAGGCGACCGTGTTCGTCAGCACCGACACAGCCTCCGGCGGCCGGGCCGGAGCACTGCTCGCCTGGAAGTTTCCCACTGCGCTAGGGGCAGCTGCTTGGCCGGCATTCAAACACGATGTCGCCCGCACGGGCACTGGCTGACGCCAGACCTGAGCGCCCGACGCCGCTGCCCGGACTACCTGGTCCCGGGCAGCGGCGTCGTGCTGCCTACTTCGTGACCTTGTTCTGGAACTGGTTCTGGCAGTTCTGGACGGCGGTCTGATTGCTGCCCGCGCTCTTCAGGCAGGACTGCAGGTCCTTGCCGGCCTTGGAGTTGACGAGCGAGACGCCGAAGGCGATCAGCGCTGCGCTCAGGAGCAGGCCGATGATCCCGGTGATGATGCCGGCCATGGCCATCCCGCCGTTAGTGGCCTCGCCCCCCTTGGCTCGGCCGCGGCCGATGAAGCCGAGCACGATCGCGACCAAGCCGAACAGGACGCCGCCGACGACCGTGATCGAGGTGAGGATGGCGAGGATGCCCAGGACCAGCGACGCGATGCCGAGGCCGTTGCGTGGCCGCATGCCGGCGGGCGGTCCGCCGTGGCCGTACTGGCCGGGCCCGCCCTGGTAGGGCGGGGCAGGCTGGCCGTACTGGCCCTGGCCGGCTTCCTGATACGGCTGGCCCGGCTGGCCGTACTGGCCCTGGCCGCCCTCGTACCGCTCGCTGCCGGGCTGGCCCTCGCCGCCGTGCGGGGGGGCGGGATCGTTCTCCGGGGTCTGGCTCACGATGCATCCCTCTCGGGTCGGGGTACGGGCTGCGCCCAGGAGCCTTGCATGTTCTGCCGCGTGGAGTCGCCCATCCCGCATCGCCACGCCGCAACTGTCACCCGCTAGCGGCCAGGTGACGGCTGATGACCAGCCGCTGGATCTGGTTGGTCCCCTCGAAGATCTGCATGACCTTCGCCTCGCGCATGTACCGCTCGACCGGGGCGTCGCGCGTGTAGCCGAAACCGCCCATGACCTGGACAGCGTCAGTCGTCACCCGCATCGCGGCGTCGGTGGCGACGAGCTTGGCGATGCTTGCCTGGCGGGCGAACGGGAGTCCGGCGTCGCGGCGCCGTGCTGCTGCGAGGTAGGTCGCCCGCGACGACTCGATCGCCGCCGCCATGTCGGCGAGGACGAACCCCAGGCCCTGGTGGTCGATGACGGCCTTGCCGAAGGTCTGCCGCTGCCGGGCGTAGCCGACGGCCTCGTCGAGCGCGGCCTGCGCGAGCCCGACGGCGACAGCCGCGACGCCAAGCCGCCCGGAGTCGAGCGCCGACAGCGCGATCGCCATCCCCTGGCCCTCGCGCCCGACCAGCCGGCCCGCGGCCACGGGGACGTCGTCGAAGCGCACGCCGGTTGTCGTCGATGCGGTCAGCCCCATCTTGCGCTCGGGCTCGTCGAAGCCCAGGCCCGGCGAGCCGGCATCCACGACGAAGCAGGAGATGCCCTGCGACCGGTGCTCGCCTGTGCGCACGAAGCTCGTGTAGTAGTCGGCGTGGCCGCCGTGGGTGATCCACGCCTTCGCCCCCGACAGCCGCCACCCGTCGCCCGCACGCCTGGCACGCGCGGTCATCGCGGCGACGTCGGAGCCGGCCTGAGCCTCCGACAGGCAGTACGCCCCCAGCAGCTCGCCGGACAGCATCCGGGGCAGCAGTGCCTTTCGCTGCTCGGCCGTGCCGTACTCGGCCACGGGATAGCAGGTCAGGCTGTGCACGCTGACGCCGACGCCGACGCTCGCCCACCGGGCGGCGATCTCCTCGACCACCTGCAGGTAGACCTCGTACGGCTGACCCCCGCCGCCGTACTCCTCGGGGTAGGGCAGGCTCAGCAGGCCGGCGGCGCCGAGGGTGCGGAAGACCTCGCGAGGAAAGCGCTCGGCCCGTTCATCCTCGGCTGCCAGCGGAGCCAGCTCGGCGTCGGCGATGTCGCGGACGAGGCCGATGAGCTGTCGGGCTTCGTTGCCAGGCAGCATCCGCTCGACGGTCACCGGGTCAGCGTAAGGGCGCGAGGGATGCCTCGAGCGCCGGGCGAGCCTCGACCATCGACGGCCCGTACCAGGAGATCAACCGGCCGGAGACGAGCACGCAGCTGAGCCCTGAGAAGGCCTGGGGGCCGTCCGTGGCAGTAAACGCGTACGGCTCGTCAGGCAGCAGAACGACGCCCGGGCGCCTCGTCAGGATGTCGGCCACGGTGACGGAGGGGTAGCGGCCGCCCTTGGCCAGCCCGCCGTCAGCCGTGGCGTGAACGTTGTCCACGCCGACGCGAGCGAGCAGGTCGCCGGCGAAGGTCCCGGGCCCGACGACCATCCACGGGTCGCGCCAGATGGGGACGGCGGCGCTGAGCCGCGGCAGCGGCGCGGGTACGGCCCACACGCGCTGCGCCTCGACCAGCCAGGACGGCACGGGCCGCTCGAGCGCGGCCACGAATAGACGCCGCAGGGAGGCGAGCGCCTCGTCCACAGTCTCGATGACAGTCACCCACACCGCCACGCCCGCGGCCCGCAGCCGTTCGACGTCGACCCGGCGGTTTTCTTCCTTGTTCATCACCACGAGGTCGGGCCGCAGCCGTCCGATTGCGACAAGATCAGGGTTTTTGGTGCCTCGCACGCGGGCCACGTCGAGTCCGGCAGGGTGCGAGCACCATTGAGTCGCGCCCACGAGCAGGTCCGGAGCCGAGACAGCCAACGCTTCAGTGAGCGAGGGCACGAGGCTGACGACGCGCCGCACCGGCCCGCCGAGCAGGGGCGTACCAAGGTCGTCGGCGCTGGGCACCCACCCCAGCCTGCCGTACGGGACCGATGCCCTCAGACTTCGGCTGGAACGATCAGCAGCATCCGCAACCGCGCCATGCCCGCGGCCGTCCTCGTCTTCACCGTGCCGAGCGGAGTGTCGTCACGCAGGGCGATCTGCGTCTGGGACAGCCCGGCCCAGTACGACAGCAGCAGCACCCGGCGCTGAGCGTCGGGCAGCGCCGCCAGCTCGTGGTGCAACCGCTCGGCGGCAATGCCCCGGAGCACCGCTTCCTCCGGAAGCTCCGGCGAGGTCGCGCGCCGCGGCTCGGCCTCCTCGCCCCGCTGTACCCGCCGGACGTGCTCCGAGTGGCGCACCGCATCGATCGCCTTGTGCCGGGTCAACGTCATCAGCCATGACTCGAGAGGGCCACGGGAAGGGTCGAAACGCGACGGGCCGTGCTGCCAAGCGGCGAGGAACGCCTCCTGCACCACTTCCTCGGCAAGCGACGGGTCGCGGACCATTCGAAGCGCCACGTGCAGGCAGGCGCGGTACCGCATGCGGTAGAGATCACTGAGGGACTCGAACAGAGCCCCTGCTTCGTCGACGTCGCACTCTGTTTGGCGCGTCGACCTCAACAGGTCCATGGCAGAATCTTCGCAGGGAGTTCCGAATCGGTTCAGTCGTACGGGCGCTGACCCGTTACCTCGCCCGGTGAACCGTTCGCGAGCCGCCAACGAATATCAATGCGGAGCCTCGGGTCACCATGGCTCCGGCCAGGCAGGAGGTGCGATGGGGGTGCAACCGGCCGTCGACGACGTCGCTCCCACCGCCGGGGCTGCCCGGCCCGGCGGTTCCGTCCCGCCCCGCCGTCGTTGGGCCCCCTTCGCGCTCATCGCCGCGGGGCTTGCAGCCGTGCTGGTCGCAGTCATCGCGCTCTCCAGCGGCAGCCGTCACCCGGCAGCGGTACCGGGCACCAGCACCCGGGGCCGCACTGCATCGACCTCCGGCCCGGGCGCAGGGGGTGATGCCACAGTGGCCGACCCCGTTACCACCGACCCGATTGCCGTCGATATCGCCAAGCAGCAGGAAACACTGCGTCGCATCCCGACGAACTACGACGCCTGGGCCGCCCTCGGGCTCGACTACGTGCAGCAGGCAAAGGTCAAGGTCAACCCGGCCTACTACCCCAAGGCCGAGGGCGCCCTCGCCCGCTCCCTGGCTCTCAACAGCACGACCAACGTCGCCGGGATCGCCGGTCAGGCGGCGCTGAAGGCAGCGCAGCACGACTTCACCGCTGCCCGGTCGTGGGCCCAGCGTGGCTTGAAGCTCAATCCGGCCAGCACGGTGCTCTACGCCGCGCTGGACGACGCGGACACCCAGCTCGGCCGCTACGACGAGGCCTTCGCCGCTGCCGAGCGGCTCAACCAGCTGCACCCCGGCGTCCCGGCCTTCACCCGAGCCGAGTACGTGTACGAGCTGCGCGGCGACATCCCGAGCGCCGAGGCCGCGATGCGCCGCGCCCTCGACGCCGCCGACTCACCGGCCGACACCGCATTCGCGCAGTACTACCTCGGCGAGCTGGCCTGGGGCCGCGGCGACCCCGCCGCGTCGCTGCGCTATAACGAAGCCGGCCTCGCCGCCGACCCGACCTACCACTCCCTGCTGCAGGGCAAGGCGCGCGCCGAGGCGGCTCTGGGGAGAGTCGACGATGCCGTCCGCGACTATGCCCAAGTGGTGCGCGACGTCCCGCAGCCGCAGTACGTCATCGAAGCCGGCGAGTACCTCCAGTCGCTCGGGCGGCAGAAGCAGGCCCAGCAGATGTACCGGCTCTTCGACGCCGAGGCGAAGCTGTTCGCGGCCAACGGCGTCACGCTCGACACCGACCCGACGCTGTTCTACGCCGACCACGGCGATCCCGCGAAGGCCGTCGCTGCCGGGGTCACGGGGATCCGCGTTCGGCCGTTCATCGAGATGGAGGACGCGTACGCCTGGGCGCTGCACCGCGCCGGCCGCGACGCCGAGGCGCTGACCTGGGAGCGCAAGGCGATGCGCCTGGGCACCCGTAACGCCCTGTTCTTCTTCCACGCCGGGATGATCGAGAAGTCGCTGGGCGATCGCACGCGGGCCGTCGCCGACCTCAAGCAGGCCCTCGCGATCAACCCGTACTTCAGCCCATTGCACCTGCCCGAGGCCCAGCGGGCTCTGGCCCAGCTCGGATGAAGCAGCTGAGCCGCGCCGCCGCATTGACGCTCACCGTGCTGGCGATGCTGGGGACACTGGGGATGCTGGGGGCGCTGTCAGTCGCGCTCGCTCCGGCCGCATCCGCGCACCCCCTCGGCAACGCCACGGTGAACCACTACGACGGGCTCCAGCTCTCCCCCGACCGCGTGGGCATCCGGCGGATCGAGGACATCGCCGAGCTCCCGACGCTGCAGCGTGCCCCCGACATCGACGGCAACGGGGACGGCACCATCTCCGCCGCTGAACGGACCACCTACGCGGCGGCCCAGTGCCGGGCAATGGCCGCCTCCGCGCGCATCGGCGTCGACGGCAGGCGGCTGCCGCTGACCGTGCTGAGCAGTGAGTACACCGAGCGACCCGGGGCCATCCAGCTCAAGGTGGGCCGCCTGGTGTGCCAGCTCGAGGCCAAGGCCTACCTCTCGCGGGCGGCGACGCTGAGCATCGACGACCAGTGGGACTCCGACGGGATCGGCTGGCACGAGATCACCGCGGTCGGCGACGGCGTCGCGCTGCAGAACTCGCCCTTCCCGGCGCGCAGCGTGAGCGAGGAGCTGCAGCGCTACCCCAACAACCTGCTTTCCTCCCCGCTCGACGTGCACAGCGGCAACGTCAGCGTGCAACCGGGCGGTGCGGGCTCGACCTATCGGGCGACGCGCGCCCTGCCGACCGCCGGTGCGCCCGTGCGCGCTCTCAACGACCTCGCCAACCAGTTCAATGCGCTCGTCGGTCGCAAGCACCTGACTGTGGGCGTCGGGCTGCTGGCTGTCCTGCTCTCGATGCTGCTCGGCGCCGGCCACGCCTTCCTGCCGGGGCACGGCAAGACGATCATGGCGGCTTACCTGGTCGGACGGCGCGGCCGGCGCCGTGACGTCATCACCGTGGGGGCCACCGTCACGCTGACGCACACCGCGGGCGTGCTCATCCTCGGCGGCCTGATCAGCGTCACAGCGGCGTTCGCGCCGGCCGCCGCAGAGCGGTACCTCGGCATCGTGTCCGGCCTGCTCGTCGCCGGGGTCGGGGTCGGGCTGCTCGTGGGCGCCCTGCGCCGCCGCCGCCGTACCGCCGCCGTGCTGAGGGAAGAGACGCAGTCACTCCTGGCACTCGACGTGCCGGACCGGGTGCTCGTCGGCGCGGATGCCGGGCTGGCGGCCCAGGACGAACACGGCCACGGCCACGGGCACGGCCACGGCCACGGCCATGGACACCCGCACGGCGAGGAACAGCGCTTCGGACGCGGCGGGCTGATCGGCCTGGGGGTGGCCGGCGGGCTGGTGCCGAGCCCGTCCGCCCTGCTGGTGCTGCTGGCTGCCGTCGCCCTCGGACGGACCTTTTTCGGAGTCGTGCTGGTCCTCGGCTACGGCCTTGGCATGGCGGCGGCCCTGACTGCCGCCGGACTCATCCTCGTCCGGCTGCGCGGGCGTCTCGGTCGGGTACTGGAGGGCCGGACTGTGGCGCTGACCCGTTTGACGGAAGCACTGCCCGTCGTGACGGCATGCCTCGTGCTCATCGTCGGGATCGGGCTCACCCTGCGGGCGGTCGGCGGCTCCATCTGAACTCTCCGTGGGCCTGGTAGCCCACGTGGCCGGCCTGGCTCACTACCGAGACAACGTGCGAGCTCAGCCGCTCAGTCCGGCCGCTTGATGTTCGCTGGGTCGGCGCCGCTCGTGGTGTAGAGCGCCAGCCACTGCCCGTCGACACTGCTTGGCACCTTGCCATCGCAGTAGGGCTTGGTGCCGCTGGCGGTGTAGTAGGCAAGCACGGTCAGCAGCGGGACGCTGTTCGCGGCTTGCTTCGGGTCGTACGCGGCTGTCGGTGAGCGGCGCTGATGCTGCAGGCACGCGACGCGAGCGCCACCCTGGTCGTCGAACGTCACCGCCGGCGCGGCCGCCGAGGCGGATGGGCGTCTGTATGGACCGACCCCCCGCACGCCGACACCAGCGCCGAAGCCAGTGCTATGGCGGCAGCCGAGCGGGCCAGCCCTGTCACCGCGCGGCCAGCTCCTTGGCGTAGACGACGTAGTTGCCGAGGTAGTGACCGGTCGCCCGGTCGAAGTCGCCGGTGCAGGTGATCAGCCGCAGCTCGGCATCGGGGTTGGAGGCATAGACCTGCGAGGCCGGGAAGTTGTCCTTGGGGAACTGGGCGGACTTGTAGACAACAAATCGCGCAGTCGTCCCATCGGAGCGCCGCACGAGCACCGGGTCACCCTTGTGCAGCTCCTTGAGCCGGTAGAAGACCGCCGGCCCGCTGGTCGAGTCGACGTGACCGACGATGACGGCCGGCTGCCCCGCATCCCCAGGCGCCGGGCCCTGGCTGTACCAGCCGGCCTGGGCGTAGTCGGTCGGGACCTGCAGCGTGCCGTCGTTATTCAGGCGCAGCCCGATCAGGCTGGACCGGACGGCGATGGCCGGCACGGCGATCTCGACCGGCGGAACGTGCTGCACGAGTGGCAGGGTGCCGTGAACGGTGGTGGCGGGGGCAAACCCGCTGGGCACCTGTCCCTGCTGGGCGGCTGGGACGCGGTCGCCCTTCGGGTTCGGCGCCACCAGCGTGGAGGAGTGGGGCCGCAGCAACAGGACGGCGACGAGCACACCGGCCAGCACCCCGGCGACGACGAGCACGATGGCTCGCACTGTCCCGCTGTGGGAACGGGCACCGTGGTGCGACGACGGATCGCTACTGGTTGGCGTCGGGCTCGGGTCGCTTCCCGTGGGCGCATCCGTGCTGGCCACTCGTCTCTCCTCGCGCACAGTTACTCATCCCCGCCGGGACACCGGACGGGTCAGGACGCCGGACGGGCGGGTGGCCAGCGGGCCACCCGCCCGTTCGGGACGTACCAGCTGGCGTCAGGCGTTGGCGCCTGCGCGCCCGCGCCGCACGCTGCGGACACCGGCGCCGAGCAGCACCGCTCCGAACAGCCCCGCCCCGATGGGGGCAAGCGGGGCACTGCCCGAGGACTGCCGAGCCGCGCCGCCGGCGCCGGTGGCGACACCGCCGCTGGGCATCGCCATGCCAGCGGCGTTAGACGTGCCGAGGTTGACCGACTTCGCGTTTGGCAGCGCCAGGTACGGGAAGCTCGAGCCAGGAGCGCTCGCCGGGTTGTTAACCCCGTCACCCGCGG